>JAABUR0100000206.1_pt1 | contig 137912 bp, 141 predicted proteins | sample 5560091 | NCBI WGS metagenome assembly JAABUR01 (sample SAMN10711879, study PRJNA513375) | rock metagenome | isolation source: Antarctica rocks | place: Antarctica: Victoria Land, University Valley sud | reverse complement strand
CGGCATGTTCCGCGCCGCCCGAGGCGGCGAATTTGCAGTCACCGACCCCCAGCTAGAAACGGTCATCGGTCACCAACCCCGATCAGCCCGCTCCGTCCTCGAGACAATCATCTCGAAGAGCCGATAAAAACCGCTCGCCACACACCGTCTCCCAGGGGTGTTGCGACGACCGCTTGAGCTCACCATCGATAAACGGCAGACCGCTTCTTCGTCGGTGTGGCTCTTGGGCTGCGCCTTGCGCACTGAGGGCTAGCTCAGTTCGTCGTCTGTTCCGACGGCGGCGAACACGTCATTGATCGGCATGTGAGCGAGGCAAGGCGCCCGACGCCCGAGGCGCCGATGGCGCCGATGGCGCCCACAGCGTGGCGCAGTAATCGTCGGTCTCGACCTCGATCGGCCCGCGGGCTGCGGTGCCGGCCTGGGTCACCATGCCGTTGGCCTCAAGTCAGCCGCGGTCGACGAGACGGGCCGTTGACGGTTCCCACTCCTAGGCGTTCCAGCCGCGGGTCGGGGTTCGGTAGCAGTCGTACAGGATTCGCGGCGGCGACGACACCGGATCAGGGCTACCCGTCGGTCAGCCGGATCGAGATTGTCATGGGTACCCCTGCCCGTCAGCGTAAGACATGTTTACACAGCGTACGTCATAGGACCGGCAGCGCCGAACAGTCGTCCGGTCATCGATCGGTCAGCGGTTCAAGGTCAGTGTCGCCCCGCCGGCTAGCCTTCCGGTCATTCCGGAGGAACCCACCCCTGCGCAAGACGGGTGATGCGGGCAGCCACATCACCGGCGTCCTGCCCAGCCCCCACGGCCAGCCCCGCGAGGTACGTCGTGAGCGGTGCTGCCGGACGGGCGACGCCGTGCGGGACGTCGCGGGCCAGATCCAGCACCACGTCGCGGTCGGGCATCTCTGCCAGCCCCAACTCGCTGACGACGGCCGCCGTCCACGCCTGCAGTGTGTTCACGTCCACCTTCTCGCACGGTCGAGGTCGTCGTTACCCAGTGCTACCACGTCAGCGGGCAGACCAGCGACTCCGGTGCCGCACCGATCCGAGCAAGTGTCCCGGCCGCCGAGTTCGTACCCAGTGATGTCCATCCTTCGCAGGCTGTCCCACAATGGTGCACCGAGTAACGGCGGACCACAGGTAGTGGGGATGCGGTTCGCTTCGTACCACCAGATGTAGTGCCGCCCGGGGTCCTGGCCGCTCATTCTGTGACAGCCTGTTCGGTTCGGTATCCCGCCGTTGCTGCCTGTGCACCGGTCCTGCGGCGACACAGAATCCAAGGAGAACCAGCGTGCCGTAGACCCCTCTGGTACCGGCACGTTGCGACAGCGGCTTTGGCAGTCGTCACGACAACGGTCCTGAAGAGCGCAAGGGAGGAGCAACCCGGTGGCTGAACCAGACCCAGTGATCCACGTCGAACCACAGCGCTGCCCGCCGCCGTACGCCGGGCCGCCTGAACGGGTTGCGCGGTCATGTCTGCAGGACAGACGACCAGCGACGTCGCCGGCGCGCAGCCGGTCCAGGGCGGCATTGACCTAGGGGGTGGCACCCACCGGGTGAGAGCAGCACCGCTGTGACCGCCACGCTAGGTGCAGCCCGTCGCGCCCGCCGACCGGGCGGGCGACGTCCCTCGTTCAGCACCGCACACCGAGTTGGACGACGGTGGTCAAGATCACCGCCGCAAGGCCGATCCTGCCATGGCCGATGACGAGGCCACCGGTACTTAGGAGCTAGGGAAGAGAACCATGATCGAGCAGAACGCCAACCTCGCGGCGTTGAGCGCCGCCGGGGTGTCCGTGTGGCTGGACGACCTCTCCCGCGAGCGCCTCGCCTCGGGCAACCTCGCCGAGCTCATAGCGACCAGGAGCGTCGTGGGCGTCACCACCAACCCGACGATCTTCGCCGGCGCGCTCGCGCAGGGCGCCGCCTACGACGCACAGGTCCGCGAGCTCGTCGCCGGCGGCGCCGACGTCGACGCCGCGGTGCGGGCGCTGACCACCGACGACGTGCGCCACGCCTGCGACGTGTTCACCGACGTGCACACCGCGACCGGGGGCAAGGACGGTCGGGTGTCCATCGAGGTGGACCCGCGCCTGGCCCACGACACCGAGAAGACCGCCACCCAGGCCGTCGAGCTGTGGGAGACCGTCGACCGGCCCAACGTGATGATCAAGATCCCGGCCACCGAGGCCGGCCTGCCGGCAATCACGGCCACCATCGCCAGGGGCATCAGCGTCAACGTCACGCTGATCTTCTCCGTCGAGCGTTACCGCACGGTGATGGACGCCTACCTGGACGGGCTCGACCAGGCGAGGGCCAACGGCCATGACCTCTCCTCGATCGCGAGCGTCGCGTCGTTCTTCGTCTCGCGGGTGGACACCGAGGTCGACAAGCGCCTCGACGCGATCGGGACCCCGGCGGCGGTCGAGCTCAAGGGCAAAGCCGCCCTGGCGAACGCGCGCCTGGCCTACGGCGCCTACGAGCAGGTGTTCCAGGTGGGACCGCGCTGGCCGGAGCTCGCCGCTGCCGGCGCCGTCCCGCAGCGCCCGCTGTGGGCCTCCACCGGGGTGAAGGACCCGGCCCTGCCGGACACCCTCTACGTCTGCGAGCTGGTGGCGCCGAACACGGTGAACACCATGCCGGAGAAGACGATGGACGCGGTCACCGACCACGGCGTGGTCACCGGGGACACCGTCAGCGACACCGCTGGGGCCGCGCAGGAAGTCTTCGACGCTATCTCGGCGGTGGGCGTCGACCTCACCGACGTCTTCCTCACCATCGAGAACGAGGGCGTGGAGAAGTTCATCGCCTCCTGGTCGGAGTTGGCGGACACCGTGCAGGGCCAGCTCGACGCCGCCACCCGCCCGTAACGGCAGCAGGCCGCCACCGCTGTGGCGGCGAGGTCACCCCCGCGCAGTCATGAGCGGCTTGGACGGTGTCAGACATCCTGACTGGTGGGGAAACGGTCCCAGGCGCGGTGCTGGGCCAGCAGGTCCAGCAGTGCCGGCGCGAGCTGTTTCGCGGTCCCGACGACGATGCCCGCGTCCTCGGGTGTAACGCCCGCTTCGGTGAGGGCCGTGTTGGCTCCGATTGCGCCGATGGCTTTGGCGTGCCGCCATGCTTCGTTGACCAGCTTCACGACCCGTGGGTCGGTGACCGAGGCTGCGGCACCGGCCTTGGTGTCGCCGCTGACCATCGCGCCGGGCGCTGGCGGCAGGTCCCCGACAAGCACGAGCGCGTCGAACTCGATGGATGCGGCGTTGGCGTACGTACGGTTCACGATCAGGTTCCCGATCATGCCGCCGTGCGGTCCGACAACCAGTGGCACGACACCCGCCGCCTGCGCTGCCTTCTGCAACGTGGTGACCCCCGCTTCGGTCACGCCTTCGCCGATGACGATGCCGAGCTGACGCCCCGCTACCGGCCAGGACTCACCGATCTGGGTCAGCGCTGCGCTCACGGGGACGTCGTCGATGTGAACTGTCGGTGTCGGTGCAGACAGGCCCAACCCGCCCGCGACCTTCTGGCACAGGTCGGCGTCGATGTTGGCCAAGGCTTGGAGCTGCCGTTCGCGGATGGTCTGGTCGTAGCACTTGGACAACTCGAAGGTGTACGACGCGCTGACGTGGTCCTGCTCGACGGGGCTCAGCGAACGGTAGAACAGGGTGACCTGGCTGAAATGGTCGGCGAACGAGGCAGGATGGGCCCGCTCCTTGATGCCGGCCTCGACCTGTACCGGCAGGTCAATGAAGGGGTGGTCGTCGTGTCCGGCCACGAACGGGCAGCCCCCATCGAGACTGTTCGGCCGATACGGCGCCGCGCCACCGTGCACCGCGTCCTGGTGGGACCCGTCACGCAGCATGTCATTGACCGGGACGTGGGCACGGTTGATCGGCAGCTGATTCCAGTTCGGCCCGCCCAGGCGGGTCAGCTGGGTGTCTAGATAGGAGAACAGGCGGGCTTGCAGCAGCGGGTCGTTGGTGACGTCGATACCTCCAACCAGGTTGGAGACGTTGAACGCGACCTGCTCGGTCTCGGCGAAGTAGTTCGTCGGGTTCGCGTTCAACGTCATGGTGCCGAGCAACTGGACCGGTGCGAGTTCCTCCGGCACGAACTTGGTCGGGTCGAGCAGATCAATGCCCTCGAAGGTCTCATCCTCGCTGTCGGGCATCACCTGCACGCCCAGGTCCCAGACGGGAAAAGCACCTGACTCGATGGCGTCGGCCAAGTCGCGGCGGTGGTAGTCAGGGTCGTAACCGTTGCTCAGCTGCGCCTCCTCCCACGTCACCGAGTGCACACCCTGGCGTGGCTTCCAGTGAAACTTGACCAGGCAGGTGTCACCCGCGGTGTTCGCGAGCCGCCAGGTGTGGACACCGAAACCCTCCATCGTGCGGAAGGAGCGGGGGATGCCCCGGTCGGACATGTTCCACATCGTGTGCGCCTGCGCCTCGGTGTGCAGCGACGCGAAGTCCCAGAACGTGTCATGCGCGCTCTGTGCTTGGGGGATCTCCCGATCAGGGTGCGGTTTCGCGGCGTGGATGACGTCGGGGAACTTGATGCCGTCCTGGATGAAGAACACCGGGATGTTGTTGCCGACCAGGTCGTAGTTGCCCTCTGAGGTGTAGAACCGGGTCGCGAACCCCCGGGTGTCCCGGGCGAGGTCCGCGGAACCACGGGAACCGAGGACGGTTGAGAACCGCACGAACACCGGTGTTTGCGCACCAGCCTGCAGGAACGCGGCCCGGCAAATCCCCTCACCGGCACCGTTGGCCTCGAACACGCCGTGGGCGCCTGCACCGCGGGCGTGCACCACCCGTTCGGGGATCCGCTCGTGGTCGAAGTGGCTGACCTTCTCCCGCAGATGATGGTCCTGCAGCAGCGTCGGGCCACGTTGACCCACCCGCAACGAATGATCCGAATCGGCCAGTCGGGCCCCGTGCGCGGTGGTCAGAAACTCACCCTGCTGCGCCACGCTCTCCGGCGGCTGGCCGGTGGGCGCACCGGTCGGGGTCACCGTGGCCGGGCCACCCTGGTCGGGCTTGGGCGGCAGCGGACCTGTCGGCGTGGTGGGCTCCTCGTACGAAGGCGCTGCACTGGACGGAACGCCGGGCACCGGCGGCTTGCGCTTTCTGATCGTTGCCATAGGAGTCTCCTGAGTCGAGGCACAGGGTGCCTGCGTGCAGCGCGCAGTTGTGCCGCCCGCGCCGACGCTAGACCCGAGAGCCGACCAGCGGCGGACGAACCGGTAGGGCGGACTCCAGTCAGCGCACCGGGCCTGTGATCATGCAGGCGAGAAGGGATCGGACCGACGCTGGCCGAAGTGCGCCGGCCCGTCCCGCTGATCGATCGTCTTGCGCGACTCCGATCGGCGCCACCCGTCAACCAGTAGTTGACGACCGCGCGCGTCAACCGTAGGTTGACCACATGACTACAGCATCCGTCCCCCCCGTTCGCCTCGACGACCTCATCGGCGCTGTCGCCGGCGCGCACCACGACCCGCTCGACAGGGTGACCGGCGCAGTCCAGCTGGCCGAGGACCTGGGCGAGGTCGCCGACTCGCTCATCGGTCACTTCGTCGACCAGGCACGTCGCGCCGGCGCATCCTGGTCAGAGATAGGCCGCAGCATGGGGATGAGCAAGCAGGCCGCGCAGAAGCGTTTTGTCGGCAGGAGTCAGTCCCAAGCGACACCTCTGGACTCCAGCCAGGGATTCAGCCGGTTCGACGAGGAGGCGCGCGCGGTGGTGGTCACCGCGCAGCAGCGAGCCCGAGAAGCGGGCAACGACACCATCAGCATCGGGCATCTCCTGCTGGGCCTGGTCGCAGGCCCCGAAAGCGCGGCAGCTCGCGCCGTCGTAGCGCAGGGGGTGTCACTGGAGGACCTCGAGCGGCTGGCATCGGCCACGTTGCCACCCGCCGCAGCAAGCGTGCCCGCCCTCATCCCGTTCGACGAGCACGCCAAGGACGCACTGCAGCGCACCTTCGCGGAGGCCCAGCACCTCGAAGCGGACACCATCGGCAGCGAACACGTCCTTCTGGCTCTCCTCGCCGTCGACCACGGGACCGGGGTCCTGGCTGGCCTTGGCGTGACGCCCGAGGCAATTGAAGCGCAGCTGAGCGCCACCAAATTAGAAGTCTCCCGGAGACTGTCCCGCTAAGCGGCTACCGGGACTCCCTGGCATCGCGGTATCATGCTGTCATGACACGTCAAACGACCGTCCGCCTTCCCGAGGAGCTCGCCGACCAGGCCGAGGCGGTGGCCAGAGTTTGCGGCACCAGCGTGAACGCCCTGATCGTGGAGTCGCTGGCCGGCGAGATCGAACGTGTCCGCGCGGACGAGGACTTCACCACGCGTGCCCGCACGATGCTCGAACGCGACAAGGAGCTGCTCGACCGGCTGGCCCGGTGACCCGATACATCAGCCTGGGTGAGTACTTCTGGTTGGCCGAGCAGGTCACCGGCGTCGGCGCTGACGCCCTGTCCCACGCGGCGCGCATCGAACTCGCGGATTCAGCCCTGCACGCCCCGCAGGCCGGGTTCGGCGGCCACGAGTTCTACCCGGAGCTGCTCGACAAAGGCGGCAGTCCTGGTCTGCCGCCTCACCTGGAACCATCCCCTGCCCGACGGCAACAAGCGAGCTGCCTGGGCGTCTCTGGCCATGTTCCTCGACCTCAACGACGTGCACTGGGATCCCGACCGACCGCAGGTCGACGAGGCCGAGTCGGCCATTCTTGCCGTCGCCGCCGCCCAGGTCGACGAGGCCTGGGTCGCCGACTGGCTCCGAAGTCGAGCACACTTCCCAACAACGGATGCCCCGCCCGGTTGAGGATCGTCTAACGGATCAGGTGAACCTGGACCGGAAGGTCCAGGTCGGCCCAGGCTCGATCGGCTGTCAGCACCTCAGCCGGGTCGCTACGGACGGTGAGCGCGAGACAGCAGCGATCGCCGAGCGAGAGGGACCGACCACCGTCGAGTGCCCGCATCGCTCCGGCGAGTTCGGCGTCAGCGGCGCTGAGCGGCTCTATGGTCACTCCCGCAGCTGCGAGCAACCCCCGCAAGCGAGCGACGTCAAGCTCGGCGTCGACGAGCTTGCCCACCACTTCCGCCAGATTCGCCGTGCTCAGCAGGGCTCCAGCGATACGTGCGGCTACCAGGTCGCTTCCTGGCTCGCCGTGTATGAGCGCCAGGACCGCCGAGGCGTCGAGAATCGTCATTCCGCAGCGGCAGCGAGTCGACGCTCTGCGAGCAGCTCGTCGACGAGCGAGCGTGATTTCGACACGTCCTTGGCCAATGCACGCAACTCATCAACAGCGTCTTGTGGCCGCTCCAACACCAGCCGCGATCCAGCGACATGCAGATGCAACTGGTCACCGGGCGCCAACCCTAGAGCGACACGAACCTCTGCCGGGATCACGAGTCGCCCTTGCTGACCCAGAACAAGAGTGGCATCCATGTTGAAAGTATGCCACATACTGCCTCTCTGTGGCACAGGAATGGACACTCTGAATCTCGAGCGTCCCGCCATCCCTCACCGGGACCGCGTGGTCTCATGGGTCGGCGTTGGTGGCGGCGGGGGTGAGCCCGCCGCGGCGGTTAGGCGGGTGGGCAGGTGTCGTCGACGATGGTGGCGAGGTAGGCGGCGGCCCGGCGGGTGAGGGCTCCGGGCAGCTCGTGCTCGAGGTAGCGGCGTAGGACTACGCCGGTGTCGTGGTAGCCGACGCGGTGCTCGTCGACGGGAGGCGCCCACCGGTCGGGGGGTCGGTGCAGCAGGGCGAGGTGGGCGAACACGACCACGGTCCACCCGTCGAGGGTGGGGTCGGTGGCGAGGCGACCGACGAGGGTGTGCCGCGCCCAGGCCGCGGCCCCCCAGCTGACGTCGGTGGCCTCGATGACCGGGTCGACGGCGGCGGATAGGTGCGGCAGCTGGTGGCGCAGCAGCACGGTCGCCGGGAGGCTCAGTACCCACTCGACGGCGCTGCGGGTGAGGGCCAGTGTTCGGCGCACCCAGTAGCGGGTGCGGGCCAGGGGGCCGAACGACGACGGGTACAGCAGCATCACCCCGGGGGGGCCGATGAGCAGGTGCGGCACCCGGTGGGCGTCGACGAGGCGGTCGTGCAATATCACCCACCCAGCTGATTCCAGTGGCTCGAGGCTGGCGGCGACCCGGGTCTCATGCCGGGCCCGGCGGCGCAGCTGTCGACTGGGCCCGTCCCACCCCCAACGGGATCGGGTGAGGTAGCCGAACACCGCGGCCCCCACCGCGAGCACCACCCCCACCACCACGGCGGCCGCCACGACGCCGAGCGCCCCGCCGAGACCCAGGGCGACGATCACTGCGACGGTGAGGGCGGTGGGGACACCCACCCGCAGCGCGACCGGGCGCAGCGCCGTAGTCCGGGCCCGGGCCCGTTCCCCGCTCGCGCGGGCCCGCAGCGACGCCCCCGGCCCGGGTGCCCCACCGACCCGGTCGACCTGCTCCCAGTGCAGCGCAGACCGGGACACCGAACCGTCGGTGATGAACCCGATCCGGGGCTGCTGAGGTTGGTCGTCGCTGCTCACATCCGACTCCGATGCCGCTGGGTAGGACGGCACGAGATTACCGCTGGGCACCGACAGAACCGAGTCGTGAACCGAGTCTTCACCGGGTGCTCAGGTCGAACAGGGGCAGGGTCGGGGTGGGGGAGTAGGTGCGGGCCGTGGCGCCCGCGGGGGTCGATGTCGGTGGGCAGGCAACCGCGGTGGCGGCCGAGGGACACCGCGTAGCGCAGGTTCGCCGATTGGGTGCCGGGGTGCAGATGGGTGGGGTCAACTCGCACGCACAGCGTCTCGTTGCAGTGGTGCTCACCGAACGTGTGGTGGTCGAGGGTCCCGGCGGCCAGGAGCAACGCGAACCGGTGCGCGGACAGGGTGCGCCGTGCCCCGTCCTGGGTCCAGCTGATCCGCCCGTACCCATCGGGGTAGGACACCGCCCCGGTCCACCACCAGCAGTCGGCGGTAGGAATGACCTTCGCCCAGAACCGGGTGATCGTGTCCACTGGTGGTGGTCCCCACACCATCGGTGCCACTACGACCGTGGGTGGGGTGAGGGTGTCCATCCCCGGGAGCATCGGGTCACCGTCTGACACAAGCACCCCCAGACCAGTTCACTACGCCACCGCTCCCTCGGCGACGGCACCGGTGCCCACTACCTCGACGAGGTCACCATCCCCGGTGCCATCCCCGGTGTCGTCGGTGGTGGTGTCGTCGGTGGGGGTGGGTCGGGCCCGCAGGGCTTTGCGGATGGCGGTGGTGCTCCACCCGGTGAGGGTGGCGATGTCGTCGACCTTCAGTCCCCGGGCGTGGAGTTGGTGCACGCAGTTCTGCTGGCCCTGCACCACGGCGGCGGCTGCGGCGTCGTAGGTGCGGGTGACGTCGGCGAGGGCGGCGTCCCGCGCGGCGGCGGCGGAGGTGATTTGGTCGTCGAGGGCGAAGAACACGGCGAGGTCGTCTTCGTTGGCTTTCTCCCGCTCGCGTTGGGCGGCGAGGGTGTCGGCGAGGCGGGTGCGGGCTCGTTCCCGGGCCCGTACCTGAGTGGTGCGTGCGGTGCCAGCCACCAGGGGTGCTCCTGTCGGTCGTTGGGCGGCCGCCGTCGTGGCGGCTGGTCACACCAGGGACCGCACTGTACGTCCCCACCCGCGCCGTGTCTGCCCGTAGAACCACACCTTCACCCGGACGACGGTGCCAGGAACCCCGTCCCGGTTCATCACTCCCGGTTTCCCTGCCCACCCGGTTCACCCAGCTCGCACGGGCCTCGCCCGCCCACGGGCCTCGCCACGACAAGCACCCACTGTGATTGGCTTGGCCTTTTAGGCACAGCCAATCACATCACACCTCTTGCACTCTTGAGTGCTGCGCCTAGGCTGACCCGGGTGATGACCGTCCACCGCCTGCACGCCGGGGACGGCTACACCTACCTGACCCGCCAGGTGGCGTCCGGGGACCGGGAACGCGGCCGCGGTGAGGGCTTGGCCGACTACTACACCGCGGTGGGCACCCCGCCGGGGCGTTGGCATGGTCGGGGGGCTGCCGCCTTGGGGGTGGTGGGGGTGGTGTCGGAGGCGCAGATGAAGGCCTTGTTCGGGGAGGGTTTGCATCCCGACGCCGACGCACTCATCGCCGCCGCTATCACTGCGGGGGCGAGTTCGGCGGATGCGGTGGCGGCGGTGAAGCTGGGGCGGCCGTTCCCGTCGTTCACCGCCGCGCAGGCCCCGGCCCGCGCCGAGCTCGCCCGCCGCCTGGTCGAGTTCCGCGCCGAGCACGGCCGGGTGGCCACGGCGGCGGAACGCAACCTGCTGCGCACCGAAGCCGCGCGGGACGTGTACCGCCAGGTTCATGGTCGGGCACCGGGGGGGGTGGAACTGGGTGCCCTGCTGGGGGCGGAGAAACGCACCCAGGCGCAGGCGGTGGCCGGTTACGACCTGGTGTTCACCCCGCCCAAGTCGGTGAACCTGCTGTGGGGGCTGGGCTCGGGGCAGGTGCGGGACGCGGTGGCGGCGGTGCATGAGCGGGCGGTCACCGAGACCCTGGAGTGGGTGCAGACCGAAGCGGGCAAGACCCGCCGCGGTGCGCAGGGTGTGCGGCAGATCGACACCCAGGGGTTGACCATCGCCCGCTTCGACCACTTCGACAACCGCACCGGGGACCCGAACCTGCACACCCACGCCGCGGTGTCCAACAAGGTGTTGGGCGCCGACGGGAAGTGGTCGGCGTTGGATGGGCGGGTGCTGTACGCGGTGGGGGTGGCGGCGTCCACCCGCTACAACGCCCTGATGGTGGATCACCTGCGCCGCGAACTCGGCGTCGACTTCGAGGACAGGTCGAAGGGTCCGGAGAAGGAACCGGTAAAGGAGATCGCGGGCATCCCCGACGCGATGATCACCGACTTCTCCCGCCGCGCCGACATCGTGGCCCGCACCGACGAACTCACCGCGCAGTACCGCGCGAGTCATGGGCATTCCCCGTCGAAGGTCAGCCAAATCCGGTTGGCGCAGCAGGCGGTGTTGGACACCCGCGACACCAAACCGGTACCCCGGTCGCTGACCGAGATGCGCGCGGAGTGGGCGGGGCGGGCCACCGCGCACACCGGCGGGCAGGTGCCCGCGGACTGGGTCGATGACCTCCTCGCCAGCCACCGCGACCCGGGCCGGGTGCGGTCCCCCGAGGTGGTGTTCGACCGGGAACTCATCGCCGCCGCCGTGGTGGAGACGGTGTCGCGGCGGCGGGCCACGTGGACGGAGGCGAACCTGCGGGCAGCCGCCGAGGACCGGGTCGCCCGCTGCGTGTTCGACACCCCCGAGCAGGCTCGGGCGGCGGTGGAGGAGGTGGTCACCGCGGCGCGGGACACCGGGTCGCTGCTGCTGAGCATCGACCCCGACGACCCCACACCGGCGGTGGTGTCCCGGGCGGATGGGACCTCGGTGTACCGGGTGCATGGTGCCGCCCGGTACACCAGCCAAGCCGTGCTGGACGCCGAACGGGGCCTGTTGGCGGCGGGGCACACCCCGACCACCGCGTTCCTCACCGGGGCGGCGGTCGACGCCGCGGTCGACGCGGTCGCCACGGAGGGGGGCCGGGAACTGAATGAGGGGCAGCGGGCCATCGCCCGCCACCTCGCGACCTCCGGTCAGCTGGTGGCGGTGGCGGTGGGTCCGGCGGGGACCGGGAAGACCACCGCGATGCGGGCACTGACCCGGGCGTGGACCGACGACGGGCACCAGGTCGTGGCCCTGGCGCCGAACAAGGCGGGGGCGACGGTCCTCGGCGACGAGCTGGGTGTGGGGGCGCAGACGGTGGCGAAGCTGCTCACCACCGAACACCACCGCGACCGGGAGGGCCAACCCAGCGGGGTCGCGGCCGGGACGATGCTGCTCGTCGACGAGGCGGGGATGACCGCCACCGCCGACCTCGCTGCACTCCTGGAGTTGGCCCGCACCCGGGGGGCGGTGCTGCGCCTGGTGGGGGACCCCGACCAGTTGAGCGCGGTCGAGTCCGGGGGTGCGCTGCGCCTGCTCGCCGCCGACACCCGGGCACCGGAGCTCGCCGAGGTGGTCCGGTTCGCCGACCCGGCGGAGGCCGACGCCGGCCTCGCGGTGCGCGGCGGGGACACCGACGCGGCGTGGGCGTTCTACACCGACCACGGCCGGGTGCAGTCCGGGTCGGCGGAGGAGATGCGGGAGCAGGTCCTGGCGGCGCACCTCGCCGACACCGCCGCCGGGCACCGCTCCCTGATGATGGCGGCCACCGTCGAGGACGTGACCGCCCTGAACAACGCCGCCCACACTGCCCGGGCCGACGCCGGGCACGTGGATACCGGGGGTGCGGGGGTGCGGCTACGGGACGGGTTGGCGGCCTACCCCGGGGACACCGTGGTGACCCGGCGCAACACGCCCGGCCTGCGGGTCAGCGGTGGGCACCACGACGGGGCCACCGTGAGCAACGGGGACCTGTGGACGGTCACCGCCGTCCACACCGGGGGGGCGCTCACCGTGCGGGGCACCACCCACCGGGGCACCCTGACCCTGCCCGCCGACTACGTCGGCGAGTACGTCGAACTGGGGTACGCCACCACGGTGCACCGGGCTCAGGGGATGACCGTGGACACCGCGCACACCCTGATGGCCCCGTCGCTGACCCGCTCCACCGCCTACGTCGGGTTGACCCGGGGGCGGGACACCAACCACCTGTACGTCGTCACCGACACCACCCCCGAGGCGCACCCCGATCACCAACCCGAGGAGTCCACCACCCCGGCCGCGGTGTTCGCCGCGATCGTGGCCCGCGGGGACGACAACCTCGCCGCCACCGCCACCCTCGCCGCGGAACTCGACCACACCGACGACACCACCCGGTTGCGTGCCATCCACGCCGACCTGGTCGACGCCCTCGCCGCCGACCGGGCCGGGTACCTCCTGGACCGGGCCCTGCCGGCGACCCACCTCGTCGGCGCGCAGGCCTCCCCGCACTACCGCGACCTGGTGGCGACCATCACCGCCGCCGATCGGCACGACCTCGACACCCGGCAGCTGGTCACCGACATCACCACCGCACCCCTGAACACCGCACCCACCGACGCCGCCACCACCCAGCTGGCCCCGGAGCTGGTCGAGGGCCCCGACCAGGTGGAGGACACCCTGGTCGGGGCCCGGGACCCGGCGGCGGTACTGCGTTCCCGCGCCGACGCCTGGATCGCCGCCCACACCCCCGAGCAGGCCGCGGTCGCCGCCGGCGCGGTGCGGCCCGGCGGGTTCCGGGCGCTGCGGGACCTACCCCACCGCCGTGGGCTGCCGATGACCCCGGGGCGGCACCCCGGGTCGGACACCGACCGCGCCGACTACGCCACCACCCTCGCCGCCCGCATCACCCGGCTGGAGGCCGCCGCCGCCACCGGGTCCCTACCCCAGGTGGTGGGTGTGGTCCGGGACCGCGACGCGGCCCCCGGGCGGGCCCAGGTGGCGGAGCAGCTGCGCACCCACCCGGTGCGGCGGCGCACCGACCACGACCTCAACGAGAACATCCGCTACTTGCGGGAGCAGATCCGCAGCCACCGCTTCGACCGGGCGTTCGCGGACCGGGCCGCGGCGGACCCGCGGAACCGCACCGCCGCCGTGGTCGCGGCCGAGCACGCGCAGCTACCCACCCAGGTGACGGCGATCACCGCCGCCCGCGCCGCACAAGAGCGGGCGGACACCGCGGTCACCGCCGCCCACGCCGCGGTACAGCACCGCAACAGCCTGGTGAATGAGCTGGCCACCACCCCGGGGCGGCGGGCGCTGCGCCGCCGCGCCCTCACCGAGCAGGTCAACGCCGCCACCGAGCAGGAACGCACCGCGCGGGCGGTGAGCGACGCGGCGACTACCGCCGCCGGTGTCGCCGCGGCCGGTGTCGGGGTGCACCCCAGTCACTGGGAGGAGACTCTGCGCCGCGCCCACGACGAGCCGGGCCTCGCCGCCGAGCTGGTCGCCGCCCAACAACAGGACGCGCTGCGCGCCGCAGGCCAGCAGCGGGCAGCAGCGTGGGAGGACCACGTCCGCCAGCTGCTGGTCACGGCCGAAGACGAACGAGCCCGCCGAGGCGGGCTCACCCCCACCGAAGCCGCCACCGAAGCCCAGGTGCGGTCGGCAACCAACCAGGATGCGACACCCCCGGCCGGTGCCACACCCCGGTGGGACACGGGGATGCAGCACGACGACCTCCACCACCAACTCCACGACCAACAACGCGCACACGACACCGACCTGGGGCTGTAAGCGGGTGCCTCCGTCCTGCTGGTTCTGCCGCGCCGCGTGAGGGGCCTGTGGCAGAGTGCCCGGTCATGGGCAGCACCGTGTTCGCGTCGGTGTCGGTGCTCGCCGCGTCGCTCACCGCCCGCGCCGTGGGAGAGATCACCTTCAATATCGTCGCGCTGCTGGTCGGGGTGGGCCTGCTGGTGCGTGGGGTCCGCTTGCTGCGACGCCCAGGGGGTCGCGGCCGCAAGGCCGGCGCCATCGTGATGATCGTCTTCGGGGCACTGCTTCTGCTCGGGTTGCTCGGCTCCGCCGTGGGCGGGGCAGCTCGGGCGCCCGGGCCGACCCGTTCCGCCCCCGCCTTAGGTACGTCGTATTCGGGTCCGGGCCTCGGGTCCGCTACCGATCAGTCAGCTTTACCCGTGTGACCTTCTGCGGTGGCGATGGCAGTTGCGGTGGCGGCGCTCTCTGCGGCGAGCTCACGGACGGCCGGGCTGGTTGTGACGCCCCGTTTCTTATCGGCCGCTACCAACACCCGCGCCGCTGCTATCGCGATCCGCTTCGACGGCACCTTACGAGGACGTCCGTTACGGGTTCCGCGCTGAACACACTCCGCCATCAGTTCTCCTCCGCCACTTAGCCGATCATCGGCCCCATCCATGCGTGCTACGCGATTCTCGTACCACTGTTTGGCGAAGGGGCCCGCGGGGGGTTGGGGTGGCAGTAAGAATGTTGTCACCAGCCCCAAGCCGCGCTGAATCTCTTCGTCGGCGGCTGAACTACACCGCCGGCGAAGAGGGGTGCAGGCAAGGGTGAGCTGGTGAGTATGTTTGGACGCGGTCGCGGCCGGAGGACTTTGCCAGGTAGAGGGCGGCGTCGGCGTGGGACAGCAGCTGGTGCAGGTCGGTTGATCCGTGCTCGGGCTGGTGGTGGGCGAGGCCGATGGACACCGTGATCTGTAGACCGTCCACGACGTGTAGGGCGCTGATGGCGGCCCGGAGGCGGTCAGCGACGTGATGCGCGGCGTCGAGGTCGAGGCGGTCGAGGATGATGACGAACTCTTCGCCGCCGTAGCGGCCGAGCCCGTCGTGGCCGCGTAATTCGCCGCGGAGGCAGTCCGCTACGGCGATGAGGACTTTGTCGCCGACCAGGTGGCCGCGGGTGTCGTTGACCGTCTTGAATTTGTCGAGGTCGCAGAACAGCACGGTGACCGGTTGGGCGTCACGGCGGCTACGGGAGAGGATCCCATCGGCGTGATCGTTCCATGCCGCGGCGTTGAGCAGTCCGGTCTTGGCGTCGGTGCGGGCGCTGCGTCGCAGCTCGTCGACCAGGGAGCTGCGGCGCAGGATGGCGATCAGGACGAGCACCAGGGGGGTGCCTGGGGGCATGAGGAGCAGGAACCCGGCGGTGACGATGCCCAGTACCGCGGCGGCGAGTTCGTAGCCGAGTGCGCCCGCGGTCGGCAACATGGCGCGCACACTCGGGGGTCGGAACAGCAGCCACCCGCCGAGCAGCACCAGGCCCAAGTTGACCAGGTTGGCCGCCACCAGCGCGAGGATGACCGCGATCGCAGGGCGGAATCCACCGTGCAGCACGTCGCCGCTGGGGACCACGACATCTAGGAGCGTGCCCGCGGTCAGCACCGACAGCATCACCGTGGCGGCGGTGAACACAACCCGGTAGGGGTGCCCGGATTTGTCGCGGCGGCGCTGCACCAGGGCGTGGGCGTAGAGGAGGGCTGCCAGGACCGCGGCCCATCCCGTGGGGAGGATGAGCACTGCAGCGAACGTCCACACCGACATCTGGTTGGAGAAGGCCTTGCCGCTACCCAAGTAGCGTTTGAGCCGGTCAATGCGGGTGGCGGACTCGGCGTAGCCGATGGCCAACACGCCCAGCACGGCCACCCGGATCAGATCGATGTGTGACACCGACTGGGTCAGCAGCAGAAACACCGTCAGCGTGACGGCTATGGCCTCGACCAGCAGCATGAAGTACCGCGTCAGCCCCGGAATGGACCACAGTGACCACCGCCGGATGACCAGCATGCGGCGGCCGCTATCGCCAACACCGCGCCCATGCATGATCATTAGTCGTTTGGCCCCCTCCAGACCTTTACCACCGCAACGCGCACAAGATCATGCGCGCTACAGGGTTCACGGAGGTTACCGCAGTTCGGCGGCCGTTACAGGTTTGGGGTGTGATCCGCGCCCTCAGGCGGCACCGGGAGCACAGGAAGGGAGGTGAGCGTCGTGAGGAAGAACTGGGAGATCGGCTGAACCCTGCACACCACCCAGCGACCCGCCCGAACAGGCGGCATCGGGAGCACAGGAAGGGAGGTGAGCGTCGTGAGGAAGAACTGGGAGATCGGCTGAACCCGTAGCGATTCGTGATTGATGGGCCAGGCGACGATGGCCTACTGCGTAGAGGAAGGCAGTAGGTGGGTCTTCACGTGTCCTGATGCGCGTTCCTGGCGGACTTGCGTCCGTTGACGAGCGCCGTCTAACCGAGGGGGGCGGGGGTGGCTCTGTTGTGAGCCCGGCGGGTGAGGGCCAGGGCTGAGCCCAGGGCGGTGGCCGCGGCGCCGGCGGTGACGATGGCAGCGGCGGGGGAGGCGATTTGGGTGATAGCACCCCCGGCGAGGAGGCCGATGCCCTGAGCGGCGAGCAGCCCGGCGGAGGCGATGCCGAGGCCTTGACCGCGAATGCTGGGGGAGATGGTGCGGACGAACTCGGCGACGACCTGGATCTGGTAGGCGGTGCAGGCACCGCTGAGGGCCCAGAGCAAGCAGGTGATGGCCAGATTCGGTGTGGTGGCGCAGAAGAGTAGAGGGATGCCCGCGGCGGCGGCCAACGGGCCCAGCAGTGTTGTGCGAGCCGGTTCGGAGATCAGGCGGGTGTAGCAGACGGTGCCCACGATGACCCCCGCGGGGCCAGCGGCCAGGAGGAGCCCGACGGTGCGGGCTCCGCCGCCCAGTTGCTGTGCGTAGGGGGCGGCCAATCCCTCGGGAATCACCAGCAGACCGAGCAGCCAAGCGAAGCTCAGCAGCAGGCGCAGGCGCCGGTCGGCCAGCACGGTGGCGGCGCCATGCAGCCAGCGCTGCGGTGACTGTGCCGTCTCGTTGTCGGGGTGTGCGGCGGGCGGGCGGTTGCGCACACCCAGGCGGATGACGACCGCCGAGATCAGGAACGTTGCCGCGTCGAGGGCGAGTGCGCCGCGGGCGCCAATGGCGGCGATGGCGATACCGCCGATCGCGAAGCCGGCGACCTGCGCGGCCTGGCCCGTGACGGCCCGTAGACCGAGCCCCGTCGGGTAGTCCTCGACGGTGAGGATGTCGACGACCAGCGCGGATTCGGCGGCTTTCCACGGGGCACCGACCAACACAGCAACGACGAGCAAGACTCCCAGGGCGGGCACCGACAGCGCGGGCAGCGCCATCGCCGCGAGCAGGGCCGCGCGTATCAGATCCCCGCCGACGAGCAAGCCGCGGCGGGGGAGACGGTCAGCGAGCGGACCCAGCAGCACACTGCCCGCCAGGGCTGGTAGGAATGTCAGGGCGTACACCGCCGCGGTGACCAGCCCTGATCCGGTGCGGTCATAGACCAACACCGACAACGCCACCCGGGCCAACTGATCACCCAGCAGGGACTGGGCGCCGGCCAGCCACAACAGCCGGAACTCCCGTATCCGCAGCAGCGATGTGAATCCGGCAGCTGGTGCTGTGTCCCCGGTTCTGGGCATGGCGGCCATCGTCGCACCCCTCAGCGGACGTTATGTCCCCGGCGGCGCCGTGACGGCGAAGGCCCCTAAAGCTCGGAGCTGGGCAAAGAGCCCCCATGCCGCTCGGGTGAATTCGTGACGATCGCTGCTGGGGCGGTTTGGGGCTGGTGGCCGCCTTCTTACTGGCACCCCATCATCGCCGCGTACGTCGAGCAGCAACGCCGCCCCACCTGACAGCACACGGCTATCCGGACCTGAAGGACCGGACTTGCGCCGCAGGTCACGGGTCACCGGGTCCCCGACCGATCACTCAGCTTTACCCGTGTGACCTTCTGCGCTGGCGATGGCAGTTGCGGTGGCGGCGCTTTCTGCGGCGAGCTCACGGACGGCCGGGCTGGTTGTGACGCCCCGTTTCTTATCGGCCGCTACCAACACCCGCGCCGCTGCTATCGCAATCCGCTTCGACGGCACCTTACGAGGACGTCCGTTACGGGTCCCGCGCTGTCCTCTTCGTCGGCGGCCTTGGACAACGACCCGCAGTAGAGTAGACACCACGAAGGACCACGCCCTGAGGAATTACGTGATCGTCCACCCGTTTCGCTGCGATCGTCTCCAGACTCCTCCTACGCTGCGATCACCGAAGGCCCCGTCCCCAGGGCGGGCCGGGGACCAGGAGGCCTTATGCGCACTAGATATCGCACCGCCACCGCCACCGCCACCGCCACCGTCACTGCCGTGCTTCTCATCGTCAGCGGACCCGCGGCTGCCGCCAATGGCAGCAGCGGGACGGACGTCGCAACGATCCTGCGCCACACGAAGGCGTTCACTGACACACAGCACTCGGACCCCGCGACGTCAAGGAGCGAAGTCGCGACCGTAAACGCCGGATAACGACGGCGGAAACGTCTCGCTGACACGCAAGGGTGTCACGATCTCATTCACGCTTCCGGGTTCCCATAACGCGCCCCGCAAAACAGCGGAAGTCGGCGGAGCTCAGTATGACAACGAGTCGTACAGCACCGTAGTGCAAGGGGGCGCCACAGGCGCGCGGACCGTCCTCGTGATGAAAAATTCTACGGCGCCGAGCAGTTACCGTTTCCACATGAACGTGCCGCCTGGGTACACGCTCAGGAGGACAGGCGACGGGAGGGCGGCCGTTGTTCAGAACAAATCGACCGGAGACGCAGCCGTCATCATGCCACCTTGGGCCGTTGACGCAGCTGGCAAGTCGGTGCCCACGTCGTACACCGTGATCGGAAATGACCTTACGCTGATCGTGAACCCTGCCGGTGCAACCTTTCCCGTGGTCGCTGATCCAGACGTTCAGTGGCAATGGTGGGGTTATAGCTCCGCTATGAACCGACAGGAGACCAATGACTTCGCCTATGCCGCCCAAGACGTAGCTGCGGGTTACGCGGGCTGTGCGGTGCTGGGCGGATACTTCACAGCGGGGATGCTTGCGCTTGCCTGCGGCATCGAAGGCATGTCTTACTGGTGGATGGCAGACGACGCCGGCCTATACTACTCCCACGGTAACTGCATCACGCTCAACATGACCTGGGCATCAGTGTGGTGGAGTGACGAAATTCAGCCGGGAACCGGGAATTGCTGGTAGGAAGGGAACCGATGATCGCTACAATCGGCCGCCGAGAGGGGACCTATTCATGAGTACCTGGATTTCCTCGCGAACATCGATGGCCGTGATGACGACGTACGTACTCGTCTATCTCGTCTCTATCGTCGGCTGGATTGCACTCACGCCCGCGGAGAAGCACGGCCACCCGTATTTGTTTCCCGTCATTATTCTGGCATCCATACCTCCTTTGTTTTGGGGGGGGATGCGCAAGAAGGCTGGGCAAGCTCCGGCCATGCTGCCAGTAGTGAGAGCGCACCCCGTGGTCAGCGCCGTCATTCTCGCCGTAGTTGGTTTGGCTAGCGCAGTCCTGCTTCCCATGGTGCTTGTCTGAGCATTCGCATGCAAGGCGTGTGGAGCTACAGAGCAACCAGCAGGGCACTGCGCTTTGCAAGATAAAACCCTACTGGTTGCTGTACGCCAACGAAGTGTGGCGACCAGTAGGGCTTATCTTGCCGATCCCCTCCAACAGCACCGGGGACCTGGCCCGGCACGCGGAGAGCACCCTGGCCGCGGCGGAGCGGACCATGCAGGTGGTGCAGGCGCAGGCCGCCCAGTGGACCCCGTCAGGTGACGTCGCGGATGTGCCCCGGTACCGCTGGTGATCTGCAAGGCCGCCCCGCGGGGGTCGCGGGTACGGGGGTTGGTGGAGTACCTGTTCGGTCCGGGTCGCTCGGATCAGCACACCGACCAGCACGTCATTGCTGCCTACGACGACGTCCTGGTGGGGGACACCGGGGACACCGAGGTGGGGCGGGCGATGCTGGCCGCCGAGTTGGACTTCCCGCGGCGGGCGTTCGCCCCGGAGGTCACCGAGGGGCACGTGTACCACGTGGCGATCAGCAGCAAGGGTGGGGTGGACCGGGACCTCACCGACGACGAGTGGCGCCAGGTCGCGGAGATGACCGCGGACCGGTTGGGGTTCACCGTCGGGGGTGAGGGTGCGGTGGTGCGGTGGGTGGCGGTGCGCCATGGGCACAGTACGGGCGGCAACGACCACATCCACCTGGTGGCGAACCTGGTGCGCGAGGACGGGCGCACCCACCACTTCGCCCGCCCGGACTGGACGGTGCTGCGGGAGGTCGCCGCCGAGGTGGAGACCCGGTTCGGGCTGACCATGACCGGGGCGTCGAAGACCGGCACCCCGGGGATGTCCCGGTTGGAGGTGCAGATCCAGCGGTCCACCCGGCTGGAGTCACCGCGGGAGCGGTTGCGCCGCGGGGTGCGGGCTTCGGCGACCGCGGCCCGCACCGAGTCGGAGTTCGTGGGGTTGCTGGGCGCGGAGGGACTGGTGATGCGACCCCGGTGGGGCACCGGTGGCCGGGACACCGTCGTCGGCTACTCCGTCGCCCGGGCCACCGACCCGCGCTCCGGGGAGCAGCTGGTGTGGTTCGGCGGCGGGTAGTCGACGATTGCTGGGCGCCAGCGCTCTCGGCTTCGCGTTGCTGTTGAAGCACTACAGCCATGTCGGCCGATTCCCGCGCGGGCGCTCGGACCTCTCCGATGCCGTGATCGAATTCGTTGCTCGTCAGGTCGGTGTTGACGCCTCGGATCCGGGCTTCTACGAGTGGTCCGGTCGCACCATCGAGTATCACCGCAATCAGATCCGAGGTCATCTCGGGTTTCGGGTTGCGACGATCAGTGATCAGGAGAAGTTGACAGCGTGGCTGGCAAGCAACGTTGCCCACGCCGAACGGCGGCCGGAGCGGGTTCGAGACGAGCTACTGGCGGAGTTCCGGGCGGAGCGGATCGAGCCGCCGACGGCCGGCCGGGTGCTGCGCATGCTGCGGTCTACGCTGCGGACAGCCGAGCATAGTTTGGGCACTGCGGTTACGGCTGGCCAGGTAGGCGAGCTCGTCAACAGTGCTCTGCCCGCGCCCGCGGCGTCGTGGTTGCATGGTAGAGGGCCCAAGATCTCCGCTCAATCGGTCGATCTACCGATTACGCGCCGGAACTCCAAACTGTCACACCGCTGACATTGTTTATCACAAGGTTGGTATCGTTTCGGAACACGAACGTTGACCCGGGGTTTCCGTATGTGTTCGTGGCCCAAAGGGCGTTGTACTTGCTGTCGTAGACCACAAAGTTGCCGTCGTCCTGCATCAAGGCGGACGCCCCATGGCGCACAACCTAGACCCGATCCGCGCTAGCAGCGCTACCGCGAGTTAAACCCAATATTGGTCAGTTACGTGGGATGGGCGGTGTCGGTGGCCGGATGTAGCGGCTGAGGCCAGGTGGCGTGATGGGCTCGCTTGACGTGCCACTTGGGCATCTTGCGCTTGATGACTCTGGGTGTGAAGCGTAGGCGTCGGACGGGGTTGAGTCGGTGTACAAGCCGGCTGATCGCGTGCTGCCACAGCTGGACGCAGGCGGTGGGGTCGTCAGGGGGGAAAGCGCCCCGGGGGGCGATGGACTGGCGTGCGATGCGCAGGGCGGCGACGAAGCTCATCCGGTCCGGGTCGTGTCCGCTGTGTTGGGCGGCGTCGGTCATCAGGGTGCGGATGACGTAGTGGCAGCACAGGTGGCCCCAGATCTCTTGCTGGACCAGGGCCGGGGACGGTAGCCGCTGCTACCGGCATGGAGGTGGAGGTGCTGGACTCCCGCCGCCTGGGTGGGGTCTGGACGTTGGACCGGGTGTGGGAGCGGCTCGGGATCGGTGCGGCGATCCGCCGGGCCGCGACCGGGCGCCGGTTGGACGCCCAGGCTGTGGAGCGGGTGGTGTTCGCGCTGGTCGCCCAGCGTGCGCTCGAGCCTGGTTCGAAGTTGGCCGCGACGACGTGGGTCACCGAGCGCGTCGTCGTGGAGGGCTTGACGGGGGTCAGCGACGATCAGGCGTATCGGGGGATGGACTTCCTGCTCGAGGCTCTGGACGAGATCGCCAGCCGAGGTCTTCGGCTCGGTCGCGCATCTGCTCAACCTTGATCTGGACATCGTGTTCGTGGACACGACCTCGACCTACTTCGAGGTCGACGTCGCGGACGAGCTCGCCGCGCTGCAGGACAAGGTCGACGACGACGGTGTGAACCGGCCCCTCGAGCAGGGCAAGCGCAGCTTCGGGCACTCCAAGGATCACCGCACCGACCTGCCGCAGGTCGTGATTGCGATGGCCGTGACCCGCGACGGGGTGCCGGTGCGGTGCTGGACGTTCCCGGGCAACACCGCCGACACCGCGATCATCCGCACCGTGAAGGACGACCTGGCCGGCTGGAACCTGTCCCGGATGGTGTGGGTCGCCGACCGCGGCTTCGCCTCCGCCGCTAACCGGGCGTATCTGACCCGCGGCGGCGGGCACTACATCCACGCCGAGAAGCTCCGCCACACCAACAGCGAGGTCCGCCGGCGGTGCTGGAGGAACCTGAGGCCGACGGCTCGCCCGTGAACCGGGCCTGACCCGGGGCGTTGCGCGAGCCGCCGCCTCCACCACCACGGGAGTGGGCGAGGGTGGCTGCGCCGGTGGCGACGGTACCGGCCGCGGCGAGGGCACCCCCACCGCCGCCACCGCTACCGACCTTCGCGACCTGCGGGGTGATCAGGCGCAGGCCCACGACCACGGACGCCAGTGCCGCAAGGAGGGGCGCCCGCCGCTGCTCACGGACGACGAGATGCTGGTCGAGGACGTGGCCCTTGGCGGTCATGACCAGCAGCACGGCATAGGGAATCCACGCAGAAAAGCACTGCAAGACCCGCCCAGAGCGCCGCCCACCCAGGCTGGGTCGTCGAGCGGAGCGCCACCACCGCCAGTACGGCCACCACCATGACCGCGGGGTGCGTCACGAGGGCAACCACATCGGCGGCTCGCGAGGGGCGCGCCGCCGAGAGCCGTACGACGTCGGGGTGCGTACCGAATCTCATACCGTCGAGAGTAGGGACCAGGCCATTGCGGACCGCGACGGGCGTGGCATGCCAAGAACGCGGTCGCGACCGAGGTGGTTAGGAACGCGTACTTCTACGCGACTCGGGCGTGTCTGCCGCCCTAACAGTTACGCACCCACCAAGGTGTGTCGCATGGCCCAGCCACACAAGGGAGACCGCGACCAGGTTGCGGCTCGACTCGCGCACCCCGTCTACGTCGCCGTGAAGTCGGCGGCCGCCCAGCGGGGCATGCCCATAAGCCAGTACGTCGCTGACGTGCTAGCCGCTCACGTGGGTAGGCCCGACCTCGTCCGTCAGCTCGACCAGGAGGTGCTGCCCCAGAGCGCCTGAGGAGAGCGGCCGTGCGGCCGCACCAGACAACTCCACATCGCACCAGGTCAGTAGGCCCTAGAACGCCGAAGGCCCTCCCCGGCAAGGGAGGGCCTGGCTAAAAGCTAGGACCAGTGAGTTTGCAGCTCGCTGGCTTGGTGCACTGCCCCGAAGGGACTTGGCTTGGCTGCCTCGTCTCAGGGTACCTCGCACCCTGAATCTGGTCTATACAACCGGTCCGGTGGTTCGCGTGTCGCTTCCCGCACCACGCGTCCACCGTCCCGGCGTGACTCCTCCTCCCCCACCCCCGTGGTGGTGCTGCGCCGTCCGCTGGCACGTGCCAGCGTCGAGCCGGTCTCGTGGTCGGCGCTGCCGTGCTGGTGGTCGGGTGAGCGCTGGCTGGGCCACGTGGCCGCGGTGTACCGCCGCGCCTACCTGCTGACCCGCCCCCAGCTCGTCGCGTCTACCGGGGGCGGGGTGTCGCTGCGGGCGGTGCTGGCGGTGGCCACCGCCCACGCCCGGGCCGCCGACCACCCCACCGGTCGGTGCTCGCGGCCGCTGCTCGGCGTCTCCGGCGGTGCCGCGGGGATTACCGCGGCGACAGGGCTGGGTCAGCGCACCGTGACCCGGGCCCGCACCTTCCTGCGCCTGGTGGGGCTGGCCACCGAGGTCGCCCCCGGCCGGCACCGGTCGTTCACCGAGCGCCTGGCCTCGTGGGAGCGCGGGGACACCGCTAGGGGGTGGACCGCCGACTACGCCCTGCACCCCAGCACCCGCTACCCCGACCCTGTGGACAACTCCCCCCGGATCATCGCAGCTCAACACAGGTATGGCACCCCACCACGTAGTGGTATCTCTACTCCCACGCGCAGCGTTGGGAAACGGGTTTCCACCACCGACACCACCCCAACACCCCCTGCGGGGGGCGAGGACGGCGCTCCGCGCCGCGCATCGACCACACCAGCCGCCCCCAGCGGTGCCCCGGGGGACCTCAGGGCCCCCGGAACGGCCCTGATGCTGGCGTGGCGAACCGAACCCGACTGCCCGGGGTGGGCCAGACGCTTCGGGGCCCACCGCTGGGCTGGGGCACTCTCAGCACCCGCCGCCGCCGGGTGGACCGCCCGCGACCTCACCCAGCTGCTCACCGACCTCACCGGCGTCGGTCACCACATCCTGCGCGAACCCCACCGCCCCATCGGCTACCTGCTGGCGCTACTCACCCGCATCGACCTCGCCGAACGCCCCACCGCCCTCATCGACGCCCACGCCGCAGCCGACCGCGCACAACGCGCCGAGCAGGCCGCAGCACAACACACGGCCCGCACCGAAGCTGACCGTGCCCGCCGCACCGCCATAGCGGCCCTCACCGGACCGGGGCGGGCCGCCGCACAGCACGTCGCCGCCACCACCGCCACCACCGCCGCGCAACACCGACGCGAACAACACCGGGTTCAGCGCCTGGCCCCGGCCCACCAGCAAGCCAACCGCCGCAGGCAGGACTAGTGGTGCTCGGGTACAGCCAAGATGCGGGCCGCCGCAGGCGGAACAGGCTTGCCCTGCCGAAGCGCGCTGCGCTGCAGCTGCTCGGCCACCCGACGCTCGAAACGAACGCGGGCCTCATCGGGCATCGCCCTAATCTGCTCGCGCAGCTCCTCGTTCGGCGTCACCACCACCACCCCCTTCGATGCGTACCCCCCTAGTGTGCGCTCACACAGCAGGATGGCGCCAAGAGGCAGGATCACTACGGGAGCAACGTCAGGGTGAAGTCGTCAATCAACTCGCTCAACGAGCCGTCCTTCACCGCAACAGCGTCGTCCGACAACCGGATCAAGGCCGCCAGCACCACCGCAGGCCCAAGCTGCGTGAAACCCACTCCCCCACAATATAAATGGTGTGCCGATAACGTACCTTATGTCAGGTAGTGCCCCTTTTGTCCTGTTGAGTGAGGGCTTGGCCGCGGTCACCGAAATGGGTTGAGCACGTCATTGACCGAGGTGGCTGAAGCCGTCGGAGGTGCCTCGCTTTGCTGGTGGTGGCCCTCGGATACGAGTCGGTGCGCCTGGTCCTGCAGACCGATTGGCCGATGAATGCCTAGCGGCGGTCCCAGAGCCACCTGAGGGTCAGGAACTCCATGATCTTCTTCAGCATTGGCCACCTCCCTCACGAGCACCGAACGCTACGCCCGGAGCGGCGTCGGTGTCATCGTCTGCGGTAGGCGTGCGCACGGTGGTTGACGCGGGAAACGGTGATGAGGTGGCGGGCGTCGTCGAGGCGGTACAGGATCCGGTAGGAGCCGCGGCGGGCACTCCACTCCCCCGCGAAGTCATCGCGCAATGGTTTGCCGACCCTGCGCGGGTTCTCCGTCAGTGGGCCGTAGATGAACTCCAGCACTGCGGGTACCACGCGGGGTGGGATTCGATCGAGATCGCGGATCGCGGAGGAGGACAGACCGGCAATCCAGCTCACCGGGCGGTGCCGACCCCGTACCGGCGGCGGACCGACGCCTCGTCCATCAGCTGACCGGCCTCGGCCTCGGCCCGACTTGACTGGAGGTCCTCCCGCACACCGGGCTGGGACTGCCAGTGCAGGGTCTCCTCCATGGATTCCAGGTCCTCGACCGAGATCAACACCACCGCCGGTTTGCCACGCCGCGTGATCGTGACGCGCTCGTGCGTCGAGAGCGCCTCGTCCACCAACTCGTTCAGCTTCGCTTTCGCTTCGGTCAGCGGGATCGTCGTCATACCATCATCATACGCCCTGAAAACAGGTTCGATCAGAGCCGAATACGGCACCTGTAATTATATTGTGTCGCGTAACTCGGCCGTAGAGCCTTCCCCGATTGCTTCCACGTCGCCGCCCGGACCAGCTTCTACGACTCCGCCGAGCGCGGCCTCGGCACCGGCACCGGCACCGGCTATGACGCTCCCCCGCAACATCGGAATGCGCGGGTACGGGGACCTTAGAGTTTGGGCACTGTCGCGCAGCGAAGGATGGCAACGCCGCCAACCTCTTTGTCACCTCCCGGGGCGAGCTCGGCATCGGCCGATTGACACTGCGGTGCAATTCGCAACCGCACCTACTGGTCGGTCGAGACGATCTTGGGTGCCATGGACGACGTGCAACGGCCTGTTGACTGACGCGTCAAGATGCGCGCGTAGCGGTGGTCGTTGACGGCGCATGATCCGGCCGCGTTTGCTGTGGTGTGGCCGGCTGCTCGCGGTGAGCGCGTGCTCGCGCCGGCGCCCCCCTGGGCACTCCCCCGCCTCAGTAGCGTCTCTGCAGTCGGTAAAGCCGAGAGGGGGAATTCTCGGTTACTCGGGTTCACTCTTTCGTACGTCCGTGCGGGCTCGCGGTAGTGCACGCGTACATGAAAGTGGACACGCGCCCCGGCGCCCATCCGGCCATCCCTGAATACGCGCTAGCCGCCGCCCCGACACCCACCCGCCCGCACTAGCGGGAAGACGGACCAACTCTCGTAGACCCACCCGGCCGGACACCAGTGCGTGACGGGGTACAGGCGTCCTGACCGACACGCCGACGACCGCTCGGCGTCCCAGGCGTCCAGGCGCCCGGGCCATACGCTGAGAGGCCGGACCGTCCATCACCGATCCGACAGAGGAGCCTGCCCATGTACGTCGTGACCCCTGGACAGCAGAAGGGTGGCGTCGGCAAGACCACGGTGACGGCCAATTTGGCGGCCGTCAGCGGCGAATTCGGCATGCGTGTTCTCGCCGTGGACCTCGACCCGCAGTCCCACCTCACATTCAGCTTCCGGCAGACCGCGTCCTGCCCTGGCCGCAGCATCGGCGATCTGCTCAACGAGTCAGCCGAGTCCAAGCCCGCCTTCGACGATGTGGTGATCCGCAACGTCGCTCCCGGCGTCGACCTGCTGCCCGGCGACGAGCGCGCGCTCGTGCGAGCAGAGCACGACGTCGCGATGGACCCGCTCACCGGGTTGCAGCGGCTGCGCAAGCTGTTGGAGTCGGTGGGGGACCGCTACGACCTCTGCTACATCGATACCCCTCCCAAGGTGGAGGGACTGGCCGTCGTGGCGATGGTGGCCTCCGACGGCGTGATCGTCATAGCCGAGCCACAGACACTGTCCTTCGCTTCCACCCAGGTCTACGCGGCCAAGGTGGCGCAGGTGAAGGCGTCGCTCAACCCAAATCTGCGTCTGCTTGGTGTGCTGCTGAACAAGGTCGTAGACGGGGAGGAGGCCGACTTCATCACCGACCAGATGCGCAAGTCCGGCCTGCACGTCTTCGAGACGACTATCCCGGTCAGCCGCTACGCCTCGAAGGCCGCCGCCTCAGGCGTGCCCACCGCGCTAATGCACAGCACCCGCAAGATCGGCCGGATCTACCGCGACGTCGCCGACGAGATGTCGGACCGACTACGCGGCGCCGACACTGACGCCGAGGAACTTGAGGTTGCAGCCCGATGAAGACAACGACCACCAAGGCTGAAAGGTCGCACCACAGCAGGGGAGGGATGGCCGCACTCGCGGGAGATCTGGCCAACCGCACGAACTCGCTGGCACGCGCATCGACCGAGGACAACCTCGTGCCCGCCGCTGAGCTGGTGGTGGACTCTCCGGAGCCTGCGCCCGTCCAAGCCGTCAGGCCAGCCGCCCAGGCGTCGGTCGATCCCGGGCCACGCGCCGCCGAGCCGACAGCCCCGTCCTCATCGGCTGACGCATGCTGGACCCGGCAAACTGCACGGCCGATGGCCGGACCTGAAGGCCGATTGGAGGCTTCAGGGGAGAACGTGGTCAAGTGGACACTGGAACTGGCGCCGCAGCTGATCATGGCGCTCAACATCTGGGAGCGGGACGAGACCAAGCGGCTCGGTCAGCGCGTCTACCGAGAGCGAATGATCGACCTAGCCCTTGACAGCCTCCCCGAGGACATGGGCGAGATCCTGAAGATTGTCTCCGACCTGCCACAGCCGCTGCGCATCGCGCCCGGACAGCAGTTCGGGACGCGGGTCCGATCGTCGGTACGAGACAAGCTGTTGGGGCTGCGCCCGGAGTTGCGGGTAGCGGGCATCAAGAACGTCCGCATCCGCGACATTTACTCAGCCGGGGTCTACCGGTACCTCACTGGGCTCGACATTGAGGTCGAGAATGGTGCCGAGAAAGCGAGAAACCTGCCGACCGGGCTGTGACCAGGGTGATAGCCGGTGACCCGCACAATCGTCAACTGCACCATCAGGTAGGCCGCGAGCAGCGCGAATGCCCCGCCGATCAACCGCAGCGCCCGCCGCTGACGGTCCGCCCCGGTGCCGGACAACTCCCAGATCACCACCGTGGAGGCACGAATCTCGATCAGCGAGTCCAGCCCGAAACCAGCCAACGCCACCGAACGGGCCGCGTACGCGGTGATCGCCAACACAACAATCCCGACCACGTTCCACGCCAGGGTGAAGTACTCCAGAACAAAGCCACGGCGCAGCAACACAGCACGGCGCTCCCCAGCAACGGTCACCCCGGCAGTGTCACAGACCCCGCCACCACACCTCACACACCGGCTCCCGCCGACGCGGACCAGCCGATCCAGGGCTTAACGCCAACGGCTGCACCGCTGCTACTCAACCCCGTACTACCCGCGCCGCGGGGTGCGGGTAGTAACCGCAGATGTCCGGCCGCAGGCCAGGACCTCAGATGGGCAGACCTGCACCGTCTCTGAGGCGCTGCGCTACCAGGGGACTTGTTGTGAGCCCCGGAGCGGGGTGGCCTGGCCGCACTGGAGGCAGCAGCACTGGCCCACGGCAGTACTAGCTCTGGCTCGTGGTAGCTCTGGGTTCGGGGGTTCCTCGAGGAGCGTTGCGGTGATCACCGCAAGGTCAGCTGCCGTGACCGGGATCGTGGTCGTGGCGGGGTCATGGTCCGCTGCCCACGTTGGGGGGACTCCTGGTCAGGGGGTGGTGTCGGTTCCGGGTCGGGGACTGCCCACGGGGGTGGTGGCGCGCGCGGTGGACAGATCCGCTCGTAACTCGTCGCGGATTCGCCGTAGGTCCTCGATTTGCTCCTGGGCATCGGCGAGTCGCTGTTGGGCGGCCTCAGTCCGGGCGGCCGCCACTTCCTGAGCGGCCGCTACCGCGAGCTGCAGGCGGCGTGAGGCTTCCTGCTCAGCGTTCTGCGCAGCGGTTTGTGCGGCGTTGGCGTCGGCCACCCTGCCCGCCTGTTCGGTCTCGACGGTGCGCTCGGCCTGGCGTAGTTGCTCGCGGACTGCTTCCGTGGCGGTGACCTGCGCGGTGAGCTGGTCCTGCAGGTCACGCTGGCGGACTGTCGCCGTCTGCGCGTCCTGCGCTCGGGCGGTGCGTTCGGCCTCAGTGGCGGCGGTCGCGGCGCCCAGGCGCGCGGCCAGGTCCTCCGCCTCCGCTACCGCCTCCGCGAGCTCCGCGCGGGCGGTGTCCCGCTCGGCCCTGGCCTCATCACGGGCGAGTTCCGCGGCGGCGGCGCTCTCCTGCGCCTGTTGAGTGTTCTCCCACGCCTCGGCCGCCGCGGCCAGCGCGGAGTCCCGCTCCGTCACCGCCGCTTCCTCACCTGCTCTCGCCCGTGCCGCCTCGGTGCGTGAGCGGGCCACCCGATCTTCGGCTTCGGCGAGCTGACGGCCGACGTCGGCCCGGTTCAGCTCCAACCGCTCATCGATCGCCACCGGGTCCGATAGCAGCGCGACAGCGGCCTGCGCCCGCTCCACCTGCTCCGCCATCCCGGCTTGCGCGGACTCCAGCAGCTGCTGCAGCGACGCGACCACCCCCGCGAGGCTCGCCACCGCCAGTTCCGGGCGGTCGTCCGGACCAAGCGCCCCCGGATCGCCGGCCCCGCCACGCGTCGCGGCCTGGCGTTCCCGGAACGCCCGGGCCCGCTCCGCCGCCGTCGCGTACTGACGCACCCGACCACCGGTCGCCGGGGCCTGACCCACAGGTGTCTCGCTCACGCCACCACCCTAGCCGATCGTGCGTACGACCACAACAACAAAACGAACGAACGAACGAACGAACGAACGAACGATGACGGACGGACGGGGCCCGGTCGTGGCTACGGGGTGGTGCTGCGCTGCAGGAACGCGGTGCCCACGCGGCGCAGGTCAGGGTCGAGGGGGCGCGCGCCCGGTGGTCATCGACCGGCTGCTGTCGAGCAGCCTGCGCTCGTGCAGCCCGGGGCCGGGCGACTCAGGTGGGGTCGGTGCGGTGTCCGGGGGTGTGGGTGGGGTGCGGTGTGCTCAGGGTTGGGTCGGTGGGGGAGTCGAGCTGATCGGGGTGCAGTGCAGTCAGCGGGACGTGGATGACCCCGCCGGCGAGGTCGGTGAGGATCGCGGCGTCGGCGGTGACGGACTGGACCATCCAGGGGCGGGGTTGGCGGCCCCGCAGGACGGTGGTGCCCGGCACGGGGAGGTGGCCCTCGACCCCGACGGTGTGCACCACCTGCAGGGCGGTGCTATTGGCGGCGACCGCGACCAGGGTGGCGGCATCGTCGGCATCAGCGGTATCCGGGACCGACAACGTCACCAGCACGGTCCAGCCGCTCACCAGGCTCCACCCGGCGCAGTGTCCACTGCCCCGCAGTCGGGCGCTGAGGCCAACCCCGCCGTCCCCGAACCCGCCGGCTACCGGGGCGTCGGCTGCCTTCCACGCTCCACCACAGACCATCTCCGTCGACGCAGGAGAGATTCGGACAGTCCGGCCAGCCGCCAACGGTGCAAAACCGTTCTTGATCTCAGGCGGTCAGCGCATCAGTCCAGGTCGGCGACGATGTGCTGGTGGAGGTTGGGATGGGTGTCGGTTCGGTGGGGTTCGGCGTCGAGCAGCAGGACCTGCTGTGGGGGATGTGGCGGGGTGGGGAGTCGCTGCGCGGGGTGGGGCGATCGCTGGGTGTGTCGATGCCGCGGGTCCAGCGGTTCCTGCGGCAGTCTGGTGGTATTCGCCCGGTGCCCCAGCGGCGGCGGGAGGGCCATCTGGGCGCTGGGGAGCGTGAGGAGATCTCGCGGGGGATCGCCGCGGGTCTGTCGGGTCGGGTGATCGCCGGGCGTCTGGGCCGCTCGCCGTCGACGGTGGCACGGGAGATCGACCGCAACGGTGGCCGTGACGCCTACCGGGCTGTGGACGCTGATGCCGCCGCCTACGACCGGGCCTTGCGCCCGAAGCCGAGCAAGTTGGCGACGAACCCGGAGCTGCGGGAGCGGGTGAGCGCCAAGCTCGCCGAGGACTGGTCGCCGCAGCAGATCGCGGCGAGGTTGCGCTTGCAGCACCCCGACGAGCCGGCGTTGCGGGTCTCGCACGAGACGATCTACCGCGACCTGTACATGCCGTCACGGAAGGTGTTCGACGCGAGCATGTATCACCGGTTGCGCACTGAGCGACCCGTCCGCCGCCCGCGCGGCAAGGTGCCCTCACACGGGCGCGGGCGCATCAGGAACATGGTCTCCATCCACGCCCGCACGGTCGAGGCCGACAACCGTCAGGTGCCCGGGCACTGGGAGGGAGATCTGGTGTTCGGGGCCCGCCCGTCGGCGGTCGCGACGCTGGTCGACCGGGCGACCCGCTTCACGATGGTCGTCGCCCTGCCCGACGGGTACAAGGCCGACACGGTCGCCGCCGCGCTGGTCGAGCAGATGGCCACCCTGCCCACCGAGCTGCGCAGGTCGCTGACCTGGGACCGTGGCCGGGAGATGGCCGCCCACGCCACCATCACCGCGGTGTTGTCGATGCCGGTGTTCTTCTGCGACCCGCACCATCCCTGGCAGCGCGGCACGAACGAGAACACTGTGAGTGTTGGAGACGGCCCGGTTGGGCTGTTCAGCCAGGCTGGTGCCGGCAGCTCGAGGTGACTCTCGAAAACACTGACCGCCGTGGTGGCGTGTCTTTCGTTTGACCTGTTCGTCGGGTTGCCGGCACCAGCCTGGCCCACTCGTCTTGGCTTGATAAGAGCTTGTCCGCCGATGTTGGCGTGACCCCTCACAGTGCTGCCGCGACCAGTGACCTTCACCCAGACCGGTGCCGTCCACGATCACCTTGGATGGAAGGACAACCGCAATGGGCATGCTGCCAGAGCACTACGACTTCGTCATCGGAGGCGACCCCGACCGCGACACCATCGACCTCGCCGTGCTCGACACCGGCACCGGTCGCGTCCGCGCCCACCTGGCCGATAATGCTGACGGCGCCGGGTATCGGCGGATCCTCACCTGGGCTGGTGAGCACGCCCCCGGACGGCGGATCTGGGCGCTGGAGGGAACGGGCAGCTTCGCCGCCGGCCTGGTTGTGTTCCTCACGGAGGCCGGCGAAACAGTCGCCGAGGTCGGGGCGCTCAAGCGCTCCAGGGGCGCTAAGAACGACCGTCTCGACGCCATCCGCGCAGCGCAGCAGGCGCTGGCCCGCGACCAGCAGGGTGCACCGAGAGCGGGTGGCCTGCGCGAGGCGCTGCGCATGGTTTTCGCCTGCAGGGAAGGGGTTCTGGTCAGCCGCACCAAGGCCATCAACGAGCTCAAGAGTCTCATCGTGGTCGCCCCCGACCAGCTCCGGGCGCAGCTGCGCGGCTGTTCGCTGACCGTCCAGCTCACCCGCATCGAGCAGCTACCGACTCCGACGACCGAACCCGTCGAGCACCGCCTGTCCGTGCTCACCCTGCAGTCCATCGCAGCCCGAGTCCGGTTCCTGTCTACCCAGCTGACGCAGCTCGACCCGCAGCTGCTCGAACTGGTCACCCAGCACCCAGCCGGACCCGCGCTGCTGGCCGAGGCGGGAGTCGGGCCCGTCGTCGCCGCCCAACTCCTCATCAGCTGGTCGCACCCCGGCCGCGTCCGCAGCGAGGCCGCATTCGCCTCCCTCGCCGGGGTCGCACCACTGGAAGTCAGCAGCGGGCAACGCTCCCGGCACCGCCTCAGCCGCGGCGGTGACCGCGCCCTGAACCGAGCCCTGCACACCGTCGCCATCACCCGTATGCGATGCCACCCCGAGACACGCGCCTACGAGATCCGACGCACCACTGAGGGCAAGACCCACCGGGACATACGCCGCTCCGTCAAACGGGCGCTCGCCCGCCGCCTCTACCGACGAATCGAAGCTGCTGTCCAAGCACACGAGGCGCCGATTGCCGCTTGACAGACATAGGAGCGTCGAACCGGCTGCTGCGCCAGTACCTGCACAAGAACGCCGACCTGTCCGCGCTCACCCAGGACGAGGTGAACACGATCGCCACCAAGCTCAACCAACGGCCCCGCCGGGTCCTCGGCTGGGCCACCCCCGCCGAAGCGTCAGCGGCCCTCGGGCTGCTGGAGCCGGGCCGGCTGCGGCTCGGGTAGCCACGCGCCGGCCCGGTGACGACCATGGCACGCATGGCTGGCCGCGGACTCCCCGAGCTCGACGTCACTCGTGCGCAACGGTGGTGCACCGCCCAGGTCCCTCAGCGGCTGCGCGGCGAGATCCGCGTCGAGTGCGACGTCACCGCACGACATCTCACGATCTGCGAGTGCCGACCCCCCTGGGCCGACGACCTCGGCCCCGAGTGGACCCGGTTCCCGATCGCACGCCTGCACCACACAAAGACCACCGGCCTCTGGACGCTGTACTGGCGCGACCGGAACCTCAAGTTCCACCGCTACCAGCCCCTCGAGTCCAGCCCACGCCTCCAGGACCTCCTCGACTACCTCGACACACGTGCCGATCCCATCTTCTGGGGATAGACGGCAGAGGACACCGCCTGCGGTGGCGCCCCTTCGCAAGTCGCTACCGTGGACTTCCACTGATGCGCTGACCGCCTGAGATCAAGACCTTGATCTCAGGCGTGCAGATTCTGCGCAACGTAACGGTGCCGGGGTTCGCTGACGGTTCGAGGTGACCCTCAGCCTCATTGAGATTTGGGCCCCAGACTCGCTCCTCCCCCGTGACCTCGTTGACGGCCTCCTTCAACAGCGCGAGCGCGGTACTGCGGTCCTCCTGACTGATGTCGTCATCGCGAAGCTCGACCAACCGGAGCGGCACAGCAGGATGCGACGCGACGGCACTCCACCGCTGCGCCGCTTCCTCGATCCGCCGCGGGAGGACGTTGACGAACTGGTTCACCATCGGGTCAACCGAGCCCTCATGGAGAGCCAGGTTGTACTGAAGCTCGGTGTTGACCTCATCGAACATGCGCTGCAGCTCCTCCGAGCTGGCCACGATCGGTCTCACGTACTGCCGCCACGTCTCGATGACGTGAAACCCCATCTGCTTCGCCATCACCGCCGTGGTGAAGTGCGCCCGACGACACACCAACACGGGCACAACAGACCGGCCCGGGTTCGCCACCTGCAAACGGGCAGCCTTGTCCAGCAGCTGGTACAGCTCCTGCGTTGTCGGATAGATCCACTGCCGAACGTTCTTGGCCTCGATCAGGACCGTCGTCGGCGGACCCGGCACCCCGTCATCACCGAGAGGCGTGTAGAACGCCGCGTTGTCCAGCGGACCACCCGCCACAGGCTGACCCAGCAGCCGCCGAACCTCACCCCCCTCCGGCTTCGCGAGCCGGTAGCCGTGGGGTGCACTCTCAGTGAGCGACGCATGGATGACCCGCTCCAGGGCGACGGGCAACGGAGGAACCCCCCACTCCGTCGTGTGCGAAGACCAGCTCAGAAACCGCGAGTGCAACAACCGCTTGCGGGCCGCAGCTCGACTAGCCTTCTTCGTCACCTCCGCAAGGGAGAACGTGCCGACAACGCGCCCGCCCCGAGTCTTGTTGCGCTCCTGAACGATCGCACCGACATCGAGCAGACGGATTCATCGGGGTGTTTTTCGCGGCCGCTAGCCTTGGCGCTGGCATCGAAGGTATTCAGGAAAGAGCGTGCGGATAGATGCTAATGCTAACCGCAACCCTACTAACTCTCTCTGGATTAGCCCTTATCGCGAGTGCCATCGCTATCGAGAGGCGCCGGCAAGAGGTTCGCCCAGCGCATCGTGTGATCGTCATCGTCGGCGCCCTCGTCGTCGCCGCAATCGCTGGGTACCTGTGGGCGGCCGCGCTCTAAGGGCTCGCCCCTGGGCCTCTACCACCTCCAGAACCGGTACTACGACCCCACCCTCGGCCGCTTCACCCACCGACCCCTCAGGCCAAGAAACCAACACCCACCTTTACGCCACTGGTGATTTCGGGACAGCCTGTTTGGCGACCTTTTTTGGCGTACTTAGTGAGTTTGGAGCTGACCTGAGCGGATGCGTGACGGCGGTTGGCATACTTAACGGGACGGGCCTGGGTGCAGCGGTACTAATCACGACTGGGCCAGCGGGGTTCTCGGCGGCTGAGCTGGTGGCATGCGGAGTGGGGGCGTACGCAGGAATCCGAGGCGTACGTATTGTTAACGCGCCATGACAATGGCAGATAAGGACGATGCAAACTCATGAAAGTGAACATCCTGGGCCCGATTCTATTCGTGCTCATTGCTGGCGGTCTCGGTTCAGTTCTAACCATTTCAGGACTGACATCAGGTGGTTCCGATGGTATCAGCACCGCAATATTCGGAGGGTTTCTTCTGGTGGTGGTCGCGGGTTACTGCATCTCGACCTTCCGGCATCAACGTGCGCTTCGTAACAGTCGTGATCACAAGAACGCACCACACCCGGAGGAGATGGGTTCATCGTCTTTGCAGTCGTCCGCATGGAAATTCTCGGTGGTAGGCTCTACCGCGTTCTTTGCTATTCAATTTACGATAGCCGTATTCTCCCAATCCATAAAGGGTGCAGCAATATTTGCGGTATTCTTACTTCTTAATGGATTTCTGATTATCAAATACCGGGCCTCCTTTCGCGGCTAGTGCCGCGTGCCGCAGATAACTTTACAGTGCGGTGTTGGGAGGACAATGGGGTATATCTATTGGTGTCCCCGATATCGCTGCGTGTGGGTGATGAGCCCCAGCTGGGCCCGGAACCACCGCTTGACTGGGTTCTGCAGTGGGGTGTCGTTACGAGCAAATGCCCTCCTGAACTGCGATAATGGTGCTGTCTAAGGCGTCGTTACGCTGCGCAGGAGGGGCATCCGCTAAGTGCAACTCTCCCACGCCCCCGAGGACCCGCAGGGACGGGTGTCCATCAAGCCGCATTTCCGCCGCCCTACCCTGACGCACCTGCCCGCGCTGCTCCTGACGTCAAGTTGAGCTACACCGTGAACGACACCGCCCAGGCACCCGCCCTTAGCGCACGATCCTGCAGCGCTGCTACTCAGACCCCCATCTGAGGCCTGGTCGTAGCGCGGTTCTCAAGCGTTCCCAGGCTAGCTGCGGGTGGCTGACCGGTCGGCGTTCAGTCGTCGCCTCGTTCGGGAAATGTGGCCGGGGATCATCACCGTGCCGTGGATGGCGATAGCGGGCACGCCTAGTTCGCAGTCGGAAGTGTCCCCTCCACCAGCGTTGCCCCCGCCCCCCGACGCTTAGACCACGTGCGCCCCTCCAGTACGAAAGTCGCGACCGCTACCCGCGTCCGCATCTCCCTGCTGCTGGCTTCGTCTTGGGGGATCACGTACTCCTCCGTTACAACGGTCCACCGACTCGAGCTCCCCGCCGCGAGCGAGGTCGGGTACTCACCCGACTGGACGCCGATTAGTTCGATCAGCGGGTCGAGCTCGACCCGGATTTTGCTAATGGGCTGCGCGGCGCCGTTGGTGAGCAAGAACGTGACCTGTTGACAGTGGACGAAGCCGTCGGCTGTCCGTCCACCGCCGCCCAGACCCACGACGTCGACTGCATCTGCCTCGGCAACGATCCGCTCGCGCTCCTGCGCGATGTCCCGTCGCCGGGCTGCCTCCCGAGCGACGCGGTCGTCTTCGTGCTGACGCCGGGAGTAGCGGCGGTCGGATTCTTGCAGGGCCACGTTGGTCGCGGCCACGGCGACTCCCGGCACCGTCGCAACGGCGCCGACTCCCACCCAGGTCAGGTTCCCGGCGAACGACAGGCCCGCCACGAACCCCCCGATGACTCCGACCGCGACGCCGCCACCGCCCCATCGGATACGGACGCGGCGCGGGCCGCGGTGAGCCCGGCCTGAGTTCGCTCGCGGATGAGCTCCCGCTCGAACTGGGCGAGGCTGGCGAAAATGTGGAACACGAGCCGGCCCCCGGGGGTGGTGGTGTCGATTGCCTCCGTCAGGGACCGGAACCCGACCGCGCGGTCCTCGAGCCCGCGGACCGTATCGATCAGGTGAGGCAGCGACCGGCCGAGCCGGTCGAGCCGCCACACCACCAAGGTGTCCCCTGGCCGGAGCGAAGCCAGCACCTCGGCGAGCTGGGGGCGGTTGGTCTTGACTCCGGACGCCGTGTCGGTCCAGGTGCGCCAACAGCCGGCGGCGCTCAGAGCGTCGTGCTGCAGCGTGGCGTCCTGCTCGGTGGTCGACACCCTCGCGTACACCAACAACTCGCCCATGACCCGACACTCTGGCAGAACCCACCGACACGACAGCTCGTGACCGACCGGTAGTGACCTCGAGTTGTGACCGACCCGTCCGCCGCGTCGACCAGTACCGACCGATCAAGGGTGGCGAGGACCCGGAACCGGTCAGAAACGACCGTCTGCGCTACTGCTTGCTGGCTGCGGCGCTGGTTGACCGCGATGCCGGCCAGCTGGCTCCCCCCGCGCGTGTGTTCTCGTGCTGGGGGTGCAGGCGGAGGACACTGCGGGGGTGGAGCCTGGTGAGCGGTTGGTGACCGTGCTGGTGACGTTGTCGGTCCCCGACACAGCGGACGCCGACGACGCCGCCACCCTGGTCGCGGTCGCCTCCGACAGCACCGCTCTCACCGTGGTGCACACCACCGCGGTCGAGGGCCACCTCCCCCTACCGGGCACCACCGTCCTACGGGGCCGCCAAGAACGACCCTGGATGGTCCAGTCCGTCACCGCCGACGCCGCGATCCTCACCGACCTCGCCGGCGGGGTCATCCACGTCGCCCTGACCTCCCTGCACCCCGATGACGTCGACTCCCCCGTCGACCCCACCCCGTCACACTCCACCCCTACCAACGACCACCGCGCCGACCTCACTTGAGGCTCGGGCCGGAGCTGGGTGACCGGTGCCGGGACCCGCCCCCCGGCGGCACCACGACGTAGTCGTCCACCGCCCGAACACCGAGCACATCAGGGGCCTGAGCGGGTCTGGGATTGTCGCAGCGCCTCGGTGTGGTCAACCGGACTCGACAGAGCTCGCCGATTCGTCTGTCAATGTCATACACTCATGGGGTGGTGGTCGACTGGAGTTACCGAGGTGACTACATCGCGATCCGCCACGGTGTCCACGCCCAAGATGCGTAAGAGGCGTTGCCTGATCCGGACGCGGTGGTGTTCGACCCGGACTACGCAAGCCAGTGCGGGCCCAGCGTGCGGACGATCGGGTGGTCTCCGAGCGTGGGGCGGCTGCTCACGGTGATCACCATCGCCGACGGTGCACTGACGTACGGGGTGAACGCCTGGCCGGCGAACGACGGTGACGCCCGCCGCTACAGGACTGAGGAACGAGCAGGAGATGACGATGAGCGCTGACCCGAGAACGCTGCACGAGCTGATCGACACCGAGGCAGACCACGCCGAAGCCCACCGTGGCGACCCCATTCCCGCCACGGCGCGAGGAACACGACCCCACCGAGCGAAGTCCGGGATGCTCTCGCTGCGGCTGAACCCCGACGAGCTGGCCGCTATCCACACCCTTGCCCACGAGCGCAACGTCCCCGCCTCCGCGCTCGTGCGCGGATGGATCCTCCGGCAGCTGACCAACGAAGCAAGCACCCCCACCGACACCGCCACCGTCGTCGACCGGCTCGAAGCCGACGTCCGCGCACTACGCAAACTGGTGACGTCCTAACCCCCACCACACCAGCGCCGTCGGACGTGCAGCCCCCCCCCGCCAACGTTCCAAAACCGGTCGATTTCGTGCTTACCCAGGCCCGTGCATGAACATGCAGCTGGGCCTGCCTACGCCGCAGCACGCGGGACGAGGGGCACGGGGTGCGGCGGGTACCGCTGGACGTTTGCGCGGGCGATCTCCGTGACGCCAGAGCGTCGACGCGCACCAGCTGCCCGGGTGCGTTTCCACCACCAGCGCAGAAGGAGAGCCCCGTGCCCATCTCCGGCATCGCGGTCTACGCCCACGTCCGCCTGACCGTCACCGACATCGACCGCAGCCGCGACTTCTACGACAACGTCTTCGGCTTCGACTTCGGCTTCGACATTGCCGTCGAAATGCCCGCCGACGCCGACGAGAACACCCAGCAGGCTCTGTGGTTCCTCTTCGGCGGCGTCATCTACTACTTCCCCGGTGGGCTCCTGGGACTACGCCCCGCCGCCCAGTCCGACGACGCCTTCCACCCCCACCGTGTGGGCCTGGACCACCTCAGCTTCACCGTCGCCAACGTCGACGCCCTCCACGCCGCCGCCACCGTCCTCGATGACCTCGGCGTCACCCACCACGGGGTCCAGATCGACAGCGGCTTCAGACTCCTCGAGTTTACGGCCCCGACGGCATTGCCCTTGAACTCAGCTGCCAAGCCTGACCACACTGTGAGCTCATGGCGTGCTCGGCCGGAGGCGCCCCGCTCCGGGTCGGACATCCATCACTGCCCGCGGCCGGGTCACCGACGAATTTTCGCTCTGCTCATGGCGTCGCTGGGGCAATGGGTCGGTTGCTGGGGTGGCCTTTGCCTGCGTGGAGTTGCAGACCGCTGGTGACGAGGGGGAAGTGGCTGAATGCCTGTGGGGTGTTGCCCAGTTGGCGTCGGGCTTTGGTGTCCCATTCTTCGCTGAGCAGCCCGACATCGTTGCGTAGGTACAGAAGTCGCTCGAACAGCTCAGTGGCCTCGTCCTGTCTGCCTGCGAGGTGGAGGGCATCGACGAGCCAGAACGAGCAGGCCAGGAACATTCCTTCGCCCCCGGTGAGGCCGTCGCCGGAGTCGGTGGTGTCGTAGCGCTTAACGAACCCGTCCTCGGTCAGACCCTGCTGGATCGCGGTAATGGTCCCCAGCACCCGGGGATCGATCGGGGCAAGGAAGCCCACCCGCGGGATCATGAGCAGGCTGGCGTCCAAGCCGGGCGCGCCGTAGGACTGGGTGAAGGTGTTGCGGTCGGCGTCGTAGCCGTGGGCCAGCACGTCGGCGTGGATCGTCTCGCGCAACGCCTCCCACTGGCCCACCGGGCCGTGCAGGGCGGGGTTGGTGCGCACGGCGGTGGCCATCCGGTCGGCGGCGACCCAGGCCATGACCTTGGAGTGGGTGAAGTGGCGACGGGCGCCGCGCATCTCCCACAGGCCGTTGTCGGGCTGGTCCCAGTTGCTTTCCAGGTGGTCCATCAGCGCCAGCTGCAGGTCCCACGCGTCGTCGTTGGCGGCGATGCCGGCGTTGCGGGCCAACGCCAGGCCATCCAGCGTCTCGCCCCACACGTCGAGCTGCAGCTGGTCTGAGGCGGCGTTGCCGGTGCGCACTGGCTTCAAGTTCTCGTAGCCGGCGAGCCAGGGCAGCTCGGCTTCGGGCAGACGGCGGGTGCCGTCGAGGGCGTACATGATCTGCAGCTGGCCCGGGTCGCCGGCCACCGCCCGGAGCAGCCATTCGCGCCAGGCTTTGGCCTCGTTGAGGTAGCCGGCGGAGATGAGGGCTTGCAGGGTGTAGGTGGAGTCACGCAGCCAGCAGTAGCGGTAGTCCCAGTTGCGGGGCCCGCCGATATGCTCCGGCAACGACGTCGTGGCCGCGGCGACGATTCCCCCTGTTGGCTGGTAGGTCAGCGCCTTCAGGGTGAGCAGCGAGCGGCGGATGGCCGCCTGGTAGGGCCCGGTCACCGGGGTGCCGCTGGCCGACCACTCGCTCCAGAACGTCAGGGTGTCGCGCAGCGCGTCCTCGGCGTTCACCGCTTCCGGCGGCGGCTCGTGGCTGGGGTTCCAGGTGAGCACGAACGGGATCCGGTCCCCGGCACGGACGGTGAACTCCGACACCGTTGACATGTCCTCACCCCGGGTGGGCACCGGGGTGCGCAGCCGCACGCGGTCGGGGCCGGCGATGGCTTCGATCCGGTCGCCGTGGCGGCGCACCCAGGGCGTGACCCGGCCGTAGTCGAAACGCAGGCGGAGCTCGCCGCGCATCGCCACGCCGCCCTGGACGCCGACCACGATCCGCACCACGTCGGGGGCGTGCCCGCGGGGCGGCATGAAGTCGATCACCCGCACGCTGCCCGTCGGGCTGCTCCATTCGGTCTCCAGCACCAGGGTGTCCTCGACGTATCTGCGGGTGGTGCACACCCCGGCCCCGGCCGGGGCCAGTCGCCAGTGCCCGGCGTCCGGGGTGTCCAGCAGCGCGGCGAAGCACGCCGGAGAGTCGAATCTGGGCAGGCACAGCCAGTCGATGGAGCCAGCCGTGCTCACCAGTGCGGCGGTCTGCAGGTCGCCGAGCAGGGCGTAGTCCTCGATACGGCTCATGCGCTGATGGTGCCAGGGTCCGGATACCCACTGCGCTCTGCCTGCTGCGCCGCAGGTTCCCATGTCACGCTGGGCGAGAAGAAGGTCTGAGCTCACGCTCAGGCTCCATGGACACACCCAGTCAGGAGCGTTGATGATGTTGCAGGGGAAGTCGATCGTCGTGACCGGTGGCAACAGCGGCATCGGCAAGTCCATCGTGCTGGCGGCCGCGGCCGAGGGCGCGAACGTGGTCATCGACTACGTCGCCCACCCGGAGGAGACCACAGGGCTCATCGCCGAGGTCGAGGCTGCCGGCGGGCACGCCGTCGGCGTGCAGGCCGACGTCTCCCAGGCTGCGGACATCCACCGGATGGTCCAGACCGCTGTCGACTCCTACGGCCGCCTGGACGTGCTGATCAACAACGCCGGCATCGAGACCCGCACCTCGCTGCTGGAGACCACCGAGGCCGACTTCGACAAGGTCATGGCCATCAACCTGAAAAGCGCGTTCTTCGGCACCCAGGCCGCCGCCAAGGAGTTCATCAGCCAGGGCGGCGGGGGGTTGATTCTGAACATCTCCTCCGTCCATGAGGACTGGCCGATGCCCGGCAACATCGCTTACTGCGTGTCCAAAGGCGGCATCCGGATGCTGACCCGCACCGCCGGGGTCGAGCTGGGCGCCCACGGCATCCGGGTGGTCAACATCGCCCCGGGCGCAGTCGCGACGCCGATCAACGCGTCCACCGAGGCGGACCCGGCCAAGATGAAGTCCCTCGACGCTGCCATCCCGCTCGGACGGATGGCACAACCGTCCGAGATCGCCGATGTGGTGGTGTTCCTGGCCTCCGGCAAGGCCGGGTACATGACCGCGACCACCGTCGTCATCGACGGCGGCATCATGCAGGGCAGCGTGGGCCTGTGAACGCCGAACCCGCCCCGGACGGCTCCGACCACTACGACGTCCTTGTCATCGGCTCCGGCCCCGGTGGCGGCACGACCGCCGCCAAGCTCGCCGAGACCGGCAAACGCGTGCTGCTGCTCGAACGCGGGGACTACCTTCCCCGCGAGCGCAGCAACTGGGACTCTCGAACCGTTTTCTCCGAGGGCAAGTACACCGCCGACGAAACGTTCTACGACATCGACGACAACACCTTCCACCCCGAACTGCACTACTTCGTCGGCGGCAACTCCAAGGTCTACGGCGCGGCGCTGTTCAGGCTGGCCCCACACGACTTCGACGACGTCGCGCACCCCTGCGGCATCGCACCGGCCTGGCCCATCAGCTACCAAGACCTCGAGCCGTACTATGTGCAGGCCGAGCACCTGTACTGGGTACACGGTCGCCACGGCGAGGACCCGTTCGCGGGCCCGTCGAGCCAGGACTACCGCTACCCACCGGTCCAGCACGCACCGCGCATCCAACAGCTCTCCGACGGGCTGGTGAAGCTCGGACTGCACCCGTTCCACCTACCCATCGGGGTCGACCTGACCCAGGACGAGCACGGCAACGCGACCCCAGACTCCCGCTGCATCCGCTGCGACCGGGTCGACGGGTTCCCCTGCCTGCTCGGGGCGAAGGCCGATGCGGAGTGGGCCGTAGTTCGTCCGGCGCTGGCCGCTCACAGCAACCTGACGCTGCTCACCCACGCGACCGTGACCAGGCTGCTCACCGACCCCAGCGGACGCACCGTCACCGGGGTTGTCACCAGCATGGCCGACGGCTCCACAGTCACCTTCACCGCCGACATCGTAGTGCTGTCGGCGGGTTCCATCATGTCCTCGGTGCTGCTGCTGAACTCGGCCAACGATGCCCACCCGACCGGGCTGGCGAACTCCTCGGACGTAGTGGGCCGGCACTACATGCGCCACAACAACCTGGCGTTGATGGCGTTCTCCCGAGAGCCGAACCCCACCGTGTTCCAAAAGACCCTCGCGCTCAACGACTTCTACGGGCCCAGCGCGCAATGGGAGTACCCCATGGGCAACATCCAGATGCTCGGCAAGTCCGATGACTGGCAGGTCAAGGGCCAAGCCCCCAAGGGCCTGGGCTGGGGACCGAACTTGCCCTACGGCGTCGTCGCGCACCACTCGCTGGACTTCTGGTTAGCCAGCGAGGACCTGCCGTTGCCCAACAGTCGTGTCACCGTGCGCCCGGACGGGTCGGTGAAGCTCGCCGTGCAACCGGACAACAACAGTGAAGGGCTCAAGCGCCTGCGCAAAACGTTCGACTCACTGCTGACCGACCTCGGCCTGCACTCCTCGTCGTTCGAACGCAGCCTGTATCTGCACAAGGCGATGGACGTCTCAGCGACCGCTCACCAGGCCGGCACCGTCCGGTTCGGGCACGACCCCCGCTCCTCCGCCCTCGACGTGAACTGCAAGGCCCACGATCTGGACAACCTGTACGTCGTGGACGGCAGCTTCATGCCCTCCATCGGTGCGGTCAACCCCACCCTCACCATCATCGCCAACGCGCTCCGCGTTGCCGAACGAGTCGCCACACGCCTGACCGGATAACCGCAAAACAGCCCGCGCCACCCCAGCGTGCCCTCGCCCTACGCGCGAGTCGGCGTGTTCCAGAACCCACCGTCACCGGGGCGTTCGACGTATTTCAAGCCGCGGGTCAACCCGATCACAGCCAGGGGGTCGCGGCGAGACCCAAGTGGTGTTTCACAACGGAGCGAATCTGCCACTGCCTGCTGGGCGTCGCCACGAGCAAGCAGTGGCAGTGGTGTTGGTCGAGATGCCCGGCTTGCGTGTCGGGAAGCGCCCCACTGCGGAGGCGCGCAGCGCTGTGCCGCGATCGTCTCGGTGGGGGCTCACCCATCCCCACACCGCGGGTCAGACGAACTCTGCGCCGAGGTCGGTGGCCAGGGATGAGCCGAAGAGGGCGGCGGGGGTGAACGCGCCGGGGCGTGGCGGGGTGAGCAGGCGGGCCGCGACCTCTGCCGCGGCGGCCTCGGTGAACTCCTGGGCGTCACCCAGACGCAGCCAGACTTCTTGCGCCGTGCCGTCGGCCCACTCGCCGCGGGCGTGCCCCCACGACCACGGGCGGGGGCGGTCCTCGGTGGGTAGGCGGACGCGGGCGAGGCGCGCGAGTGCCTGACGGCGCAGCGCCGGGGAGCGCAGCGCCAGTCCCATGACCGGGAACGCGGCCCGCACCGCGAGGCCCGAGGGGATCGCGGAGGTCGCGGACACCACCGAGGTGGCCCCGCTGGCCCGCCACGCCGCCAGGAGGTCACCCGACGGCAGCGACGCCGTCGTCACCGTGGCCCCGTCCGGGGTCCTGAGCACGCGCCGCGCGCCGGCCACCGGGAAGCGGACGAGCCGACCGCCCGCCACACGTCGGCCCCCCGCCGGAGCCCCGTCGAGGATGCTGCCGGCCAGGGCCTCCCCGATCGCGTCACCGGCCGTGGCCAGCGACGGGACCGCATCCACCCGGAGCGAGCTCGGGGCGGCCCGGCCCCCGCACACCACGATCGCCGCGGCCTCTGTGGCGAGGGCGCCGAAACCCGCTGCCGTCACGAACGTGCTCCCCTGGGCGACGGCGTGGTCGTGGCGGTCCAGGACCGCCTGCGTGCCGGGGAGCTCGTTGCCGATGTCCACGTAGCTCGTGCCCGGCGGGCAGGCGTCAACGACTTGCGCGGCCGTGTGCGCGAAGGGTCCCACCGTGCTCACAACTACGGCGGGCGCGGCCCTGCGCAGCAGGGCCAACACCTCCACCAAGCTGCCCGTCACCACCTCCACACCACCAACGTCCCCACCTCCGACTCCGGCACCTCCCAGCGTGGTGGCCACGGCAGCGAGGCGGTCCGCGTCCCGGCCGGCGAGCACCACCCGGTGCCCGCTCGCGGACAGCCGTGCCGCGATAGCGCGCCCAGATCGGCCCGACGCACCCAGCACCCAGACGTCCTGTCCCATAACCACATCCTCATCTCGCCCCGACAACATGCGATGACATGACGTGCCGTCACCCTACAGCGGCACGACACGCCGTGTCATCAGTAGGCTCGCCCGCATGAGCCGGTGGGAGCCCGACGCGCGCGGCCGGCTGGAGCGCGCCGCCCTCGACCTGTTCGTCGAGCACGGCTTCGACCAGGTCACGGTCCCGGAGATCACGGCGCGGGCGGGCCTAACGACCCGGACGTTCTTCCGCCACTTCACCGACAAGCGGGAGGTGCTCTTCGCCGACGCCAACCGAATGCCGGCCCTCGCCGCCCGCCTGGTGCTCGACGCCCCCACCGGGCTCGGCCCGGCCGACGTGCTCATCCAGGGCCTGGCCGAGCTGGCATCGGTCGGCTTCGAGGGTCGCCTGCACGAGCTCGTCCAACGTCAGGCCATCGTCGACGGCCACGACGGGCTACGCGAGCGCGAGCTGCACAAGATGGAGACCCTCGTTGAGGCCATCGCCGACGCGTTCTGCCAACGAGGCGTCGACGAACTCACCGCCGCGGTCGTCGCGGAGACCTCGGTCGGCATCGTCAAGGTCGCACTCCGACGGTGGATGGAATCCTGCGGCAGCGAACAACTACCCGATCTCATGACCCGCTCCCTGCAGACGCTGCGCGACGTGTTCGCCTGACGCAACACAGCGCCAGCAGTACGCACACGACTACCCCGCAGCGCGGTCGCCACCCCGACCCACACCCGAAAGCTTCATGACCCAGCCCGCCCCCCCCTGTGGCCGGGGCGCCCCCACAGGACCGCACGTGACCCTTGCACAGCTGTGTCACCGCCCCGGTGCTGAGCCGGCGTTCCACAACCAGTTGTTTGTGAAACATGCTCGCGAAAGCGACGATGGCTTGCCGACGACGTCCCAGGAATTAGGGGCGCAGTCTGATCCGGGCAGGCAGTCGGATCTGGCTTATGAGGAGCTGCCGTAGGTCGGCTTGCTGCAGCTGTTGATCTTCAAGTGTGACGGCGAGGCCGTAGCGCTGTGAAAGGTACTCGGATCGTCTCGGGCCCGGCTGGGGGATGCTCGCCGATGCGCCTCCGGTTTCGTGCCGGCGCGGGCATCTCGCCCACCCCCTCCCCCGTCACCCGCGAGCCGAGCGGGCCCAGCCGGTCAGGCCCCGGTGTGGTCGGGGCGCCTAGGCTCAGCCCATCCTGCGGGCCGCGACGCGTCCTTGGAGAACCGGCACGAACGCTGTCACACCAGCGACGCGGTCGTCCCGGGACCGAGCACGCCGACCCCCCGTTAGGACGAGCGCCATGGCCGACAGCACCCCCGACCCCCCATCCCCGGCGGGTCGCGCGGGTGATCCTTCGGCGGCGCTGCTGCGGGTGTTGCACGCCCGACCGGACCTGGCCACCCCCATCCTCACTGCGCTGAACCGCCCCGTGACCGACGACCACGACCTGGCCCAGGTCCTCCACCTCACCACCAACGCCGCAGTGAGCTGGTTTCCCGACGCCCAGTGGGCCGGGATCACCGTGCAGTTCAACGGGAAACCGGTGACCGTCGCGGACACCGGCCCCCTGGTCCTCGCCGTCGACCAGGCCCAGTACGAGACCGGCGACGGACCGTGCCTGCACGCCATACGCACCGGTGCTCTCACCACCATGGACACCACTGAGGTCACCCGCCGCTGGCCCACCCTCGGCGCCACCGCCACCGACAACGGTGTCGGGTCCTTCCTCGCCGCTCCCCTTACCGGTGGGGGCGACCCCCCCAACCACGTCGGCAGCCTGAACCTCTACAGCACCGCCACCACCGGGTTCACCAACATCGAGGAAGACCTCGTCACCGTGCTCAGCGGCCTGCTCAACCGCGCCCTCACCGAACACACCGCCCTGCGGGCCGCCCACCTCGAAACCGCCCAGCTCAAGCAGGCCATGGCTTCACGCGCCGTCATCGAGCAGGCCAAAGGCATCCTCATGGCCATCCACCAGATCGACGCCGACGCCGCGTTCCACCTCCTGCGCACCGAGTCCCAGAACACCAACACCCCACTACGCACCCTGGCCGCCGACTTCGTCACCGCCCACACCACCCGCCCCATCACCCTGCAACCCGGCAAACCCCACCCCTGACCCCCACAGCGGTGAACGCCCACCGAGGCCTACAGCGGTAATCGGGCGAATTGCGGCACCCCAGGTCGACCGCGTGCGAAGGGTGGCGGGACCCGCGTCTTCATGCTGCTGCGGCAAGAAGCGCTACCTCGTCATCAGGGCGTGGGTGACCAGTCCGTGAACGACGCCGCCTTCTCCCGCTCGACGTCTTTCTCGTAACTGGCCACGATTCGCTCCGCGAGTTCAACGGATTGTCTGGGGCTCTTCAGGATCGACTTGTAGTCAAAGTTCAGGGGCTTCGACTCATAATTCACGTCAACGACGACCGTCTTGAGAATTTCCGTCCACAATGGATCGCCCGGTACGCAGAAAGTACGCAGTAGTTCCGTCCGATGCCATATCTGCCCAACGGTGCCAACTGGCAAAGGGTACAGGTAGCCAGCACTTCCCAGCGCTCACCAACGCTGGTCGCTGTCAGCAAACCTGCAGGTCGGCTCGTTCGGGACGAAGAGGCCGCAGGTTCAAATCCTGTCACCCCGACCCAAAGGGCCTGATCAGGGCCCAGATCGACGATTGCCCCAGATGGCGAGTGACGAGCTGGGTGGTTATCGATCCACGCAGTGATCGAAATGTCGCCTCGCCGATGCCCGGGTCGCGACCGCTGCTGAGGTGCTCTCGCGACGCGGTCGGCGCGGCGACCGCCCATCTTGATCCCCCGGGACGGCGCGCTCATTCCGGCTCGGCTTTGTCGGCGGTCGGGCCGATCAAGCCGAGCGGCAGCAGCTCCGCTCGGATCGGTCGACCTGGGGTGAGCGAGAACGGTGCGTTGCCGCGCTCGAGGACAACCCGCTCGATCGGTGGAAGGCTCGCCGTCACGAGCAGGCGTGCCCGCGTGCAGCACCAGGGCAAGATCAGCGGGTCAGCTGCGGTAGCCACGCCCTCCTGCTCGGTGTGCAGGGCATCGTGACCCTCCACCTGGAGCAACGCGCTGTGCCGTCGCGGAAGGTTCTGGTCGACGAGCAGCTTCAAGCCGGTTCCTGCAGCGGGATACACCTCACGATGCGCGAGGGCAGCCGCATAGCCGAGCGTCTGGCGGACATCCTCGTCCTCGATGAAGGGGAAATCCGACTGGATCCGTTCGAGATCCCAGCCGCCAGCCAGCAACTCCAGCAGGTGTTCGACCGTGAAACGGTAGCCGCGGATACAGACCTGACCAACGAGTTTGTCCGCCTCGACGGTCAGCCGATCGAACCGGTGAACGGTCTGGGGCAAATAAGTGTGTAGGCGCCCCTAATCCCAATCTTCCCGTGAAAGCCCCGGGCTCGGCGCTCACGGCCGCCTGGCCACCCACACTGTGCGCGCCGTGCGGACGGTGTGGTCGTCGCGCTGCAGGAAACTCGCGGGTCCGTCGCTGTCGGCAGGGCGTCGAGCGTGGCCAGATCGTCCGCGCTCATTCGACCGTCAAGATTGGATCGCCTGCGGCGCAGGCAGGCTTTCGCGTAGCGGCCGGTGGCGGCGGGCAGCGGGGGCTTCAGGTCGATGGCGAAGGTCCGCTCGGCCTCGATAGTGAAGCCGGCGCCGGCCAGGCGTGCGCCCCAGTCCGAACCGAGATGCGGAACCGCAGCGGCCCGCTCGCCGCCCAGCGCGCCGTGGCAGCGCGCTTCCAGTCCGGCGCCGACGTCGTCGGGCAGGAAGCGTGGGAAGGAGTCCATCTCGGCCGCCACCAGGAGCCCACCAGGGCGGAGCACGCTGCGGACCTCGGTGAGAACGCGATCGGGTTCCGCCATGTGGTGCAGCGACGACGACGCCCAGACAAGGTCGACGGTGCCGAACACCGGCCACACCGCGTCCAAGTCCGCCACAACGGTCTGCACCCGGTCGGCCACACCCAGGGTGCGGGCTGTGCCCTCCAGACGGTGCATCAGCCTCGACCAGCTCAGCTCAATCGCCCAAGCCCTGGGGACCACCTTGGATCAGCTGGTGGAATCCGTCGCCGAGGACGACGTCGTGATCAGGCCGCAGCACGATGCCCAGCGGGGGGTGACCACCTGGATGCTCAGCCGGGACCCGGGGCCGCACGGTACGACCGTCGCGAAGATGCGCGTCACCAAGCCGGAACCACGGCGCGACACCGCCGAGTTGGCAGTCCACCCCGGCAGGGACTGGTTCACCGTGCTGTCCGGAACCATCGTGCTGCTGCTGGGCGAGCGGACCATCGTGGTCGAGGCCGGTCAGGCGGCGGGGTTCTCCACCATGATCCCGCACGCCTTCGGGGCTCGCGGCGGGCCGGCGGAGATGCTGGGCATCTTCGACCACGACGGACAACGCACCCACCTCCTCGAACACCCGTGACCCCTGGGTGGGCCTGGGCCGGGTCCACGTCGCCGCGGTTAGGCTTGCTCGGTCATGCCTAGTAATCCGCCACCGGCCACCCGCTCCACGATCCAGATCCGGCCGGTCGAGTGGGACCACCCCGAGGCGGTGGTGTTGCGTTCGGCGATGGGCGCCGAGATGTCCGCGCGCTACTCCGATCGCTCGGTGCCCGAGTCGGCGTTCGCAGTGCAGGACGACACGGTGGTCTGGACAGCGTTAGCGATGGACTCCGCCGACCGCGCGGTAGGGCACGTCGCACTGCGCCTGCTCGGTTCGGCCATTGAGGTCAAGCGGATGTTTGTCCTGGAATCCCAACGCGGCCTAGGGGTGGCGACCGCCCTGCTGCAGGCCAGCCACCGCGCCGCACGCGACCTCGGCCACCAACGGGTGCTGCTGCAGACCGGTGACCGCCAGCCGGATGCGGTGCGGGTATACGAGCGGGCGGGCTACTACCGCATCCCGATCTTCGCGCCTTATCTGCAGGTGCCGTACTCCATCTGCATGGCGTGTGACCTGGCAGGATCGCCGGTGTGACTGCCTCCGCCACCCACCCCGCTGCCCCGGTGCCTGCCACCCTGTTCGACGACCCCGCCGCGGAGACCCGCTGGCGGGCGAGGTTCACCGCCGCCCGGATCTCGTTGCCGGACTGGGCGTTGCACGCCCCGGACCGGTCGGTGTTCGTCTCCAACGCCTCCGGCACCTTCGAGGTCTACACCTGGGACCGCGCGACCGACGTCCGCCGTCAGGTCACCGACCGGCCCTCGGGCACCCACGACGTGGCGCTCAGCCCGGACGGCGAGTACGTGTGGTGGTTCAACGACACCGACGGCGACGAGTTCGGGGTGTGGGTACGCGAACCCTTCGCGGGCCGCCCAGACGGGTGGACGCCGGTTCCAGCAGTGACTGACGTCCACCCCGGCTACCCCGCCGGTCTGGAGCTGGGCGCCACGGTGACCGTGGTGGGCGCCTCCACCGACGACGCGACCACCATCTGGACGCAGGTCGGCGAAGCGCCCGCGCAGGTCGTCTACACGCACACCGAGTACGCCGGCGTGGGCGCGTTGTCGCTGGACGAGACGCTGCTGGCGATCAGTCACTCCGAGCACGGGGACTCCCGGCATGCGGCCCTGCGGGTCTATCGGTTGGCGCCGGACGGCACCGTCGTCGATGTCGCTGGTGAGCTGTGGGACGGTCCAGGCAAGAACCTCGATGTCGGTGAGTTCGCCCCGCTGCCGGGTGACTCCCGACTGCTGGTCACCCACGAGCGGCGCGGCAAGGAGGAACTGCTGGTGTGGGATCTGGCCAGCGGCGAGCAGACCGAGCTGCACATCGACCTCCCCGGGGAGCTCAGCGCCGACTTCTACGCCGACGGGACGGCTCTGCTGGTGGCGCACACTCACGCCGGGCGGAGCACGTTGCATCGCTACGACTTCGCAACCGGCACTCTGTCTCATTTGGATACTCCCGCCGGTACCGTGGGTGGGGCAGGCACCCGGCCGGACGGCACGGTGGAGTACTCCTGGTCCAGCTCGCAGCAGCCGTCGGCGGTGCGGGCCCGCTACCCCGACGGCACCGACACCGTGCTGCTCACCCCGCCCTCGCCGCAGACCCCGCCGCCGTCGCAGCCGGTGTCGGACACTTGGGTGGACTCCACCGGCGGGCGGGTGCACGCCCTGGTGGCCCGGCCGGCCGATGCCCCGGACGGGCCGCTGCCCACGGTGTTCAGCCTGCACGGCGGGCCGCACTCCGCCGACGAGGACCGCTATTCCGCCATGCGGGCCACCTGGCTGGACGCCGGATTTGCCGTGGTGCACGTCAACTACCGCGGTTCCACCGGGTATGGCAGCGCTTGGCGCGACGCGATCGAAGGACGTCCCGGGCTCACCGAGCTGGAAGATGTCGCCGCAGTGCATGACTGGGCGGTGGCCTCGGGGTTGGCCGACCCCGCGCAGTGTGTGGTGGAGGGCTGGAGCTGGGGCGGCTATCTGACTCTTCTCGCGCTGGGAACTCAGCCGCAGCGGTGGGCGGTAGGGGTGGCCGGGGTGCCGGTGGCCGACTACCTGGTGGCCTACGCCGACGAGATGGAACCGCTGCGCGCCTATGACCGCGCGCTCTTCGGCGGGTCACCCGACGAGCTGCCCGAGCTCTACTCCGAGTGCTCCCCGCTGACCTACGTCGACGCTGTGCGCGCGCCGGTGTTGCTGCTGGCCGGGGAGAACGATCCCCGCTGCCCGATCCGCCAGGTGGACAGCTACCTCGACGCCTTGGCCGCGCGTCACGCCCGCTACGAGGTGGTGCGCTACGACGCCGGGCACGGTTCCCTGGTGGTGGCCCAGATGATCGAACACGTGGCCACCGAGGTGGACTTCGCCCGCCGCGCTCTAGCGCAGAGTGCGGGCTATCTGTCGCCTGACGCGTTGAACGACAGCAGATAGCCCGCAGTCTGCGGATCGAACGCCGTGCCCACCTCAGCGCCGATGTCACCGATGGCGGCAGCATCGATCTGGATCGACGCTGCCCGGTTCGACCGGGGCGGAGCACACGGGGCACTCCAGTCGTCGTGCCCTGATCGAACCGGCCACCGCCCGCCGCGGGTTACCGGACCGTGATCCACGCATCGGTGCGGACCACAAGCTCGCCGATCACCGGGGCGCCGGGCACTTCGCCGGCCACCAGCAGACCGCCGGAGGTCTGCGCGTCGGCGAGCAACAGCAGCTCATCCTCTTCCAGATCGGCGCGCAGGTGTGGCCGCACCCAGTCCAGGTTGCGACGGGTGCCGCCGCTGACATGGCCATCGGCCAGCGCCTGGCGCGCGCCGTCGAGGTAGGGAACAGCGGCAGCGTCGATCACCGCCGACACCCCGCTGGCCCTGGCCAGTTTGAACAGGTGACCGAGCAGCCCGAACCCGGTGACGTCGGTGGCACACCGCGCACCGCCTGCCACCGCTGACCGGGAGGCATCGGCATTGAGGGTGGTCATCGCCTCGATAGCCGCGCCCGACACCTCACCGGTGGCCTTGTGCCGGCTGTTGAGCACCCCGATACCCAGCGGCTTGGTCAGCGACAACGGCACCCCAGCGACCCCGGCGTCGTTGCGTAACAACCGGTCCGGATCAGCAGTGCCGGTGACCGCCATACCGTACTTGGGCTCCGGGTCGTCCACGCTGTGCCCGCCGGCGACGAAGCACCCCGCGGCTGAGGCAACATCGGCCCCACCGCGCAGTACCTCGGCCGCCATGCTCATCGGCAGCAGATCGCGCGGCCAACACAGCAGGTTGACCGCGACCAGCGGGGTTCCGCCCATGGCATAGATGTCTGACAGCGCGTTCGCTGCAGCGATCCGCCCCCAGTCGTAGGGATCGTCCACCACGGGGGTGAAAAAATCGGCGGTGACGATGACGGCGAGTCCGTCGCGCACCTGGACGACTGCGGCGTCGTCCCCGTCGTCGAGGCCGACCAGCAGCTTCCCGCCTGCGCCGTGCACCGGGCGCGAGCGCAGGCCCGCTACCACCGCCTCCAGCTCACCGGGTGGGATCTTGCACGCACAGCCCCCGCCGTGGGCGTAGGAGGTCAGCCGCCGGACCTGCTCAGGTGCGTTCTGCACAACCGTCATGGTGTTGACGGTAGGTCGGCTGGCAGCAACGGAGCCAACTGGGTAGGTTTCCCGCCGGAGGCGTCAGGGTGCCTGGTGGTCCTCGCGGTCTTCAAAACCGACGTGGCCGAGTATCTCGGTCAGGCGGGTTCGATTCCCGTCCGCCTCCGCCAAACATCGCCAGAAATTCGTCGATGCCATTTGCCCCCTACCCAACTGTGTTGTGCAACTCCTAGTGTGCAGTGTGTCCACCGTCACTAGGAGTTGCTCATGAGTACACCCGTCGCCGCACCCGTGGGGACTGTCAAGATCGTCGACCCATCGCCGCTGAACTGGCTGTTCATCACCTGGAACACCATGGAGGAGCCGATCCGCATCGACGAGGACGGGCATGTGGTCTATGCCCTGGCCGAGTCCTCCGAGTGGGTAGACGAGCGCACCCTGGAGCTCAGACTGCGCGCCAACGTGCGCTTCCAAGACGGCGAGCCGTTCACCGCGCACGCCATCAAGTTGAACTTCGACGAGATGCAGCGCTGGTCGGCGCCGCACCCGCCGGGAACGTGGCTGAACTTCCCGCAATCCAGCACTGCCGAGGTAGTCGACGACCTCACCGTGCGTTTCCACCTGCCAGGACCGGACGGTTTGGCGATCGGCAAAATGCGCGGCTTCCACATCGCCTCGACCGCGTTCTGGAAGGGACCTGACGCCCCCGGCTTTGGTTACAAGAAGTTCGGGTCCGGCGAAGGCCATTGGTGAGTGATCGACGAGCCAGGTCCCTGGGGGACCGGCCCGTTCACCCTGGTCCAGGGTGCATCGTCCATCACCACCCGCAACGTCATCATGTCCGCCGACCCCTATGCGTGCGCCTGGCTCATCGAGTCCGAGCAGCGCGACGCCGAGGTGGTCCTGGAAGCCAACCTCGATCACTGGAATCGGAATGAGCGCGGCCCCCGTGTGCAGCGGGCGGTGTTCCGCAACAACCTGGCACCCCCGGAGGCATTGAACCTGTGCCTCAACGGCGACGGCGAGGTCGACATCGTCACCGAAGTCAGCCCCGATGACGCTGCGCGGGTACATGAATCGTCCTACGCCCGGCTGCTCACCTCCGACGCCAACCGGGTGCTGACATGCATCATCAACCGGGGTGCCGAAGACGTGCCGCTGCACGACGTCGAGGTGCGCCGAGCATTGAACCTGGCGGTCAATCGCGACCGGATCATCGCCGACGGCATGCGGGGCTACGCCAAACAGATGCCGGCCATGACCCCGCCGTGGTGCGCCGGGTTCCCGGCCGGGGCAACCCCCTATGACCACGACCCTGCTCAGGCGCGCAAGCTCTGGGCCGAGTCCTCGTGGCCGGCTGGGCGGCCGATCCGGCTGGCTACCCCGGGCGCCTTCTCCGGGATCGCTCAGCTGGTCGCCGCCGACCTGCGCCGGTCCTTGGACGTGGCGGTGCAGATCATTGTGGTGCCGGAGAGTGCTGCGCACGCGGGCGCCCGAGGACTGGTGGAGAAGCGGCTCCCGCAGCCGTGGGACCTGCTGGTGCACGCGTGGTTCGACCTCTCCTCGGAAGCGCCGCCCGCTGCGGTGCACCGGGAGTTCTTCGGCACCGACGGGGCGTTCCGCGCCGGACCACCGGACGAGGGGTTCGACGCGCTGTTCGACGAGATGAAGGTGCAGTTGGACGGTGAGGCCTTGGTTGCGGTGGCCGAGCGGATCGACACCTACTGCCAGGATCAGGCTTTGGCGTTGTTCCTGTGCGCCCCGCAGGCGCTGTACGCGGTGAACAACCACGTCAGCTTCGGGCCGTACCGGACGACCTTCGAGATCGCCGAGGTGACGGTCGACGAGGAGCACTGGTCCCGCCAGCCGGGCGCCACACCTGGACCCAAGGGCAACGACCAGCCGGGGTTCTCTGGGGTCCGGGGTAACGCCTGCTGAACCGTCTGCGTGAGTTGGGGGGCCATCGTCTCGGTGGTCCCCCAGCTGGTCGTTGGGTGCGGGCGCGCGGGGAACCTGAGCCGGTCATCGTCGACCTGACTGAACCGCGGCGGTGGGTCAGTTCTGCGGGGGTGCGAAGCGGGTTTGCGACGCGTCTTCCTGAGCGAGGCGGCGCAGCGCTAGCAGGACGGGCTCCAGCAGCAGCGTCCCGATCACGACGAAACGAACCGCGTCTGCCGTCGAGGTGGTAGGGACCTCGGCCACGTCCTGGGTTCCGAGCGCCCCGGCGGCGTGGGCGTAGCGGTCCAAGAGTTCCGTCGAGGCGTCAAAGCCGGCGGCCTGCAGCGCGAGCAGCGCGCGGGCCAGGTACACCAGCGCAGGCGAATCCTCGTGCACGCGCCATCCCCAGCGCCGCAGGTGTTCGCGGGCTTCGGTGAGGTCGGGGGGATCCACGTCAGCATCGGCCACGATGGCCCGGTGCGCGGCGCCCAACGCCTCGTGCACGGCGATGGCGGGGTCATCGACGGCGGCGAGCACCGCACGCGCCGTCGCGACGGACAAGCCACCGGTGCCCAGCAGCGCGCGAACGAGGCCGAGTCGGGCGACGTGCTCCTCGGCGTACTGGGCTTGGGTCGCCGACGTCGCCGTACCGGCCGGAAGCAGGCCTTCGCGAAGGTAGAACTTCACCGTCGCGAGGGGTACCCCACCCCGCTGGGCCAGCTCAGAGATCCGCACCCGTCAGCCCCTCTTGACATTGGGTAGTGTCACTCCCCATTATTGGATAGTTGCACTTTCCGACTTGGAGGACATCATGGCAGACGTTGTGCGCGGTCGTTGGACCCACGCCCATTCCGGAGACCTGACCGTCTTCCTGATCGGGATGCGGATCAACCGGTGGTGGCGGCCCGACGCGTGGGCGCCGGCCCTCGCGGCGATGGGCCCGATGTTGGCCGAGCTGTCACAGGACCCGGAGTCGGGCTTCCTCGGCTATCGGGTGCTGTTGGGCGTGCGCGGGCCGACCGTGGTCCAGTACTGGCGCAGCACCGATGACGTCTATCGCTACGCGGCCGACGGCGACGCCCGGCACCGCCCGGCCTGGACCGCGTTCAACCGCCGCGCCCGCAAGGCCCCCGGCGCGGTCGGCGTGTGGCATGAGACCTACCAGGTCGCCCGGGCAGAGAGTGTGTACGTCGACTGCCCCGTGTCAGGTCTGACTGCCGCGACGAGCGCCCGGCAGGTCAGCAGCCGGTCCGACACCGCCCGCCAGCGCCTGGCCGAGCAGACCTGAGCGCAGCTGTGCAGAGGTCGAGGAACGCCCTCGACGGACGACGGCAACCGGTTGCCGTCGTAGGGTCCGGGGATGAGCGACGCCCGTCGAGCCGTTCCGCGCACCAACGTGGTGCTCGATGACCCAGCACTTCGCCCGGCCGTTGCGCGGCTTGGACGCGCCGTGGTGAAGCAGGAGGTGGTGCGCGCCCAGCACCGGGTACGCGCCGGTGACCTGAAAGCTGCGGCAGTACTCGCGTCGGTGCTGTCCGCGTTGCCGGACGTGGCGGCCAGCCTGCGGCCGGTGCTGAACGCCACCGGGGTGCTGCTGCACACCAACCTCGGCCGGGCACCGCTGTCCGCGGCGGCGATCGATGCGTTGGTGGCCGCCGCCGGTACCACCGACGTCGAGCTGGATCTGGCCACCGGGGCACGGGGGCGGCGCGGGCGCGGCGCGATGGAGGCGCTACGCGTGGCCGTACCCACCGCCGGGGACGTGCACGTGGTGAACAACGGCGCGGCTGCGCTGGTACTAGCCGCCACCGCACTGGCCGTCGGCCGGGAGATCGTCATCGCCCGCGGTGAGATGGTGGAGATCGGCGACGGTTTCCGGTTGCCGGATCTGCTGGAGTCCACGGGGGCGCGGTTGCGCGAGGTCGGCACCACCAACCGGGTCACCCGGGCCGACTACGCCGACGCGGTCGGACCCGACACCGGCTTCGTGCTCAAGGTGCACCCGTCCAACTTCGTGGTGCAGGGCTTCACCTCCAGCGTGGGTCCCGACCAGCTGCACGACCTGGGGGTGCCCGTGGTGGCCGACATCGGCTCGGGTCTGCTGCGCCCGCACCCGGTGCTGCCCGACGAACCCGACGCGACGACGTCGCTGGCCGCGGGTGCGCACCTGGTGACCGCCAGCGGCGACAAGCTGCTCGGTGGGCCCCAGGCGGGACTGCTGCTGGGCGACGCCGACCTGGTGCACCGGCTGCGGCGCCACCCACTGGCCCGGGCGCTGCGGGTGGACAAGCTGACCCTCGCCGCGCTGGAGGCCACCCTGCGTGGGCCGGCGACCCCGACCGAGGTGGCGCTGGCGCGCCGGCCGGCCGATCTGCTTGCCCGGGCGGAAGTGGCGGCCGAGCGGTTGCGGACCGCCGGTGTGGACGCGGTCGGCGTGGCGTGCGCGGCCACCGTGGGCGGTGGAGGTGCGCCCGGGGTCGAACTGCCCAGCGCAGCGGTCAGCCTGCCCGCCGATTACGCGGCCCGGTTGCGGGCAGCCCGCACCCCCGTGCTCGCGCGCACGGAGCGCGGGCGCTGCCTGCTGGACCTGCGCACCGTCGACGAGGGCCAGGACGATGCGTTAGTCGCTGCCGTCCTGGCCTGCTGATGGCGCACCCCTGATGCACGTCGTCGCCACCGCCGGGCACGTCGACCACGGCAAGTCCACCCTCGTCCGGGCGTTGACCGGGATGGAACCGGACCGGTGGGCGGAGGAGCAACGCCGCGGCATGACCATCGACCTCGGCTTCGCGTGGACGGTGCTGCCCACCGACCAGACGGTGGCCTTCGTCGACGTCCCGGGCCACGAACGCTTCGTCCCCAACATGCTGGCCGGCGTGGGCCCCGTTCCCGCGGTGCTCATCGTGGTCGCCGCCGACGAGGGGTGGATGCCGCAGTCCGGTGAGCACCTGGACGCCCTGGACGCGCTCGGAGTGCGCCACGGGCTGCTGGTGATTACGCGCAGCGACCTGATGGACCCTGAACTCGCCGAGGACGACGCCCGCGAGCACCTCGCTGGCACCAGCCTGGCGGAGGTGGCCGCGGTCAGCGTCTCCGCGCACACCGGGCAGGGCCTACCCGAGCTGCGCAGCGCGCTGGCCACCCTGGTCGACGCCCTGCCCACACCCCAGCCCCGGGCCGACGTGCGGCTGTGGATCGACCGGGCGTTCACCATCCGCGGAGCGGGCACCGTGGTGACCGGCACCCTCACTGCGGGCACCCTCCGGGTCGGTGACTCGCTGGAGCTCGCCGCGGACGGTCGGCTGGTGAGCATCCGCGGCTTGCAGTCCCTGGGTGAGGTGCACCAACGGGTTCCGGCGGTCGCGCGGGTGGCGGTGAACCTGCGCGGGATCGGTGTGGACGAGGTGCACCGCGGCGACGCGCTGCTCAGCGCCGGCCAATGGCGCAGCAGCGCGGTCCTGGACGTGCGGTTGGTCTCCGGTGCCGAGGCGGACACCGACCGGTTGCCCCGTCATGGGGTGCTGCACGTTGGGTCGGCCGCAGTGTCCGCGCGGATCCGACCGCTCGGGCCGGACACCGCGCGGCTCGTCCTGGAGCAACCGTTACCGCTGCGTATCGGGGACCGCGCGGTGCTCCGCGACCCGGGAGCCCGGCGAATCACCAGCGGGGTGATCGTGCTGGACACCGCGCCCACCGCCCTGGGCCGCCGCGGTGCCGCTACCGTGCGCGCCGGGGTGCTGGACACCATGAGCGGGGTCCCCGACGGCGCGGCTGAGCTGCGCCGTCGCCGGGTGGTGCGGCACAGCGAGCTGGTCGCGATGGGGGCCCATCCACCGGGCACGGCGCCGCGGCGGGGGGACTGGCTGATCGATCCTGCCGCCGTCGGGGAGCTGGCCGCCACGCTGAGCAGCGCGGTGGCCGCGCATGCGCAGGCGAACCCGTTGGAGCCGGGCATGCCCCTGGAAGCGGCCCGGCGCGCGGTGGGGCTGCCCGAGGCACGGCTGCTGGAGGTACTGCTGGCCGATCCGGCTGCGGCGGCGGTCAGCGTGCGCGAGGGCCGGGCCCACCACGGCTCCGCCCGCCAGGAGCTGCCCGCCCGGGTGCAGACCGCGCTGGCCGAGGTCCGCGCGCAGCTGCGCGCCCAACCCTTCGCCGCACCCGAGGCCAACCAGCTCACGGCGCTGGGATTGGGGCCCAAACAGCTCGCCGCCGCAGCCCGCAACGGCGAGCTGCTCAAGGTCGCCGACGGGGTGTGGCTGCTGCCCGACGCGGTGGCGCGCGCCTCGGAGCTGCTGGCACAGCTGCCGGCACCGTTCACCCTCAGCCAAGCCCGCCAGCAGCTGGGGACCACCCGACGGGTCGCGGTACCGCTACTGGAGTTGCTCGCCCGCCAGGCCGTCACCGAGCGCTTCGACGACGGGACGCACGCCCTGCGATGACCGCCCGCTCATTCAGCAATCTGAGCGCACCGCCGCGCCAGCGTCGACCCGTGCGCGCTGGGGCAGCACCGTGTAGCGGGGGTCGCGGGCAGACTGCTGCCCGGCGTGAAAGATACCGAAACGGGTGCAGGCCGACCCTGCCAGTAACGCCATGCCGGCCAGCGCTGACGCAAGCCGGCTCCGACTACCAGCCACGGCCAGCACGGCACCGCCCGCGGTCAGCGCCCGCGACGCCTGCAGCAACCTACCGGCGCGCCCGTCGCGCATCGGCTCGGCCGTCAGACCCATCGTCGACTCCATCCGGGAGCTGATCGCCAGCTCCAGCGCCGCCCCGGCCACCGCCATCCGGCGGGCCGGACCCGACTCGCGCAGCGGTGTGCTCGCTATCCCCATTCCCCCGGCCGCGGCCGCGGCGCTGCCGACGAACACAAACGGCAGATGATCGCGGGCGTCGTGCCACGTCGGCGTCGCGGTGTCACTGAGCAGTACCGCGGTGTAGGAGGCAACCGCCGGCCCGAGAACCGCCGCCCCTAATCCTGCCGGGCGGCCCAACCCGGTCAGGAGGCGTCCCAGCCGCGGCTGCTCGCTGAGGGCCGCGAGCCCGGCCAGCGGCCCGTACAGGGTGAGGATCCAGGTGCCCACGCTCATCGGGGAGGTCACCTTGGCAACCCGCAGCATGTGGTGAAACCGCGACGGCCGGCCCAGGTCGTGCACCAAGGCGCCGAAGCTGACCCCGATCGCAGCCAGCGCCGTGGTCCGCGCCGAGCGCCGCAGACCGCTGCGACCGCTCAGGTCCGCCCCCGCGCCCAGCAGCGACGACGCACCAGCCAGGCCGCCGAGGAACAGGTAGGCGGGGATGTCTGCCTGCCACGGTGATTCTTTGACGATCGGGCGGCCGTAGTAGGAGGTGAACTTCGCGTCGGGCACCATCGCCCGTTCCCGGCGGCCGCCACCGCGGCGACGGGTGGGGGCGCTCACCGTCGGCCCCCGTCGGCGAAGACCGCGACGGCGCCCAGCAGCAGGCCGGCGGCCGCGAGCCCGGCCCGTTTCCACATGTCAGGCAGGTTCTTGGTCGTCACCACCGGGTCCGGTGGCAGGCCGTACACCTCCGGTTTGTCCAACAGCAGGAAGAACGCCCCCGCGCCGCCGACACCATCGTCGGGGTCGTGCCCGTAGAGCTGGGCATCGGAGACCCCCGCCTCCACCAGCTGATCGACCCGTCCCTGCGCTCGCCCGCGCAGCTCGTCGAGGTCGCCGAACTGGATGGACTGAGTGGGGCACGCCGTGGCGCACGCGGGCTGCATGCCTTCACCTAGCCGGTCGTAGCACAGGGTGCATTTCTGGGCGACCCCCACCGCGTCGTTCCCGGCGGGACCCTCCCGCCGCTCGATCACCCCGTAGGGACACGCCGGGACGCAGTACCCGCATCCGTTGCAGATGTCGTTTTGCACCACGACGGTGCCGAACTCGGTGCGCAGCAGCGCCCCGGTGGGGCAGACGTCCAAACAGGCCGCGTGCGTGCAGTGTTTGCACACATCCGATTCCATCAGCCACCGAAACGGCGCTGCGGCACCGGCTGGCGCGTCGGCGCCGGGCAGTGTGGTGGTGGGCATGCCCAGCGACACGGTGGACTGTGCTGGCTGCTCGATGAATGCCACGTGCCGCCAGGTGGAGGCGCCGAGTCCGCCACTGTTGTCGTAGGAGTTGCCAGTGAGTTCGAGGCCGCCTTCGGGTACCGCATTCCATTCTTTGCACGCCACCTCGCACGCCTTGCAGCCGATGCAGATGCTGGTGTCGGTGAAGAAGCCCTTACGGGCGGGCGGATCTTGGTAGCCGGCGTCGCGGGCCGGGTCGCTGCGCCCGAAGAACTGGTTTGCGCGCTGGGTCATCGCTCACACCTCCATGCCGGTGAACTCGGTGACCCCGGCACGGCGCCGGTAGTCCTGCACGTAGGTCAACAACGCCGGGCCCCGGGGGCGGCGACCGGGCTGTATGTCGCAGGTCGCTGCCTTTGTCTCCTGGATGTGCACATTCGGGTCCAAGGCGACCGATACCAACTCGTTCGCGGCGTCCCCAGTGCTCAGACCGTTGGGGCCCCAGTGGTAGGGCAGACCGATCTGCTGCACCGTGCGCCCCTGCACGGTCAGCGGAACCATCCGCTCAGTCACCAGCACACGGGCCTCGATGGCCGTCCGGGCGGTGACGATGGTCGCCCAGCTCAGGTGCACCAGCCCGCGCTGCGCAGCCAGCTCGGGGCTCACTTCGCAGAAGAAGGCCGGTTGCAGCTCCGACAGGTAGGGCAAGGTGCGGCTCATGCCGCCGGCAGTGTGGTGCTCGGTGAGCCGGTAGGTGGTGAACACGTAGGGGAAGATCTCGCTGCCTGCCGTGCTCCCGCTCGGGTTGTACCGATTGTCCGAACGGGGATACACCTCGCGTGCCGGGTTGCTCTGCTGCGCGTAGAGCGTATTGCCGAACGGTGATTCCGCTGGTTCGTAGTGCGCTGGCAAGGGACCGTCAAGCAGGCCCGCGGGTACGTGCAGCCACGCCTTGCCGTCGGTCTGCATGATGAACGGTTCGTTCCCTGCGATCGCGTCCTGCGCACGCGCACCCTTCGGGGGTGTGTAGTCGGGTCGCTTGCCCACCTCGAAGTCGGGCACGTCGTGCCCGGTCCAGGCGCCGCGCTCGGCGTCCCACCACACGTATGCTTTGCGTTCGCTCCACGGCTTGCCGTCGGGATCGGCCGAGGCGCGGTTGTACAGGATCCGCCGGTTGGCCGGCCACGCCCAGCCCCACTCCGGCGCCACCCAACTCTGGTCGCGACCAGGCTTGCGTCGCCCGGCCTGGTTGACGCCGCCGGCGTAGACGCCGCAGTAGATCCAACACCCGCAGGTGGTGGACCCGTCGGCCTTCAGCTCGGTATAGGCCGACAGCGGTGCCCCGTCCGGTCCGCGTCCGTTGATCTCCGCGAGCACGGCCTCGGCGACGGGCTCGGCGAGCTCACCCTCGGTGGGGTAGTCCCAGGTGAGCTCCAGCAGTGGGCGGTCCCGTTCGTCGGTTGACCCGGCCAGCTTCTCCCGGATGATGCGTCCCAGGTGGTAGTAAAACCACAGTTCACTGCGGGCGTCACCGGGGGGTTCGACGGCCTGGTGGTGCCACTGCAGCATGCGCTGGGTGTTGGTGAAGCTGCCGTTTTTCTCGGTATGGGCGGCGGCCGGCATGAAGAACACCTCGGTGCCGATGTCTGCGGTGCGCAGCTCACCGGTCTCGATCTCCGGGCCGTCCTTCCAGAACGTGGCGCTCTCGATCATCACCAGGTCGCGCACCACCAGCCAGTCGAGGTTGGCCATCCCGCGCCGTTGCATCCCGGCGTTGGCCGAACCCACGGCCGGGTTCTCCCCCACCACGAAATAGCCCCCGCCGCCGGTGTCGATCTGGCGCATCACCGTGTTGTAGGTGCCGTGGTCGCCGGTCAGTCGGGGCAGGTAGTCGAAGCAGTAATCGTTGTCCGCGGTTGCCGCGTCTCCCCACCAGGATTTGAGCAGGCTGACGGTGTAGGAATCCATGTTGCCCCAGAAGCCCTTCTTGCCCGCGTCGGCGGCGACGAAGGCTGCCAAGTCCTCATGCTGGTGGGCGTGCGGCATCGGGATGTAGCCGGGCAGGATGTTGAACAGGGTGGGGATGTCGGTGGAGCCCTGGATGCTGGCGTGCCCGCGCAGCGCCAGGATCCCACCGCCGGGTCGGCCGATGTTGCCCAGGAGCGTCTGCAGGATGGACGCTGTCCGGATGTACTGCACGCCCACGGTGTGGTGCGTCCAACCGACCGCGTAGACGAACGCCGACGTGCGCTCTCGCCCAGAGTTCGCGGTCAGCGCCTGCGCCAGCTGCGCGAAATGCCCCTGGGTGACCCCGCAGATCTGCTCCACCACGGCCGGTGTGTAGCGGGCGAAGTGCCGCTTGAGCACCTGGAATACACACCGCGGGTGCTGCAGGGTGGGGTCGACCTGCGGTTCGCCGTCGAAGCTGGCCCCGCCGCTGCCGTGCCGGTCCGGTTGCGCACTCTGCTTGGAGCCCTCGGTCGGACCGTGCTCACCGGCACGGTCGCCGTACTCGCTGTCGCGGTCCCCGGCCGAGGTCGCCATCTCGGTGCCCTCGTACTGCCAGCTGCTGGTGTCGTACTGGCGGGTTTCCGGGTCCCATCCGGAGAACAATCCGTCCAAGTCCTCGGTGTCGCGGAAGTCCTCCCGCAGGATGGTGCCCGCGTTGGTATAGGCCACCACGTACTCCCGGAAGTCCTTCTCCTCGGTGAGCACGTAGTTAATGAGCCCGCCGAGTAGTGCGATGTCCGAGCCGGCCCGCAGCGGGATGTGTAGGTCGGCGACGGCGCTGGTGCGGGTGAACCGCGGGTCGACGTGGATGACCGTCGCGCCCCGGGCTTTGGCCTCCATCACCCACTGGAACCCGACGGGGTGGCACTCAGCCATGTTCGAACCCTGAATGACGATGCAGTCGGCGTTCTGTAGGTCCTGCTGGAAGGTGGTGGCGCCACCGCGGCCGAACGAGGTCCCCAGACCGGGGACGGTGGAGCTGTGTCAAATACGGGCCTGGTTCTCCACCTGCACCGCACCGAGCGCGGTGTACAGCTTCTTCATCAGGTAATTTTCTTCGTTGTCCAGCGTCGCCCCACCGAGGCTGGCCAGGCCCATGGTCCGGCGTGTGCGCTTGCCGTCGACTTCCCATTCCCAGCCCTTCTTGCGGCTGGCGATGACCCGGTCGGCGATCATGTCCATCGCCGTGTCCAGGTCGAGCTCTTCCCATTCGGTGCCGTGCGGGCGGCGGTAGGAGATCGTCTGCTCACGGCCGGGGTGGGTCACCAGCTGCTTGCTAGCCGAGCCTTTGGGGCACAACCGGCCTCGGGAGACTGGACTGTCCGGGTCGCCCTCGATCTGGATGACCTGCCCGTCCTTGACATAGACGTTCTGCCCGCAACCCACGGCACAGAACGGGCAGATGCTCTTGACCACCTTGTCCGCGCTCGCCGTGCGGGCGCGGTGGCTGGCCGTATGCGTGGACAGGGCCGCAGCGCCCCGGCCTAAGGGGTCGGTACCGGTGAGCTGGCGCAGCACGGGCCACTGCAGCAACAACTGTCGAGGGCTCATTGTGACCTCCAGCTCGAACACCGTCAGACGCGTGCCAACCCACGTCGTGACGCTACCCACCCAGCGGCCGTGCCCGCAGTGCGAAGAACGATCACCGCAAAAGACCCGCTGTGTACGATGTAGTCATGAGTGCACCTCGATCTGTGCGGTTGTCGGACGACGTTGCTGCCCGGCTGGACCGCCATGTTCGCCGCACCGGGGGTTCGACGTCCTCGGTGATCGAGCGGCTGCTGGACGAAGCGCTGCGGGTAGCCGAGCACCCACTGGTGTTCTTCCAGGACGGCACGTCGGGTCGACGGCCCAAACTGCAGGGGGGACCGAGCGTCGCCTCCGTCGTGTCCGCCCTCTGGGACATCCGGGCCGAACGTGGTCCGCGCCCCGGCGATGACCAGGCAGTCGTTCGCGAACTTGTCGAGGTGTGCGGGATCTCGGAGCGGCTCGTGCGCGCAGCGATCAGTTACTACGCCCAGTTCACCGACGAGATCGACGCATGGATTCGGGACAATCGGGCATATGCCGACGAGATGGAGCAAGCATGGCTTCGTGAGCACGAGATACTGAGAGGCCCTGCTGCATGAGCCTACGACTGCTGCTGGACGAGATGTACCCGATCTCCTTGGCCCAGCACCTGCGAGATGAGGCGATCGATACCCTCGCGGTCCTGGAAGTCCCACGGCTCGTCGCAGCGTCCGACCGAGCCGTGCTGTCCTGGGCACATTCGGAGCAGCGGGCCGTCGTCACGGAGAACTTGCGCCACTTTCTGCCGTTGGGGGCGACGTCGGCACATTCCGGTCTGATCGCACTGAACGCGGCGCGCTCGCCCCGTTTTGGCGGCGGCATCGGCCGGATCGCTGCGGCGCTAGTCGCGTTGGACTCCTCCGGTCACGACCAACAGCAGATGCACTGGCTGCGGCCTGAGACGGTTCCCGGCCCCTGAGACGGCCCGGCTCAGCTCAGCAGCAGTTCGGCGATCTGCACGGTGTTCAACGCCGCCCCCTTGCGCAGGTTGTCGCTGCTGATGAACAGCGCCAGGCCCCGCCCGTCCGGCACACCCTCATCGCGACGTACCCGGCCCACCAGGCACGGGTCGACGCCCGCCGCGGCCAGCGGGGTCGGCACGTCGACCAGCGCGACACCCGGTGCATCCGCCAGCAACTCGCGGGCCCGCTCGGGTGACAACGGCTGGGTGAACTCGGCGTTCACCGACAGCGAGTGCCCGGTGAACACCGGCACCCGCACGCACGTGCCGGACACCAACAGGTCCGGGATGTCGAGGATCTTGCGGCTCTCGAACCGCAGCTTCTGCTCCTCGTTGGTCTCCCCCAGCCCGTCCGGCACGATCGTGCCGGCCATCGGGAGCACGTTGTAGGCGATCGGCGCCACATAGGCCACCGGCGCGGGGAACTGCACCGCCTGCCCGTCGTGGGTGAGGCCGGCGGCCCGTTCGGACACCGCCCGCACCTGGGTGTCCAGCTCAGCCACCCCGACGAGCCCGCTGCCCGACACCGCCTGATAAGTGCTCACCACCAACCGCAGCAACCCGGCCTCGTCATGCAGCACCTTCAGCGCCGGCATCGCCGCCATCGTGGTGCAGTTGGGGTTGGCGATGATGCCCTTGCGCGCGTGGTGGGCCGCCGCCGGGTTGACCTCGCTGACCACCAGCGGAACGTCGGGGTCCATCCGCCACGCCGAGGAGTTGTCGATCACCGTCACCCCGGCCGCGGCAAACTTCGGGGCCAACTCCAGGGAGCTCGCGCCGCCAGCGGAGAACAGCGCCACGTCCAGCCCGCTCGGGTCGGCGGTGGCGGCGTCCTGGACGGTGAGCTCGCGGCCCTGCCAGCTCAGGGTGGTGCCGGCCGAACGTGCCGAGGCGAATACCCGCAGGTCCTTGACCGGGAAGTCGCGCTCGGCGAGCAACCGCAGCATCACGGTGCCGACCTGTCCGGTGGCGCCCACCACGCCCACGTTCATCGCGGTCATCGCCCGGTCCCCGCGTAGACCACGGCCCCGCCGCCGTCGGGGTCGCCCAACTCGAAGGCGGTGTGCAGTGCCCGCACCGCGTCGTCGAGCTGGGTATCGCGGCACAGCACCGAGATCCGGATCTCCGAGGTGGAGATGATGTCGATGTTCACCCCGGCCGCGGCCAGCGCCTCGCAGAAGGTCGCGGTCACCCCGGGGTGGCTACGCATCCCGGCGCCGATCAACGACACCTTGCCGACGTGGTCGTCGTAGCGCACCTGGCTGAACCCGATCGCGCCCTGCAGCTTGGTGAGCTGCTCCACGGCGGCGTGCCCGTCGGTGCGCGGCAGGGTGAAGGTGATGTCGGTGCGGCCGGTGGCTGCGCCGGAGACGTTCTGCAGCACCATGTCGATGTCGATCTCGGCGTCGGCCACCGCCCGGAAGATCTGGGCCGCGGTGCCGGGGCTGTCGGGCACCCCCACCACCGTCACCTTCGCCTCGGAGCGGTCGTGCGCGACACCGGTGATGATCGCCTGTTCCATCGGGATGTCCTCCATCGATCCGGCCACGATCGTGCCGGGCTTGGTCGAGTACGACGAACGGACGTGCACCGCGACGCCGTAGCGGCGGGCGTACTCCACGCAGCGCAGCATCAGCACCTTGGCTCCGCAGGCCGCCATCTCCAGCATCTCCTCATAGGAGATGCTGGACAACCGGCGCGCGTCCGGCACGATCCGCGGGTCGGCGCTGAACACCCCGTCCACATCGGTGTAGATCTCGCAGACGTCGGCCTTCAGGGCCGCGGCCAACGCCACCGCCGTGGTGTCCGAGCCGCCGCGGCCCAGGGTGGTGATGTCCTTGCTGGTCTGGCTGACCCCCTGGAAGCCGGCGACCAGCACGATGGCACCCTCGTCCAGCGCGCTGCGGACCCGGCCGGGGGTGACGTCGATGATCCGGGCGCGGCCATGCGCGCCGTCGGTGATCACCCCGGCCTGCGAGCCGGTGAAGCTGCGAGCCTCCGCGCCCAGGGAGTGAATCGCCATGGCCACCAAGGCGGTAGAGATCCGTTCCCCGGCGGTGAGCAGCATGTCCATCTCCCGCGCCGGGGGGACGGGAGCAACCTGGCGGGCCAGCTCCAGCAGTTCGTCGGTGGTGTCACCCATCGCGGAGACCACCACCACCACGTCGTTGCCGGCCTTCCTGGTGTCCACGATGCGCTCGGCCACCCGTCGGATCCGCTCGGCGCTACCCACCGAGGACCCCCCGTACTTCTGCACGACCAGCGCCACGCTGCTGCGTCCTCCTGCTCGGGTGCGGTCGTCCTCGGTGTGGTCGGACCTGCGGTGAGCCTACCGAGGAGGTGGCGACCTTCGGTGCCTGGCTAATCTCGATCAACCCGGTGACCGGGTGCCCCAAACCGGAGGAGACCCGTTGCCCGCCGATCCGCCCGACCCGAGCAGGCTCGCCGATACCGCGGTGCCGGTGCACCCGTTGATCGCCACCCGGTGGAGCCCCCGCGCACTGGACCCGGGCGCCGTCGTGGCGCACCGATCGCTCACCGCGATGTTGGAGGCCGCTCGGTGGGCGGCGTCCTGGGGTGGCACCCAGCCGGCCCGTTTCGTGGTGGGCCGCCGCGGGGACGAGACGTTCGACGCCCTGGTGGCGCTGCTCTCGCGCGGCAACCAGGCCTGGGCGCCGAACGCGGGTGCGCTGCTGCTGGGGGTGACCGCGATACGGGCCGAGGACACGGTGTACACCCACGGTGCGTTCGACCTGGGCCAGGCCGTGGCTCACGTGCTGCTGCAGGCGGTGGCGGAGGGTTTGGTGGCGCACCCGATGGCCGGGTTCGACGCCGACGCCGCGCGCGAGCGGTTCGCCATCCCGGCGGACTACCAGCCGCTGGTGCTGGTGGCGGTCGGCACCCCCGGCGACCCGGCTGCTCTCCCGGAACGTGTGCGTACCAAGGAGATCCGACCCCGTAGCCGCAAACCGCTGTCGGAGGTGGCCTTCACCGGGACCTGGGGGCAGCCCTGGAGCTGACCGGTGGGGGAGACTCGCTGGGTGAGCGCCGCAGCCGACCGTGCCGCCCAACTCGACGCCGCGGACCCGCTGGCGCACCTGCGCGAGCGCTACCACCTGCCCGACGGTGTGGTGTACCTCGACGGCAACAGCCTGGGCGCCATGCCGGTGACGGCCCCGGAACGGCTGCACCGCACCGTCACCCACGAGTGGGGGGAGCGCCTGATCCGCTCCTGGAACGAAGCGGGCTGGTTCACTGCCGCCACCAGGGCCGCCGCCGCGCTGGCGCCGCTGCTGGGCGCCGACCCCGACGAGGTGGTGGTCGCGGACTCCACCTCGGTGAACGTCGCCAAACTGCTGCACGTGGCGCTGGCGTTGCGCCCTGGTCGACCGGTCGTGGTGATGGAGCGCGGCTCGTTCCCCACCGACCTCTACGTCGCGCAAGGTGTGCTCGCCATGACCGGTGGCGAGCTGCGCCTGGTGGCCGACCCGGCCGAGTTGCCTGACGCGCTGGACGACAACGTCGCGGTGGCGGCCGTCACCGAGGTCGACTTCCGCACCGGGCTGCGCTGGGACGTCGGTGCACTGACCGGGGCCGCGCATCGGGTGGGGGCATTGGCGATGGTCGACCTCTGCCATTCCACCGGAGCCCTGGACGTCGACGTGCACCGCTGGGAGGTCGACCTGGCCGTCGGCTGCGGCTACAAGTTCCTGCACGGCGGTCCAGGCGCTCCGGCGCACTGCTACGTCGCCCGCCGCCACCACGACGGGCTCCCTGCCCCGCTGCCGGCCTGGTTCGGCCACGCCGAGCCGTTCGCGATGAGCGAGCAGTTCACCCCGGCGCCGGGGGTGGCGCGGTTGGCCGGCGGCACTCCCCCGGTGCTGTCCCTGCAGGGCCTGTTGTGCGGGCTCGAGTCGTTGCGCGGCGTCACCCCGGCGCAGCTGAACGCCAAGGCCACCGCGCTGGGCACGTTCTTCGCCGAGCTGCTCGCCGAGCACTGCCCGCAGCTGACCGTGCTGACCCCGCCCGAACCGGCGCGGCGGGGTGCGCAGATCAGCGTGCGCCACCCCAGGGCCTACGGTCTCATCCAGGCGTTGATTGCCCGCGACGTGATTGGCGACTTCCGCCACCCCGACATCGCCCGGTTCGGTTTGGCTCCGGCCACCACGCGCTTCGCCGACGTGGCGGCGGCGGTCGAACACATCCGCGCGGTGCTGGACGCCGGGGAGGACGCCGCCGGGCTGCTACCCGCTCCGACCGCGGTGACGTGAGGCCGCGGGCGAGGCCGATCAGCGCCAGCGGTCAGCGCTGGGCCAGCACATCCTCCAGCCGGCTCATCAGGTTCTCCAGCGACTCCTCGAACTCCTCCGCGGAGCGGTCCTGGGACAGCTCGGGTTGCAGCCGCTGCAGGTGCGGGTATCCGGTCAGGTCCGCTACCTGCGGGGTTCCGGGGTCCTCTTCCTCCACCGGACCGGTGTCGGCGCCGGCGGCCGATACCTCCAGCAACAGGTGGCCGAGCAGGAAACTGGAGAACGCCCGGTAGGCGGCGACGGCGTCGGCGTCGTTGAACCCGCAATCCTGCAGGGTCTGCAGGAAGGACTCCATCCACCGCAGGCTGCGCAACGGCGGCCGCACCCACGGCGCGGCCGGCGGTCGGGTAGCGACCAGCGGGAACACCTGCGGGTGGGCCAGGGCGATGCGCCGCACCCCGTGCGCGAGGCGCTGCACGTAGGGCTGCCACCCGTCCGGCGCCTGCATGTGCACGTCCGGGTCACCGTAGAGCTCGTCGATGACGCTCTCCACGATGCCGTCGAGCAGGTTCTCCCGGCTAGGCATGTAGTGGTACAGCGCCATCGCCTCCACCCCGAGCCGCGCACCGAGGCGCCGCATGGTCAGCGCGCGTAACCCGTCCCGGTCGATGAGTTCCACCGCTGCACCGAGGATCCGGCGCCGGTCCAGGTTGCCGCGCCCCGATCCCGGCGGTGCGGCGGGAGTGGTCGCCGCGGCGCCGGCCCGCGCCTGGGGGGTGTCGGCGTCGATCTGCCTCGTCACGGTGGGTGTCCTTCCTGGGTCTGGCGGATCCGCGCTCGTCAGGGCATCGGCCGGCTCAGCACACCCGGCGGATCAGCCGGGCCACCAGCCCGCCGGCCACCAGCCACAACACAGCCGCCAGTCCATAGTTCACCAGAACCCGCGTCTTCGGGCTCGCCGGGGTGAACAGGTCCTTGAACCCCAGCGCCAGCTGATCGGCCAGGTCGCTGACTCGCTGCACGATGGCGTTCGTCGGGTTCGCATCGCCCAGGGTGAGGACGATCTTCGCCACCAGGATCACGGCGACGACGGTGGCAGCGGCCCGGACCAGCGTGGCCACACCATTGGACACCTTACTCACCGCGGCGCGGGCGTTCATCTTTGAGCGCTGCTCTGCCATGGCGGTGAGTCAAGCACGTCGCGGCTCCGGCGTCACGAACTTGTTACCGACCAGTAGTTGCGGGTTCGGCGCCCATCGCGTCTTGGCGGCTCGGCGCGGGGTCTACAGTGGCACCATGCAGCAGGCGCTTCTCCTTCGTCGCCGCGACGAGGCCTGAGTCCAGACCGGCTCCTCGTCGCGGGGCCTCACCGCGTGTCTACTCCGCAGCGCCGGTCGTTGCCTCGACCACCCGGAGAACTGCCATGACCTCACCCGACGCCTTCACCCGCAGCAGCCGCGGTCCCCGCTCGCCGGCCCGACCAGCCCCCGCCGCCCAACCCCGCTGGAACACCCAGCTCGGTTCCGCCATGCCCACGCACCGCTACCTGCCCTACGCCGACGAGGTCGCACCGGTGGCACTCGCCGATCGCACGTGGCCCAACGTCGTCGTTGAGCGTGCCCCGCTGTGGTGCGCCGTCGATCTACGCGACGGCAACCAGGCCCTGATCGACCCGATGAGCCCGGCCCGCAAGCGCCGCATGTTCGACCTGCTGGTACGGATGGGTTATAAAGAAATCGAGGTCGGCTTCCCGGCCGCCAGCCAGACCGACTTCGACTTCGTCCGCGAGATCATCACCGACGGCGCGATCCCCGACGACGTGACGATCCAGGTGCTCACCCAGTGCCGCCCCGAGCTCATCGAGCGCACCTTCGCCGCGTGCGAGGGCGCGTCCTCGGCCATCGTGCACTTCTACAACTCGACCTCGATCCTGCAGCGGCGAGTGGTGTTCCGCGCCGACCGCGCGGCCATCACGCAGATCGCGACCGACGCCGCGCGCTTCGCCTTGGAGTGCGCCGCCCGCCAGCCCGAGACCCGCTGGCGCTGGGAGTACTCCCCGGAGAGTTACACGGGCACCGAGCTGGAGTACGCCCTGCAGGTGTGCGACGCCGTCACCGCCGTGCTGGCACCGACCCCGGATAACCCGGTCATCCTCAACCTGCCGGCCACCGTGGAGATGGCCACCCCGAATGTGTACGCAGACTCGATCGAATGGATGCACCGCAACCTCGCGCGGCGGGACTCGGTCCTGCTGAGCCTGCATCCGCACAACGACCGAGGTACCGGCGTGGCCGCGGCCGAGCTGGGCTTCATGGCCGGGGCGGACCGCATCGAAGGCTGCCTGTTCGGCAACGGTGAGCGGACCGGCAACGTGTGCCTGGTGACGTTGGGGCTGAACCTGTTCAGCCGCGGGGTGGACCCGCAGATCGACTTCTCCGATATCGACGACATCCGCCGCACGGTGGAGTACTGCAACCAGTTGCCGGTGCCCGAGCGCCACCCCTACGGCGGCGACCTGGTCTACACCGCGTTCTCCGGCAGCCACCAGGACGCGATCAACAAGGGCCTGGACGCGATGAAGACCGACGCGGATGCCGCCGACGTCGACGTGGACGACCTGCGGTGGGCGGTGCCCTACCTACCGATCGACCCCAAGGACGTCGGTCGCACCTACGAAGCGGTGATCCGGGTGAACTCGCAGTCGGGTAAGGGCGGGGTCGCCTACATCATGAAGAGCGACCACCAGCTTGCCCTGCCGCGGCGGCTGCAAATCGAATTCTCTCAGGCCGTGCAGCGGGTCACCGAGAGCGACGGTGGGGAGGTCAGCCCCAAGGCGATGTGGGACGTGTTCGCCGAGGAGTACCTGGACCGAATCACCCCACTGGAGCGCATGCGGCAGCGGGTCATCGCCTCGGAGACCGACGGTGGGCAGGACCAGATCAGCGCGGTGGTCAAAGTGAACGGGGTGGAGCAGGAAATCTCCGGCAGCGGCAACGGACCGCTCGCGGCGTTTGTCGACGCCATCGCGACGGTGGGCTTCGACGTGCGGGTGCTGGACTACTCCGAGCACGCGATGTCGGCCGGGGACGACGCTTCGGCCGCGGCCTACGTGGAGTGCGCGGTGAGCGGCAAGGTCGTCTGGGGCGTGGGCCTGGCGACATCGATCACCACCGCGTCGCTACGGGCGGTGGTGTCCGCCGTCAACCGGGCCTAACACTGGCGGGGCTAGATCACCTCGTCGATGGAGCCGGGACGGTCGGGGACCACCCGCGCATCCAGGGCCGCCGGGTCGGTTGCCTGCGCGGTGACGGCGTGCGGGAGCAGTTCCCCGGACTGCACCGCCTCGGCGTAGTGGCAGGCCACCTGATGCTCGCTGCTCACCCCGGCCAGCTGCACCGACCGCAACGCCGGACGCTCGGTGTCACACCGGGCGGGCTGGCGCCACGGGCAGCGGGTATGGAAACGGCACCCCGACGGTGGGTTCGCCGGTGACGGCAGGTCACCGGCCAGCAGGATCTGCTCTCGGCGGTCTTCGACCACCGGGTCAGGCACCGGCACCGCCGACAACAACGCCCGAGTGTAGGGGTGCAGCGGCTGCGCGTAGAGCTCTCCCGCGGGCGCTTGCTCCACCAGCCCGCCGAGATACATCACCCCGATCCGGTCAGAGATGTGGCGGACCACCGCGAGGTCGTGGGCGATGACCAGGTAGGTGAGCCCCAGCTCGGCCTGCAGGTCCTCCATCAGGTTCACCACTTGAGCCTGCACGGAGACGTCCAGGGCACTGACGGGTTCGTCGGCGACCAGCAGGTCGGGTTCGACGGTGAGCGCACGAGCGATGCCGATCCGCTGGCGCTGCCCGCCGGAGAACTCGTGCGGGTACTTGCTCAGTGCCTGCGACGGCAGACCCACCGAACTGAGCAACGACCGTAGCCGGGCATGGCGCTGCCCGGCGCCGGTGTGCAACCCGTGCGCCGCCATCCCCTCGGTAAGCAGGCTCTCCACCGACTGCCGGGGATCCAGCGAGCTCAGCGGATCTTGGAACACCATCTGCATCCGGCGCCGCGCGGTCCGCAAGGCCTCGCCCTTCAGCGTCGACAGGTCGGTGCCGTCGAACACCACCCGGCCCCCGGTGGGCTCGACCAGGCGCAGGATGCCCCGTCCGAGGGTGGACTTGCCGCAGCCGGACTCCCCCACCAGCCCATAGGTTTCCCCGCGTCGCACCGCCAGGTCCACCCCGTCCACGGCGTAGACGTAGCCGACGGTGCGGTCCAGCAACACCCCCCGCTTGATCGGGAAATGCACCTTCAGGCCCTGAACCGACAGCAGCACGTCGGACTCGCTCATGTGCGCGCCTCCGCCAATGCCGACGGCACCGGGTTGTGGCAACGCAACAACCGTCCGTCCACACCGGACTCCGGCGGAGTGACGGTGGTACACGCATCCACTACCCGAGGGCAGCGTGGGGCGAACGCACACCCGTGCGCCCAGGCGATGTTGTCCACCACAGAGCCGGGGATGGGCACCAGGCGGCCCCCGGCGGCGTCCAGGCGGGGAATGGAGGCCAGCAGGCCGTGCGTATAGGGGTGCCGCGGGTCGGCGAACAGCGGGTGGCGCCCGGCGCGTTCGACGACCTTGCCGCCGTAGAGCACGTTCACCTCGTCGCACAATCCGGCCACCACCCCCAGGTCGTGGGTGATCATCACCAGGGCGGTACCGCTGTCGGCCACCAGTTCGCGCAGCAACGCCAGGATCTGCGCCTGGATGGTGACGTCCAACGCCGTGGTGGGCTCGTCGGCGATCAGCAGCCGCGGGGTGCATGCCAGCGCCATGGCGATCAGCGCGCGTTGGCGCATCCCGCCGGAGAGCTGGTGCGGGTACTCCTTCAGCCGCCGATGCGGGTCGGGGATACCGACGCGTTCCAACAAACCCTGCGCTGCCACCATGGCCGCCTTGCGGGCGGTGCCGCGGTGTCGTTCGATGACCTCGGTCACCTGGATCCCGATGGGCACCACCGGGTTCAGCGAACTCAGCGGGTCCTGGAACACCATCGCGATGTCACGGCCGCGGCGGTCCCGCAGCTCGCTCTCGGGCATCCTCAGCAACTCGGTGCCCTCGAAGCGCACCGATCCGGTGACGGTGACCCCGCGTCGGGGCAGCAGACCCATGATCGCCAGCGAGGTCACCGACTTACCGCACCCGGACTCCCCGACCAGTCCGACGGTGCTACCCGGCTCGACGGTGAAGCTGACACCGTCCACCGCGGTGAACGCTTCGGCGCCCTGGCGGTTGAACGTGACACAGAGATCCTCGACTTCCAGCAGCGGACTCACGCCGTCACCGCCTGTTCCTCGGGTCGAGGGCTTCCCGCAGCGATTCCCCCATCAGCGTGAAGCCCAGCGCCACCACCACGATGGCGCCCGCCGGGTAGAACGCCAGCGACGGGTGAGAGTCGATGAAGCTCTGCGCCTCCCCGAGCATCTGCCCCCACTCCGGCACCGACCGGTCGCTGTTCCCGACGCCCAGAAAGCTCAGCGCGGCGGCGTCGATGATGGAGGTGGCCAGCACCAGGGTGGACTGCACGATCACCGGGGAGATGGCGTTGGGCAGCATGTGCCGGAACACGATGGGGCCAGGTTTGATACCCAGCGAGCGGGCCGCCAGCACGTGGTCGCTGTCGCGCTGGGCCAGCAGCGAACCGCGCAGCAGCCGGGCGAACACCGGGATCTGCACCACGGCCACCGCCACGATCACGGTGTACAGCGAGCCCCGGCTAAACAATGCGGTGATGGAGATGGCGAGCAGCAGGCTGGGGATGGACAACATCACGTCCACCGCGCGCATCACCACGGTGTCCACCCAGCCGCCCAAGGCGCCGGCCATGGTGCCGAGCACGAGACCGCCGCCCAAGCCGATCAGGGTGGCCAATACCCCCACCAGCAGCGTTTGCCGACTGCCCACCAACAATCGCGACGCCAGGTCGTATCCGTACTGGTCACCGCCCAGCGGGTGACCAGGCTGCGGCAAGGGGATCGCGTTGCGAGCGCGCACCACCTGATCGGCCAGCATCGCGACCCCGGGATCCTGCGGGGCCAGCAAGTCGGCGAAGATCGCCACCAGCACGAACACCCCGACGATCCCGGCGCCGAGCAGGAACACCGGGTTGCGCCGCAGCCGTCGCCAGGCGTCCGCGGACAGGCTGACGCCGGAGTCGGCGAGGTCGTCGATCCGCTTCTTGCGACCGAACAGGTCCCGGCGGGTCCGCTCGGGTGCCTTCGTGGTGCTCATCGGGTCCGCACCCGGGGGTCGATCACGGCGTAGGACAGGTCCACCATCAGATTGACCACCACGTAGACGATGGCGGCGGCCAGGATGAGCACCTGCAGCACGGCGTAGTCGCGGGATTCGAAGGCCAACGCCAGGGCGTCGCCGAGGCCGCGAAAGGCGAACACCTTCTCCGTCAGGACCGCGCCGGCCAGCAACGCCCCGACCTGCAAACCGATCGTGGTGACGACCGGCAACAACGCGTTGCGCAGGACGTGGCGGCCGCGGATGGTGCGCGCCAGCAGCCCCTTGGCCTCGGCGGTACGCACATAGTCCTCGTCCAGCACCCCCAGCACCGCTGCGCGGGTGATCCGGAACACCACCGCGAACGGGATGGTGGCCAGGGTCAACGCGGGCAGCAGCAGGTGCTTGAGGGCGTCCAAGGTGGCGTCGTATTCACCGGTGAGCAGCCCGTCCAGGGTGGCGAACCCGGTGACCTGGGTGGCGTTGATGTCCACCGACTGCCGCCCTGAGGCGGGCAGCCAGCCCAGCTTCACCGCGAAGATGTACTTGAGCAGAAACGCCAGGAAGAACACCGGTACGGCCAGGCCGATCAGGGAGAACACCACCCCGCCGTTGTCCAGGAAGGTCCCACGCCGCTGCGCCGCCAGGTAACCCAGCGGTACCCCCAACGCCACCGCGACGACGATCGCGAACACGCTGAGCTCCACCGTTGCGGGGAAGCGGGTGAGGAAGATCTCCGAGGCGCTCGCCCCCTGCTGCACACCCGTGGACGCCCCGAAGTCACCCCGCAACACCCGTCCCATGAAGCTCAGGTACTGGGTGGTGACCGGCTGGTCCAGGCCGAGCTCGGAGCGCAGCTGGATGCGCTGTTGCGGCGAGCACCGGTCGCCGCAGAGCGCGGAGTCGGGCCCGCCCGGTAGGCCGCGCAGCCACACGAACAGCAGCAGTGAGAGCACCACCACCACGCCGATCAGTTGCGCGAGCCTCCGGACGGTGAACCGGAGCACCCTGCTCAGCCCTTGGAGACGGCGGCGAACTTCTCATCGGTCAGCGGGCTGGGGACCAGTCCGCTGATGGTCTTGGCCACCACGATCGCCGGTGGGGAGTGCGAGATCGGCACTGCCGGAAGGTAGTCGGCCATGATCTGCTTGTTCAGCGTCTCGTAGTCCTTGGTCCTGGTGGCCGCATTGGGCTCGGAATCGGCCTTGGTCAGTGAGTCCACCAGCGTCTGACCCCACGGGGAGCTGCCGGTGGAGAACCGGTTGTTGGTGGTCCCGAAGAACGTGCCGATGAAGTTGTCCGGGGTGTTGTAGTCCCCGGTCCAACCCAGCAGGAACAGGTCGGCCTTACGGCTGTCCACATCGGTGAGGTAACCACCGGCCCACGGCTCGGGTTTGGCGTTGACGGTGATCCCGACTGCCTCCAGGTTGGCCTTCATGTAGTTGAAGACGTCGGCGGGGTTGGGCATGTAGGGCCGGGTGACCTCGGTGGGCCAGTAGAAGTTCAGGGTGAGTTTGCTGGCGCCTGCCTCGGCCAGCAGCGCCTTGGCTTTCGCCGGGTCGTAGCCATAGGCCTGCACGTCAGTGGTGTAACCCTGCACGGTGCTCGGGAAGAATTCCTTGGCCACTTCCGCACCCTGCGGCAGCTGCTGGGTGACGAGGCCCTGCCGGTCGATCGCATAGGCCAACGCCTGGCGCACTCGCAGGTCCTTCAGCGCCGGGTTGTTGCTCTGCGTGATACCGAGGTAGAGCACGTTGAAGGCCGGGCGCACCTTGACGTCGAAGCCGGCGTCGGTGAGCTGCTTCCAGTCCGCGGCGTTGGGGAAGTCGTAACCGTCGATGCCGCCGGACTGCAACGCCTGCTTGCGGGCCGTCTCGTCGGGGATGACCTGGAAGGTGAGCGCGTCGAGCTTGGCCTTGGTGCCCCAGTAGGTCTCGTTGCGCTTGAGCTTGATGGTGCCGTTGGCCTTGTCGAAGGCATCGAAGACGAACGGCCCGGTGCCGGTGGGGTGCGCCGTGGCGTACGCCGGGTAGGTGAAGCCGCTGCCCGCAGCGACCACGTTGTTCGCGTCGTACTGTTTCAGGGCCGTCGGGCTCTGCATGGAAAACGACGGCAGCCCGAGCACCGCGGGGAACTTGCTGGTCACCCGGGTCAGGGTGACCACCGCGGTGCTGGCGTCCTTGGCCTGGCAGGACTTGAACAGGGACGGGTCTTTGCCGTCGGAGAAGCCGCCGAAGTTGTCGATCCAGTACCCGGAGACCGCCGGGCTGGTGCCGGCACCGGTCTGGCCGTACCAGCGGTCGAAGTTCGCGCACACCGCGGCGGCGTCGAAGGTGGTGCCGTCGGAGAACTTCACCCCGTCCTGCAGGCCGAAGGTCCAGGTGAGCCCGTCGGTGCTGGGGTCATAGGTTTTCGCCAGGGCTGGCTGCACGTCGGCGGTGCCCGGCTTGAACCCGATCAAACCTTCGAAGATCTGGCGCGCCACCCGGAACGTCTCGCCGTCGGTGGCGTAGAAGGGGTCGAACAGCTTCGGGGCGCCCGCGGCGCCGAAGACCATGGTGCCGCCGGTCTTGCCGGAGCTGGACGCGGTCGCACCGCTGCTCGGTCGGTTCGAGCTGGCGCAGGACGCGAGCGAGGCCACGGCCAGGCAGGTCATGCCCACCGCGGCTAGTCGGCGCATCGTGAAACGGGTCATCGAACACCTCATCGGGTCGGCGGTCATCGCGCAGGGTTGGGGCCAGACCTTAGCGGCGCGCGCGACCCTGTTGGCCCACCCGCGCGGTTACGGTTCGGCTACGACCTGCGTCTGCGTCCCCGGCCCGGGTGGCAGCGCGCTCACAGGGGGCGCCGACCCGACAGCGCGCGGCCCAGCGTCACCTCGTCGGCGAACTCCAGGTCACCGCCCATCGGCAGGCCGGAGGCCAGCCGGGTGACGACCAGCCCGGGAAAGTCCCGCATCATACGCACCAGGTAGGTCGCGGTCGCCTCGCCCTCGGTGTTGGGGTCAGTCGCGATGATTACCTCGGACACATCCACCCCGTCGGCCTGATTTCCTAACCGCGCCATCAACTCTCGTATCCGCAACTGCTCGGGTCCGATTCCCGACAGTGGGTCCAGCGAGCCGCCCAGGACGTGGTAGCGGCCGCGGAACTCCCCGGTGCGCTCCACGGCCTGGACGTCCTTGGGTTCCTCCACGACGCAGATGACAGCGCGGTCGCGGCGGGAATCGGCGCAGATCCGGCACAGCTCCTTCTCGCTCACCGTGCCGCACACCGAGCAGAACTGCACCCCGTCGCGGACCTGCTGCAATGCAGCCTGCAGCCGTCCGATGTCCGCGGGCTCCACCGACAGCAGGTGGAAGGCGACGCGCTGAGCGCTCTTGGGACCGATGCCGGGCAGTCGGCCCAGTTCGTCGATCAGATCCTGGACCGGGCCCTCATACACCGGTCATTGCCCGGGTAGCCCCAGCCCGCCGCCGCCGAGCTCGCCGAGGCCACCGGCGAGCGGGCCCATCGCCTCGGCGGCGAGTTCCTGAGCCGCCCGGTTGGCGTCGGTCACGGCGCCGATCACCAGGTCCTGCAGGGTCTCGGTGTCCTCCGGGTCGATGACCTTGGGGTCGATGCGCAGCGCCACCAGCTCACCGGCGCCGGTGACGGTGGCCGTCACCAGGCCGCCCCCGGCCTGACCGGTGACCTCAGCCTGCGCAAGCTCCTCCTGGGCGGCCATCAGCTGCGCCTGCATCTGCTGAGCCTGAGCGAGGATCTGCTGCATGTCGGGTTGGCCACCGGGTTGCACGGGCACTCCTCGTCGCGTCGGGTGTTGTCGTGCATGGTAGTCGGGTACGACCCGCCCCCGGGGGGCGGGACTAGCCGGTGCGGGACTTCCCCCGGGGGGCGAAAAGGTTCCCAATCGCCCCAGGGCGGGACTCCCCGGGGGCGAAACGGTTCCGAATCGCCCGGGGGCGGGACTAACGTCAACATCGTGTCGAACTCTGTGCCCGGGGCAACCATCCACGAGGCGGCATCCCCGCACCAGGCCGGTGTGCAGCGGCTCGTGCGCAGCTACGCCGCGGTGCCCCCAGGTGCCACGGTGCGGCTGGCGAAGAAGAGCAGCAACCTGTTCCGTGCCAGGGACGCGACCGCCGCACCCGGCCTGGACGTCTCCGGGCTCACCGGGGTGCTGCGGGTGGACGTACATGCCCGTACCGCCGACGTCGCTGGCATGTGTACCTATGAGGACCTGGTCGCGGCCACGCTGCCGTTGGGACTGAGCCCGCTGGTGGTGCCGCAGCTGAAGACGATCACTCTCGGTGGCGCGGTGACCGGCCTGGGCATCGAGAGCGCCAGCTTCCGCAACGGCCTGCCGCACGAGTCGGTGCTGGAGCTGGACGTGCTCACCGGTACCGGTGACATCATCACGGCGACACCAGACAACGAGCACGCCGCGCTGTTCAGCAGCTTCCCCAACTCCTACGGCACCCTGGGTTACGCCACCCGGCTGCGGATCGAATTGGAACCGGTAGCCCCCTACGTCGCACTCCGGCATGTGCGCTTTCATGACCTCGACGAGCTGACCGCCACCGTCGCCGCGGTCACCGCCGCGCGCACCTTCGACGGCGCCCGGGTGGACTACCTCGACGGGGTGGTGTTCAGCGCAGCAGAGTCCTACCTGACGATGGGCATGCTGACCGAGGAGACCGGCCCCACCAGCGACTACACCGGTCAGCAGATCTACTACCGATCCCTTCGCCAGCGCAGCACCGACCGGTTGAGCATCGGTGACTACCTGTGGCGCTGGGATACCGATTGGTTCTGGTGCTCGGGAGCATTCGGGGCCCAGCACCCCGTGATTCGCCGGGTGTGGCCGAAACGGCTGCGCCGCAGCAGCGTGTACTCCAAGATCATCGCCATGGATGCTCGGTACCGCGTCGCCGATCGGATCGAGGAACGCCACGGTCGGCCGCCACGCGAGCGCGTGGTGCAGGACGTGGAGGTGCCGGTGGAGCGCACCGCGGAGTTCCTGCGCTGGTTCCTCGCTACCGTGCCCATCGACCCGATCTGGTTGTGCCCGGTGCGCCTGCGCGGCGAGCGGACGTGGGACCTCTACCCGATGACCCCCGACCGGACCTACGTCAACGTCGGCTTCTGGTCCAGTGTCGCGCAGCAACCGGGGCAACCGGGGGCCACGAACCGGCTGATCGAGCAGCAGGTCACGGCGATGGACGGCCACAAGTCGCTGTACTCCGACTCCTACTACCCGCCCGAGGAGTTCGCCGCCCGGTATGGCGGAGCACGCTACGACGCGGTGAAAGCCCAGTACGACCCCACCTCACGCCTGCTCGACCTCTACGCCAAGGCGGTGCGCAAGAAATGACCACATTCAAGGCCCCCACCCGGGCGGCTACCCCCAAGATGACCCTGGCCGAGATCGTCGACACCCTGGCCGACGGACAGCTCGGGGTGCGGTTCACTGCCTACGACGGCAGCAGCGCGGGCCCCGCCGACGCCCCGATCGGCCTGCACCTCACCTCCCCGCGAGGCACCACCTACCTGGCCACCGCACCCACCGACCTCGACCTGGGAATGGCCAGGGCCTACGTCTCCGGTGACCTCACCCTGTCCGGCGTGCACCCCGGCGACCCCTACGAAGCGCTGGTCGCGGTGTCGGAGGGGTTGCGGCTGCACCGACCGCCGCCCCTCGCGCTGGCCGCGATCATGCGCTCGCTGGGCTGGGAGACCCTGCGCCCGGTGCCCCCGCCGCCGCAAGAGCACCAGCCGCGTTGGCTGCGGGTGGCCAACGGCTGGCGGCACTCCAAGAGCCGCGACGCCCAGGCGATCAGCAGCCACTACGACGTCTCCAACGCGTTCTACGAGTACGTGCTGGGCAGTTCCATGACCTACACCTGCGCGTACTACGACTCGCCGGCCAGCAGCCTGGCCGACGCCCAGGAGGCCAAGTACCGGTTGGTGTTTGACAAGCTGGGGCTGAAGGCCGGCGACCGGCTGCTCGACGTGGGGTGCGGCTGGGGCGGCATGGTGCGCTTCGCCGCCCGCCGCGGGGTGCACGCCCTGGGCGCCACCCTCTCGGCCCAGCAGGCGTCCTGGGCGCAGGCGGCGATCGACAGTGCGGGACTGGGCAACCTCGCGCAGGTACGCCACAGCGACTACCGCGACGTCACCGACACCGGTTTCGACGCGGTGTCCTCCATCGGGCTGACCGAACACATCGGCATCGCCCGTTATCCGGCGTACTTCAGTTTCCTGCGCGATCGGCTGGCGCCCGGGGGGCGGCTGCTCAACCACTGCATCACCCGCCCGACCAACGACCGCAGGGAGGGCATCGGCTCGTTCATCGACCGGTACGTGTTCCCCGACGGGGAGCTGATTGGCTCTGGCACCATCATCCGCGACATGCAAGACACCGGCCTGGACGTGCGGCACTCGGAGAACCTGCGCGAGCACTACGCGCTGACGCTGCGGGACTGGAACGCCAACCTGGTGCGGCACTGGGATGCCTGCGTCGCGGAGGTCGGCGAGGGCACCGCCAAGCTGTGGGGAATGTACATGGCGGGGTCGCGGCACAACTTCGAGCGCAATGGCGTGCAGCTGCACCAGGTACTGGCCGTCAAACCCGACGCCGCCGGTGACGCACGGGTGCCGTTGCGCCAGTGGTGGTAGGCCTCGTCGAGTTGCTGCGGGCCAGGACGTGGCGGGCGTTCGACTGCGACGACGCCGGCCGGGTGCTCGCCGGGTGGGACGACGCCGGCTCAGTGCAGCTGGTGGAGCTGGCGCCGGACGGTTCGCCGACCGTGCTCACCGACCTGCCGGGGGCGTGCTCGGGGCGCTACCTGCCCGGTGACCGACGGGTAGTGGTGCAGCACGACGACGGCGGGGACGAACGCGCCCAGCTCTGCCTGCTCGACCCTGCGGCGCCCGGGGTGCTCACACCGCTGGTGGCCGATCCCCGGTTCGTGCACATCTTGCTCCAGGTGCTACCCGGGCGGGTCCTCTACCGCACCAACCGGCGCAACGGTGTCGACTTCGACGTGCTGGTCGCCAATGTGGCCTCCGGGGCGGAGGAGGTGCTCTACGACGGCGGTGGCCTGGTCGCCGAAGCGATGCTGAGCCCGGACTCACGCTACCTCGCCCTCACCGTGCTGAGTCGTCAACCGATGTCCACCCAGCTGCTGCTCGTCGACACGCTGGCCGCCACCCCTGACGCCAGGCTGCGGGAGCTCACCGATGCCGACGAGCATGCGCGGTATGAGAATCTGCACTGGTTGCCCGACTCCTGCGGTGTGCTGCTGACCACCGACCGGGACGCCGACCACACCTTCGTCGCGCGCTACGAACTGGCCAACGACCAGCTGACCGTGCTGGTCGCCGCAGAGCACGACGTGACGGCCTGGTCGTCACCGGACGGGCGGAGCTTGCTCGCCGAGACCAATGTGGACGGCTGGAGCGCCTTGGCCCTGGTCGACGTCGAGAGTGGCGGCCGCCGCGAGGTGCGGTTGCCCACCCCGGGGGTGCTGGCTGGCTCGTTGCCCGCCCCGGTGTTTGCCCCGGACTCCTCGACGGTGGCGTTGTCGGTGAGCGCCCCGGGTGTCCCCGGTGACGTGTTGCTGTTGGACGTGGCGACCGCGTCGGTGCGGGCGCTGACCGACACCGCGGTGCCCGGTGTCGCGGCCCCCACCTCGCATGTGGTGCCCACCCCGGACGGGGAGCAGGTGCCGTGCTACGTCTACCGGCCGACCGTCGCCACGGACCTGGCCGGCAGCTCGGTCACGGTGGTGCACGGCGGGCCGGAGGGGCAGAGCCGGCCGGCGTTCTCCCCGGTGGTGCAGGCGCTGGTCGCGGCCGGGCACACGGTGTTGGTGCCGAATGTGCGCGGGTCGGTCGGTTACGGCAAGCGCTGGTACTCCCTGGACGACGTCGGATTGCGGTTGGACGCGGTAGCCGACCTCGCAGCGGTACACGACTGGTTGCCCTCCCTCGGGTTGGACCCGGGCCGCGCTGCGTTGTGGGGTGGCTCCTACGGGGGGTACATGGTGCTGGCCGGGTGTGCGTTCCAGCCGCAGCGTTGGGCCGCGGGGGTGGACATCGTCGGCATCTCGTCGCTGGTCACGTTCCTGGAGAACACCTCGGCCTACCGCCGGGCCGCCAGGGAGCGGGAGTACGGCACGCTCGCCGACGACCGGGAATTCTTGACGCGGGCGTCGCCGCTGAGCCGCATCGACGACCTGCGGGCGCCACTGGTGGTCATCCACGGGGCCAACGATCCCCGGGTGCCGCTGACCGAGGCGCAGCAACTACACGCCGCGCTCACCCAGCGTGGCGTGCCGTGCGAGCTGCTGGTGTACCCCGACGAGGGCCACGGTCTGGCCAACCGGGCCAACCGGGAGGACGCCTACCCAAGGGCGCTGGACTTCCTGGCCAGGCAGCTGGGCTCGGCGCTGGGCTAGGTGTGCTCAGGGCCCGCGATCCAGTGGCGTGGCCCCGAGCTGGGCTACCAGCAGTTCTAGGGCCACTTCCTCGGGGTCGCGGCGGGCGACGGTTTCGCCGGACTCACCGTCGGCTGCCTCGGCGAGCAAAGCCTCCTCGTCGTCCTGCCGAGCTGAGGGGGCGTCACGGGGCAGGTGCGGCTCGTCAGGATCGGCGGGCTCTTCGGGTGCTGGGACCTGGTCGGTCTGCGCCGACGGGGTGGCGCTGCGTTGCGGGCGGGTGTACCGCTGACCGCCCCCCGACGGGCGAGGTGCGAGCGGAGGCGCAGCCGGCGGGGCAGCATCGGTGGACGTCGCCTCGCAGACCACCGCCCAGTCCACCCCCAGCACGTCGCGCAGCGCCTGACGGACGACGTCGGCGTTGCGCGGCTCGCTGAGCCGGGCCGCCAGCGGAGCCGAGTCGTGACTGAGCACCAGCGTGCCGTCGTCCAGGCGGCGCACCGTGGCACTGGACAACATCACCTCGGTGGTGCGGCTGCGGCTGCGGACCGCCGATCTCACCTCCGACCACAGCCGCCGTACCGCCGCGGCGTCGGGCGTACCAGGAGCCGAGGCCGGAGCCGGAGTTGGGGCTGCCGGGGCCGTCGGGGCTGCCGGGGCAACCTGCCGCGCTGACCCGGTTTCGGCCTGCGACGCCCCGAGCTCGGATTCCGCCGCCCTCCCATGATCAACGGGACTTGGTGGTGGTGCAGGGGGCTGCGGCACCACCCCGGTGTCCTGTTGATCACCGGCGGGGTGGGCGGCGGGCGCGGCGGCTTCGTCGCTGGGGGGGGTGATGGTCATCCGCCGCTCGACCCGCTCCAACCGGTGCAGCAACGCTGACTCAGTGTCCGAAGCGGCCGGCAGCAGCATGCGGGCGCACATCACCTCCAGCAGCAGCCTCGGCGCGGTCGCCCCCCGCATCTCACCGAGCCCGGTGTGCACGATCTCGGCGTAGCGAGCCACTGTGGCCGGACCGATGCGTTGCGCCTCGTCGACCATCCGCTCCAGCACGTCACCGGGCACGTCGACCAGTCCACGCTCACCGGCATCTGGCACGGCCTGCAGCAGGATCAGATCCCGCATCCGGTCCAGCAGGTCGACGGCGAATCGGCGGGGGTCGTGCCCGGCCTCCACCAGTCGGCCTACGGTGCCGAACAGCGCGCCACCGTCCTCGGCGGCCAGCGCGTCCACGGCGTCGTCGATCAGGGCCACGTCCGTCACTCCCAGCAGCGACAGCGCGCGGGAGTAGGTGACCCCCTCGGGCCCGGCCCCGGCAAGCAGCTGGTCGAGCACGCTGAGCGAGTCCCTGGGGGAGCCCGCGCCAGCCCGGATAACCAGCGGGTACACCGCCGCCTCGACCGCGATCTCCTCCTGCGCGCAGATCCGCTCGAGCAGTCCGCGCATGGTGGCCGGCGGCAGCAGCCGGAACGGGTAGTGATGGGTGCGGGAGCGGATGGTAGCCAGCACCTTTTCCGGCTCGGTGGTGGCGAAGATGAACACGACGTGCTCGGGTGGTTCCTCCACGATCTTGAGCAGGGCGTTGAACCCCTGCGTGGTGACCATGTGGGCCTCGTCGATGATGAAGATCCGGTATCGCGAGGCGGCTGGCGAGAACCCCGCGTGCTCACGCAGCTCCCGGGTGTCGTCCACACCGCCATGACTGGCGGCGTCGAGCTCGGTGACGTCGAAGCTGCCGCCGCCGCCCGGGCCAAGACCCACGCAGGAGTCGCACACCCCGCACGGGTTCGAGGTGGGGCCGCGTACACAGTTCAACGAGCGGGCCAGGATGCGCGCCGAGGACGTCTTGCCGCAGCCCCGAGGGCCGGAGAACAGGTACGCGTGGTTGATCCGACCGGCGTCCAGCGCGGTGCTCAACGGCTCGGTGACGTGCTGCTGGCCGATCACCTCGGCGAACGTCGCCGGGCGGTACTTCCGGTACAGGGCCACAAGGTCGGAGACTACCGGCGGACACCGACAACCCTCAGCCCTGCCGCAGATAGCGGGCTATCTGCGCTCCCAGCGACGTTTGCGGGGCGAATAGCCCGCTATCTGCGGCCAAAGGGGGCGTTAGCGGAGCAACTTCTCGGTGGCCGCCAACAGCACGCAGGTGCTCAGGCCCTCCATCGCCTCGCGCACATCGGAGACCGACGGGAACGTGGGGGCGATGCGGATATTGCGGTCGTCGGGATCGATCCGGTACGGGAAGGCCGACCCGGCTGGGGTCATGGCGATACCCGCATCCTTGGCCAGGGACACCACTCGGCTGGCCGTGCCGTCCAGCACGTCGAGGCTCACGAAGTATCCCCCGGCCGGATCAGTCCAGCTGGCAGCCTTCAACGGACCCAGACGACGCTCCAGCACCTCGGCGACCACCGCGAACTTCGGCGCGATCAGCGCGCGGTGCCGGGCCATCAGCGCCCGCACCCCGTCGGCGTCCCGCAGAAACATTGCGTGCCGCAGCTGGTTCACCTTGTCCGGGCCGATGCTCTGGAAGAACAGGTTGCGCAGGTGCCAGTCAACGGTGGCCGGCGACCCGCCCAGGAAGCACACCCCGGCGCCAGCGAAGGTGATCTTGGAGGTGGAGGCGAACACGATCGGGCGGTCCGGGTGCCCGGCCGCCGCGCACAGCCCCAGTAGGTCCGGGGTAGGTGTCTCGATCTCCGTCAGGTGGTGCACTGCATACGCGTTGTCCCAGAAAATTCGGAAATCCGGTGCAGCAGTAAGCATCTCGGCCAGTGCCCTGGCCACCTCCGCCGAAACCACCGCGCCGGTGGGGTTGGCGTACGTCGGCACCACCCACATGCCTTTGATCTGCGGGTCCGCCGCGACCAAGGCGGCGATCGCTGCGACGTCCGGCCCGTCCTCGCGCATTCCCACGGTGACCATCTCGATGCCCAACTGCTCACACAGCGCGAAGTGCCGGTCGTAGCCGGGTGCCGGGCAGAGGAATTTCACCACCGGCTCCGCCGACCAAGGCCGCGGCGAATCCGGACCGCCCCGCAGCAGGCACTGCACCAGGGTGTCGTGCATCAGGGTGAGGCTGGCGTTGCCGGCAGCCACCAACTGCCCGGCCGGCACCCCCAGCAGCGGCGCGAAGATCTCCCGCAGCTCGACCAACCCCTGTAGGCCGCCGTAATTCCGGGAATCGGCACCGTCGGCGGCCCGGAAGCTCCCCGGACCGGGCAGCTCCAGCAGCGCGTTGGACAGATCGAGTTGCTCCGGCGCCGGTTTTCCCCGGGTGAGGTCCAGCGCGAGGCCCCGGGAGACCAGGACGGCGTAGTCGGCGCGCTGCTCGGACTGCAGCGTCCGCAGCTCGTCGCGGCTCAACGTCGTCAGCGTCACCCAGGCTCCTCGTCGCGCGCAGGAAGGGGACCCCGCGCACCCGCCAGAGCCCGTTGACCCTTGCTGCCTTCCGGCCCTGGGGGAGTTCACAGGATGGACGCCGCGCGGGGTCCGCCTGACATTCTAGCTGGGGCGCAGGAGTCGACGCCGCCGTGGCCCGGCTACACTCCTACACGGAGGATTCGCCTAGTGGCCTATGGCGCTCGCCTGGAACGCGGGTTGGGTTCACGCCCTCGGGGGTTCAAATCCCCCATCCTCCGCCACCGCGCACGGCGACCTCAGACCAGCACGGTCTGAGGTCGCCATCGCGGCTGCCCCGACTCGCGAGATGGGACGGCGAAAATCTCAGACGCTGACGCGATCGTTCGTGCTCGGCGCAGTGCTGACACGCTCCCTGCTGCCGCCGGTCGCAGGCGCATCGTAGGGCCGCGCGCGATCAGTGGCGGCTAGAGCGCCGAGGGCGTACGCCGCCAATATCGCGACCGCAACGCCGGTGCCGTAGTGGTAGCCAACCGACGCCGCGATCTGGCTCCACACGCTCTGACCCATCATCATCATGCCGCCGCCACCGGCCCAGGCCGGACGAATCGAGGGCCCGAGGATGAACCACGCCCCGCCGGCCAACGCCAGGAGCGTGCCTAACCGGACGCGGGAGCGAACGGTTCCGAGCATCAAGGCGCCGCCCAGCACGGCGGCGATACCCGGGATGAGGTGCACCGTCACCCCCGACTCTGTCCAGGTCCATGCGGGAGTGTTACCCATCCGGTAGCCGAACGCTGGCCCGACGAACGGCACCATCGCTCCCCACACGCCGATGATCAGAATGCCGATTCCTAGCCCGCGGATCTTGGCCGACATGGCCACCACCTCCTGCTCCGACTATGACCTCTCACCCGCCGCCTGACAAGGCCGCCGGCATCGAATCGCGAGGTACACGCTGATTGCGTCGCAGCGGTTGCCCGAATCCTCGCCGATGTGAGATCACCCGAAATGGATCAGAGGCGTCCAAGATCAACCGACCGAACGTGACCCGGAGTTCCGGCGAACAGGCAGCGGGTCGGGTGGTCGTCGTCTCCTCTGGGGGTCAGCGTCGGCTGCTCGGTTGCGCACACGTCGGCCGCCCGCCAGCACCGGGTCCGGAATCGGCAGCCCGACGGCGGGCAGGTCGGGTCGGGTACATCGCCGGTGAGCAGGATCTGCCCAGCCCGGCCCCGGCGGGTGGGGTCGGGCACCGGCACCGCCGACAGCAGCGACTGGGTGTAGGGGTGAGCCGGTGCGCCGTACACCTGCGCTGCGGTACCGGTCTCCACGACCACTCCGAGGTACATCACCGCCACCCGGGTGGCGACCCGGCGCACGAGCGCGAGGTCGTGGCTGATCAGCAGGTACGCCAGACCGAACTCGGCCTGCAGCGCCTGCAACAGCTCGACCACCTGGGCCGACGTCGAGACGTCGAGACTGGACAGCGGCTCGTCCAGGACGATCGCGCGAGGGGACAACGCGAGGGCTCGGGCCAGGGCGATCCGCTGCCGCTGGCCACCGGAGAACTCTTCGGGGAGCCGGTCGGCAGACTGTGGGTCGAGCCCCACGAGATGAAGGAGTTCGGCCACCCGCCGCGGTCCCCCCTCGGAGCGGTAACGCCCGGCGATGCGTAACGGCTCGGCGACGATGTCACCGATCGGTCGCCGCGGGTTGAGCGAGGCGTAGGGATCCTGGAAGACCATGGAGACACCCCGTCGCATTGCGGTCAGCGCCCGGCCGCGGGCAGTCGTGACGTCGTGGCCGCCATAGCAGATGCGCCCAGCTGTCGGGTCGACCAGCCGCAGCAGCGCTCGGGCCACGGTCGACTTCCCGCAACCGGACTCCCCGACCAAGGCGAGGGTCTCGCCGGCGTGCAGCACCAGCGTCACACCGTCGACGGCGTGCACCACCGCGCCGGTCCCCCGCGGGTAGTGCACCACCAGATCGTCCACCGCCAGCACAGCCGGGGTTGCCGCCTGGGGGGCATGTCCAGCGGTCACAGCAGTCTGCCGGCCGGGAACGGCGGCCAACAACGCGATCGTCTCCTGGTGAGCCGGCGAGCCGAACAACTGTTCGACGGGGGCGGTCTCCACGACGGTGCCCTCGGCCATCACCACCACCCGGTCGGCGGTCTGGGCGACGACACCGAGGTCGTGGGTGACCAGGACGGTGGCCGCACCCAGATCCTGCGTGGCGACCCGCAACACCTCGAGGATTTGCGCCTGGATCGTGACGTCCAATGCCGTTGTCGGCTCGTCGGCAACCAGCAGGGCAGGCGCGTTGGCGATGGCCATGGCGATCATGGCGCGCTGGCGCATCCCGCCCGACCATTGGTGCGGGTAGTCCCCGAGTCGGCGGTGGGGCTGCGGGACACCGACCCTGGCCAACAACTCGATCGCCCGGTTGCGGGCCGCAGTCCGCGAGAGGCGCGACTCGTGCACGCTCATCGCCTCGGCTACCTGGTCGACGATCCGAAACGACGGGTGCAACGAACTCATCGGGTCCTGAAACACCATGCCGATGTCGCGCCCGCGCAACCGGCGCAGCTGCTCGGCCGGCAGAGTCAGCAGGTCCTGGCCGTCGAAGGCAGCATACCCGCGCACTCGGGCGTTCGCTGGCAGCAACCGCAGGGCGCCGAGCAGCGCCACGGTCTTCCCGGCTCCCGAACGGCCCACCACCCCCACCGTCTCACCCCGGTGCACGTCCAGGTCGACGCCGTCGACGACCCGCACCAGACCCCCCGGGCGGTGGAACTCCACGACGAGGTCGCGGATCTCCAGCAACGGGCGGCTCACCGGCGAACACTGCCGGCGTCGGTCAACCCATCGCCGAGCAGGTTCCAAGACAACACGGTGAGCAAGATGGCCGCTCCAGGGAACACCGACAGCCACCAGCCGACCCGCAGGTAGCGCTGTGCCTCGCTGGCCAGCGTGCCCCAGCTCAACGCGTTCGGGTCGCCGAGGCCGAGGAACGCCAGGCCGGCCTCGAGCAGGATCACCTGAGCGATAACCAGGCCGAGGACAGCGACGGCTGCGGACACCGCATGCGGCAGCACCTCGCGCAGCACGATCCGGGTGTCGGAGGCCCCGGCCACCCGGGCCGCGTCGACGAACTCACGTCCGCGGAGCGCGAAGACGTCGGCCCGCACCACCCGGGCGAGCAGCGGCCACGACGTCGCCCCGAGCAGAATCACCAGGCGGTCCAGGCCCGGTCCGAAGAAGGCCAGGACCACCAATGCGAAGAAGAACCGCGGCAGCACCTGGAACGCCTCGGTGATGCGCATGAGGACGTCGTCCACCCACCCGCCGCGGTAGCCGGCCACCAGCCCCACGGCCAGCCCGGCCACCAGCACGATTGCCGCGACGCCGGCGGCCACAACGAGTGAGGTTCGCGCCCCGTGCAGCACGCCGCTGAACAGGTCGCGTCCCAGCGCGTCGGTGCCCATCGGGTACGACCACGACGGAGCGGCCAATGAGGGCCCGTCGACGGCGAACGGGTCGTGCGGTGCGATCATTGGTCCGATTAGGCCGAGCCCGACGACGAGCAGGGTACCGGCCAGGCCCACCACACCGGCTGGTCGGCGCACGAGACGGCTGAGCAGCGCCGGGCGCCTGGCACCCGGCGCCACACCAGCGCGCCGCACCAGCACCTCAGACGTATCGAACACGCGGGTCCAACCAGAGATAGCCGAGATCGGTCACCAGATTGGCCACGACGACGCTGACGGCGACCAGCAGAAAGACGCCAAGGACGATCGGGGCGTCCCGGGTCTGCAACGCGGTGACCAGCAGACGACCGATCCCCGGCCAGCCGAACACGACCTCGACCAGCACGGCTCCGGAAACCAGGTGCCCGACGCGGCCGCCGAGCACGGTGACTACGGGCAGCAGCGGTCTGCGCATCCCATGCTTGCCGACCACGCGCCACCGGCTCGCCCCCTTAGCCCGGGCGGTCCGGATGTGGTCGCGGGTCAGCTCGTCAGCCAGACCGACCCGCGTCAGCCGAACGATGGCAGCGACTTCCTGCGCAGCAAGTACCAGCGCTGGCAGCACGAGGTGCCAGGCGACGTCGGCGACACGGGCCAGGCCCGTGGCGCTCCCACGGGGGTCGGTCATCCCCTGGACCGGGAACCAGCCGGTGCGCAGCGCGAGCAGCAGGATCGCCAACTGACCGACGAGGAAGACCGGCGCCGCGTACAGGGTCAGCACCACCGTGTTGATGCTCAGGTCCGGCCACCGGCCGCGACGCACGGCGGCCAGAACGCCGGCGGCCACACCGACCACGGTGGACACCACGACTGCCGTCCCGGTCAGCAGCAACGTGGCGGGCAGTCGCTCGGCGATCACGTCGGCGACTGGCCGGCCCTGCACGTAGGACGTGCCGAGATCACCGCGCAGCACATTCGCGGCGTACGTCGCGAGCTGCTGCGGCAGCGGCTGGTCCAGCCCGAACCGCTGCCGCACCTGCGCGTAGTACTCGGCGTCGCCGTTGTCACCGGCCAGCGCGAGTACCGGGTCACCTGGGGCCAGGTGGATGAGCAGGAAACCGATCAGCAGGATCGCGGCCGTCGTGGGCACCAGCTGCGCCAGCCTGCGCAGCAGGTAGCGGCGGGTCACGGCCGCCGCGCCCTCAGCTGCGGCAGGACGCCCCCTCGGCGAAGTGCCCGGACTCCGAGAAGCCGGTGCACTTGCTGCTGTACGCCCGGGTTCCCACCGTCTCCACGATCCACAGATACGGCAGGTCAGCTACCAGCTGCTCCTGCAGCTGCCGGTACACCGCGGTGCGCGCCGGCGGGTCGAGCGTCGTCTGCGCCTGCTCGAACAGCGCGTCGACCTGCGGGTTGCGGTAGCCGGAGGAGTTCGAGAACGGCACCGGGCCGATGTTCGCCGTCGTGTACATCCGCTTCACGCCAATCTCCGGGTCGGCCCCATTGCAGTAGGAGATGATGTTCGTGTCGAACTTGCGGGCCTTGAACACCGTGTCGGCGAACACCGGCGGCTCCAGCGGCGTGAGCTTGACGTCGGCACCGACCGTGGCGAGCTGTGCCTTGAGCAGCTGCGCGTAGTTGCTGAACGTGGGGAAGTGCACGAAGTCGAAGGACAGCGCGGTGCCGTCCGGGACACCGTTGACGCCCTTTGCCGTGCGGGTCCCCGTGCCGCTGCGGGTCCACCCCGCTTCGTCCAGCAGCCGTTCGGCAGCGGCCCGGTCGAAGGTCGGCATACCAGACAGGCCGGTTGCGTGCGCGAACGGGATTCCGCTGGAGATCGGTGCCTGCGCGACACTGCCCTGCCCGAACAGCACACGGTCAAGGAACTGCTGGCGGTCCAGCGCCTGACCGAGCGCGCGCCGCACCCGAACGTCGGTGAACATCGGTCGGTCGAGGTTGAAGCTGACCGTCATGATGCAGTTCGACCCGCCCGGATTGATCGGCGTCGGAAGAAACCCGAACGTGCCAGCGTCCTTGAGGCGCGGCAGATCCGGGCCGGGGACACCGAACAGCCACTGCACCTCGCCGGACTCAAGTGCGACGACCTGGTTGCCCTTCTGCGGGATGATCCGCAACACCACTTCGTCGAGGTAGGGCTGGTCCTTCTGGAAGTACGCGCGGTTGGCGGTGAGCCGGACCTCGGCGTCGGGCTTGTAGGAGGCCAGCTTGAACGGGCCCGTGCCGACCGGCTTGGCGTTGGCGGGATTCTTCTGCACGTCGGTGCCCGCATAGAGGTGCTTGGGCAGGATCGGCGCCTCGGTGACGTCGAGCTGCAACAGCAGCGGCGCGTACGGCTTGGCGAAGCGGAACTCCACCGTCAATGGGTCGGGGGCGGTGATCGACTGCAGCGCGGCACCGACGGAGGCTTTGGTCCGTGAGTGCAGCTTCAGCAGCATCTCGGTGAACGTGAACGTGACGTCGGCGGAGGTGAACGGCTGGCCGTCGTGCCAGGTGACCCCTTCGCGCAGCCGGAACCGGTAGAGCTTGCCGGCTTCGAGGACTTCCCACGACTGCGCGAGCTCGGGGACCGGCTTCAGCTCCGGTGTGAGCCCGACCAGCCCGTTGAAGATGAGCTCGGACGCGGTGTGCGTGCCACCGCTGGTAGTGATCGCCGGGTTCAGCTGACCCGGGTCACTGTCGATGGCCGCGACGAGGGTGCCTCCCTTGACCGGCCCCGCCGCAGCTGCGCTCGGCGGCGGTGCGGGGGGCGAGCTGCAGGCACCGAGGGCGAGTGCGGCAATCATCAGCAGGGCGATCGGGTGGCGCGTGCGCATGGAGTCCCCATCGTTGAGGCGATGTGGACGCGCAGCTGCGCACCGATCCACCCCAGAACCCCGGACATTGCCAGGGCATCGCCGCGATAGGTAAGTGTCACCGGCAGCTACCGGGACACGCCGCCCATCGACGCTGCGAGCCGGCGTACTGCGTCGGTGACGTCAGCCGCCGCGGAGGAGTCGATCACCGGAACGCGGCCTCTATCAGCGGCGACGACCGCCTCGCTCCACGGCACAGACCCGGCGAGATCCAGCTCGTGCCGGTCGCAGAACTCGGCGATGGCGTCGGCGTCGGCGTCGGATCGCACCTTGTTCGCGACAACAGCTACCCGGCTCACCGGCAGCTCGCCGGCCAGCGCAGCCATCCGCCGCACCGTCTCCAGCGACCGGTAATAGGGCTCGGCCACCAGCAGTATCGCCTCGACGTGCCGGACGGTCCCGCGGCTCAGGTGCTCCGGTGAGGCCTCCATGTCGACGACCACATCTCGTCCGGGAGCATCAAGGTCCTCCAGGATGGCGGAGACCACCGCGTGCGCCGAGCACATGCACCCTTCCTCAGCGTGGGCAGGCGAGCCCATCCCGAGCAGCCGGACGCCATCTGGAGCGGCCAGCGCGTATCGGTCCAGGATGGCGTCGACGGGCTCGGTGAGCCCCGCCCCACCGAGCCGCCGCGACACCAGCGACGCGGGAACCGCGCCGAGTCTGCCGACCACCTCCGGGGCGAGGCCGAGCGCAACTCCGAGGTTGGGGTTGGCGTCGGCGTCGACCGCAACGACCGCCTGTCCGGAGCGGGCCAGCAACCGCGCAAGCGTCGCGCTGATGGTGGTCTTACCGGCGCCGCCCTTACCGGCCACGGCCAGTCTCATCGGACTCGCTCGGGGTGCGGCGCCAGTTTTTGGTAACGCCGGCGGTAGGAACCCAGCGCCCGGGAGACCTCAGCCAGTGAGCCAGCCGCCGCGTGCAGCCATTCCCGCCCGTCCTCGGTCAGTGCATAGGTACGTCGAGCTGGTCCGCTCATCGAGGGCTCCCACTCCGAGCGGACCAGGCCGTCTTCGTCCATCGCCCGCAGGCATCGGTAGAGGCCCCCAGGATCCACCCGATCCAGGCCCAGCGCGGACACCAGGTCGAGCAGCTCGTAACCGTGCGAGGCGCCCTCGGCGAGCAGCAGCAGCAGGCACGGCCGAAGGTAGTTGCGGGGCAGCCCGACCGGGACCTCCTCGGGCACTGTCCCGCTCACCCGGTGCTGTCCGGTGAGCGCTCCGCCGCGCAGGCGAGCGCCTCCTCGATCGAGCTGTGGCACCAGCAGTCCTCGCTGCATTCGCCATGGGCCGGGCGGGTCAGGTCGGAGAAGCTCAGGGCGAACTCGGTCCTGCCTTCCGCCAGACCGGTCTCGGAGAGCACGTATCCGCCGGGGGCGAGTTCGAGGTAGCCGTCCAGGACAAGCCGGTCCAGGTAGCCGATCCCCACCTGGGCCTGGACACCGAGGAACCGTTCAAGCAGGGGCGCATCGATGGTCTCCCCGAGGCCTTCCCCGCGCAGCCAGAACATCACCTGCAGTATTTCGCTCCGCCAGTACAGCGCGCGCAGCGCCTCAGACTTGGGCGGATGCAACTCGTCCATGGTCAGCGCCCGTCCGCGCTCGGGGTCGCTGCAGCGTGCTGGCCCCCGGCGCTGTTAGCGCTGGCGCCCGCGAGCTCAGCCAGCTCGCCCAGGCCGCCGGCGATCCCGGCGAGCTGGTCGTTGACCTTCAGCACTGACGGGCCTATCGCCGAGCACTGCGTCTCGATGGCGCGCACCCCGAAACTCACCTTGCCCAGCAGCACTGCGGTGCGACGCAACGACCCAGCGATGGCGAGCAGGTACACGACCAGCACGATGGCCACCACGGCGATCTCGACCAGGGTCAGCGTGACGAGCAATGCGGTCACCGGGCACCTCCGGCCGTCGGGCTCGCGGTAGTGGATCGGTCCATCGAGGTCACCGGCGCCGGCGCGTGATGATCGGGCTCGCCGCGCAGCAGTCGACCGTGACGCCCCGCCTCGTCGATGATCTCCGCCAGCCGCGCCGAGGTGTCAGCCAGCAGCCATGTCGACGCGGTGTTGCCGGCGACCTGCTTGCCGGCCTGCCACACCGTGGCGGCACCGCGTTCGATCCGGTGCACCTCGTTGAGGAACACCTGAAGCAGCACCACGACCACGACCGCCACGACCAGACCGAGCCCGAGGGCTATCCACCAGTACCCCTGGCCACTCATCGCCCAGCTCCCGGTGTCCCAGCTCGATGTGACAGGGCGACCCGTGCTGCGGCGGCCGCATCGACGATCCGCTCGGCGGTGTTTACCGTCGTTTGCACCTTCCACAGGGCCGCGGTGCCATCCCTGGCGTCGTTCAGGGCGACCACGATCGCCTCCACCTTCGCCGCGGTGCGACGAGCGCCCGCAATCATCAGCAGCAGCACGAGCACGACGATGACGACCACCACCGTGCCGACAACCAATCCGAGGACCCATCCGTTCACGGCGCCTCCTCCGGGCATTGCCAGCGATGTGACGCACGCTACACGGAAACGAACTGGTAGCTGTACTGTGCACCTACCGGTGTCCCGCCCACCGTCCTGGAGGGTTTCATGTCAGATCGGCACACTCGCTCCGACCACCCCGACTCGCGGACCCCCGCGCAGCTTCTGCTCGAAGCGCTGGGGCCGGCCGAGGGCTTCCACGACATGAGCCACCTAGGCGCGTTCGGCATGCCCTCGGGGGCGATGACCGAGGACATGCTGGCGCAGGTCGCCGTGGCCGGGTTGCCCACCAGGTTCGGTCCACTGGAGAAGGTGCACGCCTTCTGGTTCGCGGGGATGAGCTGCGACGGCTGCAGCGTCGCGGTCACCGGGGCGACCAACCCCTCGGTGGAGAGCCTGATGCTCGGCGCCCACCCGGGGATCCCGCGGGTGCTGTTGCACCACACGGTCATCAACATGGAATCCGGTCCCTACTACCTGCGGCCGGCCGAGCAGGCCATCGAGGGCACCCTCGACGCGCCCTACGTGGTCATCCTGGAGGGTTCGATCGCCGACGAGACGATCGCCCACGCCCAGGGTGGCTACTGGTCGGCGGTCGGCGAGGAGCCATGGGGGGCGAACGGTGAGCTGCGTTCGGTCAGCTCCACCGAGTGGATCGCGCGGCTCGCACCGAACGCCGCCGCCATGATCGCCATCGGCACCTGTGCCACCTGGGGTGGCATCCCGTCGGCGGTGGGCAACCCCACCGGGGCGATGAGCCTGATGGACTTCCTCGGCAAGGACTACCGCTCGGTGCTCGGGGTGCCGGTCGTCAACGTGCCAGGCTGCCCGCCGGTCGGAGACAACTTCACCGAGACGGTGGCCGCCGTCCTGTACTTCCTGCAGGGCTTCGGGCCACTCCCGGAGTTCGACGAGCTGGGCCGACCCGCCTGGCTGTTCGGTGAGACGGTGCACCGCCGCTGCGTGCGCGGCGCGTACTACGAGGAGGGCACCTTCGCCCACGAATTCGGTGATCCCGAGTGCCTCGTCGAGATCGGCTGCTGGGGGCCGGTCGTCAACTGCAACATCACCGCGCGTGGCGCCATCAAGGGCCTGGGCGGCTGCATGAACGCCGGGGGCGCGTGCATCGGTTGCACCATGCCGGGCTTCCCGGACAAGTTCACCCCCTTCTATAAGCGCCCACCGGGCTCGCTGGCTTCCACGACCGTCTCGCGGATGGTGGGCAGCGTCATCCGTCCGCTGCGCAAGTTCAGCAACAACAACCTCAACCGCGAAGTGCGCTGGGACCGGCAGGGATCGGCCCCCAGCGCCTTCTCGCGGGAGCGGTACGAGCCCTCGCCGCTGGCCGACGTCGGGCACAAGTTCTACGACAAGGTGCGTCGCGCCACCGACACCGCGCGCAACGACGCCGACGTCTGGGGTAAGCAGCCCGACGAGGCGACGCCCGGCGCACGCCCACGCGTGCGTTCCTGACCCGACCAAGGAGTCCTCTGCATGTGCTTCAAGACCCTGCCGGTTGAGTTCGACGAACGTGGCGTAGCCACCCTGCGCGGCGGCATCCCGAACCCTTACGACGTCACGGTGGCCAAGCCCGACGTCGGGATGACCGAAGACCAACGGCAGGAACGCATCGAGCGTCTGGTGGCCCGTAACGGCCACATCAAGGACCTCAACATGGACCCGGTCACCCGCATCGCGGGTGCGCTTGCCGTGCACGTGACCGCCGACCTGGACAAGGGCGCCTACCTGGACTCGCACGCCCAGGCCACGCTGTTCCGTGGCTACGAGGTGATCCTGATGGGCCGCGACCCGCGCGACGCCATCTTCGTGTCCTCGCGTGCTTGTGGGGTCTGCGGCGGTGTGCACGCCCACGCGGCCGCCTACGCGATCGAGCAGGCGATGGGCATCAAGCCCCCGCCGCTGGGCACCGTGGTGCGCAACATGACCGAGGCAGCAGAGATGGGTTACGACAACCCGCTGCACCTGTACCTGCTGGCGGGCCCGGACTATTCCGAGTCGGTCATCCGCTCCTCCAACCCGGAGCTGTGGCCGAAGGCCGAGAGCTGGAAATGCCCCAACGAGCACATCCACGGTTTCAAGACCATGTCCGACCTCATGACGGCGCTGAACCCGCTGACCGGCTCGCTCTACCGCGAGGGGCTGGAGTTCACCCGGCTGTCCCGGGAGATGGTCGTCATCCTCACCGGCAAGTACCCGCACCCGCAGAACGTCGTACCCGGAGGGGTCTCCACCACGCTGACCCTGCAAACCCTGAACGAGTACCACTCCAAGCTGGGCAAGATCTTCGACTACGCGCAGCGGATGATGGCGGTCTGGGACGACATCCCGGCGTTCTTCTACGAGGCCGACGAGCGTTATCAGATGGTCGGCTACCGCCCCACCAACCACATCGACCCGGGTTACTGGGACGACCCCTACGCCTACGACGCCACCTACGCCAACTGCAACTCCTGGGGTGAGAAGCGCTGGTCCACCCCCGGTGTGGTGCTCGACGGCAAGCTCGTCACGACCCGCCTCACCGACATCAACATCGGCTGGGAGGAGTTCGTCGAGCATTCCTACTACGAGGAGTCCAAGTCCTCCCGGTACGCCAACGACCCACTGGGCAACCCCATCTCGCCCTACCACCCGTGGAACAAGCGGACGCTGCCTAAGCCCGGCGCCCGGGACTGGAAGGACAAGTACACCTGGGCTTGTGCGCCGCGCTGGGACCGCCGCGTGGTCGAGGCCGGCTGCTACTCCCGGCTGCTGGTCACGGCACTGGCGCAGAAGATGCCGGCGAGTGACTTCATATCCTCGACGGGGCACAGCATGCGTTTCCTCGTCCCCAAGGGTGAGGTGGGCGAGCGTGAGGTGGAGTGGCACGTCCCCGAGAAGTGGAACGCCTTCGAGCGCAATCGCGGCCGGGCCTACCACTACCTGTTCAGCCAGCTGGTCGGGCTGGAAAGCCTGTTCGAGGCGTACAAGTTGTTCCAGCAGGGCGAGCGCAAGGTGGCCGCGCTCAACCCCGAGGAGCTGGAGAAGGCGATCCCGAAGGACGAACGGGTCGCCGTGGGGTGGTGGGGCGCTGGCCGTGGCTGGCTGACGCATCACTTGGTGATGGACAAGGGCAAGATCACCAACTACCAGATCTGCACGCCCTCGACGATCAACGCCTCGCCTCGCGACCCGTGGGGCCAACCCGGTCCGTACGAGGAGGCGGTGATGAACACCCCGATCATCGAGGACCTCACTAACCCGGCCAGTTTCACCAGCATCGACATGCTGCGCGGCATCCGCAGCTTCGACCCGTGCATGCCGTGCACCACCCACGCCCACACCGGTGACGGCGAGGTCGTGCGTGAGGTCAACACGTGCTCGTGCGGCGGTGACTGATCCGCCAGCGCGTCGGGTAGGCGTCCTGGTCGGCGGGGTCAGTGAGCTGTTCCAGAGCGATCTGGACCTCGGCCGCCTGGCCGTGGAGCGCCTGCAGGCGGAGGACTTCGGCCCGGAGGTGGTCGTCGAGGAACTGCACTACGGGGCAGTAGCCGTCGCGCAGCGGCTGGAGGATCTCCGGCCTGACACCCTGGTGTTGATCAGTGCGGTCCGGCGCGAGCGTCCCGCCGGCACCGTCGAGCGCCGGCGGATCGACCCGCCGGCACTCACCCCTGCGAACCTGCAGGCCGCCGTGGGTGACGCCGTGACCGGGTACGTGCATCCGGACCTCGTGGTCGATATCGCGTCCGGGTTCGGTGTCTTGCCGGCCCGAACGGTGGCGATCGAGGTGGAACCGGAGCGCACCGGACCCGGGGAGGGGCTGACCGCCTGCGCCACGGTCGCCCTCGAGGAAGCCCTGGAACTGGTGCGGGTCGAGATTCGCCGCACGCCGTTGATCGGCTTGGCAGCCCAGCTGCGACTGTTGGTGCAGGGCGATCGGCTGGCGGACGCGCCCACGGTGACCACGCTGGTCAGGCTGCTCGTCGAACTCGAATACCTGGACCGGGAGGGTCGGTGGGGGCACAGCTTTGCCCTGCGGGATCGGCTCAAGCTGGGCATCGCGTCGGAGCCGAGTGCAGAGGGCATGGACCATCGGGACTGGGCACTGTGGTGGGCATTGATCGAGGAACTCGACCGGCTCGAGGCCGCCGAGGCGCTACCGCGCTACCAGTAGCGGTCAACGCCAGTCGGAGCCCAGCAGGACCTCCGGTGGCTCGATCGGCCCCTGCGGCGCCTCCAGCAGGCCGAGGTTCTGCGGTCGGATGGCCACCCGGCTGCCCCGCGCGGTGAGCAGGACAAGTGCGCCGTCGGCGAGCACGTCCACCGCCTCACCGGTGAGCTCGGGGCCACCGGGTCCCATCGGGATCATGCGGGCACGTACCTGCCGGCCCAGCGTCGTGCAGCGCTGCCGGTAGTCGGGCAGGACAGTGTCAGCCGGCGCGGACAACCGCTGCTCGAGCCCTGCCACCAGCCGGGACAACAGCGGAGCGCGGGGCGCCTCGGCCAGCGGCAAGAGCACTGTGACCGTCATCCAGTCGGTGCGCAGCGGACCCAGCTCCACGTAGACGCCGACGCTCGCCACTGTCTGCGCGCCCCCTGCGGCCAGGACGGTGTCCGGCCACTCCAGCCCGGCACCTGGGCCCCCGACCGCGTCGGCCAACGCGAGGGAGGCGGCCACGTAGGGCCACCCTTCACGCTCGGGTGGTAGGTCCTCGGGACGGAGCAGCAGCGTGAAGCCCAGGCTGTGCCCCGGGGTGACCTCCCACGGCAAGCCGCCGCGTCCGCGCGGGGAGGCCTGGTAGTCGGCGACGACGACCGCTCCGTGCGGCGCACCCGTCCGCGCCCACGCCATCGCCGCGGCCTCGGTGGACAGCAGGGCGGGGTAGCTGCGCACGGCACGCTCACCCAGGGCGGCGGTCACCTGCACCGCGGTCAGATCACCGCTCATCTCCACCTGTTCACCTCCAGCGGGCGGGTCGGTCGGCCGCGGTGGCAGCAGCGTTGAGGTCGGCAGCGTTGAGGTCGGCGGCGTTGAAGTCGGCGGCGTTGAAGTCGGCGGCGTTGAAGTCGGCGGCGAGGCGCTGCCACTGCGGCAGGGCGAAGCGGGCCATCGCGGAGCCGACGACCGCGCGCAGTCGCTCGTCGTCCTGCTCGGCTCGACCACCGACGCCGTCCACCAGTGCTGCCACCAGCGCGGCGTAGCTGGTGGGCGGCAGCTCAAGCACCACGCTCAGCAGGCTCTCCGCCAGGTCGTAGCACGTCCCCGGTCGCACCAGCAGGCCGTCCAGCAAGCCCCTCAGGTCCCGGTGCCGCTCGGCGACCGATGCGTCGGCCAGGCGCAGCACCTCCTCGCGGATCGCCGGAACCCAGGACTCGGGCGGCTCGTGGTCGAGCAGTGCCAGCAGGGCCAGGTGCGCTGGGCCCGGCAATCGGGACAGCACCGCTCGGGCCTGTTGCCGCACCGGCGCCGCGGCCCCGGTCAGCGTGAGCGCCTGCCCGGCCGCAAGCCGGGCACGGGCCGGTTCCGCAGCCTGTTCGTGCGCGAGCGCGAGGTTGGCCTTGACCATGGCGTTCTCGGACGGGCGGACACTGCGCGGGAAGCACCCGAGGGCGGATCGCAGCACCGCGACGGCGGCGGTGGGGTCGTTGTCCGCCAGGTGCGCGAGCCCGAGCGCGTTTGCCGCCGCGCCGTGGCCGAGTACGTCGTCGGCGCGTTGCGCCAGGGCCACTGCTTCGGTCAGCAGCGCCACCGCAGCGCCGACCTCGCCGGCGGTGAGCAGGGAGCCTCCGTGGTCGCGGGCCGCCGCGCCAGCCTGGGCGGGGTAGCCCGCGGCGAGGAACAACTCCCGGGCCGCCGTCCACGCGGTGTACGCGCCGCGGGCGTCCCCGCGGTCCTGGCACACCAGTCCCAGGTTGTAGGACGCCGCAGCCTGCTCGGCGCCTTGGCCGAGGGCGGCGAAGTCGGTGGCGGCAGCGGTGAACGTCTGCTCCGCTTCCTCGAGCCGCCCGACGGCGCGTAGGGCAACCCCGAGCATCACACTCGCCTTGGCCGCCTCCAGCCGCATCCCTGAATCGGCGAAAACCTGCTGCGCGACGGTCAGGGCCGCCTGGGCCGGACCCCACTCACTGGCGTGCAACAGCGCCGAGCCGAGGTGAAATTGGGTCGTGGCGTGCTGCACCGGGTAGCGCTGCGGTGGATAGCGGTCCAGTCGCTCGGTGAGGACCTCCTGCTCGGACTGCGCCACCCCGCCTACCCTTCCACCGTGAACGCGATCGTGGCCTGCTTCGGCAACGTCCTGCGGGCCGACGACGGTGTCGGACCGGCGGTGGCAGCGGCCCTGTCGACGGAGTCATTGCCCGAGGGGGTGCGGGTGCTCGAAGTCGGCATCGGCGGCATTCACCTCGTCCAGGAGCTGCTGAGCGGCACGGATGTCCTGCTGGTCGTGGACGCCGTCGACCTCGGCAGGGCACCGGGAACGGTAGTGATCCAACGGCCCGACATCCTCGACGTCTCCACGCTGAGCGTCGACCGGCGCCGCGACGAGCTGGCCGACATGCACCTGGCCACCCCGGAACGGGCCCTGATGGTCGCGCTCGGCCTCGGGATCCTGCCGGCGACGACACTCGTCGTGGGAGTGCAGACGACCGATACCGAGGAACCCCGCCACGGGCTGTCGCAGGTCACGGCGGCGGCGGTGCCGGTGGCCGTGCGCGAAGTGCTCCGGCTACTGGCGGTCCACGCGCAATGACCCTGAGTACGCACCGTCGTCAGGTCGGCCTCGGGATGATCTGCAGCAGCACCTGAGCCGGTGGCGGGTGGGCGAGAGCACCGTCGTCTGGCGCGACGTCCATCGAGACGAAACCGGGGAGGTTCTCCCGCAGGGCCTCCTGCACCCCATGCCGCAGTGTGTCGGCCGCCGAGGTGCACCCGGAGCAGGCTCCGATCAGGCGCACCTGCACCACACCGCGGGCCACTCCCAGCACTTCCACCTCGCCGCCGTGCTCGTGCAGGTAGGGGCGGATCTGCTCCAGCGCGGCGGACGCGGCGTCCGCGTCCTCGACCCCCACACCGTAGGCCTCGAACAACCAATCCACCGCGGCGTCGCCACGCCGCACCACGGCGAGGTCCTTCCCCAGCCCGTCAGCCAGCCGGGTGATCGCCAACCGGTGCACCGCATCGACCCCGTCGAGCAGCTCGAACACCTGGTTGCGCACGTCCTCGGGCAGACCCTCGACGGCGGCGAGCAACTCCTCCAGCCGGTCGAGCAGCGGACCGAACGCGGCCAGGGCGCCGTCATCCACCGGCGGGACGGACCTTGGTGATCGCGTAATCGACGAGGGTGGGATTGAGCTCCACACCGTGCTTGGCCCGAGCGTGCGCCGCAACCGCTGCGACCAGCTCCTCGGCGCTGTCGGCGCGGGCGACGTTCTTACACGCGACACCGACGTCCGCACAGCGAAACTCGACGCTCATCTGGTGGTCCTCCGGTCGCGGACGGTCATGATGCCCTGGCGGACTGCTGCGGGTCCAGATCCTGCACCAGCGCTTCGAGCGCCTGCGCCACAGCGGTGAGGTCGCCGTTGAGCTCGGTCACCACCGGTCCGACCGGCTCGACGCGATAGGCGATGGCGCGGACGCCGAACAGCACCTTGCCCAGCGTGTCGGTCAACCGCCGCAAGATGACGACGACCCACAGCAGGTAGAAGGCCAGTGCGGCGACCAGGACGCCGGTGACGACAAGTGCAGCGATGGCGGCGGCGGACACCGGTACCTCCTCAGGCCGTTCCGGTCAGGCGCCGCAATGCGCCCACGTAGGCCACGGCGTTCTCGGTCACCGAGCCGACCAACTCCCGGGTGGTCAGCAGGGCGGGCACCGGCTCCAGGGCCGCACTGATACCGACGCCGTGAACCAGGATGTCGTCGGCGTAGCGCGCACTCTCCAGTGCCGGACGGATCACGTAGGACGCGAGGGCGACAACCAGGGGGGCGACGACGAGCAGCCCAAGAGCGCTCATCACCCACAGCACAACCACGACTGCCCTCCTCTTCTCGACACCCTGACGACGATCGTGAGACTATCCCCCGGTAGGTGATCCGCGCCACTACCGGCCCCGCCGTCCTCGAGGAGCAGCTATGACCACCGTGGCCCGACCGGTTGCGGTGAAGCTCGGTGTGGTCGGCAAGGGTGGGGTCGGCAAGACCACCGTGTCGGGACTGCTGGCCCGCGCCTACAGCGAGTTGGGTCGGCGGGTAGTCGCGATCGACACCGACTCCAACCCCAATCTCGGCTTGTCCCTCGGGTTGTCGTTGTCGGAGACCGAGGCCGTGCCGGTGCTGCCCCGTGCGGTGCTGGTCGGCAGTGGCTCGGCGATGTCGGCGACCACCCTGGTGAGCGAATTCGGGCGCCCGACACCCGCTGGTCCCACGCTGTTGTCGGCGATCAGGGTGTCCGACGCGGGTGCCGGGTGCACCTGCAGCGGTCACGCGACCGTCCGCAGCCTGCTCTCCGACGCCCTGGCCGACGTCGACGTGACGTTGGTGGACATGGAGGCCGGTCTGGAGCACCTCAGCCGATCCGGCGGCACCCTGGCCTACGCCGACGTGCTGGTCGTGGTGTGCGAGCCGACCCGCAAGTCGGTCCTCACCGCTGCCCGCACCGCCAGCCTTGCTGCCGAACTCGGCATCCCGCACGTGGTAGCGGTGGGCAACAAGGTCCGCTCGGCGCAGGAAGCGGAGTTTCTGTTGGGCGCGCTGGCCGCGGAGAACATCGCCACAGCGGGGGTGCTCACCTTCGACGAGCACATCGCCGAGTCCGACCGGGTCGGCACCGTCGGGCTCCACCCGGTGACGGCCGACGCCCTGGAGACGATCAACGCGGTCGTCGCGGCCGTCGATACCCTCGTCGGCCCCTGATTTCCCCGTCTCGACTACCCCCGACTGGGCAGCAACGTCTCGGCCAGGCTGACGAGCGCGCGTACCCCCGGTGCGTCCGGGGCCTCGTCCAGCGGGGCCAAGCCGTGGCGTTCTGCCGCCACGATCGCCACCTCATCACCGACCACCGCCACCTCCAGGCCCGGGAAGGCGGCACGAACCCGGACCAGGTCGTCGTCGTCGCGCACCCGGTTGGCGGTCACCACGAGGCGCCCGAGCGAGCGCTCGCGGACCAGGTCGGCCGCCCGCCGGCCCACGTCCAGCGAGGTTGCGGTGGGCTCGACCACCACGATCACCACATCCACGGAGCCGTCAGCCAGGCGCATCACCGTCCCGATACCGGCCTCGAAGTCCGCGACCACGGTGGCATGACCTGCAGTCAACTGCCCGAGCAACTGCTCAGGTGAGACACCGCATCAAGGACACCCCGGCTGCGGGTTTTGAATAGCGCTGACCACCGCGAGCCGTACTCCGTCTGGTGCCGCGACGCCGAACCGTTCTAACAGGTCAGCGGCGTCGTGGGCGTGCTCCTGCTCCCCGGTCTCGACCGCCTCGCGCACGGTCATCAACGCCTCGGTGCGCTCTTCACCGATCCCCAGCGAGATGCCGAGGTTCGGGTTGGTGTCACAGTCCAGTGCCACGGTCGGGTGCCCGTGACGGGCGAGGGTGCGGGCCACGACGGCCGCGGTGGTCGTCTTGCCCGATCCGCCTTTGCCCACCACCGCGATCTTCATGCCGGCTCACCTTCTGCTAGGAGGTTGCGCACCAGTGACGCTACCGCTTGCACGGCCGGGGCATCGGGATCGTGGTCCACCGGCGCACGCCCTGCCCGGGCAGCGTCGCGCAACAGTGGGTCGAAGGGAACCGAGCCCACCAACGGCAGCCCGGTACGCGCAGCGACGTCCTGCGCGTCCGCCGGCTGCCGCACCTGGCTGGCCACCAGGAGGACCCGCGGCGCGGTCGACATGTTCGCGAGCCGTGCCAGTCGGCGCCCGGACAGGATGGACGCAGCAGTGGGCTCGACGACCACCACGAGCGTTGTCGCGTAACGGCTCCAGCCTTGGAACGCCTGCCGGGTACCAGCCGGTAGGTCGCCGACGACGTGCCAGCCTTGGACCGGGAGCTCGTCGATGACCCGCTGGAAGGCCGCGTGCGCCGAGGCGTTGTTCCAGCGGGCTCCCCTGGCCTTACCAAGCTGCAGAAAGCGCACGCCGTCCGGGCCGCGGACGGCGTACTCCTGCACGACACCGTCCGCGCTGAGGCCAGCCCGCAACCGGTAGCGGCGCCGACCGCCCTCGTCGTAACTCTCCATGGCGTCGTCCGGGATGCCGGCATCGACGTTGGCCACGCCGATGGCGAAGGCCAGACCTGGCATGGGGTCGGAGTCCAGGGCCAGGACGGGCCGCCCGGTCGCCGCCAACACCCGGGCGAAGGTACCGGCGATGGAGGACTTGCCGGCCCCGCCTTTACCCACAAATGCGACGCGCACGACTTCAGACTGTATGCCCCGGACGGCACGTCCTCACCGGCTACTGGTGCCGAACATCTACCGGGCAGCTACAGTCGGCGCCACACCCTGTGAGGAGGCTCGCATGTGCCTGGGTATCCCCGGCCGGATCGTCGAGATCTGCGACGCCGCCCAGCTGCGAGCGAAGGTCGACGTCAACGGCGTAGTCCGCGAGGTGTCGGTGGCTCTGCTGGGACTCGACGAGCCCGATGGTGCCCGGGTGGGCGATTGGGTTGTCGTGCACGTCGGTTTCGCGTTGGCCCGCATCACCGAGGACCAAGCCCGCGAGACGCTGGACGCCATGCAGGAGTTGAACGACATGTACGCCCGTGAGCTGGGTGGCGACACCGACATCGATCTCGATGACGCTGACCGCGGCGACGCGAGGGCTAGGACATCACTTCGTTACTAGCTGCTCGGGGATCTCCGATGCACACGCCTGCAGTGCTATCTGCACTGGTTTACCGTCCTGTTCTGTGGTCGCGGTGCGCGGCGAGAAGTTCGGCGAGATGCACGCTGGAGCGGTCGGTGAGGTGTTCGAGCTGGGTTCGGCAGGAGTAGCCGTCGGCGAGGATGACGGCTGATGAATCTGCAGCGTGCACGGCTGGCAGCAGCGCGGTGTTGGCCACGGCCACCGAGACCTCGTAGTGACCGCGTTCGACACCGAAGTTGCCGGCCAGACCACAGCAGCCACCGACGGCCGTGACGTGGGCTCCGGCCCTGGCCAGCAGCGCTGCGTCCGCTTCCCAGCCCATCACGGCGTGCTGGTGACAGTGCGGTTGCGCCACCACCGTGACTCCGTCCAGCGACGGTGGCTGCCATTGCGGACGGGAGCCGAGCAGCTCGGCGAGGGTGCGCAACGAGGTGCGCACGGCGTGCGCCCGTGGGTCGTCGGGAAGTAGTTCAGCGGCGTCCGAACGCAGCGCTGCGGTGCAGGAGGGTTCCAGTCCGACCAGCGGGGTGTGCCGTGCCAACGCTGGTTCCAGCGAGTCAAGGGTCCGCCGAAGCTGGCGGCGAGCGCCGTCGAGCTGCCCGGTCGAGATCCAGGTCAACCCGCAACACACGGGGTCGTCGGTGATCTGGACGGCGAACCCCGCGTCTTCCAACACCCCGACTGCGGCCTGTCCGACGTGCGGGCTGAAGTGGTCGGTGAAGGTGTCTACCCAGAGCAGCACCGGATCACCGTGGTGGCGCACGGGGCGGTCGGCGAACCAGGAGCGAAAAGTTGGCGACGCGAACTGTGGCAGCGGGCGACGCGCGTCGATCCCGCCGAGGCGTTTGGTGGCGGCCGCGAACGGGGCCACCCGCAGCATGGCGTTCACTGCGTTGGGCGAGAGAGCTGCCAGCTTCGCCCAGCGGGGCAGCCAGCCGAGGGCGTAGTGCGCGGGCGGGCGTAGCCGCCGCCGGTAGCGTTGGTGCAGTGCCTCGGCCTTGTAGGTGGCCATGTCGACGCCGGCCGGGCAGTCGGAGGAGCACCCCTTGCAGGACAGGCACAGGTCCAGCGCTTCGTGCACTTCCTCGGACCGCCATCCGTTGCCGATGACGGTGCCGTTGGCCATCTCCTGCAGCACGCGAGCGCGTCCGCGGGTTGAGTCCTTCTCGTCGCGGGTGGCCAGGTAGGACGGGCACATCACCCCACCGCTGGCTGTGGTGTCGGCACGGCACTTGCCGACACCGACGCAGCGATGCACCGCGGTGGAGAAATCCCCCCCGTCGTGTGGATAGGCGAAAGCTAGGGCGCGCCGCAGCGAGGTCGCCGCCGGCAGACGCAAGTCCGCGTCCAGTGGGGCGGGATCGACGATCACACCGGGGTTGAGCAGGTTGTCAGGGTCGAAGGCGTGTTTGACGGCACCCAGGAGGGCGATCGCTTCGGCGGAGTACATGTAGGGCAGCAGTTCGCCGCGCGCGCGTCCGTCGCCATGCTCGCCTGACATGGATCCGCCGTGGGCAGCGACGAGCCGAGCGGCGTCGGTGAGGAAGTCGCGGAATCGGCTCGGTGAATCGCTCAATGGGAAGTCGATTCGGGCATGCACGCAACCGTCACCGAAGTGTCCGTATGCCAGGGTGTCCAGCCGATGCTCGGCGAGCAGGGCAAAGAATCCGCGGAGGTAATCACCGAGCCGATCCGGTGGCACGGCGGCGTCTTCCCAACCGGGCCAGGCGGGTTCACCAGCTGGCGTGCGTCCGGCGAGCCCGGCACCGTCCTCCCGAATCTGCCACAACGCTCGTGCGTGGGCACCGGTGACCACACTGCTGGCCAGCGCCTGGCCGTCGCCGATCAGCGACTCCGCGGCGGCGCGGGCTTGTGCCTCGCTGGCGCCAGCGGTCTCGATGAAGAGCCAGCCTGCACCCCGCGGCAGATCGGGGACGGTGCGCTCGCGTCCTCGGGCACGGATCACCTCGACCAGGCGGGCGTCCAAACCTTCCATGGCGAGGGGTCGGTGGGCCAGCAGGGCAGGGACAGCGTCGGCTGCACTTGCCATGTCCGAATAGCCCAAGACGGCCAGCGCGGTGGCCGGTGGCGTCGGTAGCAGTCGCACCGTCGCCTGCTCGATGACTGCGAGGCTGCCTTCGGTTCCGACCATCATCCGGGCCAGGTCCCCGCCATTCTCGGGCAACAGGTGTTGCATGGAGTAGCCAGAGATCTGACGGTTGAATCGGCCGAACTCGGTGCGGATCAGCGCGAGGTTCCCAGCTACCAGAGTGTCCAACGTGGACAGCAAAGCGGACACAGGTCCGGTAGCCGAGGCTCCGCGGCCGTTGCGGGTGGCGGTGAAGCGGCGACCGTCCGCCAGAAGTAGGTCCTGGTCGATGACGTTGTCGACGGTGCGGCCGTAGCCCAGCGCCCGCGATCCGCACGCGTTGTTGCCGATCATCCCGCCCAGCGTGCACCGAGAGTGGGTGGAGGGATCGGGCCCGAAGCGCAACCCGTACTGCGCTGCAGCGGCCTGCAGGTCGTCCAGGATCACTCCGGGCTGCACGACGGCAGTGGCGGCGTCCGGATCGAGGGAGAGCACCCGGTTCAGGTGCCGGGAGAAATCGAGTACGACACCGCTGCTGACGGCATTGCCGGCAATCGAGGTTCCCGCGCCGCGGGGGACCAGGGAAATCCCCAGCGCACGGCAGACTTCCAGCGCGGCCGCGATCTCGTCGCGGTGTCGAGGAAAGACCACCGCGGCAGGTACCAGTCGGTAGTTGGAGGCGTCTGAGGAGTACTCCGCGCGCCGTCGAGTCGAGGAATCCACCTCGCCGATGCCGGCACTCCGTAGCGCAGCCGCGACTTCGCTGCTGGGGGTGCCCGGGGCGCTGCGCCTCGCGCTGTGGGTGTGCTGCCCGGTCATCGGAACCTCGTCGTCGTCATTGCTCGCCAGCGTGTCTTATCTACGTCGGCTATTGCTGCGCCGCTGCTGTCGGCCCGCACCGATGCAGAACGGCGCTGAGCCGGCCCTCGCGCTACCGCACCGCAGTTTCCGGCTCGGTGGCCAGTGCACCCACCACGGCGGACCGGGAACGGGCGGCCACCACCGCAGCCCCCAGCAGGGCAAGCCCAGCCAAGGTCTCGCTGTTGCCCAGCAGCTGCTGGAGGACACCCCAGTTCGCCTCGTTGTCTCCACCGACGGGTACGTAGTCGTACAGGCTGAGGTAGAAGACCGCGGCCACCACCCCGAGCGGGTAGCGCCACGCCGCGTACTGCGGAGCCAGCATGAGCGCCAGCAGCAGCACCACGTACACCCAGTGGTGGGCGACGGCCAACGGCGCCGCCAAGAGCGAGGCCAGCGCCACCACGCCCAGCGCCGGAAGGTGGTCGCCGGCCACGGTGAACAGACGCGCTGCGTAGGCGGCGGCCGCCACGATGAGGATCACCGCGCCGACCCACACCAGCTCACGGCTGGAACCGCTCAGCCCGAGGCGGGCCAGCAGGCCGGTGACGGCCTGGTTGGGCCCGTACAGCGGGGGCCCTCCGCGGTTGGTGTCGAAGAACACCGTCGTCCAGTACTTCACGGAGTCGCCGGGGGCGGCCAGGAATCCCAATGCCCCGACCAGCAGAAAGGCCCCAGCGGCCCGCACCACCGACGGCAGGTCCTTGCGCACCAGCAAGAGCAAACCGAACGCGGCTGGCGTGACCTTGATGGCAGCGGCCACCCCAATTCCGACGCCACGGAATCGCCGCGGGATGACTCCGGCGGCGTCGAGCACCACCAGCGCCATCATCACGATGTTGATCTGGCCGTAGCTGAGGGTCTCGCGTACCGGTCCGAGCAGCATGGCGGGAGCCAGCAACGCCAGCCCGGTCAGCGACGCCTGCGCCATGCCCAGCCGGGCGCTGACCGTCCGCAGCACCCACCACAGCAGCACCACGCTGATCGCCGTCCACACAAACCGGGCGGCCACGTCCGGCATCACGGTGAACGGAACGAAGATGACTGCGGCGATGGGCCCGTAGATGAACCGCAGTCCGGCGGCACTGCGGAACTCCTCGCCGAACAGCGGTGTTCCGTCGAGGTACGCGCGTCCGGCGTCGCGGTACACCTGCAGGTCCAGGAATCCCTTGCCGGCCACGACCAAGGCGGCGAACAGCGCCAAGCCGGCCACCACCAGGTAGCCCGCCCACCGCAGGGTCGCTGCGACGCGGGCCGGCGGGGGCGCAGTCACCGGGGCCCGCGGCGGCTGTACTACCGCGGGTGCCGGCTGCGTCACCGGGGCTGGCGAGGCGGTGGTGGGTGAAAGTTTCGGGCTGGTCATCCTCACCACCATAGGTCCGACGATCGACATGCCGAGTTCGACACCCGCCTAAGGTCATCCCGTGACCAACTTCGATCGGGTTGTCGTCGTCTTCAACCCACAGAGCACCGGTGACGCGCCGCGGCTAGCCGAGCAGTTGCGCACCGAGCTCGCCGAGCGGTTGCCCGACGTCACGGTGCACATGCAGCCCACCGAGCACGCCGGCCACGCAAGGACCCTGGCCCGGCAGGCAGCGCAGACCGGTCGGCCGCTGATCGTCTCGGTCAGCGGGGACGGTGGATACAACGAGGTCGTCGACGGGGTGATGCAGGCGGGTAACGACGAGGCGGTGTGCGCGGTGATGGCGGCCGGCAACGCCAACGACCACCGGCGAGCCACCCGCCGGCAGCCCTTGATAGAGGCCATCGTCGCTGGTGAAGTCCGCCGCATCGACCTGCTGCGGCTGACCACCCGCAGCGGCCAGGACTCCCACGAGCAGTACGCGCACTCCTACATCGGGCTGGGGATCACACCGATCGTGGCGATCGACCTGGAAAAGGGTGGCAAGGGCTCATTGCGCGAGATCGTCAGCGTGGTGCGCACCTTCACCAGGTTTCGCCCTTTCGAGCTGGTGCTCGCCGACGGTTCGCGGCGACGCTTCGACAGCCTGGTCTTCGCCAACATCTCCGAGATGGCCAAGTACGCCTCACTCAGCGAGGACAGCCGGATCGACGACGGTCTGTTCGAAGTGATCGAACTACCGCACACCGCGAAGTGGCGCATCGCGGCGACAGCGCTCAAGGCGGCCACCTCCGGGTTGAGCGCCCAGCACACCGTGCAGCGCTACGAGTTCACCACCGTGGCACCCGCCCCGTTGCAGCTAGACGGTGAGGTGCTCGAACTGTCGGCCGGCACCAGCGTGACCGTGCAGATCGCACCGCACGCGTTGGCCACTGTGGGCTGACACCCGTCGCGGGGTTCAGTCGGCGCCGCGAGCGTTCAGCCGGCGCGGGCGTACTCCACCGGCGCCAGGTCTGCACAGCACTCCCCCATGAACTGATCGCAGCAGATGACCAGGGCGTGGCGAGTCGGGTCCACGTCCCGGCAGCCTGGCTCGGTGCACTCGGCGGTGCCGCCGTCCTCGTGCAGCACCACAGTGCCGTGGCAGTGTTCCAACGCCGCAGCGCAGTCCACGCATTCGTTCATCTCGTTACCGTCCATCCCTCGTCGCTGACTCTGGGCTCTTGCTACCACCGGACACCGACAAAATCGTGAGCCTGCGCGGCGTGTCGGCGGCGGACGGGTGAGCTGGGGGGGCGGCGCGGGTGCCCTGCGTGTCAGGGTGAGTTGAGGCCAGCCCCCCGGCGGAGATGTGCTCGCAATGATCCGTCGCGAGATCGCTCCGTGGCTGACGTAGCAGCCCGTCCGAATCACCGGCGACCAGGTCACAGCGGTCTACTTCTGGCATTCTGCCGACGTGGGGCGCTTGGTGGGGTCCAATTCCGCCAGACGCGGCGGATTACCTGACACGGCCGCAGCCCGACCCGGTCCTGGCTGACAGCGAGTCAGACTGGAACTTGAGACTGACAGCAGAATCGCCAGTCGGGTCTATGCGGACCCTTCCGCGCTTCTGCTGTTTTGGTTGGCTGGCTCCCGACGAAAGCGCTCCGCTGCAGGTCAGACCCCACGTCTGTGACCTGCAGTTTTGCCATTCCCCGTCGGTTTCAAGATCATTTCCCGCGGGTGGGGGTGCCGATCGCCGGTGCGGGTAGGACTGCCACTTGACTCACTTGACCGACCGAGGCACACTGGGACTTGACTCGGTTGACCAGGAGGTGAGCGCGGTGCGGGTGCGTGGGGAGACGGTCGCTGTTGCACCGGGCGCGTGGGTTGAACTGTTGACGAGCCAGTTCGCGCGGCTGGTGAGGGAGCGGGCCGACTTGTGGGAGATGCTTGACCTCGCGGCGCCGCCAGTTGAGGAGATGCTCGACCGGGTGACCGCTCTGCTACCTCCTGCCGCACCGAATGTGCTGGACGCGGCGATCGGGCCGTTCTACGACACCGTCGCTGTTGAGACGCTCCTGGGTGGTGTGTCGAAGCAGGCGGTGTCGGCGCGCCGCAAGGCGCGCACGATCCTCGCGGTAAAGACCCGTGACGGTCGCTGGGCGTACCCGACATATCAGTTCAGTGGTAGTGAGGTGGACCCGGCGCTGGTGCCTGTCATTCAGGCGTTGCGGGATGCCCCAGCGTGGTCGGCGGCGCTGTGGTTTGTCACACCGAACGCTGACCTGGGCGACATGACACCTCTGGTGTCGGTGAAGGACGGGCGGTCGACTGATGAGGTCGTCGCCAGCGCTCGGAGGACCGTCACGGAATGGCGGTAAGGGGGTGACGGAGCCGCGTTCAACTCCTGTGCAGGCAGGTCCGCCGCTGTCAACGGAGGGGATTCCGGCGGGTCGGGTGACCGGTACCCAGTGGTTTCGGGAACACGGCTACCGGTCAGGCGCCCCGGACGGTGGCTGCTGGTACTTCGCTGCGTTGCCTGTTGATCCGGCGACCGGAGGCCGGTTCGATGTGCCCGCACCCGATGGCACCTGTTACTTCGCGAACCGGCCGCTGGTCGCGGCGCTCGAACGGGTCGGCCGCTTCACCGCACAGCACAAACCGGTGCCCGCTGACCTCGTGGACGGTCGCATCGTCACCAAGGTCGACACGTCCAGCCTGCCCGGTACGGTCGCAAATCTGGTGGCTAAACGCGCTGCGACCCACTTCGGAATCACGGGCGAGCTATTTACGATGCCAGACTATTCGGTGCCGCAGGCGTGGGCCGACGCGCTCCACCAGGCCGGGCACAAGGCGCTCGTGTACACACCACGCTTCTCACCGCACGGGCGGGCGATCGCCGTCTTCGGGCCACAAGGCCCCCAGCCGCAACCCACGGCAAGCACGCAATCGCTGCGGGACCTTCTCCGGGCCGCACGCGTCCCTGTCGTGGACATTCCGCACTCCAGCGCACTCACGTTCGTTACGCCAGCGCGGTAGCACAACCGCAGCGGGGTTGCTGCTCGTTGGTCGCGGTACTTGTCGGCCCGGACGCGGCGGGCATGACGGGCCCAGACACTTTCGTCGGAACGCCGCTGGCGGTAGCGGTGGGATTTGAACCCACGGAGGGGGTAAACCCTCACACGCTTTCGAGGCGTGCTCCTTAGGCCGCTCGGACACGCTACCGCTCAGCAGACTACCGGAGCCGGTCGGTCAACTCGGCCACCAACCCGAGCACTACCCCGACGCCCACCACCCGCAGTGCTCCCGAGGCAGGGCCCGGTGGTTCGCGTTAGCGGCGGACGCGGAAGAACTGCTCCAGCAGCGCCGCGCACTCCGCCTCGAGCACCCCGCCGTGCACTGTCGGGCGGTGCAGGAGCCGACGGTCACGCACCACGTCCCATAGCGACCCGACGGCCCCGCTGCGCGGCTCCCAGGCACCGAAGACGATGCGCTGCACCCGTGCCGCGACCGCCGCACCCGCGCACATGGTGCACGGCTCCACGGTGACCACCAACGTGCACCCACTCAGCCGCCATCCCGCGCCCGCTGCGATCGCCGCGGCGCGCAGGGCAAGGATCTCCGCATGGGCGGTGGGGTCGCCGGTGGCCTCGCGGGCGTTGCAGGCCCTGGCCAGCTCGGTGCCGTCCGGGCCGATCACCAGGGCCCCCACCGGGACGTCCGCGACGGTGCTCGCGGCAACCTGCAATGCGGTGCGCACCAGGGCCTCATCCGATGCCGGCTTCACCCCGGTCACCGCTGGTAGGCGTCCACCGCGGCGGTCAATTCGTCGGCGAAACCGCATCGTTCGGCGATCATCGCTAGTTGCTCGTCGGGGTAGAGGTCGGTCTCACCGACGATGATCCGGAGCACCGCCTCGGGCAGGCCCAGATCGTCCAACAGCGTCAGATCGCCCTCCGGCCACGGCTCGGTATCGTCGAGCTCGTCGGGATCCAGGTCGGGGACGTCGATGTGCAGTGCCTCGAGCGCCTCGGCGGCGATGTCGTACTCCACGGCGGCGGTGGCGTCACTGAGCACCAGGGCGAGCCCGCGCGGGCTGGGCCGCAGCACCAGGAAGAACTCCTCGTCCACGTCGAGCAGGCCGAAAGCCGCACCCGCGCTGCGCAACTCCTTGAGCTCGGTGACCGCCACGGCCAGGCTGCCCAGTGCGGCCGGCTTCATCGGTGTGCACCGCCAGCGGCCCTCCTCGCGGACCACGGCGACGGCGAAACCGTCCAGCTCGTCGTCGTCGTTCGCCTGCTGCGCCACCATGGCGATCACGGTAGTCGCGCCCAGGCTCCGGCCAATACCACCAGCCACGGGCGCGGATGCCAGGATCGCCGACGTGAGCACCTCCACACTGCCTGGCCTGCTCGACGCCGCCCGCCGGTTGCAACCGCGCACCCTGGCCCTGCGCCGGGCGTTGCACCGCCACCCCGAACAGGGCCTGCAGCTGCCGCGCACCCAGGCGGCGGTGCTCGCCGAACTCGACGGGCTGGCGGGGCTGAGCCTGCACCGTGGGCGCACCTGCACCTCGGTGATCGGGGTGCTGACCGGGGACCGTCCAGGTCCGACGGTGCTGCTGCGCGGTGACATGGACGCGCTGCCGCTGACCGAGGACACCGGGCTGGACTTCTCCTCCGAGGTGGCAGGGTCGATGCACGCCTGCGGGCACGACACGCACGTCGCCATGCTGAGCACCGCGGCTCGCCTGCTCAGCGACCGGCGGCAGAGGCTGGCCGGTCGGGTACTGCTGATGTTTCAGCCCGGCGAGGAGGGCTTTCACGGGGCGCGCGCGATGATCGACGACGGTGTGCTGCAGGTGGCGGGGATGCCGGCCGCCGCACTGGCCCTGCACGTCTCGGCGACCGTCGCCGCCGGCCAGCTCCAGGTGCGCCCAGGGCCGATGATGGCCAGCACCGACACCATCCGTGTCGCCGTCACCGGCCGCGGGGGCCACGCCAGCGCGCCGGATCGGGCGCTGGACCCGGTGCCGGCCGCAGCCGCCATGGTCGGCGCACTGCAGACAATGGTGACCCGCCGCATCGACGTCTTCGACCCGGCCGTGATCACCGTGGCCCACCTGTGGGCGGGGACCACGCACAACATCATCCCGGAGACCGCCCACCTGGAGGGCACCCTGCGTTGCCTGTCCGAGGACACCCGGGCGGTGGCTCGTGAGGAGGTGCGGCGCGTCTGCGAGCACACCGCCGCCGCGCACGGGTGCACCGCGGACGTGCAGGTGGAGCCGGGATACCCCGTCACCGTTAACGACCCCGACGTGGTCGAGCGGTTGCGGACCCTGGCCGGTGACCTGCTCGGGCCGGGCAGGACCCCGCCGATGGAGCACCCGATCATGGGCGGGGAGGACTTCTCCTACGTGTTGGCGCAGGTGCCCGGGGCGATCGCCTTCCTGGGTGCCGCTCCGCCGGGTGTGCCCCCGGCGACGGCGGCCGCCAACCACTCCAACCGGGTGATCTTCGATGAGGACGTGCTCGCGGACGGGGCGGCCCTGCTGGCCGGGTTCGCGCTGCGCGAGCTGGGGGGCGCCGGGTGAGCAGGTCGGTGTGCGTGCTGGGGCTGGGCTTGATTGGGGGGTCGGTGCTGCGGGCGGCGTCGGCCGCGGGGTGGCGCGCCTGGGGCTGCAACCGGACCCCGGTGCACGCACCGGGTTACGACGTCGCCGACGACATTTCCGTGGTGCTGCGCCGCGCCGTCGCCGACGACGCACTGGTGGTGCTGGCGGTACCCATGACGGCACTGGCGGAGGTTCTGGGCGTCGTCGCCGAGCACGCCCCGGGCTGCGCGCTGACCGACGTCGTCAGCGTGAAGCAGCCGGTCGCCGAACTGGTGCGGCGGGCCGGATTGGGTGCTCGGTTCGTGGGCGGCCATCCGATGGCGGGGACCTCGGCGTCGGGGTGGGATGCCGGCAGTGCGGGCCTGTTCACCGGCGCGGCCTGGATGGTGGCCGCCGACGACGGGGTGGATCCGGACGTGTGGGCGCAGGTGGCGGGGTTGGCCCTGGCCTGTGGGGCGCATGTGGTGCCCGCGGGTTCGGCCGAGCACGACGCGGCGGTGGCCCGGATCAGTCACCTGCCGCATCTGCTCGCCGCGGTGCTGGCCAGCGTGGGTGCCGACGGTGGTCCGCTGGCTATGGGGCTGGCTGCGGGTTCGTTCCGGGACGGCACCCGGGTGGCTGGCACCCGCCCGGAGCTGACCGCCGCGATGGTGCAGGCCAACGCCGCAGCCTTGCGCGACGCGCTGGACGACGCGCTCGGCCGGTTGGGTGCGGCGCGGGGAGCTCTGACGTCGACCGGTTCGGTGGCCGCGACGGTGGCCGCGGGTCACGCCGCGCGCCGCTTGTTCGACAATCGTCGGGCATTCGACATCACCGGGGTGGACCTGCGTGACGTGGCGGCGCTACGAGCCGCGGGCCACGCCGGCGGGGTGCTGCGCTCACTCGCCTGAGCCCCCCGCTCGCGTTGTGTACAGATAACGCGAGATGAGGGGCGCTCTTTCCGGCGTTATGGACAGATAACGCCGGGTTCGACGGGTGGTGGACCGTCGGAGAAGTGCCGCGCCGTACGACGATGGGGCGTGGGCAGGCGAGCGGTGGACGCGGGTGACCCCCGTGCGACGCTGCTCGGCGTCTACGACCGCGCCCTTCCCGAGGTCTACGGCTACCTGCTCGCCCGCTGCGGTCGGCGCTGGCTGGCCGAAGATCTCACCGCGGAGGTCTTTCTCGCCGCGGTGGACACCATCCGCCGGGACAACCCACCGACCATCTCGGTGCCATGGCTGATCGGCACCGCCCGGCACAAGCTTGTCGACCACTGGCGGCGGCAGGCTCGCGAGGATCGCAGCCTGCGCGCCGTCGTCACCGACCCCACCGGTCCCGGGGTAACCGACGACCCGTGGGACGTCCAGCTGGATGCCCTCCGTGCCAGGGCGGTGCTCGATCAGCTCGGCCCGCACCACCGAGCCGCTCTCACCCTGCGCTATCTGGACGACCTGCCGGTGCCGCAGGTCGCCACCGTGCTGGGCCGCACGCTGCACGCCACCGAAGCGCTACTGGTCCGGGCGCGCACCGCGTTCCGGCGTGCCTACACCGCCACCGGAGAGGAGGACGACGGTGACTGATCCGTTCGAGGCACTGCGCGCTCCATCGACACCGATCGAACCCGATCCGGTTTTCACGACCCGCCTACGAGCGCGCCTGCAGCGTGCGCTCGCCGCACCCCGAGGAGTCCTCATGTCCGAGCCGCCTACAGATTTCAGCACCGTTTCCGTCGAAGGTCGGGAGCCGTCCTATCGCCACGGTGAGGTGGGCTACGCCTGGCTTTCGGTGCCCGATCTGGGCCGAGCAGTCGCGTTCTATGCCGCCGTGCTGGGCTGGACCGTTGCCCCCGGTTCGGACACCCAGGGACGCCAAGTGCAGGGCAGATCACCGCACCTGGGCCTGCACGGCGGGGCTCCCCGCAGCACGCTGAACTGCTGTTATGCGGTTGCGGACGTGGGTATGGCGATCCGTAAGGTGCTAGCGTCCGGTGGCCGCGCCGGGGAGCCGACGGCAGCGCCCTACGGACTGGTCGCCGACTGCACCGACGACCAGGGCACGGTCTTTGCGCTGTACCAGCCTCCTGGCGGCGTAGGCATCGAGCCGCCCACCGTCGGCGACCATGGCGACCTGGCGTACGTCACGTTCGAGGTGGTCGACTCGGCCCGAGCGCGCGCCTTCTACGGTGCGGTACTGGGCTGGAGCTTCACACCGGGCAGCCTCGATGACGGCTGGCAGGTGCAGGGCACGATGGCCGGCCTACACGGCGGCAATGAGCAGGCCACCACCCTCGCGATGTGGCGGGTGGACAATCTGGCCGATGCTGTCGATCGGGTGCGGGCGGCCGGGGGGACCTCCACCGACCCGCAGACACGGGCTTACGGCCTGGAAGCGGAGTGCACCGACGACCAGGGCACCCACTTCTACCTCGGACAGCTGTAGCCACGGGCCGAGGGTGCGACCGGAGCGTCAGCTGGACGTGTCCTCCATGATCGAGAAGGCCGCCCCCCACGGGTCCTCGACGACGGCGAAGCGCCCAAAGGGGGTGTCCTGCGCCGCCATGGTCACCCGCCCGCCGCCGGACTCGACGGCAGCCACCGCAACATCAGCCGAGCCCACCGAGAAGCAGGAAGTCCAACCCTTCGGCGAACCGGCCTGGTGACCACTGAGCCCACCCAGCGGTCCGCCGTCGACGGCGAAGGTGGCGTAGCCGCCCATGCCCTCCATCTCGTCGAACCGGAATCCGAATACCGCGGTGTAGAACTCGCGGGCGGCCCGCGGGTCGTCGACGGCTGCCTCGTTCCAGACCAGGGCGCCAGGCTCGTTGTAGACCCGCACCCCGGTGTGCGTGCCGGCCTGCCACAGGCCGAACGGCAGTCCCTGCGGATCGGTGGCGATCGACATGCGGCCCATCGGCCCAACGTCCATGGGTGGGAACAGGACAGTGCCCCCGGCTTCGGTGATGCGGACCGCGGCGGCCTCGGCATCGTCGGTGGCGAAGTACGTCGTCCATCGGGGTGGGTCGGACGGGTCCTGCTGGGGGGCGAGGCCGGCTACCTCCCGGTCCCGGAGCAGGCAGTTCTGGTAGCCGCCGAACTCCGGGTCACCGCCGGCATAGGTCCAGCCGAGCACCTCGGTGTAGAAAGATTTGGCCGCCTCGACGTCTGGTGCGCCGTAGTCGACCCAGCACGGGGTTCCGTTCGGCCACGCGGCGTCACGAGTGGGCATGACTTCCTCCTCAGGTAGGGCCATAGCGTCGCACCGTCTACCGACAGGTTCCAGACCCCCTGCCTTCGCGTTGTGTACAGATACTGCGAGCCGGAGGCACCCAGGCCCGCGTTATCTGTACATAACGCGGGGGGGTGGCGCGGGGGACGGCAAGATCAGGCAGATGGAACTTCGCGAGCTGGCCATGGACTTGCGGTCCGGTGCACTCACCCCCACTCAGCATGTGCACCAGGTGCTCGCCAGCATCGACGCCCTTGCTACCACCCCGTACGCCAACCTGGTGGTGGCCCGCGACGACCAGCGGGCACTCGCCGACGCTCACACCGCCGAGCAGGACATCGCCGCCGGAGGGTGGCTCGGGCCGCTGCACGGGGTGGCAGTCGCCATCAAGGACAACATCGACGTCGCCGGGCTGCCCACCCGCGCCGGCAGTGCCACCCGCGACGCCACGCCAGCCACCCACGACGCCGAGGTGGTGACCCGACTGCGGGCGGCCGGGGCAATCGTCGTGGCCAAGACGCACCTGCACGAACTGGCGTACGGGCCCACCGGGGACGTCAGCGTCGACGGCCCCGCCGCGAACCCGCACGACCCCGCCCGGATTGCCGGCGGCAGCTCCTCGGGTTCGGCGGCGCTGGTAGCACTGGGAGTCGTGGCGCTGGCGTTAGGCACCGACACCGGCTGCAGCGTGCGCACCCCGGCCGCGTTGTGCGGGGTGGTGGGACTCAAACCGGCCCTGGGCGGGCTGCCCACGGCGGGCACCGTGCCGCTGTCCACCACCCTGGACCACGTCGGGTTGCTCACCGCTGACGTGCATTCGGCATCGATCGCCTGGGACGTGCTGACCCGCGGTGCCGAGGGAACCGGCGGGGGGATCCAAGCACCCGGAGTTGGCGGTCTGCGGATCGGGCTACCCCGCGGAGAGCTGTTCGCGGCGTACGACCTGTCCGTCGTCGCTGCCGTCGAAAGCGCCGCCCAGGGGCTGGCCGAGGCGGGTGCGGAGCTGGTGGAGATTGAGGTGCCCGACGCCGGGGCCCTCGCAGCCACCTACCCGGTGATCGTCGGCGCGGAGGCGCATGCCACGCATGCCCGAGCGCTCATCGACCGCCCCGGGGATTTTCAGCCCAGCACATTCCAGCGCCTTAACGCTCAGGGCGGGCGCAGCGCACAGGAGTACATCACCGCGCTACGCACCCGGGAGTCATTGCGGCGCAGTACGTTAAACTCGCTGCGGCGGACCTCGGGGTTAGACGCATTGCTGCTGGCCACCGCTCCATTGCGGGCCACCCCCATCGGGCACGCCGAGGTCGACGGTCACGACGTGCGGGCCGGGTTGCTGCGGTTGTGCATCCCGTTCAGCGTGCTGGGCCTACCCGCGGTGAGCGTGCCCGCCCCAGGGGTTGCCGGGTTGCCGGTGGGTTTGCAGGTCGTCGGGGTGAAGCTGGAGGAACGCGGCGTGCTCCGGGTGGCCGCCGCGATCACCTGACTCGACGGTGCTACACCCGGTGCGCCAGCCCCGGGTAGTCCAGCACGAAACCCTCGTCGTCCACGGTGATCGCCACGGTGCCCAGCGGGGTCACCGCGGTGATGCCGTGTGCACCGCTGGTGTAGTGGTGCTCGGCGCCGCTGACCGTCAAATCGGGCAGCGTCACGTAGACGATCGGCAGTTTCACGTCCACGGCCCCACGGTGCAATCCGAGACGGCGCACCACCAGCGCGTTGAACAGCGGGCTGAGCACCACGTCGACGTCCAGTGCGCCGCCGAACTCCGCCCGGCGCGGTCCCTGGCCGTGGTCGATCAGCCAGAATCCTTCGGCGTTGCGGCTCATCGACAGCTGCCGCTCCCCCTGCGCGACCACACTGCGCATGCTGAGGCGCCGGGTGATGCCGGCCTCGTCCAGCAGCAGGTCGTAGGAGGCATTGAAGGCTGGGTGCGCCGCGCATTCCGCGCCGACGATCCGTCCAGCCGCCTTGAGTCCACGCTCGGTGACCTGTACCCGCGCCGATTCCAACCGTGGGGCGGACTCCGCCTGCCAGGTCAGCACTGCGGGCCACCGGGGCGGCGGACCGGCTGCGACGGGTGCTGGCACAGCGCAACCGTAGGCGATCAGCCGCCGGGCCGCGCTGAGGCCATAGTGAGCAATGCTCGGCCGGCTCGGGAGCAGGTCAGCCGTCACCAGCGGCGCTTCGGGGCGGCAGTCGGAGCGGCGATACTGCCAACAGGCGCTCGGGGCGGTTGCCAACGTCGGTGAAGACGTCAGTGTGCGCCCGAAGGGATTCGAACCCCTAACCTTCTGATCCGTAGTCAGATGCTCTATCCGTTGAGCTACGGGCGCGTGTTCAGTTGTGCCGGTGGGAGAACCGACCGAGCGGAGGCTCCGGGATTCGAACCCGGGATGGGGTTGAAGCCCCAAACCGCATTAGCAGTGCGGCGCCATAGACCAGACTAGGCGAAGCCTCCCGGGCTGTGGATCACGACCCGAAAGCCGCAGAGCATGGCCTCACAGCCACCGGGCGAGGAGGTTACACGGCGCCAACCGCGGCCTCCAACACGGCACCGACGGCCACATTCACCACAGCGCCTGATTCACCGCCGCAGCAGTCGCAGCAGCGCGGGGGGTCGCCCACCGAAGCCTTCCGCCTCCACCGCGGCCAGCACGATCCTGGGCAACTCGCGGGCCACGGAGTAGACCAGGAATCGGGGCACCCAGACGGGGGTGAACTTCGCGTTGAACCGGTACAGGCTTTCGATCTGCCACCAGCGGGACACCCAGCGCAGCAACGCCGCCCACGCCTTGGCCACCGGCCCGGCACCGATCCGTTCGCCGCGCTCCAACGCCGCCCGGAACACCGCAAAGTTGAGCGACACCCGGCGTACGCCCAGCTCGTGCCCGGCCTGCATCACCTCGGTGATGAGCAGCTCGTTCACCCCGTTCTCGGAGTCGCGGTCGCGCAACATCGCATCCAGCGATAACCCGTCGCTGCCCCACGGCACGAAGTGCAGCAACCCCCGTGCCACTACCGCGCCGTTGACCTGTTGCTCGGCGATGGCCAGCACGCAGTCCGGGTCTACCCCCAGCCGTCCCAGCGCCATGGAGAAGCCCCGCTCGGTCTCAGTTCCGCGCCAGCGCCGGGCGAGCTCCTGGATCTGGGACAGTTCGGCGGCGTCCATGTCGGCCACTCGACGCACCGACACCGTGTACCCGGCCCGCTGCAGGCGCCCCACGGCCTGGCGCACCCCGCGCATGGCCCGGCCGGACAGGGTGAACGACCCCGTTTCCACGACCGCCTCGTCGCCGAGTTCGAAGGCCTCCAGGCCGTGCCGCGCCCACATCCGGGCGCCGGCCTCCGAGCACCCCAGCACTGCAGGCACCCAGCCACTGGCCGCGCAGCGGGCCAAGAACACCTCAGCCGCCCCGCCCCACGCTTCGGGGTCACCCACCGGATCCCCGCTGGCCAACGCCACCCCCGCCAACGTCCGGTAGGTGATCGCTGATTTGCCCGACGGGGAAAACACCGCCGACTTGTCCGCGCGCAATGCGAAGTAACCGAGCGAGTCGGAATCACCCTGCTTGGCGAGCAGCCCACGGAGCGCCTCGATCTCCACCGGGGCCAAGGCACTGCGCGGCTCCTGGGTGCGCAGCAGAAAGTAGGCGACCGCGGCGAGGGCACTGAGGCCGAACCCCAGCCCCACCGCGCTGACCACGTCGTCGAGCAGGTCCACCCGGAAACGCAGCGGCCCGGCCACCCCGATTAGGGCCAGGCCGGCCTGCTGCGCGCGTTCCCACACCGACGGCCGACCCACCAGGCCGCGGCCGCCGACCAACAGGGTGAAAAGCAGCAGCAAGAACCCCAGCAGCAGTAGCTGAAGCCCGACCCGCACGGCGAACGAGCGCCCACCAGGGTCGGGCCGGGCGGTGAATCGCCGTCGGGTGGCCACCAGAGCCGCGAGCAGGGCCACTGCGGTACCCAGGCCGATCACGTCGTGCGGGCGCAGCGCGTGCGAGACCGCCAGCACCGTGGCCAGCACGGTCGAGGCGACCCAGGCGTTGTGTTTGCGTCGGCGCAGCCCGGCCGCCAGCAGCAGCAGCGCCACGCCGGTCACCACGGTCACGGTGAGGGCTGCGGCAGTGGCCTGAGCCGGAAGCCCGAGCCAGTCGGTGACCGGGCGCCGCACCTGCGCCCGGCCCCGCCCTACCGGCAGCAGCACCGACAACACCGCCAGCAGTCCGGCTACCCGCGCGACCACGGTGACGGCAGTGACCGCCCGGCCCCCGTCGGGAACCCACCGGGAGTCCGGGCGCAGGGCCGGACGTTGCGACGTCACCGCAGGTGGCTGTCGAACCAACCGAGCACCCGGGCCAGGGCGTCGGTTCCCTCCGGGTCGGTACCGTCAGGGTCCTCGCCAGCGATGTCGGGGCGGTGGCGCAGCTGTGGGTACACCACCACGTCGGTGGCTACGTCCGAGCGCATGGCCGCGTCGCGCAACGCCTCTACCTGGGCCAAGGGGATCAGCGGGTCGTCGGCGCCGTACAACCCCAGCCACGGGCAGGCCAGCAGCGGGGCGGCGTCCACCAGGGCCGGCAGCCCGTCGGACAATTGTTGCAGGATCCCGCCGCCGGCCACGCTGACCGCGGCCCCGATGCTGCGGCTCGCGGCCACCACCAATGCCACGCTGCCGCCGGTGTCGAACCCGACGACGCCGATGCGGTCGGCACTGATCCCGCGGCGGGCCAGCCAGGCGAACGTCCCGTCGCAGTCCGACAACACGGTGTCACCGTTCAACGCAGCCACCTGGTCGGCCCCCGTCGCGCCGTTCTCCCGGTGGTAGAGGTGGGGTGCGACGGCGAGCCAGCCGTCGTCGGCCAGGGTGCGCACCAGCCGCAACACGTCGTCAGTGACCCCTCGGGCCTCGTGGAGCACGACGATGCCACCGCGGGCCGGGCCTTCGGGTTCGGCGACGCTGAGCGGCACGTCCGGTTGCGGCGCGGGGGCCTCGGCACCTGCGGCTGGCTGCTGCACGGGCAGCGGAGCGGTGTCTGCGCGCGTTCCCGACATGCCCCGAGTGTGGCATCGCGGCCGCCCCACCGGCCAGGTAGGCCCCCGCCGGGGTGACACACCGCTCTACCCTCATCGGGTGAGCGCACGAACCCGAGCCGACCTCGACGCCCTGCCCGCCTACATTCCCGGCCGGTCGGCTCCCGGTGCGGTGAAACTCGCCAGCAACGAGGTGGCGCTGGGGCCGTTGCCGAGCGTGCTCGCGGCCATCGCCGCAGCGGCCGCGCAGGTCAACCGCTACCCGGACATGGCGGCCACCGAGTTGGTGACAACCCTCGCGGCGCGGCTGGGCGTGGACCGCGAGCGCATCGTGGTGGGCTGCGGGTCGGTCAGCGTGTGCCAGCAGTTGGTGCAGGCCACCTGCGCCGATGGCGACGAGGTGGTGTTCGCCTGGCGGTCGTTCGAGGCGTACCCGATCCTGGTCCGGGTGGTCGGCGCAGTGCCGGTGCCGGTGCCCTTGACCGCGGGGCACGGCCACGACCTGGACGCGATGCTGGCGGCGATCACCCCGCGCACCCGGCTGGTGTTCGTGTGCAACCCCAACAACCCGACCGGCACTGCGGTGCGGGCGGCGGAGCTGACCCGTTTCCTGGACGCGGTGCCCCCTGACGTGCTGGTGGTGCTGGACGAGGCGTACACCGAGTTCGTCCGCGACCCCGGCGTGCCCGACGGGGTCGCGCTGGTCGCCCGCCGTGACAACGTGGCGGTGCTGCGGACGTTCTCCAAGGCCTACGGGTTGGCTGGGCTGCGGGTGGGTTACGTGGTCGCCCCGGTTGCGGTGGCCCTCGCGGTGCGCAAGGTGGGGGTGCCGTTCGGGGTGAGCGGGGTTGCTCAGGCTGCGGCGGTGGCGTCGTTGGCGGCGGCCGACGAGCTGCTCGATCGGTGCGCGGGTGTCATCGCCGAGCGGGAACGGGTTCGCGCCGCGCTACTGCGCGCCGGGTACGAGGTGCCGGTGAGCGAGGCCAACTTCGTGTGGCTGCCCCTGGGTGTCGGGGCCGTGGAGTTCGCCGAGCGGTGCGCGCAGGCTGGCGTGCTGGTGCGGGCCTTCGCCGGCGACGGGGTGCGGGTGAGCACGGGGACCCCGGCGGAGAACGATGCGTTCCTGGCGGCGGCGCTCCCGCTCCCCCCTCCCCGCAAATAGCGGGCTATTTGCGGGGCGGGGTGCGTTGGGGCCGGGGGCCGGGGCGGGTGCGCATGACGATCGTCGAGAGTGCCTCGGCGGCGAGTCTGAGCGCGGTGGTCACCGAGCACGTCGCTCGTGGCGCGACGGTGCACACCGACGGCTGGAAGGTTATCGGCGCACTGATTACACTTCCAGATACACCGTGCGCAGGTGTATCGTCCGCAGTATGACGAAGCGTCTAAGCCTGATCCTCGGCGAGGCTGACGAGTCGGTGCTGGAACCGTTCATTCGGTCCGGTACCGGCCAGCACCGGGTGCTACAGCGCTGGGCCGCCGAGCACGGCGTCGGCAATGTGAACTCCGAGGCCGCGGCAATTCGGGCGCTGCTGCAGGCCGGAGCCGATGCGCTGCGCGACGACGTGCTCGACGACGGTTACGCCGAACTGGCGCAGGTCTACGACGAAACCGAGGCAGGCGACGAGCGACGTGCAGCTCGCGACCGCTACGTTGCCCGCACCGACGCTACTGCGTGAGCGTGACACCGCTGCGTGGTCAAGTGTTCAGAGTGGACCTGGGCCACGGGGCCAAGCCGTGGCTGATCGTGAGCAACAACGCCCGTAACCGCAACCTGGCGACGGTGGTCGCAGTGCGCGTCACCACTACGAGCAAGCACGCGAATGTGCCGACCGTCGTGCCGCTGTCCTCGGCAGATCCATTCGTCGGCTACGTCGTAGTCGATGACCTCATCCAGCTCTACCGCGACGAACTCACGGTGGCGCTTGGCGCGTTGTCGGCCCCGACGATGCGTGCCGTTAGCGCTGCGATTCGCGTCGCCCTGCCGTGAGACTGGCCACGGCCCCCAGTCCGCGAGCGCGCCGGGCTGAGCACTCGCGCAGTCCGGTCGGGCCCGCTCAGGCGAGTGGATGTCACCCGCTGATTCAGCGACCTCGACTGTTACGCCGCCATCCCCAACGCCCTCCCCCGCGAATAGCGGGCTATTTGCGCGCCAGTGGCCCCCCGAACCGCAAATAGCCCGCTATCCGGGGGGACGAGTGGCGGAAGCGGAGGGATTTGAACCCCCGAACCCTTGCGGGTCTCTCGCTTTCAAGGCGAGTGCATTCGGCCGCTCTGCCACGCTTCCGCGGGTCAGCTTATCCGCCGGCCCGCACCCGCCGACGTCGTGCTTACGGGCCCGCTAGTGCGGCGTCCACCCGACCGAACACGTCGGCGACGCAGCGTTGCTCGGCCCGGCTGAGCCCGTCGACGAGGTGGCGTCGTACTCCGGCAACATGGGTGGGCGCTACAGACGTGAGTCGCTTGCGCCCGGCGTCGGTGAGGACCGCGAGCACCCCACGACCATCGGAAGGGCACTCCTGCCGCCGCACCAGACCCTGTTCTTCCAGCCGCCGCACCTGGTGGGTCAGCCTGCTCCGCGAGGAGACGATGCCATCGGCCAGCTCACGCATCCGCACCGCATTCGTCGGGGAGTCCGACAGCAGCACCAGGATCCGGTAGTCGTCCAGCGACAGCCCGTGCGTCTCCACCAGTTCGCGGTTCAGCGCCTCTAGCAGCCGCTGGCTGCCGCCGATGAACGCCCGCCAGGCCCGCATCTCCTGCTCGTCCAACCATTGTGGTGGTGCTGCGGTGGGGGCTGAGGACATGGTGTAAGTCTAAACCACCTGGGCCCCGTCGGTCAGCCGCTGACCAGCACCGATCGGTTGATGTCGGCGACGCAGCCCAGCCCGGCCATGGCCATCGTGAGGTCCAGATCGGCCAGCAGGCAGCGCAGCGCGTGCACCACGCCGGCCCGCCCCGCCAGGCCCAGCCCGTACACCCACGGCCGGCCGTAGAACACTGCGTCGGCCCCCAACGCCAACGCCACCACCACGTCGGCCCCGCACCGCAGCCCGGAGTCCAGCAGCACCACCCCGCGCGTCCCCACCGCCGACACCACCGCCGGCAGTGCATCCAGCGCCGCCACCGCGCCGTCGACCTGCCGGCCCCCGTGGTTGCTGACCACCACCCCGTCGGCGCCGGCGTCGAGGACGGCGGTCGCATCGTCGGGGTGCAGCACCCCTTTCACCACGATCGGCAGGTCGGTCCAGCCGCGCAGGCGAGAAAGGTCGGCCGGGCGCAGGGTGTGGTTGCCGAACATCGATAGCCACGTGAGCACCGCGGCCTGCAACGCCTCGGCGCTGTCCTCCGGCGGCGCGGCCAGCCTGGCGCGGAACACCGGGTCGGACAGATAGTTGGCGATGCCGTTGGCCTGCAGGAAGGGCAGGTGGGCGAGTTCCAGGTCCCGTGGGCGCCACCCCATCCCCGGCGTGTCGGCGGTGACGACGATCGCCGACGCTCCCGCGGCCTGCGCCCGCTGCACCAGCGAACGCGCCACCTCCTCGTCGGCGGGCCAGTACAGCTGGAACCACCACTGCCCTGCGGCGTCGGCGATGTCCTCCATCGGGGTGGACGACGCGGTCGACACCACCGCCCCGATCCCCAGCTCGCTCGCCGCGGAGACGACCCCGCGCTCGGCGTCGGGATGCACCAGGCCCAGCACCCCGATCGGTGCGGTGAGTACGGGCGCAGCCAGCGCCGTGCCCAGGACGGTGGTCTGCAGGTCCCGGCCCTCGGGTGCCGCGGTGCCCCGCCACATCCTGGGGACGATGTGGCGGCGGGCGAAGGCAGCGACGTTGGCGGTGGCAGTCCGTTCGGTGGACGCGGCGCCGGCGACGTAATCGAAGGCCTCCGGACGCAACTGCTCGCGGGCGGCGGCCTCGAGCCCGGCGGCCGTCACCGGCAACGACGGGCGGGTGCCACCGAGCCCGGCGAGGTAGATCTCGTTCTGCAGGTCGCCGAAGTTGCTCACCGGAGCAGTCTGCTCGCCCACGGCTCGCTGGCGACACCCGGACGTTCACTCAGACGCCCCGTGCACCGCAGCGGTTCCGGCCAGGCAGACTGACCCTGTGCATGCCATCACGATGACCCGTCCCGGCGGCCCGGAGGTCCTGCAATGGACACAGGTCCCCGACCCGGAGCTCGGCCACGGTGAGGTGCGCGTGGACGTCACCGCCACCGCCGTCAACCGTGCCGACCTGCAGCAGCGCCAGGGCAACTACCCGCCACCGCCGGGGGCCAGCGACATCCTCGGCCTGGAATGTTCCGGGACCATCAGCGAGCTCGGGGCCGGGGTCACCGGGTGGAACGTCGGCGACGAGGTGTGCGCGTTGCTGGCCGGCGGGGGTTACGCCGAGCAGGTGGTGGTCCCGGCCACCCAGCTGTTGCCGATCCCGGCGGGCCTGGACTGCTACGCCGCCGCGGCGTTGCCGGAAGTGGCGTGCACGGTGTGGTCGAACGTGGTGATGACCGCTGGGCTGCGCGCGGGGCAGGTGCTGCTGGTGCACGGCGGCGGCAGCGGCATCGGTACCCACGCCATCCAGGTGGCCAAGGCGCTCGGGGCCACCGTCGCCGTCACCGCCGGAAGCGCCGCCAAACTCGCGCGTTGCCGCGACCTGGGCGCGGACATCACGATCAACTACCGGGAGGAGGACTTCGTCGACGCGGTGCGGGCGGGCACCGACTCCCACGGCGCGGACGTGGTGCTGGACAACATGGGGGCGAAGTACCTGGCCCGCAACGTCGACGTGCTAGCCCCGGACGGCCACCTGGTGGTGATCGGGCTGCAGGGTGGTCGCAAGGCCGAACTCGACCTGGCCGTGATGCTCGGCAAACGCGCCACTGTCACCGCCACCGGACTGCGCGGTCGCCCGGCGACAGGGGCGGCGAGCAAAGCCGAGGTCGTCGCCGCGGTCACTGCCGAGCTGTGGCCGATGGTGGCCGACGGCCGGGTGCAGCCGGTGGTGCACACCGAACTCCCGGTGTCGGAGGCCGCCGCGGCGCACGCTTTGCTGGACTCCGCGGACGTGGTCGGCAAGGTCGTGCTCCGGGTGCGCTGAGCGTCCGCGAGCGTGGACGGCACAATGGGGGGATGACGCAACCGGATGCCGACCATGTCGTGGTGATCGGGCCCGACGGGGCGCCGATGGCCGTGCAGCTGTCACCCGCCGAGGCCGATGCTGCCCGCGGTGGGGTGCACCAGGGTGATTCCCTGCTGTCGGAGATGGTCGAGCAACCCGCGAAGGTGATGCGGATCGGCTCGATGATCAAGCAGCTGTTGGAGGAGGTGCGGGCCGCGCCGTTGGACGACGCCAGCCGCACGCGGCTGAAGGAGATCCACGCCAGCTCGGTCCGGGAGCTGGAGCAGGGCCTGGCCCCGGAGCTACGCGAAGAGCTGGGACGCCTGGCGTTGCCTTTCGGCGAGAACGCGATCCCCTCCGATGCGGAACTGCGGATCGCTCAGGCCCAGCTGGTCGGCTGGTTGGAGGGGCTGTTCCACGGCATCCAGACGGCGCTGTTCGCCCAGCAGATGGCTGCCCGAGCCCAACTCGAGCAGATGCGCCAAGGCGCCCTGCCCCGCGGCAGCGGCGCCACCAACCCGGGGTCGGGCACCGGCCAGTACCTGTAGGGCGCCCGACGGTAGGGCACGTTCGAACGTTGTGAGGAGACCCAGTCGCCGATGGCGAGTCGCGCACCAGTAGTTGCCCACCAGCCGGCGGGGCCGTCGGCGGTGCCAACGCTGCGCGGTCTGGTCCGGGCGGTGCGCCCCCGGCAATGGGTGAAAAACGTCCTGGTACTGGCCGCGCCGGCGGCGGCCGGGATGCTCGGCCAGCCGAGTGTCCTGCTGGCAGCCGCGATCGCGTTCGCGAGTTTCAGCATGGCGGCGTCCGGGGTGTATCTGATCAACGACGCCCGCGACGTCGACGCCGACCGCGAGCACCCGGTCAAGCGTTTGCGCCCGATTGCGTCCGGGATCTTGGGCGTTCGGATGGCCTATTCGGTTGCGGGCCTGCTGCTGGTGGGGGCACTGGGCCTGGCACTGCTGGCGACGTGGCAGTTGATGGTCGTGACAGCGGTGTACCAGGCTGTCCAGCTCGGCTATAGCTTCGGCCTGAAACATCAACCTGTGCTGGACATCTGCATCGTGGCCTCCGGGTTCCTGCTGCGGGGTATCGCCGGGGGCGCGGCAGCGCACATTCCCTTGTCCCAGTGGTTCTTGCTGGTGGCGACGTTCGGGTCGCTGTTCATGGTGTCGGGCAAGCGATACGCCGAACTTCAGCTCGCCGAGCGCACCGGGGCCAGCATCAGGAGGTCGTTGGAGAGCTACACCTCCAGCTACCTGCGGTTCGTCTGGACGATGTCGGCCAGCGCCGCCATTCTCACTTACTGCCTGTGGGCTTTCGAGCTCAACACCCGAAGCAACTCACCGTGGGGTGTCATCTCCATCGCGCCGTTCCTCGTCGCAGTGCTCCGTTACGCCGTCGACGTCGACGGCGGGGCGGCCGGGGAGCCGGAGGAGATCGCGATGTCCGACCGTGTGCTCCAACTGCTCGCGGCGGTCTGGCTGGTCACGTTGGGCCTCTCGGCGTACCTGTAACGCTGGTTGACCGCCAAACCTCAGCCGGGCAGGCGGCGAAACACCGAGCGGGGCAGGTGGCGAAGGACGCTCATCACCGGGCGCAGTGCCGCGGGGGCCCAGGCCTGCTCCCGCCGATCGCGCACTGACGCGACGACGACGGCTGCCACCTCGTCGGGGGTGGTCGCCAACGGGGCTGGTGTGAGCCCGCGGGTCATCCGGCTGTGCACAAAGCCCGGTCGGATGACTGAGACATGCACCCCAGCCGGGCGCAGCGCCTCGGTGAGACCGCTGTAGAACGCGTCCAGGCCGGCCTTGGTGGATCCGTACACAAAGTTCGCCCGCCGCGGGCGCTCCGCCGCCACCGTGGACAACGCGACGATGCTGCCGTGGCCTTGGGTGGACATCCGTTGGGCCAGCAGGACACCTACCGACACCGCACCCACGTAGTTGGTCTGCGCCAGCGCCACCGCGGCGTCGACGTCGGTCCACGCCTGCTCCTGGTCGCCGAGTATCCCGAACGCCACCAGGCACACGTCCACATCGCCCGCCGCGAAGCAGGCCGCGATGGCCGCCGGGTGAGCGGCAGTGTCGCGGGCATCGAAGTCCACCACGTCGACCACGCACCCCAGGGACCGCAAGTGCTCGGCCGCGGCAACCCGGCGGGGGCCCTCTCGCGCGGCGAGGACCACCCGTGGCGGGCGGGTAGCCGCGTACGCCGCGGCGGTGGCCAGGGCGATCTCGGAGGTGCCCCCGAGCAGCAGCACCGTCTGCGGGCTGCCATTGGCGTCGATCACAGGTTCAACCTCCGGGATAGGTCCGAGACGAAAACACCGGCCGGGTCGGCGGCCTCGCGTACCGCACGCCATTGCGTCAACCGGGGGTACATCTGGGCCAGCACCTCAGGCCGGGTCCGGGACTCCTTGGCGAGGTAGAGCTTGCCCCCTGCGTCGAGCACCAGCTCGTCCAGACGGTCGCACAACCGCCCCAGCCCTGGCGCTACCGGCAGGTCCACCGTCAGCGTCCACCCTGGCTCCGGGAACGACAGCGGCGCGGCGTTGGCTGTGCCGAAACGCTTGAGCACGTTGAGGAATGAGGCGTGACGCGACCCGCTGATCACTTCCACGGCGCGACGGAACGCGGCCTCCTGCCCGAACGGCATCACGAACTGGTACTGCAGGAATCCTCGCGGCCCATAGACCCGGTTCCAGCTCCCGACCAGGTCCAGGGGGTGGAAGAAGGTGGTCACGTTCTGCACCTCGGCGCGGCGGCGGGCGGGCGCCTTGCGCCACCAGAGTTCGCTGAACGCGCCGGCGCTCGCCCGGTTGACCAGGCCCGAGGGGAACCGGTCGGGGGCGGTGAAGAATTGCCGGGCCTGCAAGCCCAGCGGGTCGCGTCGCTGGGCGCGGGTGAGTTCGTCGAGGTTGGCCGAGCGTCCCCTGGTCAGCACCGCCCGTCCCAACCGGGCCCCCCGCGCGACCGAGTCGAACCAGGCGACGGAGTAGCCGTAGGAGTCGTCGGAGCCGTCGGCGAGCAGGCCGAGGAGGCCGTCGAGGTCGGGGGTGCGGTCGGTGTCGACGGCGAAGTAGGCGGTTTCCACCCGGACGAGCCGGATCCGAGCGCGCACGATCACACCGGTCAATCCCATGCCCCCGACGGTGGCCCAGAACAGCGGCGAGTCCGGCGTAAGGGTCTGCACCTCGCCGTCAGCGGTGACCACGTCCATCGAGCGGACGTGGTTGCCGAAGCTGCCCTGCACATGGTGGTTCTTGCCGTGAATGTCGGCCGCGATGGCCCCGCCGACGGTGACCTGCCGGGTGCCGGGCAGCACCGGGATCCACAACCCGAACGGCAACGCCCGACGCATCAGGGTGTCCAGGCTGACCCCGGCATCGACATCGACCACGGCGGTGTCAGAGTCGATGGCGTGGATGCGGTCCAGCCCGGTGATGTCCAGCACGACCCCACCGGCGTTCTGTGCCGGGTCGCCGTAACTGCGGCCCAGGCCGCGGGCGATGACTCCCCGGGGGCCGGCGCCCACCACGGCGTCGATCACGTCCTGGGTTCCCCGCACCCGGCAGACCTGGGCGGTGGTGGCGGCCGTGCGCCCCCAGCCGGTGAGCACCTCACGACGTTCGGTCATTGGCGGCGACGATACTCACCACGACAGGATTCGGGGTCCTCGAACTAGGGGGGAGCAGGCGGTGGTGGTCAGCGGTCCGGTGGGCCCCCGCGACCCGGTGCCGTTGCGTGCCCAACTGACCCGTTTCGTGCTCACCGGTGCCGTGTCCTCGGTCGTCGACTTCGGCCTGTACGTGACGTTGCTGGAACTTGGTATGGGGCTCACTCCGGCCAAGGCCATCGGCTTCATTGCGGGGACCTGCACCGCTTACGCCATTAACAGCCGGTGGACCTTCGGCTCGGCCGCGGGCACCCGGACCGCGCTCGCGGTGTTCGGGCTGTACGCGGTCACCTTTGTCGCGCAAGTGGGGCTGAACGGCGTACTCGTCGCGGCACTTGAGCCGTGGGGGTGGCGGATCGGGGTGGCGTTCGTGCTGGCACAGGGCGTTGCCACGGTGATCAACTTCGCGGTGCAGCGCTGGGTGATCTTCCGACCCTGAGGCGGCCTACCCGGGCGGGCGCATCATGTGCGGCAAGATTGCCCACCATGCACGGAATCATTCTGGCCGGCGGATCAGGAACCAGGCTGCACCCGATCACCCTGGGAGTGAGTAAGCAATTGGTGCCGGTCTACGACAAGCCGATGATCTATTACCCGTTGTCCACGTTGATCCTGGCCGGGATCCGCGACGTGCTGGTGATCACCACCCCGCACGACGGCGAGCAATTCCAGCGTTTGCTGGGGGACGGCTCACAGTTCGGCATCAACATGACCTACACCGTGCAGGCCGAGCCGAATGGTTTGGCGCAGGCGTTCGTGCTGGGGGCGGACTTCGTGGGGAACGAGTCGAGCTCGCTAGTGTTGGGCGACAACATCTTCTACGGCCCGGGGCTGGGCACCACATTGAATCGGTTCGAGGGCCTGGACGGGGGGGCGGTGTTCGCCTACCGGGTCGCCGACCCCACCGCCTACGGTGTGGTCGAGTTCGACTCCCAGGGCACCGCGTTGTCGCTGGAGGAGAAGCCGGCGCAACCGAAATCGAACTACGCCGTGCCGGGGCTGTACTTCTACGACAACGACGTGATCGCGATTGCCCGGGACCTCAAGCCTTCTGCGCGTGGCGAGTACGAGATCACTGACGTCAACCGCGCCTACCTGGAGCAGGGCCGGCTGCGAGTGGAGGTGCTGCCCCGAGGCACCGCGTGGTTGGACACCGGCACCTTCGACTCCTTATTGGACGCGTCGAACTACGTGCGCACCATCGAGGACCGCCAAGGCCTCAAGGTGGGCTCACCGGAGGAGGTGGCGTGGCGGCGTGGCTTCCTGACTGATGACGACCTCCGGGTGCGCGCGGAGAAGCTGGTGAAATCCGGGTACGGCAGGTACCTGCTGGGGTTGGTCGAGCTGGGACGGTAAGTGCTGGCGCGGGGCGTCCGTACCCGCAACATGCCGAGTAGTCTCGACGTTCGTGTCCGCCACCACCCTTACCGAGCACGGGGCGCCCGCCCGCATCTCGGACTCGCGAACGCTGGGCCGTGGCCTCGATGACCTCCGCATCGGGTTCGGCCACCGTGAGCTGTGGGCTCACCTGGGATGGCAGGACATCAAGCAGCGCTACCGCCGCTCCTACCTTGGTCCCATTTGGATCACCATTGCCACCGGGGTCACCGCGCTCGCGATGGGTCTGCTGTACTCCCAGCTCTTCAACCAAGACATCGCGGTGTTCCTCCCGCACCTCACCGTCGGCCTCATCGTCTGGACCTTGATCTCGGGCTGCATCATGGAGGGCTCGGAGGTGTTCATCGCCAACGAGGGGCTGATCAAGCAATTGCCCGCGCCGCTGAGCGTGCACATCTACCGCATGGTGTGGCGCCAGTTGCTGTTGTTCGCACACAACCTGATCATCTACTTCATCCTGCTGGCGGTCTTCTACCCCGCTGGCGGGCTGCACTGGACGTCGCTGGCCGCGTTCCCCGCACTGGGCCTGCTGGCGCTCAACGGGGTCTGGGTGGCCATCGTCGTGGGAATCGTCGCCACCCGCTTCCGCGACGTCGCCCCAATCATCGCCAGCATGGTGCAACTGCTGTTCTTCATGACGCCCATCGTGTGGACGGCCGAGCAGCTGCCCAAGAACAACCCGCGGGCCAGGTTGATCGAAATCAATCCGCTATTCCACTACCTCGACATCATCCGTGCCCCCATGCTGGGCACCGATCAGCAGGCCTACCACTGGTACATCGTGGTAGGTATCACCGTCGCGGGCTGGGCGTTGGCCCTAGTCATGCTCCGTAACTACCGGGCCCGCGTGGCCTACTGGGTGTG
>JAABUR0100000203.1_pt1 | contig 139558 bp, 128 predicted proteins | sample 5560091 | NCBI WGS metagenome assembly JAABUR01 (sample SAMN10711879, study PRJNA513375) | rock metagenome | isolation source: Antarctica rocks | place: Antarctica: Victoria Land, University Valley sud | reverse complement strand
AATCGTCGTTTAAGCAAAGACTACGAAGTGTTGACCGGCAGTAGCGAAGCAATGATTTACATCGCCATGACACGCTTAATGCTGCGCAGGCTCAAGCCAATATGAATTTTCAAACAGCTTCTAAGAGCGAACTTCATCATCAATCTAGCCGAGCACAATGTCGAGCGTGCCGATGAGCCGATATGCGCTAACTATTTCAGGAGAAAGACGAGAGTATAGCATGGCGCGCTTTATGCCTTCGGCTGCCAAGAGAGCGGCGTTTGCGGCTTGTTGTTTGATACGTCTGGCATGATGCAAAGGTCGTAGTAGTGTCCTAATTTGAAAATCTCAGCCCGATAAACATTGACCTTTATTTTCAAACTAGGACACGACCAAGGTCGTCTTAACCTTGACGATTCGCCTTGTTTTAGGGTATTATATGATGTTTTTGAGTAAAGCAGTGATAGCGTCTAATTGAAAGAGGACGAGAAAGTTAAGGGGAACATGAAACAAGGAATTCATCCAGAGTATCACGACATCAACGTACAGTGTGCCTGTGGCGAAGCGTTCACGACGCGTTCGACGCGCAAGACTGATTTGAGTGTGGAAATCTGTTCGGCGTGCCACCCGTTTTTCACGGGCAAGCAAAAGCTGATTGACACAGCGGGACGCGTTGATCGCTTCAATAAGCGTTACGCCAAGAAGCAGCCCGATGCCGCCGCGACGGAAACTGCCGCCACCACACGCTAAAACGCGCTCCGCATCATTGATGAAAACAATGCGAGCAATGATTTCAGTATTGACACATCAACAACACTAGCGACGCACTCCACTATAAACGCCGACGCTGCCGCCGGTCGCACTTCTTTTGCGCTTAACTTGAGAGCGCGAGCGACCACGCGAAAAGCACGTCGGCGTTTCTCTTTTCAATTCGTTCTTTCATCGAAAAGGATTAAACCGAAGTGAGCACCACCGAAAGAGATTTGATTGTCGGCGGACAGGCGGTGATCGAAGGCGTGATGATGCGCACGCCAAACGCTTACGCTATCGCCGTGCGCAAAGCAGACGGCACGATTGTCAACACAGCCGCGTCGCTTCCGAAATGGAGCGATAAGTATCCAATACTGAAATTGCCGATCTTGCGCGGCGGCGCAGTGCTTGTTCAATCAATGGGCTTGGGCATCAAAGCCTTGAACTACTCTGCAAGCGAAGCCTTTGCCGAAGCGGATGAAGCGAGAGAAGTCGCGGTCAAGCTTTCGCCCGCTGTGATCGAAGGCGAAGGCGACTTTGCAGGCATCACGGGCGCGATGCCGGGATTTGTTCCAATGCCGACGCAGAAGCGCGCGAAAGATGAATTAAAGAAGGGCGCGACCGCAGGCGCGGCGAGTTCCATCGTGATCGCCCTGCTCTTTAACATGCTGCTCTTTATCGTCGCGCCGCTGCTTTTGACGAACGCAATCTTTATCGGCATGAACTGGGCGCAGCCCGCACAATCAACGCCAGCATCAAGCATGAGTGAAACTCAAACGAGCGCGAATTCAGGCATTGCCGCTGACGTTGCAAAGAATGAATCTAGCGCGAACGAAGCTTGGTATTCGCGCACGACGAAAAGCATCGGCGGTTATCTGCGTCCAGTGCGCCCGTCCGTCGCTTTCAATTTAGTTGACGGATTGATCCGCATGTCTTTCTTTCTCATTATGATCTTCAGCTTTTCGCTACTGAAAGACATTCGCCGCGTCTTTGAATATCACGGCGCGGAGCACAAGACTGTGTTTATGTGGGAAGCTGGCTTGCCGCTCACCGTCGCCAACGCGCGCATACAACCGCGTCAGCATCCGCGTTGCGGCACAAGCTTTCTAATGGTTGTGATGCTCGTCTCGATTATTCTTTTCTCGATCATCAAGTTTGATTCGCTACTTTACAACATGCTCGTCCGCATCGCACTTATGCCGCTCGTCGCAGGGCTTTCATACGAAGTAATACGCGTCGCGGCGAAGAAAGAAAGCAGCATCGTTTTCAAATTAATCACGCTGCCCGGCCTGTGGCTGCAAAACGTGACGACGAAAGAGCCTGACGATACTCAACTCGAAGTCGCCATCGAAGCGCTCAAACAATCTCTGAAACTTGAGCCGCAAACGCAGCAAGACGAAGCGACAGTGCTCTCATAAATTTTATGCTGGATAAATTAGAACAAATCGAAGCGCGCTATCAGGGATTAACGGACGAGCTTGCCTCGCCGGAAGTAATGACAGACCATGCCGCTTACACAAAAGCCGCGAAACAGCATCGCAGCCTCGGCGAGATTGTCGAAAAATATCGTCACTTAAAGACGCTGCACGAAGAACTCGCGGGCGCGCGTGAGCTTTATGAAACCGTTGGTGACGAAGAAATGCGCGAAATGGCGCGCATTGAAATTGAAAACTTGCGCGCGCAGGAAGAGCAGTGCGAAAGCGATCTGCGCCTGCTCTTGATTCCGTCCGATCCGAACGACGAAAAGAACGTCATACTCGAAATTCGCGCCGGAACGGGCGGCGACGAAGCGACGCTCTTTGCCGCCGAGATGCTGCGTATGTACGCGCGTTACGCCGAACGCCAACGCTGGCGCATGGAAGTTCTGGACGCATCCGATTCCGGCGTCGGCGGCATCAAGGAAGCCGTCGCACTCATCGAAGGCGACAAGGTTTACTCAAAACTCAAACACGAATCCGGCGTGCATCGCGTCCAACGCGTCCCGCAAACAGAAGCGAGCGGGCGCATACACACTTCCGCCATCACCATTGCCGTGCTGCCCGAAGCAGAAGAAGTAGACGTGAAGATTGATCCTAAAGATTTACGCATAGACACTTTCTGTTCTTCCGGGCCGGGCGGCCAATCCGTCAACACAACGTACAGCGCCGTGCGCATCACGCATCTCCCGACCAACACAGTCGTTTCGATGCAGGACGAAAAATCACAGATCAAGAACCGCGAGAAAGCGATGCGTGTTCTTCGCGCGCGGCTTCAGGAATTAGAAGAACAGAAACAGCATGATGCCTTAGCGAGTGAGCGCCGTTCGATGGTTGGCAGCGGTGACCGCTCCGAAAAGATTCGCACCTACAACTTCAAAGATAACCGCGTCACAGACCACCGCATCGGCCTTACCATTCATCAACTCGATCTCGTCATGGAAGGCGCGCTCGACGACTTTATCAACGCCCTCGTCGCACACTATCAGGCCGAGAAACTAAAGGCCGAAACCGTTGCAGCGTAGCTATTGCAGGCGCGAAAATAACTTAGCAGCGAAGAAAGGTTCGGGACTATGTGCTTAAACCTGTGCTTGGCCTCTCGAATTTTCAAGATCAAACTTTTGGTTACAGTTTTGTTGGTAACTACTGCTCTCTTGTCTGAGAATGTCATAGCAGCCTCACTGATTTCAACGGCTAATCAACCGCAATCAAAGAATTTAACGGTGCGTTTGAGAAGCACGTTGCCCGCAACCGATAAGAAAACACCAACGGCTCTCATCACTTTCAGCCCAGACGGTCGCACAGTCGCAATCGCCAACGGAAAAGAAGTTAAACTATACGATGCGGCGACGGGTAAATTGAAGGCGACTTTAACCGCAGACAAACGTGGATTAGACGGATTCTCTTTTAGCCCTGATGGACAAGTGGCTGCGACGCGCGACTTAGCCGATAGGAAAGTTAAATTATGGAATATTGAGACAGGAGCGTTGCTTAGAAGCTTTGAAGGAATCCATTCGCAAGTAGATAAAATTAAGGCTACCCAAGGACGCCAAACCATAATAATTTTCCCAGTAGTTTTTAGCCCGGATGGACAACTAATCTTAACCGAAAGAAATGACGACACAGTTAGCGTTTGGGAAACATCGACAGGAAATTTGAAGGCCACGCTCGAGCATAACACTCAATCGAACGCCCTTAAAGATACGTTGAACGCCGTATCTATATTCACGGGCAAAATGTATACCCTTTTTCTGCGAGAGATGTTCAGTCCCGACGGGCAAATCATTGCCACATTCAATGGAGATCGAGCGCCTAAGCTGTGGGATACTGCAACCGGAAAACTCCGCGCAACGTTGTCCGGGCACACAGATCGAGTTTATGGATTAGTTTTTAGCAAAGACGGAATGACCGTCGCCACCATCTCCCTAAACAGAGAACTAAAGCTATGGGACAGTCAAACCGGGCAGCTAAAATCAACATTTGGAGGGCATGACAGCAAGACAATGGGCTTAATGCTCAACTCGGATACCCCAATGGCAGCATTCACCAAAACCGATGGCGATATCCAAATACAGGACTTGGTGACAAACAAAATCAAAGCCACGCTAAACGAGCGCAAAGCAACAGGAGTAGTCTTCAGCTCTGATGGACGGTGGATAGTAACAGGCAGATTAAACGATGCATATCCGAGCAAACTTTGGAACGCCGAAACAGGCGAGTTGATGGCTTCCCTAACAGATCAAAAAGAGAAACTCGAACGAGTAGAGGTTAGCCCGGATGGAAACGTTCTTGTTACCGCAACCAATAAAACAGTGAAGCTTTGGAATCCCAATAATGGCCAGTTGCTGGCAGTTTTAGACGGCGCACGCTCTGCCGCGCAGTTCAGCCCTGATGGGAAGACGTTAGCAACCGGCGGGGAAATGAACGTAACGATGTTGTGGGACTGCCTGCCCGCGCATTAAGTTTAATATGTCTGACACGACGCGCGTGCTCCTTATACGGCACGGTCAATCGCAGGGCAATGCCGAAGGCCGTTTCGGTGGGCACACGGAAACGCCGCTATCAACGCTCGGACGCACACAGGCCGAAGCCACCGCCCGCGCTTTATCAGCCCAAACTTTTCAAGCCATTTACGCGAGCGATCTACCGCGCGCCGTCGAGACAGCCGAACCGCTCGCGCGTCTCACAGGCTTACCGATAAATCAATCTGAAGCGTTTCGTGAGCGAAGCGTCGGCGTAATGGAGAGCTTAACGTTTGAGGAAGCCGCCGCCGCGCATCCAGAACAATACGGCGCGCTGCTTCGACGTGATTTCGAGCACATCATACTCGGCGGCGAAAGCTATCGCCAGATGCTCGAACGCGCTTCACGCAAGCTTGATGAAATAATCGAACAGCACAGGGGCGGGCGCATCGCCGTCTTTTCTCACACAGGCACGATTTGTATTCTCGCGCTTCACTTAATGGGCGCGCTCGATGCGCCTGCGCTGCGTCCCGTCTGGATCGCAACCGCCAACTGCGGCATCACACGCTTTGATCTTCGCGCGGACGGCTATGTGCGCGTGCTCGCCGTCAACGACACGCGCCACCTGCAAAGTCTATAGCGCCTTCTTCGCAAAAGTTTTTGCGCACGGTTGCCTTCACAGTGCATGGCGGCTTTTCATGACGCAAGACATTTTAATGTTTCAGCGTTTAAGGTAAGGTATACGTGTTCTTCAAACGCACTGTCGCATTCATGTGCGACGGCATAACATATGGATCAGGGAGAAAACCAGAAATGTCTATCGCACGCGTCACCGAAATCAGTTCAACCTCAAACAAAAGCTTCGAGGATGCCATTCAACAAGGCATCGCACGCGCCACCAAGACTCTGCGCAATTTGAAAAGCGCATGGATCAAAGAACAAACGGTTGAGATCAAGGACGGCAAGCCCTCCGGCTATAGAGTCAACATGATGATTACTTTTGTGCTGGACGACGAAAGCGGCGTAGACTAAGCACGCCATACGATTATTCACACGTCACAATAAATAAAGCTGCCTGAATATCACGGGCGGCTTTATCTATCGTGAAGTGCGTTGTCGCGCATCATACGGCTTCTTCCGCTTCCTCATGCAATTTTCCGGCGAGTAACGCGATGGCGTGCGGCAAAACCTTTTCGATCACGGCGAAGCTTTCGCGCACGGCCTTCGGCGAGCCGGGAAGATTAACAATGAGCGCGCCGTTGCGTATGCCGCAGACGCCGCGCGAAAGCATCGCGGTCGGTGTTTGACGAAGCGTCTCAAGGCGCATCGCTTCGCAGAGTCCCGGCGCTTCTCTTTCGATCACGGCGCGCGTCGCTTCCGGCGTGTTGTCGCGTGGCGAAAAGCCTGTGCCGCCGGTTGTTACAATCAAATTAACGTCCGCGCGATCCGCGTAGGTTCGCAATTTATCCGCGATCAATTCGAGATCGTCCGGCAGAATTTCTGTTGCAATTATCAACGCATTCATTTTCGTCAATAACTCGACGAGCGCCGCGCCGGACGAATCCTTTTGTTCGCCGCGCGCGCAACGGTCACTCGCTGTTATCACGACGGCGCGAATCAAGTCAGCCATCTGCGTTGCTCTTTATCTATAACGAACGTGATCTTTGAGCCAGCAGCGATCCATTACGACAAGCAGCCCTGCGTCCTGCGCGCGCTTAGCCGCCGCCTCATCAACCACGCCTTCCTGTAACCAGACGGCCTTCGCGCCGATCTTGATCGCTTCATCAACTACCGCGCCCGCTTCCTCGCTTCTTCTGAACACGTCAACCAGATCAACTTTGCCGGGCACGTCTGCGAGCGAAGCATAAGACTTTTCGCCGAAGACTTCTGTTTCACGCGGATTGACGGGAATCACTTTGTAGCCCTGTTTCCGCATATATCCGGCGACGCCGTTTGACGGGCGCGATGGATTTGAAGAAAGTCCGACGACGGCGATGGTGCGGCATTCATCCAGAATCCGTTCGATCACTTCTTTGCTATTGATCTCCATATGCGACGTTCTCCTTAAACAAAGGAATGATAAGAAATGATAAAGTATGAGTAATGAAAGGTGAGTGATGAACGATACGTAGCAAACCTCCCTCTACTATTTATCACGCAGCTTTGCGTTACTCATTACTACTCATTATCTTGCAACGCTACTCATCGCGTGCAGTTCCTGAAGCGACAGCACTTCTTTGGCAGCGCCTTTTTCCATACGCGCGGCGATGGCTTCGACGGCGGCCTGCGCGCCCGTCATTGTCGTTACGCAGACAACATTGTACTGCAACGCGGCGCGGCGAATCGCCTGCTCGTCATAGTGCGACGTGCGTCCCAAAGGCGTATTAATAATAAGATCAATTGCGCCGCTTTTAATTTGGTCTACAACGTTCGGGCGTCCTTCGTTGACCTTGAAAATCGTCTCGACTTGCAACCCGACTTCCCGAAGTCGCGCCGCCGTGCCGTAGGTCGCCGTCAAATTAAATCCGAGTCGCACAAGACGACGCGCGAGCACAACTGCTTGCCCTTTGTCCGCATCATTGACGCTGATAAACGCCGTACCGCTTGTGGGAAGCTCAAGCCCCGCACCGAGCATCGCTTTCGCGTAAGCTTCGCCGAACGTCTCGCCGATGCCCATCACTTCACCCGTCGAGTGCATCTCTGGACTCAAGATCGGATCAACGCCCGGAAATTTAGCGAACGGAAAAACAGGCGACTTGATAAAAAAGCGATTGACCGTCAAATCATTCGGCAAATCAAAACTCTTCAGCGCACGCCCGGCCATCACAAGCGACGCAATGCGCGCGAGCGGCACGCCCGTCGCCTTCGAGACAAACGGCACAGTGCGCGAAGCTCTTGGATTCACTTCCAAGACGTACACACGATCATCCTTAATCGCAAACTGTATGTTCATCAAACCGCGCACGACGAGCGCACGCGCTAACTCTCGCGTGTAGTGGCGCATCGTTTCCAGATGTTCTTCAGCGATGCGTATGGGCGGCAGCACGCAAGACGAATCGCCCGAATGAATGCCAGCCTCTTCGATGTGCTCCTGAATGCCTGCGACGACGCACGTTTCATCATCGCAAAGCGCGTCAACATCAAACTCCGCCGCGCGTTCTAAAAACTTATCAATCAACACGGGACGATCCGGCGAGAAGTCAACCGCCGTGCGGACGTATTCATCAAGGCTTTCTTCATCGTACACAATCGCCATCGCCCGCCCGCCGAGCACATAAGACGGGCGCACCAGCACGGGATAGCCTATGCGCGCGGCAATCTCTTTAGCTTCCGCGCCCGACGCGGCCATACCATTTTCAGGCTGCGGAATGCGTAGTTCGTCCAGCAGCGCGCCGAAGCGTTTGCGATCTTCCGCCAGATCAATCGAATCCGGTGATGTGCCGATGATCGGGACTCCCGCTTCGTGAAGGCGCATCGCAAGGTTGAGAGGCGTTTGTCCGCCGAACTGCACAATCATGCCTTCAGGCTTTTCCACATCAACGATATTCATCACGTCCTCGAACGTGAGCGGTTCAAAGTAAAGACGATCCGAAGTGTCGTAATCCGTCGAGACGGTTTCCGGGTTGCAGTTGACCATGATCGTCTCGAATCCTGCTTCTCTCAAAGCAAACGCCGCATGGCAACAGCAGTAATCAAATTCAATTCCCTGCCCGATACGATTCGGCCCCGAACCCAGAATCATAATCTTACGTTCGTTCGTCGGTTGCGCTTCGTTTTCTTCTTCGTATGTCGAATAAAGATACGGCGTGAAGGATTCAAATTCTGCGCCGCACGTATCAACGCGTTTGTAAACAGGCACGACGCCGAGACGCTTGCGATACTCACGCACTTCATCTTCAGAGCTTTTGGTCAAATACGCGACGCGCCGATCCGAGAGGCCGATTTCTTTGACGGCGCGCAACGTTTCCGCCGCAACTTCTTCAAGCCGCACGCCCGTAATCTCGTCTTGAACGTTCATTACGTCCTGAAGCTGTTCGAGAAACCAAGGGTCAATTTTCGATAAACGATGAATCTCCGCGATTGACCAATCGTGTTGCAAGGCGTAAGTGATATAAGAAAATCTATTGGAGTTCGGGCGCGCAAGCTTGCGTTGTAATTCATCGTCCGAAATATTTTCAAGCCGCAAAGGTTTCACAGCTTCAAGCGAGCGCAAGCCTTTGAACAAAGCTTCCTTGAACGTGCGGCCAATCGCCATTACTTCGCCGACTGATTTCATCTGCGTGCCCAACACGTCTTCGGCATCGCGGAATTTCTCAAACGCCCACTTCGGAATCTTCGCCACGACGTAATCAATCGTCGGCTCAAAACTCGCGGGCGTCTTTTGTGTGATGTCGTTCGGAATTTCGTCGAGCGTATAGCCGACGGCAAGCTTCGCGGCGATCTTCGCAATCGGAAAACCCGTCGCCTTCGACGCGAGCGCAGAGGAACGCGACACGCGCGGGTTCATTTCAATAATACGCACATCGCCGTTCGCAGGATTGACGGCAAACTGTATGTTCGAGCCGCCGGTCTCTACCCCGACTTTGCGTATCACACGAATCGCCATGTCGCGTAAATTCTGATACTCAACATCAGAAAGAGTTTGCGCAGGCGCGACGGTAATTGAATCGCCCGTATGCACACCCATCGGATCAAAATTTTCAATCGAGCAAATGACGACAACGTTATCCGCCAGATCACGCATCACTTCCAACTCATACTCTTTCCAACCCAGGATTGATTCTTCGATCAACACTTCGTGAACAGGGGATGCGGCAAGCCCTGCGCGGACAATCTCTTCAAACTCTTCCGGGTTAAAAGCGATGCCGCCGCCCGTGCCGCCGAGCGTGTAGCTGGGGCGAATAATCGCCGGATAATTCGTTTCTTCAACGAGCGCTTCTGCTTCCGCCCACGAACGCGCGAATCCGCCGCGCGGCATCGGCAAGCCTTCCTCTTCCATCGCGGCCTTAAAGAGCCGGCGGTCTTCACCAACTTTAACGGCCTCGCGTTTCGCGCCGATCATTTCCACGCCGTATTCTTCGAGCACGCCCGCGTCATCGAGCGCGATTGAAAGATTAAGCGCCGTTTGCCCGCCCACCGTCGGCAAGAGCGCACAGGGACGTTCGCGTTTAATAATCGCCGCGATGGATTCAACCGTGAGCGGCTCTATGTAAGTCTGATCGGCCATTTCCGGGTCTGTCATAATCGTCGCCGGATTGGAATTGACGAGCACGACTTCGTAACCTTCTTGCCTGAGCGCACGACACGCCTGCGTTCCCGAATAATCGAACTCGCACGCCTGCCCGATCACAATAGGGCCGGAGCCGATGATAAGAATTTTATGTATGTCCGTGCGTTTAGGCATTTGCTGTGTGTCTTCGCTCGCTTTACTCTTCTATATTTTCGTTTGACTCATTCAGCAATTCGATGTCCTCGTAAACATCCGTTAATGCGATTTCGCAGCCGAGCGATGGCAAGTGCAGTACGGCATCGGGCGCATTCATTTCCGTCAACAGCCAGCGATTATCATGCTGCCGCGCGTGATGTTCGACATGCACGCGGTCTTGCGCGATAGTGACGTATTCCTGTAACGAATCGAGCGTGCGGTAGTGCTCAAACTTTTGTCCGCGATCATAATCCTGCGTTGATTTGGAGAGCACTTCAATGATTACCGTCGGATTGAGCAAAGTGTCTTTCTGCTTTTCGTAAAACTTGCGCTCGCCGCAAACCGCAACTACGTCCGGGTACGTGTAAAGACCTGTTGGCGAGACACGCACCCGCAAATCTGCCGCGTATACACGACATGATTTTCCGCGAAGGGCTGCGCGCAATATCGCAGCAACATTCAAGGTAATTAAGGCGTGCGCTTCGCTCCCGCCGGACATGGCAAAGATTTCACCATTGAAATACTCGCTTTTATATTCCGCTTCAAGCTCGCGGCGCAGGTATTCGTCTTCGGAAATGAAAGTTTCGGGATGTGCAGACATTTCAGTTTCTCCTCGCGCAATAAAGCAGAACGAGCTTTTTCGATGCGTTTACCAAACTTAGTATTATACACAGAGCGGCGCGTGCAGAGCGAACTGTTAATGTTGCACTGCCTCTGACCTTCGCAATCGAGCTATTGACAATCTTACAGCGTTTGTATTGCAATCGTAATGAACGAAAGATTGAGCAAATGAACGTGCCGACGAAAGCTTAACGAAAACCTCATGCACAAACTGAATTTGAAAGCTTCGCACAAACCTGTTGCGGAATATTACAAAGCGCTCGGACAATTCAAAGCGATCAACGTCAAGCATGAAACAGCCGTGCGCGCGGCTTTTCAAACTTTGCTGGAAGCTTGCGGCAATCAATTTAATTGGAAACTCGTTCCCGAATGGCCGATTAAGCGCCAGAAGAAAAATTCTTTGCGTGTGGACGGCGCGCTCGTTGACGAGTTCAGGCTAACGCATGGCTATTGGGAAGCGAAGGATGAAAGCGATGATCTGGCGAAGGAAGTCAAACGTAAGTTTGCCGCCGGATACCCGAACGATAACATTTTGTTTCAAGCGCCGACGCGTGCCATTCTCTGGCAAAACAACAAAGAGATTTTAGACGCGGATTTGAATGATGCCGCGCAACTCGTCAAAGCGCTCCAACTCTTCTTTGAATATCAACCGCCCGCTTACGAACAGTGGGAACAGGCCGTTGCGGATTTTCAACAGGAGTTACCGAAGTTCGGCACGGCGTTGACGGAATTAATTGAAACGCAGCACAAAACAAACGCGCGCTTTCGTGATGCCTTCACAAGCTTTTACGAATTGTGCCGCCAGTCCATCAATCCGAATCTTTCCGAAAAGGCCGTCGAAGAGATGTTGATTCAGCATCTTTTGACCGAACGTATTTTCCGCACAATCTTTAAGAACTCAGACTTTCGCAGCCGCAACGTGATTGCGCGCGAGATTGAAAAAGTGATTGACGCGCTCACGTCGCAGGCGTTCAGCCGCGAGGAATTCCTCAAGCGGTTCGATCATTTCTATCGGGCGATTGAAGCGGCGGCAGCAACGATAGAAGATTTCGTGCAGAAGCAGGAATTTCTCAACACTGTCTATGAGAGATTCTTTCGCGGCTTTTCCGTCGAAGTCGCGGACACGCACGGCATTGTTTACACGCCGCAGCCGATTGTTAATTTCATGGTCAGAAGCGTCGAAGATATTTTGCAGAAAGAGTTCGGCAAGTCTTTAAGTTCCGCGAACGTACACATACTCGATCCGTTCGTCGGCACGGGCAATTTTATAGTTCGCATCATGCAGGAGATCAAGAAGACCGCGCTCCAGCAAAAGTATAGAGACGAATTGCACTGCAACGAAGTGATGCTGTTGCCTTACTACATCGCTTCGATGAATATCGAACACGAGTTTTACGAATTGACCGGCGGCTACGAACAGTTCGCGGGCATTTGTCTGGTGGACACGTTTGAACTCGCGGAAGCGCAGCAGATTTCCTTTTTCTCGACAGAGAATACGGAGCGCGTCGAACGCCAGAAACGCTCGCCCATCACCGTCGTCATCGGCAATCCGCCGTACAACGTCGGGCAGTTGAACGAGAACGACAACAACAAGAATCGCAAGTACAAAGTAATGGACAAGCGTGTTGTCAGAACATATTCAAATGACTCAAATGCTACGCTACGAAATAAATTAAATGATCCTTATGTTAAGGCGATTCGTTGGGCTTCAGATCGAATCGGTAATGAAGGCATTATCGCATTTGTAACGAATAATGGTTTCGTTGATGGAATTGCTTTTGATGGAATGCGGAAGCATCTTGCTCAAGATTTTGATTCAATTTATGTTTTAGACTTAGGCGGTAATATCCGAAAGAATTCAAAGCTATCAGGAACATTACACAATGTCTTTGGCATTCAAGTCGGCGTTAGCATCAATTTGTTCGTTAAAAAAAGTGATATATCTAAACCCAGTGAAGCCCAGATATTCTATGCAAGCGTAGACAGCTTTTGGCGCAAAGAAGATAAATACCACTATTTGGATGAAGTGCAGATTAGTCGCAATATCTCTTGGAAGAAAATTCAGCCGAACAAAAAACACACATGGCTAACAGAAGGTATGCTTGATGAGTTCGACACTCTCATGTCATTAGGAAACAAAGCAGCAAAAGCGGCAGAGGAGTCGAAGGCAGAAACAATCTTCAAAACATATAGCGGAGGGATTGTTACAAGCCGAGATATTTGGGTTTGTAATTTCAATCGAGATAATCTAGCAGCAAATATTGAACTCACTATTGAAACCTATAATAACCAAGTGTCAAAGTGGAAGCATCTACCACAAAAGCTAAAGAATGTAGATGATTTTGTGACTTATGACGACGCGAAGATGAATTGGTCAGGAGACCTCAAGAATAATTTATTGAAGAATGTGACGTTGACTTATAGAAGCGACAGAATTAGATATTCTCTATATCGGCCTTTCACCTCAAAATTTCTCTATTTCGATCCGCATTTGAACAATAGCAGGTACTTGTTTCCATACTTTTTCCCAAATGAGACAGCAGAGGGAGAGAACCTAGTTATTGGTGTGGCAGGAGTCGGAGACCGAAAAGGATTCGGTTGTTTAGCTTCAAATAGAATTGCATTCTTTGACCTAGCTTTTGAGAAAGCGCAGTGCTTCCCTTTCTACACTTACAACGAAGACGGCACGAACCGGCGCGAGAACATCACGGATTGGGCGCTCGAACAATTCCGCGCTCATTACAAAGATCAATCAATCACGAAATGGAACATCTTTCATTACGTCTACGCCCTCCTACATCATCCCGTTTACCGCGAACGCTATGCCGCCAACCTCAAACGCGAACTGCCGCGCATTCCCTTCGCGCCCGCTTTCCAAACCTTCGCACAGGCGGGCGCGCGTCTCGCAGAACTCCACGTTCACTACGAACAGCAGCCGGAATATCCTCTCGAACACGTTGAAACGCCGGACGCTGCCCTTGATTGGCGCGTCGAAAAGATGAAACTCTCCAAAGACAAACGCAGCCTCGTCTATAACGACTTTCTAACGCTTGGCAACATTCCACAGGAAACCTACGAATACCGTCTCGGCAATCGTTCGGCTCTGGAATGGTTGATAGATCAATACCAAATCTCTACGGACAAACGAAGCGGCATCACCAACGACCCGAACCGCGCAGACGATCCGCAATACATCAAACGCCTCATCGGACAGGTCATCACAGTGAGCGTGGAAACAATGAAGATCGTGCGCGCGTTGCCTGAATTGGGTATTGCTACAAAAGGATAGGAAGACCGAGCGCATTATGTATTGGGACTAGAAGTCGGAGTCAGCGCTAATATCTTTGTGAGAAAGCTGAAGCGCAGGTAAAATCATACCGCCCAAGCGCAGAAAGGAGCATCTTTGATGAACATTAAAATCATTATCGAACAGGACGAGGATGGATATTTCGTCGCTCATGTGCCTTCGTTAAAAAGTTGCTGGTCGCAGGGTAAAACCAGAGAAGAGGCGATTGCCAACATCCGCGAAGCAATTGATTTATATTTAGAACCTGATGAAGCAGAACTAGAGAATCAAGAAGTTCTGGAACTGGCGATATGAAACTGCCTCTGCTTTCAGGGCGGCAAGTGGTGGCGGCTTTGGCGCGGCTTGGCTTTATCGAAATTCACAGGAAAGGCAGCCACGTTAAAATGAAGCACCCGGACGGAAGAAAAATCGTCTTTCCATACCACGATGAAGTTAGCCGTTTCACACTCAAAGGCGCGCTCAAAGACGCGAATGTGGATGAAGCGGAATTTCTCAAGGAAGTTAAATAAAAGCGGTGGAACGACGAGTACTTTTACTTCCCGGCGAAGATGGATACGTGATTGCTGAAGTTCCGAGTTTGCCCGGCTGCATTAGTCAGGGCAAAAACCGGGACGAAGCGCTGGCGAATATTCGTGAAGCCATCGCTTTGCATGAGGAAGTTTTGCGAGAGCGTGACGAGCCATTATTCGACAAGTCGGCTTGAGCGTTGATGAATTATTGCGCTGTTATGATGAAACTTTTGAATTCTTAGAGCGTGTTTAGAAATTTAACAGGTGCGCCAGCGGCGCAACCAGAAGGTAGCCAGACGTGCAACGTCTGGGAGCTATTAACCGGTATCGCGCGTTGAAGACGTGCCAGATTTCTATGCGCATCTTCAATGCGCCGACATCTTTCGTTCAATGTGTTCCAGACGTTGCACGTCTGGCTACTTTCTCGTGACCGCTTCGCGGCCTAAAGCAATTTCTAAACAGGCTCTTAAAGACTCGCACCTGCGAAACTTGCTTCGATGGCATTGCGACGCGCACAGACGCCAGCAGCTAATGCTATGTCGGCAATTGTCGCGGCGGCACGGCAGGTGGCTTCGTTCCCGATTGTGAATTATCGTTTTGATTCTGTCGCTTCTCGCCCGTCTCAGCGAACATTTCTTTGACCGCACCGATACTCGACAACATGCCGGATGTTTCCACAGGCATAAAGATTACCTTCGAGTTATTGCCGCGCGTCATTTCTTTCAAGCTTTCGATATAGCGCGCGGTGATTAAATACTGCGCCGGATTGCCGTGTCCTTCCATTGCCTGCGCGATGCGTGCGATGGCTTCGGATTCGGCTGCCGCCGCGCGGAGTCTCGCTTGCGCTGCGCCTTCTGCTTGAAGTACGGCGGATTCCTTTTCGCCTTCGGAGCGCGTGATCGCCGCTTGCTTCTCGCCCTCTGCGCGCGTGATCGCCGCCTGCTTGTCGCCTTCTGCTTGCAGCACAAGGGCGCGTCGCGTGCGCTCTGCGGTCATTTGTTTTTCCATCGTCAGGCGCACGTCTTCGGGCGGATTGATATTCTTCACGTCAACGCGCGTTACCTTCACGCCCCACTTGTCTGTCGCTTCGTCTAGAATAACGCGCAGTTTGGCGTTGATCTGATCGCGCTGCGAAAGCGTGTGATCCAAATCCATGTCGCCCATCACGGCGCGCATTCCCGTGATCGTTAATTGCACAATGCCGCCGAGCAAATCCGCGACTTCGTAAACGCACTTAACGGGGTCTGTGATCTGCCAGTAAACAACCGAATCAACGTGAATCGTCACGTTATCACGCGTAATGACCGGCTGCGGCGGCAAGTCTATGTACTGCTCGCGCAAATCAATTGAAGTAATGCCGGGGCGTGCGCCCGTCCAGTAAACGGCGCGTGGCTTATCGAGAAACGGCACGAGAATATTGAGGCCGCTCGCCGCGATTTTATCGAAGCGCCCGAACCGTTCGACGAGCATCACAGTCGCCTGCGGCACGATCCTGATTGTCTTCGCGGCGACGACGAGCAACGCGATAGCAATGAACATGAAAAAGATTAAAGTGCCCATGATAAACCTCCGTCAAAAGAGAAACGCATGAGTCCGCGCGCGAGTTGATTCGTCCCAACAAGTTGAACTTAGAATGTCTCACAAAACTTGCCACAGAGACCCAGAGGAAAACAGTTTTCAGTTTAGAGTTTTCAGTTTAGAGCATGAGCGCAATTGTCTTAACTACTGAAAACTGATAACCGAAAACTCTAAACTGTCTCATCTGCTCTGTGTCTCCTCGGTCTCTGTGGCTAATCTTTCGGTTCTGTTAGACGTTCTTAGAATATCACGAAATAGCACGCGCGATACCGAAAGCAGCCGCCGCCGCTAATCCGCCGATGAGAGTTGTTTGCAGCGCGCTGCGAAAGGGTTTGGTGCCCGTGAAAGTTCCTTTGACGTAGCCGAAGACGAACAACGCAAGAAGCGTCACAAGCACGGAAAGGCCGAGCGCCGTTTGCGCTTCATGTATAAAGATGTACGGCGCGAGCGGAATAAAGCCGCCCGCGATGTATGATCCGGCAATCGTCGCGGCGCTATTGCGTGCGCGCTTTGGTTGAGGCTCTTCCAAACCGAGTTCAAAGCGCATCATAAAATCCACCCACGCTTTCGGGCGGCTCTGAAAGTTTTTGATGATCGGCGCAATCTCGTGGCCGCTCAGACCGTATTCGCGAAAGACATCTGCGACTTCGGCCATCTCCGCCTTTGGTTTTTCAACAACCTCGAGTTCCTCACGCACACGTTCGCTCGCGTAATGTTCTGCGTCGCTTCTGGCGGCGAGATAACCGCCGAGTCCCATGGCGATTGATCCGGCGGCAATCTCCGCGAGTCCCGCAGTAATGATAATGCCCGAAGAATTGATGACGCCCGACAGACCTGCGGCAAGCGCAAACGGTACAGTCAATCCGTCCGCCATGCCGATCACAATATCGCGTACAACTTCGCTGGCCGTAAAATGTTGTTCGACGTGGGGTGTTTGCGGCATTAACTCTCTTATTGTTTCCATTGAATTTTGCTCATCTTCGCATTCTTTTGCCAAAAATGCGATTGCCGTTAACATGCTTACTCTTGTAGGTAATGATTCCGCTTGCCTTGACCGGCGGACTATCAATTAACAAAGGTGCAAAGTGCGCCTGACACACGACCTTTCTGACAGACTCTTGCAATAACGGATGACCATTCTTAATTTGCGCCCAGATAACATTTCCCGTAAGTATATCTATTACAACTTCCGCTCTAACTTGGCCGGAAATGTGAGCAGCTTTTGACCTTCGAGGGTAAGTCGGTTGAGGCAACTGCAAAGCTTTTTTAGTCACGTCACCGAGGTGCAGCTTAACTTCCGGGCGTGGTTGATTCCACTCTCCGGTAGAACACTGAAAACCAGTTGGCGCATCTTCACTCTGCGAGAGTTCAGGTGCGGTAGTCCTTCTTTCTTGAGCTTCGCAAATAACAACCACATCCAAAAGTAGGATAAGAAAAGCTACGCCGACTTTGGAGATTAGCTTCATGTCTTCATTAGATACTAAAGAGACAGATTTGTTCCGCCAAAGTCTTATTCTGAAACCAGAAGATTCGCAGGCGGCTGCCAACCGCCGAGCGCTTCTTCGATGATTGCGGCGGCGGCTAAAACTTCCTCTTCCATCAACGGGCGGCCAACGAGTTGCACGCCGATGGGCAAGTTTTCCCTTGTGCGTCCCGCCGGTATCGCAACGCACGGCAGGCCAAACACATTGTAAGTTTGCGCGTAACTGAAGGATCGAAAAACGCTCTGCGAGGAATCGCCAACGGTCACGCGGCGCGTATCGTGCGCAAAAGCTGGCACGGCTCCGACGGGCGCGACGATGAGCGGCGTTTGCTTCATCCAGCCGAGCAATTGTTCGCGCAGAGAATCCCTTTCCCGTCGCGCGGCAGCAAGTTTTTCCGGCGCGTGCGGCGATGTGTTTGCGCTCGAAGAAAGTATCGCGCGCACGAATGCTCCCGCCTCATCTTCGTGGCCTGAATATAGCTCGCGCAAATTATCAAAGGCAGCCTTTTGGAAAAGTTCAGACCATAAATCCGGCGCGCGTTCGACGCCGGGCGGCTGTGCCTCAAACGTAATCATGCCCGCTTGCTCCAACGCACCTGCCGCAGCCCGCACAGCTTCACCAGTTTCGTCTGTCACAACGGACACGCCATCATCTGCGTACCACGCAACGCGTTTGCCGCGCAATTCGTCGCGCTGCTTCGCTTGAACGCTTTGTTGAATCGCAGTTGAATCAAGCGGCGTTTGGTTTCCGGCGAGCACACGGTAAAGCAACGCGAGGTCTTGGACGTAGCGCGCGATTGGGCCAAAGCTTGCGCCGAGCGCGAATGCTCCCTCCGCAATCGGGAAATGACCGTCAATTGGGATATGACCGGCAGTTGGTTTCAAACTTAGGACGCCGCAAAAATGCGCGGGCACGCGAATTGATCCGGCGAGGTCACTGCCGAGACTCGCGGGCACAAGGCACGCGCTGACTGCCGCCGCGCATCCGCCGCTTGAACCGCCGGGCGAAAGCTTCAAGTCATGCGGATTATTCGTGCGCCCGAACACGGGATTGTCCGCGTCGTAGGCCATCGCCATTTCGGAGGCGTTTGTCTTGCCGAGCACGATTGCGCCCGCCGATTTAAGCCGCGCAACCGTTGTCGCGTCGCGCGTTGGCACATGCGTCGCACGAAGCGGCGAACCGCTCGTTGTGAGCAAATCTTTCGTTTCAATTGTGTCCTTGATCGTGATCGGCACGCCGCACAATGCGCCAACATCTTCGCCACTACTGCTACGGCGCATGATCGTGTTTTCCACTTCGCGCGCACGCTCCATCGCATCGGGCGCAAGCGTGACGACGGCGTTCAATTGCGGATTCAACAATTCGGTGCGGCGCAAGTACGCTGCGACAACTTCGACGGGCGAAACCAGACGCGCACGCATCAATGCGGCGAGTTCAACAATTGATTGCGCGGTCAATTCGTCCGCCAAAATTTCAATCCTCTCAAGAATTCGATTCTCTTTCTACTCACTGCTTTTTCCGGGATGGTTGCGCGAGTAGTTCGACTAACTTTTGCGCGGCGCTGCCGAGTTTGCGGTCGCTTCTGTGAATCGCGCCGACTTCGCGCATCCACTCCGGTTCGGCCAGCGCGACGATAGCGAGTTGCCCGCTGCGCTGTTCATCCACGACGCTCGGACGCGGTAAAATCGCTGCGCCGAAACCAACTTCGACGGCGCGCTTGATTGTTTCGATGTTATCAAACTCGGCGACGCGATGAACCGTGACGCCGTAAGATTTCAGTATGCGGTCAGTCGCGCGTCGCGTCGGAATATCGCGCTCGAAGAGAACAAAATCGAGTTTGTCGAGTTCAGTCGTTCTCACTTTTTTGCGCGCCGCTAAAGGATGTGCGGGCGGGCAGACAAGTACGAGGCGATCACCGGGCAGTGGCACAATAGTTAAGCCGCGCCGTTTTTCCGGGAAAGCGACGATGCCTAATTCCACCGCGCCACTTAACACATCGCGGACAATGCGCGTCGTGCGGCTATATTCAAGATCAATCTTGGCCGCCGGATACAATCCCATAAAGCGACGCACAGCGGCGGGCAGTTCATGCAAGCCGATGCTGTAGACGGTGGCGACGCGCACTGTGCCACTGACCGTGCCCGTGTGCGCGCGCATCTGTTCCTGTAATTGGTTGAAGGCGGCGAGCACATTGCGGCTTTCCTGATAAAAAGTTTCGCCCGCCGCCGTTAAGTGTATGGCACGACGCCCGCGCACACGTTCAAGTAGAGTATGCTTGAACTTTTCTTCAAGCCCGCGCACTTGCTGACTCACCGCCGACTGCGTCACGAAGTTGCGTTCCGCTGCCTGTGAAAAACTTTTCGTTTCGGCTAGGTCGCAAAAGATTTTGAGCGTTTCAATCTGCACAATTAGAATTATAAGTTTAACTAAGCAAATGTGCAACTATTTTTCATTTTACCTTATAGCTTTGCACATCTATTATTCATGCTGTGAGTATAAGAAGTAATCATAGCAAAGCACCAAGCAACGAACCGGCGTTTGCTTTCTGCGTAGCTTTACATATAATTCGGCAACTCCGATTCAATAGAATTTTGCTCGTTAGAAAAATCGCGCAGGACTGCAATTAATTTCGCGCGGCGAAGAACAGGCTCTCCCTAAACACTATGGCGATTCGTATCAGCAAGACATTTGTTTTCCGCAAGCTGCATCAATTGTCCGGCATTATGCCGCTCGGCATCTTTTTGCTGGAACACTTTTACACTAACTCGAAGGCACTCAGTGGCAGAAATGATTTCAACAATGCGGTGGGTGATTTGCAATCCATTCCGTATGTCTTGTTCGTCGAGATCGGCGGCATTTTTATCCCTTTGCTTTACCATGCGTTCTACGGAATGCTGATTACGCTGGAGTGGCGTCCGAACAATTTGAATTATCCTTACGGGCGCAACTGGTTCTACACGATTCAGCGCATCACGGGCATCATCCTCTTCGTGTTCATACTGTTCCACGTACTGAATTTCCGTTTTGGATTGATTCCCGGACTCAACACGATGTCTGTGGCGACTCATCCAGATCAAGCGTTTGATATTGTGTCGCGCGAATTTTCGATGTGGTGGATCATGCTCATCTACGTTGTTGGCATCACAGCCACGGTGTGGCATTTCGCTAACGGCATCTGGCTGTTTCTGGTTGACTGGGGCATTACTATCGGCGCGCACGCGCAACGCGTGACAGGCTATGCGTGCATCGCGTTCGGCGCTGTGCTGCTGGCGGTCGGCATCAACGCGGCGGTTGCGTTCGTTCGTCCCGGCGGACTCCTCGGAGGTATTCTTTACTGACATGGCAACATCAGGCAGCAACGGAATCAAAATCGCCATCGTCGGCGGCGGCCTCGCAGGATTAGCGGCGGCGATGAAGATCGCGGAAGCGGGACACACAGTCGAGCTATTCTCCGTCGTGCCCGTCAAACGTTCGCATTCTGTGTGTGCGCAGGGTGGTATAAACGGCGCGGTCAACACGAAGGGCGAAGGCGATTCGACGCAGGAACACTTTGACGATACTGTTTACGGCGGAGATTTTTTAGCCAATCAACCGCCCGCGAAAGCAATGTGCGAAGCCGCACCGTCAATCATTTATCTCTTTGACCGCATGGGTGTTCCCTTCTCGCGCACGAAGGAAGGCTTGCTTGACTTTCGTCGCTTCGGCGGCACAAAGCATCACCGCACAGCGTTTGCGGGCGCATCAACCGGGCAACAACTTTTGTATGCGCTTGATGAACAAGTACGACGACGCGAAGTTGACGGGCAGGTTAAAAAGTACGAAGGCTGGGAAATGATGTCGCTCGTGCTGGACGATCATGGAGTGTGTCGCGGCCTTGTTGCGATGAACTTGCAGACGCTCGAACTGAAAGTCTTCAAAGCAGACGCGGTGATAATGGCGACGGGTGGCCCCGGTTTGATCTTCGGCAAGTCAACCAACTCGATGGTCTGCACGGGCAGCGCCACATCAATCTGTTACCAGCAGGGAGCGAAGTACGCGAACGGCGAATTTATTCAAGTGCATCCAACTTCGATTCCCGGCGAAGACAAATTGCGTTTGATGTCTGAATCGGCGCGCGGTGAAGGCGGACGAGTGTGGGTTCCGAAGAATCCGAAAGAGACACGTGCCGCGTCCGCGATTCCCGAAGGCGAACGCTGGTATTTCCTCGAAGAAAAATATCCCGCTTACGGCAATCTTGTGCCGCGCGATATTGCGACTAGGGAAATCTTTCAAGTCTGTCTTGACGGTATGGGCGTCGGCGGTGAAAACCAAGTCTATCTTGATCTCTCGCACATCCCTGCGGAGACGCTTGATCGTAAGCTCGGCGCGATTCTTGAAATCTACGAGATGTTCGTCGGCGATGATCCGCGCCATGTCCCTATGCGAATTTTTCCGGGCGTGCATTATTCGATGGGCGGTCTTTGGGTTGATTTCGAGCAGCGCACAAATATTCCGGGATTGCTCGCCGCAGGTGAATGCGATTATTCGATTCATGGCGCGAATCGTCTCGGCGCAAACTCGCTCGTCAGTTGCGTCTACGGCGGATTTGTCGCCGCGCCTGCTGCGATTGAGTACGCGAAGAACGTTGAACGAAACGGCGCGGACGGCTCGCGTATTTACGATCAGGAATTAAAGAAGCAGGAAGAAATCAACGGGACACTTATCAAGCAATCGGGCACGGAGAATCAATACAAGCTGCATGAAGAAATGGGCAAGTGGATGACGGACAACGTTACCGTCGTTCGTTACAACGATAAGCTTCAGGCGACGGATAACAAGCTGCTTGAGTTAATGGAACGCTATCGTAACATTTCGATCAACGATTCTAATTTGTGGGCGACGATGGCTTTACCGCAAGCGCGTCATTTGAAGAACATGCTGGAACTCGCGCGCGTTATCACGCTCGGTGCACTCAATCGTAATGAATCGAGAGGCGCACACTACAAACCGGATTTCCCGACGCGCGACGACGAGAATTTTCTCAAGACGACGATTGCCGAATACTCCGGCGAAGGCCCCGTGCTGTCTTATGAAAACGTTGACATCTCGCTCGTCAAACCGCGCAAACGTGATTACAGCCACAACAAGCAGGAGCAATCGAGCGCGAAGTTAACTGCGAACGCCGCCGCTTCCGGCCTGCCTTTGAAAGACGGCGCGCAGCAGATTCCAGAACAAGGTTGGGAAGCGAACAAGCCTAACATCAGCAATCCTGCGGTCTGGGCAAAGGACAAAGAAAAGATTGACCCGACGACGCCCGAAGGCTATCAATCAAGCGAAGAACGGGGTAAAGAACTGAAGGACGCGGGAGGCAAGTCAGACGCATTATGAGCACACAACACGTTTCCAATTCATCAGCATCTTCATCCGCATCGACGCGCCCGAATCCGCCGAAGTTTGTCGAGTTACGCATACGTCGGCGCGATAACCCGGACTCTGCGCAGCGTTGGGAAACATTTGAGATTCCATATCGCCCGAATCTCAACATCATCTCGTGTCTGATGGAAATTCAGAAAAATCCTGTCACGAAAGACGGACAACAAACGACGCCACCCGTCTGGCAGATGAATTGCCTAGAGCAAGTCTGCGGCATTTGCACGATGGTCATTAACGGCAAAGTTCGTCAAAGCTGCTCGGCGCTCGTAGACCAACTCGATCAACCGATTACGCTTGAGCCAATGTCGAAATTTCCGAACGTGCGCGACCTCGTCGTTGACCGCTCGCAAATGTTCGATCACCTGAAACGCGTTCAAGCGTGGATCGAAATCGACGGTACATACGATCTAGGCCCCGGCCCGAAAATGTCGCAGGAAGAAGTCGCGGAGCGCTACGCTTACTCGCGCTGCATGACGTGCGGCTGCTGTCTCGAAGCCTGCCCGCAATACGATGAGGATAATTACATAGGCCCGCAGGCCATTGCGCAGGTGCGTTACCAGAACATGCACCCGTCCGGCAAAATGACGCGCGACGCGCGGCTCGAAGCGATCATGCAGGACGACGGCATTACCAATTGCGGCAATGCACAAAACTGCGTGCGCGTCTGCCCGATGTCGATTCCACTGACGCACGCCATTTACCAAGAGAACCGCGAAACAATTATTCATGGACTCTTCGGCTGGCTGCGAAGGTAATCAACGGCTCGTAATTGAGCGAAAGAGGAAGCGCGGTGAATCAACAAAAGTTCGCCGCGCTTTCTCCTTTCACGCTCTGCGTCGCTTGCGCGCTTTCACAGCGACATCGGCCAAACCCGTGCCCAAGAGCAGCATCATCGTTGGTTCGGGGACGGCGGCGTTGCGTCTTCAAGGTTGATCGCCTTCTTTCAAATGTCCTTAACCCTCTTGCGTGTATGTCATTTGTGACATATAGTTACGTCGTATGGCGGATGATAAGGCTTTGGTTTGGCTGCGTGGCGAAGTGAAAACGCCGCCGTTCTCTACTGAGGCGCGAATCGAGGCTGGCGTCTTGTTGCGAAGGTTACAACGAGGTGAAAAGCTTCATCTGCCGCACTCACGGCCTATGCCCGGCATTGGGCGGCGGTGCCATGAGTTGCGGATCACCGACGCGGGCAAGACGTGGCGCATTATCTATCGCATTGACGCAGACGCGATTGTCATTCTCGACATCTTTAATAAAACCACCGCGCAGACGCCGCAGCGTGTCGTCGCGGATTGCCGACGGCGATTGAAGCAGTATGACGAATTACGATGAGAGGTATATGTTTCATGAACAAAGCAAAGCGTAAACGTCTCGAAGCGGCAGGATGGCGTGTCGGCTCGGCGGCGGAGTTGCTTGACCTATCGCCCGAAGAGGCGGCTTTCGTGGAAATGAAGTTGACTTTGGGACGGAGTTTGAGAGAGCGCCGGACGCGCCAGCGACTTTCGCAGAGCGAACTCGCCACGCGTTTGAAGTCGAGCCAGTCGCGCGTGGCGAAGATGGAGGCGAGCGACCCGACTGTTTCGCTCGACCTCCTCGTGCGCGCGTTGCTTGCGACGGGCGCGACCCGGCGCGAGATCGCCAAAGCGATTGCCGCGAGAGAGAGCACGGCGAACGCATAGGCGTATCGCCGCAAAGTAACGCGGGCGGCGAACTCACCACCCACGCTTTACATTACACGTCTTCGCTTCGGTTAGCATTTCGTCGCTTGCGCGCCTTCATTGCAACGCCTGCCAGCCCTGTGCCGAGCAGCAGCATCGTGGTTGGTTCGGGAACTGCCGATGCCTGCGGCGGGCTGGCAGTTCCTTGCAGTTGATCCACGCGCAAGCCGGTTGGGTTAACGGTAGATGATTATCCCCTTGACAAAGTATAGGCTTCATGCGATACTCCGTGCATGGAACGGAAACCTAAAACATTTAATCGCCAGCCGAACAAAACACAGCCCTCGATTTTTGAGGTCATGCAGAAGTTTGGTACTGAAGAAAAGTGCATCAAGCATCTGGAAAAGATTCGCTGGCCTGAAGGCTTGCGTTGTATCCGTTGCGATTCCGAGCGTGTGATGAACTTTGAAGGGACGGGCAAGACGGGCAAAGCGCGCAACCTTTACGAGTGCGTTGATTGCCGCTATCAGTACAGCGTCACGACCGGAACGATTTTCCATGACACCCACTTGCCGCTCACTAAATGGTTTCTCGCCATCTACCTGATTTGCAGCGCGAAGAAAGGCATCTCCGCCAAAGAACTTCAGCGTCAACTTTCGACTTCGTATAAAACTGCGTGGTATATGGCGCATCGTGTCCGCCTCGCTATGCAGCAAGATGATGATTTTTGTCAGAAGTTTTCGGGCGTTTGCGAAGTTGACGAAACCTATGTAGGCGGCACAAGAAAAGGTCAACGCGGCAGAAGCACCGCCAGTAAAGTTCCCGTACTCGGCATAAAAGAGAAGACATCAGGCAAAGTCCGTATGGCTGCTGCAAAAGATGTGTCGGCCGACACGCTGAAAAAGTTCATCCGCCTTCACGTAGAGGCGGGTTCGGAGATTCATTCGGACGAGTTCTCGTCGTACTTGTGGCTGGACGGTTCGGAGTACACGCATAAGGCTGTCAAACATGCCGACGAGTACGTGACCGCAGAAGGCGTCACGACGAACGGCGTGGAAAACATTTGGTCGCTTTTCAAGCGTGGCATCGTTGGTCAATTCCATAAAGTTTCGGCCAAGTATCTTCCGCTCTACCTTGATGAGTTTTCGTTCCGCTTCAACAACAGGAGCGAATACGGCCTAATGGATAGAGTGTTGAAATCTAGCTATTAGGCAGAAGGTTAAAATCTCTAAGGATAAAGTCCCGTAGCATCTCGGCATCGACTTGGTCGTAGCCAAACTTGCCAGCGTTTACGATCTTCGTGTAACTATGCGTAGATTGCTTATGCGGTGCTAAGTTCTTGTTGCGGTTCTGCCATGCTATTAAATCGGCCGCTTGGAGAGGCAGGACTGTTTTGTCGTTTCCAAAATATACCTCGCCAAACAGGGCGCGAAGAGGTTCGGGCATGTCGGGCTTTAGTTCATCGAACAGGCGTTTACACCGAAGACCCTCTTTCCCCTGCTCATCGAACATGAAATCAACCTTGCCCTTCAAGCGTAGGTTTATTTGGGCCTGCCCTACGTTATTAATGATGTGGTGGAAGCAGGCAAAATAGGGGTGTTTCAAAAAGTATCTTTTCGTCCCTTGCGGTTTTGGCCTGTGGGGTTTCATGATGCGAGTAAAGTCGCACCACAGAATCGTCGTCAACAGGCCGTAATGAATCCGCTTCAAGGCGATGTCGGTGAGCACGTTCGTTTTAGCTTCGGCCTCTTTTCTGGTGAAACCCGCAAAGCATTCCGTAAGGGTCGCAGCCTCGCTGGACTTGAAATAGTCAATGGGCTTGTCGGCGTCAATTGCTGCTTGCCAATCGAGTGAGAACTGATCCCACGCCTCTTTTTTTGCGACTAAAGCAGCCAGCAGCATGAAGGGGCTTTGCGCGTCGCTGCCGCTGTCGTCTATGAACACGCCGAACATCGCAAACAGCCTCCCCTCTCGCTCGCGCGGGGATAGCCCGCATACGAGTATGCCGAGAGGTGAGTATCGTTCCCTTTGACGTACTTTGTCAAGGGGATAAGCACCATGCGGAAACCCGCCCCCATCATCTGTTTATTGATCTTTTCCCTGCTGTTGCCACTGACAGGCGTTGCCTCTTACCAAGCTACAGCCCAGTCACGCACACGTCGCCCGTCGTCCGACAAGATGACGCAGAATCTACACAATCGTCTTCGTCATACACCACGCGGAAGCGGTGAACGAGCGCGCGTTATCATCAGTCTTTCCGACACCACGACGGCACAGCAAGCACGCCTTGCGCTTCAGAACGCGGGCGCAAATATTGGCAAACAACTGGACGCTCTGAATGTTATGAGCGCCGAAATTCCCGTCGAGAAGCTGGAAGAGATCGCCGCACAGGGCGACGTATCGTGGGTCTCGGAAGATCAGGAAGTGCGCTCACTTTCCACGCCCGATAATACCAGCCACGTAGAGGTAACAACCGGCGCGAGCGGCGTCCTTCCGGTTGGAAATGACGGCATTGCGAAGGGCGGAGGCGGCAACGGTGTCGGCATTGCAATTCTCGACAGCGGCATCACGCCCTCCGATGCGGCGGAGTTTGTCGGCTATCAGGAACAACAGAGCGGCGGGCTGCTCGGTCTCGGATTAACTTCTCAAACCTATCTACAATCCTATGATCGTATTAAAAAACAGATAGATTTCACGGGCGAGAATCGAACTGACGATGCTTACGGGCACGGCACGCATACGGCGGGAGTGGCCGCCGGAACAGGCCAGTCGAGCGAAGACTACGCCGCGCAGCATTCCGGCGCACCGACCTACGGAGGCATCGCAACGGGCGCGAATCTGGTGAGCGTGCGCGTTCTCAATTCGCAGGGCGTGGGTACTGTCTCGCAGGTTATCGCGGGTATTAACTGGGTCATCCAGAACAAGAGCGCCTATAACATTCGCGTGATGAATCTTTCGCTTGGCGCACCTATCGCGCAGAGCTACAAGACAGACCCGCTGTGTCAGGCGGTTGGTAAAGCCGTTGATGCGGGGATCGTCGTCGTCGTGGCGGCAGGCAACTGGGGCAAAGATGCCAATGGTCAAACGATCTATGGCGGCATTCTTTCACCGGCCAATTCACCGCAAGTAATCACCGTCGGCGCGACCAACACGCAGCAGACGAATCAGCGTTCGGATGATGTGGTGACGAGCTACTCTTCGCGCAGCCCGACGCTGGTTGACGGCATCGTGAAGCCTGATCTGGTTGCGCCCGGCAACCGAACCGGCGCGGCCGAAACCGCCGTCTCATCGCCTTCGGCAAGTTACTCTTATTCTTCAACCGGCGGCGGCGGTCTCATCGGCGATCTTGTGGCCGGCAACACGAGCACGAACACGCCGCAGGCAACCGGTACATACCAAATCCTGAGCGGTACATCCTTCGCTGCGCCCGCCGTCTCCGGCACAGCCGCGCTGATGATCGAAGCGAACCCGTCGCTGACACCGCGCATTGTCAAAGCCGTACTGATGCGCACGGCACAGCGCCTGCCCGTTTATGAAAAGATGGTAATGAACGGACAGATGACGGCGTTTGAGCGTCTAATCACTGAAGGCGCAGGCGAACTCAACACCTCCGCCGCCACGAAAGTTGCTGCCGCGATTCGTCAGGATGTTAATCGTGCCAAGCCCGGCGACGATCTTATTACTAAAAAGAATGTGTCCTATTCCACGCTCGGGGTAACTGCTCCGATTGCTGGCGAGAGTGTTCCGCTCAACAACGGCGTCGTGTGGGTTGACGGCGTGGCTTTCACAGAAAAGCTGAAATTGACCAACGGCTTTCAACTGGCAGACGGCCAGATCGTCACTAGCGGCTTTGCCATCGCCGACGGCTATCTGATGACCGATGGAAGCTACGTGTTTTCAAACGGAATTGTCGTCAGCAGCGGCATCGTCGTTAGTAGCGGCATCGTCGTTAGTAGCGGCATCGTCGTTAGTAGCGGGATTGTCGTTAGTAGCGGGATTGTCGTTAGCAGCAATTACATAAGCGCGGACGGAACCATCTCGTCCAATGCTTTGTATGGGCTAAGCTTCAATAACGAAGCGGCATGGGCATCAAACGTGGTTGATCCTAGCTCCACTACCGCAAACGAGAATGAGGTTATGATCCAGGGCGAAGATGCCTACCCCATTGGCATCCAGCGATTGTCCAGCACGAGTTCACTCTTTCCACACCGATAACAGCAGGCATGAAGGCGTGGGGGTTATGTAGTTAGTTCCCACGCTTCTTTCAAACGATAGGTGCGCAATGACTAACGAGAAAGCAGAACTGAAGAGTCGTTTCGTTCCGGTGGCGGTAATTGTCGCAGGCATTTCATTGTGGCTGCTTGCCACCGTCATCCTCTTTGCTCGGTATGGATGGCAGGATCAAATGATTGTCCTCGCGCTCATGCCAGTGGTTATTATTACAGGGCTATTCCCGAACACATTTCCGTTACCTTCGGTGTTAAAGCTGAATCAGGAGAAGATGACATTTACCCTCTCGGATGCCATCGTTCTATTCGTCGCTTCCTGGCATGGCCTTCCGGCGGCGGTCTTCCTTGCCGGCATCGAGGGATTCACATCCTCGCGGCGCACTGTCTGCCGTCTCTCCAGCAATTTGTATTCGTTCGGCATGATGTCGCTTGCCGTTGTCGCTGCCGCCACAAGCCTTAACCTCACCATGCGCTACGGTTTCAGTGAATCAGGTGCGGGTCTCAACCACCGATTTATTGCCGTCGCTGTTTCACTAATCATTGCTAGCACCGTTCAAATAACAGCCAACACCGGGATTATTTCATTGCTCTTTGCGGCCCGGCTCGGCAGCCCCTTTATTGTTAGTTGGAGAGACAACTTACTCTTCGCCGCCCCGATGGTTCTTCCCACTAGCACAGCGGCGAGCATGATGTATATTGCGCTGCAACACGATGCCTTTACGACAATCGTCATCGGCGCACCCGTGCTTATCGCCATTCACTTCGGGCAACGCCAGTTTCGCGTGAGCGTGCAGGAACGCATCAACGCGGTTGAGCAGGCACAGCGCGAACACATTAGTTTGATGAAGAAGGCGCACCACAAAACCATCGAAGCCCTCGCCGTTACAATCAATGCCAAAGACAAGGTAACGCACGATCATGTGCTGCGAGTGCAGATTTATGCGGCGGGCGTAGCGCGCCTTCTGGGATGCAGCGATGCCGAAATAGAGGCTCTGGATGCGGGCGCGCTGCTCCATGACATCGGCAAAATAGCCGTTCCCGATTACATCCTAACTAAGCCCGGCAAGCTCACCGCAGAAGAGTTTGAAAAGATGAAACTGCACACGCTGGTCGGCGCGCAGATTCTAGGGCGCGTGGAATTTCCCTATCCGGTTGTGCCGGTCGTCCGCTCGCATCATGAACGCTGGGACGGACACGGCTACCCGGACGGATTAAAGGGCGAAGAGATTCCGCTGACGGCGCGCATTATTTCCGTTGTTGATTGTTTCGATGCCGTGCGCGAAGACCGCCCGTACCGTAAAGGAATGACCCGGCAGGAAGCGATAGACTGCATCATGAGCGGCAGCGGCACACAGTATGATCCGCGCGTCGTCGGCACTTTTCTCACACACTTGCCGCACTTCGAGGCCGAAATTCAAGCCCGGCGCAGCGAGCCTATGCCAACGTTCGGCATTGAGACTGTCGAGACACTTTCCGAAGCGGCGCGGCTAATCGCTCCGGCGGCGGGGCTGGCGGAAACGATGGAAGATACCCAAACAGACCGCGCCGCTTTCTCGGATCAGGAGTTAGGAGCTTTATACGACTTTACGCAGGCCGTGAGTAAAGCAAACGGTGACAAAGAGAGGCTCGAAGCATTCACCTCTAAGTTGGCAACCTTTGTACCATATGATCTCTGCACAGTAACTCTTGTCCGGCCAAAGACCGGCGATAACGTCGTGACTCATGCGGCGGGGCAACACTCAAAACAACTCGAAGGCCGCAACATCACGACCCGCGAAGGAGTCACGGGATGGGTGATCGCCAACGGACGGTCTTTCTGTAATACAGACCCTAAGCTCGATCTCCCGCCATCGTTCGCCGGGGAATTCGACGCCTATCAAACGCTGGCCGCGTTTCCAATTATTAAAGGCGCCGTAACGCACGGAGCAATCACGCTTTATTCATGCGCGCTTTCGGAGTACACCACACACCAGCAGAATTTACTAAAAGAGGCGGCGGCGATTCTGGCAATGGAACTTTCGCAGGCGGCTAAAGTTTATCGCTGATGCGGGCTGATAATTTAGCTCAAATGGGATTAGCCACAGAGTCATAGAGAGTCACGGAGCACTCAAGAAACACATAAAGAACTTCAGTTGTTCCTTTCGTAATTACTCTCTGCGCCTCTCCCGTCTCTGTGGCAGATTTTGAAACAGGCTCTCAATCTCTTTTTTGAAGCGTTACGCCTCCCAACCAGCGTGAGCTAAATTATCCTTGCCATCTCTCCATGGTTTATATAAAATGTTTTAAGCTGGTTAAAGTTGTTGTAACACTACTCTCTCTGGCGTTTTTCTACCACTAGGAGATACACACCACAGATGGATTCCAAAGAAACGGCGTCGTCCGTGCCGCTAAACGAAGAAGTATCTTGTGCGCAATCCGGTGATACGTTCGACGCACAGCGCGAAGTCGAACGGCTCAAAGGCGGCTTCGTCAATACGCTTGTGCGCGATGTGCGTTTGCCGCTGGCGAGTATACTTGGGCTGCTGGAACTATTTGAAAGCAAGTTGGCGACGCGCGAAGCCTTCGATATGGAAGATCGCCAACTGCTCGGCGCGGCGATTGAAAACGGCGACCGCATACGCCGTTTGCTGGACGATCTGCTCGAAGTTGCGCAGGGGCGCGAACGCCCGCTCGTGCTTGAACTGGAAACCGTCTGCGTCAAGCAACTGCTTGAAGAGATCGCGGAGCCTTCGCGCGGTGAGGCGGCGTTGCGCGGCGTGGAACTCAACGTCTGTGTGGCGAATGATTCTTTGTGTGTGCGTATTGATGCGCGGCAAACTCGGCGTGCGATCTATCATTTATTAACCGCCGCCCTCGCCGCAACGCCGGATGGCGGCGCAGTCAACATCGAAGCGCAATCGGTTAAGGGTGGGCGACTCGGCGACGAATCGAAGCGTCTGGTAGTCATCAACATCGCTGATTCCGGCGCAGGAATTCCGGCAGAAGAAGTGCCGTTCATGTTTGACGCTTTCTGGCAAACGTCGGACGCGCATCGCAATAAAGTCCACGGCGTCGGTCTCGCCGTCGCGCGCCGCATCGCCGCAGCACATGGCGGCAATGTTTCCGTGCGTAGCCAAGTCGGTTCCGGCACGATCTATTCAATTGTGTTGCCAATCAATCTTGAGGAATCTGCGACCGCTAAGCGACGAATTTTGATTGTAGACGACGTGCCGGAGATACTGCTTTTGCAACGCAAGCTCGTTGAACGAATGGGCTATGAAGTCGAAATTGCAGCGAACGGACGGGCGGCGCTCGCCGTTGTCGAAAAGCGCACAATTGATTTGTTGATTACGGATTGGGCGATGCCCGGCATGAACGGGGGCGAATTAATTGATGCGCTTAAAAAGGACGCGCGCTTTCGCACCATTCCCGTAATTGTCCTCACAGGCCATGACACGGATACAGAGCGCGATGAAGCGACAGCGGCAGGTTGTAATCGCTTTCTCGTCAAACCCTTCAAACGCGACGAACTACAAAGCATCCTCAAGGAACTGCTGCCGCCAGCGCAAGAAGACAGCAGTTTGGAGACAGAGGTCAGAATATAAGGCGGCGGCCTTCGCATTGTTCACAGAACTCTTTGTATCATTCACCTCGACGCTTCCGGTATCATCCACCGTATTAATTCTGTCTCCTGACTTCTGTCTTCTGAATACTACTCTCACATTCCCAGCACATTGATGAGTTCCTGCACAGATGCGGCGCTCTTTTGGAGTGCGATGCGTTCTTCCGCGTGCAAATTAATTTCGATAATTTGTTCTAAGCCCCGCGCGCCTAATTTGCACGGCACGCCGACATACAAACCGTTGATGCCATACTCGCCTTCGAGATACGCGGCGCACGGCAAAATCTTTTTCTTGTCTTTCAAAATTGATTCCGTCATCTCGACTGCCGCCGAAGACGGCGCGTAATAAGCCGAGCCTGTCTTGAGAAGCGCGACAATCTCTGCGCCGCCGCCCGCCGTGCGTTTCACAATTGCGTCAATTTGTTCCTGCGGCAAAAGCTCTGTTACGGGAATTCCAGCGCACGTTGAATAACGCGGCAAAGGAACCATCGTATCGCCGTGACCGCCCAAAACAAACGCCGTCACGTTCTCCACAGACACATCCAACGCTTCCGCCAGAAAGCAACGCATACGCGCCGCATCAAGCACGCCTGCCATGCCGATCACGCGATGCTTCGGAAAGCCCGAACGCTTATACGCCACCTGACACATCGCGTCCAACGGATTCGAGACGATAATCAGAATGGAATCCGGTGAGTATTTCACTACTTCATCAACAACCTTCGAGACGATGTCTGCGTTCGTCCTTAACAGATCGTCGCGGCTCATGCCGGGTTTGCGCGCGAGGCCTGCGGTGATAATCACGACATCGGAATTCTTCGTCTCTTCATAACTGTTCGCGCCCGTCAAACGCACGTCAAAGCCTTCGATGGGCGCAGTCTCCGCGAGGTCTAAAGCCTTGCCCTGCGGCACGCCTTCCACGACGTCCACGAGCACTACGTCGCCCAACTCTTTGCTTGCCAGCCACACGGCCGCGCTCGCGCCGACATTGCCCGCGCCGACCACCGTTATCTTGTTTCGCTTGCCCATAATCGTTACTATTCCTTTCGTCGAAAAGAAGTTTATTTGATACTGAATTTTGGCGAAGAGCGACAATACATCAGCCGCTGGATTTCGGCAACATTCGGCAACAACACGAGCGGCAAGCTTGCCGTTTCACACGCCGCAAACATTCAATGCGAACTCTTGATCGATTGAAATCATGGCTGGGATTGAGCCGCACACATAATCCAGCGCGGCAACAATTTGATTGGGATGCGACACACGCAGATGAATCATTCGATCCATTTCCCGATCCTGTCCGCATTGAGATTCAGGATGTGTTTGATCTACACACGATTAGTCCGCGCGACGTGCGTGGCGTTGTCGAAGAGTATTTACGCGAGGCACACGCGGCGCACTTCCACGATGTGCGAATTATTCACGGGAAAGGCAAAGGCGTGCAGCGAGATATCGTGCGCGGCATACTTGCACGCACGGCATTCGTTATAGATTGGACTGATGCACCGCCGGAAGCGGGTGGGTGGGGCGCAACGATTGCACGCCTTAAACGAAATTAGTTTGCTTATCAGCGGATTCCCTGCAAGTATTCGCTGAAGCGCAGGCGATCACTGCCGCTCATCATCTTGATGTGTGCGCCGATCAGATAGCCTGGTTCCGTTTCGCTATCGTCAAGTTCGAGCGGTTCGTAACGCATCGGCGCGGCCTGCAAGTGAACGCTCCCCGTCTCTAATTCGAGCGCGATGCTGAGCGTGCGGTCTTCGCCCGTCAGATACCTGTCACCGATGCGAATAGAAGGCACGACGAGCGCCAACCCGGTCGCGCTCACATCGCGCGTGTGGCCTTGCAGAATCGCCGCGTTGTTTCGCGTGCCCGGCGTCGTTGCAGTTGTTCCCCCATTGATTAACGAAACGCGCAACGATAAACGCGCGCGATGACGCGGGGCGCGGCGATGGTTGCCGATAAACTCGCGCACGCGTGCGGCGAGGGAACGCATCATTTCCGGCATCTGCTTGAAATTCTCCTAGTCGGATGTTATGGCAAAGGCAACAGGGCACGGGAAACGTATAATCAGGATAATCAAGGCTACAGACTCCCGCTATGCTTTTCGTGTCTGACAACGGCGCAAACTTTGTGGCTAATGGTAACATCATCTGTCGCCTGCGCGAGTTTTTGTTTTCCGCGCGCGTGCTTTATCTAAAGAAAGGACAGGAACAAGTATTTTAGGACTTTCTCAAATTAGGTAAAAGCGATTGCCGGATTTCTAAGTTGCTGTTTCAAATAATCCGACAACAAGCCGTGTTTTAGCTGATAAACCGTGTGGGCTGTTTTGTCAGCCAGTTCTTTGAAAACCACCCAGACCAGCAGTGCCGCCGCAATGTGATTGCGCTGCGAACGGTTCAAACGGCATTGGCAGTATTCAATGCCCGTAATTTGTTTAGCTTCGCGGTGAAATTGCTCAATTTTCCACCGCTGACCGCTCGCTTTTTGAGCTTCATCAGTGTCCGATTGAGTGACATCGTTGGTCACGATGTAGTCCGTGCGGTTGGTAGAAACCGTTACCCGGAACAATTTCAAGTGCGTAGCGGAAGCAAACTTTTTGACTTTCACGCTTTTGCCTGAAAGTAATTCTGTCTCTGTCCACGCAAGAGTTTCGATTGCCCGATAGGAGTGCGTGCCGCGCGAGTCGTCCACTAAGCGATTCCGCTTGAGCGGACAATAGAAAATCTTCTGTTCTTTGATCAGTCGGGTCATCAGTGGCATCGTCGCGCGACCTAAGAGTCCATCAGCACGAAGCGAAACTCAACCTGGCGAAATGTGAGCGCGTCAAGCATTTCTGAGACATGGTCAAGTTTGGTTTTGCCATCTCGGTCAGGATCGAACAAGCGGTAATCAAGCACCCAGAAGCGGTCGAGTTCCGGGTTGTAATAAACGCAAGTAACTAAGCCGATGCCTTTGATGACGGCGTGTTCGTTGCCCGAATACTGCCGCCGGACACCTTCGATGGCGAACGAGTAGGATTTATCCAAAACTGTGTCATCGAAGATAATCGCACCCTTAGGCGAATACACAATGTGGTCTTTGACTTTCTCCCACAACAGGCGCGGCGTTAGTTTCTCGGTTTTCAAATAACGATAAACGCTGTTGTGGTCTAGGTGTTCAAAATGCTCCGCCAAATTCGTGCAAGTGTAGTTGATGTGGCTGGAGAGCAAGTATTGACAATAAAGTTGGCGTGTTGTTTTCACGCCTCAAGTCTAATTCGATTCAAACTTTTGAGAAAGCCCTATATTTAATGAACAACCTGCGCCCGATTGCAGACATTATCACTGATCTCTCTAAGCCGATTCCAGACCGGCTCCTTAAAACCAAAACCGTCGGCGGCCAAAAGATACGCTTTATCCCTTGGTACACCGCCGTCCGGTTTCTAGACCTCTACGCGCCCGGCTGGTCTTACGAAATACGCTCTGTGACGGGCGTTGCGGATCAATTGATCGTCGTCGCGCGTATCTCCATTCCCTGCACCGAAGGAATCATTTACCGCGAAGCGACCGGCATTGAAGACGTGCAGGTAAAAGGCTACGGCGACGCCGCCAGCAACGCATCTTCAATGGCAATGCGGCGTGCGGCGGCAGCCTTCGGCTTAGGCTTGCATTTGTATGATACTAAGAAAAGCTGAGTGTAGATTCGTTCTGAAGCGGGAATTACGCACTGTTGTGACCGTTGTCGCGCGAGGCGATGTAGCGATCAACAACTGTTGCTAGATTGTTCACCACATCGGTTACTTTGTTCAGGTTATTCGTGACTGTGACAAGCTGCGTATCATGCCTTTGGAGTAAATCGAAGATGACTGTGTAAGAACGCTCGAAGCGCGCGATGCGCTCGTCGTGCTCGGCCAGTTGCTCATCCGTCTTTTCTTGCCGACTAGCGAGCCTAGCCATAATGACTTCAGTTTGCGCCAACTGCTCGGCAATGTATTCTTGCTTTTCCGCAGTACGCTCTTGCCGCTCGATAATGAAGTTCATTATCCGCTCTAGTTCAGCGTTCGTCATAATCTTAACGGCCTCTCGATTTCTTATGCACGCGGTCTGTAAGGCTTCATATTGATGAAGAAAGAGAGGCGCGTCAAGGATATTTGAAGTGCCTCTCTTATTACTTTCAAAGTGTGGTGCTCCCGGCGCGATTCCAACGCGCGGCCTGACGCTTAGGAGGCGTCCGCTCTATGCAACTGAGCTACGGGAGCATGAACTTGAAACGGTAACAGATGTGCCGCAACGTAGTCCAGAGCGCGAAACTACGATTGATATTTGATAAGCGAGCGCACATCGTAGCCTTCGAGCTTTTTGCGTCCCGGCAAAAATTCCAGTTCGACGACGAAGACGAGTCCGGCGATTTCTCCGCCCAACCCTTCCACAAGATCAACAACTGCTTTCGCTGTGCCGCCCGTCGCCAGCAAATCGTCTGCGATGAGTACGCGATGCCCACGCCCGACGGCGTCGCGGTGAATCTGTAAAGTGTCCTGCCCGTATTCCAGATCATACGAGAGCGAAGCGCATTCGGCAGGCAGTTTGCCCGGTTTGCGCACTGGCACAAAGCCTGCGCCGAGACTATAAGCAAGCGCAGGCGCAAAGATAAACCCGCGCGCTTCGATGCCGATCACAGTGTCTACGCGCTCGTCCTTGAACTCTTCGGCGAGCGCATCAATGGTCAAACGCAAGCCCTGCGGATTCTTGAGCAGCGTCGTGATGTCGTAAAAGTTAATGCCCGGCTTTGGAAAATCAGGCACTTCGCGGATTAGTTTTTTTAGTTCGTTCATTGTTCAGTGGTCAGCTATCAGCAATCGTTTATCAGTTTGAAACAGTAATTTCTGAAAACTGAAAACTCTTTACTGAAAACTGTTTTCACCTTTCTATGCGAAAAGCTGAATAGGTGTTGGATGGATCAAGGCTAAGTTCTTCGACGTTTGCAACTGAAGCATGTAGTGGGCCGGTTGCAAGATCGTGCTTAAAAGCTTCGACGCTCGCCGCGTCGCCTTCTGCCCAAGCTTCGACGCGTCCGTCCTTCAAATTGCGGACATAGCCGGTCACTTGATGGCGCGCGGCGGCGCGTTGCGCAAAGAATCGGTAGCCGACCCCCTGCACTTCTCCGCTAATCGTAAATTTACGCGCGATCTTCATTTACGCTTCAAGACGAATCTCGGATGCGATCAATGCGTCTTCGTTCGTCGCTTTTCCGGCTTAACCTTTCGGTCTTTCATCTGCGCATGATGCTCGCTCAGTTTCGCCGTCGTCAGAAAATCTCCCGGACTTTTTGCGCCAAGTGCTTTCACAACATTGAGCGGCGTCGGAGTGATTAAACTGCGCCACACGGCGCGCCCATTTCTGTCCGGCTGGCAGAGCCTTGTGATAAACAGGTAAGACGCGACGAACGACGCGGCGCAGAACATGCCTATGCCCGCTTCAAACATATGCGGCGCAGAACATGCCTATGCCCGCTTCAAACATATAAAGACTCCTACGGCAAATGCGGCGACGATGCACCGGGCGGCGTTTATCCTAAAAGAAAGCCTGTTGAAAAATCAAACGCGCGCAGATGAATGAACGTCTTGCCGATTCAATTATGCACGTTTGCCGCGTTCCCGTTATCTTCGATTAACTCGACGATGGCGACTCCGCCGGGCGCAACGCGACATTTAACGACGCTGCGTTTGTTTTCCAAACTCAACGGCAACTGTTTTTCGCCCGTCCATTCGCGCGCTTCTTTAATCGCTTTTCCACGAAGGCTGAGGCTTACGTCAACGCTCGCGCTCCGATCAACCTGCGCTAGTCCCTGTTGCGGCTTCAGGACACCGTTGTTATTAATCAACGTCACGATCCAGCCGCGCGACGTTCGGTTAATGAGATATTGCGCATCGCCAGTCACGCGCACAGGCGTCGCTTCCGCAAAAAGATGCGCGAGCAAATGCGCTGCGAAGGCAGTCAATCTTTCGTCTTCGCCAAGCAGATCAGGCAGCGCACAGTAAATGACCAATCCACGCCCGATTTTGTTGATTGTCACAAGCGGATCGCCCGCCGGTGTGGTCATTAAAACTTGCGCGCTATTAATCGGACGGGTGCGTTCGTAACGAAACATGCCGCCGCGCAAATCTGCGTTCGCATCATTCTGTGAAAGACAACGCGCGTCGTTTGCCTCGCCCGTCGCGCCGAGCGAGCGAGCGCCGGTGAATTCATCCGGCAAGCCTTTCGCCTGCGCTGCGTTGAGCAGCACCACACCGCCTTTGCGCACATAATCAGCGAGTCGCGCCGCCCACTGCTTTGACCATTCAATGCGCCCGCCGACGACAATCGCGCGGTAAGCATCAATCGCGTCTTTGCGCTCTTCCGATGCGACGAGCACATCGAAGATGTCACCGAACATGCCGTTGACAAACGCCTGCCTGTCGCCCGTTGCCGGTTCGCCTTCTGTCACAGGCTGCGGGTAATAGGCCGCGCCGAAGAGTTCGCGTAGCGCGCGGTCGCTGCGATTTACGGGCGACACGCCGAAAGGCAGTTGCGGATAATCCGTCATGTCCCAACCGTGCGCCGGATCAAGCAGGAAAGCGACGGGCGTATACGGCACGCCGCGCTCCGCGTGCTTTTCCGCGAACTGCATAAACTCGTTCGTGATGCGCCCGAGCGGATTCAATTGAAACTCATGTTCGCCAGGGCCGGGTTTGAAGAATTGATCGAAGCCTTGCTCAAGGTAGATAGCAGACGCGCCCGCCATGTAGTAAAGGTAATAACTTTTGCGATACCAGGAAAGCGACGGCCCCATCGTCGCGCCATACCGCGAGTGAAAGAAATTATCAGGCCCGGCGTAGCTCATTTGCTTCGTGAAGATCGTCGCCGTGTCGCCGAAATTGGGCGCATGATAGTAAAGGAAGTCTGCGCCGTATTGCCTTGCTGCGCCGCGTGTGAACGCAACGCGCATCGCCACAGACGGCTGCACCGATGCTGTTTCGATGCCTACAAAATCGCTTCCCCAGCGTGCGAGCGCGTGTGCGAACGTAGTGCTTGATGTTGATTGCGCGACAATCAGTTTATTCCACATCGCGCCCGTTTGCGTGTGAAAGATCGCGCTCCACTTTCTTTCGAGCGCGTGCGTATAAGCAGTGTGTTGCGCTTCGAGCAGTTCGCGTCTAGGCATGTCCGGTGCAAGGTTCATCTCCTTCGCCGCATCGCCATAAACGTGGCCGATGCTTTCGCCGGAAATCCAGCCTAAGAATTGATCGCGCAATTCGCCGTTAAGTAACTTCCATGCCGCCTGTCCTTCCGTCTCTGTCATCGTTGCCGTGCCGTAATTTATTAACACGGCGAAGGGCGCATGTGTTTCTCGCAGGTAACGGCGAAACGCACTGCCGTCATGCAAGAGCGCAGGCAAATCATTGATGTAAACGACGGGCGCAACCAGCTTTGACGAGAAGATGGGCACATCCCGCGCGCCGCTATACTTCTTAATGAACTCTTCGATGGGTTCGGCGTTGAACGGATAGAGCGGGCGTTCTGCTTGCGGTTTGTCGTAAAGTTTCCAGAATTCCGGCGTGATGTTCCAGGGCATTATAAAATCGCGTCCGGCAAGCGGCTCGCGCTGCCACGCCGGATTGACCGGCGAGATGTTCGCTGCGTCTTGGCCTAGAAGCGGCGTGAGACTTATTCCGCTTTGTTGCAGGCCGCGCAGGTAACGCGTCGCGGCAAAATCCGGTTTGCGTCGTCCTTCCGGCACATACGCGAGATCGTTTGTGAGCAGCACACAATCAACGTGGCGGCGCGCTTTTGTTTGCTTTTCGATTTCGAGCGAGATGCGCGCCCTTCCTTTGTCGAGCGTTGTTGAAGCGGCATCCCAAACGAACGCCCAGCCCCAGTACATACTCGTTTCATCGTGCGCATCAATAATGTCTTGCGCGCCGAATTCGTGGCGCAAAACTTCACGATTATTCTGCATGATGCGCAGCGTAAAATTTTCTCCCTTCGCCGCCCAATCCGCATAGCGCACACAGATTTTGTATTGACCTACGCGCGGCACTTCTATGTCCTGATAAACGATTGCGCTTGTTTCGTCCGCGCTCGCGGCGATGCTGTTCCATTCGCTTTCGCCGCCCTGCGACCACTCTGCGGACGTGCCCGGCCCGTTGATGCCCCAGCCACGCGCCTGTGCACGCGAGAGATTTGCCCACGAAGGATTAAGCACAGGTTCGCGCCGCGCATCCGTCGCAAGGCCGCGCATGTTCTCTGCCTCGTACCAGAGATATTCGTAATTCGCTGGCGATGAATGATTGAGTGTGCGTTGTTGGGCGGAGATTGACCGGCTGTGGAAAAATATCGCGGCGGCCAGCACTAGCAGATAAAGAGCAATGGCGCTGCGCCGCAATCTTTCGCTTTGCATCAACGTGGAAATACTGTGCAACGAACCTTTAGCCAATTGCGTCAAGACATTCACAGATTGAACGCTGGCGGCAAGTGTACATAGGCGTATCGCGCAAAGTGAAAAGGCTCGCTTTGCTTTCGCGCAATTCTTGTACTAAGTCGAGAAAATCAGCAGGCTCGTTTGTCTCAAAGGCGACGACGAATTCCTGATCGTCGAGGCCGAACGAATACGTCGTGTGCAGCCTGACCGATTGATACTTCATGCCGATGCGTATGTGCTCGTCCATCATCAATTGTCTTTCTTCGGCGGAGCGTGCATACCACTCGCGCGTTTTGACAAACGGGTAGACGAACAAATAATTGCCTTTGCCCGGCACGATGTGCAAACGATCTTCGACGTGCTCAGGATTGTCTTTATCGATATACATCGAACGCTTCGTCATAGACAAAAATGATTGCGTCGCTTCAAGGTGTTTGCCAAGCTGCGTGTGATTAAGGCGCGCGGTCATTTCCTGCATCGGGTCTAAATGATAACCGATGCGCCAGATCATAAAATCGGCGGTCGTGCGCAAGCCCGTCAGCGAGTAAGATTGAATCAACAATTCACCGCGAAATTCATCAACGGCTTCGATGAACTCCGCTCTGGCGCGACGCTTTGTTTCATCATCAAGTCTATGCCACTCTGGGCGCGCGCGATAAAAAGTGAAGTTGACGAACTGGCGTGGAATGGTTTGTTTGGGAAATTGCTCGACGACATCTCGATTGGCGGCGAGACGCAACGAACCACGCGGTTCCGTGCCCGGCCTATGCTCACTCATAATGTTCTTCAACCCCTAATATAAAAGTGATTATAATTCTTAAAATTAAAGTGCCACGCAAAGTTTCGTTGCTTGAATTAAAAACATTTCGCATGGTTCCGTTTATTGTGCGGCGAACGACGAAGGATTGCAACTCACGCGCCGGATCAATTACGCACATTGCGCCGAAAAGCGAAGGATGCGCTATAATATTTTTGTTCGTTAAAATTATCGCCGACGGTAAAACTTAATCATGCACCCGTAGCTCAGTTGGATAGAGCGTTTGACTTCGAATCAAAAGGTCGTCCGTTCGAGCCGGACCGGGTGTACCATTATTTACAATAAGTTAGGGCATCTATTGCGGATGCCTTTGTCGTTTAGTGTGCCTATAGTGTGCCAACTACCCAAACAAGATTTTTTCTAGCTTCTCTGTCGCATCCTGTTGCATGGACGGTAGCACATGCGAATAAACATCCATTGTGAGTGTGACGCTGGAATGTCCTAGCCGCTCGCTCGCCACCTTCGGATGCACGCCCGCCGAAAGCATTAGCGTTGCGCAAGTGTGGCGCAGATCGTACAGGCGTAAGGTTTCGGGAAGCCCGGCGCGCTTCAGGACAGGGCGAAAGTGCCGCCGGATGATGTTTCGCAGTAAAAGCGGCGTGCCGTCGCCTGTGGCAAACACAAGATCATTATTCTGATATTCTGCGCCCGCTTTCAATCTCACTTCCGCTTGGCTTCGCTTGTGCGTGATGAGTGCGCGAAGCATAGATGACGGTAACGGAATGTTGCGACGGCTGCGCGGCGTTTTCGGCTCGCCATAATACCAACCGCCGCCTTTTCGTCTCACAAGCGCGCGACACACGGTAATGACGCCCGTCTGCACATCAACATCTTTCCACTGCAAGCCCATAAACTCCGAAGGCCGCAAGCCCGTCGCCAACGCGAAAGCGAATAGCACGCCCAGATGATCCGTTGCCGCCGCTGCCAGAAAGCGCGTCGCTTCTTCCGGCGAAAGCGCCGCCATCTCTTTTCTTGATGCGCGCGGCAATTCAACAAACGCCGCCGGGTTCTGTGCCGCCATTCGCCACTTGACAGCCTGTGTTAATGCCGATGCCAAGACAGAGTGAGCATAGCGAATTGTGCGCGCCGAAAGCCCGCGCTCTTGCATCCCGGAATAAAGCGCCTGCAAGTCCAGCGGGCGAACATCCGATAGCTTTTTGCTTCCGAGCGCCGGACGGATATAAATACGCAATACAACTTCGTAGCTTGCAAATGTAGACTCGCGCACGCGCGGACGTGCCGCCGCCTGAAGCCACTTATCAAGAAAGGCATTGATTGTTAAAGGCGAGGCTTCGACGAAAGTGCCTGTGCTTATTCCGGCCAGCGTGAGGCTCAAATAGGTGTTCGCGTCTTTCTTTGTGCCGTGAATGGTTTTGTTGACGTAACGCCGCTTCCCTTTCTCATCGCGTCCCATGAAGATGCGGACAATCCACGTCTTATCGTTGCGTTTAATAATCTGTCCGGCCATTAGCGCGCACCGCCCTTCTGCGCGGCCTGTGTGTCTAACTTCTCGCGCGTCGCGTGCCATATTGCGCGCAACGTTTCGCGCTCATCTTCGCTTGTAATGGCGTCAATGGCGATGCCGAGAAGCACACGCGCGCCGTCGGACGCGCCGTCACGATACCGCATGATCGGATAGGCAGCACGCAACACGGCGGGCGTCCACACGCCGACATTCGTCGAGCTGCCCAACTCCATCACATAATACTCGATCAAGTCTCTGACGGCCTGCGGCGTCTCTTCGCTTTCAAGATAGGAAGCTATCTGCGCCGCCTCGCGTTCGTAGTCAAGCGGAAAGCCGCGCCGCGCGATGTTTGCTTCACGCGCAACTGTTAAAAACTCCGAAGCGGGCGGCGCGGTAATATCAAGGATTGTCTCGCCGCGTTCGGCACGCTTCACATACTCTGCAAGGTCAGCGTGCTTCTTCGCAAGCGCGTAAAAGATGGCTTCGCGCGTGTCTGAATCATAGCGGCGCTTGTTGGCGATGATCGCTTCAGCGCGTTGCCGAATAGTCTTCGCCTTTCGCGGCGCGCCCGCCTTTTGTGCTGTGGTATCTTTCTTTTGCATAACTGATGCCTTTCGTTTTCTGGAAGGTTGAAAGTTGGAGAGGCTTAGGGATGTTTGCAGCATCGCCTAAGCCTTTCGTTTTAGTGTGCGAGTGGTGTTGTCGCCATGTACGAATGAAGCCCGACGGCGGCAGCTCCGTGAAAACACGGGCGACCCGCTTGCCCGGCCTTGCATGTGCAATCAATTACCTTTTGCCCGCGATTGCGATAACACATGACCGTATAGAAGCCGCCCGTGCTTCCCGATACTTCGTAGCGTCCGAAGCGGACGGCGCGGACATGCGGTTTGATGGTGCGTGCTCGCTCGATTGCTTTGGCGATTGTCTCTTGTGATTTCAGAATGAACATTTCGTTATCTCCGTTTTGTTTGATGTTGCCGACGAGGTATATATTACTCCTAGACGTAGTATTCTGTCAAGAAGTATTATTGTTAAAGGTAAGTCTTTAGAGAAAATATCTTTGTTCGTAATACTGCTAACTATGATAGAATTAAATCCATGATTACTGTAGCAATTCGAGAGCAAGCCGAAAAACGCGGGATAACAAACGCCTATCAGTTGCAGAAGGCTACCGGCGCGCAGCCATCAATGGCTTCTAAGTGGTGGAGCAATGATCTGGAAAAGATAGGTATAAAAACGCTAGATACACTTTGCGCCGCGCTCAAATGTAAGCCGAACGATTTATTGAAGTATGAACCGGATGCGGGCGAGTAACTTAATCTCGCAAGTAATTACTCTGTCGCGTTGGCGCGTTGGACGTGTTCACGGCCACCCACAGAGCCAGCGTCACGGCCAGCACTAGATCGTCGTGCGCGCCTTCCCGCCATGCCCCGTAAGTGTCGTGTGCGGCGTCTGTAATCTTTACCTGAAAGCTCTGCAACTCGCGCGTAAGTGTTCCGGCCTCCGGCAACGACGCGGCGATCTTTAACCGCCCGCTTTGGAGGAACACTTGCGCCGTGCTCACAAGGTCGCGCTTTGGGACGCGCGTCACTCCGTTTTCGCGTGTCACGCTATCGCCGCCTGTGATCTGTATCGGCTTCAATTCAGCTTTCATGCGCTCACGCTTAAACAAGTCAACGACGGGTGCGCCGACGCCCGTTGCGTCTATCGCTAGCATCGGCTTCGTTAAACCTTTTTGCACCTGCGGGCTGTTCACTGTCCGAACCGTGTCAGTAACTATTGTCGGATAAGGCGTGCGCAGCGGCCATCGCTGAAGATGTCGGCAATGAAATACCGGCTCCGTGGTGAGAATCTGACGTTCTAAAATAGCGAGCGCGGAGAAGTCTGCGGCTTGCCCTAGATCGAGACCGAAATAGAATTTGTTACTCATAACTGTGTCGCTCCGAAAAGCGGTTTTACATCCTCGTCAAGCGCGCGCTGAATGTCCTCATAAACGAACACTTGGTCCGTCGTCTCCACAAACTCACAAAGATATTCTTGATTGAACCACCAATCGCCAATGGCCGCGCGCTCTTGCTCTAACCACTCGCTGGAGATGCGCGGGCAATCAAAAGCCGTTACTTTCGTGCGATGCCACGCCGCGCCGCCTTCCGTCCATTCCTGATGGAAGAAACCACGCTTGCCGAACGGTGTTGACAGCAAGATGATCTGCCCGCCGGAAACGGCCAGCATCGGACGCACGCTCTGATAAAGCGCGTCGGGCACGCGCGCGGCCTCGTCAACTATAAGAAGCGCGACGCCTGAAAAGCCGCGTATGGTTTCCTCTTTGCCGGGCAGCGCGACGATGCGCGAAGTGTTTTCAAATTCCATTTCAAGCGCGGATTCAGATGAGAGCGGGCTTGGATTAGGGATCGCCGCGTAAGCATCCTTAACCTTGCGGAATAATTCCTTGCTCTGGCGATAAGACGGCGCGAGCAAGAGCACAAGCGAACCCGGTTCATACTCTGCTTTGTGAAGCGCGCGGATAGATGAAACGGTGCTTTTGCCGCCCTGCCGTGTCACTAACATGATCGTTTGGCGCGCACGGCTTCGCAGTATGTCTTGCTGCCATGCGTCCGGCTTTATACCGGCGCGCTCGGCAAGCATGACGGGATCGCGTGCCTCTTCTACCTTGAGGCGCTCAATCAGTCGGCGCGCCGCCTGAATCAGAAGCGGATTCCGTGATGAGCCTTTGTGCTTCTCGGATAACATCTATTTCATTTAGCCCGTGCGCGCGTGCTAATTCGCGCCAATCGAAGATTGATAAATCAACATCAATCGCTTGTTTTGGCTTCCCTTCCGTGCGGTCTGCAATCTCACGCGCGGCGCCCACGTTGCCGCTGGCCGCTTCCGTGCATAGCTTTTCGGCGATTACTTCGGCATACGTCTTTTCGTCGGCGTCCGGCGCTGTTACAGCCAACTGCGCGCGGATTGCCTCGCTCAATAGTGTTAGCTTTGGCCTGCCGTTGGGATTGCCGGACGCGCCCGGCTTGAACCTGTTTCCAAGTCTGTTACCGGGCGCGAATGTGCCGTTTGACCGTTTGTTGGCCGTTTGCTTTTGAGTGGTAGGTTTCGGCATCGGCTACCGTCTCACAGAGCCGGGCGCGTCGGCTCTGCTCTCTGTAGTTCCCTGTAGCGCGTTCAAGGTCTCTGCGCTCACATACCTTTTCCGAAGTCCGGGATACTCCGCTTCAAACTCTTCTTCTTTCCCGCCGCTTGAGACAAAGGCGCGCCGGATGCGATCACGCAGGGCGGCTTCGGCGTGCGTAGCCTCCCGCGTCGCTTCATCTTTGCGAAGCCCTGCGCGGTGGCTTTCGAGTTCGACGGGGTCCATGTCCGCCAGGTCAAGTGGCGCAACATAAGTTGACTGCCGGTTAAGCCTTTCCTGTTCGGCTTGCGCATGGGCGTCCTGTTGGCTGCGCACATGATCTTGCTGCGCTCGCAAGCGGTTCTGGAGTTCTAAAGGTGTTTCGTTGGTGCTCATTTCAATTTTCCCTTTCTATGCGGCCTCTTATTTTCAAGCATCGAAGCGCAAGATGTTGTATTCCTGCTTTGCCGCGTAAAGCGTGGTTTGTTTCCATCGGTGACACTTTTTCAAAATGGTAAGCGCTCACCATATCTTGCGGCCTACAGGGAGGCGTTTTATAAGCTGCCCTAGCTTCTCCGCCGCCATCGCAATAATGACCTTCGTAAGTAGATAAATCCCTATCGCTCCGGCGACTGACAAGAGAAATTGCGGTAGCCCGAAATGCGAAAAGCTAATGTCGCCACCGATGACATCAGTGGCAATTCCGCCCGTCGGATCACAATGGTTAAGCCCGCCGCCGAAATAAGCGTTGGGCGATGAGATTCTACCGCCGGAAATACCCGCCCAAAAGCCTGCTTCCCACAAACACGCGCAAGCAATTATCAATTCGCGTGTAATCTCCGTCCCAAACAGAACCGCTTTTCGTATTCGTTCCTTTATTTGTTCTCGCATCCTTAACTCCTTCTATCTGTCAACGACATATTCTGAACCGTGAAAGTCCCGTCGTGCTATTAGCGCATGTCCTTCAAATTCGACGGCAGAGATTCAACCGGCGGCGAGAAATAAATCAACGCCGGTTGGGTCTGTGTGCGCGTCGCAAATCGCGCACGGATCGTTCGTGATAATGCTATTCAGCTTGATTGCTAATCTTTTATCGTCAGCCATGATTTCTCCTTTCGCTGTTAAAAGTATTTGCCGGGCGCGTACTCAAAAGCTTCGCCCGCTTTCATCTGCGCCGACTGTTCAGCCTCTACTTCTTGCGCCGCTTCTGCAAAGTAGTCCGCACACTCTGCAAAGGCTACTTCGGTCTCTTCCGGCGCGAGGCCGCTGCCCTCTTCCATAATTGCGGCACGTTCTAAGGCTTCGTCAGAAAGACTTTGTTCTTTTGCGTCCGAAACGTCCGACTTGTCCGAAATACCATTATCGCTGGCGTTTTCTCGCAATTCCTCGAAAGCATTTGCGTCCGCCGACTTGTCCGAAACGTCCGCCGACTTGTCCGCACTTTCGCTTGCGTCCGATGCAAAGCCCCGATTTTCGAGCGAATCTCTGCTTTCGGACGTTTCGGACAAGTCGGACGCAAAATTACTTCTCTGTTCTAAAGTGATGATGCGCGTGCGCTTTTTGTTAGGCGCACGTTCGATTGTGTACTCTATGCCACGCTCGCGTAAATTTGGCGCAAGACGTTTCAACACGCCGCCCAGCGCCTTTGCGCCCTTCGCCCATCCCTGTTGACGCTGCACATCATCGCCCGCGCTTTCATTTAAGGCTTTCAATAGTTCGGTTGACGTGCCGCTCCAGAAGCCTCTGCTTTCCACGAAAGCAATGATCGCAGCACCGACGGGCGATGCTTCTAAAGCAAGGTCGTTCGCTGCTTCACGGTTGCCCGTATAAGCTGCCATGAACGCGCCCGGATTCAGTCCCAAAGGCTTCTCGGCAGCCGTCGCAAACAAAGCGAAGTCCGCCATGCGCGGCAAGCATGGAAGCCGCACGCTCGTTTGCTCGCGCAACGCTCCGCAGACAGCATCCATCAGCGCGCCGAAGATGGCCGGGCGCGCCGCTTCAAACTCGCGCCAATGTTCGGCTTCTGTTCTTCGCTTATGTGCCGGAATGGTCGGAAGATTCAAGACAAGCGCGCGGTCTAACAGATCGCTGCGCGTCGCAAGTTCTTCGATGCCGTTCAGAAGCACCGGGCGCATCGCATCGAAAAGCGTTTCTTCATCGTTGGCGTAGAGTTCGCGCGTGGCGAAACCGCCGCCCGTTGCCAGACGGCATAAGGCATCGGAAAGCCATGCCGGAACGCGAGAGAGATTATCCAAAGCGACGAGCCAGCCGTTCGTTGCGGCAATCATTAAATCCTGTTCGTTGCGCGGCTCGCTCCGCAAGGCGGCTTTGTTCGGATCAACAAACGAGCGCAGCACGCGCGCCGTCGTAGATTTAGCGCTGCCTTGCTCACCATGCAACGCGAGTACAGGGAAAGGCTTGCCCGGTCTAAAGGCAGCGACAAGCCACGTCACGATAAGAGGCCAATCTTCATCGGAGACATTCACGAAAGCGCGCAAGGTTTCAACGCTTCCGCCTCGCACAGGCTCCGGCAAGGCGAGCATTCCTTTTGTGCGGCGAAACTTTACATCGCAGTGCGGCACGACATTCCATCCGTCAAGCGTGATGCGAACCGCTCGCCAATCCGTATCGCAAAGGTCTAAATAAATCGCCTCGCCATGCAATGCTACGCGCGTATGTAACTCATGTTCTGCGCTGCCAAAGCGCGCTTGTCCAGACAACACGCCAAGTGCATCTTGCAAGGCTTGTGCGGACGGCGTTGCGCCCGTCGCTTCGTAAAAGCGGCGCATCAGCCAATCACGAAAGCCGCGTTTGTTCAACGGCCAAGTCTCACGATGCGCGCCAATTTCTACTGAAGCACATGGCTCGCCGTCGGGCGTGTGGAATAGTTCGATTTCCTTGCCAAGTTCGACTAAAACCGTTGACTGTGACTTGCGCGGCGGCTTCTCTACATCTTCGGCGCGTGGCGCGGTCTCGATCAAAGACAAAACAAAATCCGCGCCCTTGAGTTCCAGAAGATCATCAACGCCATTAACGCCGGGCAAGTCTGGCAAGTTTACGAAGCGCACTTCTGCGCCGCGTCTCGTCAATTCCTTTGCAAGTCCGCGCCGTGCTGCGCGCACGCTGTCATTTGTAGCAACGTTCGCGTCATAAATAATATGCACAGTGCGCCCTTGCCAAATGATGCGGTCAAAGTCTGGAATAACGCCTTTAACGTCGCGCCGTGCGCCTTTCTCGTCGTGAGTTTTGCCGACTGTCCCGCGCCAATTCCAGACGCCCGCTAAACCTATTGGCAGGAAAAGCGGCGGGTTATCCATCGCCTGAAAAGCCAACCGATGAAGCGCAAGCGTTTTCTTTTCGCCTTCCGTGATAACGACGGGCAAGCTGGCGTCTGTCAATAATTCCGACGAAGTCTGCGGCACAAAGTAGAGCATCGAACCGCGTCCCGGCGGCGATAGATACTTGGCCTTTTCTTTGTGTGTGCCGTCCGGTTGCACTTCAAGGTCTGGATGATCGCGGCGCAAGCGGTTCTCGCGCACGCTTGTTTCGCCCGGCCAGATATAAGGAAAGACAAGCCCGGCATATTGCCCGTGTCCATTGCGCCGGACAAGCTGCGCGCCTTCTTTCGACGTGACTCTGTAAATCCGCGCTTGCTCTGCTAACTCTGGCGTGATGTAGGAGCGCGCGAGTGATTCGAGGTCATGCGCGTTCATCCGATCAGCCCTCGCGTTTGCACGCAGCCGCGGCAAACGCGGCACACGCCAATATGACCGCATCGCCCGCGCACCGTGATCGTCCCGGCAGTCAAGCGCAAGCGACGCCCGCACGATAGGCACGGCTCGAACAATTGACTAAAAACGATGCTGCGCTTAGGATACAAAAAGAAACCGTCAATGCTGCCCAAGCGAAAAGGTTTCGATTCGAGAACGCCCGTCGCGTGTGTCACCACGTCGGCGGGCGTGAAGTTTTTAAGCTGCATCGCGTTCCCTTTCTTCGTTTGTCGGTTGCTCATGCGCCGCGATGAACCGCTGAAGATGCGATTGTGTGTAAAGAATTTTGCTGCCGATCCGCACATGCGGCAGCTTGCCTTGGCTTCGCAATTGCCACGCGAAAGTACGGCTAATGTTAGCTTCCCGGCAAAACTCCGCTTCGGTCATGGTTGTTGTTGCGCTCATCTCAGTACCTTTCTAAAAAGTAAATCGCCGTTCGTCTGAATTAACGAACGGCGATTAGTGTAAAACGGAAAAACTACGAGAAAACTAGACTTAGTTTTTACATCAACTGCCTAATGCTTCCCGAATCAACTCTTGTAAATCAAGACCATAGACCCGTAACCAATCGCTTAAGCTCTGTGTCCGAGTGCTTTCACTCCCCAAATTCATTTGACGTGCAAGCGCAGCTTTATTGTTTGGGCGCACGCCTTCACTATAAAGACAGCGGATCGCCTTTATAGCTTTTTTTCGTTCTTTGGCTTTTTCGCGTTCGCGTTTTATCTTCGCCGCGCTGCTTTCGTGCCCTTTTTTCGGGCGACCCTCTTCGCCCGGAAGCGTTACCTTTAGCTCGCCACGAAATCTCCCTTTATTCGGAAGAAAATCGTCTGACGTATCAAGTGCGGCACTTCGGAAAGCTTCAGCGGCAGCCTTACGAATGGCAGCATATAAAGCGCTATCGAAAGTCCACATTTGTTTAGCGAGTTCAGATGGATCAATTTCATCAGTGCCTATGCCCAGAGCACCGTAAACATCCACACCGTTCACACTGACGTTGTAATTGATTATGCCATTCTCAACAGGCGAGCTTGAGAATATGATTTCGCAACGATGATGTAGTCTTTGTTCCGCGTTTCCGCTCATTGCAATATCCTCGGCGTGTGTGCCTACAGTGTGCCAGCCTAGCCGAACGCGTCTAAACACGTCCGAACAGGCATAGACAAGAATTATCCTAACGTTCTATTATACTTGACTTAGATTGACGAAGGTAAACTTATTAAAACGCCTAGTTAAGACTTCGAATCAAAAGGTCGAAAGTTCAAGTCTTTCCGGGTGCATTACCAATTCAAAGGGCGGCAGTGACGCTGCCCTTTTGCTTTTATATTTCTTGTCTAATCAACCGCTAAACGAAGCCGCGCACGCGCTCGATCACAAACTGAAAAGCTTTCTCCCGGAACTCGCTCGATTCGATTCCACGAAAGATTTGCAGGCATCTGAAATTTACGCGCGTTTGCGCGCGGAGATCGAAGACTTGATGTCGGGCATCGTGCAGGAAAACTTTGCATTGAACGCACCTGATGTGGGCGCACAGCAATCCGCATCAATCAAAGCGACGGCGTGGAATATCGAGCGCGGGCTGCGGCTCGAAGGTATCATCAGTGCGCTTCGTGAGCACACGGCTTTGCGTAAAAGCGATGTGCTGATGCTAACGGAATTAGATTATGGCATGGCGCGCACGGGCAATCGTTTCATCGCCAGAGAAATCGCCGAAGCGTTAAAGCTCAATTATGTTTTTGCGCCGTGTTACCTCGCGCTCAATAAAGGCAGCGGTTTGGAATCGGAAGTAGCGGGCGATAACGAGCAATCGCTTCACGGCAACGCGCTTTTCTCCCGTTACCCTTTGTATGAAGCGCATTCAATTCCACTTCCGAACGGCAAAGACAAGATGCGCGGCAAAGAAAAACGTTTGGGATGTCAGCGTGCGGTGGCAGCGATCATCGAGCATCCGCTCGGTTCAATACGGGCTGTGAGCTTACACCTCGACGCGCATTCGACGCAGCGCCATCGCCAACGCCAGATGCAGCTTGTGCTCGACCATCTCGAAAATTTGCGCCCGCAACTTCCTGTCATCATTGGCGGCGATTGGAACACTTCGACGTATAACTCACGACGCGCCGCTTACTCGATTGCGGGCTATGCGCGTCGCGTCGCAATGGGCGTGCGTCACGTTATCAACAATCATTATCCATACCCTGAACGCTGGTTCGAGCGCGGACTGTTCCGGGAACTTGAAAAGCGCGGCTATGATTATCGGACTTTGAACGAACTCGGCGCGGGCACGCTGCATTACTGTGTGGATGATCTCGCGGTCAACGTCAACATGGCTGATTGGATACCGCAGTGGTGTTTCTGGTTCATACGCTGGGCGCTCTCTAAAAACGAAGGCCGCTGCTCGCTCAAGCTCGATTGGTTCGCCGGAAAAAACATACACGTCGCACACAACACACGCCCCGCCGTCGTCGGCCACTTACGCGACGCAACGGGCGCGCTGTCAGACCACGACGCGATCATACTGAACTTTGTGCCCGTATATAACCTTGCAAATAATTTTTAGAAACGGACGCGAGCACTTCTTTCGCCGCACGCGTGCCTTGATAAAACGCTTCCTCGAAAAGCGCGACGCCGCTTAAATCTGTGTGCGCGAAATGAACGCCGCGAAAAGATTGTGCGGCTCTCGCCCTTGCGTCGCCCCACATAAAACCGGGTTGCGGGCGAATCATCGCGTGTCCCCAGCGCATCACGTCCAGACGTTCAACGAGGACGCGTATGTCTGGATGCGCGCGTTCAAGGTCTGTTAACACAACGTCGGCGCACTGTTGCCAATCCATCTCGAAGAGTTTAATTCTCCCTGCGCGTGCATCTGCATCACACAAAGGATAGTAATAAGTGAAAATTGTCGCTCCCCTATCAAGCCCGCGCTGGTGCGTTGCGACAACGTAGCCGAGCGAAGGACTTTCGTAAAGCACATTGTCCCACGCGAGCGGAAAGCCAACGCTCTCGTGTGGCCTGTCTTTCAGAAACAGATTCGCTACCATCCACGCGCCATACTGAAATTCTGCCGCGATGTCTCCGGCGCTTTCTCTGTAACCGCGCACAATATAAGGCGCGAGAAAATGCGGCGCGGCAAAGACGACTTGATCCGCGTGAAAGCCGACGGCCGTTTGCCCTTCGTGGTCAACGGCCGTCACGTCAACGCCGCGCTTTCCTTCCCTATCAACCGGAACAATCTCTGCGGCGGCAAGGCCGAGCCGAACGTGATCGCGCGCTGTGCCGTACAGATACGAAGCCAGATGTCCGTTGCCTTCCGGCCAAGTGATGAGCGGGCGCGCATCGCTTCCGGCCTTCGTTATACGTGACGCAAAATAAAAGAGTCCCGCCCACGCGCTCGTCGTCTGGAGTGTCGCTCCGTAATCATCGCGGCACGCATATTCAACCCACCAGCGCAATCTGGGCGAAGTGAAACCGCGCGCATTCAACCATTCAGCCATCGACATGCGATCAAGCGCCACAGCCGACGCATCAATCGAACTCTGCGCCACAGGAATCGCAAACGCGCGTCGTCCACGCCCATCGCGCCACTCGACCCAACGATCAATCTCCGCGTGAAATTCTTTGAGCTGCCGCAAATCCTCCGCGCTCGCGCCCGCATTCAAGTAAAGCCCTTCGTACCAGCGCCCTTTGAAAAAAACTCTCTCCTCCGGGTCACGACATAAATATTGTTCCGCAACGATGGGTTCGCCCGCTTCATCCCTTCCCTCCAGCACGTTCATTTCGTCGAGCAATGAAACAAGCTCTTGATTCTCCTTCATCGGCGCGGGCAGGTAATGAGCGCCCCATGGATATGAAACGAGTTGTGATGTGCCGCTACGCGATGTGCCGCCGTGCTCTTTCTCAAGTTCCAGCAGGACAAAATCATTGAAGCCTGCTTTGAGCAAGTGGCGCGCTGCGGCGAGTCCTGCGATGCCGCCGCCGACGATTACTACACCGACGCGCTGCCACGCGTCCTGTGCCGGAACAACGCGCAATCCATCACGCAATTTGTGGCCGATCACGTCTGACGCGCCGACGATTTCGCCCGCAGGCATTCGCGGCGCTTCGCTTGAGCGACACGCCGCCATCGCCGCAGGCACACCTAAGAAAGCCGCCAGCACTTCGCGTCGCGTCCAACTATTCATTGTTCATTACTCATCATTCATTATTCATTATTCATAGCGCCGCCATTCCGATTCGTAGTAACGAACAAGCGCTTGATTATCCAGACGATTAATCTCCACCGGCACAGGTGCGAGGTCTGCCGACAAAGCAAACATCGCGCTCATCGCCGTATCGTCGAGAAAGCGCAAATCATTTAACTTCGGCGCGTGCGCGGGCGTATCGAACAGCGAAGTTCTGGCGAGCGCGAAGCCCCAGACACCAAACGAAGGCACGGCTGTGTAGTAAGGCTTAACGTTAAAGCCCGCCGCTTCGATTGTCCGCACGATGCACCAGAAGGAAGCGCGCGCGAAAAGCGGCGAAGTGGATTGCACAGCGACGGGCGCCTCTGGCTGAAGCCGCTCTTTCAGCAAACGATAAAACCGCGTCGTGTAGAGTTTGCCGAGCGCGAAAGAATTAGGGTCTGGGAAATCAACAATCGCTGCATCAAACAATTCTGTTTGCTTCTCAAGCCAGATCATCGCGTCTTCGTTAACGACATGCACGCGCCCGTCATCGAACGAATGCTTATTGAGTTCCGCGAGCGGCGGAAAGCGGCGCGAGAGATTCGTCATGTCCGGGTCTAGGTCAACGAGCGTGACTGATTCGATTGACGGATACTTTAGTATTTCGCGCAAGGCAAGGCCGTCGCCACCACCGAGCACAAGCACGCGGCGCGGCGACTGCTTGGCAAGCATCATCGCCGGATGCACTAATGCTTCGTGATAGCGATATTCGTCGGTCGAGCTGAATTGCAGATTGCCGTTAAGGAAGAGTTGGAATCCTGCGCGTCCGCGCGTCATCACGATGCGTTGATAGGTGCTCGTGTGCGCGTACACAACATCATCCGCAAAGAGGCCGTCTTCCGCGAGCGTGGTTAGTTTGTCAGCTTTGATGATGCCGACGACAAGCAGCGCGATCACGATGACAGCACGCACACGCAAGCCTGTGACGCTTTCTTTAATCAAAGGCCGCAGCAACCAAGTGCCCCACAATCCGACGCACGCATTCAACACGCCGAACACCAGCGACGTGCGCACTAGCCCTAACTTCGGCACGAGGAAAATTGGAAATAGAAGGGAAGCGACGAGCGCCCCGATATAATCGAAAGCGAGCACACGCGACACTAATTCTTTGAAGTCCAGATTGTCTTTGAGGATACGCATTAAAAGCGGCAGTTCAAGGCCGACGAGCACGCCGATGCCGAAGACGATTGCGTACAGCGCGAGATGAAAATAACTGAGGTGCGCGAAGCTTAAAAACAGCAGCGGCGCGGATGCTCCACCGAGCACCGCGACGCCTAATTCTACTTCGACGAACTTTCTGGCGAGTTCCTGTTCAATGAAACCGGAGAGCCACGCACCCGCGCCGAGCGCAAAAAGATAGATGCCGATGATAAGCGAAAACTGCGTCACCGAATCGCCGAGCACATAACTCGCAAGCGTGCCCGCGAGCAATTCATAAATCAGCCCGCACGTAGCGATTATCAGCACGTTAAGGAACAACAGTGGCGGGCGCGTTCTCTTATCCATGAACGGCGGCGGCGACGATCAAAGCGATGCCGAGGATGACCGAACCGATGACGATGGCGAGCGCCACGTTTTGATCGTCTTCGATTTCTTTGCGCGTCGAAAAGGGCGAGACCTTGACGATTAACCAGAAGGCGAGCGCAAACAATATGATCCCGATGACGGCGAAGACGAGCGTCTCAAGCACTAAGTTGGCGAGTTGATCCATCGGCACAACAAAGCCTGTGAAAACCGAACTGCCCGGCGCAAAGGTTACTGCTAGTGCTGCGGTGAATATTTCAGCGCGCATTATTTTCCTCCATGAAAACCGGAATGCCAGAAATGAAACGAGCGATATCCGCCCGGTGATTGACGCACATCCGCCGGTAACGTCTGCCGGTGAAGACTTCCGCCAACTTCCCAACCGTTGAACGCCGCCGCGCCGTACAGCGCGACGACGGCGAATCCCAACACCAAATATAATTTCGACAACATTAAATATTCTCTCTCCGAAAGAAGTGCTCAATCAATCATCGCTGCCAGCCGTTGCATCGTAGTTTTCATTTGCCGATTGAATCGAACTGTCTTCCCAGCGCCGCTTCTCGAACATGATTTGATAGATCAAGACGATTACAGGAACGATTGACAATCCTATCAGTGCGAGCAAAAAGTTAATCCAGTGCGAGACGTTCTGCTCAACACGCACGCTCAAAGGCGCAGGCTGCTGCCATTTTTCCCATTGCGCTTCGAGCCTCATGGTGTATTTCCCGGCGGGAAGCGCAGACAATACTGTGCGCATATTGCGATCACCTTCGCTCCACGATTCACCGTCTTCAACGCCGTGGTAATACTCTATCGGCAACGAAAACTGCTGCACGATGCCCGTTTCCTCGTTAATCAAATCGCCCTCGACATATAGCCAAGAATTATCAATTGCCGCGTTCGCGCTGACGCTGATGTTACTTTGTCCGGCGAGATCGAACGGCTGGCTAAAAATCGTCTGCGTCGCCTCCGTGTTTTGTAATGGTGGCAATTGATAGCTTTGCTCAAAGACCTTGTGCGATATGCCCTTTGTGTAACTCGCCAGCGCGACGACGCACAGCAACGCGATTAACGGCACACAGTATTTATAGACGCCCTTGTATGGAAACAATTGATTGGGCGCGATGCTCTGCGGACGCGGCAGGTTATTGATGCTAAACGCGCGCTCAATCTTCTTCACAGGAACATACGTGCCGAGCGACCAATTTATTTCACCCGCCGACATCGTAGCGTGCGGCACTGCTCCCGACGCAGAGAAGCTTGTTGTTTCTTTCGACAACATGAGTGGCGGACGAACGTAATCTCTCGCCTGCACACGCTCGTTCGTCGTCACCTTCCAGTAAAACTCTCCCGCGACGTATTCAACATTCGCCGTCGCATCCTGAAACAACTTGTAAGACTCGCCACGAAACTGCACGCGACGATTCGTCTCCGTTACTTCACCAACCGGCACGCTCTCGACAAAGTTCCAATGATGATCGCTCTGCACCAGCCAGCGAAAACCAATCGCCGCTTGATAAAGCAGATACTCTTCCCAGAAATATTTTGTGCCTTCAATCTCGACGCTGCGCGCCATAAAGCCGATCACAGTCAAAGGCTCAGTGCTGAAACTGCCCGCCTTCGATATCGCGCCGAGTGGAATCTGCGCGGCGAATTTTCCCGGCTCAAGCGCTTTAAAAAATTTCAGATTGCCTTCGTTGACATCAAGCAGCGAACTGCAATTCGGACATGTCACGCGCTCCGCTTTGTCCGGCGCATGAAGCTCCAATGTTCCGCCGCAACGCGGACATGATAACTGCGCGGCGACAGTTTTATGCGCATCATGCTGTGGCGCGTGTACGCCTGCGCTGATGCCCAGTTCCGTCAGAGAGATTTCACGCCCGACGAAAACGAGCGGCGGCGTTTCGCTGTAATCAAGCGTCGCAAACTGCTTGTCCTGTCCAGACAAATCCGCATACGCATACGTTTCATCCGGCAGGAGCTTATAAGGTATCTCGCCCTTCGCGCCAAGCGCACGCGCCGTTCCTTTTTCGGCAACGACAATTGGCAACGAATCGGAAATCGCTTCGACAGGCTCGCCGAGTTCCAGTTTTTCAAACGGCGGAAGTGAATTTCGGTTGACGTGTTGTTGTTGAAATGTGAGATAGAAACGCCCCTGCGCTTCGGCGAGCCAGCCCCAACGTTCGTCCGCAAACGCCGCGTACCATTCGTCCCACACGCCGCCCGCTTGATGACCGAGTTGCGCGCGTCCCGTTAGTTCAAAAGCGACGCCTTTGTAAACTCCCTTGAGGCCCACATCGAGCGGCGAGTCGGTTTCCGCAACTTCCGCAACTTTGCCCAAATCTTCAAGTGCGCGATCCGTCCGTGCTACTACCGAACGGCAATATTCGCAGACGACAACTACGGACGAACCGCGCTTGAATATGACGGGCGCGCCGCACGAAGGACAGTTCGCCTCTAGCACACTCATACGCGCCGCTTGCCTCCGGCATTTCGCAGCGCAAATTGTTCCGGCAATGTGATGGCCTGCGGCACGCCCGCGCCGCGTTCAACAACACGCACGTTCACACTCGTCGCGCCGAGCGTCTCCTTTAATCTTTCATCCCACGGCCATGCGCAACGCGCTCGACAGCAATACAGATTAAACGTTGCGAGTTCGTGTTCCGGGTAAGTGTGACAGGCGAGATGCGATTCGGTCAGCAGCGCGATCCCCGTCACGCCGCACGGCCACGAAAATTCATGCCACACTGGATTTCCAATCACACGCAAATCCAACTCTGCGATGATGCGTTCAAACACTTCGCCGAGCAAACGCACATCTCGCAACGCATCTGCGCGACATCCGCTTGCGTCTATTAGCCATTCTGTTCCGGCGATTGCCATAAAGTGATTCGACGAATTTTTCTTGCAGCTATGAAATTTGAAGCAACGCCTGACCGGAGTATTTCACACATACACCATTGCTTATAACGACGAATAAGGAAAGCGCCCTGTGAATGGCGGGCAGCATAAGTCAAAGATTCTGGATTTGCAATAAGAACGTGCCACTCAGAGGCGATCAAAGCAGAACGCTTCAACTCTTTGTCATCGCCGTATCATTCGCTCAATCCGGCGAACAAACCTTTCATATTCTTTCACTCCACGCTGCGGCGTGACACTTCGTAAAGTGTCACAAGGACGATGGCGACGCGTGCCGCCCCGCCGTATGCTTCGATGCGCGTTGATGAGGAAGAAATTTATGAAAGCAGATCGAGCCAGCGCGACCGCACGCCTTATCGCGAGAAGCACAATTTTCACGTCGCAGAATGCTTTGCGTAAACGCTTTGTGCCCGCACAGTCTGCCGAACTTTGCGCATTGTTCGTCGAAGCGCATTCGGTAACCGGCAAGCGAGTCAACGCTGCGCTGCAAAACTCAAGCACAGTGCGCGCGCTCGTTGAATTGGCTGAGCGCCTGTTGCTTCCGGGCATACAACTTCACTATGCGCTTCGCAAACGTTTTATCGAAGAACAAACGCGCGCCGCCATTAGTTGCGGCATACGCCAGATAATCGTGCTCGGCGCAGGATTTGATACGCTCGCCTTACGTTTGCACAAAGAGTTTCCCGCAGTGCGCTTCATCGAGGCGGATCACCCCGCGACGCAGCAAGCGAAGCTGCGTATGTTGGAAACGTGCCACACGCCCGACAGTAATCTCAGTTTTCTTTCAATTGATCTCGCCGAACAGTCGCTTTCCCAACAATTGCTCTCGCATAAGTCTTACGAACCGCGCGAAGACGCTTTGTTCATCGCCGAAGGATTACTGATGTATCTGGAGCGCAGTGATGTTATCGAACTATTTTCCTTTATCCGCGATTACAGCAGCGCTCGCAGCAAATTCGCCTTCTCTTTTATGGATAACGATGACGACCCTGAGCGCATACGCTTTCGCAATTCCAGCCGCGCAGTTGAAGCGTGGCTACGTCTGCGCGGCGAAGATTTCAAATGGAGCATCGGCTTAAATTACTTGCCGCAATTCCTAGCGGCTTTCAGTTTCAACGCACGCGAGATCGCCACCTGTGAAACTTTCCGACACAAATATCTTGCGCCGGAAAACCTGTCGCACTTACGGCTGGCAGACGGCGAGCACATTTGCCTCGCAGAACGAGCTTAAGAGAACAAAATATATGTCAGCTAACCGCGTTTATATTAAAGAACAAACGCCTGCGCGCAAAGCAATCATTTCCACTGCAAATAATTATCAAGTACGAAGAGCAATCGGAAGAAACAACATATTGATTGTCAATGACGTGCATTCCCAATTGAACTGCACGCGTGTCGGTAGCATCGTCCAGCCACGCTCAGTGTGCGAACTTTCAGTAGCGATTAAGAGTGCCGCCGCGCAACGGCAATCCATTTGCGTCGCGGGCGGACGGCACGCGATGGGCACTCAGCAGTTCGCAACAAACGCCTTGCTGCTAGACATGAGTGCGATGAATCGTGTGTTGAGCTTTGATCCGGCGCAATGCTTAATCGAAGTCGAAGCGGGCATACAGTGGCCTGCGCTCATCGGTTACATGACGGGCGCGCAAAGGAATAGCGAATCGCAAGTGGGTATTATTCAAAAGCAAACGGGCGCGGATCGTTTGAGCATTGGTGGCGCGCTCGCTGCAAACATTCATGGCAGAGGCTTGCAACTCAAACCCTTCATCAACGATGTCGAGTCGTTCGTGCTCATTGATGCAGAAGGAACGGCGCGCACATGTAGCCGCACGAAGAACACCGAACTGTTTCAATTGGCAATCGGCGGCTACGGCTTGTTCGGCATCGTCGCAAGCGTTCAGTTGCGCCTTGCCCCGCGCCGAAAGCTGCGGCGTGTCGTCGAGATTATTTCTTCGGATAATCTGGCGGCGGCTTTTCAAGCGCGCACCAACGCAGGGTTTCTCTACGGCGATTTTCAATTTATGACGGATGCGAACTCCGAAGACTTTTTGCGGCGCGGAGTCTTTTCGTGCTATGTCCCTGTGACGGACGACTCACACGTGACGGCAAAACAGCTTGAGCTTTCGCCGGACGATTGGAAAGAGTTGCTTTACCTCGCGCACACGAATCGCAAACAGGCGTTTGAACTCTATGCCGCGCATTACTTGTCAACCAACAATCAAACTTACTGGTCTGACACACACCAATTGAGCACGTACATTGATGCTTATCACCGCGAATTAGACGAGCGAATGAAAGCGACGAGCAGCGCCAGCGAAATGATTACGGAAATTTACGTGCCGCGAGAATCTTTGACGGCATTTCTGGAAAAAGCGCGCACGGATTTTCGCCAATACCAAGTCGAATTGATTTACGGGACAATTCGTTTAATTGAAAAAGACGAAGAGAGCCTTCTCGCGTGGGCTAAAAAGTCTTACGCGTGCATCGTCTTTAACCTGCATGTTGCGCACACTCGACTTGGAATCGAGCAAGCCCGGCAAGACTTTCGCCGCCTCATTGATCTGGCAATTGAGTTCGGCGGAAGCTATTATTTAACATATCACCGCTGGGCGACGCGCACTCAAGTCGAAGCCTGTTATCCGCAATTTACAGAGTTTCTGCGCCTGAAAGGAAAGTATGATCCATCGGAAACTTTTCAGAGCGATTGGTATCGCCACTACAAACAAATGTTCGCGCAAGCTCTTTGATGATTCGAGAGCGGGCATTAAATATATTGTCTATCAGTGAATTCTCGCCATCGTTACAAGCTCGAAGCGGGCACAACATCGCCGGTTTTGTTCTGCGCTCGATCTATGTCAATTGAACTTGTGACCACCGTTGCCGCACGCGATGAAAGAAACGGGCGCTCGCAGATGCGAAAGAAAACCCATGCGAAAGCGAGGCACGCGGGCGTTGTAATAATTAGCGGTGTCAGCGTCGTCGGCAAACGAAACACGTAGAATAGATAAGATTCCATGATGACGAGTTGATGTGTCAGGTAAAGCGAGTAAGAAAAGAGACCGATGAAGGCGAGCCACGCGATCAATCGCGGCGTCTGCAAATACTCCGGCGACGTTGAATTTGTTTGCAACTTGCGTTCGGCGTTAACGGCATAGCTGACGAGAAAAAAGAATCCCGCGCCCCACAATGGATGCAGCATCAGCCAACCGAATGAATGCAGTGTTTCGGATGAGCCAAAGGGCAACGCATACGTCAAACACACTGCGCAGATGAGCGCGCCGATGGCAGACCAAAGACTACGACACCACGCGGGCAACGCGATCAATCCAACTGCCGCTTCGACACAAAGCGCGCCGAGCGCCCAAGTGAACCAGTGCGAAAGCGCCGCTTCCGTCATCGGCAATTCAAAGTTGAATGCGTTTTTAAGCATCAGCGCGATTACAAACCACGCGACTCGCGCCAGCGCGCAACACACGAGCGTGCGCGTCCAACCGTAGCGCGTGCGCAGAAAAAGCAAAAGGAAATATGCGAGATACAGTTGCTCCTCAATCGCCAGCGTCCAGAACACACCGTTGATGCTGTACACAGTGCGCGCGTCCAGATTGTGCAGCATCAATAAATGCAGTCCTATGTCCCACGCGAAAAAAGCATTAAGCGGAACGTGGCTTGTGAACGCGGCGATTATTAGATAGAGCGCGAGCGCCGCCAGATACGGCGGATAAAGTCTGCGCACGCGCCGCTTCCAGAAGGCGAAGAAATGAATTTGCGGGATTGCTCCGGTAGCAGCGACGCGCGCCCATTGTAGATGAATACAAAAACCAGAGATAACGAAGAATAGAAAAACACCGACGTAGCCGAACGACGCGAATGTCTGCACAGGCCGTATCGTCCAGCGCTCAATAACAGAAGAAGGCGCGGGCAGCGACAACGTGCCCGCCGCGTGATACAACACCACACCGAGCGCCGCCGCGCCGCGCAACGCGTCTATGCTACGCAAACGTCCTATCGCCGTGCGCGTTTCAAACGACATGAAATTTGATTCGGTGTAGAGCTATCCGATAAGTGAACGACTCGCCGGAGTTTTAGCACTCGTTTAATTATTTCTGCAAACTTGCCAACCATTCCGTCGTGAGTTTTTCGATGGCGAGTTCCTTGTGCTTGGCTTCGACTTCAATCCACGGCGCGTACCGAAAAACATTCGGCATCACTGAGACGAGTTGGCTGTGGCGGCGATCACCGAAATGCGATTCGCCGTTTGAAATGTGGACGAGTTGCCATTCGGGAACAGGCCATGTTTCGCGCGCGGCGAAAAGCATCTCGGAAACACTTGGGTCTTCGTAACTCGTCAAAGCTTCGTGGCAAACGTGATGATGCGCGTCGAACACCATTGGAACTTTTGCTCTGCGGCAGACTTCTAAAATCTCCTGCGCGCTGTAAGTGTACTCGTCGTTTTCAAGTGTCAAGCGCAAACGAATCGCATCGGGCAACGCGTCAATGGCTTTGATGAGTTGCTCGCTTCGGTCGCCCTTGCCGCCGTGTATGTTCATCACAGCCCAGCTTGAGCGCGGCTGCGCCAAATAATCCATGGCTTTTGCGTGCGTCGCTAGAATCTTGAGGCTATTGGCGACAACCTGCTGTGAATCGGAACTTAACACCACGAATTGATCCGGGTGCAAGACAAGACGCAGGCCGCTTGCGCTCGCGCGCTCGCCTGTGCGCTTGATTTCGTCAAACATCGCGTCGAGCACATCTTCGCCCGCCGGATCATCCGCAAACGGAAAAAGCGCGGAGGTCAAACGATACAGGCGTAGGCCGCGTTCGTTGCAGAAATCAATGGCACGGTTAAGCCGCGCGAGATTGTCTGCGTATAGTTCGCGCAGCACACGCTTCTGCTCACTTGTTTCAAGCATTAACAAACGTTTGCGCGTGATGGTGCGATAGCGCACGGCGTCGGAGGTTGTGATGCACACCAGCCCCAACTGCGGCAATTCAATTTTCTTTCCGTTAGCTTTCACGAATTGCTTTACACAGAAACTGTCGGAATAATTCCTGCCTCTACAAATATTTCATCAAGGACATGCTAAAGATTTTCAATTATCAACGGCTCGACTTTGTCTGCAAGTTCAAAGTTAAAAATCTTCGAGTAGAAATACAATTCGCCGTCGAGCGTGCGCTTGATATTTTCGGCGCGGCGAAAACCGTGCTGCTCGCCTTCATACGCGACATACGCGACCGGCATCTTTTTCGCGCGCAGTGCTTCAACCATTAACTCCGCTTGATTCGGCGGCACGACCTTGTCTTCCAACCCTTGAAAGAAGATAACAGGGCACGACAATTGATCCGTGAAATTGATCGGCGAACGCGCGCGATAAAGCTCTCGCTCTGCCGGGTATTTGCCGACTAATCCTTCCAGATAACGCGACTCGAATTTGTGCGTATCGCCGACGAAGACTTCCAGATCACTCAAGCCGAAATAGCTTGCGCCCGCTTTGAATAGATCACGAAACGTCAAAGCGCAGAGCGTCGTGTAGCCGCCCGCGCTGCCGCCGTCAATCGCGCAACGGTTCTGGTCTGCCAGACCGCGTTCGATTAAATGCCGCGCGCCATTGACACAATCATCAACATCCACGACGCCCCATTGCTTATTCAAACGCTGACGATACGCGCGTCCATAGTTACTGCTGCCGCCATAATTGACATCAAGCACAGCGAAGCCGCGACTTGTCCAATACTGTGTTCCCAGATTCAGCGTCGTTACGGTCGCCCCCGTCGGCCCGCCGTGGCTACGCACCAGCAGCGGCGGCTTTTCATTTTGGGGCGCGTGGTAATCCAAATTCTTCGGCGCATAATAAAAGCCGTGCGCCGTCACGTCGCCTTCAGTCGAAAATTCAATCGCTTGCGGAATCGAAAGATAGCCCGGATCAATCTTGAGGTCGCTGGCGCGGCGCAGCACGTCCGCGCGGTGCGCCGTGAGATCAAGCTGCACGATGGCGGCGAAACTCTCTGGCGAGCCACCGCGAAACAGCACGCGTCCATGTACTGAGCGTACATAAGCGATGTCCGTGTAGGGCACATCAAATGTCGAGAGCTTTCCCGTCGCGGTGTCTATCCCTGCGAGACGCCCTTGCCCCTTTTCGACGAACGTGCAGATGATTCGTTCCTTCGATTCAAATGCGTAAGTTGACATGCCGAAGACCCACTGTGGCGCGCCGAACTCTGCGGCCATTTCGCACACGGGCGTTGCGTTGTAATCACTTCCTTCTGCGCGGTAAAGATTCCACCAACCGCTGCGATCAGAAACGAAATAGAGGATGCCGTCGGGCGACCACTCCGGTTGAAAGATTGATTCTTCGCTTCCGCCTGCAACAAGTTTCGACGATTGAATCGAACCATCGGGCGCAAGCTCGCCGACCCACAACTCGCATCCGTCCCAGGGCATGTTCGGATGATTCCAAACGAGCCATGCGAGATGCTTTCCATCTGGACTCAAACGCGGCGACGAATAAAAATCATAGCCGGACGCGATCACACGCCCGCCATCTTCGTTGTCGCTCGTGAGTTTGAGACTGACAAGCGTGTTGACGGCTTCCTGTTCGGCATTCCTGTGATCTTCGCGCACGATGAATAAGAGTCCACGTTCACGATCAAGCACGGGATCGGCGTAGCGCAACTCCATGGCGGGCGTGAGTGGTTCCGGCGTCGCGGACAAAGCATTGAGCGATTGACGATAAAGGCGTTGATCCGCGAAGTTTGAAAAGTAAATCGTTTCGTCGCCAACAACAAAATCGCCGCCGCCGTATTCGTGTACGCGTGTGCGCGCGTTAAAGCCCTGCGGCGTGACATCGATTGTTTGATTGTCGGGCGTGCGGCGCACAACGACGCTTCTGCCGCCTTCTGTCGGGCGCACCTCAATCCAGTAAACATCTTCGCCGTCAAGCACAATTTGTCCCAACCCTATGGAACCGCTCACGATCAAATCCGAAGTGATAGGCGATTTCCATGAACCGTAGGGCGCGATCTTCACGCTCTTACTCGTTGTGTCAGCCACGCTTTTCTCCATTCAAATCTTAATTTGCGCGCTTTACCTTGATCTTACTTTGTTAACGCCTGCGCGACATCTGCGGCGATGCGTGCGTTGTTTTCCAAGAGCGCGATGTTGGCTTTGAGTGTTGCGCCGCCGCTCGCGTGCGTCATGCGCGACAGTAGATATGGCGTCAGTTCGCGTCCCGTAATATGAGCGGTTTGTGCTGCCGTTAAAGCCTCTTCGAGCGCGCTTTGCAATTGATCGAACGGAACTTCAAAGGCGGCGGGCACGGGCACTGTGAGAAGCAGCGCGGCGTTTGTTTGAAGCCGCCGCCGCGCTTCAAAGATTGCCGCCACTTCCTGCACAGAATCAACGCGCGCATCAACGGCAAGACCGCTGTGGCTGCTATAAAAGGCGGGCATCTCGTCGCATTCGTAACCGATCACAGTGATGCCGTAAGTCTCCAGCCATTCGCGCGTCGCCGGAAGGTCAAGGACGATTTTCGCGCCGGAGCAAACGACGATCAAAGGCGTTTCCGCCAGCGTCGGCAAATCGGCGGATATGTCTGGCAAACTTCCGCGATGCACGCCGCCGATGCCACCCGTCGCAAAAACTTTTATACCCACGCGATGCGCAATCCATGCAGTCGTCGCAACAGTCGTCGCGCCGTCCCATTGGCGCGCGACGGCGAGCGGCAAATCGCGTCGGCTCAGTTTGTGCACGCCGTCTGTTTCAGCAAGGCGGCGCAGTTCATCATCATTGAGTCCGATGCAAAGACGGCCTTCGAGCGCGGCGATAGTTGCGGGCACGGCATTACGTTCGCGCACTATTCGTTCGAGTCTCTGGGCTGTTTCAAGATTCTGCGGACGCGGTAAGCCGTGCGCAATGACAGTGGATTCAAGCGCGACGACAGCGCGATTTTCGGCGAGCGCGTTTTCGACTTCGCGGCTGACGCGAAAAACATTTGGATCAATCATCAAGCTGTGTGCGTTTTACGATTGCTTCGCTCTTGATTATTTAAGACTTCGCGCTGACGGAACCGCTGATTTTCTTGCGCGTCGTTTCGCCCGTGTGAAGCACCGGAACGCCTTCGTCCAATTCCGCGTGCGGGCGTGGAATAACATGCGTGGAAACAACCGTGCCGATGCGCGAGGCTGCTGCTGCGCCCGCGTCAACTGCCGCCTTCACCGCCGCGACATCGCCGCGCACAATCGCCGTCACTAATCCTGCATCTATTTTTTCGTAACCGACGAGCGTGACGTTGGCGGACTTGACCATCGCGTCCGCCGCTTCGATCATCGCCACCAATCCCATACATTCCACCATCCCGAGCGCTTCCATACTTTTTACCTTTCCAGAATCCTGCGCAGAAGTTTTCAATACATCGCGCGACGATCATAAAACCTTGTCCGCAATGCTTTCAACCTTAACTTTAACGCACGCTTTTTGTCCACAGCGCATTTCGCAGGCGTGTGATAATCTGTTGTTGAGCGGCTTGTTGATGAATTTCATGGTAGATAAAAATGGTTTTCCCAAATGGCTTAGCATCTCTTGGTGGTTCATCTATCTTGGAGCGGCAGGCTTAGTTGCTCGCTTGCTTTATGAGACAGTCTATCTTACATGGAAATACGGGACTCAGGCTGTTGGATATACCTTCGTTCATGCTTACCCATTCTTCTTTCTTATTGGCGCGTTGTCATGGTTTCTCGCATGGGCTTGGTTAATTATTGCTTTGGTACTGATTGTTCTGAATCGTGCCTGGCTTCGGAAGCTTGATTGGGTGCAATTCGGTTTAATGGTTCTGACTTTGCTAATGCTGCATGTACCGGCGAAATGGTGGAAGGCGTTGATGCCGTATTTATTGCATTCAAGAAGTTAAGCAATGCGTATGCGCGGTGTGCGATATAAGTTTTTCTCAAGAATTCTGCTGGCGATGTTCTTCATCGTCGCGGGCGTCGCGCATTTTCTCAAGACATCTTCGTACATGCAGATCGTGCCGCCGTTTCTGCCGCGCCCACGCGAACTCGTGTGGATCAGCGGCGTGTGCGAAATCTTGGGCGGCATCGGCATGTTGATAAAGCGTGTGCGGCGATTGGCCGGTTACGGTTTGATCGCGCTGCTCATCGCTGTCTTTCCCGCAAACATTTATATGGCAGTTGACAACGTAGGCATTAATGGCGTCAACGTCTCGCACGCGCTGTTGTGGTTGCGCTTGCCCTTACAGCTTGTGCTTATCTTTTGGGTTTGGTGGTGCGCGAAAGATTAATTATTCGTCATCTTCATGCTTTCAAGCGAGGTGAAAATCCTTCAGTGTTCAAGATGATACGGCACGCTGGTGACGATCACGCCCCTTTTGAAAAGCAGCGAGCCTTTTAAGAGCAGCGTGCTTTGATTATGTAGAAGTTGCTGCCACCAACGCGCAGGGATGAACTCCGGCAGCACTACTGTGACAAAACTGTCAGCGCTGTGCCGATGTAAACGATCTATGTAGCGCAACAGCGGACGCACCAGAGAACGGTAAGGCGAAGGCAGCACCACTAACTCGATGCCAGAACCCCACTGTTCCCATTTCTCCTGTAGCTTGCGCGTCGCTTCTTCATCAAAGTCCACATAAATAGCTTTAACACCACCGGGCGCAATTGATTTGGCGTATTGCAGCGCGTTGATGACGCCGCGATGAATACCGGAAATCGGCACGATGACAGTGTTTTTTATTTCGTGTAGTTGCTGTAAGCCTTCTGTTGAAAGTTGCTTTGCCACTCTAGCGTAATGCTTATGAATCGAGCGGAACATCAGCACAAGTAGTGGAATAATAACGACGACAATCCATGCGCCGTGTATAAACTTCGTAATGATGAAGACGCACAGCACGATGAATGTGGCGATTGCGCCAAGCCCGTTAATAACGATGGACTTTTTCCAGTGTGAAGAATCTGTGACTTCATCGTTGACGAAGCGCGTGGCGTGCGATTGTTCCGCAGCGAGCAGCGCATCAGGCAGAGCTTGCGCGGCATCAGCGCCGTTGATGAGTAGCGGTGTTTCTTTCGGCTCGTCACGCGCCGCGATACTCTTCGCGCTTACCGCCGCGCGTTCTTTCAGCCAGTGGCGCACCATGCCGGACTGCGAAAGCGTGAAGGAAAGAAAAACGCCGACCGCGTAGAGCGGAATCAAACGAGAGGTATCGCCGCCGAAAGCTGCGACGAGAATGCCTGAGAAGATGGCGAGGATGACAATGCCGTTGGAGAAAACTAATTTGTCGCCGCGATTGGCAAATTGGCGCGGCAAGAAACGATCACGCGCGAGCAATGAACCGAGTCGCGGGAAATCTGCAAACGAAGTATTCGCTGCGAGTATAAGGATTAGTGCCGTCGTGACCTGTACGACGTAGTAGAACCAACCGAACGCGCCTGTGAAGATAATGCGCCCGAACTGTGAGATGACGGTTTCGCTTGCTTTCGGATGAATACCATAAAGGTAAGCCATGACGCTTGTGCCGAGAAACATCACTGCCAGCAGCGCAGCCATGATAACCAGCGTGGCGGAGGCGTTGCGCGCTTCGGGCTTTTTGAAAGCAGGTACGCCGTTAGAGATTGCTTCAACGCCCGTGAGAGCAGAACAGCCATTCGAGAACGCACCGAGTATCAGAAACAGCGTGACGGGTTGAAATTTGTAGCCTTCGGCGACTTTTAATTCTTCGCTACTCGGCACGGGCGCGACGCCTCCGACAGTGTAGTAATGAAAGATGCCGTAACCGATCATGAACAAAAAGCAGACGACGAAGGCATAGGTTGGAGCCGCAAACAGAGCGCCCGATTCGCGCACGCCGCGCAAATTGGCAATGGCAACAAATGTAATGCAGAGCAGGCACAATACAACTTTATGATCGTCCAACCAAGAGAAGCGCGTTCCCTGCATCATCGAAGTGATCGCCGCTACACCCGCCGCAATCGAAACCGAAACGGTCAGCACGTAATCAACGAGTAAAGACGCGCCCGCGATTAGTCCGGCGTTCGTGCCGAGATTTTCTTTCGCCACGATGTACGCGCCGCCGCCCGAAGGGTAAGCATGAATTGTCTGCCGGTAACTGATCGCAACAATGACGAGCAGCGTAGTAATGCCAATAGAGATTGGCACGACGTAGTGAAACGCACTCGCTTGACCGAAGGCGACTGCCGCCGCGAGTACCAATAAAATCTCTTCCGTCGCGTAAGCCGTCGAAGAAAGCGCATCCGAAGAAAAGACCGCGAGCGCAGTTTTTTTCGAGAGTCGTTCGTGCTGCGCCTGCTCCGTCTTGAGCGGATTGCCGACGAGTATGCGTTTAACTGATGTAGCCATCATGTGACCTCTTAAAGTGATAGATAGGCGGGCTAGTTAAGATTGATGCCGAGTTCGAGCAGGAAGAAGTGATTGCCCTGCCGGAGTCCAGCGTTACCGAGCGAGTAGGCGGCGTAGCCGGTCAATCGTGTATGCGGCTTGAAGGTGATGCCGGGCGTAAAGTATCCGGCGGCGTGCTTGCCCGTCAGCCAATCGGCGGCGAAAGCGAGACGCGAATTGATGGTTTGTTCAACGGCGAACTGTCCGCCCGCGCGTTGTGCGTTCACTGCGACAACATCGCGCGAGAAGTGATACGCTCCGGCGGTCAGGCGCGTGTTGCCGATGGTTTTACTGCCGTTTAAGTAAACGTAATTGCCGACATCGTATTGGCGATTGCGTATGGGAACGAAAAGGTTATCGCCTACGACAAATGCCAAGCCATTCGCGCCGCCGTCATAAAACTTGTGTTTGACCGTCGGCACAAGTGCCGTTTGGTCTGCGCCCGGCTGAATGTTGCCCGCCACGTTCAAGCCGATTTCCGTTCGCTTGCCCACGCCGACGACGACGCGCGGCACGAACGACGAGAAGCGCTTCACACTTTTGGAATCGTTCGGCTTAAACGGCGCATCGAGTTCCGCATACACACTGCTGCGCTTTAATACGTCTGTGGACGGTATGTTGAAGATGGTTTGCTGCGCGTGCGCGCTTTGTGGCGGTGCCGTGAGCAAAGTCAGGAGTAAACCAATGCCAATAACTAAAAGGTGATCGCGTCGGGCATTTCTATCAGACTTAGCCGATGAATTGTGAGCGTGTGACTTATTTTCGAGCAGATCAAAGCAGTAGCCGCCGAAGATGAGGAGCGGAATTGTCAGACAGAAAACGACTGTGCCGAGACTGTGAAGATGCGCGGCGGAATTGCGCGGGATTGGCAGCCAACTGAGTGCTGTGAACGCTACGCCAAAGAGGGCTGAGACGATGCCGCCCACGAAACCAAAGACGGCACAGATAGCTTGCCAAGTCCACACACGGGATTTGCGGCGCGGGGGTGAAGTTAATTGTGATTGATTAGATTGATTGTCACTGTGATTTTCAGGCGACCCGGAATCTCCATTCATCGCTTTTTCCTTCGTGTTGCGCCAACGACAAAAGGCGCGGAAGCATTGTGCTTCCGCGCCTTCAAAGAATAGTCGCGGGCGTGCCCTTCCCTTCGAGCCTACGAGGTTAGCTGACGGGCTTGGACAAGGAAGTGTCCCACGTGCGAGCAAGCGAATAATCGCCCGCGTTCACGTTGCGCCCCGTGTTCCGCACCGCTATAGATGGTGGTGGCGAAACGTTGGTTCCCCCGCGTCGCTCGTTTCGCGCGCCTTTTCAAGCGCGGCAAGCGACTTCGGCAAACAAATTTTCAACAGGAGAATTCTACGCCTGCACTCAAGTTAAATCAATCATCCGCCGACGTGAACGGATGGACGCTGCTCCGGGTCTGGCTCGGACTGCCGCAACACCTCGCGCGTCACGGGAGCCGTGTCGCCTTCGCCGAAGGCAAGGTATCGCATCAGGTAAACGAGCGGATTGCCTTCGCTCCAGCCGAAATAAACGTGCGGTATCTTGCCTGTGCTGTTACGCAGGTAAAGCATAAAGGCGGCGATGGCATTGGGCACGACAGAGCTATCCGCGCGTAGCACACGATGACCGTCAACTTCTATGCCTTTAACCTTCAGCACGTTCGAGAACTCTGAGGAATCGCAGATTTCCACCTCGAAGAAAACAATCGGCTCGCTCGCCGGAATGCTGTTGTCTTCGCGGCTTTCCTTCTCCTTGAATTCATACTCGCTCGCGTTGCCTGCGTCGCAACGATTGGCAACAATGCGGATCGTGCCCCGGCTCATTTCGTCAATAAACTTTTTGGCCGTCGCATCCAATTCAACTTTCTCGACGCGCAGTTCCGTCGTCCGCAAAACTCTGGAGATGAGCGAAGTCAAAACAATCGTGCCGATAAAGAACGAAGCGATCTTAATGCCTTCGGGTCGCTCGAAGACATTAACGATTGTCGTGTAAGCGAAGACGAGCGCGATCAATAGAAACGGCCACCATGCGCTGCCTTTGCGTCTGGCCGATAAGGTCACGGCAATCGCCGCTGAACTCATCAGCACCAGCACGCCTGTCGCGTAAGCTCCACCCTGCGCTTCGACGTTGGCTTTGAAAATAATCGTGACGGCAAAAGCGATGGCGATAAAGACCATCACCAGCGGCCTCGTCGCACGCGTCCAATCCGGTGCCATGCCGTAGCGCGGCAGATAACGCGGCACGATACTCAAGAGTCCGGCCATCGCCGACGCACCCGCAAACCACAAAATAGCGATGGTGCTTAAATCGTAAAGCGTGCCGAACCCGTTGCCTAGATAGAGATGCGCGAGATATGCGAGAGCACGTCCGCTCGCCTGTCCGCCTTCCTGAAACTCACTCGCCGGAATCAAAGTCGTCGTGACGAAACTGCTCGAAATCAGCATTACGCTCATAATCAGCGCCGCCGTCAACAGCAGTTTTCTCGTGTTGTGAATTCTGTGTGGCCCGCGCACGAGCGGCATCACGGCGACGCCTGTCTCGAACCCAGATAAACCGAGCGCAAGTTTCGGGAATAACAACAGCGCAAAGCCGACCATCAATAGTGGATTGCCGTGCGCGGTGAAGAGCGCGTTTTTCCATTCGGGAATGTGATACGGATGCGTCGCCAACTCGTATGCGCCTCTGCCGATAACAATTACGTTCAGTGCGAGATAAACGATGACGAGCACAACCGCAATCCCGATTGCTTCCTTAAAGCCCTTGAGAAAGACTGCGCCTAAGATTGCGATGAGCGCCAGCGTGATGCCGATCTGATGCTTGAAGATGGCGGGCGTGAACGGATTTTCGAGCACGTGCGCCGTCGCGTCGGCGGCCGACAAAGTGATTGTGATGACGAAATCTGTGGCAACGAATCCGAGCAGGCAGAGCACAAAAAGCTTGCCTTTCCAGCGCGACAACAAATCGCCGAGCATCGAAATCGAGCCTTGCCCGTGCGGGCTTTCCGCTGCGACGTGATTGTAAATCGGCAGTGCGCCGAATAAAGTCAGCAGCACTAATATGAGCGTCGCAATCGGCGAGAGCGCGCCCGCCGCGAGAAATGCGATGCCCGGCTGATAACCAAGCGTCGAAAAATAATCAACGCCCGTCAAACACATTACCTGCCACCACGAATGCTCGTGGTGCTTAACCTTTGACTCTGGAGTTTGGATAACTTCCGTATCCTTAAGGTGGCCTTCGAGCAGCCAGCGTTTGAAGCGGCTGGGCGCAATTTTTTGAGTATGTGTCAGTGTATCCATCTGTCAATCAGTTAAAGTAGTGGACGGGTTAAGATCATCCGGGCATAGTCACGTTTGAAAAAGAGATTCCACGGCGGCGCACCGGCGCAGCTAAGCGCGAATACAGGCCGGATTATCACCAACGGGTGAATCGAGCAGGCTCAATATATCATATTATGCGGGCGTCAAGGCCACGCTGACTCGATCCATTTTAGCAATCACTACATCGCCGTTTTGCCCGCCACCGTGCTCATAGCGATTCACAACGCGCGCGCAAGAGTTACACACGTTCACTGTCGCGCGACGCGTGCATACCCTCTTTCCGGCATGGCATGACTCATGCCAATATAGTTGGGCGGAAGCGCGTGGAGACTCTTGGCGCAAGGCGTTGTTGCGTTTCACATAGGCATCATGCTTCATCATCGTCCGTCTTACCGCACTTTTCGATCCGGCGTGATGTATAATATTTTGTGCGCCGGTGTAAGGATTGCACGGCGCAGAACTCCTTTACCCATGAGCTAGATCACGATGACCGCTCAATACGAAAATCTTTTCACAGCCACGCTCCTGCCAGAGCCGGAAATAATAGAAGACAGCGACCGGCACATTCTTATCGTTGATGACGATGAGGTTGTTCGCACGCTCTTCGCGCAGTGTTTGGGCGGGCGCTACGTTTGTTCGACGGCTGCCAATGTCGAAGAAGCGCTGGCACACTTGAATCAGGCAGTGTTTGCGCTCGTCATCACAGACATGCTGATGCCGGGACGTAGCGGCATCGAACTCCTGCGTGAAATCACGCAGCGATTTCCCGAAACGGCTGTCGTGATGGCGTCCGGCGTTGACCGCACGCAGCGCGTGCTCGATGCCGTGCGACTCGGCGCATACGATTATCTGATTAAGCCCTGTGATCTGGACGTGCTCGAACTCTGCGTCGAACGCGCGCTCGAAAGACGAAAACTTTTGCGCGACGGGCAGCGCTATAAACAAGCGCTCGAGCGGCGCAATAGTGAACTCGCGCAACGCAAAGCCGTACTCGAAAGGCTTCAGGCGCAAATGGTTCACAGCGAAAAAATGGCCTCGCTCGGCCAACTCGCGGCGGGCGTCGCGCATGAACTCAATAATCCTGCGGGATTTATTTACGGCAATATGGAAATCCTGCGCGAGTGCGCCACAGGCATCGAACGTCTCCTGCGCACTTACGAAAAAGTGCCTGTGACAGCGCCGCTCGCCGCCGAAATTGATTCCATTAAGAAAGCCATAGACTACGAAAATTCCCTTAACGATCTTGTCTCCATCGTCGCGGATTGCCACAACGGAGCCGAACGCATACGCGACGTTGTGCAGAACCTACGCCTTTTCTCGCGGCTTGACGAAGCCGAATTCAAACTCGCAGATATACAGGAAGGCATCGAATCAACCCTTCGCCTGCTTTCACAATATTACGCCGCAGATCGCACGACGCTTGAACGCCACTACGCGGAATTGCCGCCCATCGCCTGTTACGCAGGCCAACTCAATCAGGTCTGGATGAACCTGCTCGTCAATGCGGCGCAGGCCGCAGGCAACGAAGGAACTGTGCATATTACAACCGCGCTCGAAAATGAAAACATCGTCGTCGCCATCAAAGATTCCGGCGCAGGAATTCCGCCCGAAAACTTGCGCAAGATTTTTGATCCGTTCTTTACGACCAAGCCCGTCGGCGAAGGCACAGGACTCGGCCTCTCTATTACGCACAGCATAATTGAGCGTCACGGCGGCACGATCAACGCCAAGAGCTTGCCCGGCGAAGGAGCAACCTTTACAATTGTTTTGCCCGTCAACGCGCTAGGCCGCGACGATGTCACGCGACCTCCGCAACACTAAATCCACCCGGTGCTAAAATCCCTCGCCCGTCGTTCATCATTTCTTTATTATTATGGAGCCTTCTCGCAAAATGTCTCATAGAATCATGGTTGTCGACGACGAACCGGCTAACCTGCGCCTGCTCGAACGTCTCTTTCGCAACGATTATCAGGTCATCACTGCGAACTCCGGCGACGAAGCCTTGCGCTTGCTCGAACAACACGAAGTCGCGCTGCTCATCACAGATCAGCGTATGCCCGGCATGAGCGGCATCGAACTCTTGAAGCGCACGGCCATCTTTCGCCCGCATATGGTGCGAATGATTCTCACAGGTTATACGGATGTCGGCGCGCTCGTTGATGCGATCAATTGCGGGCAGGTCTACAAGTACGTCACGAAGCCTTGGAGCAATGAGGACTTGCGGCAAACCGTCAGCCGCGCGCTTGAGCATTACGACATCCAGAAGTCGCATCACGAGCTTGTGCTTAACAACACACGACTCAACACGCGGCTACAGGAAATGACGCGCGGTTTTGTGCGCGTCATCGCCGACGCGCTCGAAGCTAAAGACCCGCACATGTACGGCCACTCGCGTCGCGTCAGCGGTTACGCGACAGGCATCGGGCGCAGAATGCAGTTGGACTCTGACACGCTTGAAAAGATTTCCCTCGCAGGGTTTCTGCACGACATAGGCGAGATCGGCACGCCCGACAAAATTTTACTGAAACCGGCGCCGCTCACTGAAGAAGAACGCGCCGTTGTCGAACTTCATTCCGAGCGGGGCGCGCGTATGCTGTCAGGAATCCCGGACATGTCGGAAGTCGCAGATGCCGTGCGACATCACCACGAACATTTCGACGGTTCCGGTTATCCAGAAGGTTTGCACGGCGCGCAGATTCCTGTCGCAGCGCGCATTATTCTCGTCGCAGACGCCTATGACGCGATGACCAGCCCGCGCCCTTTTCGCAACGCGCTGAATCATGCGGCGGCCGTCGCGCGGCTCGAAGACGAAGCAGGAATGCAGTTTGATCCAGAAGTCGTCAACGCCTTTTGCCGCTTCGACACGCTCGCGCAAATACGCCAGAGCATCGCCAACGGTTTTTGCGGCGCACCGCTTTTTCCCGCTTCGCGCACAATTGATAACGCGGACGCCCTTTCCTTTGTCGAGCTTTACCGTGAAGTCTCCGCCGAACCCGTCCTTGCCGCCTACGCTTTGTTTGAAGCCAACGCGATGGAGGTCGGCGACGAGGCGTTCACCAATATTGAAGCCGCCTGCACGCGTCTCGGTGAAGCGCGTTTGCGTGCCCTTGTCGAATCGAATCCGGGACGCGCGGACGAAAGCCAGCGCGCTGCGTGCGAACAAGCGCTACGCGCCGCAGAAGCAGCGCGGCTGCTCGCCGAACACACGCATATCGTTGACAGCCGCGAAGCTTACACACTTGGATTGCTGCACAACATCGGAGAGATGTTGCTGCTTTCTTTGTTTCCGGCGGAGATGATGAACATTCAAAGAAGCGCAGAAGATGGCAATCAAATGGAGCAGGAAGTGTTGGCCTTCGGTGTTGACCATGCGCAGATCGGCGAGTGGATACTCGAAGCCTGCGGCGTGCCGCGCTCTTTGACCGCCGCCGTGCAAACGCACCACGACGTAATGCGCATTGACGATCCAATCGCGCTGCTGTTACACGTCGCAAGCGCCATCGCGCACTCGGACGTGCCGCACAAGGTTGCGACCTTTGACGCGCTCGGCTCTGATCCTCTCGCCATCTTAGGTTTAGATCGCGCCGATCTCGCAAGCTTACACGGGCGCGTTGTTGCCGCCGCCGAAGAGCGGCTCGCAACTCTCGGCTAACTCGCAATCCTTCTTCACCGAAAGAGCGACATGAAACGATCAATTCTTTATTCGTCGGGCAAAGACATTGGCGCACATTTGGATAGACAGCACAACACAAATTCGTCAACGCCGCGCTTACCGGCAGTGACGCGCGGCGTGGTTGCTATCAGCTTACGTTGATTCAGTCACCAACTTTTCCCAATCAGTATGAACTGCGCCTTGGCCGGGCTTGTCCGCTCGCTCGTATGTGTGCGCGCCGAAAAAGTCGCGTTGTGCCTGCGTTAGATTCTGCGGCAATTGAGTTGTGCGATAACCGTCAAAGTAAGCGAGCGAGGCGGACATCGCCGGAAGCGGAATGCCTAAGCCCTGCGCCGTCGTGACAGCATAACGCCAAGCGGCTTGCGCTTCCCTGACGTGCGCGACGAATTCATTGTCGAGTAACAAATTCGGCAACTCTGGCTGGCGCTCATACGCTTGCATAATCGTGTCCAGAAAACGCGCGCGAATAATGCAGCCGCCCTTCCAGATACGCGCCATCTCGCGCAAATTAATGTTCCATTCGTATTCCTGCGATCCTGCTTGAATGAGCCGCATCCCCTGCGCGTAAGAGCAAATCTTCGACGCAAAGAGCGCATCATGCACGGCGCGAATCAACTTCGCGCGTTCGCCGCGAAACTTTTTCGTCTTCGGCCCCTTCAACTTTTTGCTCGCCACGACGCGCTCGTCTTTCATCGAAGAAATCACGCGCGCATCAATCGCCGCGGCAATCGTCGGAATCGGAACCGCCAGATCGAGCGCCACCTGCGCCGTCCACTTGCCCGTCCCCTTTTGTCCTGCTTTATCTAAAATCTCATCAACGAGCGGATTGCCCGTTTCCTGATCCTTCACAGTAAAAATCTGCGACGTGATTTCGATCAAAAAAGATTCGAGCACGCCCTTGTTCCACTCAGCGAACGTGTCCGCGAGTTCCGACGCTTCCATGCCAAGACAATTGCGCAGAATGTCGTAAGCTTCGGCGATCAATTGCATGTCGCCGTACTCGATGCCGTTATGCACCATCTTGACGAAATGGCCTGCGCCGTTTGGCCCGACGTATGTGACGCACGCGCCGGAATCCGTCTTCGCCGCAATCGCTTCAAAGATTGGCCGTACATGTTCGTAAGCTTCGCGCGAGCCGCCCGGCATAAGTGAAGGCCCGTGCCGCGCGCCTTCTTCGCCGCCGGAAACGCCCGAGCCGAAAAAGTTTATGCCCGTCGAATTCAAAGCAGCTTCGCGTCGCTGCGTGTCTTTGAAAAAAGAGTTGCCGCCGTCAATCAGTATGTCTCCGTCTTCGAGAAACGGCTTGATCGCTTCAATCGTTTGATCGACGGGCGTCCCCGCTTTAATCATCATCATAATGCGGCGCGGGCGTTCCAGAGAGCGTGTGAATTCTTCAAACGTCTTTGCTCCCGTGAACTGCCCGCTCGCGTTGTACTTATTGATAAAACGATCCACCCATTCAGTTTCATAATTCCACACGGCAACGGAAAAGCCGTGATCCGCGACGTTCAAAGCGAGATTCTCGCCCATCACCGCGAGGCCGATCATTCCGAACTGCGCCGCTCTTGCCGCCGTTTCTGTCGTAGACATAATCGTTCATGCTCCTCAACCAAAGAATGCAAATATTTCCTTTATCAACTTTCGCCGAATACAATACCGCGCCGCTCACGTCCCGCCTACACGACAATTGCCGCCACGGAAAAGACCAGCAACGCCACGAGCGCCATAGACTTCGCGTAACTTGTGCGCGCCGCGAATAACGCTTCAATATATGCGACTGATCCGGCCAGCAACACGCCGCATTGATACGCGAAGCCCGGCAAAAATCCGCGCACCGAATCCGGCGATAACTCCGTGATGTGCGCAGGAATCACGCCCCAAGCACCCTGCACCATAAACTGCAACAGAAATGCGCCCGCAAACAAAAGCACGAGCGAGGGCGCAAATGCCCACAACGGAATCACCAGAATCGCCAACGCGAACGCCAGGATCATCGCGCGCCGTCGTCCCCACCTGTCAGATAAAAGTCCGAAGATCAAGCCGCCCGCAATCGCGCCAACCATCGAAAATGCCGTCAACACGGCGCGCTTCTGCGGGCTAAATCCCCAGTCGCGCTGCAAAAACGTCGGGTACATATCCTGCGTGCCGTGCGAGGCAAAATTCATCATCGTCATCAAGAGCGTTAAATACAGAAACAGTTTCCAGTGCGACGCTAAGCCACGAAAGAGTTCGCTCCAACTATTATGCTTCGTGCGCTCCCACACTTCCGATTCCTTGACGCCGAAGCGTATGAAGAGCACAAGCAGCGCGGGCAATCCGCCGATGAAAAACATTGGACGCCAGCCGTAGCGCGGAAAAACGAAAAAGTAACAAACGGCGGCGAGCAAATATCCGACGGCATAACCTTCCTGCAAAAGCCCTGACAGCACACCGCGAAGACGAGGCGGCACTTTCTCCATCGCTAAGGATGCGCCGACGCCCCACTCGCCGCCCATACCGATTCCGAAGAGCGCACGCAACACCAGAAACGTCGTATAATTTGGCGCAAAGCCCGACAACACTTCGACAATTGAAAAGAACACCAGATCAATCATCAACGGCAATCTGCGCCCGTAGCGATCCGCCATCAACCCGAAGATAAACGCGCCGACGGGACGAAACGCCAACGTCAGTGTAATTGAAAGCGCAATCTCCGCATCTGTTTTATGAAACTCTTTGGCAATCGCCGTCAAGCAAAAGACTACGAGAAAGAAATCGAACGCGTCGAGCGTCCAGCCCAAAAAACCTGCCAGCACCGCCGCGCGATGATCTGAAGGTGGCACGCTCTTTGTTTCAATTGCCGCGCTCGCTTCGTCCGCCACTGCCTTACCTTTTGATTGATTTGATTTTGAACTGTAATGCTGATTTATTCGCCGACAGATTGTTCGCCAACAAACTCGCTCGCTGCAAAATTCTTTTCCAACACGGCGATCTTCGCGAGACGGCGCGCATGACGTTCTTCGCCCGTAAACGTCGCCGCGAGAAACGCGCGCACAAGTTCGAGCGCCAGTTCCGTGCCGACGACGCGTGCGCCCAGACACAACGCATTGATATTATCGTGCTCGACGCCCTGATGCGCCGAGTAAGTATCATGGCAAAGGCACGCACGCACGCCCTGCATTTTATTCGCCGCGACGCAGATGCCGACGCCACTACCGCAAATCAGAATCGCACGCTCCGCAAGCCCACGCTGCAAACTTTCTCCGACAAGCCGCGCATAATCCGGGTAATCGTCGGGCTGCGCCGCGTCGTGCGTGCCGAAGTCGAGCACTTCATGTCCAGCGCTTTTCAATTCTTTGATGATAAGTTCGTTAAGCGGAAAGCCGCCGTGATCCGCTCCGATAGCAATGCGCATAAATTTGTTTCCTCTCGCAGGCGAGGAAGAGTATCACCGCGATTCGTGTTGGGCAACAAAGATTAAGGCCGGACAGGTAAAAGCTTGATATACGTGTAGTGCATTTTCAAATGCTTCTGAGCGATCTATGCGGTCAAGCTTGGCGGGCGCGGCGCACCCTGTAATTGAATTGGCGGCTGCGGCGAACAACACACCTTCACCAAACGCTCGCGGTCACGTTGCATTTCCCTGTCTTCGTTCAGCCACGCGCGTACTTCCGCAAAAGCCTTTGCTGCACGCGCGTCCGGCGGAGCGACGATACGATAGTGCATCCACTTGCCTTCCCTGCGCGCCGCCACCACTCCGGCACGCCGCAGATAGGCAAGATGACGGGAAATCTTCGGCTGATTCGTCCGCAAAATTTCAACGAAGAAACAAACGCACACTTCGTCATCGCCCATTAGATTCAGTAAGCGCAGCCGCGTCCGGTCAGCCAACGCGCGAAACAGCTTTTCCATGTCGAAAGTTTTAGCTTTACTCATACTGACAATATATCACATATAAATATGCCTTGACATATATGTAAATGTGAACTACTGTGCCAACACACATTCGCATAAGCGTATGTATAATTATATAGAAACCGTAAATTGAAAGGTGGCATGTAATGTCTGAGAATATCGAAGAAGCGGTGCGTTCAAGATATGGCGCGGTGGCGGTCAGCAAGCTTTCATCAAAGCACGATGGAGTACACGCGGTGGCGGAAGCATTCGGCTACACGGCTGAAGAATTGGCTTCGATTCCCGCCGAAGCAAACATGGGTTTGTCGTGTGGCAATCCGACGGCGACGGCTCACTTGCGCGAAGGCGAAACGATTGTTGACTTGGGTTCGGGCGGCGGCCTTGACGTGTTCTTAGCGGCGCAGAAAGTCGGTGCGGCGGGTCGCGCCATCGGCATTGATATGACGCCAGAGATGATTGAACTCGCGCGTCGCAATGCCGCAGAGGGCAACAACGGCGCGGGCTATCCGAACGTCGAATTTCATCTGGCGATGATTGATAAATTGCCGCTCGCGGACAACTCTGTTGATTGTGTCATCAGCAACTGCGTCATCAATCTTGCGCCGGACAAGCCCGCTGTGTTCCGTGAAATCGCGCGCGTGCTCAAGCCCGGCGGCAGGCTCGCCGTGAGCGACATCGCGCTCAAACAGCAGCTTCCCGATGCGCTCGGAAACGATTTAATGGCTTATGTCGGCTGCATCGGCGGCGCAATCTTGATCGAAGATTACAGGCGCGGTCTGCTGGAAGCAGGATTTTCTGGAGTCGAGATTGTGGACACGGGCGCAGACCTCAATGCTTACGCTAAAGTTGAAAATCAAATGGCCTGCTGCTCGCCTGCAATGATCGAAACCGCAAACGATACGAAGTCGTTACCGATTGCGGAAGCGAGTTGCTGCGCGCCGCAAACAATAACCGGCACAGGCGAACTGCATTCCGATCTCGCAGGCTTACTGCGCCGCTACAACATCAACGACTACGCCGCGAGCGTGCGCGTGTTTGCCGTTAAGCAAGAATAATAAAAGGATTGTGCATGGCTTCGTCACCACAATGCTCAACGATAGCCCTGTGCTTGTAGCGCAAAGAGTTCGCTGTAAAGTCCGCCGCGTGCGATCAGTTCGTCGTGCGTGCCTTCTTCGGCGACTGTGCCTTCATCGAGCACGATGATGCGGTCGGCCATACGAACTGTCGAGAAGCGATGAGAAATAATAACCGCCATGCGCCCTGCGACGAGTTCGGAAAAGCGCGTGAAGACTTCGTATTCGGCGCGTGCGTCGAGCGCCGCCGTCGGTTCGTCTAAAATCAACACTTGCGCTTCACGCATGTATGCGCGTGCGAGCGCAATCTTTTGCCATTCGCCGCCGGATAAATCGACGCCGCCATCGAAACGGCGTCCGAGCATTTGCCGATAGCCTTCCGTGAAACGTGGTAAAAGAGAAGCAGCCAACGATTGCTCTGCCGCCGCCATAATCGCGGAAGGCACAGGTTGATCGCTCGCATCTTTCCCGGCAAACTCTTTCGCATTTGTCACGTCCGCGTTTATATCATGCGCTTTTGCATCAACAATCTTCGCCGCTTTACCATTTTGTTTGCCGTTCTCCGGCGCGTTCAAATACGCGCTCACTTTTTCGATCTCGCCGACGCCGATGTTTTCATCGAAGCGAAAATCGTAGCGCACAAAATCCTGAAAGATAACGCCGATGGCGCGCCGCACGGATGCAAGGTCATACTCGCGTAAATCTTTTCCGTCGAGCAGAATACGTCCTTCCGTCGGATCATAAAGGCGCGCGAGAAGTTTCGTAAGCGTTGTTTTGCCCGCGCCGTTTTCGCCGACGAAAGCAATGCGCTCGCCCTTGCGCAAATCAAAGTTGACGTGCCTGATAGCCCAACGCTCGCTTTCAGGATAACGAAAGCCGACGTTCTCAAACACGAAGCCAACGCGAATCGTTTGTGGTACAGGCGGCGCGTTCTTCGTTGAGGCAATCGAAGGCTTCATCTCGAAGAAATCGAAGAGGTCTTTGAGATACAGGCTTTGTTGAAAAACGTTTGTCGCGCTGCCCAGGATGCGTTCGATCAAATCGCGGCTGCGCGCAAACGACGCGGCGAGAAACGTGAGCGAGCCGAGCGTAATCAATCCGTTCACGGCGCGCATCAACACAATCACATAAGCGCCGTAATAACCAATCGTGCCGAGCACGGAAAGCGCGGACGCGGCGAGTCCCTTGCGAATTGAGAGCCTTTTATTTTCTTCGTAAAACTTTGCTGCCAGCACGCGGTAACGCTCGACAAGCCACGGCGCGAGATTGAACATCTGCACTTCCTTCGCAGTTTTGTCACTCGCACCAACGTAACGCAGATAATCAAGCTGCCTGCGCTCCGGCGTCCAGCGAAAGAGCATTGAATATTCGAGCGCCGCGAAATGCGTTTCGCCTAAGAAACCCGGCACCACAGCGACACAGAGCAGCAGCAACAACCATGGGCTATACGCAAACAGCGCCACGCCGAGCGACAGCAGTGTTAGAGAGTCCTGACACATACCCAGTAGTTGTCCGATCAACCCGATGCGCCCTGTGGTTTGTCTGCGCGCACGTTCAAGCTGATCGTAAAAGGCAGGGTCTTCAAATTGATAAAGATCGAGCGTCGCCGCGTGTTCCATCAAACGCACGCTCGTGTGATTTGAAAAAAGATCGCCGAGCAAACTTTCTACTAACGCAGAAGCGCGCGCCAGCCATTCACCGGCAAGCACAATCCCTATTTCCAACCCGACTAATTGCCATAAATGCCGTAGGCCATAGAAGCTTGTGTTGATTGCATCAGCGTTGCCGCGTGCGCCAACCACTGCGTCGATGATAAGTTTGCCGACCCACAACGTCGCCAACGGCACAAATGCACGCGCGAGTCTCAGGGCAACCATCGTCAACGTGTAAGCGCGATGCGTCTGCCACACCAACTTAACGAGCGGCGGCACATAACGCAGCGCACGCACGCGTTCGCGCCACGTCGCATCGTCGTTTCTCATGCGACTTGTTTTTGCTTTCGGCGGTGAAGGCACTTTAATAACGCCGCAAATGAGATGCTGCGTATTTTGAAGTCATATCTATCTGTTTGTTCGAGGGCGACATACTCGTAAGTGCACCTTCTTTTGGGCTGTTTCAGCAAGCGACATGTTACTAAGCGTTTCGCCTACTCCTTATCACGAACTTCATCTCGCGCCTTATTCAATAGCTCAACGTAGTTCGGCACGAACGGCTCGACAATCTGACTCTCTAACGAACAACACACATCCCAAAGAACACGCGCTTCCGCTTGATCTTGAATTTCGAGATTATCTTTGTCACTGAACCTACTTAGGAACTCGAACAACACGATTGCTTCTGCCGAAGAAAGCTCAATTATAATTTTCTCTTCAGACACTCGTTTTATCTCATACTCTACTTTGCATTGAGCGAAGCCGCCGAACGAAGCGTTTAACTGAAGCGATGACAACTCACGCGAGCACCATCGCCGATTCGGTTGGACATTAAGAGTGCCTAACAAACCTTGCCACAGAGACCGGAGAGAAATAGTTTTCAGTTTTCGGTTATCAGTGTTCAGTAAAGAAGGCATTAGCTCCGTGCTGCGAACTCAAAACTGTAAACTCAAAACTGAAAACTGTTTGCCGTTTGATTTTGCGACTTGCTGGCCGTCGCTCTCATCATCTCTCAAACGTTCAACGCCGTCCGTCATCCAGCAATTTTTGTACGGCGCTTCGGTCTGTTTCGAGAGCGTGAAAAGGTAAGCGATTCTTTCGCCGTTGGCGGCAATGAGCGTGATGCGTTGGCGCGCGACGTTACCGATGATTCTGACATTCCCACGCAACGCGTTTTTGTGATTGAGCATCGGCTTGTACGCAGGACTCCTGACGAGTCGAACGAATCTGTCGAGCGGCCCTGTCTCGGCGCGATTACCGGGCGAAGCGAAACGAAAGGCCGTCGCAATGCCGTTGTTGGGCGCGGGATCATCGTTGCGCTGTAAGGCTTCGAGCAGAATGTTGATGACCTGTTCGGGCGAAAGATTCGGGTTCGGTTGAAGCGCGTTCTTGTTCTGCGGTGCGGAATTTATTTTGCCCGTCTCTTTTCCGCTCGCTGGCTTCGCTTGCGGCGAACGTGCGGCGCAGCCGTCGGCGAGCGCGCAAACAATTGCGAGAAGAACGAAGCCGTTTGAGCAACACTTCATCGTCCATAATGTTGCGAACTTATATCTGCTCATAAACATCGTCCTTCTCGAATTATGCACCGCTATTCGACGCTCACGCCCTTCCAGAACGCGATGTGATGGGCGATATTACGCGCGGCCTCTTTCGGTTCCGGGTAATACCAAGCGGCGTCTTTGTTCACTTCACCGTTCGCCAGCACATCGTAATAACTCGCTTCGCCTTTCCAAGGACAAGTCGTGTGCGTGCTGCTTGCGCGTAAGCGATCCTGTTTGACGGATTCCATCGGAAAATATTGATTGCCTTCGACGACAATTGTTTTATCGCTTTCGGCGATCAACTCGCCGTGCCATTTGGCTTTCATAAAAATTCTCCTTTTCGTATCACATGATTTTAGCAGAAGCGCGCGTGATTGGCAGCCGCCGCTCTGCTTAATCTTCCCGCACGACTTTACAATTCACACGAACAATTCGCCAACGCCTTTCATTAATTAAGCACGCGTACAATTTGATTAACTTCGAGGCGTCCGGTTTGCAGCACGCGCGCGTAAAGTCGCGCATCGCCGGGATGCTTCGCTTGTGATATACGCATAAAGTCGCCGTCACTAAACGACGCGCTGATTTGTTTGCAAGGCACTGTGTAACTCGTGATTCGCACGATCACTTCGTCGCCCAGCGCAAGCACCGTGCCCGGTTGGAGTTTATTCCAATCAATGCCTTCGACGGTTACGTTTTCACCCGCCGAACCGGGCTTAATCGGATGGCCTTCACGCTGCAACTTTTGTATGCGCTCTATCGCATATAAGCAGATGGCGCGCGCCGGGCCACCATGAAAACGCGTGTGCGCTTGTTTGTCGCAAGCAAGACCTGTGCGCGTCAGTTCTGCTTCCGGCACAGGCAGTTTCGGGACGCCGCCCTGTGAACAGTTCAATTGAAAGATACGACCTTCCATGCGTTTGTGAGACATTGAATCGTTATCGTATTTCGCGGTGGAGCAATCAAGCGGCGAGCGGTTTCTGTAAGGTGCGTAAGTGCGCGCAGAGTTGCGGCAAATCGTCGCGCGTGTAAACGGGCAGATGACGAATCAAATGATCGTCAACAAGAGTTTTGCGCCACGCGTCGAATTGTTCCTGCGGCGATATGTTCGTTGTGCTCGCCTCATCTTGGAACAAATAAAGCGCTGAAGTTTTCTGGAGCGCGCGGCGTGCTGTCGGTTTAATTTGCCCGCCTTCAGAGCGCGTCGCCATTAACGTAAAATCCGCTTCGATGTAGCGCAAAAAACTGTTGCCTTCAATTAGCACACACGGCGCTTCGACACGCGCGAGCGCTTGCTTGATTCCCCCTTCGACCTGCTTGTCCGTAACAACGACCCAGTGAACATTACTTGCTCCAGCGTCCCAGTAACGCCCTGTGTCTTTGCCCTGCGCGTAAGTTTGTTTTCTGCCGGAGCGAATCACGGGTTCATCCGTCAAAAGGTGGCTGACGCAGCACGCGTGCGGGTCTTTACCGCATGAACGATAATGCCCGCGCGTCATTTTAATTGCTTCCCAACCGGGAAAGGCGCGCAGCAGTTCGCACATCAAAGTCGTCTTACCGGCATTTGATGAGAAGCCGCCGACGGCGATAATCATAGGAGTCATAACCTGTTACTCTCCATCCCAATGTGGGAATATTTACGCAGCCGCATATAATCAGTATATCATTTACAGGCAGGTGATAAATCAAATGGCAAACGAAGAAAACGCAGATGAATCAATCGGGCGTGTTATCGAAACGTTGCAACGCCACGATGAAGCGTTGAAGCATGGAGTTTCGCCCGAAGCGTCGGCGCGCGAATGGCTCGCCGCCGGTTTCGCAGACGAAGAAGAGATTAACGATTGGTTAAGCGCCCGTTGCTTTAACGCTCGCGGCGCGAGAGCTTTGGACGAGCGCGGTATCACGCCCGAACAGGCCGCGCTTCGCACCACCGCTGGCAGAAACACGCGCGAAGACACCATCGGCTACAAAATAATCAACGGCGAGTTGACCTACGATGAAGCCAAACGCATTATCACAAACGCTTTCTGGAATTCATAAAATGCGCTTGTCCAATCGGCTACAAGGAGAAGAGTTTTGGGATTAACTATTACGCAGGTAGACGCGTTCACGGACAAACCTTATGGCGGCAATCCGGCAGCCGTGTGCATTCTGCCCGAAGCGCGAAGCTGTGAATGGATGCAAAGCGTCGCGCAGGAAATGAATTTATCGGAAACGGCGTTTTTGCAAAAGGCTGCGGACGGCTACAAGCTGCGCTGGTTCACGCCCGCCATTGAAGTCGAACTCTGCGGCCACGCGACGCTCGCCAGCGCGCACGTCCTATGGGAAGCGGGGCATTTACAACATGATGAACAAGCGCGCTTTCACACTTTAAGCGGCTTGCTCACCGCGACGCGCAAAGATGAATGGATCGAACTCGATTTTCCGGCGAAGCTCGCGCAAGCCGCGAAAGCTCCCGTTGGCCTTTTGGAAGCTTTAGGAATCAACGCGCCGTTGTACGTCGGCAAAAATCAATTCGATTACCTCGTCGAAGTCGCAAGCGAAAGTGATGTCGCTGGGATGCAGCCGAATTTCTCTTTGCTTAAAACGCTCGGCGTGCGCGGCATCATCGTCACGAGCCGTGCTGAGATGAGCGGATTTGATTTCGTCTCGCGCTTCTTCGCGCCCGGCTCAGGCATAGACGAAGACCCCGTCACGGGTTCCGCTCATTGTTGTCTCGGCCCTTATTGGCAGGAACGTCTCGGCAAAAGTAAATTCGTCGCACGCCAAATCAGCGCGCGTGGCGGCACAGTGCGTGTTCGCGTCGAAAATGATCGCGTGCATCTCGGCGGACAAGCTTTGACAATCTTACGCGGTGAACTTTTGTTTTAGAAACAGACGAGGATAAGGAAGGTTTCAAACGAATGGCACAATCGAGAATCGAAATATTTGAAACGATGGCGCGCGAGCAGCCCGACGACGCGATGATTCACTACGGCCTTGCGAGCGAATACATAAAGCTCGAACGCTGGCCTGACGCCGCCCGTACATTGCGTAACGTCCTGCGCATCAATCCCGATTACACCGCCGCCTATCAAATGCTCGGCACTGCCTTGATGAACGCAGGCCAACCCGACGAAGCACGCCGCGCATGGACAAACGGCATCGAAGCCGCTACACGTACCGGCGCATGGAAAGCACGCCAGCACATGGAAGGCTTGCTCGCGGAAGCAAAGACGAATGCTGATTCTGGATTCTGTGCTGAATGATTCAGCATAGCGATAAAGCCGTGCCGCTAAACATCCGGCGGCAAGGAATTATTCTATGTGGCGTTTAATAACCAGGGACTTGTTATGTTGTCTTATCGTAAATATCTCTCAACGCTAGTTGGCATTTTATAGTCGGCAAAATGATTGCTGCATCTAATCCGCCCACCTTCGTATAAAGCCAAGGATTATCTTCCTGCCTGATAAAATGCTCTACGACATGCTCATCTTGTGCGACTAATAAATATTCCTGTAAAGATTCAATTTGCTGGTAAGCATGAAACTTCTTTCCTCTATCAAAAGCTGCCGTGCTTTCCGATAAGACTTCCACAATCAAAATCGGATTAAGTATTACGTCCCTCGCATCATCGGCAAACTGAGTCTCTTCACACACTACAGAAACATCTGGATAGAAAAATCTTTTTGAGTTTGGAACTCTAATTTTCAAATCGCTAGGGTAAATACGACACGGGCGATTCCTAAGTTGTGTGCCGATAGCGATGATTACATTAGCGGCAATCAGATTGTGCCGCTCGCTGCCGCCCGCCATCGCGTACATTACACCATCAACGTATTCGCTTTTGTATTCAGCCTCACGTTCGACAATTAAATATTCTTCCGGGCTTAGAAAATAACTTGGAAGCGATGACATAATTGTATCCTTTCAAAATGATTCCGCGAAGCGCGCACGCAATAGTGGGAATCGTTGTTTAAGTTATTTTCGCTTACTCTTTGATGCTTTGGCTCTTCTTTGTTTCCGATTCTGATTAACATTGGGTGATTTTTTCTTCAATGGCATTTGTTGAATCTGTGCTGACGAATTTGACGGAGGATTCATATAGTAGTTGTTAATTGTAGTGTTGCCACCAGCCATAAGCATTTGTAAGACCTGCAAAAGCACTGCGAGAACGCCAGCTATACCGAATCCCATGCTATCAGCCTGCTTGAAAAGTTTTACAAGTTCTGGGGCAACGAGGGGAAAGTTTGTTGTAAGTGTTTCTGTAATCTGCTGGCTGGTAGCGCGACTCTGTTGTGCAGCTTGAATTGTGTTGCTTAACTGTCCGAGTAGTGGAAGCAATGCTGGTGCAGAAAGTATTCTTCTCGCCTCTGTAAAAAAGAAGAATGGTTGTCCTTGGTCATCTATTCCACCGTCCGCAATTTGTGCTATTCCACCGCACTGCGGGCACGTTGTTGCATTGTTGGAAAAGGAGATGTTCGTTGCTCCCTCCCCGAAAGCTATCGGAGATGGGAATCGTAAGTGGCAACGTGGACAATAAGCTGGTGGCACAATAGTCATTTATTCTCCCCTTCGACATTATGCAAAAGATCATTGACAACGGCGAGATACTCTTGAATGGCATCCTGAATATTAGCGATAGCTTCTTCTTCAGTCTTTCCCTGCGACCAACATCCGGGCAAGCCGGGCGCGGACACGCTGAATCCTTCTTCCGATTCCTGCAACGCGATCTTGTACTTCATCAATTACTCATTCAATACTTAGATGATTGAACTGTTGGCTGCAAGGCAGTTGGTATGCTTACCGTTCGTTACCTCTCTTGCCGAGAGGATGAATTGAGACCCGCCTCTTAAAATCTTCAAACTGTGGCCCCACTATTTCGGAGAGCACTTTAGCTTGCTCTTCGGATTTTAGAGCGTCTCGGAGAAACTGCACAATCTCAGAAGATGCCGCTCCCGTATCGAACAGCATTGCTCCCCAGAAAAGTTTCAGCGCGGGGTGATGGATTTCTGCAAAATGGCGAACCGCATAGTCACGATGCTCTTTTTGATTGCACAATCCTCGACTTATCGCCGCAAAAGGATAGACGTCGTACTTCTCGATGTCCTTCTCGGTGAGAGCAAAAAGGACAGGCAAGTAAGTCCCGGCCTTCTTGACAGCCTCATCGGTATAGAACTCACCCTTTGTTGGAAGTGTTTTGAGAAGTCCTATGAATTCCTTCCTTTGAGCATCGGAAACTTGATTCGTCGCTTGGCATGGTGTAAAGGTGAGAAGGATTATAAGAAAAGCTGTAATCATTATTTTGTCCTGCTGCTATAAGTAAGAGATTAACCATATAACAAGCTCAACCTAACTCTTCGATCTCCGCTTCAAGCGCGCGGAGTGTGCGGTTGAGCATGTCGCGGTGCGGTTGACGTGTGGCCTGTTCGAGTTGTGAGATGGTTCTCGTGCGTGAGAGGCGCAGGGATTGCAATCGTTCTTGCCGCGCACGGACGGCGGGCGAAGTTTCGTGCGAGTTGTTTTGTGCGCGAGCGCGTTCGTCCTGCTGCTCGATTTGATCTGCGACTGCTTTGCTTTCCCAACCTCTTGCCATCTGAGTTTGCTCCTTAATTGAAACGCCGATTATAGCCTTTTTCCGAATACATTGTGGAGTTTCTTTGACAACCGCACGCGCGTCGGAAGGCATCAAAGCGGGCGTGCGCGGCAGCGTGCAGTAGTGACGGGCGGTTGACATGCGGTGTGCGTGTACGGTAATTTGCTTCGCTTCGATGCCAGCAAGCCGCACATGTCCCGTTCGTCTAGTGGCCTAGGACACCGCCCTTTCACGGCGGCGACACGGGTTCGACTCCCGTACGGGACGCCACTTCTTTTTCGCCCGACCAAGATTCTCATTTATACAGAGAGCGATACAGGCTGCCGACGTTCGCCGTCATGCAACGTCTCGCACGGATTACGATACAGAGCGGCGCGCGGCTTTTTACTTTTGGTTCGCTTCGAGGATTCAATTCTTATGTTAAGACAACGTTTCACTCACCACATCACGGCGAGTTTTCTGACGCTGATTACACTTTTTTGTTTTGCGCCCGCACGCGTTGCGCAGGCGCAGAAACAGGCTGCTGCCGATGTGGTCATCGTGCTGCCGTTTGAGAATAGATCGAACCGCCCGGAATACAACTGGGTGGGCGAAAGTTTCGCTGATTCTCTTTCTGATTTATTGAATTTGCCAGGACTCGTCGTTGTTTCAAGCGATGAACGCGAAATCGCTTACCAGCGCGTGCGCCTGCCTTTGACGACGTTGCCTTCACGCGCGACGGCGATTAAGTTAGCGCGCGAAGCTCACGCGACGATGATTATCTTAGGCACTTACCACGTTGATCCGCCGCAGGGAGATTTGCCCGCGTCTTTGCAGGGCACGGCGCGCGTTATCAAAGTCAACGAAGGACGTTTGATGGGCGAAACAATGCCGGACGGACGCTGGGCGACGCGCGAATATGATTTCGGCGGCGCGCTCACAACTTTGCAGACGATGCAGGGCAGGCTCGCTTATCAGGTTCTTTACCAGCGCGACAAGGCGCTGCCCTTTTCGCAGAATCAGCTTGTGCAGCAAGCGACGAAAGTTCCGCAGAAAGCTTTTGAGGCTTACGTGAAGGGCGCGCAAATGGACGAGCGCGAGCCGCGACGCGTCAATTATTTGAAGAACGCAATGCGCTTTTACGCCGACGCCAACGCGGGCGCAACCTACGCGCAGGCCGCCTTTGAACTTGGCCGCTTTTATTTTGCGCAGAACGATTGGCGGCAGGCGGCAGAGTATTTCTCAAAACTGCAAAAGAAAGATTCGCACTACGCCGAAGCAGCCTTTTACGCGAGCCTCGCTTACTGGCGGCAAAATGATTTAGACCGCGCACTCGATGCCATCGTGCCGCTCTCCGCAGACATGCCTTTGACGGCGATATGGAACAACACTGGCGCAATCTCCGTGCAGGCCGCGCGCGCGGCAAAGAAACAGGATGACCGCGCACGCCTTCTCAAACAAGGCACGACGTTTCTGGCGCGCGCTTCCCAATCCGCAACTGATGATCCGACGGTGCGCTTCAATTACGCTTACGCGCTTTTCTTAAACAGCAAGTTCACCGAGGCAGCCGATCAATTGCGTCCAGTCATCACGGCTGATCCGCGCGACGGTCAAGCCTATTTCCTGTTCGCCAAATCTCTGGAGCGCATCGGAAACAAAGAAGCCGCCGCCGCTGCCGACGATCAAGCACGCCGCTACCTTGCGGTGTATGCCAAATGGCAGATTGAATGGCAGAAATCGCAGACCACAGCGATGGTTCCACTGCGCCTGCGCCAAGCTTTCAATCGCGGCGATCTTTTCGATCTGACAAAAGAAAAGACTGCTGAAGCGAGCACCGCCAGCGCTACAGGTAATACGCAGGACTTGCTTGCGAAAGCGCGCGAGTTCTACACCGCAGGACGCGATGATGAAGCGCTCGCGGAACTTCGTCGCGTGATTACCGTCGAGCCGATGAACGCCGAAGCCTATCTCTTGATCGGGCACATCAACGGGCGGCGCGGCGACCCGGAAGCAGCGATCAGCGCGCTCAAGACGGCGATTTTCTGGGATGCGAAATTGATTGACGCGCACATTCTGCTCGGACGCATTTTCCTTGAACGCCATGATCGCGCGCAGGCCACCAGCTACGCGCGCAACGCTCTACAAATCGATGCCAACAATCAAGAGGCCATCGCCCTCCAGCGTCAGGTAGAAACCGGCGGCAAGTAATTTCCATAAGTTTTATAAACTTGCTGCGTCAACGCAATGCTTGTCACTTTTATCTATGCCGTGGCGTTTTCCATCGTTATAATTGCCGCGATGGTGTGGCTGCTATGGCGGCACAAAAAGGGCGCAACGGGCGACATCAAGTTGGTCGGGGCGTTGGCTTCAGTCGAAGCGGCGCTCGCGCCCGAAGGTGCTGTTATGGTGCGCGGTGAATTGTGGCGTGCGCGACTGAAGCCTTCACGTGGTGCGGCTGTTCACGACGCTGATCGCAATATGATAGTGAAGCGCGGCAGCAATGTGCGCATTGTCGGAGCAAGCGAGTGGTTGCTCGAAGTTGAATTAGCCGACTGACGGATTGTCCTTTAAGTTTGCCCGCGCGTTTTTGTTGGCGGCGTTCGGATGGCCTCAAGGCTCTGAGGTGCGGCCATATCAACAGGCACTGAAAATCACCCACACCGCGCCGAAAACGGCAAACGCCATTCGGCCTTCGAGGAATTCAGCCGCGACGAGCGACGCCCCGCCGTGTTGCTGCTCGGCGCGCTCGTTATCGCCGCCATCTTCTTCACCATCGGTATCTTCGTCGGACGCCTGCTGACGCTAACACAAAACGCTGTCACGCCGCCGCAATCCAATATCGAAATGCCCGTCAAAGCTTCTCCAACACCGCTTCCGCAATAATCCCTTCGTATACATGCCGTCGTCATGTCTGGTTGCTTGAAATCGCGCGGATAATTATTCAGGCGAACATCGCTTCGCATCTTTTATCGCTCTCCGGTGACGCTGCCGATAGCCGCCCTTATAACGAATGCGTGCGAGCTTCCAGAAAAACGAAATCTGTGGCACGCGACGTGCTCTATCTCAAGTCGGCCAGCACGGATGAAACGTGACCCCGCCGCCATCACTTCTCTGAGCGAAAGCCTGCCGCTTCCGCCAGCCGCCCGCCGAGCATTCTTCAGAAAATCATACCTAAACGAGAACCCGGTCAGAAATGGCCGGGTTCGCCCTCTTTATAGGGCTTTTTTTGCGTTTCCCGGCTTTTCCTCACTCTTCCTCAATAATTCAAATCTCCTTTTATCCCTTTATCTACGCCTGTCGCTTCGCCACATAATCCCGCGCGTCTTCTGTTATGGTGCGGTGATGTGCGGCGGCGCGCGTCATGGAATTGTCGAATGACAAAATATTGTCACTCCGGCGGTGACGTTTTCTGTCGAATTGACCTCACAGGTCAAACGATTTCGGTCAAAACAGTTGAAGACTCGCCTGCCCTCGCAACAATTTGATAAACTTTTTTCATGCAGGATAAAGAGGCGACGCGCGTCTCCACGCTTCGTGAAAGAATCAGTGCGACACGCACGCGCGCCCGAAAAGAAGCGGCGGCAAATCTACCGACGCTCGCGGAGACCGGGCTGGCAATGCTTTCCGCGTTGCTGCTCGTACTCTCGTTTCCAGATTTCAATCTGTGGCCGCTCGCGTGGATTGCGCTCGCGCCGCTCTTCATCGCCATCGCACGCAGGCCGCAAACGAAACGCAGTTTCCTGCTCGGCTGGCTTACCGGCACGCTCTATTTTTACGGCTCCTGTTACTGGCTCACCTACTCGCCGATTCGCTACGGCGGCATTCCCGCGCCCATCGCTTATTTTCTGCTGCTGCCCATCACCTTAATCGTCGGCCTCTTTCCGGCGCTATGCTGCGCGGCACTCGCGCAAATGATCCGGCGTTGGGGAGCGCGTGCGCTCTTCGTCGCGCCCTTCGCGTGGACGGCGTGTGAGTGGGCACGGCTCGGCGCGACAGGCCAACTCTGGAACGCCGTCGGCTACTCGCAGGCGTATCAACCTTTCCTGATTCAAGCGGCGCGTTGGGGCGGCGTATATGTAATTAGTTTTTTGATCGTCACAGCCAACGCAGCGATCACGTATGCATATTTGCAAAAGAACATACGCGCATATTCTACAGCGGCAATTTTAATCTTAGGCATTGCCATGCTAACGGCGTGCTTAAACGAATATGTATTTCGGTACTCGCTGCGTAAAGTAAGAGCGGAAGCTTATGTCATAGCCGTGCAACCAAATGTTCCGATGACGCCCGCGACATCTTTAGCGGAGACAGCCGCGCTCGTTAACCGTCATCTGCTATTAAGCGAAAAGAAGCTGCTGGAAGCAAACGATGCTCAAGTAGAGATTCCGCGCATCGTCGTCTGGCCTGAGTCACCGATGAATTTTCAGTATACGAGGGACACGCAGTTCCGCGAGTTCGTCGCAGGCTTCGCGCGGCGTAATCATACTTCGGTGTTGTTCAATGCGTTGGAGCCTGCTCCGGCAAACGGCGCGTATAATGCGGCGGTGTTAGTAAATGAAGACGGTCGGCTCGTTGCGCAGTATGATAAGATTCGCTTGTTGCCGTTTGGCGAGTACATACCTTTGCCGCGCTGGTTGCCGTTCGTGAACATGATTCCTGTGATGGTCGGTGATTTCACGCCGGGCGCGGAGTATCCGTTGATGCCGCTCGGAAACGACGTGCGTGCCGGAGTTTTCATTTGTTTCGAGTCGGCATTTCCCGGCATCACGAGAAACTTTGTGGCAAACGGTGCGGATGTGCTCATTAACATTTCCAACGATGGCTACTTGGGGCCAACGCCCGTCATGCGGCAGCACTTGGCGAACGCCGTTTTTCGCGCGGTCGAGAATGATCGTCCCGTTCTGCGCGTCACCAATACGGGCATCACAGCATACATCACAGCGCGTGGCGAAGTGTTGGACGCGACGAAAAGTTTTCAGCCGGACGTGCGTGCGTGGACGATCAATCGCAGCAACGGCGTGAAGACTTTTTACACACAACACGGTGATTTGTTCGCAGGCATCTGCGCGCTCATCAGTTTAGTTTTCGTCGCGGCGGCTTGGAGAAGGAAACCCATTCGTTAACGCGACGAATTTACAGACAAAAGAATTTTACAAACGAAAGTTTACACGAGAAAGGTTCTGTTGATGATTGAAACTTTAACCACACAAGAGTTGCGCTCAAGTTACGAAGACTTGCGCACGCGCGTCGAGCAACTCGGGAGGTTTCTTTGATGTTGCAGCAAAAGGGGCGGAACTAAGCAGCATCGAAGCGCAGGCTTCCGCGCAGGATTTCTGGAACGATCAGGAAGCGGCGCAAGCATTGTTGCAGCAACGCAGCCGTCTTGAACGCGTCATCACGCGTCAGGAAGCATTTGAAAAATCAATTGAAGATGCGGGCGTGCTCTTTGAATTCGCCGAAGAAGACGAAGATTCTCTAACGGAATTGCGCGCGCTCGTCGAACGCCTCGAACACGAAATTTCCGCTGCTGAAACGGAGATGCTGCTCGCTGGCGAAAACGATATGCGTAACGCTATCTGCACGATTCATCCCGGCGCGGGCGGCACGGAATCACAGGATTGGGCAGAGATGTTGCTGCGCATGTATTTGAAATGGGCGGAACAGCGTGGATTCAAAAGCGAACTTATTGATTATCAGCCGGGCGAAGAAGCGGGCATCAAAAGCGCCACGTTCCGCGTTGAAGGCGAATACGCATATGGTCTTTTGGCCGCTGAAGCGGGCGTGCATCGCCTTGTGCGTATCTCGCCCTTCGATCAAGCGGCGCGGCGTCACACCTCGTTCGCATCGCTCTTCGTTTACCCGGAGATAGACGAAACCATCGAAGTGGAAATTCAGGACAAAGATTTGCGCGTTGATACTTACCGCGCGACCGGCGCGGGCGGCCAGCACATCAACACAACCGATTCCGCCGTTCGCATCACGCACTTACCGACGAACATCGTTGTTCAATGCCAGAACCAACGCTCGCAGCACCAAAATCGCGCCGTCGCAATGCAAGTCCTGCGCTCGCGCCTCTATGAACTCGAACTCGAAAAACGCCGCGCCGAAACAGCCGCGCTTGAAGCCAGCAAAGCGGACATTTCTTTCGGCTCGCAGATACGCAACTACGTGCTCGCGCCGTATCGTCTCGTCAAAGACGCGCGCACCAAACTTGAACGCGGCGACGTTGACGCAGTGCTCGCGGGCGACATAGACGATTTCATCAAAGCGTATCTGCTTACAAGACGCGCAGCATGAAAGAACAGAAGTCAGTAGTCAGAATAAAAACATCGGAGAAATACCGTTGTGCGCAAATACAATTCACATCAGGCTGAATAATTTTCCGTTATTCATTCTGGCTTCTGTCTACTGACTTCTGAATACGTTTCTTGGAGAACTTATGGCAACTACACAAACGGATACGCGCGTGCCAACTACTGCGCCGCAACGCAATACGCGCCGCAACGAGATCATCGCCATCGCGCTGTTCGCTTCGGGCTTGCTCTTTGCGCTGTGCCTTGCGTCCTATGATGCGAGCGATGCTTCATGGAACGTCGGCGGACAAGCTGCCGCGCGGCATAACAACTTCGTCGGCGCAATCGGCGCGTGGGTTGCAGCGGCTTTGTATCAGATGTTCGGGCTGGCGGCCTGTTTGTTGCCGTTGCTGCTGCTCGCGGCGGCATGGAGGCGTTTCCGCACGCGAAGAATTCACGCGCCGCTTTCGCGCATCATCGGACTCACATTGCTCGTGCTGGCGTGCGCTGCCCTGCTTTCGCTCTCCAACGTGCGTCCTTTGTTTGATAGAAGCTTTGCGCCGGGCGGTCTCGTCGGGACGCTCCTTGCTAGTACACTTGCGAGTGGATTGAACACCGTCGGCGCAGGCGTCTTGCTCGTCGCGCTCGCGGCAACAGGCTTGCTACTCGCCACCAATTTTTCATTCGCTCATTTTTACGAACGACTGCTTACCGTCTTCGCCACACGTTTCAGTTTCTTTCATTCAGCGCCCGCGCGTCTTAAAGAGTGGCGCGCGAAACGGCGTGAGCAAGCCGCAGAGCGCGCTGCCGAGCGTCATGCGGCGCGTATCAAACAACAGGCGATGAGCGAAAACAGCGCTGTCAGCCTGAATGCTCCGCCGCTTCGGGACATGACGGCCACCGAGCGCGTCGCAGAGTTTATGCGCGACAATCCTCCGGCGCATGAAGCGAACAACGCCGCCACCACAGCAATCAAGCGTGCAGCACTCATACAATCAACGAATTCTTCAGCACAGCAACCGCAGAATCCAGCGAATGATTCGCTCAACGTTGCGTTGCCGATGGTTGATCCTTCATTCGCCGCGACAGGAGAAGTCCTCGAAGACATTTTTCACGAAACGCCGCTTTCCGATAAATCAGTGCGACGCGGCGTGGCGACGGCGACAGCAATGGCGCGAACACAGGTGAACGCTGAATCAAATAAAACTGCGGCTATCGAAGCGATGGTTGACTCTGCATCTGTCGTGCGCCTTGATCCCGTTGAAGTCGAAAGCGAACAGGCGACACGCACAACGCAGTTTGCAGCAGCCGTAGTCACTGAAAAACCGCGCCGTGCTTCAACTCCTCCGGTGCCGATCACAGACTATATGCTGCCGGGCACGGAATTCCTCAACGCCCCGCCGCCGCACAGCGAGCAGGCAGACGAAGAGTTGCGCGACCTCGCGGCGCGCGTTGCAGAAAAATGCCGCGAGTTCAACGTCACGGGCAAGATCGAATATATTTGTCCCGGCCCCGTCGTCACGACTTACGAATTCAAGCCTGATCCCGGCATCAAATATTCGCGCGTCACAAACCTCGTGGACGATCTCTGCCTTGCGCTCAAAGCAGATTCGATACGCATTGACCGCGTGCCCGGCAAAGCGCACGTCGGTATCGAAGTGCCCAATCCAAAACGCGACACGATTCACTTACGCGAAGTCATCGAGTCGCGCCAATTTCGTGAATCAAACTCGAAGCTGACCGTCGCGCTCGGCAAAACGATTGATGGACTGAACTACGTCGCAGACCTTGCGCGTATGCCGCATCTATTGATCGCGGGCGCAACCGGCGCAGGTAAAAGCGTCGGCGTCAACACGCTGATCGTTTCAATTCTCTACAAGGCGCAACCCGATGAAGTGAAATTCATCATGGTTGACCCGAAGCGTCTTGAGCTAGGGCTTTACGCAGACATTCCGCACCTCGCAACACCGATCATCACAGACCCGAAGCGCGCGTCATACGCACTCAAATGGGCTGTCTCGGAAATGGAGCGGCGCTATAAAGAACTCGCCAAGTGGGGCGTGCGTAACATAGACGGTTTCAACACGGAAGTGATGCGCCGCAATCTCGTCAAAGACTATGACGACGCAAATGAGCCACACAAATCACTTCCTTACCTTGTTATTATCATTGACGAACTCGCAGACTTGATGATGACCTCCGGCCATGAAGTCGAGGAATCCATTACGCGGTTAGCGCAGATGGCACGCGCCGTCGGCATACACCTAGTGCTCGCAACACAGCGCCCGTCCGTTGATGTCATCACAGGACTCATCAAAGCGAACTTTCCTTCGCGCATCTCTTTCCGTGTCTCAAGCAAAGTTGACTCGCGCACGATCATTGATGCAAACGGCGCAGAGCAACTCTTGGGACGCGGCGATATGCTTTTTCTTCCGCCGGGAACATCAAGGCTTGTGCGCGTACACGGCGCGTATGTCGATGAAACTGAGATCGGTAAAATCGTTGAGCATGTCAAAGCGCAGGGCCAACCTGTTTACGACGAAAGCATCACGCAATCCGAAGAGGAAGCGGCGGGTGAAAATGGCATGAGCGGCGAACGCGACGAGCTTTACGAAGAAGCGCTGAAGATTTGCATCGAGATGAAACGCGCTTCGACTTCCGTGCTGCAACGACGGCTTCGCATCGGCTATGGACGCGCTGCCGCAATCCTTGACATGATGGAGCGCGAAGGCTTGATCGGGCAGGCCGACGGCGCACGCCCGCGCCCTATTCTGAACCGCGCTTATGAGGTTATCAATGAGTGGGAAGCACAACGCGCGAGCGAAGAGATGTGAAAGCATTTCCGTTCGGAAATCTTTTGTGGTGTCGCTGTGCATTGAAGATGTTTTCCACAGGCTCTGTGGAAAAGTCTGTGGAAAACGGCCTTTCAGGTGTTACAAGTTCCTGAATTATTTAGACTTCTAGCATTTTGCACATGCACGCGGCACAATCGTCAACTCGTTCGTCTGCAATATCTTGCGCACGTGAGACAAAGGTTCCTCGTCAGACATACACGCACATCTTTGTCAGCGCTGCTCTGTGCCGCGCTTGCCACTTCATCATGCGTCAAAATGGCGCGGCAGACGCCCGCCGCACACGCACAGGATAAGAATTTTCCACAAACACAGGCTTTACCGCGCATCAATATTAACACCGCATCGCGTGCGGAACTCGAAAAACTTCCGGGCATAGGCGCTGGCCTCGCCACGCGTATCATCGCGCATCGAGAGCGATTCGGCCCATTCCGCCGCGCAGAACATTTGATCGTCGTGCGCGGCATTAGCGAGCACCGCTTTCAAGCGATGCGCGACTTTATTACAGTCGAGTGAAGACGATTGCTCTATGAAATTAAAATTAAGGCGGACGACAATTCAATTTTCGCTGCTGGGAAAAAAGGCGCGGTATTGAGAAAGAAAAATGCTGCGCCGCTCATCGTTATCCTACTACTTGCCGTCAATTGCTCACGCCACGCGCCGCCCGTCGAGCAATCGGCGCAGAGCGAAATTGTGGTCGCCGCCGCCGCTAATCTCACAGACGCTTTCGCTGAACTCGGCAAGCAGTTCACAACACGCACAGGCATACGCGTCGTGTATAGCTTCGGCGCGACGGTTGACCTTGCGAAGCAGATTGAAAACGGCGCACCCTTTGACGTTTTCGCGGCGGCGGATGTCGAACACATAGATGAACTCGACGATAAGAAACTTCTTTCGCCCGACACAAAGGCGCTCTACGCGCGTGGCAGACTCGTGCTGTGGTTTCCAACAAACGCGCGTGTGCTTCATCGCATTGAGGATATTACGGGCAAAGACATGGCACGCGTTGCCATCGCAAAGCCGGATGTTGCGCCCTATGGACGCGCGACTGTTGAGGCACTGCGCGCGCTAAATATCTGGAATGAGGTTGAACCGAAAGTCGTCTACGGGCAGAACGTCGCGCAGGCCAAACAGTTTGCCGCGACGGGCAACGCCGATGCAGCGTTTGTTCCGCTGGCGCTCGTCATGAAAGAACCCGCCGCGCGCATCATCGAGGTTGATGAACGATTGCATCAACCAATCAATCAAGCGCTCGGCATCGTGCAAGCTTCGAGCAAACAGATGGCGGCGCGTGCGTTCACTGATTTTGTGATGGGTATGGAAGGCCAGGCGATCATGCAGCGCTACGGGTACAGCAAAGCTCAATAGAGAAAATGGCTGTATGCGGCGCAGCGCTTTTTGTTCGGTGATCTTGCCCCCTACTGCCGCAAAAGGGTGAGGCTCTTGCGGCAAGCAGAATGGGGAGAGACGATGAATCGTTGGTTTTAATGAACGATCAAGTTTCAGCCTCTTTGCGCTAAATATCGCTTTAGGGTTGATCCATTTGCGGGCGTGCGGGTGCGTCGCGCGATGGACGAGCCGGTGCTTCGCGTGGTTCATCCTTATGTTCACGTGCTCGCGGCGCAGCAGTAGGCGGCTGCTCTCGTTCGACGTGGCGCGGCGGCGCGGGATCGGGCGCAGATGGGCGCTCATGTCTCGGCGCAGGCGGTTCGGGACGCGGCGCGTTGCGTTCGGGTTGTGGCGCTGACGCGGATGGTTCCGATGATTCCGGCGGCGTGCGTGGTAAGGGTTCCGACCTTTGCTCTCTTTGCTCCCTGCGCTCTCTTCTCTGCTTTCGCTCAGGCGGTTCAACTCGCGGCATTTGCTCTCTAGGCTCCTCCGGTGTTTCGACTGTAACGCCCGGTCTTACCGTGCGTTCGTCCTGCGGCTCGGGGCTTCGCGGATCAGGTCTGCGCGGGCGCGATGGGCGAACGATTGACGGCGCGCTTTCGGAATTCTCATTCTCGATGCGACGGCGTTCAATCGCGCGTTGCCGTCCCGGATTAATAGGTCTGGCGATCACGCCCGTGTCAACTGTGTTTGATACGGTAGTGTCGCCGGTGACGTTGCCTGTATTGATGCCGTGTGCCGACGCACGCGGTTCGCGTCCACGATAGACACGCGCCCGCCGCAGTTCATCATCAAGCGGCACGCCGGGTTGACGAACACCTGCGCCCATGCGTCTCTCTGGCAGCGAGACAGTTCCATCAATTGCCGCCGGACGCGCAATTCGGTCGCCGTTGCCTGCCCGCGTGCGTCCCGGAAGACTAACTTGGTTATTGGCGGCAACGTTGACAGGAGCAATCGGCAAGCGTCCGCGCACCGGATCAGCGATGACGGCACGGCGCGCTAAATCCGGCGCAGCAGGTTGCGCGCGTTCCATCTCTCTACCGAAATCACGCACGGGCAACGTTGTGACTCCTCGCAAAACAGAATTGGTATATCGTCGCTGCTTTATCTCCTGAATCGAAGCGACGTGCGCCACAGCATTGCGCGCCTGTTGCCGGTAATGACGGCTGCGCGGATCGTGTTGCCTGTAACCGAGTGGGTACCAAGCGACGTGTTCGCCGTGGGAAGTTGGAATATAAACGAAGGCGACGAGCGCCGGACGCCACCAATTACGCGTGTGGCGATACACTTGGCTGTGCGGCACCCAGCACCAGTAGTTGTCATAGCTAACCCAGCGTCCGTAGTGATACGGCGCCCAGCCCCATTCCTCATCCGCAATCCACGTCCAGCCATACGGCGCGCACCAACGCCAGTGCCCGTAACGATATGGTGCCCAATTATTATAGTTATTGATGACGGTCACGCGCGGACGCCATACCCAACCGTAATCATTCACATAAGACCAGTCACCGTAAGCATCCAATTCTTCCGCGCCCCACACATCGCGGTCATAGTAACGATCACGATTTTCATATTGAAGACGTGATGCCAGATAACGCTCGCGCGTATCCGCCCAATCGTCCCACGCATCGAACGATGTGGCGGCGGACAAATTCCAATCGCCCGCTTCCGCGCCGTTTGTGATGAGTTGCGCCGTCTTGCCTTCGCGCAAAGTAAAGCCGGAAGTATCCGAATAAATACGCGCCTGCCCTTTATCGCGCACGGTGACTCGCACATTGCCGCCCTGTGAAACATCTATGCGATAAAGCCCCGTTCGTTCTACCGCGACAGTCGTCTTCGGCGCATCAACTTCAAAATATTCTTTGTCGCGATCAAAGCGCGCAAGCCTCACGCTGGCCGTGCCTGCTTCGAGACTGAGGGCGATGCCTTCGTCGCGCAAGGTGGCGACACGCAACGCCGCGTCTTCGCCGACGCGCACAAAATTTCGCGCGTCAATTTGAATCTCGACGTGCGCGTCGTGGCCTGTCGTAATCGTGTCGCCTTCAACAAGCGGTAGATTCAGCGTCGCGCGCTCCCAAGTGGAATCATTTCCGGCGCGGCGTAGCTGCACGTCGCCGCGCAACAGACTAATGCGGACGACGCGCGCTGTTTCGTCGTATTCGTCGGCACGGTTATCCACGTCTACGTCATCATCAACACGCGCAGTCGCGTTAACGTTTCGACTCGTACTAGCAAAGAGGAAAAGCAGTAGCAGCAAAAGAAAGAGTGTGGTGTGTGATCTTTTTGTAAAACGCATCGGGGCAAACCTTTCTTTGATAGAAGGCTGAAGGGCAATACCTGCTTCGCATGTGGCAGAGGCACGCGAGCGGAGCAAATTAAACGAGCGATCAACGGCGCGAACAAAACTTATTTTCTCGTCCGGCCGTTCGCTCTTTCGTAAGCTCTGACGAACGCACGCGCGAAATTAACGCTCGGCTCGCGCCCCAGAAACGACACTTGCACGTCCTTGGCGCTCAGCAACACACGCACGCGTTCGGGGCCAAGTATGACCAGCACGATGCCTATGCCTTCTTCTCCACGCGATGCGCCAAGCGACACATGCACAGGATATGGATAAACAGGGCCGTAAAAGTTTGTTTCTTTGAATGAAAAGCGCAGGTGCACGTTTGTCTCTTCCGGGCGCGCGGCAATCGTTAAGTCGGGCAATTTCTTGTGGATTTCCCGCACGATTTTGTTGCGTTGCTCGGCGTCCGTGCCCGTATCGACAAACACTTTCGTCACGCCGCGCAATTCATCCGGCGGCCCGTATTCCACAATCGTTTGCGGCGTTGGTGGTGGCTGTTGAGCAGCAACGGGCAGAGCCAAGACCAGCAAGATAAAGATGCCGTAGATGGCAAGTCGTGCGTAATTCATAATCTCTCCTTGCTTGAACTTTACCGTGTACGAAGGGGCGTCCGCTGGCGTTAGACACTACGCAACGTGTGGTAAAGACCTTTAATTGTTGAAGACTAGAACGCTTTTTGATAAGCGTTCGGTAAGATGGAAAGTCTGTGGAGCAGTCATCGAAGAAAGATCAAGCTGCCCACTTGTACCCAACCACTCGTTAGTAATCCGGCGGGCGTGCAAAGCATGTGCCTACGCGAAAGAACTGCGCTTGGCATGTAAGAGTATTCAGATTTTCGCTTCGGGCGGCGAAAACGCAATGGCGTTGTCTTATGCCAGATGGTATGGGTTCAGCACCATTTCGTGCGCATTGTAATCTCCCTGCCGGAATTGATGAAGAGAGTGACGCGGATCACGAACGAGCGTTCTTTAACATTTTAAGGGTGAACAAAAGTTTTTACGTCGAGCGTATGACCATCCGTGCTGACGTTGATCGTACCGCTTTTTCCGGTCGTCAAGACTTGCGCGCCACTTTCGCGCCATCTCTCTACGACGTTAGAATCAGGATGACCAAAGGGCGATGTAAGGCCGACGGAAATAATGGCGAACAGCGGATGCGTCGCCGCCACAAATTCCTGCGTCGAAGAAGTTTTGCTTCCGTGATGCGCAACTTTGATGAGATCGCAATGCACATTGTCCTGCGCGGTGAACAGCGCTGCTTCCGCTTCTTTCTCCATGTCGCCCGTCAAAAGAAAAACTCTATTTCCGAAGCGCAAGCGCAGCACTACGGAATCGTTATTGCGTGAAGGAGCGTCCGCGTTCATCGCCTGCGCAGGCCACAACGCTTCCGCCGTCGCGCCGCCAAAGCGCAACACGTCGCCGCGCCCAATCATCTGCACGGGCACACCATACTCACGCATTGATGAAGCAAAGCGCGCGTATTCGGAGTTGGCGGCGGGCGCGCGTGCAACAAGTGCTGCGCGTACTTTGAAGTTCCGCGCGACATCATTGAAACCGTTAATGTGATCCGCGTCAGCGTGTGTCGGCAGAATGTAATCTACATGGTCAAGGCCGCGCCACCATAAATATTCCGACACAACCGCTTCGCCGACGCTGCGCGCATCACGCTCGAAAAACTCTTCATCGTTTTCGTCGAAGTTGGTTGTGTGCGTTCCGATGCTCGGCTTTCCGCCCGCATCTATTAAGAGCGTCGTGCCGTCCGGCATCGTCACGAGCGCCGCGTCGCCCTGTCCGACATCCAGAAAATCTATGCGCAGTTTTCCATCAGGCCGCCCAGCGCTCAAAGGATGCGCGACAATCAAAGCTAACACTAAAAGAAGAACAACGGCGGCAAGTTGATTGCCGTAGCGCAGAGGCACGCGCCTCTTCGTTTGTTCGAACGATTCATTGCGCCGGAGCGGATTCCAACGCATCAGAGATAAAACAAGCAGTCCGAGCGGCACGTAATAAAACGCGTAGATGCCTGCCGCCAATCCCGTGTATTCCGGCAGACGCATGGATGCAATATGCGCGCTCGCCAAAGGATCAACGCTATGCACCATTAACCAATTAAGCTTTTCCGCGACGAAGAAAAGCGGCGCGGCGGCGAGTTCGCTTAGTTGCGCAACAAGAATTGCAACGAGCGCGATCAAAGACCCTGTTGCCATCAACAGCCCGACTGCGCTGTTTAGGATAAGCGAAGCAAACGATAACCTGTGAAAGTAAACTATGAGAAACGGCAACATGCCGATCTGCACGCTTGCCGAAACGATCACCGCGCACACGGCATAGCGCAGCGGAGTTTGCATGTGCAAACGTTCTAAATGTGCGGCGAGCGGCGTCTTAAAAAGTTTGCCGCGAAAACTTGCTCGCTCCATCTCGCGCTGCCAATCGCGCTCACTCCAGAACAGCGTTTCTCCTAAAACACTCCACCAGCGCGGGCAGATCGGCGGATACGGCGTCGCGCGCGACAAACGCCACGCTCCAACGGCTCGTAGTTTCTCGATCAAAGGCCACGCGAGCGCCGCGATGGAGAGCACCGAAAGAAAAGTCAATTGAAATGACGGGTCAAACAAATCCGCCGGACGCCAGACGAGCAAGACTAAGACTGCTCCGCCAAGCGAGTTGAAAGTCTCTATGCGGCGATGCAGCACGGGCGCAAACGCAACCAAGCTGAACATCAAAGCCGCACGCACGACAGACGCGCCCGCCCCGACTGCCAGCGCATACGACCATAAAAACAGACACGTCAAAACAAATTGCCAGCCGCGCCGCTTCGTTATGCGACGCACTAAACCGAACGCAAGCCAGCCAAGGAAACTGATGTGCAGGCCGCTAATAACCAGTACATGGAATGTTCCGCCCACACGAAACCGCTCCGCCGTCGCGTGTGAAATCAAGTTGCGATTGCCAAGCAGTGCTGCTTCAAGCACGCCCGCCGTCTCCGCAGAGAATTTGCCGTCAATCTCTCCGAGAAGGCGTTGCTGCCACTCATAAAGCAACGCGAGCGGCAGAAACACACGCTCGTCGTCAAGGCGTTCGATAAGTAGCGGACTCTTGATTAATCCGACGGCATCGAAGCCACGCCGGTCAAGCGAAGCAAGCGCCGAAGCAACGCCCGGATTGCGGAATCTCTCTTCGCGGCGCAGCAATGTCATCACACGCACGCGCGCTCCATATCGCAATTCAAGCGCTTCATAACGTGCGCGCGTCTCCACATCGCGCACCGGAGCGATAAGCTGCACAAGGCCACGCACTTTTTGTTCTTTCTTTTTCCATCTCAAAGCTTCGACACGCAGCGTCAAGTAAAATTCATCCGGCGCAGCTTCCGGCGTTCGCTCGATGACCCCTGTTACTTCCAACGGATCGCCGGAAGCAATCGCGCCATTCGCGTACAATTTCCTGATACGTCCATCAATCGCGCTTTCCTTCTCGACGAGCGCAATCGTCATTCCGGCGCAAAAAAAGGCGAGCGCGACAATTGATAAAACCAACTTTTCTTTGCGTCGCGCCAGACACAACACGGCGAGCGCGAAGCAGAGAAAGCCACACGGCAAACAAACGATTAACGATTGAGCGCCAACAAACTGCGCGGCGAAAATTCCACACGCGAAGAGAACCGCCAGAACGATTAATGGATGACGGGCGCATGAAGGTTGATGAGGAACCGCGCGCATAAAATTACTGTGAAGACTCGGGCGCGAAAAGCCTGTGCATAAAATTCGCGCGTTTTCGGCACTTCGTTACAGTGCTGAACTTGTAGACACTTTAGAGAGCGCGCGATGATAAGGAAAGGTGCGCGATTGTTTCTACGTGATGCGTTTGCGGAAACATATCAAACGCCGTGACGGAATCGAGCGTGTATCCGCCGCCGATCAATTCTCGCAAATCGCGCGCCAGCGTCGCCGGATCGCAGGAGACATACGCAATGCGCTTTGATTGCAGTGTGAGAATGCCGTCGAGCGCGTCGCGGTCTTCAACTCCTGCGCGCGGCGGATCGAGCAGCACAAGATCAATTGGCGCGAAATCTGCTGCGCGGCGTTTTAACCAATCGCCCACTCGCGCGCACTCTACATTTGCGTTCGTGAGACGAGCAGCTTTTAGGTTGCGGCGCGCGTAAGTAATCGCCGTGTCGCTCGCTTCAACACCGACGACGCGCGTGAAGCGTCCTGCGAGCGGCAAGGTGAAGAGTCCCGCGCCGCAATAAAGATCAACGGCAGTGTCGCCATGCACATCGCCGAGAGCAGTTTCAACGAGGAGCGGCAGCAATTCGTGGTTAATCTGAAAAAAGCCCGTCGCGTCGAATTGATATTGAAAGCCGTTAATCGTGCGGCTCGCTTCTCTTTCGATCATCGCTTGATTGACGGGCGGAACAATTGACACCGCCGCATCGCCCGCCACTGCATGGAACTCCGCGACGTGTTCGGGCAAAATGTTGTCGCGCATCGCTTCACGCAAATTCGTCAGCGTCTCCTGCAACGCGGGCACAATCACGGGGCATTCAACTACGTCGCAAACTTGATGCGAACCGCGCTCGAAATAGCCCAAAGCTTTCCGGCGCGCATCATATTGCCACTGCGCGCGCGAACGATAGCGCCATGAATTCGGCGACGCCTTAATCGCAATCTCGATGGGCATTTCAATGCGCGCAAGGCGGCGCAAACAGTCCTGCACAATGCTGACTTTCGCTTCGAGTTGTGCGTTATAGTTTAACTGCTGAAAATCGCAGCCGCCGCAACGCCCGAAGTACGGACACGGCGGCGGAACGCGCGCGGGCGAAGGCTCAAGCACTTCAACAATTGAAGCGAAGTGGACGTTGCCGCGCGTTTTTTCGAGGCGCACACGAACATGATCGCCCTGCGCGGCGAGCGCGACGAAAACCGTTTTCCCATCTGCGTGCGCCAGTCCCATGCCGCCGGGCACGATGCGCTCGACGAAGACTTCCATCAACGCACCACTCGCCGCTTTGTTTGGCCTGTGGGCGTGCGCCGCGTGTCGCAGCCGTTTTTGTTTACTCATTACATAAAAAGCCGACATGTTGCCAACGGGTCTTGATTAATTCTCGAACTTTTACTGAAACGGTGACGGCGGCGCATTGTATGGCGCATCATACGGTGGCGGCGAATTATCAGAGGTCGCCGCGCTTTCTATCTCCAATTCAATGCCGCCGATGTACTTGCTCGCGGCGTTATAGATAAAACCACCGAGCGCGCCGATGATAAAGCCCAGCACGCCGTAGAAAATCGGAATGCCGATCATAAAGAGCAGCCCCAAGAGGACGGTGCCACCCGCACCAATGACTCCTGCTCCTCCGCTACTTTCTACGCCGCCGTTCCTTGCCATCATCGCAGCCCCGAAGAGAATAAAGATGATGCCGTAGATAAGGCCGAAAATCAGTCCGAGAACCGCCATCACGAGACTGTAGATTTTGGCGACGGAGAGAACGCCGACGCGTTTAATAATCATCTGTGCCATACGTGTGCTCCTTGATGAGCGCAGCAGATTTGTGCGCGAGTTAAAGGTAAAACAAACTGAGGCGCGGAACATTATGTTGTTCGCGCAAACGTTTCAACAGCAGATTATCAAACGTTTGGTCATAAGTCGCGCGCTCCATACGATTACGGTAAGGATGCAACTGCGTTTCCGTTTCATGCTGCGCCGCCGCTAGTTCTGCCGGCGCGAGGCTCGCGCACAACGCTGTGTCAATCAATTCTTCGAGACTTGTTAAAGACGCTTCGAGTTTCTCCGCGTCGGGGCGTGACGACTTGGCGAAATCTTTTTCCAGTTCTTCGAGCCGAGAGGTTGCGCGCGTGAGCGATTCGCAAAACACATCTTCGCGCTGTTTCTTTCGCGCGTCGCAGATGCCAGACAATTCTTTTACCGCACGCGCCAGATGTTCTTGAATGGCTGCGCGTGGAAATGGTAAGCGCGCATCACTTGCTTCAGGCTCTTTCTTATCCGCTACGTTGTCATCTCCCGCGTTGACATTTTTTTCCAACGCCGCGCCGAGTTGCGATTCGCGCCATTCGGCAAATTGCGCTTCGACTTCTTCCTGACAATATAAAAGTGATTTCACGCTGCGCCGACGCGGTTTCGCCTCAAAGGAATCGAAGGCTTGCTCAATGCCGCGAAGCGCAACATGCAGCGGCACGCCGAGTTCTTTCCAGCTTTGCATCAACGCCCAATCCAAAGGACTGAGCAACAAATGCTTGCCACGCCGCCGGATAAAAGTATCTTCAATCTCCGTGAAATAATCGAAGTAATTCAAACGCGCGTGCTCTGTCAACTGTGGCGTTCCGACGGCGCTTGCTTCTCTCTCGCTTACCTTCATTAAGTTTGTCGTTATGATTTTGATGTCCAGTGCGTGCGGAAATCTATGTTGTTTGTTTCGCTCGAACGCGCTCGTGAATCAAGCGCAAGCCTTCGAGCGTCAGCGTGTCGTCAATCACTTCAATAAAACTTGATCCGTCGGCAATCAAATGCGCGAGGCCACCCGTTGCGATAACGCGCGGTTTTTCGTTTAACTCTTCGCGCATCTTTTTAAGGATGCCGTCAACGAGACTTGCATAGCCATGATAAAGACCCGATTGCAGCGCGGCGACGGTTGACGAGCCGATCACAGTTTGCGGTCTTTTGATTTCAACGTGCGGCAGTCGCGGTGCTCGTTTAAACAGCGCGTCCAGAGAGATGCCAAGTCCCGGCGCGATGACGCCGCCGAGGTATTGCCGTCTTTCGTTGATCGCTTCAAATTTCGTCGCCGTGCCGAAATCAACAACGATACACGGCGCGCCGTATTTGTGCAGGGCGGCAAAGGCATTGACGATTCGATCCGCGCCAACGTCCTGCGGCGCATCGTATAGAATCTCCATTCCTAACTCAATCGTGTGCTCGACAAAGAGCGGCGCGCGATGAAAGCAATGCTCCGACATGCTTCGTAAAGTTTCATTTAGTGGCAACACCACGCAGGCAATGGCGACGGCATTAATCCTTTCGACATCAATTCCGGCGCGCGAGAAAAGATCGCACACCTGAACGCCATATTCGTCGGTGGTGCGCGAAGGCGCGGCCACAAGACGCCAGCGCGCGATGAGTTGTTCGCCATCATACACGCCGAATTTAATGTATGTATTGCCTGCGTCAATAACGAGTAGCATAAAACCTTTTTTAATCCGTGCTGTTATTCGGTGACTATAGCGAAAGCAAATTTTTCAGACAACGATGTGCTTGCTCATCGTCTATTGTCCATTGAAAATTTAACTTCGATGTTACAGTTATTCAATCGCATTTGCGCGAAGCGCCGTGACATCACCGGCATGTATAACCTTGATTTTTCCGTCTTCTATTTCGACGCGTAATGCGCCGTCCGGCTCAAGCCCGCGCGTTGTGCCCTCAAATATTTCGTCGCCGAGCGTTACGCGCACAACTTTATTCGTCGCATACGAAGATCGCGCAGCCCATTCAATGAGCAACTCTTGCGCGCCGTGTAGAGTATTTAACTGCGCATAGTATTTGACGAGCTGGTGGACGAGAGATTGCAGCACCGCTTCCATGTCGGGCGCGCGATTGATGGCGGCCTCAACGGACGTAGCAACATTATTCAGGTTGGGCGGAAAGGCTGCGTCGCGCAAATTGATGCCGATGCCCAGAATGCAGGCGCGTCCTGTTTCCGTCTCAATTGTTTCGGCGAGAATGCCGCACAACTTGCGTCCGTTCGCCAGCACATCGTTCGGCCATTTTATGTCGCAGTCAAGCGCACACGCGTCTTTGAGTGCATCGTGAACGGCGAGCGCCGCCATCAATGTGAGACGCGGCCAGTCGCGCGCCTCTAAACGCGGGCGCAGCAGCATACTGAAGTAAAGGCCTGCGCCGGCGGGCGAAACCCACGTGCGCTCACGGCGTCCGCGTCCAGCCGTTTGCTCCCGCGCGACGATGCACAAGCCTTCCGGCGCGCCGCGCATGGCCTGCCGCGCCGCTTCCGTGTTGGTCGAAGGCAGCGATTCAAAACGCTGTATCAATGGATGCAGAGACTGGATCATTCGGATGTGTGCATAGCATTTGCACTTTTTATGACGCAGTTATTCTATGGTGGCAGGCGGCGCGCGTCAAAAATGAAACGGAAAGTTTCTGCGCTTTGCTTTCCGGCGCGACTGTTTAATAATTCCTCTTGCGTATGAATTGATTTTCCAAACTGATCTTTATGAGCAAAGTTATTATGTCATGGAGCGGCGGCAAAGACAGCGCGCTGGCGCTCTATGAAATTCAGCAGGCACGCGAGCATCACGTCGCCGCTTTGTTGACGACTTTATCGCGTGAAGATGGACGCTTGGGAATTCACTACGTGCGTAATGAATTGATTGACGCGCAGGCCGCGAGCATGGGTCTTCCGCTCTGCAAAATCTTGATCCCGCGCGGCGCAACGAACGCGGAGTATGAGCGCGAAATGGCGAAAGCGCTCGCGCAGTTTCGTGACAGCCAAGGCATCGGGGCAATCGTTTTCGGCGATCTTTTTCTTGAAGATATACGCCAGTACCGTGAGCAGTTTCTTGCGCGCCAGAGAATGCACGGGCTGTATCCTGTGTGGGGACGCGATACAGCGCAGTTTGCCGTAGACTTTATCAAACTCGGTTTCAAGGCTATTGTTGTTTCCGTCAACGCACACACACTCGATGAATCTTTCACAGGAAGAATGTTGGACAAAGAGTTTCTCAAAGAACTTCCAGCGGGCGTTGATCCATGCGGCGAACTGGGCGAGTTTCATAGCTTCGTCTTCGACGGGCCGATCTTCGAGCACGCGGTAAAATTCAAGCGCGGTGAAATCAGTTTGCGCGACGGGCATTACTGCTGCGATCTTTTGCCGGACTGATTTTCACGAGCGGTGAATGTCTATACCGTGTAAAATAGCAATACACGATCAATCAGAAATTAACGATTAACGAAGAGGACAATATTATGGGCGAAGATAAGAATGCTGGACAGGCCGCCGGTTTCGACAAGGATCAGAAGCCTTTGTTTAGCAAAGATAACGAAGCCACGCTCGCCACCGGCGCGACGGAAGCGACAGAATCGGCGCAAGCAGTGGAAGACGATATTACTCTTCCGGGTGTAGAGCGTCCGGGCAACGAGGAAGTGAAGAACGAGATTAACCCGAACACTGAATGATCCTACGAAGCAAAAGCCACATCGCATTGACACATGCTTTTGCCGTTGGCGAAGGCTTTCGACGCGGCGCGCAATGAACGGCGGCGAGATTGATTGGTTTCCGATCCGGCTCTCGTTCGTCGTCGCGGCGACGGCGACGCTGATTGCGTTAGTTATCGGCTCAAGTCTCGCGTGGCTACTCGCGCGCAGGCGTTTTCCGGGACGCAATCTGCTTGATGCGCTCGTCACGCTGCCGCTCGTGCTGCCGCCAACCGTGCTCGGCTATTACCTGCTCGTCCTCTTGGGCACGCGTTCATTCTTCGGCGCGTTCCTCTACAATCGTTTTGGCATACGCCTAACTTTCACAGTCACGGCGGCGATCATTGCGGCGACGATTCATGCCCTGCCGCTTGTCACGAAAAGCCTGCGCGCTGCGTTCGAGAGCGTTGACCTTGAACTGGAAGCCGCCGCGCGCACGCTCGGACTAAGCGAGTGGCGAACTTTTTTTCGCATTACGCTTCCACTCGCCAGACGCGGCGTGCTGGCGGCGGCGGCGCTCGCATTTGCACGCGCGCTCGGCGATTTCGGCGTCACGATTATGATCGCCGGAAATATTCCCGGCAGAACGCAAACGGCCTCTGTCGCTATCTATGACGCAGTGCAGGCCGGACGCGACAACGAAGCCTTCACGCTCGCCGTCATCGTTTCAGTGATCGCCACGGCGCTGCTTCTCTTTACAAACCGCTTCGGGCGAGTCCGTTATTAAGCAAACAAAGATATGGCGATGCTTATTGCTGAGCAGCGCCATATAAACAGAAGAATTGATTTCGCTTTCTAGCCGATCACGCCGCGAAACTTCCCGGGACTTGTTTGATAGCCGGGGAAGATATCCTTCAAGTCAGAATTGCCGAGTTGCTTTTGGACAATCTCACCGAACACGTCGCGGAAGTCCGTAGTCAAAGCCAGATCGCGTCCTTCATATAATTGATCGTTCTTGAGTCCCGGCCAGTCGCCGTGAATTTTTCCGCCGCGCACGCCATTGCCGATGACGAACATCGCATTGGCATGACCGTGATCCGTGCCGCGCGTGCCGTTTTCTCTAACGGTGCGGCCAAACTCCGACATGGTTAAGATCACTACATCATCCATGCGCTGGCCGAGGTCTGTCACAAGCGCCGTGATGCCTGCGCCTAACTCTTGTAAACGCCCTGCGAGTTGACCGCGCGCGCCGCCCTGATTAAGGTGTGTGTCCCAACCGCCAACGTCCGTGAAGGCGACTTCAAGACCGACGCCCGCTTTAATAAGTTGCGCGATCTGCAACAAACTGTCGCCGAAACGCCCGCGCGGATATTGCGCGCCATGTTCGGGTTTGTACTGCGTTGGATTGACGCGCTTCAAATAATTCACCGCCTCGAACGTTTCCTTGCCTGTGCCCTGCAACACGTCTTTGACGCTTTGATCGTAGATTGATTCAAAGCCGCCCTGCACGCTCGCAGAATTTGCGCCCGCGCGAATCGTAAAGTCGTTGAGATTAGAGATCGCCAGCGCGCTCGCTTTGCCCTGCAGTGTGCGCGGCAAATTCTGCGTCATTGCGACGGCGCGAAACGGCGAGGCTTTGGCTTCGGGCTTAGTCTGCAAATAACGATTGAGCCAGCCGTCCGTTGTCGCCTTGAGGCCGGGCGTGCCGGACTCCATATAATCCTGCGCATCGAAATGCGAACGCGTCGTATCGGGCGAACCCGAAGCGTGGACAATCGCCAGTTGCTTCGCGTCCCACAAAGGCTTGAACCCTGCAAGCGCCGGATGCAAACCAAAGAAACCATCGAGATTAAGCGCTGCATCGGCGTTGCCCACCTGCGGTTTCGGGATCGCAATGGTCGGGCGCAAGTCGTAATAATTCTTTTCGCCGTAAGGCACAACGACGTTGAGGCCATCAACAGCGCCGCGCTGAAAAATCGCAATCAGAGTCTTGCGGCGTCCGCCCGTGATGCGATTCACGTTTTGCGCGAGCACAGTGCGTTGCAGAAACGACGGCGCACATTGCACTACGCCGAGACTCGCAAGCGCGATGCCGCTTGATTTCAGAAAAAATCTTCGATTCAGGCTCATAGATTATTACCTCTACTGTTTTTGCAAACCGGCGGCGTGGCTGACAATCAATCACTTCCACGCTCAATTAGTTGGACGCACGAACGCAAGCTTTTGTCACTTTCATTGCTCGCGTGATAGTGGGAATTTGGAACGTGTAACAGAACCGGAAGATTAGCCATAGAGTCACAGAGCAGATGAAACAGTTTTGAGTTTTCGGTTGTCAGTTTTCAGTCGTTAAGACAATCGCTCTGTGCTCTCAACTGAAAACTCAAAACTGAAAACTGCTTTGCTCTGTGACTCTGTGACTCTGTGTCTCTGTGGCAAGTTTTGTTAGGTGCTCTTAATGCCGTTCGTTATTGCCGCTGAAATTCCGGCGAACCTAAGATCAGGCCGACAATCTTTGCGACTTCCGGGTTGCCGACGGTGACGCCCGTTGTTTGTTTCTCGCGCAGCGCCGCCCGCACGTTGTGTTCCGTCGCCGCAACTTTTGACATCTCATCCCCCTGCCCCGGCACGGCGGGCGCAGACGTTTGTTCGTTTATCTGCTTCATCAAAGTCTTTTTCGTATTCGCCGAAACGTCGCCCTGCAAAATCAGATTGACGAACTGCTCGACGACGCGCGATTTATCTACCGTGCCGCCGTTCACCATTTTGTCTCCGACGAATTTCGCAAGGTCAATGCGCGTGCCCGGAATCTTGTTGCTCGAAAGCGCCAGCGCAAAGTTCAGACGCTCAAGCAGGGAACCTGTGTTGACCCACGCCGCAGCGTTATCCGGGTAACCGTTCGGCGTTTGATAACCGTAGAGCGGCTGTCCCATCTTGGCGAGCCATTGATGCAAAGCAGGCCGCGCATCCGTGTCGCCGCCGAGCACGCGAATCGCGCTCACAGCGACTTCAAACGGCGTCTTAATTTTCGCGCGATAGCTTTCAGGCGCATTGAATTCCGGCGAAGTGATAATCGCGCGTAAAGTTTCGCGTATGTCGCCGTCGCTTTTCGTGAAGGCATTGGCGACGCGTGTGATGAGCGCCGGACTCGGATCGTCTGTCACAAAATTGCGGCAGAGTTTCGTCGCAATGAACTTCGCCGTCGAAGGATGATGCGCGAGAAGATCAAGCACCATCAAACCATCTTTGATGCCGCCGCCCGCCGGAATCTTGTGGCCGAGCACAATCTTTTCGCCGTCGTCATGCAAGCGCGGATTAAAGTAAAACTTGCCAGACCTGTCATCGCCGCCATAGCCACGCGGATTAAAAATCGTCCAGCCCGTAAAACAACGCGCGACTTCCTGCACGTCCTTCTGCGTGTAGCCACCATCAACTCCGAGCGTGTGAAGCTCCATTAATTCGCGCGCATAGTTTTCGTTGATGCCGCGCTTCGGTTGCTTTGGTTGTTTCGGAGCAGCCGCTTGCTGTGCCGGTGCGGGAATGTTGCTACCGCTCTGCGTAGTTTGCTGTGGCATTTGCGGCTGCGCCGTTGCATTCGGGAAACGATTCATGCGTCGCAAACGCCTGTCGTTATTAAAGCCGCCCGATTGTCCATTTGCTCCGCCCTGATTGTTCATCACGGCGCGTCTTTTGAATTGTCCACCACCTTGCGCGGCGTTCGGGCTGACGCTCTGAAAGTTATCGAGATAAAAAAGCATCGCAGGGCTTTGCGCGTCGGCAACGAGCAAGTCTTGAAATTTGCCGAGCGCGTGCGGGCGAATCGTGTCGCGGTCATACGAAGTCAGCATCCACTTGTCCGCGCCCTTGCCAGCGAAGACGTTAAAGTGATTCGTCCAGAAATCAACCAACTCTTCCTGCAATTGCCGCTCGCTGTAAACGGCGCGCAGGATACGCGATGCCTGCAACTCTGCAACGATGCGCTGCGGAAGTTGCAAATTGTTTTCTGCGTAATAATCACGCAAAGCATTGCGGTACTCTTTCTTGCCGCCGGGCTGCCCCGCCGCGTCCGCCTTCTTCGCCGCATTGTCTTGCTCCTGCATCATTTCATTCGGCGCGTTCATCTCTTTTGACGCGCCTGCATTGTCGGCAGCGGCGGGCGCGTTGGTAGCGTTCTGCGCGCCGCCATTTTTGCGCAAGGCCGCGAGGTCTGCGGGCAACTCGCCTTTTCTTTGCAGCGCCTTGATGATTTTGCCCGGCTGCGGGTACTTCGCATAAAGTTCGGCAATCGTCATCTTGAGCGTCGGCAGATTCTGCAACTTCGCTTCGGCTGCGGTATCCGCAAGCTGCTCCGGGTGAAGTTGCTGTTCGATATAACGATCAACGCCCAACGCACGCACGCGCTCGACATCGCCGGGACGCGCCCCGAAACCGAGTCGGTTAAGCACATGCAAAATACGCTGCTCGTCGTTCAAACTTTGCGCTCTCTGCACAGTTTGTCCACTAGCTGACAGCACGCCGCCGAACAGATTGCTTACGAGCGCCAGCAACGCCACAAACGCCGTCGCGCGTCGCGCTTTTGCGCCGGATAAAGAACGAAAACGATTCTTGAAAGTATTCATCGGAGCCACCGTTTCAATAGGGATGTTGTTGAAAATTTGCGAGAAACAAAGGCCGCCGGACGTGCCCGTATGCCCTCACTTGAATTTAAGACGCGGCGGGAAGCGTAAAGGTTGGGGAAATTTACAGGAAATGAATGCCGAAATTGAGATGAGCCGGATGAATGCTATTCAACTTGAACGTAAGGGAAGCCGCTTGAGAAACGTTCCAGCAAGGCATTATCTTTATTAATTTGTTAGGCGGAGTGAAGCAAAATTCAGTAGTGATACCGACACGCCAGAATCCTGATCCTTTCTTCTGTGACTTGGTAGATAAGCCTGTGCTCCTGATCTATTCGCCGTGACCAGCAACCTTTGAATTCATGCTTTAACGGCTCCGGCTTGCCGATTCCCTTGAATGGATCACGCTGCACATCTTTTATTAGGCTGACGATACGCAATGCCTTATGACGATCCTGCTCAATCCACCAAGCCAAATCTTCAAAGGCGGCAACGTCAAATTCCAAGCTTCTCACAAGCTTCCTCAAAAGAGATTCCGCCTCGCCGTTCTTTAGCTTCTAAGAGGCGACGCTTCATATTCTCGCTTTTCAGCAAATAAGCCGTTTCCTTTTCGGACTCAATTTCGCGCCACAGTTCGATGGGAACGATGACACTGATGGGATTGCCGCTTTCATCCGACACATATTGTATTTCCGCCATAGCACAAACCTCTAAACGCAAGATTCACATTAAGAATGTACCAAACTAATTATTGTCACTCAATGAAAATATAACGCGAGCCATCGGATACTGTAATTGAGATGCTGACCACATGAAGCATTCAATATACAACGCAAGAAAGATAAGGATGACAACCGCGCAGTCGAGCAGACGGCGACAAGCACTTGTTTGATGCAGCGTTAAGGAAGATTTTCAAGCTGCTTCTTGAGTTCCGCTGCTTCAGCCGCCGCCTCTGCTTGTTCGGCAGCGCGTATGTGATATTGGAGAATTTGTTTCAAAGACCGCATGTATCCTTGCTTAATCATTATGCCGTCTTCAGTAACCTCTTCGGGATTAATCTTTGAGTAAGCGAACTGATACGTTTTCTCTGCTTTGCGGTAAAATTCACGCGCCTTATCCAGATTGCGAAGGCTGTGATAAGCAATTCCCATATCCCAATACAGTCGCCCTACTTCAGCGTTCGTATCATTCAATCTCGGGCGCGCTATCTCATTGGCGCGGGAATAATATGTAATGGCTTCTTGATACCGCTCCTGCCCCATCAAAACATGTCCAAACATCTCGTATGCGCCCATTTGTTCTAATTCTCTATCGCTAGTAAATTGGTCGGCTAATTGGACAGCAACCTTGCAAACCGCTTCAGCTTCTTTCCACTTTCGACTCTTGACCATATCGCGGCACTTATCCTCTTGCGCGGAAAACCTCTGGATTAGGTCTTGAGGTTCAGCACGGGGTACTCGCCTCTGAGCGAATGCTGATCCAAAGCAAAAGATGAGTGACGATACCGAAATAAAAATCGCTCTTTGCATGAGAGACATAAATTTATCCTATTTGAAATAGAAATCAGGTAAAGCCGAACAGCTACTCTATCGCACAGGGCGCGGGAAGCTGACGGGGCTGCGGTGGCCTTGCCGGTCAATGGCGCGGACGCCGAAGAAGTAATTGTCTTTGGACATGCCGCGCGCGGTGAAAGTCGTCGTATTGCCGATGAAGCGCGAGTTTGTCCAAACGGGTGAAGCGGTGTCGCGCCAGACTATTTCGTAACCGGCGAGGTCTGGCTCTGTGTTCGCCGTCCAGCGCAGTTCCGTGTCGTTGGTTAATTTGAGCGTGATGATGCCGACTGCTTTCGGCGCGGCGGGCGCGAGCGCGAGCGCGGCTAGATTGGCGGCGTTGACGCGCGCCACTTTCGCAGTGTAGTTGAAATCAACGAACTGCGGCAGATCGCCGTATTGAATATTATTCTCTACACGCACGTTCTGATGCTGGTGATTGTAATTTTCGTTTATCTCGCAGAAACGAATCGCCGGATAGCCGCGTTCGAGAAATGGAATGTGGTCGCCGCCGCGCAGATAACGATCACGACGGTAAACGAGCAGCGCGTTCATGTTCGGCACATAACGTTCGGTTGTTTCCTTGATGAAGCGCGCGAGTTGGCGAGAGGCGGAATCATTTTCGCCGCCCACGCCGCGCCGCACGTTGCCTTCTTCCGTCGTTTCATTCGACGGTACGCCTTCGGAGAAAACGCGCACGGTGTTGCGGTCGCGCACGCCGTTGCCGCCCAGACTGTTGCCAATGATGTCGTTGGTGAACATCGCTTCGATGTCCATCTTCTTTTGCTTGGCCTGCTCCGCGAAATAGGTCGAGCCGACGAGTCCCTGTTCTTCGCCCGCGACGGCCATGAAAATAATCGTCGCGTCAAAGTTTCGCGTTGCCATCACGCGCGCCATCTCAAGCGCCGCCGCCACGCCCGACGCATCATCATCTGCGCCCGGCGCATCGCAGACGGCGTCAGTCGGACTCGTACACATCGAATCATAGTGGCCGCTCACAACGTAGGTGCGATTAACGGATGCGGGTTGTGTTCCGCGAAGCGTGGCGACGATATTGGTAAGAACAGTCGGCTTGAGAATGCGCGGAAATTGTTTCGTCACGGGTTGCTCGAATGTTTGTTTCTCGACAATCATGCGCCCGCCGGAATCTGCTGCGGCTTTCGAGAATTCGTTGTAGAGCCAATCTCGCGCCGCACCGATGCCGCGCGTTGGATTATCTTGTTCGGAGAGAGTATTGCGTGTGCCAAAGGAAACGAGCGTGCGAATCGTGCGCTCGATGTTGCGCGCGTCTATTTCGGAAATGATGCGCGCGATGTCGTTATCGAAGGGCGCACGCACGCCGCGAACAGTCTCTCTTGGCGCACTTTGGCTCGTCCTTCCCTGCCGTGCCGAACGCCGCATTTGCGCGTTTGCTGTGAACGATGAAAACGTGACGGACAACAACGCGAAAAGCGCAGCAGAAGTTACGGCGAATGTGCGGACGACGAACGGTTGGCGAATCATCGAGATAGTCTCCTTAGTTTTCTTGAAATTGTGGACGCAGTTTAATACGGTTTTGTTATGTGCCCCGCGCTTGTTTAGCGTATGCGGTATGCGCGTCGTTTCCACACGACGATGATTTCGCCGTCGAGTTGTGCGGCGATTTTTTCGATACCGGGTTCATCAGCGATGAGTGCGCGGTATTGTTCGGAGCCGCGCGCGACGTTCGTTGTGGATTGCGCGGCAGTATAGGCAGTGTCTATCCAACGATTTCCCTGTCGTCGAAAATCGCGCCCGTTGATCCGGCGTGAAGGCGTTGCGCCGCTCGCATCAGCCACGCTCGCAGTGCGCCCGTTTACCGGAAGAGCTTTCTTCGGGGCAGTTGTCGCAGTAGGGGCGCGCGCGTTGCGACGCACGCTAGCACGCGCTTCGGCAAACGGCACATCGGGAGCGGGAGTTGATGCGCGGTCGCTCGCTCTATCTTTTGTGGCTTTAGCAACCTGTGAAGAAGTGACGGAGACATCTTCACTTTGCGTAGCGACAACTCCTGCGCGGTTCGCAGACATATTGGCGTTGCCGCTTGCGGTAGGTGGCGGCGGCAATTTGGCAATCGCTGTCGTGTCCCGCTTCAGAGAGCGCGCTTCAGCGTCATCAGAACTTTTCTCACTGCGTGTGATGGGCTGTCGCGTTAATTCTGCGACGGATCGAGCGCTGTTCGGCAAGGCTTCATTGCGCACGGAATCATTTCGCGTCGCAGTGTTTGTGTGCGTTTCCTTTGACGTGATGGAAGCATTGGCGTTCGCCGTTGGGCGAGTTGCCGATGCGTTGCTGGCAGTCGTGTTGGTTGTAGTAGTCGTGGTCGTTGTCGTAGATGTCGCCGTGTTGCTGTTCATCGCTGCTTGCATCTCGTTCGTCGCAGAGTTGGAGATTTGGTTGTTTGTTTGCGTCTCCTGTTGCGAGGCAATGAGGATTGCTTTATCACGGCTGCGATAAGCCATGATACCGACGATAGACGCGACGAGAAGGCTCGCGGCAAGCGCCGGGGCGACGTAACGTAATGCAGGCACAGCGAAGAACGCGGCGAGTTTTTCGCGCCACAACGGACGCGCTTTGATGTCATGCGGCGGACGCTGTTTTGCGGTTTCAGAAGTGATAATTTCCGCGCCTCTCAGATCGATGATAAGGCGGCGGCACGCGTCGCAATCGGCAAGATGAGCGACGTAACGCGCACGTGCAGCGCCGGGCACGGCGTTCTCCGCAAACGCCGCCAACTCGTCCGCGTCCAGATGCTTCATCTCATGATGATTGCCCGTCAAGGGTTCGTTCACAGCATCCACGTCCCGTTTTATTGAAGAAGTATTGGTATGGCGGCGCGCGTAATCGCGCAGCAGCGAATCCATCGAGTTGTTAAAATCTTGTTTCATCAAAAATAGTTATCACGCATTCGCTTCGGCGTAATCTCTTAAAGAACGTTTGTCCGGCGTTTCGCTTGCGGTCTTTCACACACTTTCATTTGTTCTGGGGAAATTACGCGTGACGTTATTCAAGTCCGGCATATCATTTTTCCTTTGATGCTTTTTCGCTTGCCAACAGGGATTCCAGATTAGTTTCAAGACCGGCGGAAGCATTTGCCAGCGCGTGCGTCGCTTCCCTTTGCGACCAGCCGTGATCTTTTATCAACATCGTTTCGACGCTGGCGCGCAAGTCTTTGTGCAGTCGTGCCAGACGACGGCTCGCCGTGGCTTCGTGTACGCAGAGAATCGCGCCCGCTTCGCGCAGCGAGAGTTGATCGAAATAATAAAGCTTAACCAGAAGGCGGTCTTCCGCGTTCAATTCGCCGATGGCGTGCGTCAAAGATTCTTCGAGGCTCTCCGCCGATTCACGTTCGGCAAAGGCCTGTTCTGGATCGGGCGGAGAATGTGAAGCGTGCATGTGCGAAACTTTTCCGTTGTCGCGCGCTAAAGTATCAAAGTCTGCGTCTGTTTCCGTCTGCACAAGTTTTGATTCTTTGCGATACACATCAACGGCCAACTGACGCACGACCGCTTGAAGCCAGCCGCCGAGCGAGCCGCGCCCGGAGTAGTAACTGATTTTACCGGAAGCCGTGCCGTCCGCACGCACGCGCAGCCCGTGCAGTTCAGCCCAGATTGACTGCGCTAAATCTTCTGCCTTGTCTTCGCTGGCAGAAACGGTGCGCGCCACGCTGCGCACCATCGCTCCGTATTTCTCTATTAACTCGCGCCACGCCATTTCGTCCACGCGCTCGCAGGCCGCAATCAAACACAAATCATCCGCGTGAAGCGTGTCGAAGAATTCGTTTATCTGCTGTGGCGTCGCGTCGGGCACATCGCGTAGTAAATATTTTTCGAGTGCGGCGTTTGTTCGCGGCGCAAGGTCTGAGACGTTCAGCGAACGTGAATCGGCGGCGCGGGCAAGCAAGCGGCGCGTGCCTTCTGCAATAATTTCAGATGTGTGTAACGTTGCCCGGCTCACAGGGTTTTCCGCAAGTTTGGAGTTTTTCAAACGCGTTATTGTGATGCTATCACGAACTTGGCGGGAAGCTTCCACAAAGTTCACTTTGACAGCCCGCGCGCGCCTGCGCTAGATTTGAGCTAAATTCAAAGGCAAGTATTCAGAAGTCTGAAGTCAGTAGACAGAACAAAGGAAGATAATATGAACGCCTCTTGCATCGCCGCAAACTTCATCGCTTCTTCATTCTGACTTCTGAATACTGACTCCTGACTTCTATTTTTATCAGCCATTATGCTACGCGTCACAGAAATTTTTCGTTCGATTCAAGGCGAGTCAACGCACGCCGGACGTCCGTGTACGTTTGTGCGTTTGACGGGTTGCCCGATGCGATGTGTGTGGTGCGATAGCGCGTATACTTTCACAGGCGGTGAGCATTTATCGCTTGAAGATGTGATGCGCGAAGTGCGCACTTATGATTGCAAATTAGTGGAAGTGACGGGCGGTGAACCGCTTGCGCAAAAAGAAGCTTTCACGTTGATCGAGCAATTGTGCGACGAAGGCTACGAAGTGTTAATCGAAACGGGCGGCTATATCTCAATCGAAAAAGTTGATGAACGCGCGAAGATTATCCTAGACGTAAAATGTCCCGGATCGAATGAAGCGGAGCGCAATCACTGGCCGAATCTGGAACGTCTGCGCAAAGATAAAGACGAAATCAAATTCGTCATTGCGAGCCGCGCGGATTGGGATTTTGCACGCGAAATAATTACGCGATACGAACTTGAGCAGCGCGCACATGCGGTGCTCGTCTCACCCGTTTGGAACGCAGTGGACTTTCAGGAAATGGCCGATTGGATTAGCGGGAGCGGCCTAGATGTGCGTATGCAGTTGCAGATGCACAAGCAGATTTGGGGCGCGGAAGCCAAAGGCGTCTAAGACGGAAGACGGAAGACGGAAAGATGAAAGCGGAAGAAAGCGGAAGTCAGGAGTCAGGAGTCAGGAGTCAGGAGAAAAGCAACGGCAATTTTCATGCTAATTCTCCGGCTCCATCCTTCGATGTTCCGACTTCATCGCTGGCAGTTTGTCTTGTTTCCGGTGGCATGGATTCGTGTGTCACGACAGCCATCGCGCGCAAGGAAAATGAAGAATTAGCATTCCTGCATGTCTCTTACGGACAGCGTACGGAAGCGCGTGAGCGGCGTGCGTTTGAAGAGTTGACGGATTACTATGGCGTTAAATATCGGCTCGCCGTCTCAATCGAACATCTGGCGCGCATCGGCGGCTCGTCTTTGACGGATGAAAGTATTCCCGTTGCGGCGGCTAATCTAACGTCAAGCGAGATGCCGACGAGTTATGTGCCGTTTCGCAATGCGCATCTGCTGGCTATTGCGGTTAGTTGGGCGGAAGTGATAAAAGCAGAACGCATTTACATAGGCGCGGTGGCGGAGGATTCTTCAGGCTATTCTGATTGTCGCCCGGAATTCTACGCAGCATTTCAAAAGGTCGTAGAGATTGGCACGAAACCGTTGACGAAGATCGAGATCATGACGCCCGTGATCGCACTCAGTAAAGCCGAGATTGTACGGCGCGGTCTGGAGCTTAAAGCACCGCTGCAACTTACTTGGTCTTGTTATCAGGCAGGAGAGAGAGCTTGCGGACTTTGTGATTCATGCGCGTTGCGTTTGCGTGGTTTCCGCGAAGCGGGCGTGCCCGATCCTATCGCTTACGCGTGAACAATTCACACCACGCGTGCGCTTTTTCAGAAAACGAAACGACAACCGGCGGGTGCACGTCGGCATCTTATTGGGCGGAATCCCGCCGTTAATGAAGCATTGAAAACTACCTTATACTTGAGGAGATAAATTAACATGCGCATCAATCTTTTGACCCGTATCGCCGCCATCGCGTTGTTTAGCGCGTTGTGCGCTGTCGCCGCTTGCGCCCAAACAACGCAGGCATCCGGCAAAGTAACCATCAAACAAGCAGACGGCACAGTCGTGCCCGTCAAAGACGCCGTCGTTACCTTTTATCGCACAGACATCAAAGGCAAATACGACACTAAGACTGACAAAGGCGGCAGATATGTCTACGCAGGACTGCCTTATACAGGTATCTACACGATTGCTGTGAGCGCGCCGAACGCGCAGCCGACCTTCAGAACAAGCGTGCGCGTCAGCCAGGTTCCAGAAACTGACTTCACGCTCGATCCCGGCGACGGAAAAGTATTAACGCTTGCAGAAATAAATTCCGCCAACGCCGCCACATCGACGACAAATGGAGCCGCGCCCGCTAATGACGCCGCACTGCGCCGCCGTAAAGAGGAATACGACAAGCAGGTGGCGGCGATGAAAGCCGAAAACGAAAAAGCGACGGCGACCAATGCCCAACTCAATGAATTTTTGAAAGCAGGCAACACTGCCTTTAATTCCAAGAATTACGATCAAGCAGTTGCTTCTTACGATCAAGGCATTCAGGCCGATCCGACGCAGGCTGTGTTTTACAGCAATAAATCAATTGCCCTGCGCGCGCGCACGACGGAGAAATTCAATACCGCGATACGCGCCAAAGACACTGCGGGCATTACCGCCGCACGTGCCGACTTCAAAACCGCTGCCGATTTAGCAGACAAAGCCGTTGTTCTTTACCGCGAGAATAAAGCGAAGAACGCTTCGACGGCTGGCGCAGCAACAGCGGGAGGAGCGGGAGCAACTGCAAAAAATGAAGAATTAGATGGCTATCTTGCGCCGCGCATTGAAACCTATCGCATCGCAATTCAGGCCAATACGCCGAATGTTGCCGATGCCGCGACGAAAGCTTATCAAGACTACATCGCCGTCGAAACAGACCCTGCCAAGAAAGCCAAAGCGCAAGCCAGCCTCGCCGATGCGCTGCTTCAGAGCGGACAAACAGAGCAGGCCGTCGCCGCTTACCGTGCCGTTTTAAGCAGCAGCCCAAACAACCCCGACGCGTTATACGGACTTGGCATCGCGCTTTCAAGCAACGACGCAACACTCCCCGAAGCGCGCGATCTTCTTAAGCGCTACGCCGCGACAGCGCCCGCCAATGATCCGCATAAACAGGATGCGGCGACCGTCATCGAAGCACTCAATCAAGCGCTCAAAACTCCCGCCCAAAACACGGATACGGGTAAAGCTAAGAACTCGCGCCGCAAAGGGTAAAATTTAATCTCAACTAGCAATTAAGACCTCAAAGAATGTTGCAAATCGCAGCATTTTTTGAGGTCTTAATTTTATCCTTCTTCACTTATCGCTCAATCCAGATTGCGCTTCGTACACGACGCGCCCGTCCATGATTGTCAGTAACACATGCGTGCGTTCGATCAACACAGGATCAATGCGAAAGATGTTGCCGGACAGCATCACGATGTCGGCAAGTTTGCCCGGCTCAAGCGTTCCCTTTTCGTTTTCTGTAAATTCCGCGTAGGCAGAGCCGACTGTGTAGGCGCGCACGGCTTCTTCGACAGTGATTTTTTGTTCGGGAATCCAGCCGTCCGGGTGGCGTCCGTCGAGTGTACGGCGCGTGACGGCGGCGTAGATGCCCGGCATCGGATCAAGCGGCGCGACGCTCCAATCGGTTCCGAAAGCAAGCACGGCTCCGGTATCAAGTAAAGTGCGAAAAGCATAAGTTGTGTGCGCGCGCTCGTGCCCGATACGCTTTTCCGCCCAGCGCCCGTCATCAATCACATGATACGGTTGCATCGAAGCGATGACGTGATCGTTTGCAAAGCGTGAAATGTCTTGCGCTCTGAGATGCTGCGCGTGCTCTATGCGAAAGCGACGGTCGCGCGCAGGATTTTCTTTGATGACCTGTTCGTAAATAGAAAGAATGGAATCGTTGGCGCGGTCACCGATGGCGTGAATCATCACTTGGAGTCCGGCGCGGTCTGCGTCGCGCACGCGCTCGTGCATCGCACCTTCCGGGAACATCTCATCGCCGGGAAGTCCACGCGTCGCAGGCGCATCATTGTATGGATCGAAAAGAAGCGCGGTTGTCGAACCGAGACTTCCGTCGGCGAAACCCTTGAGGCCGCCGATGCGCAGCATATCTCCGCCGAACGCGCGCTGCACGCCCGTGTTGCCCAAGCGCTTCCAATCCGGCAGCGGAGAAACAGCATGGACGCGCGTTTTCAATTTTCCCTGTTCGAGAAGCATCTGGTAAATGCCGACATCTCGTCCGGCAGACATGTCCTGCACACTTGTGACGCCGAGTCGCGCCGCATGATCCGTCGCAGCTTGCGCGGCAGCAAGTTTTTCTTCCGCGCTTGGTTCGGGAATCACTTTGAAGACAAAGCTCATCGCCGCGTCTTTTAAGATGCCCGTCGGCTCACCTGTTTTCGGATCACGCACGATGAGTCCGCCCGGCGGGTCTTTGGTTTCGCGCGTGACGCCCGCGAGTTTCAGCGCGAGCGTGTTGGCGAGCGACATATGGCCGTCCAAACGATTGACGAAAACGGGCGTTGCAGGCGTCAAAGCATCTATTAACTCCTTTGTGGGAAGCGGAGCATTCGACCAGCGTTCGTGATCCCAATCGCCGCCCGTAATCCAACGACCGCGCGGCACATTTCGCGCAAACCGGCTGATGCGTTCGGCAAACTCCTGCGGGCTACGTGCGTCGCGCAAGTCAACGCTTGATAATTGAAAGCCGCCGCTCAAGAAATGAACGTGCGAATCATTAAAGCCGGGTAAGATCAATCGCCCGCCCGCATCAATCACACGCGTGCCCGCGCCCATAAGTTTCCGAACTTCTTCCGTCGAACCGATTGCCGCAATGCGCTTGCCGTACACAGCGATTGCTTCTGCGACTGGGCGGCGTGCGTCCATCGTGTGAACGTTCGCATTGATGATAATCAGATCAACCGCCACCGCACGCTCATCAGCAAGGGCACGAAAAGAAGATGCGGTAAGACACGTGGCGACGAGAACAGACACGAGCGCGTTGGGTTTCATATAAATTTACGTTGCGCTTTTGAGCGGTAAGAGAGATGAAAGTTTGCGAGCGGCTTCGCAAAGAGAGTTCAAAGCGAAGCCGCTCGTAAAGGAAGCTGATTCTATCCAGCTTGAAGTGCGTTAAATACCGGCCGACTAGAAATTTAGTTTAAGCGCAAACTGTACTTTGCGCGAACTACTGACCACCGAATCGCGCACGCGCCCAAAGGTTGTGCTGGTCGGCGTAAAGGTCGTGTCGGGAAAGCCGAACGATGGAGTATTCGTCGCGTTCTGTGCTTCGACGCGAAATTCTAGATTCCGGCTTTCATTAAAGCGTATGCGTTTGACGAGCGACAGATCGAGTTGGAAAAACGACGGGCCGGTGAAGAAGTTCCGTCCCGTGTTACTGAATTCGCCGGGTGCAGGTTCGGAAAATCTCGCGCGCTGGTCGGCAGAAAAGAAGAAGTTAGTTCCATTCTCGACGATGATTCTACCCAGATCAGGCGAGCAGCCATTGCAGTTGGCCGGAGTCTGCACAACGTTTGTGAGCGTGTTGAGGCCGGAGTAAACCGTAAACGGACGCCCCGAAAAGCGGCGCAGGATTCCGGCAAACTCGAAGCCGCCAATAATGCGGTCAAGAACCGGATTCAATTCATTAGCGAAGCGGTGGCCTCTGCCGAATGGAAGTTCGGCAACGAAGCTTCCCTGAATAGCGTGGCGGCGGTCGAAGTCTGAACGCGCATAATTCAAATCTCTGTTGCGAATGTCGAAAGGCGTGTTCGCAGACGATTGTGCGTTGCCGCGATTGGCGACGGCAAACGTCGGATCAAACGAGCGTGTGTCCATAGACTTGGCGAGCGTGTAACTGATCTGGAAGCTGAAGCCCTTTGTGAAGCGACGGCTGAATTGAATTTCGAGCGCGTTGTAACGCGAAATGTCGTTGCTGTCGATAACGTTGACCGCGCCCGCGAACTGCGGAAATTTCTGAAAGAAAAACGGATTGCCGGTGTTGGCGGCAACGATTGATTGCCCCGCCGCATTAACTCCCTGCCCGATCAAAGCGGCAGCCGTCGCCACGCCTCCGCCCGCAACGAGATTCGTAAAGCCGGTCAAATCCTGACGTAAAAGAAATTGCGAACCGGTTTCTCCCGTGCGAAGGCGCGTATCTCCGGCGAGTAGCGAATTGATGAACGCGCTGTTGCCCGTCGTGCCGCCCGCGCGCAGATCATTAAAAGCATTCAAGAAACCGTTGCCGTTAATATCAATTTGGTTTGCGTCGTAGCCACCGAAAAGGTGTCGCCCCTGACGCCCGATGTAGTTGACTTCGATGACAGAGTTGAACCCGACCTCGCGTTGGAAACTCACGCCATACTGGTGCGTGCGCGGGTACGTGAGATTAGGATCGACGACTGTCAAAGTGTTAGCTGAAAAGGCGGGCGGCTGGCGAAATTGCAACGGCGTACTAGTGTTCGGGTTAAGCGTCGGCAATCCTGAACGCAGCAATCCGCCACCGTTGCCGAAGGTGTCGTTGGTCACGCCTCGTGTCAAACCGGGTGCGCTTTGAAAAATGAACGAGGAGAACACAAAAGTGTTCGTGCGATCATATGCCAAACGGTAGTTGGCGCGAATCGAAGTCTTGCCCGACTTGAATGGGTCAAACGCCACGCCGACTGACGGAGCGAACTGTTTATAACGATCATCGTAAAGACGCCCTTCCTCAAACCGAACTGTGTTGCTCGCGGGAGCGTCAACGGTCAAAGGTTGATTCGGGCGCAGTATGAGATTATTCGGGGCGCGCGGGCTAAGACGCACTTCATAACGCAAACCATAATCGAGTGTTAGATTAGAGCGTATCTTCCATGTGTCCTGTCCGTAAAAATCATATTCAGGATAACGCGCGTCGTAGTTAAAGCGCGTTTTTGAATCGCCGAACGTGTTGTCATCAACGGCGACGAAGCCTTGCGTTATGCGCCCGACACGGCCGAGCAGATCATTGACTGTGCTGCGCAGGCGCGTCAGATCGTTCGAGTTAATTCCATTTGCGCCCGTCGTGCCCGGCAAAGTGAAAGAGGACGGTACGGGATTACGCGTCGTATCGAGCGTGACGGACTCGCGCAGATTAAAGCCTGCCACAGAACTACGGTCATCAACGTGCTGTTGAAAACGCAAGTTAGTGCCGAACTTGAAAGTGTGCGAGTTGCGCAGGTAACTCAGGTTGTCAACAAATTGACGAGTGGTCACACGGCGCGCATTGTTAATAGCTGGCGTGCTGTTCAAAGGGTCACGCACATTATTAAGAATGACTGATGAGTTAGCGTCTGCATTCGGGTCTGGATTGTTGAAGCTGAAGGTAAAGCGATTGAAGCCAACCACAAATTCATTAATAAGCGTCGGCGTAATCGTCGTGCGATAGTTAATCGCCAAGTTGCGCGGTGTGCGAAACGTATCAACGAGGCGCGGCGTGTCTGGAAAGCTCTGCAAGCCGCCGTTGCCGTTGTCGCCGGACGTGTTTTGCGATCCTTGCGCGTAGCGCACGTAAAGCGTATTGCGGTCGTTGAAATTGTAGTCAACCTTCGTCGTGAAATCGTATTGCCGTTCGGTTTGCGGCGCGCTAAAGCTGAAACCGGCGGTGTTTAATCCGTCGCCGACGCTGAAATTGTTCGGCAACGGCGCGAGACTAATTAACCTTTGCGTCGTCGGATCGAGTCCGAGCGGAATGTTCGGATTGCCTGTAATATCAAACCTCTGAATGTTAAGTCCCGGCAACGGATTGCCGTTCGCATCGACAGACGGCGCTAAAGTGCCACCAAGCGCGGCATTGCGTCCGCCGCCGCCGACGAAGCGAAAACGTCCGGCGCGCGCATCCGCCGTATAAACCGTGCGCGTCACAAGAAAACTCTGGCTCGTGCGGAGCAGCTGGAGATTGGTGAAAAAGAATGCCTTGTTTTTCTTGATCGGGCCGCCGAGCGAGCCGCCGAAAATGTGCTGCACAAACTGCGGCGTGTCCGGCGTGATAAGCTGGCCGCCACGATTGATGCGATTAATCGTATTCTCGTATTCGTTGGCGTGAAAGCGCGGCGTCTGGTAAAAATCGAAAGCTGTCCCGTGAAAATTGTTCGTGCCAGAGCGCGTCACAAGCGTGACTTGCGCGCCACTGCTGCGTCCGAGTTCGGCAGTGAAATTGCCCGTCACGACTTGGAATTCGGTCAGCGAATCTGGATTCGTGCGAATCGGCGTAAAGTTTGAGCCACCGGCAGTCGTGTCGTTGATATCAATGCCGTCAAGCGTGAAATTAAAGGCGCGGTCGCGCGAGCCGTTCACATGAACGCCGCCACCTGCGTTCGAGCCGCTAACGACGCCCGGCTGAAAGAGAATCAAATCAATCGGATTGCGCCCGCGTGAACCGACAATCGGAAGTTGCACGAGCGTGCGCTGCTCAACCGTGTTTCCGAAATTGCCAGAACTGCTGGTTTGCACTTGTTCGGCTGAACCGGTGACCTGAACGACTTCTGTGACGCCGCCGACTTCAAAAGTGACGTTGACCGTCGCGGGCTGATTGACGTTGACGGCATTGCCCGTGGAAATGAATTTCTTGAAGCCGGACTTTTCCACTGCGACGGTGTAAGTTCCAACCTGCACCGAATCAAAAACATAGGTTCCCGATTCTGTCGTTTGAGTGTTAAAGGAAATGTTGGTCGCTTCATTGGTTAGCGTTACGGCGGCATCGGGCACGGCAGCGCCGGACGAGTCTTGAACTGTGCCTGTGACACGCGAGGCTGTACCTTGCGCTAAAGTTGTTCCGGCGATGTTGAGTAGTAAAGTGATGGACAGGAAAATCGGCAGGAAGTTATTTCTTTTCATTTGCTGCACCTTTTTCTCAAAGAATTATCAAAGGGAACGCCACACAAAAGATAAACAGCGGCGACGAAGATTTGTTGGTAAGCTCGCAGTTCCATGTCAAACTGCGCTCAAGCAAGCATGTCTGCACGGGAGGTGCAAAGATCAATGGAAAGCTGAAAAGCTATGCGCCGCACCAAAACCGTCAGGGCAGTGACGGCAGCTAAAAACTGCAAGTGGATTACCGGATTCCGCAGTAGTCTGATATTTGTTCGAGTGCCGTGCAATAGAAGTTAAAGGCTTCTATGCCGGAACAGCGGTCTTGTAAGTTTTAGGGCACTCGTGGAGCACAAACGAGTCACAGACGTATTATTGAATTGTTCGAGCGCGTTGACGGAACTAATTCTTAGCTGGAAACGAAGAATGCACTTGTCCGAACGATAAAGCAAGTCCAAAGATGAATAGCACACCGTATTGGATTATGCGGCACGCAAATTATGTTCCGGGTTTCTTCGGCCACGCGTGCTCCGGTATTTGCGCTATCTTACGCTGATGGGCGCATAGTTTATACGAAAAAATGGATAAGAGCTTTTCAAATTTTCGTTATACGTCTTACCAAACCGTTCTCGGATTCGTCCGTTATTTGCGAAGCATCGTGCCGCCAATGCTGCTTCCGTTGAAGGCGGCTGCCCTCCCATGCACTTTCGTCCGGCATTGATACATCGTTCAGCCGTTTTACGAGAAAGACAAAAGACTGATTTATTTGCCTGCTTTATCGCCGCATTCTTTACGGTAACCCCTTTATTAACTTTGTCCTTGACATACAGATGCTTCACGTTTAGGATGTCTGTGTAACGGTGTTTAGCGCCGTTTGCTACTTATAAACATGCGCGTCGTGCGGCCTCTAAAAGCTATTCGTCTCCTTAAAAATTTTAATAACCGCCCGCCCTTCGTAGTCTTTCGTCCGCCGCTACTTTCTGGGGAAATACTCGAAAGATGTCAGCCAAACTAGGCGAAATCCTCGTCCGCGAAAACCTCTTGAATGCGCAGCAATTGCGCGAAGCACTCGATTACCAGCGCGAGCATGGCGGTCGTCTCGGCTTCAATCTGGTCAAACTCGGTCTTGTCTCCGACGACATGATTACCGCCGTGCTGTCACGGCAGTACGGCGTGCCGTCTGTCAATCTCGAACTCTTTGACATAGACGAAAGTGTGATCCGATTGATTCCGCAGGACGTAGCACAAAAGTATTCCGTGCTGCCGCTCTCGCGCGTCGGCGCAACTTTGACGTTGGCGATGGTTGATCCGACGAACGTCTTCGCGATGGACGACATTAAGTTTATGACGGGCTTGAATATCGAGCCGGTCGTCGTTTCCGAAGCGAGCGTGCAGGAAGCAATTTCAAGGTACTACACGCAGTCGCGCGAAATCGAACTCGCAGGCGTCGGTGATATTGAAGGCATGAATGGCAACGGGAACGGGCACGGCTCGCTCTCGCAGGCAGACTTGGTCACGCTCGACAATCTGGAATTTGACACGGACGCGGCGGACGGCGTCGAAGTCATTGAAGACAACGACGAAATAGACCTTTCGTCACTCGCGCGCATGAGCGAAGACGCACCCGTCGTGCGTCTCGTCAACGTGCTTCTCGTTGACAGCCTTCGTCGCGGCGCATCCGACATTCACATCGAGCCTTACGAAAAAGAGATGCGCATACGCTTTCGCATTGACGGCATTCTTTATGATGTGATGCACCCGCCGATGAAGATGCGCGACGCGCTCATCTCGCGCCTCAAAATCATGTCGAAGCTGGACATCTCGGAAAAGCGTTTGCCGCAGGACGGCCGCATCAAAATTAAGTTGAAGGTCGAAGGCCGTTCGCGTGAATTAGATTTTCGCGTTTCATCTTTGCCGACACTGTTCGGCGAAAAGGTTGTGCTTCGCCTGCTCGATAAAGAAAAGCTAATGCTAGACATGACGAAGCTCGGCTTTGAAGCCGAATCGCTTGTCAAATTTCAGCGCAACATCGCGCGTCCCTACGGTATGGTCTTGGTCACAGGCCCGACTGGATCGGGTAAAACCAACACGCTCTACTCTGCCTTGCAAGCCCTGAACACTTCGGAAACGAACATTATGACGGCGGAAGACCCCGTCGAGTTTAACTTGCCGGGCATCAATCAAGTGCAAATGAAAGAGCAGATCGGCTTGAACTTCGCCGCCGCGTTGCGTTCATTCCTGCGCCAAGACCCCAACATTGTGCTCGTCGGTGAAATACGTGATTTCGAGACCGCCGAAATTGCCATCAAAGCCGCGCTGACAGGCCACCTTGTTCTTTCGACGCTGCACACGAACGACGCGCCTTCCACCATTTCGCGTTTGATGAACATGGGCATAGAGCCTTTTCTGGTCGCCACCTCCGTCAATTTGATTCAGGCGCAACGCTTGATTCGACGCGTGTGCAAAGACTGCAAAGCGGAGCATCCAACGCCACCCGAAGCTTTGATCGAAGTTGGTTTCGCGGCCGATGAAGCCAAGCAGATGAAGATTTACCGTGGCGCGGGCTGCCAGACCTGCAACAACACGGGTTACAAAGGTCGCGTCGGCCTTTACGAAGTTATGGAAATCACGGACGAGATACGCGAGTTGATCTTGATCGGCGCATCCGCTCTGGAGTTAAGAAAAAAAGCGGTTGACGACGGAATGCTGACGCTACGCGAATCCGGCCTGCAAAAAATACGCGACGGAGTAACCACCCTCGAAGAAGTTGTGCGGGAGACGGTGGCGTAAAGAGGTATCAGAATATGTTACGCGCAATTGCTCTATCAATGTTGGTTTTATTAGGCGTCGCCTTCATGCTGCCGTTCGACGATTCACTTGCGGTCGGCACTCATTCCGCCGCATCACACCGCCTGCACCGCCACTCGCGCGCATGGTGGCGTCGCCATCGCGCGCGGCTGCGCATGAGACGCGCGGCAGCCATACGCAGACGCAATGCTTTGCTTGCCGCATCCGCCGCGCCAAATGCAAATGCGTCGAACGGCGATCTATGGTCAAACACCACGGTCATGCCCGGCACTTCGCTTGCGCGCGTCGGAGCGTACAGCAATCCGCGCGGATTATTTAATTTGAGGGTTCCCGACGGCTGGAGTCGTCAGGCAGTTGCGCCAAACGGCGGCATGAGTTTTCGTGTCTATGCGAACAACCAGATAACAGGTCAGGCGATGCTCTCGATTATTCCTTCAAACTTGCCCGTTGATACTAAACGCGATGATTCAGGAGCGTTTGGCAGGCGCAGCAGTCGTTTGCTTGGCGGCATCGCATACGCAGACCTTCGCCGCCTCGTCATTAACAAAATGTTCGCCACGGGCGGCTGGGTCGTTAATGATTTAGAGCGGCAGATCGGCAGTCGCAAAAGCTTTGTCGTGCTCGCGCATACTCCTGCGTCGAGCGATGGACGCACGCCCGAACAATCATGGACGTTTTATTTTACGGAAGCAGGCAATCGCGTTTATAGCCTTGCGACGAGTACGCTACCGCAGTATTCAAATCAACTAACCGCGCAGTCTGAACAGTTGCTCGCGTCTTTTCAACTCAACGCCAGCGCCGCGCTCGCGTCCGCTCCCGGGCACTAAACTTTTATTTAGATGTTCACCGGGCACACTTTCAAGTCAAGTGCATTTCAACAAGCGAGTTTATTAACGCAGACACCGGGGCGCTCAACGGCGCGCGAGAAATCCCAACGGGAGTTACATTGATGACCAACGATCCAGTTCCGCAAATCACTCTCTCCGAACTCTTGAAAAAGCTCTCCGAGCTTGGCGGCTCAGACCTTCACATCACGACCAACACGCCGCCGCAGGTGCGCGTTGACGGTCATCTGCGCCCGCTCGAAGATTATCGCGTGCTTACCTCCGCAGACACCAAGCAGCTTGCTTACTCCGTGCTCACAGACGCGCAGAAGCATCGCTTCGAGGAAAACTTGGAGCTAGACTTTTCCTTCGGCGTCAAAGGTCTCTCGCGTTTTCGCGCCAATCTTTTTAACCAGCGCGGCGCAGTCGGCGCAGTCTTTCGCGCCATTCCCTACGAGATTAAACCGTTCGATGCTCTGGGTCTTCCGCCCATCGTCAAACAACTCTGCGAAAAACCGCGCGGCCTCATTCTCGTCACAGGGCCGACCGGCTCCGGCAAATCCACTACGCTCGCGGCGATGATCGACAAGGTTAATAACGACCGCCACGAACACATTCTGACCATCGAAGACCCGATAGAGTTTTTGCACAATCACAAAAACTGCGTCGTCAATCAGCGCGAAGTCAATGCAGACACGCGCGGCTTTGCCGAAGCGCTTCGCACGGCGCTACGTCAAGACCCGGACGTTGTGCTCGTCGGCGAAATGCGCGACCTCGAAACAATCGAATCCGCGCTGCGTATCGCCGAGACAGGCCATTTGACTTTCGCAACGCTGCATACCAACTCCGCCGCTTCGACGATCAATCGTATCATTGACGTATTTCCTTCGGATCAACAGGCGCAGATACGCGCGCAGCTTTCGCTTGTGCTTGAAGGCATTCTCTGCCAGACGCTTTTGCCGCGCGCCGAAGGACACGGGCGCGCGATGGCGCTTGAGATTCTGATGCCGAATCCTGCGATTAGAAACTTGATTCGTGAAGATAAGGTTCACCAAATTTATTCGATGATGCAGACTGGGCAGGACAAGTATGGAATGCAGACCTTCAATCAAGCGCTCGCCTCGCTCTACCACAAACGACAGATCACGATGGAAGTTGCTTTGCAGCGTTCGTCCAACGCAGACGAATTGCGCGAATTGATCGAGCGCGGTTCTGGTCTCAACACAGGCAATGCCAATGGCAACGGCGCACCCGGCGTGAAACCGCCCGCTGGCGTTCACCCGAGTCCGTATGCGCAAGGCCGTCCCGTCGGCGCGCGTCCCGGCGGCGCACGCTGATTCGGCTTTAATGAATACACGAGAAACTCTCACTACCTGCGGAGCAATCACACCATGAATACGATTGAAAAGAAGAACCACGCCCAATTGATTACCGTACTCGCGCACACCTTGACGCTTTTAGTGAGCGTACTTGCTTTAAGCTTCATCGTCGCCATCGCCGAATCCTTCCCGGCCTGACGCACGCTTCTCGAACAGGAGATTTCAATTCATGCCTACATATGTTTTCAAAGGCCGCAATAAGCTCAACGAAGTAATCGTCGGCGAACGCGTCGCGGATAATCGCGAAGCGCTGCGGCAACTCCTGCGCCGCGAGCAGGTCATACTTACCTCCGTCAAAGAAAAAGGGCGCGAGATCGGCATTCCAAAACTCGGCAAAGGCAAGAAAGTTAAATCCAAAGACCTTGCTATCTTCACACGCCAATTCTCCGTGATGATTGACGCTGGCCTGCCGCTCGTGCAGTGCATAGACATTCTCGCGCAGCAGCAGGACAACAAATTCTTTCAGCAGGTTTTGACGCAGGTGCGGCAGGACGTGGAAGAAGGCTCGACGCTCGCGGCGGCAATGGCGCGTCATCCAAAAGTCTTCGATCAACTCTACGCCAACATGGTCGAAGCGGGCGAGACGGGCGGTATTCTCGATCTGATTCTTCAGCGTCTTTCAACGCACATCGAGAAGGCCGTCAAGTTGCAACGCGACGTAATCTCCGCGATGATTTATCCGTCGGCGGTGATCGTGATGGCGGTCGGCGCGGTCGCAGTGATTATGGTCTTCGTGATTCCGCAGTTTCAAAATATTTTCACGGGCTTGCTCGGCCCCGGCGAACTGCTTCCGCTTCCGACGCGCATCGTTATGGGCATCAGTAACTTTCTCGCCAGTTGGGGTGGCCTAGTTATCCTCGGCGCGATTATCGGCGCGGTGGTCGCGCTTCGCTCTTGGTACAAAACGCCGACGGGGCGCCTCAAGCTGGACACGTTGATACTGAAGCTTCCGCTCTTTGGCAGCATCATGCGCAAGATCGCCGTCGCGCGTTTTTCGCGCACACTTTCGACGCTGCTTTCTTCCGGCGTGCCGATTCTGCAATCGCTTGACATCACCGCACGCACGGCGGGCAACGTCGTCATCGAACGCGCGATTATAAAAGTGCGCGAAGGCGTTGAACGCGGCGAAAACTTTGTCGATCCGTTGCGCGCGACGGACGTTTTCCCAAGCATGGTGTCGCAAATGATCGGCATCGGCGAACAAACCGGCGCACTCGACGCAATGCTCGGCAAGATCGCAGACTTCTACGAACAGGAAGTGGACGCGGCGGTCGCCAATCTATTGACGCTGATGGAACCGCTCCTGATAGGCTTTCTCGGCGTCACTATCGGCTCCATCGTTATCGCCATGTACCTGCCACTCTTCACGCTAATCGGCAAGATGGCAAATCAGCACTAAGCCCCTTAGCAAGCATTAAATTGTTCGGACTAAAGCTCGCAGTGTTATCTATACAGATCACTGCGGGCTTTTCTTTATGAGGCTTAGGGCTGTATCCGAAGCTTATTACTCTTGGCGAAGCCGTATTCCATTGCTTCTTCATGTGCGGGCGCAAATGTTCCAGTTCGTTCGTTGGAAAGAATGCGAGCAGTCGTCAGCGAATGCTTGCGTCAGATAAATCAAGCATCCGCGCCATTCTATGGATTATTCATCAGCGATTATTTGACGTGTATTTTGATAATCGCCGTCAAGCATTCATAGACAAAGCGCGCTCCGGTTATGGGACGATGATTTCAAGCGCCTCTTCTTCGTCTACGCCGACCGCTCCATTGGAAGTAAACTGTATGTACCAGAAAGCGCACGGCTGCCAGCCAAAAGCATCTTTCCTGCTGCACGCTTCAAAGTCCAGGACTAATCCATCTTCTCCGGCGCGCATTCCACTGCGAACACGCACACGTTGGCCTAGTTCAATCATCGAACTCTCCTAAACATCAAGCCGCGTTACTGCTCGGCGGCGAGTATTCGATTGTTCTGCCCGTGTCTCGCAAATCTTCGACGCGCCAGCATGTGACCAATCCTTTGTTCAGGATTCGGCCATTCAACTGCGAGCGGTATTCGGCCATGCCATAGCGCCGCCATGCCGCAAGGTTGTATAGCAGATAGCCGCTTTCATCACCTGATGCGCAGACGATGAACTCTCTTTTGTCCGGCAGACAATAGATGCCGCCTTCGCGTAGTTTGATTATTGGCATCGAATCCTCCCTGTTAAGAGAACCACCGCACTTTTGTTGATAAGCAGTTTCAAATGAAACACTAACAGGGCGCATTAACGAATTCATCGAGGTCAAGTAATTCAGCAATGAGCCATCTCATCCGGCAGCAAAAGCTTTGGTGAAGAAAGCATCTGCACTAGCGGACAGCTCCGGCGCATCCTTTCGTATTGGGCGTCGCCGCCGTGATAATTCCTTTGCATCAATCTTATGACGCATCGGACTCACGGCGGCGGCGCTCTACCCGCCTTGTCTCCCGCTTGCTCCCTGCTTGTTCTATGATGAGCGGAAGTTATATCAAATCTCTGAAGCAAGTGTCTGTACTACTCCGTACATGGAAAACCCGTAAAGTGGTATACTGTTGATTCTCAATCGAATCAGTTCTTTTGAAAATTCAACACGCGACATCGGGAACAGCTTAAAGACCTTCTCCTCGTGCCGTTTGCTGTGTTTACACACGCGACAGCCACTATGAAGGAGATTCCTGATGCACACCGAACCTCGCCCGCTAAATAAAAATCAATCACACCAAAACCACATCT
>JAABUR0100000202.1_pt1 | contig 139861 bp, 135 predicted proteins | sample 5560091 | NCBI WGS metagenome assembly JAABUR01 (sample SAMN10711879, study PRJNA513375) | rock metagenome | isolation source: Antarctica rocks | place: Antarctica: Victoria Land, University Valley sud | reverse complement strand
GGCGTGACAGGCGATCTTGGTCGAGAGCCGTCATACCGGGAGTTCCGTTACCCATGCCGCAGGCGCGCCGCAGCGCACCCTGACTTGCTACGCCCGCCGGTCGACCACTAATTCACCGGCATTGAGTCGCTCCCGGCGCGATTCACCCCCGGCCCGCGGATCGCAGCGGCTGCAGACGCGCACGACCGGCTGGAGGAGCCACGGGGATGACCGCCCACGCTTCCCGCAGGCGTTCGCTCACCTGGCTCTGATCAACGCTCTCATGCACGTCATCCGCGCCGAGCAGGCCGTCTCCGCCGCGCAGTTCGCGCCGGCGCACAACAGCGTGCCGACAACTACGCGCAGGCACACCGGTGGTCAATCTTCATGCCCTGCTCGACGGGTTCGGCCGCGCTGACGCTCACCGCCGACAGTTCGTCAGTTGTCGCCCGGCTGCCTCATGTCGCCGCGGTCCACGCTATGACACTCCGCAAGGTGCGCGGCAGGTCTCCGGGACGGACGCACCGCATACGCCACGGTGACGTTCGACGACGCGGACGGGAGCAGGGTCCCGGCGGCCGCCGCAAACGCGGTGGTGGTCACGGCACGGGCCGCGGGATCCGCACAGTTGCAGGTGCGAGGCCGGGGGCCAGGTCTTCGCCGCGCAGCCGGGCGCAAGCGCCAGCGAGCTGATCGGCATCGTCGCCGCTGCGGTGGTGCTGTTCATCGCGTTCGGCTCGCTGCTGGCGATGGCGCTGCCGCTGCTGGACGCGTTGATCGTGCTGAGCATCTTGGTCCGCCCTGATGCAGTTGTTCGCAAAGGCGAACTGGTGGCTGCCCGGATGGCTCGACCGGCTGCTGCCCACCGTCCATGTCGAGCGGTCGGACGCTGCGGTCAGCCGGCCGCCCGAGCCGCCCGCGGCCGAGCCGGAGCGGCAGCTGGAACCCAGCGGCTCCTGACAGCTACCGCGTCACCGGCGGCTCAGCGGTAGCGCTACCCGCGACGAGATCGGACCCGTTTCGATCGGCGGGTGCCGGAGCCCCGGCCGGCGGGAACCATAGCCGTGTGAGCCAGCCGCACGTGCCGACGCTAGTCGGAGGATCCGACGCCGACGCGTCCGCTGCGACGACGTGGCGCGAGGACCTGCGGGCCGTCCGGGCGGATGCGTGCGGTCTCGACCCGGAGGCGACGGGGCTTCCTCCTGTCACCGTGGCTCTGGTCACCGACGGCACCGGACCGTTCCTGCATCCGCTGCTCGCGGATCCGGGGGTGCTGCTCGTCGGCCTGCTCGCGCCCGAGCCGCTGGAATCCCTTGCCTGGGCGTCGACCTACGGGGCCGACCGCGCCTACCTCGACCTTCCCGCGCTGGTGGGTGACAGGGTCGAGGTCGTGGTCGTCGACCTGGCCGGCGGCGCCGCGCTCCGAGCGGCACAGGTGCTGGTCGATGCCGGTCTCGGCGTGGTGCTGACGCGCCCCGAGCCGTCGCCGGTGAGCGTCCTGCGTGATCTCGCGGCCGCCGCGGAGATAGCAGGGGTCGCCGTCGGGGCGGTGCTGGGCTGCCGGACGCGTCCGGCGGTTGCCGTGCTGGCCGACGAGATCCCGCGGGTGGCACCGCTGCGGCAGGTCACCGTCGCGGGCTGGCCGATCGGAGCGGCGGCGCGGCTGCACCTCGTCGATCTCGCCCGCAGGCTCGCCGGAGATGTCGTCGCGGTCTGCGCAGCACCCGGCGCCATGCCTGCCGCCAGCCTGGGCGACGGTCTGCCGGTGACGCTCGCGCTGCTGACGAACGACGCGGTGACGGTGCTGGTCAGCGAGGTGGCTGAGGGCGACTGGGCCCGAGCCCTGGTCACGGCCAGCGGCACCGCGGGCCGCCTGGTGCTGCAGGGTGATCAGGTGCGGCGCCAGGATGCGCGGGGCATCCTCGCGGTGCCGGTCAGCGAGGCACCTGCTTGCGCCGTCGGCAGGCTCGCCGGCCTGCTGGCGGCGGGTGACCTGGGTCCTGCGGCCTCGCTGGCCGACCTGCTGGCTGCCTCGCGGGTACTGGACGTGGCCAGGGCATCGCTGGAGGCGGGGGGCTGGCTGGAGAACTGAGGCCCGTCGGTAGCCGGGAGGGGAACGGTCTGCCCACGCCGTAACAGCCAGCCGACGTAGAGGGCAGCGACGACACAGGCGGCACCGCCGGCGACAAGGCCCGCGCGAGGTCCCGCCACGTGGACGAGCCCTCCGACGAGCGGTGCGCCAACGGGCGTGCCGCCGAGGAAGACCAGGATGTAGAGCGCCATCACCCTTCCCCGCATCGCGTCGCCGGCGGCGATCTGGATGCTGGCGTTGGCTGCCGTCGTCATCGTGAGGAGTGTCGCCCCGGTGACGACGAGCAGGATCCCGGTCAGCAGCAGGTTCGGCATCAACCCGGCGGCGGCCTCGGCCACCCCGAAGGCGAGCGCACCGCCGGCGACGAGCCGAGGCGTCGGACTCGAACGGCGGGTGGCGAGCACGGCTCCACCGACCGAGCCGAGCGCGACCAGCGCGGTCAGCAACCCGTAGGTGGCGGCCGTTCCGTGGAATGTCTGCCGAGCGAGCAGGGGGAGCGTCACCGGGAAGTTCAGGCCGAACATGCCAATGATTCCGACGAGGACGATCGGCAGGAGCAGGTCGGGGCGGTGCCGCACGTGGGCCAGGCCGGCCCGGAGCTGGCCTGGCTCCCGACGAACCCGATCGACCGGTCTCAGCTCCTGGGGGCGCAGCGCGACCAAGGCCGCGATCACGGCGAGGTAGCTCGCGACGTTGCCGGCCACCACCGGAGCGGTACCGATCGAGGCGATCAGCACGCCGGCGACAGCCGGGCCGATGATCCGCGCGCTGTTGAACGTGACGCTGTTGAGGGCGACCCCCGCGCTCACCAGGTCGGGACCCACCAGCTCCACCACGAAGGCCTGGCGGATGGGTGTGTCGAGCGCCGCCGCGCAACCGAGCAGGGCCGCCAGCAGGAGCAGCAGCGGCAGGGAGATCGTTCCCGTGGCGACCAGTACCGCGAGGACGGCGGACAGCACGGCGCCGGCCCCCTGGGTCAGCAGCAGCAGCCGCCGCTTGTCGTAGCGGTCGGCCAGCACCCCCGCCCAGAGCGAGAGCAGCAGGACAGGCGTGAACTGCGCGGCGAGCACGGCGCCGAGCTCGACCCCGCCGCCGCCGAGCTGCAGCACCAGCCAGTCCTGGGCGGTGAGCTGCATCCACGTGCCGGTGAGCGAGATGAGCTGGCCGCCGGCGAACAGCCGGTAGTTGCGAACGGCAAGGACACCGCGGGCCCCGCGGGCCCCGCGGCCCCCGCGGCGCACCGCCCTCACTCGGAGGCGAGCCGGTCGAGCAGCGGCAGTGCCTGCTGCAACACACCGAGCTGCTCGGGCGTCAGCTCGTCCAGCCGGGTCGTGAGCCACTCGTCGCGGCGGCGACGGTCGCGGGTCAACAGGCTCCTCCCCATGTCACTGATGGCGACCAGGATCTGCCGGCCGTCGGATGGATGGGGACGGCGGTCGACGAGCCCCGCGACAGCCAGAGCGCTGATGATCCGGGTCATCGAGGGCGCCGACACCCGCTCGACGTTCGCAAGCTCTCCCGCTGGCAGCGGCCCGTGCCGTTCCAGGCTGGCAAGGGTGGCGAGCTGGCTCGCCGTCAGCCCGTCGACCGGGCGCTCCTGGCGCATCCTGCGTGAGAGGCGCATGACGGAGATGCGCAACGTCGACGCGAACCGTGCGTCGCTGCTGGGGGACACCCGTTCTAGGCTACGTCTTTAGCAACACTAAAGAAACCAGCTCGTTACGTCAGGGCTGGCGATTCCGCCAGGTACGCGGTCATACTCGACAGTGAGCGATTCCCCGTAGGTCGGAGGACGACATGGCGTTGGACGAGCTGGCCCCCCTCGCGACGCGTGAGCACATCTCGCCGTCTGCGCCGAACGAGGGGTGGTGGAGTCCTGACCGCTGGCGTCTCAGCTCGTGGGGCCGGCAGCGCCGCGAGACCGCCCTCCTTCGCCGTCGCGAACGGGGGGTGGCCCGCCTTCGCGCCATCGACGATGCCCGCGCGGCCTTGCAGCAGGCGTCCGAGTTGGTGCGGGCCGGCTGGATGCAGGGCGCCTGGTTCCAGGTGCGCGACGAGGCAGGCAGCCGCCGGAGCATCGGTCCGCTGGAGCTGCGGCTGCTCGAAGGCCGCGAGGTGATCGGCGCCTGCCTGGTGGGCGCCATCGTCGAGGCGGCGGGTGGTCATCGGCAGGCGCACTCGGCCCAGGCCGGCCGGGCGCTCGACCTGTTGTGGGACTCGCTGCAGGACGACCGGGGGTGGCCCACGCCGCCTACTTTCGACCGGGTGTGCGCGCCGGCGGTGCGCGCGGCGCGGGTGCGGGAGCTGACCAGCTGGAACGATGCGCCGGAGCGCACCCGCGGCGAGGTCCTGCGCCTCATCGACGCGGCTGACAACCGCGCCATCCGCGAGGCGACGGCGGCCTAGCGAAGCCCGGCGGCTGACGGAACCCGGCCGAGCTAGCTCCGTCGGCGGGCACCCGGCGTGCCCGTGTCGATCGCGTCGGTCCCGCTAGTGCCACCAGTGCCACCAGTGCCACCAGTGCCACCAGTGGCACTACCCTGCCGGGCCGCCTCGAGCTCGCTGACGTCACCTACGGGGTTGGGCTCGATCTTGAGCGGCCGCAGCCGCAGCCACAGCACGAACAGGGCGCCGATGACCAGCATGGCAAGCCCCAGCCACAGGTTGATGTTGATCCCCGCAGCCTTCGCCCGTTCGGTGGACGAGGTGAACAGGCCGGCCACGGTCAGCATCACGCCGTAGAGCAGGAACAGGCCGCCGATCAGCAGCCGGATGTCGAACAGGCGGGCGGCGGCGGACTTCGGGGTGGAGGTGTCAGTCACGGCGTACCCCGATCAGAGGAAGATGATGGACAGGACGACGACGATGGCAAGCGCGCTGAAGCCGAGCAGCTTCGGCGACTCCCACCACAGCGGCTTCCTGACCAGGGTGGGGTCAGCCGCGTTGGGGTCGTGAACACCCCACACCAGGCCGGCCAGCTGCTCGACCGGCTTCGGACGGGTCACCAGGGTCACCGCGACGGTGACCACGGCGTCGGCCACGAACGCGACCATCGCGCCGTAGAAGTTGACCATCTGTGCATTGATCGTCCCGTGGCCGGCCAGCTGCTGGTGGGGGTAGAAGTAGCCGATGTGGTACCCGCTGAAGTGCATCGCGGCCGCGCCGAGCGTGCCGGCGATCAGGCCGCAGAAGCCCGCCCAGGGCGTCGTGCGCTTCCAGAACATCGCGATGATGAAGGTCGCGAACAGCGGGGCGTTGAAGTACGAGAACAGCAGCTGGATGTAGTTCATGATGTTGCTGTAGCCGGAGGCGATGAACGCCGTGCCGATCCCGATCACGATGCCGACGACTGTGACGATCCGCCCGACCTTCAGGTAGTAGCCGTCGGGCCGGCCCTTGGCGACGTAGCCCTGCCAGATGTCGTAGGTGAACACCGTGTTGAACGAGCTGACGTTGGCTGCCATCCCGGCCATGAAGGCGGCGAGCAACCCGGCGAGCGCGACCCCGAGCGTGCCGTTGGGCAGGAACTTGTTCATCAGCAGCGGGATCGCGTCGTTGTAGGGCAGGTCCTTGCCGCCGAGGTTCGGCACCAGCACCAGGGCGATCAGACCGGGGATGATCGTCAGGGCCGGGATGAAGATCTTGGGGAACGCGCCGATGAGCGGGGTGCGCTGACCAGCTGAGAGGTCCTTGGCCGACAGCGCGCGCTGGACCTCGGCGAAGTTGGTGGTCCAGTAGCCGAACGAGAGCACGAAGCCCAGGCCCATGACGATGCCGATCCAGTCACCGAGGGGGTTGGTCCAGCCGCCCACGCCCGTGCCGCGCCAGGTCGAGAACGAGTGCGAGCCGAGTGCTGTCGTCGCCACCTTGTGCTGCAGGCCGGACCAGCCGCCCACCGAGTGCAGTCCGATGATCACGAGTGGTATCAGGCCGGCGAGGATGACGAAGAACTGCAGCACCTCGTTGTAGATGGCCCCGGACAGTCCGCCCAGGGTGATGTAGGCCAGCACGAACAGCGCAGAGACGATGACCGACACCCAGATCGGCCAGCCGATCAGGGCGTTGATCACGAGCGCGAGTGCGTAGAGGTTGACGCCGGCGTTCAGCACGGCAGCCACGGCGAACGTCGACGCGTTCAGCAGGTGGGTGGGCTTGTTGAACCGCCGCAGCAGGTATTCGGGAACGGTGCGGACCCGGGAGCCGTAGTAGAAGGGCATCATCACCAGGCCGAGGAACACCATGGCCGGGACGGCGCCGATCCAGTAGAAGTGCACCGTCGACAGGCCGTACTGCGCGCCGTTGGCTGCCATGCCCAGGATCTCGAGCGCACCGAGGTTCGCCGAGATGAACGCGAGCCCGGTCACCCACGCGGGCAGCGAGCGGCCCGAGAGCAGGAAGTCCTCGCTCGTCGCGACCGCCCGGCGTGCCAGCACCCCGATCGCGATGACCAGGAAGAAGTAGATGCCGAGAATCACGTAGTCGAACAGGTTGACGTTGAGCCGCAGCATCGGTGCGCCTTTCCGGGTCTGCCAGGCAAAGAGGCGGCGTCACTGGACGCTCGGGTACTGGGTGTACACCACGTGCCGGGCGGCTTACAAGCCGGGCACGCCAAGAACCAGGATGTACGTAACAGTCCGCACTCCACCAGCCCGGTACGGTCACCTCACCATGAGCGCCACGCCTGCTCGCCGGCCCGCCCCGGAGCCGCTTCCCGATGACGGCGTGCGCACGGTGACCGCCGGGACGGCCCTCTGGCTGCTGGTGCTGATCGGGTTGCTGCCGTTCTGGTCCCGGTTGCGGACCGACGGACACCTGTGGTGGGTCGCCACCGCAGCCGTCGGCAGCGGCCTTGGCGTCTTCGGGGTGTTCTACTGCCGCCGGCGTGCTGCTGCCCTGCGTCGCCTCGGGCGCAACCCGGGGGCCTAGCCTAGGCCTAGCCTCGGGCGCGACCGGGGCCTAGCGGCGGGCGCAACCCGGGGGCGTCAGGCCGCACCCGTCGAGTTTGGTCAGTCGTCAGGGAGCGGGTCGAGGTCGTCCTCGGCATCGAGCTCGGCGAGTGCCGCGGGGTCGCCGGCTGCCGCTAGTCGGGCGGCGATCGCGTGCCGGTCGGGCCAGCGGCCGGCCTGCCACGCGGCTGCCCGTCCTTGCGCCGCCGGGCCGGCAGCCGGGTCCGGCGTGGGGACCTTCGCACCGAGCTGCGAGCTCGCCAGGGGCACACCCAGCACCCGGGCTACTGCGGCGGCGTCGGCCAGCGGCACTCGGACCGCTGGCCGCCGGTTCAGCAACGGCAGCAGGTCGGGGCGGTCGACGACGACAGCCTCGTCCGCGGCGACGACCCCCTGAGGCGTTCGTACCCGCAGCGGTGGGTCTGCCTCGACTTCTTCAAGCGCCCTTGCCGCCCGCACATACAGCACCCGGGCGAGCGCCCAGGGCACGCTCCGCTCGGGTTCGCTGAGCCGGTCGAGCAGGTCCAGCGTGGCGGCCGGGTCGCTCAGCACGTCGTCGATGCTGTCGCGCACGCCGATCGCGACCAGCAGCTCGGCGTCCACGGCAGCTGCGACGGACGGTGGGACCATGTCGTACAGCGCCGCGAGCGGACTGCCGGGCAGTGCTGTCTCGCCCGGCAGCAGGCCGGCCAGTACCGGGTGGGCCGCAAGCCACCAGCGCGTGTAGTCCGATGCCAGCACGGCGCTGCGCAGCCCCGGCACGGCCAGCAGCGCGAGGGCATCCGGCCACCGCACCAGCTCGAGGTCGCGGACGGCGACGAAGCTGTCGACCACCGTGGGTGTGCCGGTCTCCTGCAGCCACCGGTCGGAGTCGTCCAGCTCCAGCAGCAGCGGGTCGTCGGGGTCGAGGACGAGGCCACCCTGGCCGCTGGCACCAGCATCGCCGTCCCGCAACAGCGCGAACGTTTGCAGGACGCCGGCGGCCTCCAGCACGCTCGCCGGCCAGGCCGCGGCTACGGCGTCGTCGAGGATGCCGAATGGCGCGTCCTCCGCCAGCACGGCCTCGAGCGGGCTCCCGGGCAGGACGAGCTCCTGGGCCGCCAGCAGCATGCCGTCCTGGTCGGGCAGCAGCAGCCTGCCGAGGGCGGGCACCTCTCCTGGCTCCAGGTCGGCGGCGGCCACGAGCGCCAGCACGGCGTCGGTTGGTGGCCCGCCGTCCTCGGCGTCGTCGGGTTCGTCCGGGCTCGGCAGCAGCGGCACGACGGCGTCGAGCAGCTCGCGCGGTGTCGCCTCGAGCGCGCCGAGCTGCCGAAGCAGCTCCGCGGCGCTGCCAATCACCGCGTCCGGATGCGCCACCCGCAGCGCGACCGCGGCCAGCAGCTCCCTGCCGCTCGGGCTTGCCAGGGCCTCGGCCAGGGCTGCGGTCGGCAGCAGGACCCCCCGCGGCCCCTGGACGGTGCGTCCATCGAGCAGCGGGACCGGGAGGGCCCCCAGGGCATCGCGTTCGGGCACGCGCGCAGGCAGCTCAGCAAGCGCCGCGTAGAGGCGGCCCCACCACGCCGGTGGACGATCCAGCCCGGCGACGAGTTCGACGAGGGCCCGCACTCCCATCCGCGAGACACCGAGCACGCGCAGCACCGATGCCCGTGCAGAGGCCGCCAGCTGCGCGGGCAGCAGCCCGGGGACGGCCGGGGCCAGCAATGCCGTGAGGGCATCGGCGACCCGTCCGCCGCCTCCCTCGCCGAGGTCGAGCACCGTGGCCTCGCGCCCGCGGACCCGCTCCTGGTTGGCCTGCCCCGCCGGCACGAGCATCGCGGCCTCGGGCAGCAGCTCGCGAAGCCGGTCGGTCAGCGCCGCGTCGACCGGGCCCGCGGGCAGGCTGGTCGGGACCAGAGCGAGGTCGCCGGCGCGGACGGCCAGCTCCACGATGGCCTCGGCGGCGCGGTCGAGCAGCCACCGGGCGAGCGGGCCGTCCTGCACGCGGCGCCTGCCGGGGTCGAGCGGCACCGGAACGGTGACCAGCGCCGGTAGCTCCAGCGGCTCGTCGGTCGGCTGCGGGGCCCGCAGCACGCGGGGAACCCGCGCCGGCCAGCCGTCGTCGGGCACGAGGACCCGGATCGTGTAGACGTCACGGTGCTGCTCCTCGACGGGGCGCTCGGCCAGCAGCTCGGCCGGGATGCGGCCCTGCGCCGCGACACCGGTCCAGCGCCGGCCTTCAAGGACAGCATCCGGCCCCTCCCACTGACAGGCCACGATGCGCCCGGGACTCTCGCCGTCCTCGATCCGCACTTCCGCCAGGCCGGGCAGGACGAGCAGGAGCGTGGGGTCGAAGTCGGCGAGCAGCCGGCGCACGTTGGCGGCGTCGGCGAGCCCCGCATCGCTCAGCGGCAGCACGACGAGGGTGTCGTAGCCGGTCGGCACCTCGAGCTCGTCCTTCATGGGGAACGGCAGGCGTAGCAGGGGCAGCGCGGTGCCGCGCAGCGCCCGCTCGCCCGCCAGCTCCGGGAGCTCGGCGATGGCTGCGGCAGCGTCGCCGCGTGACCAGCGGACCCCGCCCGTTGCCGTGCTGATGATCGCCGGCTCGGGCGAGATGGCAACGACGGCGGCGAAGCCGACCCCGAACCGGCCGATGCTCGGGGGGTTACTGCCTCCGCTGCTGCCTCCGCCGGGCTCGGCCGAGCGCTTCGCCGATGCCCGCAGCGTCGACAGGGCCTGAACCCCGGCGACTGTCAGGGGCGCCCCAGTGTTGGCGACCTCCAGGCGCGCCGGCCCGTCAGCCGGATCGTGCAGCCGCACCCGCACCCGCCCGGGCACGCCGGCGGCGGTGGCGGCATCGGCCGCGTTCTGCAACAGCTCGACGAGCAGCCGGTCGCGGTAGGGGCCGAGGGCGGCGTCCTCCTCGGCGTTGGCGTCCTCGCGGAACCGCGCGGGTGATGCGGCCCAGGACGCCAGCACGGCCGCCCGAAGGCCGGCCGTGTCGAACGGGTCAGCCGCCGGGTGCCCTCGTTGCGCTCGCTCAGCTGTGGCCGTAGGGCTCTGCACTCTCCTCGCCGGTGACGCTGGCGGTGTCGTCGTTCGCGTCGGCGGTGTCCCCGCCGGCATCGTCAGGGGCATCGGCGCCACCGGGCTCGCCTGACGCGTCCGCTTGCCCGCTGCTTGCCGAGGTGCCCTTCGCCAGCTCGTCCCGGGCCGCCGGCAACTCCCAGGGGGCCGGGTGCGCACCCGGTAGCACCATGGCCTCGGAATGGGCTCCGCAACCGTGGTCGCTCGACACGACCCGCCCGTCCTCCGGCGACATCTCGTTCGCGCAGACGCCGAACAGCTGCCCGAGCCCCCCGACGAGGTGCACCAGGAAGCCGCACGAGCCGCACTGGGCGGGCGCCGACTTCGCCAGCGGCGCCGACGGACCGCGGGAGTCCTCGTACCATCGATCGGCAGCGACGTCGCGCCCGTAGGCCGACAGCACCCGGGCCCGACCGAGCCCGAGCATCATGAACAGCCGGTCGTCGGACAGCTCGAAGACGTCGCCCATCCGCAGGGCGAGGCGCTGGTCGTCGGCCGCTGTCGGCAGCACGTCGCCGACGCCGACGTCGCCGGGACGAACGCGCTCCGACCACGGCAGCCAGACCGGGGCGAGCAGGGCGTCGCCACCGGGCAGCAGGGTCACCTCCGCGACGGTCGGCACCTTGGCTCGTGACGCACGCGTGACGACGACAGCCCAGTGCCATCCACGGTAGGCCCGAGCAGCGCACGCGAAGCGGTGCAGCACGAGGCGCTCGGCTTCGGCATCGACGCCGAGGTGCTCGCCGACGAGTGCGGCGTCTCCTGCCTCATCGACGGCAGCGCTGCGGGCAAGATCTAGGGCGGCGGCGCAGACGGCATCGGCGCGGTCACGGCTGCGGACAGGCACCTCCCCATGGTGCCCGACGCGCGGACAGAACGGATAACTGGTCGCGGACAGGAGAGACTGGAGCCGTGAAGCTCGGGAGGCTCGCTCGGCCGGTGGTATGGCTGCGCCGTGCCGCGCGGCAGGGCGGAGGTCAGGAGTCGGGCCTGGCCGGCCTGCTCGACCTGTCGTTCGCGAGCAGCGCCGGCGATGCACTGGTGGCCGTCACCCTGGCCGGCACGCAGTTCCTGGCGATCCAGCCCGGCGCGGCGCGGTCGAAGGTCGCGATGTACCTGCTGACCACCATGGCGCCGTTCGCGGTCCTGGCCCCGGTGATCGGGCCGACGCTCGACCGCTTCGCCCACGGCAGGCGCATCGCCCTGGGGGTCACGATGCTGGCCCGTGCCGCGCTGGTGCTCACCTTGGCCCGGCACCTCACCTCGCTGTACCTCTACCCCATCGCGCTGGCCCTGCTGGTGCTGTCGCGTGCCTTCGGGGTGGCGCGCAGCGCCGTCGTGCCTCGGGTGATGCCGGCCGACCTGACCCTGGTGAAGGTCAACTCCCGGCTGACGCTCACCGGAGTCGCCGGCGGGCTGCTCGTCGCCCCCCTCGGCTACGGCATTGCGTCAGCCGTCGGCTACGCCTGGACCCTGCGCCTCGCCGCGCTGGTGTTCGGCGGCGGAATGTTCCTCGCCTGGGTCTTGCCGCCGCACGTCGACAGCGCCGCGGGCGAGCGGCCGGCGAAGGGGCTCGGTGCCGCCACGGTGTCGGGAGTGCGCGGCAAGATGCGGCGGGTGCTGGGCGAGCTGCCCGCCGCGCTGCGCAGCGCCATGGCCGTGCGCGGCTGCGTCGGCTTCCTCACGCTCTACCTGGCGTTCCTGCTCAAGGAGAACGGGTTCGGGCTGAGCGGCGTCGCCGCCCTGGGAGTCGCGGCGGGTGTCGGTTCGGGTGTCGGCGTCTTTCTTGGCGGCCGCCTGCGGGCCTCGCGTCCGGAGCTGCTCATCGTGATCGGCCTGGCGTCCGCCGCCGTCTCCTGCGTGAGCGCGACCGTGCTGTACGGCATCGTCACAGCGATGGTCGCCTCACTGGTCACCACGACGGCTGGTTCCATGAGCAAGCTCGGCCTCGACGCGGTCATCCAGCGCGATGTCGCCGAGGACACCCGCTCGTCCGCGTTCGCCCGAACCGAGACCGGCCTGCAGCTGGCCTGGGTGGTCGGGGGCGCCATCGGGCTGATTCCCATGCCGGGCGTCGCCGGGTTCGCGGTCGCTGCGGCTGCGATGGTCGTCGCGCTCGGGCTCGAGCTGCTGGCCTTGCGGCGGGTGAGCCGGCGCCGCCGCGCCCATCGCGGCCTTGACCATCGTTCCGACGAGTACTCGACGGACGACCGCGCAGCCGACGACTACTCCACGGACCGCGCAACCGATGACCGCGTTGACAGCCGCCCGGATGCCCGCCCTGACAGCCGACCGGCTGAGCCTTACCGGGCGATGGACGACGAGCCGGGCATGGTCGCGGCAGCCGGTGCCCGACCCAAGCCGCCCCCGGAAGATGCCGACGACCGCCGCCCCTTCTGGCTCGACGGGCCCTCCGGCCACTGACCGGTCGCCCGATAATCTGAGCGCATGCCCGGGCTCGCGATGCCTCGCCACTTGGGTCGCCGCTCCCGGGCAGCCGCCGGCGCAGGCGCGCTCGGGATGGTCCTGCTCGTTGGCTGCGACAAGCCCGCGCCCGGGGTGACCATCGTGTCGCAGGGGCAGAGCGTGCGGGCCGAAGCTGCCCGATACACCTTCAATGGCAAGGCCAAGACCTACTCGCGGCCCAACGTGACCCTGTCGGTCCGTGAGGGCGCGGTCCTCGGCATCGACGTCGACAAGCAGGTCGCGGATGCGGGGTGGGCCGTGAAGGTCGGTGACCAGCAGGTGACCGACGTGCTCAAGGACAAGCACCACACGACGGTCACCGTCCCGCCATTGGGCACCTCCGGCGCAGCCACCCTCGTCGTCGGCGAGGTCCCACGTGCCGGCCAGGAGGCATCAGGCCTGTGGATCTTCACCCTCAGGCGGCGCAGCTGAGCAGCTCGACGACGTCCTGAGCGCGTCAGCGCTCGCGGCTCAGGCTTCGAGCTCGCTCGCCACGGCGTGGACGACCTTGGCGACGTTGGCCGTCACCCGGCGGTCGGGGTACTTGCCCCGGCGAAGGTCGCGCTGGACGGTATCGAGGACCTGGATCATGTCCTCGATCATCCCGTGCAACTCCTCGGGGGGACGCCGAGCGCTGGCGAGGCGGGGCGCCTGACCAAGCACCCGCAGTGAGAGCGCCTGCTCGCCGCGCCGGCCCTCGGCGACGCCGAACTCGACGCGGTCGCCGGCCTTGAGGCTCTCCGTCCCGGCCGGCAGGGCCGACTTCGGGACGAACACGTCGCCGCCGTCCTCACGGCTGACGAAGCCGAACCCCTTGTCGGCGTCGAACCACTTCACACGACCGGTCGGCACAGGACACCTCAGTAGGACAACGGTCAGAAACGGCGGGATGCTTGCTCGGCAAGACTACGTCTTCGGCCTTGTCGTCGCGCCTGCCCCGCAAAGGGGCGGCAGGCCTGGCCTGCCACTGCCGCTAGCGTTCGGTCTGGCATCGCCGACCGTCCCCTTAGGCTGGCCAGTGTGAACCGCCAGCAGGCGCAGGCGGCAGACCGCTGGGTACGGGTCGGCGGCATCGTCTTCCTCGTCGGGCTCGTGGCCGTGCTGGTGGCGGTGCTGCCGTTCTTCTTCGGCGTACGCAACGTGCCGCTCGCCCTCAACCTTGCAGCGGGCTTGGTGCCACCCGCCGGTGTAGGCATCGCCCTGTGGGGACTGGTGCGGGGCGCGAGGAAGGCTCGGGCGAACCGGCCGCAGCCGGTTGGTACTGCCGCGCGCCAGCAGAGGTAAGCCACCGGGACACATCGCGATCAACTCAAACGGACGGAACGGGCCGAAAGGTGCGCTCGGCGATCAGGTCGTGTCGCCCGCCAACACAACCTGATCAACTACACACCGCACATCGGGCAAAGCGACGGCCAAGCGATCACGACGTGTCGGTGAGGATGCTGAGCGAAAATGACGACGTGACCGCTCATGCCCAAGGCCCTGCGGCGCCGGCTTCAGCGGTAGCGGACGGGGTCCGCCAGCAGCTCGTTCATCGACCCTGACCGAAAGCCGCTGGGGTCGAGCTCGGCCGCGGCGAACCCTGCACCGAGGACGGCTTCGAGCAGCCCGGGCAGGGCGAGGGTCCCGGCAGCCGGCAGCGCTGCCGCATCGACCTCGATGCGGGCGCTGTCGCCGAGGTCACGCACCCGCAGGTCGCGGACGAGCACGCCGGCCTCGTGCAGGGTTCGCCGCGCGGCCGCCTCCGCCCGTTCGACACGCGCGAGGCGGGCTGCGGTCACCGGGGTGCCGAAGGCGATCCGGCTGGACAGGCACGCGGCCGCAGGCTTGTCCGCCGTGGCAAGGCCCCATCGGCGGCTGAGCTCCCGGACGTCTGCCTTGGTCAGCCCCGCATCGCGCAACGGCGCCTGGGCGCCCCGCTCGGCGGCCGCTCGGATGCCGGGCCGGAAGCCGGCCACCGCGTCGTCAGCGTTGGTGCCGGTGACCACGGCGCCAAGACCCAGGCGTTCGGCCAGCGGAGCGAGCACGTCGAGCAGCTCGGCCTTGCAGAACCAGCAGCGGTCACCGGCGTTCGCGCGGTAGCCCTCGCGGCTGAGCTCGTCGGTGCGGGGCACCTCGTGCCGAACCCCGAGCCCGCGAGCGAACCGCCGGGCATCGACCAGCTCGGCTGCCGGCAGCGACGCTGATACCGCGGTCGCCGCGACGACCCGCGGGGGGCCCAGAGTGCGCGCCGCGGCAGCCAGCACCAGCGCGGAGTCGGCGCCGCCCGAGAACGCAACGAGCACCGACCCGAGCCCGAGCAGCCGGTCCTGCAGCGCGCGCACCTTGGTCTCGAGCACGTCACTGTCATCGGGCTGGTCGGCCTGCAGGCCAGGGTCAGCCATCACTGCGTCCACCGGCCCATCCTGCCTACCCTCGGACAGTGGGGGATGCGACGCCAGCACCGGCGGTGACACCAGACCCGCCCTACGTCGCTGTCATCTTCACCTCGGTGCAGGTCAGCGACGATCCGCCCGGCTACGCGGCCGCCGCGGCGGCTATGGAGCAGCTGGCGAGCGAGCAACCGGGCTACCTCGGCTTCGAGTCCGCGCGCACGGCTGGCGGCGCCGGCATCAGCGTCTCGTACTGGCGTGACGAGGATGCGGCACGGGCGTGGAAGCGGGTCGCCGACCATCTGGTCGTACAGCGCCTCGGCCGGGAGCGCTGGTACCGCGACTACCGGGTCCGGGTAGCGATCGTCACCCGCGAGTACGGCCCGGTGCGCTGAGCGCACCGGGCCGCCGCCACTCTCCGTATCCTGGGTCGGTGGGCATCGCTGACTGGTTGCGACGCCTGCCCGACGACTCGCTCTCCTCACTGCTCGAGGAACGCCCCGACGCCGCCATCCCTCCGCCCACCGACTTCGCGGTGCTGGCTTCGCGGCTCACCTCCCTGCCCGGTACGGCGCGGGCGATGGAGCGCATCGACCTGTTCGTCATCGAGACCCTGTCCGCCCTCGCGGTGCTGCCCACGCCGTCGACCGACGCCATGGTCGCCGACGTCCTCGGCGCCGACCCCGCGAGGCCGCTCGGGGTCTCTCTCGACCTGGCCTTGGCGTGGCGGGACGAGGCCGACCAGCTGCACCTGGTGCCCGCCGTGCGGCAGCTGATCGGGCTGCACCCGCTGGGGCTGGGGCGGCCGATCGCGGAGCTGCTGGTCGACACCAGCGCCACCCGGCTGGCCATGATGGCGGCCTCGCTCGGCATCAACGCGCCGGGATCCCGCGGCTCCGTCGCCGGCTTGCGGACAGCCGTGCACGAGTTGTTCGGTGACGCCGAGCGGCTCGACGCCCTGCTCGCCGGCCTGGCGCCGCAGGAGCGCAGCATCCTCGAGCTGCTGGCGCCCGGTCCGCCGACGGGCAGCACCGACCTCGCCTACCGACTGGTGACACTGGACGAGGCCAAGACCAGCCTTGAGCGGTTGATGGCGCAGGCGCTGCTGGTCGGCTCCGAGTGGGAGGTCGTCGAGTTGCCGCGCGAGGTCGGACTGCGCCTCCGGGCGCAGACCGGGTTGCCGGCGGCCGGGATCGTGCACGCCATCGCGCCGGAGCCGCCGACGACTCCCGTGGGCGCCGGCTCGGGCTCGGCGGTCCACGCCGTCGACGACGCCGGGGCTGCTGCCGCGGCGAGCGCGGTCCGGCTGCTCGAGGGCCTGCTGGAGTACTGGGACGAGACGACGCCGACGCTCACCCGCGCCGGTGGCCTGGCGGTGCGCGACCTGCGCGCAGCGGCGAAAGCCCTCGACGCGGAGCCGAGCGCCATCGTCGCGCTGGCCGAGGCGGCGTCGGTGGCCGGCCTGGTCGGCACTTCTGCCGGCCTCGACGCCGCCGTCATGCCGACCGACCGCTTCGATGCCTGGCGGACGGCGCCGCTCGCCGACAGGTGGGCCACCCTCGCCGTCGCCTGGCTCGGGATGGACCGGCTGCCCGGGCTCGTCGGTCAGAAGGACGACCGCGGCAAGGGCTTCGCCGTCTTCTCCTGGGACCTCACGCTGTTCGAGGCGTCGGCACTGCGCCGGGAGGTGCTCGATGCGCTCGCCGCAGCGCCCACCGGCACCGCGGTCGATCCTGCCGGCCTGACCGCCTGGCTGCACTGGCGAGCCCCGTTCCGGGGCGGCGAGCGCCGGGAGCTGCAGGCCGGCTGGCACCTGGCAGAGGCCGAGCTGTTGGGGGTCACCGGGCGCGGCGCCCTGACGTCGGCCGGCCGGGTGCTGCTCGGGCCGCCTCCGGTCGAGGGGGCAGTGGCCGCAGCTCTGGAACCGCGGCTGCCCGCGCCCGTCGACCACCTGCTGATCCAGGCCGACCTGACTGCCGTCGCCCCGGGGCCGCTCGTCGCCGACCTCGCCCGGCGCCTGGAGGTGATCGCCGACGTCGAGTCGGCGGGCGCCGCGACCGTCTACCGCTTCTCGGAAGCCAGCATCCGCCGGGCGTTCGACGCCGGCTGGACGCGCGACGAGGTCGCCGGCCTGCTCGACCGCCTCGCCAAAGCGGGGGTGCCGCAGGGCTTGGCGTACCTCGTGGACGACGTCGCGCGCCGGCACGGGCGGTTGCGGGTCGGCGGGGTCGCGAGCTACCTGCGCTGCGACGAGCCCGGCCTGCTCGCCGAGGTCGTCGCGACCCGCAGGGTGGCGCCCCTCGGGCTCCGGACGGTCGCGCCGACCGTCGCGGTGTCCGCATCCCCCCTGGTCAAGGTGCTCGAGCTGCTGCGTGCCGCCGGGTTCGCCCCAGCCGCAGAGGGCTCCGACGGAGCGGTGACGGTGGCGCGCACCACCAAGCACCGGGTTCCCGCCCCACCTAAGACCGGCACGCGCGCGGTGTCTGGGGGTGGCCAGGCGTTGCCGCCGGGGCACGCGGTCGAGGCGGTCGCCCGGCTGCGCCGGCTCGACCGGCGACGCGGCTCGATGCCGAGCTCGTCAGGCCGGCGAGCAGCCGGGGAGCCGCAGGGGGAATTGGTGCTCGGCACGTCGGCCGTGCTGGCGCGCCTGCAGCAAGCGGTACGCACCTCCGAGCCGCTGTGGATGTCCTACGTCAACGCCGAAGGCCGGGCGTCGGAGCGGATCGTGCATCCCGTCCTGTTCGTCGGCGGACACCTCACCGCCTACGACGAGGAGAGCGGCGAGAAGCGCTCGTTCGCGCTCAGCCGGATTCAGGCGTTGGCATCGGTGGATGGCGACGCCGACAACGGGATGCTCGACGCCGCCACGCCGTAACCTCTGGGGAGTGTCAGCCCCGTGATTTGCGGCTCCATGCCGGCCTGACCGGCACCCCCCTTGCTACCCTTGAGATGCGACGGCACCGCAGGAGAGACCTCGTTCGCCGGGGCGCCGAAGGGGCAACCTCCCCGGAAACTCTCAGGCACACGTACTGCGGAGCCACGGCACCTCTGGAGCGGCTCGATGCCCGGACAGAGGGGGACGGCGGGCGCCCGTTGCGCCCCGTCCCACTCTGGGGTGAGCGTGACCGACAGCACCGAGCCCGCACCGAGCCACTCAGCACCGACCGAGTCGGGGCTGAACACCGTGCCCGCTCCGTTCGTCACCCGCCACGTCGGCGCGACGAAGGACGAGACGGCGCAGATGCTGGCCGCCCTCGGCCTGGCTGACACCGAGGAACTCATCGCCCGGGCAGTGCCGGGCGACATCCGCAGCGACGCTCCCCTCGGTCTGCCCGCTGCCGCGAGCGAGCGGCAGGTGCTGGCCGAGCTGCGCGCGCTGGCCGCCGCCAACCCGCCGGTGCGCTCGCTGATCGGGATGGGCTACGCGGCCGCCGAGACGCCGTCGGTCCTGCTGCGGGGCGTGCTCGAGAACCCCGCCTGGTACACCGCCTACACCCCCTACCAGCCGGAGATCTCGCAGGGTCGCCTCGAGGTGCTGCTGACCTTCCAGACGATGGTCACCGACCTCACCGGCCTCGACGTCGCCAACGCCAGCCTGCTCGATGAGGGCACCGCCGCCGCCGAGGCGATGGCGCTGTGCCGCCGCGTCACCAAGGCCGACGGTGGGACGTTCCTGATCGACGCCGACTGCCACCCGCAGACGATCGACGTGGTGACGACCCGGGCGGAGTCGGCGGGGGTCAAGGCTGTCGTCGCCGACATCGACGACGCGCTCGCCGGTGGCCTGGAGCTCGACGGCGTGTTCGGCGTCCTGGTCCAGTACCCCGGGACCAGCGGGCGGGTCCGCGACCTCGCGCCGATCGCCGAGCGGGTGCACGCGGCCGGTGGGCTGGTCGTCGTCGCGGCCGACCCGCTGGCCTTGACCCTGCTCACCCCGCCCGGCGAGCTCGGCGCCGACGTCGCGGTCGGGACCACGCAGCGGTTCGGGCTGCCGCTGTGGTTCGGCGGTCCGCACGCCGCGTACATCGCCACCCGCACCGCCTACCAGCGCCAGCTGCCCGGCCGGCTGGTCGGGGTCTCGGTCGACTCCCGCGGCCGCCGGGCGCTGCGCCTGGCGCTGCAGACCCGCGAGCAGCACATCCGGCGCGAGAAGGCGACGAGCAACATCTGCACCGCACAGGTGCTCCCCGCGCTCGTGGCTGCCCTCTACGCCCAGTACCACGGGGCCGAGGGACTCGCGGCCATCGCGGGCCGCATCGCGGGCCTCAGCGGGCTGCTGGCGGCGGGGCTGCGCGAGGCGGGCGTCGAGCTCGTCCACGCCAGCGCTTTCGACACCGTGCAGGCGCGGGTGCCGGGCGGCGCCGATGCGGTGCTGACCGCTGCACTGGAGCGCGGGCACAACCTGCGCCGGGTGGATGCGGACACGGTCGGGGTCACGCTCGACGAGCTGGCCGACGAGCAGACGGTGGCTGCGGTGCTTGCCGCCTTCGGGGCCGAGCCGGCGCGCGCCCAGCCGGCCGAGGTACCGGAGCGCGACCTGCTCCCGGACAACCTGCGGCGAACGACGCCGTTCCTGCAGCACGAGCTGTTCCGCCGCTACCGCTCCGAGACCGAGATGATGCGCTACCTGCGGCGCCTGGCCGACCGCGACCTCGCGCTCGACCGCACGATGATCCCGCTCGGCTCCTGCACGATGAAGCTCAACGCCGCGACGGAGATGGCCGCCATCTCGTGGCCGGGCTTCACCGACGTGCACCCTTTCGCCCCGAGCGGGCAGACCGCGGGCTTCCGCTCCCTGATCGGCGACCTCGAGGCGTGGCTGGCCGAGATCAGCGGCTACGACGCCGTCTCGGTACAGCCGAACGCGGGCGCCCAGGGGGAGTTCGCCGGGCTCCTCGCCATCCGGCGCTTCCACGAGAGCCGCGGCGACAACGCGCGCGACCTGTGCCTGGTGCCGTCCTCGGCACACGGCACCAACGCGGCATCGGCGGCGCTCGCCGGGCTGCGGGTGGCTGTCGTCCGCTGTGGCGACGACGGCGTGATCGACCTGGCCGACCTCGTCGCCAAGCTCGAGCTGCACGCCGGCCGGGTCGCCGGCATCATGATCACTTACCCGTCGACCCATGGCGTCTACGAGGAGACGGTCCGCGAGGTCTGCCGGCTGGTGCACGAGGCAGGCGGGCAGGTCTACCTCGACGGCGCCAACCTCAACGCACTGGTCGGCATCGCCCGGCCGGGTGACATCGGGTCGGACGTCTCGCACTTCAACCTGCACAAGACCTTCTGCATCCCGCACGGCGGGGGCGGACCGGGGGTCGGCCCGATCGGCGTCAAGGCGCACCTCGCGCCGTTTCTGCCCACGTCGGTGGTGGTGCCCGAGGCCGGGCCGGTGACCGGGCCCGGCGCTGTTGCCGCCGCACCATGGGGATCGGCCGGAGTGCTGCCGATCTCGTGGGCCTACATCCGGCTGATGGGACCCGAGGGGCTGCGAACCGCTACCACATCGGCCGTCCTTGCAGCCAACTACGTCGCGGCGCGGCTGCGTGACGCCTACCCCGTGCTCTACACCGGCGGCCACGGGCTGGTGGCGCACGAGTGCATCCTCGACCTGCGCGACATCACGGCCCGCACCGGTGTCACCGCGGAGGACGTCGCCAAGCGGCTCATCGACTACGGATTTCACGCCCCCACGATGTCCTTCCCGGTCGCCGGAACGCTCATGGTGGAGCCGACCGAGTCCGAGTCGAAGGCCGAGCTCGACCGCTTCGTCGACGCGATGCTCGGCATCCGCGCGGAGATTGCGGCGGTTGAGGGCGGCGACGTGGCCGCGGCCGACAGCGTGCTGCGGGCCGCGCCCCACGACGCCGAGACCGTCACGGCGGACGAGTGGGAGCGGGCGTATGCGCGGAGCACGGCGGCCTGGCCGGTACCGGGGCTGCGGGAGGCAAAGTACTGGCCGCCGGTGTCGCGGATCGACAACGCCTACGGCGACAAGAACCTGCAGTGCACCTGCCCGCCGCCCGAGGCATTCGAGGACTGAGGGGCCACCGTCGTGTTGCCGCCGCAGCAGCGAGCTGCCGCCCCAACCGAAGACCTGTCAGCGTGACGGCGACCCGAGAGGAGCCAGGCATGATCCACGCTCGCGGACTCGCCCGCAGCTTTCGCACCAAGGCCGGTCCGGTTGACGCCGTGCGCGGCATCGACCTTGATGTCGCCGCCGGCGAGATCGTCGGCCTGCTCGGGCCGAACGGGGCGGGGAAGACCACCACGCTACGGATGCTAACGACGCTCCTGATGCCGAGCGCGGGGACGGCCACCGTCGCCGGGCACGACCTGGTGCGTGAGCCACGCGAGGTGCGGCGGGCGATCGGCTACGTCGCGCAGGTCGGTGCCGCGCCCAGCGCCGGCACGCTGGTCGGCGAGGAGCTCGTCACCCAGGCCCGGCTGCAGGGCATGTCCAAGGCGTCCGCCGCCGCCCGCCTGGCCGACCTCGCGCCCCGCCTCGACCTCGGCGGCCTCGAGCGGCGAGCGTTGCTGGAGCTGTCCGGCGGCCAGCGGCGACGCTTCGACGTCGCCCTCGGGCTGATGCACTCCCCGAGCCTGGTCTTCCTCGACGAGCCGACCGCCGGACTCGACCCGCAGAGCCGGGCCAACCTGTGGCAGCACATCCGCTCGCTGCGCGACGACGACGGCGTCACCGTGGTGCTCACCACCCACTACCTGGAGGAGGCCGACGCCCTCGCCGACCGCATCCTGGTGATGGACGACGGCCGCATCGTGGCCGACGACTCGCCCGACGCACTGAAGGCTCGGATCGCCGGCGACGTGGTCACGATGACGCTCGACGCCGCCACCGACGACGATCTCATCCGGGCCGCGAGCGCGGTCCGCAGCGCCACGGATCCGCGTGACGTCGTGACCCGCCCGGGCGAGCTGCTGGTGACGGTCGACAACGGTGCCGTCGCGGTGGCGCCACTGATGCGCGCCGTCGACGCCGCGGGGCTGACGCTCAGCTCGGTCAGCGTCGACCGACCCTCCCTGGACGACGTCTTCCTCACCCTGACCGGCCGCTCCCTGCGCGAGGACGCAGTGGCGACCGACTCTGCCCACCCCACCAAGGCCCACCCCACCAAGGCCAACCCCACCAAGGCCGAGCCCGGCGAGCCCGCGCCCACCGTTACCGCCGGCGTCTGAGGAGCCACCGTGTACACCGAGACACTCGTCGTCTTCCAGCGGCAGATGCGCATCCTGTTGCGCAATCCGGTCTGGGTCTTCTTCGGGCTGACCCAGCCCATCCTCTACCTGGTGCTGTTCGGCCCGCTGCTCAAGCGGGTGTCGGGCGGCGGCCTCGGCGGCAACGCGTCGTGGCAGATCTTCGTGCCCGGCCTGCTACTGCAGCTGGCGATCTTCGGGGCGGGGTTCGCCGGGTTCGGCATCATCCAGGAGCTGCGTGAAGGGGTGATCGACCGCCAGCGCGTCACGCCCGCCCGCCGCTTGTCGCTGATTCTCGGTCGCACGCTCGGCAACATGGTGACGATCGGCGTGCAGGGCATCGTCCTGGTGGCCGTAGCGCTGCCGTTCGGCCTGCGCGCCTCGTGGACCGGCGTCGTGGCCTCGCTGGCGCTGGTCTGCGTGCTCGCGCTCGGCGTCTCCGCAGCGTCCTACGCGATGGGGCTGATCCTCAAGGACGAGGACGCCTTCGCCCCGTTCATCCAGGGCGTCTCGCTGCCGTTGCTGCTGCTCTCGGGTGTGCTGCTGCCCATGACGCTCGCCCCGGTGTGGCTGCGCAACGCCTCTAAGATCAATCCGCTGACGCACGTGGTCGATGCGACTCGGGCCCTGTTCCGGGGCGACTTCGCCGACGGCAACGTGGTGATCGGTACTGCAGTGACGCTCGTGCTTGGGGCGCTGCTTGCCGCCTGGGGCACCCGGACGTTCCAGCGGCAGAGCGCCTGACGCCGCCGGGGCAGGCCCAGCACGCCGGTCAGGGCGGCGGACGGATTTCCGGGCACGGCAAGCCTCTCAACGCGCGTGGCGCCCTCGAGGCCGACGCGGCCCCGTTGCGACCAGCATCAGTCCGAGCAGCAGCAGGACCAGCCCCGCGACAAGCAGTGCCAGTGGCACCGTCCGGCGAACCAGGTCGATCTTCCCGCCGCGGCTGTGAGCGAACCGGGCGAGGGTGGCGACCGAGGCCGGCGTCTGCGAGTACGTCATGCGCAGTACGGGGCTCGCCGGGCGAGGCTTGCCCAGGATGCCGAACGCGACGCCGGCCAGGCGCAGCACCGGATCATTGGCGTACCGCGGCTGCGCAAGGACGCTCTGGATGCTGCGGAAGGGGATCGGATCCGGGGCGGCGCGCAGCGCCTGCTCGGACCGGTCGAGGCTGACCACGGTCCCGGTGCGGGGGTCGACGAGCAATGACGTCGCAGCATCGAGCGTGTAGCGCAGCGGGACCGGTGCCGCACGCAGCCTGCTGACCCGGCTCCGGTCGGCTGCGGACAGCCGCGGCAGCACGAGCCCTCGCAACTGCACCGGGTCGGCGACGGGTGTCTTCAGTTGCGCGGCGGCCTGGTCTGCCGTCAGCTCCGAGGGGATGCCCTGCTCGGCCAGTGCGGCCACGTAGGCGGGCTGCACCGTGGCACCGCTCAGCGTTCCCTGGTAGCGGGCGAGGTGCACGCCGTTGACGCTGGTGGTGCCCGTTCGCCGGACCTCCATGGTCCGCCCCGCCTCGTCCTGCCAGACCGGGTACGGACCGGCACCCGCCACGAAGGGCAGGTTGACGGTGTAGGCCGGCGAGCGGTTGACGAGGTTGTCCGGCTGGTAGGCGAACGCGGAGTCGCTGGGCAGGTTGCGCAGCGTCCGGCGGTCCAGCTCGTACTGGTGCACGAACGTCTGTGGCCGCAGCTGCCCGATGGTCCTCGTGTCGTCCTCCCGTACGACGGCCCGCTCCCCGTTGCCGTCGACGACGCGTAGCCGCCGGCGGACCGTCAGCGGGAGAATCTGCGGCTGGGGCACGGGCGTGGCTGTCGCCGGGTCGATCGAGAGCGCGTACTCGCCCCGGGCCTCGGCGGTGGTGTCGAGGGGTCCGTCCGGGTACCGGAATGCCAGGCCCGGGACGACGAAGCGGGTCGCCGCCGCACCCAGCCCGAGCAGCAGGGCGAGCAGCACCAGGGTGATGCCGGCACGGCGCATCAGCCTGGTGCTCCTCTCTGGGACCTGCAGCTCTGACCCGCAGTGCCTGCCACGAAGATCTCATGATCCGTGATCCACTGGGGAACAGCAGTTCCCCGCCGTTCGCTGATACTGAGGTCACCTCAGGCGAGGCTGCGGGTGCGAACAACCGAAGGGGATGGCGTGGCCGACGGACCGCTGATCGTGCAGTCCGACAAGACGGTGCTGCTCGAGGTCGACCACCCGCAGGCGAACGACGCGCGGATGGCGCTCGCACCCTTCAGCGAGCTGGAGCGGGCCCCGGAGCACGTCCACACCTACCGCATCACCAGCCTGGCGCTGTGGAACGCGAGGGCTGCTGGTCACGACGCCGAGCAGGCCGTTGACGTCCTGATGCGCTACAGCCGCTTCCCGGTGCCGCATGCCCTGCTGGTCGACGTCGCCGAGACCATGGACCGCTTCGGGCGGTTGCGCATCGAGCACGACCCAGCCCACGGGCTGGTCCTGCACGCGCTCGACCGCGCCGTGCTCGAGGAGGTAGCGCGCTCGAAGAAGGTGGCGCCCCTGCTCGGTGCCCGCCTAGCCCCCGACCTCGTCGTGGTTCATCCGAGCGAGCGGGGCCGCCTCAAGCAGGTACTGCTCAAGCTGGGCTGGCCGGCCGAGGACCTGGCCGGCTACGTCGACGGCGAGGCGCACCCGATCGAGCTGGTGACCGACGGGTGGGAGCTGCGCGACTACCAGCGGCAGGCCGTCGACGGGTTCTGGGCCGGTGGGTCGGGTGTCGTCGTGCTGCCGAGCGGCGCGGGCAAGACGATCGTCGGCGCCGCCGCGATGGCACGTGCGGGCGCCACCACGCTCATTCTCGTCACCAACACTGTCGCTGGCCGGCAGTGGCGCCGCGAGCTGCTGGCCCGCACCTCGCTCTCCGAGGACGAGATCGGCGAGTACTCCGGGGAGCGCAAGGAGATCCGCCCGGTCACCATCGCGACCTACCAGGTGATGACCACCCGCCGGAAGGGCGAGTACCTGCACCTCGACGTCTTCGACGCCCGCGACTGGGGCCTGATCGTCTACGACGAGGTGCACCTGCTGCCCGCGCCGGTGTTCCGGATGACGGCCGACATCCAGTCGCGGCGCCGGCTCGGCCTCACCGCTACGCTCGTGCGCGAGGACGGGCGCGAGGGCGACGTCTTCTCCCTCATCGGCCCCAAACGGTACGACGCCCCGTGGCGCGACATCGAGGCCCAGGGCTGGATCGCCCCTGCCCTGTGCACCGAGGTCCGCGTGACCCTGACCGACGACGAGCGGATGACCTACGCGGTCAGCGAGCCCGAGGAGCGCTACCGCCAGTGCTCCACGGCGATGTCCAAGCGCTGGGTCGTCCAGCAGCTGGTGCGCAAGCACGCCGGCGAGCGGGTGCTGGTGATCGGTGCCTATCTGTCCCAGCTGGAGGACCTCGGCGCCGTGCTCGACGCGCCCGTCATCCAGGGCTCGACGACCAACCGCGAGCGTGAGGTGCTGTTCGAGAAGTTCCGGACGGGCGAGATAACAACGCTAGTGGTCAGCAAGGTCGCCAACGTCTCGATCGACCTGCCCGAGGCCGGCGTTGCCGTGCAAGTCAGCGGAACCTTCGGGTCGCGGCAGGAGGAGGCCCAGCGCCTGGGGCGCATCCTGCGGCCCAAGGCCGACCACCGGCAGGCGTTCTTCTACACCGTGGTCGCGCGCGACACCCTCGACCAGGAGTACGCCGCCCACCGCCAGCGCTTCCTGGCCGAGCAGGGGTACGCCTACGCCATCATCGACGCCGACGACATCAGCACGGAGACCTGAGCAGGCCTGAGCAGACCCCTGAGCAGACCTGGCGCTCTGGTGGGTGATGCGCGAAGGGGGTCAGCCCGTAGTCGTGCCCGCCGGCTGCCTTGGTGAGGCTGCTGATGGATCGGTGCCCCCGAGGACCCCTGCAGGTTGACCTGCGCGTCCGGCTCAGCGGCGTGTCGCGGACCCGAACCTCAACTGCCGCATCCGGGCAAGCGTGCAGCGAGGGGGCGGCTCCGAAGAGCCACCCCCTCGCCAGGAAGTGCTTGCGCCTGCGCGCCCCGGGTTGACTAGGTCGTCAACCGGTTACCGCGCCGGTGGACTCGCTCAGAAGTCCATGTCCCCGCCGCCGCCGGGCATCGCCGGTGCCGAGTTCTTCTCCGGCTTGTCGGCGATGACGGCCTCGGTGGTCAGGAACAGCGCCGCGATCGACGCCGCGTTCTGCAGTGCGGAGCGAGTCACCTTGGCCGGCTCGATGATGCCGGTAGCGACCATGTCGACGTACTCGCCGGTGGCGGCGTTGAGCCCGAAGCCGGCCTCGAGTCCGCGCACCTTCTCGACGACGACCCCACCCTCGAGACCAGCGTTGATCGCGATCTGCTTGATCGGAGCCTCGAGCGCGATGCGCACGATGTTGGCACCGGTCGCCTCGTCACCCGACAGGTCGAGCTTGTCGAACGCGCTGACGCTGGCGGCCAGCAGGGCGACACCGCCACCGGGCAGCACACCCTCCTCGACGGCAGCCTTAGCGTTGCGAACGGCGTCCTCGATGCGGTGCTTGCGCTCCTTGAGCTCGACCTCCGTGGCCGCGCCGACCTTGATGACAGCCACGCCGCCGGCCAGCTTGGCGAGACGCTCCTGGAGCTTCTCGCGGTCGTAGTCCGAGTCGCTCTTCTCGATCTCGGCACGGATCTGGTTGACCCGGCCGGCGATCTGGTCGGCGTCGCCGGCACCCTCGACGATCGTGGTCTCGTCCTTGGTGATGGTCACCTTGCGGGCACGGCCGAGCAGCTCGACGCCGGCGTTCTCGAGCTTGAGGCCGACCTCCTCGCTGATGACCTGGCCGCCGGACAGGATCGCGATGTCCTGCAGCATCGCCTTACGACGGTCGCCGAACCCGGGCGCCTTGACCGCAGCGCTCTTGAACGTGCCACGGATCTTGTTGACGACCAGGGTGGCCAGGGCCTCGCCCTCGACGTCCTCGGAAATGATCACCAGCGGCTTGCCGCCCTGCATGACCTTCTCGAGCAGCGGCAGCAGGTCCTTGACTGAGGAGATCTTGCTGTTGACGATCAGAAGGTAGGGGTCGTCGAGGACGGCCTCCATGCGCTCCGGGTCGCTGACGAAGTAGGGCGAGATGTAGCCCTTGTCGAAGCGCATGCCCTCGGTGAGCTCGAGCTCGAGCCCGAAGGTGTTGCTCTCCTCGACGGTGATGACACCTTCCTTGCCGACCTTGTCCATCGCCTCGGCGATGATCTCGCCGACCGAGGTGTCAGCAGCAGAGATCGAGGCGGTGGAGGCGATCTGCTCCTTGGTCTCGACGTCCTTTGCGAGCTTGGACAACTCCTCGGAGACGCGCTCCACGGCCTTCTCGATGCCGCGCTTCAGACCCATCGGGTTGGCGCCGGCGGCGACGTTGCGCAGGCCCTCCTTGACGAGCGCCTGGGCGAGCACGGTGGCGGTGGTGGTGCCGTCACCCGCGACGTCGTCGGTCTTCTTGGCGACCTCCTTGACGAGCTCCGCGCCGATCTTCTCGTACGGGTCCTCGAGGTCGATCTCCTTGGCGATGGAGACGCCGTCGTTGGTGATCGTGGGAGCGCCCCACTTCTTCTCCAGGACGACGTTGCGCCCCTTCGGACCGAGCGTGACGCGTACGGCGTCGGCCAGCTGGTTCATGCCGCGCTCGAGGCCGCGGCGGGCCTCTTCGTCGAATGCGATCATCTTTGCCATGTGTTGTCCCTCCGGACTCGGTGGACGGATGCCAGTGGGTGCCAATGGTCGGCGGGACGCCCGCGACGGACGGCCAGGATGCCTCGTCCCACGACCTGGCACTCGATAGCGGTGAGTGCTAAGCCATGTTTAGCACTCACCCCTGCTGAGTGCAAGTGACGGGTCGCTGACCAGCAGGTGGACGCCCGCCCGCGATCAGTCCAGCAGACCGGGAAGCGCCTGCTCGAAGGCCGAGTACGACGGGCGGATGGTGACAGTCGGGCCGGAGGTCGGTGCCACCGCGTCGATCGTCTTCAGTCCGTCGCCGGTGTTGTAGAGCACCGTGTCGGCCCCGGGGTCGACGATGCCGGCCGCCAGCAGCTTGCGCAGGGTCGAGACCGTCACCCCGCCGGCAGTCTCGGCGAAGATGCCCTCGGTCTGCGCGAGCAGCTTGATGCCCTCGACGATCTCCGGATCGGTGACGTCGGCGATCGATCCGTTGGTGCGGCGGCAGACGTCGATCGCGTACGAGCCGTCGGCCGGGTTGCCGATCGACAGCGACTTGGCGATGGTGCTCGGCCGGATCGGGGTCACCTCGTCGACGCCCCGCGCGAAGGCGTCCGAGACCGGGTTGCACCCGTGTGCCTGGGCACCGAAGACGCGGTAGGGGGTCGGGTCCACGAGGCCGATGCGGCCGAGCTCGGCGAACGCCTTGTCGGTCTTGGTCAGCATCGAGCCCGAAGCGATCGGGATGACGACCTGCTCGGGCAGGCGCCAGCCGAGCTGCTCGGCGACCTCGTACCCGAGCGTCTTCGAGCCCTCGGCGTAGAACGGGCGCACGTTGACATTGACGAACGCCCACTCCTGCTCGCCGGCGATCTCGCTGCAGAGCCGGTTGACATCGTCGTACGAGCCCTCGATGGCGACCAGCGTCGTGCCGTAGACCGCCGTCGACACCGTCTTGCCCGCCTCGAGGTCGTGCGGGATCAAGATGATGCTGCGCAGGCCTACGTGCGCCGCGTGTGCCGCGACCGACTGCGCGAGGTTGCCCGTCGAGGCGCAGGCGACGGTCGTGTAGCCGTACTCGCGGGCCGCCGACAGGGCGACGGAGACCACGCGGTCCTTGAACGAGTGGGTCGGGTTGGCGCTGTCGTCCTTGACCCACAGCGAGCGCATCCCGAGCTCTGCGGCGAGCCGGTCGGCGCGGCGCAGCGGCGTGAAGCCGGCTCCCATCGAGACGCGGGTGGCGGTGTCGTGCCCGGCGGGCAGCAGGCCCACGTAGCGCCACAAGTCGTGCGGCCCGGCCTCGATGCTCTCGCGGGTGACGCGGCGCAGCAGGTCGTCGTCGTAGGCGATCTCGAGCGGCGCGAAGCACTCCAGGCACACGTGCACGGGCGCGAGATCGTAGGTGGCGCCGCAGTTCTTGCACTTCAGGCAGGAAGCAGGGTTGACCGTGGGGCTGCCGGTGGGGCGGTCGAGCAGGGATGTCACGAGCGAAAGCCTCCTCATCGTTCCCGTCCACGTGACGGGCCGGCGTTGGCACCTGCCGCGCTGTGTGCTGCGCGGGTTGCGCAGTGCATCGCGGTGGTTGCCGGGGCTTCAGCGGGCCGGGTCCCTCTGCCCCTCAGGATGAGCGGTATTCAGTTGTGGGAGCGCGCCTCGAGGTGAGTCGGCGGCGAGTTCCGATGTCACGATAGCCGACGTGACCAGTGCCATCGGCGTGACCAGAGCCATCGACGTGATCTACACGGACCTCGACGGCACGATGGTCGGCCCGCGCGGCTGTTTCTTCCGGGCGGCCGGTGGAAGTACGACACTGGAACCCGCTCGGGCACTCGTCGAGCTGCTCGATGCGGGTGTCGTCCTCGTGCTGGTGAGCGGCCGTACCAGGGCCCAGCTGATCGAGGCCGGGGCCATCTTCGGTGCTGAGGGATTCGTTGCCGAGCTCGGTGCCATCGTCGGGTGGGCAGGCGGCCGGGAGGGCGCTCGCCTTCCTGGGGCGGCCCCGGAGGGCAGCAGCGGGGCTGACGACGCGCTTGTCGCCGCCCTGCTCGAGCGGTACGCCGGGCGGTTGGAGCTGCACGCACCGTGGCACCTCGGGCACGAGGTCGACGTGATGCTGCGCGGCCAGCGCGGCCAGGTCGACGTTACCGACGTCGAGCGGTGGCTGGTGCAGCAGGGCGCCGGCTGGCTGCGCCTGCGTGACAACGGGGTGCTGCGAGAGCACAAGGCCGCCACCGGCCTTGAGGCGGTGCATGTCTACCACCTCGTCCCCGACGGCATCAGCAAGGGTGCAGCCGTCGCCTACGACCTCGCACGCCGCGGGATCGACCCGGCCCGGGCCCTCGCGATCGGTGACTCGGCCAGCGACCTGGAGATGGCGCCGCACGTCGGCCGGATGTCCGTGGTGGCCAACGGTGCCCGCGCGCCGCACATGGCTGCGTTGATCAGGCGGCATCCGAACGTCGTCGTCGAGGACACGTCGCTCGGAGCCGGTTGGGCGTCAGCGGTGCGGTCCGGCATCGCGGGTAGGTCGCCTGAGGGTGCGGCGCGTAAGCGCTAGGTCAATGCCGCCTAGGTGAGCGCCTCTAGGTGCGCGCCTCGCGCTCGCGCTCGCTCGACGTGAGCCGGGTCACCGCCTCACCGTCGCCGTCGGCATCGGCGCTGGCGAGCTCAGCCAGGTCGCGAGCCATCTGTCGCTGCTCCTTCGAGGGAGTGGTGGCGTCGAGGAAGACGTGCCTGACGGTCGGTAGCTCCTGCTTGAGCTTGCGCTCGACCTCGCTGCTGACCGCCTCGATGCTGTCGCTCGTCGCGCTCGCGGCGAAGTCGACCTTGACCGCGACGAGCACGTCCTCTGGCGAGAGCTGCATCGTCATCAGCTCGAGCACGCTGTCGATCTCGTCGAAGGAGTTGATGGTGTGAACGATGTCGAGCCGCAGCTCGGGGTCGGCCGCCTCGCCGATCAGCAGGTCCTTGGTGTCGCGACCAAGTGCGTACGCCACGTACGCGAGCAGCACGCCGATGGCTATGGAGGCAAGGCCGTCATAGACCGCGGAGCCGGTGAGCTGGTGCAGGACGAGCCCGATCGCTGCGAGAACCAGACCGGTGACCGCGGCGCTGTCCTCGCTGGCCACCGTCTTGACGGTCGGGTCGTTGCTCTTCTTGATGTGCTCGACCATCGTGCGGTCCCGCTCGTCGGCCTCGCCCTTGACCTGGCGTAGCGCCTTGATGAGCGAGGACCCCTCGAGCAGAAAGGAGAACGCGAGAACGGCGTAGGAGATGTAGTACTCGCTGTCGGGGATCTTCTCGTGCCCGCCGGCAAGCAGGCTGTGGACACCCTCGTACAGCGAGAAGCCCGCGCCGGTGACGAAGATCCCGACGGCCGCGAGCAGCGACCAGAAGAAGCGCTCCTTGCCGTATCCGAAGGGGTGCAGCGAGTCGGCCGGCTTCTCGGAGCGCTTGAGCGAGGTGAGCAGGAAGATCTGGTTGAGGGTGTCGGCCCAAGAGTGGGCGGCCTCGAGCTCGACAACGTGATCAGACCGGCAATGGTCTTGCCGATGGCGATGATCGTGTTGGCGGCCAGCGCGAGCAGCACCGTGGACTTGCTCTCCGAGGCCATGGTCGCCGCTTACCCCTAGAGAGGGCGACAAAGCACCTCACTTAGGTGGGACGACCCACCTATCAGGGCTGCGACCGGTCGTCCGCGAGTGCGTCGAGCTCGTCCGCCAGCTGCTCGAGCAGGGTGACGACGCCGCTCGGCCCGTCGACCACCACGTCGGCCCGCTCACGAAGTGCGGTCACCTCAGGCGAGTCGCTGCAGACCGTGCACCCGGGCAGGCCACCCTCGCGCCGGCGCTCGACCACCTCGAAGGCCGGCAGGTCACCCACGTCGTCCCCGGCGACGAGCACGACTCGTGCCGCATGCTCGTCGAGGACCGCCTGCAGCGCGCCGCCCTTGTCGTAGCCGGGTGGTCGCAGCTCGAGCACGCTTCGGCCCTGGTGCGTCTCGAGGCCGGAGACCCGGGCGAGCTCCTCGATGCGCGGTGAGAGACGACCGAGAGCCGCTGCACCTTCTGGCACTCCGCGGGCGTGGACGACCAGGCTGTGGCCCTTGTCCTCCAGCCGCAGGCCGCCCGGGTCGGCGGCTAGCAGCTCAGTCACCCTGTGGCGAAGCTCATCGAGGCCGGGCAGTGGCGCCGGCTGCTCAAGGCCGCCGGCCGGGTCCCACCGCTGCAAGCCGTACTGCCCGAGTACCAGCAACCGCTCCAGCCTTGGCGCCTGAGCGAAGCCGGCCAGTTCGACGACGACGGGCGCGGGACGTCCCGTGATGATGACGACGCGACCGACTCGCGCCGCCAGCCGGGCGAGCACGCCCAGCGCACCGACGGCCGGCACGGCGTCCTCCGGCCGCTGGACGATCGGTGCCAGCGTTCCGTCGTAGTCAAGCGCGACGACTGCGGTGCCGGGCTCCGCGAGCAGCGCGTCGAGCCCGGCCCGGCCTGCCGCGGTGGCATCGGCGGGCACGGGCTTCACGGGCTTCTCGCGGGTAGCGGGACGGGACTCGCGGGGAGCGGGGCCGGGCCGGTACACGCGTTGTGGTCGCACGGGGCGAGCACGAATACCGGCGTCGGTGCGGGCTGTTGCGGAGCGATCCGCATCGCGGTCGCGAGGCCGGCCACGGTCAACGCGGCAGCCACCGTCAGCGCGATGGACAGGGCGAGCCGCAGGTACCAGGCCGGCACCCGATGCACGGTCAGGCCTCGCGCCCGAGGCGCCGGGTGCTGCGAGCCCGCTCGCGTGTGGCGCGGAGCCGCTGCAGTCGCTTGACGAGCATCGGGTCGGCCACGAGCGCGGCCGGCTGGTCGATGAGCGCGTTGAGCAGCTGGTAGTAGCGCGTGGAGCTCATGGCGAACGAGTCGCGGATCGCCTGGTCCTTCGCCCCGGCCAAGCGCCACCACTGCCGCTCGAAGGCCAGGATCGCGCGCTCCTGCTCGGTCAGCTCCTGCCTGACTGGGGGGCGAGCGGCTGTCACGGCACTCCCTAGATTCGCCCTTGGAACTACACGAATGTCATTCGTACCACCGGCAGGCATCGTGGGTCGCCAGCGCCGCGCTCCACTCCTTCTACGACGTCGCGTCCCGCTGGGCCATTCGGCCCTCCGCGCCGCCTGAGTTGCCGTCGATGGATACGTTTCACCCAGTACAGCCCTGGAGGATCGATGCTTGCCCGCCGCCCCGACCGGCCGACTACAGCGCGTCGGCGGGGGATCATCCGCGCCCTCCTCCGGCCGGTTGCAGCGGTAGCGGTCAGCGCAGGGCTACTCGTCGCCGCCACGGCATGCACGACCCCGACCCCCACCACTCCCTATCCGCACTCCATGGCCGCCGTCGGGGATTCCGTCACCCGAGGTGCAGACGCATGCGGCCGCTACAGCGACTGCCCGGCGGTGTCCTGGTCGACCGGTACCGTCGCGGGCGTCTCGAGCCACAGCGCTCGCCTGCTGCTGCACTCGCCGGGTTTGCACACGTACAACGATGCTCAGACAGGCGCGACGACGGCCGATCTTCGCGGGCAGGTTGGCGACGCCGTGCTGCAAGGCGCCGACTACCTCACCGTGCTGATCGGCGCCAACGACGTCTGCACGGCCACTGCCAGCCAGATGACCCCTGCCGCCACCGTGGAGCAGCGGGTGACCGCGGCGCTGCGGACCTACACCGGGGCGCGGCCGGCCGGGCACATCTTCGTCGCATCGATCCCAGATGTGTACCGCCTGTGGCAGGTCGGCCACGTGGATGCCACCGCCCGGCTCTTCTGGTCCTACGGGCAGATCTGCCAGTCGATGCTGGCCAACCCGGCGTCCACGGCGTCGGCTGACGCGGCGAGGAGACTCGCCGTGCGGGGGAGGCTGTTCGACGACAACGCCGCGCTGGCGCGGGCCTGCGCCGCCGTCCCCCGCTGCCGCTGGGACGGCGGGGCCGTATCTCGGACGACCTTCGCGCTGAGCCAGCTGAGCAACCTCGACTACTTCCACCCCAACCTTGCCGGCCAGCGGCTGCTGGCCGACACGACCTGGCGGGTGGGGTACTGGGCCTGAGTCACTGATTTCTCTCAGATCCGTTCGCTGCCCCACCTGGGACTCTGCCGTGTGACGGCCAGACAGGGCAGGGCGTAGGCAGGGGACTGCGCCTACCGGGTGGGCCTCCACCCGAGCAGTGCCTGGTGAGTCAATACCTCTTGACCTTGCGTGCGTGCTTCTCTTCAAGAAGTTGACCGACAGCGATGACCCGCGTCACACTCCCGAGGTGCGCGACCCCCTGACCGTTCGATGGCCGACCCGGCCAACGGCCTTCTTTCTTTCGCTGGCCTGTACGACGGCCCTAAGCAGCGGGTGCATCGCATGACACCTCAACCCGAGGAGACTTAGTGCGTACCTCGGCCGCCGTGACAGAGAGGCACGGCGCAGCCTTCACCACGACAGATGTAGACATCGACGACCCCCGAACAGGCGAGGTACGGGTACAGCTCGTGGCGTGCGGGGTTTGCCATACTGACGCGGTTGCGCGCGATGGTGACCTGCCCTTTCCGCTGCCCGGCGTGCTAGGGCACGAGGGCGTCGGCTGGGTCGAGTCGGTGGGCGAAGGTGTGACGTCTGTTCGGGCTGGAGATGCAGTTCTACTGGGTTGGCCGTGGTGCGGCGCGTGCCGTCACTGCTTGGCAGGCCAGCCTCGTTTCTGTCTCCTACTAGGTCCGCTTCTTGTTGGCGGTGGCCGTGACGACGGCAGCACGGCTCTGCGCCGTACCGACGGACAGCTGTTGTACAGCCATTTTTTCGGTCAGTCGTCGTTCGCGCAGCACGCGCTCGTCGCCGAGCGCTCGCTCGTGCCGGTAGAGACGGCGGCCGACCTTCCCAGCGTCGGAGTCCTCGCGTGCGGAGTGGCCACCGGCGCGGGCGCTGTCCTGAACACGCTGAAGCTTCAGCCGGGGAGCAGCTTGGTCGTGTTCGGCGCGGGCGCTGTCGGCCTGGCAGCGATCATGGCTGCCCGCCTGACCCCAGCAACGACGATCATTGCGGTGGAGCCGAACGCCGCCCGCCGCGGCCTGGCCGACAAGTACGGCGCGACGGACGTCGTTGATTCGACCGAGGTCAAGGACGTCGTCGCGGCAATCCACGAGATCTGTCGTGGGCCAGCCGATGCCTCGCTGGACTGCACGGGAATCGGACCGGTCATCCGTCAGGCCATCGATTCAGTGGGAATGTTGGGGACATGCGTCCTGATCGGGGCCGCCCCCGCCGGAGCCGAGTTCAGCGCCGACCACCTCAGCACCCTGTGGGGCAAGCGGATCGTCGGCACGCTAGGTGGTGAGAGTCAAAGCTCGAGACTCGTGCCGGCATTGCTTCAACTGCATGACCAGGGCCGGTTCCCGTTCACGGACCTGATCGAATACTTCTCACTCGACCGATTGAACGAGGCGGTAGCTGCCTCTCAGTCGGGGGAGGTTGTCAAGCCTGTCCTCCTAATGGAGTAGAACCGTGCAAGGCTGCCCGCTCCGCAGCAGTTCTTGCAGCACCCGCTTCTCCTATCGAACTGAAGGGCATGACCATGAGCGCAGATGCACCCCGTGCTACGGCACGACAGGTCGCGTTGTCGCGACGAGATCTCCTGCGGTCCGTGGGGTTGGGCGGTATCGCGCTCGCCTCAAGCAGCGCGCTCGCCGCCTGCGGAGGGGTCAAGTCGGGTGGCGGTGGTGGCTCCGGTTCTACCTTGAAGATTGGTTACGTCAGTCCGAAGACCGGGCCCGCTGCAGCCTTCGGCGAGACCGACGACTTCATCCTCGGGAAAGTTCGGGCCGCGCTCACGAGTGGAATCAACGTCGGGGGAAAGACGTACAAGGTAGAATTTATCGCCAAGGACAGCCAGGCCAACCCCCAGGTGGCCGCGTCTGTCGCCAATGAGTTGATCTCCGGTAGCAACGTCGACCTGATGCTCGCCACGTCAACGCCAGAATCGGTCAACCCCGTGTCCGACGCTTGCGAGGCCGCGGGCGTGCCCTGCCTGTCGGCTGTCGTCCCCTGGCAGGCGTGGTACTACGGACGCGGTGCCAAGCCGGGTAACAATGCGGCGTACAAATACACCTACCATTTCTCGTTTGGCGTCGAGAACTTTGCGCACACTTATATCTCGCAGTGGGGTGAGATCCCCACCAACAAGAAGGTCGGGGTTCTGTGGCCGAACGACGCCGACGGTCAGGCGATTCGCACAGCCCTTGGTCCGCTTCTGAAGCAGGCCGGGTACACGATCGTGGACCCGGCGCCTTCCAGGACGCAACCAACGATTTCTCCTCGCAGATCGGACAGTTCAAGGCGCAGAACTGCGAGATCTTGAACTCCTTTGCACTTCCTCCAGACTTCGCGACTTTCTGGCGTCAAGCGGCGCAGCAGGGTTTCGTACCCAAGATCGCGCAGATCGCGAAGACAGGACTGTTCCCTTCGCAGATCGAGGCGCTCGGTAACATTGGCCGCGGCCTTTCGACCGGCCTGCTGTGGCACAAGGACTACCCGTACAAGTCGTCGCTCACTGGCCTCACCAGCCAGCAGATTGCGGACATGTATGAGGCAGAGACCGGACGGCAGTGGACGCAGGCGCTCGGGCCCGGGTTCGCCTTGTTCGACGCCGGCATCGCCGCCCTGAAGGCGTCCCCGAAGCCCACGGACAAGGCGGCTGTGGCGCAGGCGATGAGCACGCTGAAGGTCGCGACACCGCTGGGAGACCTCGACTGGACCAAGGGGCCCGTCAAGAACGTCGTCACCAATCCGATCCCGGGAGGTCAGTGGGTCAAGGCGACCAGCGGCAAATTCGCCCTCGATGAAGTGATTACCGAGAACGCCGATGATCCCAACATCCCGGTGCACGCGAGACTGCAGCCCTACGCCGTCGTGCGCGGGGCCGTGTGAGCGCACCGGTCGGACCGCCCCTGCTTGCCGCGGTGGGGATACGCAAGCAGTTCGGGGCGTTGGTTGTCGTTGACGGCGTCGATCTCACGGTCAACGCCGATGAGGCCGTAGGTGTCGTCGGTCCGAACGGTGCCGGCAAGACGACACTGCTCGACGTGTTGGCCGGAGAGCAGCTGCCGAACGCAGGAAGTGTCCGGTTCGGCAACCAGGACGTGACCAGCTTCGACGCTGCACGGCGTTGTCGCCTCGGGATCGGCCGGTCACATCAGGTCCCCAAACCGTTCAGCGGCATGACCGTCTTCGAGAACGTTCTCGTGGGTGCAACCGCCGGTGGCGGGCAACGGGGCCGAGCAGCGCACGACGTCAGCGTTGATGTGCTCGCCCGCACCGGGCTGCTGGCCGTCGCCAACGCCAGGGCAGAGGCCCTGGGGCTGCTCGCTCGCAAGCGACTCGAACTGGCACGGGCCCTTGCTACCGCACCCACTGTGCTGCTGCTGGACGAGATCGCTGGAGGGTTGACCGACGAAGAAACCGTTGAACTAGTGGTCACCGTGCAGGAGCTGCGCCGGCAGGGAGTGGCCATCGTGTGGATCGAGCACATCCTGCACGTCCTGCTGCAGGTGTGCGGGCGCCTGGTCTGCATGTCGGCCGGCCAGATCATCGCCGACGGCGACCCGCAGTCAGTCATGAAGGACCCCCTGGTTGTCGAGGCATACCTGGGCAGGGGCGCGGTATGAGCCTGCTGGTCCTGGACCGGCTCCAGGTTCGGCACGGCCTGCTCGTAGCCGTCCGTGACGCGTCGTTCGATGTTGCGGCCGGAGAGATCGTTGCCTTGGTCGGCGCCAACGGAGCCGGAAAGTCAAGTCTGCTCAGGGCGGTGGCGGGCTCCTACCGCGCGGCCGCCGGCCGCGTTGTTCTCGATGGCGTCGACGTAACCGAGATGCCCGCGTACCGCCGGTTGAAGGAGGGCATCGCGCTGGTACCCGAGGGTCGTCGGCTGTTCCGGGAAATGACCGTGAACGACAACCTGCTTGTCGCGGCCGGAAACGCTCGTTCTGGGCCTTGGGAGATCGAGAGAGTCGTTCAGGCGTTCCCGCTGCTCGCCCGGCTGCGCAATCGGCTGGCAGGCAACTTGTCCGGAGGCGAGCAACAAGCCGTTGCGATTGGGCGGGCACTCGTCACGAACCCTCGTGTCCTCCTGCTTGATGAGGTGTCGCTCGGCCTCGCACCCGTTGTGGTGGACGAGGTCTACGTTTCCCTGCGCGCCGTCCTCGCCGAGGGGGCGACAACGGTCGTCCTGGTCGAGCAGGATCTGGTCCGTGCTCTCGAGGTCAGCACAAGGGTCGTTTGCATGCTGGAGGGGCGGGTGGTGCTGGACCAGCCAACCGGCGAGGTGACCCAGGAGCGGGTTACGGCTGCCTACTTCGGCCTGCATGAGCGGGCAGATAGCCCCCCGGCTGACCAGGTCGGACACGTGGTCGACGGAGGCTACTCCTCGTGACCTGGGTGAACGCGGTCGTTCAAGGAGTGCTGCTGGGCGGCCTGTACGCATTGCTCGCGTGCGGGCTCTCTCTGATTTTCGGGGTTATGCGGATCATCAATCTGGCTCATGGTGACCTAGCGATCCTGTTCGCTTTCGTGCTGACCTTCTTTTCTGACCAGCTCGGTCTCCCACCGGCCCTGGGCCTGATCGTCGTGCTGCCGCTGGCGGCGCTGTTCGGCTACCTGCTGCAACGAGGCATCCTGTCCCGCAGCCTGCGATCAAGCGAGCTCTCCCCGTTGCTCGCGACCTTCGGACTTGCGATCGTTCTGCAAAACGTGCTGCTGCAGGCCTTCTCCGCGAACACGCGGCAGATAGACATCGGAAGGCTCGGTACCGCAGGCCTCAAACTCACCAACCAACTGTCGATCCCCGCGCTCGGCGTGCTGACGCTGGCGGTAGCTGTGCTGGTTCTTGGCGGTCTACAGCTGATGCTCACGCGGACCTCTGCGGGCCGTGCGATCCGGGCAACGGCGAGCGACTGGGAAACAGCCGAACTCATGGGCATCAATGCCCGGTCGGTCTACGCGTACGCCACGGCGATTGCCGTGGCCACCGCGGCGCTTGCCGGCGTGCTGTTCGCTATGCGCTCAACCTTCGACCCCTTCAGCGGCCAGCCCCAATTGATCTTCGCCTTCGAAGCTGTCATCATCGGCGGTCTCGGGTCGCTGTGGGGCACTTTGCTCGGCGGTACCTTGCTCGGCGTCGCCCAGACCATCGGAGCGCAGGTCGACCCGGCCTATCCGGTCCTAGCCGGACACCTGCTGTTCCTGTTTGTGCTCGCGTTCCGACCGGCAGGGATACTGGCAGCCAGGCTCCGCGCATGAAGACGCCATCGGGCATCAGCGTGGCCCGCTGGGAGACGTCGTCCCGGGCGTTCACGGGAGCGTCAGCCGGTTTGCTGGTTCTGCTGGCTCTCGTGCCGCTCGGGTTCGGGCCGAACACGACGAACAAGCTGACCCAGCTGTTCATCCTGGTGATCCTGGCTGTCATGTGGAACGCTCTCGCAGGCTTCGCCGGCTTGGTGTCGGTGGGCCAGCAGGCCTTCATCGGTATCGGTGCCTACTCGACGGTGTTGTTGGCCGACACGGCCGGGGTGAACGCTTACCTCGCCGTCGTCTTATCGCCGCGCTCGCGGGTGCGGTCTCGCTGCCCGTGTCGGTGCTGGCCTTTCGGCTGCGCGGAGGCCAGTTCGCGATCGGCATGTGGGTCATTGCCGAGACCCTGCGTCTGATCGTCACCCAGATCAACTCGCTCGGCGGCGGGACCGGCAAGTCCCTTCGAGCAACCAATGTCTACGAGCCGGCGATTCGGCAGGCTTATACGTACTGGACTGCTTTGCTAGTCACGGCACTCGTGCTGGTCGTACTGGTCGTTCTGCTGCGTAGCCGGCTCGGGGCCGCCCTGCAGGCCATCCGCGACAACGAAGTTGGCGCGGGATCGCTCGGAGTGCGAGTCTTGGCCGCCAAGAGGTGGATCTTTCTGCTGGCTGCGGTCGGGTGTGGAGCAGCTGGCGCGCTTGTCGCGCTGAATTCTCTGACGGTGCAGCCCAACTCCATCTTCGGCGTCCAGTGGTCGGCGTACATGATCTTCATGGTGCTGTTGGGAGGCATCGGCACCGTCGAAGGGCCGATAGTTGGTGCTCTTATCTTCTTCGTGGTCCAGCAGCAGTTCGCCGACCAGGGCGCGTGGTACCTGATCGGTCTCGGTTTGCTCGCCATCATCGTGACGCTGCTCGCGCCACGAGGGCTATGGGGAAGCGTCGTGGATCGCTTCGGTCTTCGGCTCGTCCCGGTCGGGTACACGGTGCGCGGGCTGCCCCCTTCGGCGGTGCAGGCCGAAGAGTGATCAGTGGTGCTCGCCCGTCAAGGGCACGGGCTAGCGGTGCGTGAACCGTCGCGACCTCAGGGCACAACTGCGCCTGCATCTTCACATGGCTGTGCAGCGCCTGCTGGCCGCATCAGCGGGCGCCAGCCGAGCGCTGAGGTAGTCCGCAGGGCCGCGGTCACAGGTCGGGGACGCTCCTGCTGCCGGCGACGACTACCGCAACGTGCTATTCGGCGCCAACGACGTCCGCGCGGCCGCTACCACGGCGACGCTACTGGCAGTCAAGTTCTCGCCCTCGCTGAGGCACCGAGTGCGTTCCTCGACCAGCCCGTCACCGACTCGTGCAGCGCCTCACGCGCCCTGGTTGCGGTGCCGATGGGACGGCGGCCGTGACCCGCACGACCTTCGCGCTGAGCCAACTGAGCAACCTCGACTACTTTCACCCCCAACCCCGCCAGCCACCGGCTTGCGGACACAACCTGGCGGGTTGGGGTGTCAGCACTGGCCAGGTCAAGGGACTTACTTTACGCAGCTCGCGGGAAGGCCTTGGTTGAACCACACTCTGCCGGTCCGTCACCGGCGCCCGGCTCGTCGGGAAGGGCAACGGCTCTCCCTTCTGCTGAGGTCGCAGGCCTGTCTTGCGCGGTTGCGGTTCCGAGGAGCGCGCCCCCGACGTCCTGCCAGGTGATGCCATCAGGGTGAATCGCAGCGGGCAGGGCCTCGAGGGTGGCAGGCTCCGCGACGACGTGCACGCCGAGCACTGTTGCGTGGCCGCTCTCCGAGCGGTAAAGGGCGAGGTTGACGCGCGCGAGCTGGTGCTCGGCCGACTCGAGCAGTGCGATCAGTATTGCGACCGCCATCGGATGAAGCGGGGAGACCACAAACGTGTCGTCACGGATGCTCACCGAAGTTCCCCGGCGACGCGAGTTCCGCAGTGCCTCAAGCAGCTGGGGGTTCATCAGCCGGGGGGCGAGCACGTCGTCCTGAAGCAGGGGGATGGCGTCCCGTGCCTGGGCCGCGAGCGCCTGCTCGCTCGCCGTGCCGGCTGCCGCTCGGTCGAGTAGCGGCCCGGCCAGCCTTCGAGCGTTCGCCAGGGCTGCTTCGTCGGCCGATGCCTCGGCTTGGGCGACGGCGCCCCGAAGGCGTGTCTGGCGGTCCGCTTCCAGCAGGCGAGCCAGCCGGTCAGACATCCGGGTGAATGCGACGCGATGACCAAGGGCGAAGGATGCTGCGAACACGGGGCTGCTCAGAGTGCTGAACAACCCCACCCAGCCCACGGCGCCGCCCGTCACGGACAAGCCGGTACCGAGAGCGGCCAGATCGAGCAGCAGGCACGCGACAGCCCATCCGGTGCTGCCGGCGACAGTCACCACTCCCACGGCTATTGCGCTCTCTCCGCCGACCCAGAATGCGAATGCGTCGACAGCCCCCGGCCGCACGCAGAGGGCGCCGACCAGCGCCAGAAGTGGATTGGTCAGGCAGGCGGCGATCAACCAGGCCCGGGGCAGCGCCAAGGTTCGCAGGTGCCTCACCAGCAGGGCTGCAAGGGTGAACAGCGACAGGTACACCGCGACACCCACCACCGGCCAGCGAAGGTCCTCCCAGCGAAGGATCAGCATGCACGCGTAGGCGACAAGCGGCGGTAAGGCGTAACCCACGAAGAGCAAGGTTGGTCGGACCCGAAGGCTCTCCACCCACGCCAGTGGTGCCTGCTCCTCGACGGCGACGACCTCCGCCTTGGACCACGTGAGCACGACCCGCGTGCCGCGTCCCGGAGCGGTCAGCACGTCGGCGCCACCGCCGACGTCGCGCATCCGTCCGACGACGCTTCGCTCAAGGCCCGTGCTGGCAGCCGGAACCGCCGCCGGATCGAAGCCGACACCGTCGTCGGAGACCGTCACCTCCACGGCGCCCTCGTGTCCGCTGACCTCGAGTCGAACGTGTGGCGTAGCCGCGTGTCGTTCGCAGTTGCGAAGTGCCTCCGCAGCGGAACCCGCCAGGGCCTCGACGACGTTCACCGGAAGCCCGGGTAGGTCAGGCCCATCCACGCGGACGCGCAGCCCTGGAGTGGCTCGCGCGACCTCGTGCAGTCGCCGTTCGAGAGTTCCCCCCTGTTGATCGGTACGAGCGAGCACCTCCCGTGCACGCTGGACCGCCGCCAGGACCTGGGACCGCTTCAGCTGACGCGCGTCGAACGTCAGGGCACGCAGCGCGCTGAGCACCTCGTCGTGCACGAGCCGTCCCGCGCGGCGTTCGACGTGCGCTGCTGCTTCCTTCGCCTCCGCTGCGGCCAACTGCTCGTGGGTGCGCGCCGCCCCGGCGTCCGCCTGGTCGGCGAAGTAGCGCAACACCCGGGCGCCAACTCCACACAGGACAACCGACGCAAGTGTCATCACGGCGCGCTCAGCCGGCAGAGCAGTCGAGAGGTCCCAGGCGCCAACCGACACTAGGGTGACCACGACGGGGACGACGACCGGGTTGTGACGGGTGAATACGGTCCACGCGGTCAGGCCGGGCCCGGCAAGCTCATACAGCGTGTCGTCCACCGGCGGACCGGTTCCGGAACTAAGCCGAGCGATCAGAATGGTCAACGCCGTGGCCACGAGGAGCCCGACGACCAGGGGCTCGGGCAGGGGCCCGCGCGAGGCCCGTACCGACGTGACCAGGAGCAGCGCACACAGCACTGCAGCCATGACGGGTTGCACCGCGTTCGGAGCGTCGACGAGCAAGCGCGAGCCGCGCCCGGTCGCGCTGACTGCCACCTGCCCGACGAGCAACACCGTGTAGAAGGCGAAGATGACTCCGAAAGCGCGGTCAAGCACCGCGCGGTAGCCACCTTCAGTTGCGGGCCGCTCTGCCCTGGCAGTCCTAGAGGTGGCGTGCAGCACCGCTACAGGCCCGCAGCGTCGGGGCCGACATACCCGTCGCGGACCGCTACCCGGAGCAGGTCGACGCGGCTTGCCACGTCATCGCCGGCCGCTCGGTAGGCATCCCGCACGGCATCGACGTGGTCACGCACCGTCCCTTCGGTGATACCCATGGCCCGAGCGACCTGACGGGCCGTGAGGCCTTGAGCGAAAAGCCGAAGTGCCTGCTCCTGGCGGCGGGTCAGCCGTGGACGCGTCTTGGCGGCCAGGAAGATGGTCGCCATCAATGGCGAGACGAAGTCCTCACCTGCCTTGACCGCGCGCACCGCGTCCAGCAGCGCCCCTTCGTCGTCGTTCTTGCCGACCACGGCTCGGGCGCCCGAGCCGAGCGTCCCCTGAAGCCGGTGGGCCCTGGACTCTGCCGTGTAGATGACCACCGGGTAGCCGGCCTCGCGAAGGGCGGACAGGTTGCCCTGCGGTGTCGTCCCATCCCGCAGTTCCAGGTCGAGCAACACCACGTCGGCTCGTTCAGGAGCAGCGCGCTCCTGCTCGAGCAGCTCACGGACCGTCGCAGCGGTCGAGCCTGCCACGATCGCTTCATCCTTACGGGAAAGAGCTGTGATGACGCCGACGCAGATGGACCAGTGGTCGTCGACGACGCCGACCCTCGTCCGATCGCTGGGAGCGAGCGGGGCTTCATCCTGCACGAGGACATCTTCTCGCAGGCGAGCATCCGTCCGTGCAACCGGCAGTCCCGACGGGAGAACACGGCCGCCATCGTCCTTCGCACGCAGCGGCGCGTCTCCCCGGAAGTGGGGATGGCTGGGGCGTCGCAGTACGAGGACGCTGGCGCAAGAGATCACCAGGAGACCGACACGGACTGTTGGAAGGGAGCCGAGGATGGACTGGAAACAGCAGGGGCCGCGGTGCAATAGGTGCCCCGAATACACGGAAACCTGTGCGAGGTGCACCGGCGACGGACGAGTAGTGAGCATCGCAGGGAGGCTGGAGTGCCCCGACTGCCGCGGGAGCGGGTTCGTGTGTCCGCGGGACGGCTCCGGGTGGAATCGGTAGCAGTGTGTCCAGAAGGGCAGGTACGACTGCCGGCCTGCTGAACGGCGTCGGCTCCAGTCGCTTGCCGCAAAAGCCTCTCAGCGCTTGAGCACGCCGGCGTCATCGACCGGGCGACACCTCGTGCAAGCCGGGTGCCTCGCTAGGTTGCGGCGTCCGGAGCTCTGCCGGGCGGGTCGGCCGCTGTCCCGCCGCCGCCGCAACCAAGGGGCCGGAGGCGATGAACGAGCCGGTGACCAGCGCGATGCCGAGCACGGCACGTACCCGGTGCGTGCGCCACGCCGGCTGCCGCGCGCCGAGGGGAAGCATTCGCGCCTGAGGCGTCGTCGAGCTCGCGGTCGACGGCGAGGCGAGGCTGGACACGGCGCCTCCTCGCTCGGCCGCGGGCGGGCAGCCGGACCCGGGCGCAAGTGTGCGGAGCCACGCCGCGTGTCGCCGCCACGACACGCCAAGGTGTGCGGCGGCAGGACAGACTGGGCGAGTGCGGGACGCTTACGGAACCGAGCGCCGGTCACCGCTGATGCCGGGGCTACGCTGCGTGCACGCCGACCTGCACAACCACACGCGCATGTCCGACGGCCGGGGCGACCCGCGGCGGCTGTTCGCCTCCCTGCGTGAGGCCGGGCTTGACGTCGCTGCCATCACCGACCACGCCAACCTCGCCAGCCCGCTCGGCCGGCCCGGCCGGGTGCCGTTGGCGTCAACGCTGCACGGCATCTCCGGGGAGGACTGGCAGCTCGCCCGGGAGCTGGCCGACGCCAGCGACGAGCACGGGCGGTTCGTCGCCATTCGCGGGTTCGAGTGGTCCCATCCGCTGCTCGGCCACGTCAATGTCTGGGACAGCCCCGGCTTCACCTACCCCCGCTGGCCGGGAGCCCGCGACATGCGCCGGTTCTGGGACTGGATGCAGACCGATACGGCCGGAGAGGCACTGGCATCGTTCAACCATCCGGGTGGTCGCGGGACGGTGCTGCGCTTCGCCGGCTTCAGCTTCCAGGAGGCGCTCAGGCCGCGGCTGGTCGGCCTGGAGATGTTCAACAAGACCGACGACTACCTGCTGGAGGTCGACGCGGGCGGGGTGTCCCCGCTGGTGCAGTGCCTGGCCGCGGGCTGGCGCCCTGGCCTCATCGGTGTCACCGACGAGCACGGCTCGGACTGGGGCAACCCTGGGGGAAAAGGGCGTACCGGCCTCTACGTCGACGAGCTCTCACGCGCTGGGGTGGTCAGGGCACTGGCCGCGCGTCGTTCGTACGCGGCGAGGGTCAAGGGGATGCGGCTGGCCGCCACGCTCGGCGGCGTGCCGATGGGCGGCGAGTTGGGGCCTGCCGAGCGCGAGGCCGCGAGCCGGCGGGGCGCGCTGCCGCTCGTCGTCGACCTCGACCTCGGACCTCTGACACATGGGATGGAGCTGTCGCTGCAGGTCCTTCGCCCAGGCCCGGACGTGCCCCTGGCGACCGAGGTGGCCCGGGCGCGCTCCGGCTCCGGACCGGCTGAGCTGACGACCGTCGAGATTCCGGTGGGCGACGAGCCGTGGCTGGTGCTGCGGGTGACCGACCCGGCAGCGCGGGCCGACGCCGGGTCCACCGGCAACTACCGGCAGCTCGGCCGCAGCATCGCCTACGCGAGCCCGTGGTACTTGCAGCCCGCCGTCGCAAGGTAGGTGCGGCCGGGGAAGCGTGTCGACCTGATTCCAGTGCCGGTCAGCCCTACCCGAGCAGCAACGTCAGGGCGTGGATGCCCAACCCGGCGAGGGCACCGACCACGGTGCCGTTGATACGGATGAACTGCAGGTCACGGCCGACCTGCAGCTCGATCCGCTGCGAGGTCTCGGTCGGGTCCCAGCGCTGGACGGTATCGCTGATGATCGTCGCGATCTCGGTGCCGTAGTTCGACGCGAGGTAGCCGACGCCTTGCGCGACCCAGTCGTCGACCTTGTGCTGCAGCTCGGCGTCGTCCGACAGGCGACCCCCGAGAGCGATGATTCCCTCGGTGGCCCGGCGGCGCAGCTCGCTGTGCGGGTCGTCCACAGCTTCGAGCACCAGGCGCCGCCCGGTCACCCACGTGGAGCGCAGGGCGGCGCGCACGTCCGGGTGGGCGAGCAGGCGCTCCTTGACCTGCTCGGCACGCTCGATCGTCTCGGGGTTGTTGACGAGGTCGTCCGCGAACTCGGCGAGCAGGTTGTCGATCGCCTGCCGGACCCGGTGGTGGGGGTCGCTCTGCACCTCGGTCACGACGCGGAGCAGCTCGCGGTGCACCCGGCCCGCGATCGCCTCGTCGACGAATGGTGGCGACCACGCCGGTGCCTGCTCGATGACCACGTCATGCACGGTCTCGCGGTTGTCGACCAGCCACTCGAGCAGGGCGTCGACGCCGATGTCGACCACGCGGTGGTGGGTGCCGTCCTTGACGACCTCCGCGAGCAGCCGGCCCGCTGGCGGACCCCATGGGCGGGCGGCGAGCCGGTGCACGAGCGTCTGCTCCAGCACCGCCTGGACGTCCTCGTCGCGCAGCACCGCGAGCACCCCCCGGACTGCGGAGGCCCCGAGCTCGACCACGCGCTCGGCGTGCGGCCGCTCGGCTACCCAGGCCCCGAGCCGGGCGGTCACCTGGGCGGACCGAACCTTCTCGACGACGACCGGCTCGGACAGGAAGTTGCTGGCGACGAAGTCCTCCAGGCTGCGCCCGATCTCGTCCTTGCGGCTCGGGATGATCGCGGTGTGCGGGATCGGCAGGCCGAGCGGGCGGCGGAACAGGGCGGTGACGGCGAACCAGTCGGCGAGCGCGCCGACCATCGCCGCCTCGGCCGCCGCGCCCACGAACCCCACCCACGTCGGTGCCGGGGAGGCGAGGCGCGTGGCGACGTAGATCGCCGTCACCAGCACGAGCAGGCCGGTGGCCAGCGTCTTCATTCGGCGCAGCTCGCTTCGACGCTGCACGTCGGCGGGCAGGATCAGGCTCACGATCAGCGCTCCACGGGCAGGCCTTGCTGCACCCACGCGTCGACGCCACCGGCCAGGTCGGTCGCTCGGTGCAGCCCGATACGCTGCAGCGATGCCGCGGCCAGGCTCGAGGAGTAGCCCTCCTGGCACACGACGACGATGTGGGCGTCGAGGTCGGCCAGCGGCAGCGCCGCCTCGCACGCCGGGTCGAGGCGCCATTCGAGCACCGTGAGATCGATCTGCACCGATCCGGGGATGCTGCCGCTGGCCTCGCGCTGGTGCACCGGGCGGACGTCGACCAGCAGCGCGCCGGCTCGCTGCGCCTCATGAGCTTCAAGCGGGTCGAGCCGCTTCAGCCCGGTCCTGACCTCGGCAAGGACGTCGTCGATCGTCGCTCGCTCGCTCACCGTCACGACGCTAGCCGAGAGCCGCGGGCCCATGACGAGCGTCGGCGCCGCCCCGGGATGGGACGGCGCCGACAAGCACCCGCAATGGCGGTAGTTGTCTGGAGCAGGTGGCTCAGTAGTAGTGGCGTCGCCCACCGATGGCCCGGCCGGTGGCCCCGAGCACGGCGAGCACGGCGCCGATCAGCAGCAGGACGATGCCGATGAAGACGAGGAACGACAAGCTCTTCACCACGATCCCGATGATGAGCAGCACGATCCCGAGTACGATCATGAAAGCCTCCTGGCCTCGTTCGACCTGGTCCCACTGACTGGGGACCGGAGCGGTCAGTGACGATCATCCCCTACTTAGCTTGGCTCCAATCACACGCCGCTCCGATGCCCGCACGAAATGTCCAGCCACTTTGTCATCCGTCGGCGAGAAAGCGCAGCGCTCGTGGGATGTCCGATGGACCGCTGATCTGCTCGAAGCGCGCGCCGGCGGCGGCCGCGAACGCCCGGGCCTCGTCCGCGTCGTCGGCTGGCGCGAGCACGGCCAGTGAGCCGAGCCGCCGTGCCACCGCAACTGGATCGTCACCCGCTGTCGGTCGCCCGTCCGACAGCAGGACGGTCAGCCGGCGCACCGCCGAGGAGCGGTCGAGCTGGGCGCGAGCGGCGTCGAGGCCGAGTGCAAGGTCGGTGGGCCCGTGGCCGCGCAGCGTGAGCAGGTCGTCGATGACGTCGGCGACGGGGCGTCGCTGGTCCTGCGGCTTGATCACGATGGCCTGGTGGTTGACGGCGAGGACGCTGTGATCGTCCGGTGCTCGGGCTGCGACGGCGGCCGCAGCCAGCGCAGCCGTCGCGAGGCGCTCGCCCCCGACCGACCCGCTGCGGTCGACGACCAGGCACACCGCCGCCGCTGGTCGCCCCCAGACGGTGCCGCGAAGGTCCTCGACGTCGGCCGGCCGGCCGGTCGCCGCCGCGCTGACGAGCGCCTCGAGGCTCGCCTCGACGTCGAGCTCGCCGTCGGGGTTGAGGCGCACGCGGCGCAGCCGCCCGGTGCCGCGCTCGCGCAGCGGCCCGCCGCGGCCCAGCCGGACGGTGACTCGCCCAGCCAGGCGCCGGGCGAGCGCTCGCAAGCGCGCGTCGGTGGCGCCCGTCAGGTCTGCCAGCATCGCGAGGGTCTCGTCGGCGTGCTCGCCGAGGGCCTCCTCCAGGGCCGCCTCATCGAGGGTGCCGAGTGCGGGCGACACTGCCCCGAAACTGCGGTGGCGGGCGAGGTCGCGCCGCGACGTCGTCTGCCGGCCGGCATCGGCCAGCGCCTGGCGGGCATCATCGCCCTCCAGGATCAGCTGCGGGCGACCGCTGCCGCCGGCGGGGTCGGCCGGCCCGCTGGAGGGTGGGGGACCGGCCGCGGCGCTTCCCCCGAGCTCGGCTCACCCGCCGCCTGCTCCGGCGCCTGGAAGACCCTGGCCCACAGCTCTCGCACGACGTCCTCCGGCGAGCGCGTGGAGCCCTCGTGCAGCCGCATCCGGCCCGACAGGGCGGTGAGCGCGGCATCGAGGCTGACATCGGGGTCGGTCTCGGTGCGTCCGCGCAGCCCGGCGAGCGAGCGTCCGACCAGAACCAGGTCGATGGCGCCGCGCACGGAGGAGCCGACCCGCACGTCCGGGTGGTTGCGCGTCAGCCTGACCAGGGCAACGACCCGCTCGACGTGGTCCACCGGCAGGGGCGCCCCGCCTGCCGCCCGGCGGACGATCTCGACCTCGTCGCCGGCCTCCTGGTAGTCCATCCGCACCCGGCAGGTGCGGTCGTAGATGGCCGAGGCGATGCGCGCGGTGCCCACCGCGTCGAACGGGTTCATGGCAGCGACCAGGCGGAACCCGTCGGCCGCGACCAGGCGCCCCAGGCGGGGAACGTGCAGCTCGCCCTCGCTCATCACGGTGATGAGGACGTTGAGCGTCTCCTCCGGGACGCGGTTCATCTCCTCGACGTAGAGCAGCGCGCCGTCGCGCATCGCCGCGGCGAGCGGGCCGTCAACGAAGATCGCGTCGCGGTAGCCCTCGGCCATCAGCCGGGACGGGTCGTGGTGGCCGACCAGGCGCGCGGGCGTCAGCTCGGCGTTGCCCTCGACGAAGTGGAAAGTGAGGTGCGCAGCCCGAGCCAGGCCCCGCAGCAGGGTCGACTTGCCCGTGCCGGGCGGGCCTTCGAGCAGCATGTGGCGCCCGGCGAGCAGCGCCGCCAGTACCAGCTCGACCTCGCGCTGCCGCCCGACCACCAGCTCGCGCAGGCGGCCGGGCAGGGCAGCGTCGAGGAGCGGATCGGCCGCCGGCGCGTCGACCGGGCGGCTTTCGGTCGCGGGGTGACTCAGTAGTCCTCCTCGCCGTACATGATGACGCCGCGGATGTTCTTGCCGGCGGCCATGTCGGCGTAGCCCTGGTTGACGTCCTCGAGCTTGTAGGTGTTGGTGATGAGCTCGTCGAGCCTGAGCTGGCCCTCGCGGTAGAGGCCGAGCAGCTTCGGGATCTCGACGCGCGGGTTCGCCGCACCGAACACCGCGCCCTGCAGCCGCTTCTGCAGCAGCGTCAGCTCGAACAGGCTGAGGCTCACGTCGATGTCGGCCATCCCGCCCATGCCGGTGACCACGCCGGTGCCGCCCTTGCCCACCATCGCCATCATCTCGGCGATCTGCGTGCCCTCGATCCGGCCCACCGTGATGATCGCCTTCTCGGCGCCCCGCCCCCAGGTGATCTCGGTCAGCGGCTCAAGCGCCTCGGCCATGCTCGAGAAGGTGTGCGTGGCACCGAAGACCATCGCCTGCTCGCGCTTGAACTCGACCGGGTCGATGGCGATGATGCGCTTCGCACCGGCGGCCTTCGCCCCCTGGACCGCGTTGGCGCCGACCCCGCCGATGCCGATGACCACGACGGTGTCACCGGGCATCACCTCGGCGGCGTAGACCGACGAGCCCCAGCCGGTCGTGACGCCGCAGCCGACGAGCGCCGCCTTGTCGAGCGGGATGTCGTCGTCGATCTTGATGGCCGACGACTCGTGCACGGTGACGTACGGGGAAAAGGTGCCGAGCAGGCACATGGGGATGGCCCCCTGGCCGTTGACCGTGTGACGCAGGGTGCCGTCGGCGATGGACACGCCCGTCAGCAGGTTTGCCCCGAGGTCGCAGATGTTCTGGTGCCCCGCCGAGCACGACGGGCACCGACCACATGCCGGGATGAAGGCGAGCACCACATGGTCGCCCTCCTGCAAGGTGTTGACCCCTGCGCCGACCTTGGTGACGATGCCGGCGCCCTCGTGTCCGCCGAGGAACGGGAACGAGGGCAGCTGGGTGTCGCCGGTACGCACATGCTCATCGGAGTGGCACATCCCCGAAGCCGCCAGGCGGACCTGCACCTCACCCGGCACCGGGTCGCCGAGGTCGACCTCCTCGATCTTCCAATCCTCGTTGACGCCCCACAGCACTGCACCCTTTGTCTTCAACGTTCTCCCTCGTCCTGCCCCGGCCCGGTGGCGACGCGTGATCGGCGTCACCGCGTGTGTCGGCTCAACCTAACGCTGCGCCTTCAGGCCGGTTCAGCCGCCCCTGCTGCGGCAGCGGCGCACTTTCCTGCCTCTTCGCCGCCGAGAGCGCGTGCAGCACGGCGCCCGCCGGCATCGGCCGGTGCAGCAGGTAGCCCTGGACGAAGTCGCAGCCGAGCTCGCGCAGCACCCGCAGCTGCTCATCGGTCTCGACGCCCTCGGCGACGACGGTCAGGTCGAAGGCGTGCGCCGCGCTGACCATCAGCTCGACAAGCTCGCGGCCGCCACTGTCCATGGCGCCGATGAAGCTCTTGTCGACCTTCAGCGTGTCTACCGGCAGCCGCTGCAGCTGCCCGATCGAGGTGTAGCCGGTGCCGAAGTCGTCGATGCTGATCGCGACTCCCATGTGCCGCAGGGCCGAGAGGTGCTCGATCGCTACGGGGTCGTCGACCAGGACCGTCTCCGTGATCTCCAGAACGAGCCGGTGGGCGGCCAGTCCGGAAGCGGCGAGTGCTTCGGCCACGTCGTCGAGGATGGTGCGGCTGGCGAGGTGCCGGCCGGAGATGTTGACGGCAACGGTCGTGTCGGCACTGGCGGCACTGGCGGCACTGGCGGCACTGGCGGCACTGGCGGCACTGGCGGCACTGGCGGCACTGGCGGCACTGGCGGCATGGTTGGCACTGTTGGCGCTGGCGGCCGTCTCGACAGTGCTGGCGGCGTCGCGCGTGGCGATGCCGGAGTCGAACCGGATCAGCTGACCCGTCGCCTCCCGCAGCACGTATCGCCCGATGTCGCAGATCAGCGTCGATCCTTCGGCGATGGGGATGAACTCGTCCGGCGGCACCAGCCCGTGGTCCGGCCGCTGCCAGCGGATGAGCGCTTCGAAGCTGCGCACCCGGCCCGACGCCGTCTCGAGGACCGGCTGGTAGTACAGGACGAACTCATCGGACGCGAGCCCCGCGTGGATCGCGGCCGACATCGCCGCCTCGTGAGCCAGCTGGTGGCGCAGGGCGTCGTCGAACACCTCGGCGCGGCCACGCCCGGCGGACTTGGCCCGGTAGACCGCGAGGTCGGCCTGGTTGAGCAGGTGGCTCGCGTCGGTACCGGCATCCCGGCTGACAGCGATGCCGACACTGGCCCCGACGGCGATGTCGGTGCCGAATACGGTCAGTGGCTCGCTCGCGACCGCGATCAGCTTTTCGGCGAGCTGCAGCAGGCCCGCCTCCGAAGCGACGGACTCGATGATGACGACGAACTCGTCCCCGCCCATGCGAGCCTGCACATCGCCCTCCCGCACGCAAGCACGCATCCGCGCCGAAACGGTGCGCAGGACCTCGTCCCCGACGGCGTGACCGTGCTCGTCGTTGACCTTCTTGAAGTTGTCGAGGTCGATGAACAGCAGCCCGGTGGCCACGCCGGACCGGCGGTCGCGGTGCAGGGCCATCCGCAGCATCGCCAGCGCCTGAGCGCGGTTGGGCAGCTCGGTCAGGGGGTCGTGGGCCGCCTGGTGGGTCAGGTCGGCCTGCAGCCGCTCCCGCTCGTGGATCGAGCCGGTGATGCGCTGCATCGAGCGTGGATGGCGGCTCCGAGCGGTCCGGACAGTGGCTGGTGCAGCACCTCGCTGTCGAGGTCGCCCTCGGCGACAGCCTCTGCTTGGTGCTGGATGCGGCGCAGGCTCTCGACCGTGGCAGCGAGGGCCCTGGCAAGCGTGCGCACCTCTCGCGGACCGGCTGCCCAGACGCTGACCAACTGGCCTTCACTGATGAGCGCGGCCTGGGCGGCGAGCCGGCGGAGCGGCCGCGACACGGTCTGGCTGACAAGCACGGTGGCGCCGCAGCCGATCAGCAGTAACAGAGCCGACAGGACCAGCGTGTTCCGCACGTCACGCACTGCTGCGGCGTGCTGCCGGGCGGTGGCGGCACTCGCGACCTCGATCGAGCGGGTCAGGACGCCGGCGAGCACGACGTCGTGGTCGAGCCCGGTCTGTGTGAACGGCACCAGCTCGGCGATGGGAAGCTTGCTCGCACCCGTGACCGTAAGGTCGACTACCCCGCGCATGTTGCGGTTGAAGTCGCGAGCGACGAGAGACGCTTCGGCGCTCTGCAGCGCCGTTCGGACGGTGGGCGCGGACTGGTCCTCGATCTGCTGGACAAGTGTGTTGTAGCCGCCCCAGTCCGCCAGCCACCGCCTCAGGGCGGCTGGCCGCAGGGCCGGCGCCGTGTCGTTGTACGCAGCCTGGTACTCGGAGACCTGGCGCCCGGCCACCTCGACGAGGCCGGCTACCTGCTGGACGTCGCGAACCGCGGCCACTCCGTCAGGCGTGAGCCCTGCGGTGGCCGCGGTGGCGATGGCGCCGTTCTCTGCTACCGCGAGCGAGTTGCTGAGCGAGGCGTAGCCAAAGTACGCCACCCCGAACCTGTCCAGGTGAGTGCCGATGGTGTCGGTCGTGGCGCGCAGGGACAGCACATTAGAGCGTGCCTGCGCGACGGGCGAACCCGGCGGCGCCGGAAGCACCGCAAGTGCCGCGTCGGTGGCGCGGCGGGCCTGCGGCACGTCGCCGAGGGCGTTCGCGAGAATGTGACTCAGTGCGAGCCGGGACAGGCCGACAGCGGGGCCGAGCTGCGGCTGGCGCTGCAGCGCGAGGGCGAAGCTCGGCACGATCTCTCGGCCGAGTGCGCTCCGAGCAGCGCTCAGCCCGCTCACCAACCGCACAGCAGCCTCGGTATGGCGTGCGGCTCGGGCCTGCGCCAGGCCTTGCCCCAGGTCGATGCCCGCGAGGACGCCCACGCCCAGCAGCGGCACGACGAGCAGGGTCAGCAGACGCAGCCGCAGGGGCGCGCCCGCGGTCCGGCCCGCCCGTGGTCGCATGGCAGTACATCGACGCGCGGACACCGCCGCTGTAGCACCCCTCCGGCGGGCAGGGACGCCCCTGCCGGCCAGTGCCTTCCTGGCCGTCCTCGCGGTCCTGTAGTCCTGGCACCATGCGGGGATGGAGAACGGTGCCCTCGTCGGTCAGGTGCTCGCCGTCAGCCGGGACGGCGGGCACCGGTTCAGCAAGCCTGGGCAGGAGCAGATCACTCTCGTCGCCGGGCTGGGTGTCGAGGGTGACGCCCACGCCGGGACCACCGTGAAGCACCGGTTCGCCGCGGCGGCGACTCCGGATGCTCCCAACCTGCGCCAGGTGCACCTCATCCACAGCGAGCTGCACGCCGAGCTGGCCGACCGCGGCTTCGACGTCGGCTCAGGCCAGATGGGCGAGAACGTGACCACCTCGGGCCTCGACCTGCTCGGGCTGCCACGCGGGACCCGCCTGCACCTCGGGACGAGCGCCGTCGTGGAGGTGACAGGCCTGCGCAACCCCTGCTACCAGCTGAACTCGCTCGCGCCCGGGCTGATGAAGGCCGTGTTGCACCGCGCGGAGGACGGGCGCGTAGTCCGCAAGGCCGGGATCATGGGGGTCGTCGTGGCGGGCGGCGAGCTTCGTGCCGGTGACCGCATCGACGTGGAGTTCCCGCCGCCGCCCCACGCGGCACTGGGCGTCGTCTGAGCGCCTGACCCGGAGCAGACCGCGGCCCGGCGCGAACAGGTCACACCGCCGTGCCGTTTGCGCAAGTCCATGCGGCGGCAGCAGAAACAGGTGAGCCCCGTCCCGACTCCTGCTGCGGGCTGCCGATGAGCGTCTCGCGGCTGGTCCGCCCGCCCGGGCTGCAGACCGACGAGGGACGCTCTGCCAGCCGCCTGGAGCTGTTCTTCGACCTCGCCTTCGTGCTCGTCGTCGCCGAGCTGGCCGCGGCGTTGAGCAAGGACCTCTCGGGCCACGGCGCTCTGAAGTTCGCCGGGCTGTACGTCGTCGCCTGGTGGACGTGGGCCTCGTCCACCCTGTATGCCAACCGGTTCGACACCGACGACGTGGTGTTCCGCATCTTGAAGCTGACGGGCATGCTGGCCGTGCTCGGGATGGCGGCGTCGGCATCGGATGCGACCGGCAAGCGGGTCGTGCAGTTCGCAGCGTGCTACGTCCTGCTGCGGATCCTGCTGTTCGTCATGTACGCCCGCGCGTGGCGGTCGGTGCCCGAGGCCCGGCCGACGATCAACCTCTACCTGGTGGGCGCGGGCACCGGCGCGGCGCTGTGGTCGGCCTCGCTGCTGACGGACGGCTGGCTGCGCTACGCGCTCTGGGCGGTCGGCCTCGCGATCGAGGTGCTGGTCCCCGTCACCGCCACGTTCGCGCCGGGTTCGGTGCCGCTGCACCTCGAGCACCTGCCCGAGCGGCTGGGGCTGTACGTCATCCTCGTGCTCGGCGAGTCCGTCGCCTCGGTCGCGCAGGGCGTGCACGACGTGTCGTGGACGGCGGACTCGGTCGCGGTCGCCGTCGTGTGCTTCGTCCTGACCGCCGGCTTGTGGTGGAGCACGTTCGACTTCGCTGGCGCCGCAGCCAAGCGGCTGCTGCTCGGGGCATCCGACGAGGGTCGCCGCATCGCTGAGGATGCGTTCTTCTACGGTCACCTGCCGATCACCCTCGGTCTGGTAGCGACTGCGGTCGGCATCGAGCACCTGATCCTCGAGAGCTCGGCGGCGCAGGCGGCCTACTGGACCCGGCTCGTGCTCTGTGGCGGCGTGGCGATCTACCTGGCGTCGGTCAGCCTTACCAACAGCGCCCTGTCGGGACGCTGGCGCACGGGCTGGTGGTGGCTCAGCCCCGCCGCGGTGCTGGCGCTGGCCGCCGCCGTCGTGACGATCCCGTCGGTGGCCCTGGTCGCGCTGCTGGCCGCGATCGTCGTCGGGGTGGTCGCGTTCGGCATCGTGCAGGAGGGGCGCGGCGAGATCGAGCTCGATCAGCTGTAGCGGCGGTGTCTTCGCTGCGCTCGCCGCTGGCGGAGGAGGTCACAAACGTCCAAGCCGCCGCCGCTCTCGTCGAGGCACCCTGAGCGCATGACGAACAACGCTCCCACCCCGCAGGTCTGGCCCACGCTGCGCGCCCGCGATGCCCGGGCCCTCATCCGCTTTCTCGTCGACACGCTCGGCTTCGAGGAGACGGTCGTCTACGGCGAGGGGGAGCGGGTCGACCACGCCCAGCTCTCCTGGCCGCCCGGTGGCGGCGTGATGCTCGGCTCCGCCCGGGACGAGGACGGCGATGACGACCACTGGCCCCTGGCTCCAGGGACCTTCGGCGCGTACGTGGTGACCGACGACCCGGACGCCTTGCTGCAGCGCGCTCGGGCCGGGGGCGCGGAGGTGACGATGGAGATTCACGAGACCGACTACGGCTCCCGCGAATTCGCCATCCGCGACCCGGAGGGCAACCGCTGGTCGTTCGGGACCTATCGCGGAGAACCCCGGAGGGCTGACCGCCCAGCTGCTGCCGCCGAGCAGCAGGCAGGGCTGCGCTCGTACCCTGGAGCCTGACGACCTCGGGGGCGGGACAGTGACGGCAGGCTCGGCGCAGGCAGCTCGTAGCGCGACGCAGCTGCCGTCCAGTCGGGGACCGCTGTCGGAGCGCCTGCTGACGGTCCTTCGCGGGGCGGTCAGCAGCGCGGTGCTCGCCGGCGGGGCGCCGGCGGTCGCCAGAAGCGACCCTTACGGCGACGACGTCCAGCTCGCGCTGTATCTCTGCTACGAGCTGCACTACCGGCCTCTCGTCGGGGTCGACGCCGACCTCGAGTGGGACGCGGAGCTGCTCGGCTTCCGCCGGCTGCTCGAACGGGCGTTCCTCGCGGCGCTGCGGGCAGACGTGGCGCGGGTGGCCGCTGCGAACGCGGCGGGCGACGACGACGTCGACGCGGCGCTCGCACCGCTGCTGCTGGAGCCGTCGTCGGGAACCGGCCCGTCCTGGTTCCTGCAGTCTTCGGGCGAGCCCTGGCATCTCGCGGAGTACGTCGCGCACCGGTCGATATACCACCTCAAGGAGGCCGACCCGCAGTCATGGGTGATCCCGCGGCTCGACGGGCAGGCGAAGGCATCGCTGGTGGCGGTCCAGCACGACGAGTACGGCGCCGGCCGCGGCGAGCGGATGCACGCCCAGCTGTTCGCCGAGATGATGCTCGAGCTGGGTCTCGACGCCGGCTACGGCGCATACCTCGACGCGGCGCCGGCCGCGACGCTCGCTCCGGTCAACCTGATGTCGATGCTGGGGTTGCACCGGTCGTTGCGCGGCGCTGCGGTAGGGCAGTTCGCGATGATCGAGGTGACCTCATCACCGGGCTCGCGTCGGATGTCCGCCGCGTGCGCGCGGCTGGGTGCGCCCAGAGCCGGCACGCGCTTCTACGACGAGCACATCGAGGCCGACGCCGCGCACGAGCAGGTGATCCGTCACGAGTTGTTGGCCGACCTGCTCGAACGCGAGCCGGAGCTGGCCGCCGACGTGGTCTTTGGCACCCGGTCGAGCCTGCTGCTCGACGACAGGCTGGGCGAGCACATGATGTCGACCTGGACGGCGGGCAAGAGCTCGCTGCGGCGGCCGCTGAACTAGGCCTGCTCGTCCGCTGCCCGGGTCCGCTGGCGGTGGCTGGTATCGCAGAACGGTTGCCGGCGGCTGCGCCGGCAGGTGCACAGGGCCACGACCGGACGCTCGGACGTGACGAGCCGGCCGTCCGGCATCAGCACCTCGACCGGCCCCTCGACGAGCATCGGACCGCCGGGCACCGGGGTGACGCGCCGCGGTGCTCTGGTCCCTGGCGGCGCTGGTGTCACAGGCTCCATCCTGCCCGCACGGCGACCTGCTCAGGCCATGCCGACGCCTCGCGGTGACACCATCGGGAGTGTGGACGAGACGCAACAGCCACTCCTGACCGACGCGCACGTCGTGCGCGACCCGGGACAGCTGCGCAGCCTCTACGGCGCGGTGCCCAAGCGCGCTGCCGGCAAGGTGCATCCGAGCATCGACCGGCATGACCGGGCCTTCATCGCGCGCTCTCCCTTCCTCGTCCTCGCGACTGCGGCGCAGGGTGGGCTGCTCGACGTCTCGCCCCGCGGTGACCTGCCGGGGTTCGTGCACGTGCTCGACGGCGAGCACCTCGTGCTGCCCGACCGGCCGGGCAACAACCGCATCGACTCCCTGCTCAACGTGCTCAGCGACCCGCGTGTCTCTCTGATCTTCCTCGTGCCCGGGCTGGGTCACACCCTGCGCGTGAACGGCACCGCGGTCATCAGCACCGACCCCGACCTGCGGGCGCTCGGCGAAGTCAAGGGCCGGCTGCCCGTCGTGGCACTGCTGGTCCGGGTGGTCGAGGTGCTGTACCAGTGCCCGCGGGCGCTGGTCCGCAGCGGCCTGTGGGACCCGAGCCGGCACGTCGCCCGCGAAGCCTTGCCGTCCCTCGATGAGGTGCTCGCCGAGCAGGTGGCCGGCCTGTCCCTGCAGGAGTCCGTCGCGCTGGGCGCAACCAACGACCCGCTCTGGTAGCCGGGCTGACCCATGGCGACGGTTGGTGATGTGCGCCGCATCGCGCTGGCACTGCCGGGGACGACGGAGCGTCTCTCCTGCGACGGACGCGGGTGAAGCGCCGTGAGCCGCCGCTCGCCGGTCAGCCGGGCGTGACCGTCTCAGTGAGCCACTCGTCGAAGGTCTGGGTGCCCAGCTGCGCCCGCGTGCCGGGGAGCAGGCCGCCGAGGCGCATCTGCCGTGCTGCGGCGCCCGGCAGGCGCAGCGGCACGACCCGCCGCTGCTCGCCCCGAACCTCCAGCAGCCGGCGGGCCAGGTCGACCAGCTGATGGACCTCCGGGCCGCCGAGATCGGGAGCGCGGCCGGCCGGCTCCCCGGTTGCCAGCCGTACCAGGGCGGCGGCAACCTCACGGGCGGCGACGGGCTGCACCAGCATCTGCGGGACCGGGGCGAACCGGCCGGGGGTCCGCGACAGCAGCTGCCCGGCGAACTCGTGGAACTGCGTCGCGCGCAGGACGGACGCGGGCAGCGGCCCGGCGAGCACCATGTCCTCCTGGCGGCGCTTGCCGGCGTAGTAGCCGGTGTCGACCCGGTCGATTCCGACGATCGACAGTGCCACGTGATGCCGCACGCCGGCCCGCTCGCCGGCCGCCAGCAGATTCGTGCTGCTGTTCGTGAAGAACTGCACCGATGTCCGGCGCCGCAGGGTGGCGGCGTTGCTGACGTCGATGACGGCTGTCGCGCCGGCAAGCGCGTCGGGCAGCCCGGCTCCGGTCGTCACGTCGATACCCAGCGACCGGGCTAGGACGACGGGCTCGTGGCCCTGCTCCGTCAGCGTCTCGACGACGCGCCGGCCCACGACGCCCGTCCCGCCGGCGACGGCGATCCGCATCCCAGCCTCCCCGCTCTGCTTCCGGCCAGCCTGCTCTAGCGGGTGGCTCCGACGGGACTCGCTGCCAGGTACTGGCCGGCCTCGTCGAAGAAGACGAGCGCCTCCGCGGGGGCGCCAAGGGCCACCGATTCGCGCTCGACCAGCGCGTGAGAGGCGTCGACCCGGACGGCGACCACGCCCGACTCGGTAGTCACGAACGCCACCCGCTCGGCGCCCAGCCGCTCCGTCGTGATGACCTCGCCCTTGACGGACAGGCCCGCTCTGGCAGCGCCTGCGACGGTTGCGCCGGCGCTGTCGCCGGGCCGCAGGTGCTCGGGACGCACCCCGACCGCGGCAGCCCCGTGCGGGGCAGCCACCACGAAGCCGGCGCCACGCAGCTGCCCCTGGTCGGACACGCCGTCGAGCACGTTCATCGGCGGGCTGCCGACGAAGCCGGCGGCGAAGCGGGTCGCTGGCCGGTCGTAGATCTCGTCCGGCGTCCCGAGCTGCTCAAGGCGGCCGGACTGCAGCACGGCGACGCGGTCGCCGATGACCATGGCCTCGGACTGGTCGTGCGTCACGAACAGCGCTGTCGACCCGAGTCGGCGCAGCAGCGCGAGGATCTCGACCCGCAAGCTGACCCGCAGCTGCGCGTCGAGGCCGGACATCGGCTCGTCGAGCAGGACGACCTGCGCCCGGGTGGCGAGGGCCCGCCCGATGGCGACCCGCTGGCGCTGCCCACCGGACATCTGCGCGGGCTTACGGCCGGCGAGGTCGGCGATGCCCAGCAGGTCGAGCGTCTCGCGAGCGCGGGCGAGCGCGGCGCTCTTGTCCATCTTGCGGCCGTACCGCAGGGCGAGGACGAGGTTGTCGGTTGCGCTCAGGTGCGGGTAGAGCGCGAAGTGCTGGAACACCATCGAGACGTCACGGCTGTGCGGCGGGAGTCTCAGCTGGGAGACGCCGTCGAACAGCACATCGCCGGAGGTGGCGTCCTCGAGCCCGGCGACGATGCGCAGCAGGGTCGACTTGCCCGAGCCGGACGGCCCCAGCAGGGCGACCACCTCACCGGGGGCGACGCTCATCGACACCTCGTCGAGCGCCCGGACCGACCCGAAGCTGCGCGACAGGTCCGTCACCTCGATCTGCGTGCTCACCGGGTCAGCTCAGCAGCCTTCGACTGCAGGTCACTCAGCGCCTTGGCCGGGTCACCGCCCTTCTCGACCCCGACCACCACGTCGGTCGTCGTCTGCGGCAACTCGCCGCCGCGTGCCCCACCCCATGACGGCGGCGGGACGATGCGGGCGGCCAGGTCGTTGAGGGCCGCGAGGTCCGGGTACTTCGCATACAGCGGCGCCAGCTGTCGGCTTGCCGTCTTGTCGACCGACAGGTAGCTCACGGCCGCGGTGCTCGCTGCGATCACGTCAGGCGTCAGCAGGGCGACGAGCATCTCGGTCGCCATCTCCTTCTGACACTTGTCGGGGGTCAGCACCACAAGAGCGTTGCCGCCCGCCACCGGGCGCACGCTGCCACCGGGCAGGGTTGGGAACGGCACGGCGCCGATGTCGAAGGCGTCCTTGCCCCGGCCCGCGACGGCGCCCTTCACACCGGCCACCGCTGCCGATGTCGCTCCGACGATCGCAGACTTCTTCAGCCCGAAGGAGATGAGGCCCTGCACCGTGGGGTCGTTGGACTGCGGCCCGTAGGACGCAACCTGGCGCATCACGTTCATCGCCTCGAGGGCGGCCGGGGTGTTGTAGGCGGGCTGGCCAGACGCGTCCTGCAGGTTGGTCCCCTTGGACCCGGCCATCGTGTTGAGGAACCAGTACGCGAACTGCTGACCGGTCGGCAGGTCGACGGCGGTGACCCCCGGCAGCGCTTTCTTGATCTTGTCCGCGGCGGCGAGCAGGCCGGCGGTGTCGCCCAGCGTCGACGGGTCGACCCCCGCCTTCGCGAGCATGGCCTTGTCGTACATCAGCACGGGCACCGAGACCTGCTGAGGGATGCCGTACTGCTTGCCGTCCACCTTGCCGAGCGGGACGAACCGCTGGTCGTACGACGCGCGCAGCAACCGCGGCGAGACCTCTTGCGCCCCTAGGCTGCGGACGAACACGGGCAGCAGGTCGAACCCGGCCACGGCGAGGTCGGTGCTGCGGCCGGCTGCCTTGTCGGCGCTGACCTGGTTGACCAGCGTGCTGTAGTTCGATGCTGACGACGACAACTGCACCTTCAGCCCCGGATGCGCCTTCTCCATAAAGGTCTTGCCCGAGGTGACCACGCTGTTGAGCGTGCCGACTGTGGTCACCCGCAGCGTCTTCACCTGGGCGGCGCACTGCGGCGATGCCTTCGCGCCGTTGACGTCGTCGACGGCAGCCGTTGCGGCACGAGCGGTCGGAGCGGCGACCGAGGGCGAGGCGCTGCCGCTGCTGCCGCCACCACCGCACGCGGCTAGCGCCAGGGCCAGGGTGGCCGCGGTTGCTGTGGCTGTGCTGGCGGTACGGGTCGTTCGGGGGGACGGTCGGGTGCTCATCGAAGCTTCTTTCCGAGGTGAAGGAGCATGGTCAGCTGGCGCCGGTCCCGGTCAGCCCCGCCGTCAGCCGGCGCTGCGCGACGAGGAAGACGACCAGGGTGGGCAGGGTGATGACAGCAGCCGCCGCCGACAGGATCGCGTAGTCCGGCAGCCCGGACGCCCCGGCGTAGACCGCGAGCGCAAGGGAGGGCGTGTAGTTGCCGGGCGAGCGGGCGACCAGCAGCGGCCAGAGGTACTCGTTGAACGACAGCAGGAACGAGAAGGTCGCCAGCGTGGCAATGGCCGGGGTGCTGAGCGGGACGACGATGCGCCACAGCGTGCGGATCGTGCCGAGCCCGTCCATCCTCGCCGCCTCCAGCACGCCCTGCGGAATCGTCGTCATGTACTGCCGGAGCAGGAAGATGCCGAAGGCGTTGACGATGAACGGCAGGATGAGCCCGACTTTGGTGTCGGGAAAACCCAGCCCGGAGACCGTCACGTAATTGGGCACCGCCAGCACCTGAGTGGGCACGAGCAGGGTCGCGAGCACCAGGGCGAACAGCGCGTTGCGGCCACGAAAGTGCAGGCAGGCGAAGGCGTAAGCGGCAGGAACCGCGGTCAGGACCTGCAGCACCAGGATCGACAGGCTCACGATGATGCCGTTGGTGAGCGCGGTCCCGAGGCCGACCGCGTTCCACGCCGTGCTGAAGTTCTGCACGCGCAGCTCGGACGGGACCGGGTTGGCCGACATCCCCAGCAGCGTCGCGGGCGGGCCGAGCGCTGTGCGCAGCATCCACAGGAACGGCAGCAGCGCGACGACCACGGCGAGCGTGAGCAGGGCCCAGCGCAGTGTCCGAGCCGTTGTGGACTCGCGGAGCACCGTTGCCGGCCGGGTCGAGGGATGCGCGCGCCGTACTCGGGGCCGGGCCGCGAGGGTCGCGCTCACGTCGCCTCCTGCCCGACCCGCTGCCGCAGCCGGCGCCCGGCCAGCGCGCCCAGCGCGCCGATCCCGACCACGACGATGAGCAACAGGAACGACAGGAGCGAGGCGTACCCGATGCGGAACGAGGGCGTGAAGCCGACCGACCAGATGCGGTAGACGAGCGTCTCGCTGGTGCCCTGCGGGCCGCCCTGGGTGAGCACGGCGACGGTCTCGAAGGTCTGCAGCGTCAGCAGCGTGGTGAGCACGAGCACGAACACGCTGGTGGGTGCGAGCAGCGGCCACGTCACCCAGCGGAAGCGCGCCCAGCCTCGCAGCCCGTCGATGTCGGCCGCCTCGAACACCACTCGCGGGACGGCGGTCAAACCAGCGAGGTAGATGACGAACACGAAACTTGTCAGCCGCCACAACCCGACGACGGCGACGACGAACAGCGAGGTGGGCGAGCTGCCGAGCCAGTCAAGGGGCCGCAGGCCGGCGATCGACAGCAGGGCGTTAGCCAGGCCCCCCGAGTCGGAGGAGAAGATGTATTGGAACACCACCGACATCGCGACCAGGTTGGCGGTGACGGGCAGGAACAGCAGCAGCCGCACCAGCCCCCGCCCACGCCGCACCCGGTCGACGAGCAGCGCGAGCCCGAGCCCGAGCGCCACCGCAGGCACGATCGTCAGCGCGCAGTAGGCGAGCGTGTTGACGACCGAGCGCTGCACGGCGGGGTCGGCGATGGCCTCTCGGAAGTTCGCCAGACCGATCCAGTGCCAGGACGAGCCGGTCAGCGACTTGTCTGTGCCGCCCCACAGCACCGACAGCAACGTGGGGCCGATGGCGAACACGGCCAGGCCGATGAGCGCGGGCGCAAGCAGCGGGATCGCCCGCACTCCCTCCCGCCGCTGCACCGTCCCCATGGTGCCGCACGGCACACGGCGATGCGTCCCGACCCGCCAGGGTTGGGGAAACAGCAGGTGAACTCAGCTGGAGGCAGCTGTGGGCGGCGGCTATGTGCGCGGAGTGATGGCCTCCTCTATGCGTGCGGCGATGGCTGGCACGTCGTCGAGCTCACCTGTTGCGATCAACATGATGAAGTCGTAGGCCTCGGCATTGGTCATGGTCAGGCGTCGCCCGTTGATGCCCAGGAATGCAATCAGTCCCGCGAGGGCCAGGCGCTTGTTGCCATCGATCAGGGCGTGGTTGCACGCGATCGAGTGGGTGAGCGCAGCCGCTTTCTGCTCCAGCGAGGCGTAGGCGTCCTTGCCGAATGCGCTCGCCCGCGGCCGGGCCACGGACGCCTCCAAGAGTCCGACGTCACGAAATTCTGGTCGAGCCCCCAGGGTCCGGTCGGCCACGTGAAGAAGCTCAACCACGCTCAGGTAGATCACTGACCGAGGCGCTCGAGCGCCTCGGCGTATCGCGGCAGTTCGTCATCGAGTACCTGGTCGAGCAATTCTGCTCGGCTGTGGTTCTCGACGTACTCGCGGACGGCTTGGCGAGCGACGTCCTGCATCGAGCGAGCCTCCAATTCGGCCCGCCGCCGCAGGGCGTCGGACTCCTGCTCGGTCAACCTCAGGGTCATCGCCACGAGTCCATGGTATCGGCCAAGATACCGCTTTAGGCAGCCGTCAGGAGTCGCGATCACCTCAGTACGTCGAGCTTGTCCGCGTCGAGCTCAACTCAAGTCAAACCAGGCCCCGTCGACTGCGCCCGCCGCAGCAACGCACGGGGTGACACTCGGGGCGCTCTGCGCCCCACGTTGGCAGTCCACGTCAGGCTCAACGGCTTGGCCTTAGATGAGAGCCGACGAGGGGAATTGAACCCCTAACCGCCCGATTACAAGTCGGGTGCGCTGCCAGTTGCGCCACGCCGGCGTGCTCCGATCGTAAGCGCTCAGCGGCGCGCCTACGCGAACAGCCAGTCTGCCACCAGTGCCACCAATGCCACCAATGCCAGCATGAGGACCGCCAAAGTCGCTAGCGGCACCGCGCTGGCCGGCGTCGGCACTGCGCTGACCGGTATCGCGCCCGCGCAACTCCTGGGCGCGCCTGGCTCCGGCTGTGCCGTCAGCTGTGGCGCCGCCTGCGGTGCTCGCTCGGGTCGGCGGTCTTGATGCATGAGCCTCGAGGCGGGGGGGCCGGTTCGTGGCGGATGACCTACCTCGATCACCTCTCCGATCTGCCACACCAGCTGAGGAGGAAGAAAGGGAGGCAGGCTGCGCATCCACTGCCCGAGCACACCGTGCTCGATCAACGTGACATCCCGCAGCGTGACCGGCATCGGCAGGGCGACGGAGCCGGAGAAGCAGATGACCGGGTACGCGACCACCGTGCCCAGGTGGGGCATGCCAGCGCGGACGGTGGCGGCGACAGTGCGGGCGTAGCGGATCACCGCATCCAGCTCGTTGACGCGCCGCCGCCCGCCTACCCGCAGCTCGTCGCCGACGATGACGGCCTGGCCGCGGTATGCCTTGGCATCGATGGCGACGATGCCGCCCGGCCCGACGGCGATGTGGTCGATGTTGGCCACTGACCCCGGCAGCCGGCGGTCATGAAAGACCCGCCAGCCGGCGGCGCCGAGCTCGTCGAGGACCGCACCGACGACGCGCTCGCCCTCCAGCCCGCGGGACTCGCGCTCGGCCTGAAGGTGGCAGGCCTTCGCCTTCTGTTCGTGTTCGCGGACCTGCAGCATCAGGTCGCGAGCAGCCTGCTCATGCTCCTCGGCGCGGGCGAGGTTGCGCTCGCGCAACTGCTCCAGCGACCCGCCCGCGCTCACCGAGGTTGTCTCGACCGCCGGGCGACGCGACAGCAGTGACGTTCGGGTGACGCCCGGCACGTCACGTATGCACGTCGAGCCGGAGCCCGAGCGACGAGCCTCCTACGCTCGTGCCATGCGCGTGCTGGTCACCGGCGGAGCCGGGTTCATCGGCTCGGCGGTCGTCGATGCCCTCCTGGCCCAGGGCGACGAGGTCCGCGTCCTCGACGCGCTGCTCCCCTCCGTGCATCAGGTGCGGCCAGAGGTCGATCCGCGGGTCGACCTGCACGTCGCCGACGTCCGCGACTCGCAGGCCGTCGCTCGCGCGCTCGACGGGGTCAATGCAGTGAGCCACCAGGCAGCGAAGGTGGGGCTCGGCGTCGACCTCGACGACCTGCCCGACTACGCCGGCTCCAACGACCTCGGCACCGCGGTCGTGCTGGCCGAGATGGCCCGCGCGGGCATCCCTCGGCTGGTCCTGGCCAGCAGCATGGTCGTCTACGGGGAAGGTGCCTACGCGTGCCAGGACCACGGCGCGGTCAGCCCCGGCCCGCGCCGCAGTGACGACCTCGACGCCGGCCGGTTCGAGCCGCCCTGCCCGGTCTGCCGCCGGCCGCTCGAGCCCGGCTTCGTCACCGAGGACGCGCGCATCGACCCGCGCAACGGCTACGCGGCGACCAAGGCAGCGCAGGAGTACCTGGCCGCGACCTGGGCCCGGGCGAGCGGCGGACGAGCGATCGCCCTGCGCTACCACAACGTCTACGGGCCGCGGATGCCGCGCGACACCCCCTACGCCGGGGTCGCGGCGGTCTTTCGCTCCGCGCTCGAGCGCGGCGAGGCACCGCAGGTGTACGAGGACGGCGGGCAGCGGCGCGACTTCGTGCACGTCAACGACGTCGCGGCGGCCAACCTCGCCGCCCTGCGATCGATCAGCAATGCGGAGAACACCGACGGCACTCTCAACCCCTACAACGTGGGCACCGGCGAGCCGCACACCATCGGCGAGATGGCCTCAGCACTCGCGGAGGCGTTCGGCGGACCGGCACCGCAGGTCAACGGGCGCTACCGGCTGGGCGACGTGCGGCACGTGACCGCATCGCCTGACCGGTTGAAGGCCGAGCTGGGCTGGTGCCCGCAGGTCAGCTTTGCGGCTGGGATGCGGGGGTTCGCGGTCGATCCGCTGCGTCCCCTCGCTCCCGGGCCGGATGCCGGCTGATGCGTACCAGCCGGGCGGCGTAGAGCAGCGCGGACCCACCGAACAGCACGGCGACGACGAGCAGGTAGCGGCCGAGGTAGGGCGAGGTGCCGAGCCCGGTCGCGCTGCGGTACTGCGCCTCAGGGTGGCCGGTGATCAGCGGCCACCACAGCAGCAGGAGCAGCCCGGCCAGCATCACCGGCACCCGCAGGTAGTTGATGGCGCGGACGGGCAGCGTCTTGACCAGGCCGCGGTCGACCAACGCGTACAGCGGATACAGGATCAGGTCGTGGGCGATGACCGCGCCGGCGAACCAGACGAACAGCCGGATCACCTGCGGGGAGTCGAACCACTTCAGCACCGCATAGCCGGCGACGGCGAAGCACGCGATCAGGGCGAGCAGGTGCAGCGGGGCGGCGCCGTAGCGCTCGCGGAAGCGGCTCATGCCGCCCTCGCGAACGACAGCTGCCGCACCCACTTCGTGCAGTGCACCCCAGGCGCGCCGGGGATGATGAGACGGGCGGGGTAGCCGTGGTCGATGCTGAGGTCGGCACCGTTGACCTTCAGCGCCAGCAGCGTGGAGTGGTCGGCGACCTGCCCCTTGGACAGCGTGACGGACCCGAAGCCGCCGCGCTGAATCGACTGCACGTGCACCTGCTGGCCGCCGGCGCCCACCAGGGCGGCGAGGTCACGCAGCCGCACCCCGGTCCACGTCTGCACCGACGACCACCCCTCGACGCAAGCGATTGGCAGATGGTGGCTCTGCTGCGCCATGGCCAGCAACTCGGCGCGAGTGAAGGTCTTGGTGCCACCGGGCCCAGTTACTTCGAGGCGCCAGGCGGTGTCGGTCGCGGCCGGCATCACCCCGGCTGTGGCCGCGGTCTTGTTGGTCTGAAAGTCGGTGGGTCCACTGCCGTAGGAGCGGCCGCGGGGCGAGAGCAGCGCCGTTCGGCGAAGCGGGCCACCGAGGGTCTGCCCGATCGACAGGCCACCGACCAGTGCCGCGGCTCCGGCTACCACGCCTGCCAGGCCGCGGCGTGACATCGTGGCCGGCGCCGGGCTGCGGGGAACCAGCTCGTCGTCGATGCCCAGGCCGGTGAGCTCGGGTTCGGTTGCCTCGAGGGGCACGTGCAGCTCGTCGCGCAGCCGGCGGGTCCGCAGCGCCCGGCGCATCGTCGGCAGCTTGATCCCGACGTGCACCACGAAGCCGGCGATGAACACCCACGCCCCGTAAAGGTGCGCGGTGTAGAAGCTGAAGCCGAAGACGTAGTCGCTCTGGATGTTGAGGACGCCGGTGATGATCTCGAACAGGATCCCGCCGACCAGGGCGAGCAGCGAGATGCGCTCCACCGCCTGAGCGACGGAGGTCACCGGCGGGAACACGAACAGCCGGGGAATGACCGACCACAGCTTGGCCAGCACCACCGGGATGAGCACCAGGGCCAGGGTGACGTGGATGCCCTGGGTCAGCCGGTAGATCCACGACGGGCTGGTCGGCCAGGCAAACAGGTAGAACCGCAGCAGCCCAGCACCCGGGGTGGTGTCATTGCCGGCGAGACGGGGTTCGTAGGCCGCGTACGACAGCAGCCCGGTCACGATGACGACCGGCAGGCCGATCAGCAGCACCCGGGCGAACGTCGCAGTAAGCCACGGGCCCCGCAGCGGGCTGCGGAAGCGAGGGAGCGGGGGCTGGCGCATCACGCACATCCTCTGTGAACCACGATCAGGCGAACCACGATCAGGCGAACCACGGTGGGGCGGGGGCCACCCCACGCGTGGACGGGGGCGGCCCACCCCAGCGGTGGCCGCCCCCGACCCGCCTGGCCGGCCGGTCAGCGGCCGGTCAGGCGGGGTCTTGCCCAGCGGTCGGTCAGCCGGCGGTGATGTGCGCGATGCCGATGAGCATGCGCGGCTGGAACGCGGTCACGCTGAACGTCTTGTTCAGCGCCGCAGCAGCCTCAGCGGTCAGCTCGACCTTGGTGCCGTCCAGCTTCGCGTGGCCGGCTGCGTCCTTGGTGATCTTCAGGCCGGAGCCGTCGAGGAAGAACAGCGGAATCTTGCCGCTGGAGCCCTTGACGGACGCCATCAGCATCGAGGTGCCCGGGTTGACGTCGAAGTTCTCGACGGTCAGGGTCTTGCCGCCGGCGGCGAACATCAGGCCGCTGCCGTCGTGGTGAATGATGCCCTGGACGTAGGGGTCGACCTCGCCCTTCGCGAAGACCTTGACGTTGCCGCCGGTGATCGGGAAGTCGAAGGTGGCGGGCTTGTAGGTGGTCGTCGCCTTGGCCTTGCCAGTCGGGCTGACCATGACCTTCAGCGAGGTGAGGGCGGCCAGCGTCTTGGCGTCGACCTGGACAGCGGTGTCAACGCCCTTCAGCGAGGCGATCTCGGCGGCCGGGGTGGGCGAAGCTGAAGCTGAAGCTGAAGCTGAGGACGGGGCGGCGGCGGCCGAGCTGCTCGGGGACGAGCTGCTGCTGGTGCCGGTGCTGCTGCTGCCACAGGCGGCTGCGCCGAGCGCGATGGTGCCGGCGAGTGCAACTCCGGCGAGGGTTCGGGTGGAACGCATGGCATGTCCTCTTTCAACGAAAGGTGTTGGTCCTCTTGTCTTCGTGTCGGCCATGCAGGCGGTTCACCAATGCGTCAGTGACTTGGATCTCGTAGATCGTTATGCCGTCGTGATCGTGCGCCGGCGCCGCCGCAGTACGTTCACCGCCAGCACGAGCACGCTCGCCAGCCCGTACGAGAGCTGGCCCGCTGCCACGGTGTCGCGGTGCAGCAGCGCGGCGACGTACAGCGGATAGGCGGCGACGCACACCGCGATCCACTCCAGCCTGGCGGTCAGGACCGCCAGCGCGACGAGCAGCACGGCGTACCAGGGCTGCACGGGGTCGACGACGAGGAAGGTGCCGCCCAGCATCGCCAGGGCGGCCTCAGCCGGCCGCATGCCGCTACGAGCGACAAGAGCGGCCAGCGCGCCCAGCAGCAGCACGGCGACAGCCTTGGCAGCGCCGCCGGTGATCCCGACCAACCCGAGCAGCAGGAACCTGCCGCCCTTCGCGTACTGCTCCTCGGTCAGGTACCCGGGCAGGTACCCCAGCACATCGAGGCCTGCTGTCAGCACGTGCGGCACGTACACCACCGCCACCACGGCGGCGAACGAGGCGAGGGTGCGGACCGGCGAGCGGCGTGCGAGCGCGGGCAGCAGCAGCGCCGGGTAGACCTTCACCGCAGTCGCGAGCCCCAGCAGCACGCCGACGGCCACCGGGAGCCGGCTGCGAGCCTGCCGCCCCTGGAGGTGCTCGGCGGTGAGGACCGCTGCCAGCCCGAGCACGGCCGCAAGGACGTCGACATGGGCGTCGGAGGCGGTGTCGAGCCCGGCCAGGGGCGACCAGCCGTAGGCCGCGGCGAGCAGCGGGCTGCGGCCCCGCCGGATCAGCTCGCGGCTGAGCAGGAGCAGCAGCCCCAGCGAGACGAGGGACGCGTACAGCTGCTGATGATGGTCGCGCGCCGGCCCCGGCAGCAGGTGAACGGCGGTGAACCATGCCTCCGCCACTGGCGGGTAGATGGTGTGGGCGAGCGGTCGGTTGATGCGCGTGCAGGGACGTTCCTGCTTACGCAGCCGCTCGCACGTGGCGGTGTCGGGCCAGAGCCACGCGTCGCGCAGGGGAAAGAGCTCGGGAGCGGTCGGGGCGTAGCGGTAGGGGTCGATGCCGGCCGCCTGGACGCGTCCGTCCCAGCCGTAGCGGTACAGGTCGTCGGAGATCTGGCTCCCCCGGGTGAGGGCGGCACCCTGCAGCACCACGGCGACCGCGACGACGAGGACGATGCCGGCTCGTCGGACCCGTACTTGGCGGTCGGCCCGCTGCAGCAGGAGCACAGCCGGGACGACAAGCCCCCACCACGCGAGGATCCCGACGAGCAGGCGGTCGCCTCCCGGGCCGACACCTCCAAGCCTGACCAACCACACCTCGAGCGCGACGATCAACACGCCGACCACGCCGGCCAACCCGAGTGCGAGCCGCGCCGCCACTAGCCTCGATGGATGCGAGACGAGGCCGGACGCGGCCGGCGGGGCAGGTCGAGCCGTACCGCCACTGCCGGGGTAGTGGCGGCGGTACTGGCTGCCGGCTGCTCGTCCGGTAGCGGCTCCGGCGGCTCGTCGCAGGGCAGGACTGCTCCGCCGACGGCGGTGCTGAGCCCGGCTGCGGAGCCCGAGACCGCCGCTGCCCCGAGCTCGCGTCCGGCCGGCACCGTCATCTCCGTCGGCGACACCCCGGAAGGCGTCGTCGTCGACGACGTCACCCACCTCGCCGTCGTCGCCCTGCGCCGGCCGGACGAGCTCGCCTTCGTCGACCTGCGCACCCGTGCCATCCGCCGTGTCACCGTCCCTGGCCGGGCTCGCCACCTGCGACTGGCCAAGCCTGGTGGGCCCGTCCTGCTGCCCGGTGAGGACAGCGACGTGCTGGCCGAGATCGGCCTGCCCCAGGGGACCGTGCTCTCGTCCGTGCACACCCGGCGGCAACCGCACGACGCTGTCGCCGCCGGCAACCGGATCTGGGTCACCGACGAGCTGGCTGCCTCCGTCTCCGCCATCGGCCCCGGCGGCAGGACATTGCCCGGCCCGGTCCAGCCTGGTGGGCTCGCCGCCGCCGGCGGCCGGGTCGCCGCCGCAGACGTCCGGGGCAACAAGCTCTACGTCTACGACGCCACGAGCCTCACGCAGGTCGCCGTCCTGCCCGCCGGGGAGGGGCCGACCCACGTCGTCGAGGCTGGCGGCAGCAAGGTGCTCGTGGCCGACTCCCGCGGCGACGCCGTCCTGCTCTACGACCTCGCCGGTGCCCCGCGGCTGCTCGACCGTCTGCCGCTCGCGGGCGGTCCGTATGGGCTCGGGGCCGACCCGCGGCGAGGCCGGGTCGAGGTCGCGCTGTCGGGCCGCAACTTGCTGGTCGGCGTCGACATCGTCGGCGAGAAGCTGCGGCTCGACCCGGCGCAGGCGCAGCCGACGGTGCAGCAGCCGAACTCGGTGGCCGTCGACGAAGCCACCGGTCACGTTGTGGTGGCCGGTGCCACGCCCAAGGGTGAGCTGCAGCTCCTCGAGCGCGGCTGAGCAGCAATGAGGGGACGGGCTTCGAGAGCCGCGAACCAGCGCCCGGCCTCCGACCACCGCTCCACGACCGACAGCCCCGCCTGCACCGCGACCTCGTCGATGGCCTCGACTCCGACCAGGGCCCAGGGGAACCACACGCTGGCCGCGCCGTCGGCGTGCTCCAACCGCACGGTGAGCAGATGCGCGCCGGAGCCCGGCGGGTCGAGTTCGACGAGCACCTGCCCGTGGCTGGTCAACAGGGTGCGCAGCCGAGCGAGCAGGGTCACCGGTTCCCCGCCGATGCCGAGATTGCCGTCGGCGAGCAACGCCGTCGACCATGGCCCTACCTGCGGAAGCGGGTCGAAGATGCTGCCGTGCAGGGCGTTGGCGCCGGCCGCGCGGGCGAGCGCGACGGCGCGCAGGGAGATGTCGATGCCCAAGGAGCGCACCCCCCGGCGGGTGAGCGCCGCCGCGAGCCGGCCAGGTCCGCATCCGACATCGAGCGTCCCGCCCGTGCAGCGGGTGAGCAGCGAGCTGTCCCCCGGCACGTGCTCGGCGAGGTAGGTCTCGGCCGGCAGCGGGTGCGCGTGGCCCTGGTGGGTGCGCAGCAGCACGGGGGTGCCGTCGAGGCTCGCCTCGTAGACGTCGACGGGGCGCAGCCGCCCGATCCCGTGCGGTGCCGCCGGTGCCTGCGGTGCCTGCTCGTCCGGCACCGCTCCGGCGCTCACGAGCAGACTGCTGCCGGGTCGAACCGGCGGACGGCCGTCGCGAAGCGGGTGCGGGGAGCGGCTGCGGCGACCAGCGCAGCGTCTGCCGGCAGGTCGACGTCGCGCAACTCCGGCAGGTCGACGACCCGGTAGCCGCGCTCCATGAGGCGTGCCCGGGTCGCGACGGCCGTCTGCGACGACGACATGGGGACGCCGTCCAGCAGCCGCGGCTGGGTGCGGCTGAGTCCGAGCGCCCACCAGCCGCCGTCCGGCGCCGCGCCGAGTGCGGCCACCGGAGCATTCCCTCGGTCGCCGTCGCATCCGGTGCCGCCGGTCAGTGCCGTACAGCACTCCGCCAGCAGCGCCGGGGTCACCTGCGGCGTGTCCATCCCGACAAGCAGGGCGGGCGCGTTGCCGGCCGCGTCCTCGAAGGCTGCCGACAGGCGCTCGGCCAGCCCGTCGCCCCGCTGCGCGACGACGGCCCATCCAGCGCCGCTGGTCGCCGCGAGGCAGGCCGGCCGGTTGCCGGCGAGCACCAGGACCGGATCGACGCCCGATACGGACGCGACGGCGGCCACGGTGTCGACGAGCGCCGCCGCCGCCAGGTCGGCCGCCTGACCCGGTGTGTAGAACGGCGTGAGGCGGGTCTTCACAAGGCCTGGTATCGGCTCTTTGGCGATGATGAGCACTCTCACGCCGAAAGCACCGCCGACATGTCTCGCACGGTGCGCAGCGTGCCTCGTACGGTGCCCGTCACCTTGGAGCGACCCGCGCGCGGTGCGTAGGTGACATCGACCTCGGCGATGCGCCACCCGGCGTCGGCTGCCCGCACCACCATCTCCAGCGGGTAGCCGAAGCGGCGGTCGAGCAGGCCGAGCGCGAGCAGCCGCTCGCGAGGAGCGGCGCGCATGGGTCCGAGGTCGTGCAGCTGCAGGGCCGAGCGCCTGCGCAGCCGCCGCGCCAGCTCGGCGTTGGCGACTCGGGCGTGCATCGGCCACGCGCGGGGGGTGGTGGGGCGCCGCCGGCCCAGCGCGAGCTCGGCGGCCCCCGACAGGACCGGACCTGCCACCCGGGGCAGCTGCTGCGGGTCGAGGGAGGCGTCGGCGTCGCAGAAGCAGACGACGTCGGCCGTGGCGGCGAGCAGCCCGGCGTGCGCGGCCGCCCCGAAGCCGCGCTGAGGCACGTCGACGACGAGGGCACCCGCCGCTCGGGCGATGGCGCCGCTGCCGTCGGTCGAGCCGTTGTCGGCAACGATCGCGCGGTAGCCCTCGGGCAGCCGCTCCAGCACCCAGGGCAGGGCTCTCGCCTCGTCCAGGCAGGGGAAGACCACGTCGACGGTCGCTGGCGGCACGATGTGACCCTCTTCTTGGACGAGCTTGCTGGCGGATGTGTCGGTACGGACGAATCGGCAGGCTGCCGCTTCCCGGCAGCCGCCAGGGTCAGGCGCTGCTGGTCAACATCACGTCGGAGGGCTGGGCGGGTGCTGCCCGGCCCTTCTCGTACGAGACGGCGAAGCCGGTGCCCTCGGGCAGGTTCCCGAGTCCCGGCTGGGCGATGACGACAGGGCTGTGGCCCGACACGTCGAACGTCGCAAGCGCCTTGCGGCCACCGCCGGTCGCGGTTCCCCACAGCACGTACGTGGTGCTGTGCGCGTCGTTGTGCGGAAGGCCCGCGACGACGAGGAACAGCCCCTTGTTGGACACGACAGCCCGTCCGGTTGCCCCGCCGCCGCCGGTGAGGGCGACGCTGCGGGTGCCCGGAGCTGCCATGGCCTGCGCCAGTGCGGTCTGGGTCGAGTCGCTGCCCGAGCGAGTGAGGGACAATGTTGCCGGCACGGCCACTCCCGCGCCGAGGATGCCGGCGAGTACAGCGGTGAGTGCCAGCACGCGAGGGCGGCGCCAGAGCGGCTTCGAGTGTCCTGACGTCGACTGTCCCGACGTCGACTGTCCCGACGTTGACTGTCCCGGAACCGGCGCTGCGTCCTTGGCCCGCGCAGTTCTGGCCGGCGGCGGTTCGGACTGCCAGGAGTGAAGCGTCCGGGACGACGGTGACGACAGCAGCGGGGTCACGCCTGCTTCTGAGGCACCGGCGGCCTCACGCGGCTCGGGCGGGCCTGTCGGCGCTGGCCGTGGCTCAGCTCCGGCGGCGGCAAGGAGCCGGGCCCGCAGGCCGGGCGGAGGCGCGACGGGGTCGAGCGTGCTCGCCAGGGCGGCGCCGAGTGCCGCAGCGTCGACGACGATGCGAGCGCACCGCGGGCAGCTGATCAAGTGCGCTGCCAGCCGCTGCTCGTCGCCGGGCTCCAGCGCATGCAGCGCCTGGCCGACGGCCAACCCCTCGAACTCCTCGTGCCCCTCAAGCGGTGCGTCCTCGGCGGGAGGGTTGTCGTGCGTGCTCATGACATCTCCCCCCACGCCTCGTGCCAGCCACCGAGCTCGGCACGCAGCCGGCGGACTCCCGCCAACATGCGTGTCTTCACGGTGCCCAGCGGGACTTTCGTGATCGCTGCGATCTCACGCTGCGTATACCCCTGGAAGTACGCCAGCACCAGCGCCTCGCGTTGCGCCTGCGGCAGCGCGGTAAGCGCCTCGCGCACCACGTCGCTCTGCGCCTCGGTCTCGGCCTGGTCGGGCACCTCGCGCTCGGTGGACGGCACATCGTCGAGGGCCTCGGCCGAGATGCGCCCTCGCCGTTGGTTGGCCTCGCGGCGCAGGACGTCGACGGACCGCCGGTGGGTGAGTGTCAGCAGGTAGGTGAGCATGCTTCCGCGGGTCACGTCGAACCGATCGGGAGCCCGCCACAGGGCCATGAAGGCTTCCTGGACGGCGTCCTCGGCCAGCGCGGCGTCGCCGAGAACGCGGTACGCCAACGCGTAGCAGCGGCTGCCGTAGGTGTCGTAGACGGCGCCGAGAGCTTGCGGGCCGCCCTCGAGCAGCTGCTGTGCGAGGCCCGCCGACACCTCGAGCTCGGCGGCCCTGCGGGCGTCGGCCGAGGCGCCGAGGGGTTCCTGCGCGCTCACTGCACCAGTCAACCCAACGGCCATGCTGAGTATTCGCAGCAGGCGCCCTTTCGGTTCATGTCGTGCCGGTCACACCAAGCCCCCTTCGTAACGCTGCGTAGCAGTCGGAGCCGCAGCTGCCGTTGCAGCTGGCTCTGCAGCAGATGCTCCGGTCGCGCAGGCCGTAGGGGCTGGAGTGCGCCGGGGCGTGCGAGAGTCGGGACATGCGAGAGTTTGCGGCCGAGCGCACCTATGACGTCTCCGTCCGGCGCCTGGTGCTGCTGTGGCGCGACCCCGAGTTCCTCGCCGCCGTCGGCGCCCGCTACGGCGGCACGACGGAGCCGGAGATCGCCGAGCAGGGCGACCGCGTCGTGGTGCGCCGCCGGCGCGAGCTGCCTCTGGAGCACCTGCCCGGCTTCGTCCGGCGGGTGATGAGCGGCAGCACCATCATCCAGGCGGACTCCTGGCCGCTCGACCCGGTCGGCGAGAGCGTGGAAGGCGAGTGGAGCGTCGAGGGGCACGGCATCCCGGCGAAGATGGCAGGCACCCAACGGGTCGTCGCATCAGGTGAGGGCTGTCGGTGCCTGGTCAGCGGGAGGGTGTCGGCCTCGGTACCCCTGGTTGGGGGTCGCGCCGAGGAGCTGGTCTGCCGCGAGGTCACCAAGCTGATCGGCAAGGAGCAGGACCTAGCGGCGCAGTGGCTGGCCGACCGCCGGGAGCCTGGCTGAGCCGACAGCGTGGCCATCACCGGCGCGGAAGGTTCCGCAAGCCGGTACCCGGACGCCAGAGCCGGATGAGCAGGTGGTCCGGAGGCGAACCGACGGTTGTCAGCACGACCTCGGTGAGCTCGATGCGAAAGCGGTGGGCCTCGTCGACCCTCCCCGGGTCGGAGAGTTCGACCGCCAGCCCGGTGATCTTGCCGTCGCCCAGCCACGAGCCCGGGTCGGACTCGGGAGTGTCGTCGGTGGGGCAATGCAGCGCCAGACGTGGGTCGCGGCGCAGGTCGAGCGCCTTGCGCGAGCCCGGCATCATCCCGACGCACATCTCACCCGCTGCGTCGTCGAACTCCACCTCGGTGCCGCTGATGCGGGGCGAGCCGTCGCGCCGCAGGGTTGCCAGCGTGGCGTGCTTACGGACGGCGAACGTGCGCCGCACGTGCTGGGCGAACTCCGGCTCGGCCGCAACCACTGTGTTCCATGAGGCCATACGCCACTGTGGCGCTGACCACCGACAGAAATCAGGCGGAGCAAGGCTCAGGGCGCGCGACGCCGCCGGGCGATGTCGGCGAGGGCCACCCCGGCCGCGACGCCCGCGTTGAGCGACTCGCTCTCGTCGATCATCGGGATGGCGACGGTGACGTCGCACAGCTCGCCGACGAGGCGGGACAGCCCCCGCCCCTCCGACCCGACGACGAGCACCAGGGGTCCCGTGGCCAGGTCGAACGCGTCGAGCGTGGTGTCGGCCTCGGCCGCGAGGCCCGCGACCATCAGCCCGGCCGAGGCGTAGGACCTCAGCGCGCGCACCAGGTTCGTCGCCCGGGCCACCGGCAGGCGGGCCAGCGCACCGGCGGACGACTTCCACGCCCCGGCGGTGACTCCGGCGGCGCGGCGCTCGGGCACCAGCACCCCGTGCGCGCCGAACGCGGCGGCCGAACGCACGACGGAGCCGAGGTTGCGCGGGTCGGTCACGCCGTCGAGCGCCACGATCAGCGGCTCGCTGCCCTGCTCGGCAGCTGACGACCGGGCCGCCTCCAGCAGGTCGTCGGGGTGCAGGTACTCGTAGGCGGGCAGGACCAGCCCCATTCCCTGGTGCGGGGCGGGGCCGGCCAGCCGGTCGAGCTCACCGCGGGCGACGTCGACGACGGGCACACCCGTCGATGCCGCGAGCGAGCGTGCCTCGTCGACCCGCGGGTCGTGCTCGAGCCCCGCTGCCAGCAGCAGGCGGGTGGCAGGCACCTCCGCTCGGAGTGCCTCGACGACGGGGTTGCGGCCGACGACGATCTCGTCCGGAGCGTGGTAGCGGCTGCGGGGGGGACCGGCACGGTCTGCAGAGGCGTCGCGGCTGCCTGCAGCCGGGCCGCGGCCGGGCTGCCGCGTCGCCGCGTTGGCTCGGCGCTGCGCGGGGTGGCCCTTGCGCGCCGAGCCAGGCGGGGTCGGCCCCCTGCCCGCGAGCCGGTCCTTCCCCTTGCCGCCACTGCCCTTTCCCCCTCCGCCAGCCTTGCCGCCTCCTACCCCGCGCGCCATCAGCGAGCCGCCAGGTGCCAGCGCTGGCCGCCGGCGGTGTCCTCGACGACGACGCCCGCTGCGCCGAGGCGGTCGCGGATGGCGTCGGAGGCGGCGTAGTCCTTGCGGGTACGAGCGTCGGCGCGGGCCTGCAGCGCCACGTCGACCGCGGCGTCGAGCACCGGTCCGAGCGCCGTGTCGGCCACGGGCCACTGACTGACCGGGTCAAGCCCGAGCACCGCGAGCATCCTGCGCACCACACCGACCCATCCGCGCCGCTCGCCGGCATCAGCCCGGTTGCCCGAGCTCACGGCTCCGAAGACGACCGCGAGGGCCCGCGAGACGGCGAGGTCGTCGTCCATCGCCGCCGTGAACGCCTCCCATACGCCGCCCGGCTCGTCGACGCCCGGCTCGCCCGGCGCCGAGCGGACAAAGGTCTCGAGCCGCTCGTACGACGCAGCGGCCTCGGCCAGCGTGCCGGGCCCGTACTCCAGCCCCGAGCGGTAGTGCGCGGCGAGCAGCGCGTAGCGCAGCACCTGCGGCCGGGCCTCCGCGAGCGCGTCACTGACCAGGAAGAAGTTGCCCACCGACTTGGACATCTTCTCGCCGCCGGTCGTCAGCAGGCCGGCGTGCACCCACCAGCGAGCCATCTCCGCCGCCTCACCGCACGCGCCATCCGCGGTAGCCGCGCACACGGTCTGCGCGCGCTCGTTCTCGTGATGCGGGAAGACGAGGTCGATGCCCGCACCGTGGATGTCGAACTGCTCGCCCAGGTACTTGCCGGCCATGGCTGAGCACTCGAGATGCCAGCCGGGTCGGCCCGACCCCCACGGCGTCTCCCAGGTCGGCTCGCCGGGGCGGGCCGCTTTCCACAGCGCGAAGTCGCGGGGGTCACGCTTGCCCGGCTCGCCCTCGGGCGAGGGCTGCACCGCGCCCGGGCGCTGGCCTGACAGCGTCCCGTATGACGGCAGCGCTGCGACGGAGAACCAGACGCTGCCATCGCCGGGGTACGCCGCCCCTGCGTCGAGCAGCCGATGGATCAACCGCACCATCTCCGGAATGTGTCCGGTGGCCCGCGGCTCGACAGTGGGCGGCAGGACCCCGACAGCGTCGTACGCCGCGTTGAACTCGCGGGTGTAGCGCTCGGCCAGGGCCCAGGGCGTGCAACCCTGGGCGGCGGCATTCACGATGATCTTGTCGTCGACGTCGGTGACGTTGCGGACAAGCGTGACCTCGAGCCCGGACTCGGCGAGCCAGCGCCGCAGCACGTCAAAGGCGACGGCGACCCGCAGGTGACCGACGTGCGGTGAGGACTGGACGGTGGGCCCGCAGACGTACAGCCCGACGGCGCCCTGGTGCAGCGGCTCGAACGCCCGCACGGACCGCGTGCGGGTGTCGTAGAGCTGCAGGGGCACCCGCTCACCCTACGGAGCGGGTGGTGCTGCGGAGATCGCCCGCGCCGATGCCCAAGGGCACCCGCGGCGATGGCTAGCGCCGACGGCGGGCGGTGGTCCGCCGGGCGGCGACCCCGGCCACCAGCAGGGCCAGGAAGGCGGCGATGAGCCCCCACGCGGCAGCAGCAGCGCCGGTGTCGGTGGTCAGCACGGTGCTGAGCACGCCGAGGGTCGCGACGGCGAGCAGCACGACGGCGACCACGACGAGAGCGCTGCTGACTTGCAGCCCACGCCCTCGGCGCAGCATCGTGCGCAGGTAGGGCCGCACCGTCGGCGGCACGTCGCCCCAAGTCCGCCAGGCGAGCACTCCGGCGAGCACCAGCAGCGGCAGTACCGCGAGCCGGCCGGTCAACGAGGGGCGCGAGGTCCCGCTGCCCGTGGTCGTGGCCAGCACGACGAGGACCGCGACGGTCAGCAGCATCAGCCGCTGGGTCAAGGTCAGCAGCAGGCGCCAGACGCCGGCCTCGACCCCCACCCGGGAGGCGTCCAGCCGGGGGTTGGCGGCCACAGCCGCGGAGAAGCCGGACAGCGCCTGCTCGGCGTCACCGGAGGTCAGGTCGAGCACGGCCAGGTTGTGCCGGGCCGTCGTCGAGGCCGGGTCGAGCGCGAGTGCCTGGCGGTAGGCCGCACGTGACTGGCGCAGCCAGCCGAGCGTGCGCGCGATGTCCGCCACCGCGAGGTGGGTGACCGGGTCGAGGGGGGCCAGCGCGACGGCTTCGAGCGCATGGTGGTACGCCTCGCGTCCGGCCTGAGGGCGCCTCGGACCTCGGAGTGCAGACGTGGAGTAGGCCAGCCGCACCCGCGGCCAGGCCTGCTGCGGTGCCAGCTCGACGGCGCGCCAGGCGGCTCTTACCGACTCCTCGGGCTGCCCCAGCCGCAGCAGCACCAGGCTGGCGAGCCGGTGCGGCCACTCGTCCTGCGGGCGCAGCGCGACCGCCTGGGCGACCGCCGTCATGGCTTGCTGGGTCGCCTCTCCGGCCCGGCCGCCCGACTCCTCGTCGACCTGCAGGAGCGCGAGTGCTCGAAGGCACCACGCCTCGCTCGCGCCAGGATCGTCACGCAGCACCGAGTCCAGGGCGCGCAGCGCCTCCTGCGGCTGCGAGCGCTCCAGTGCGGCGCGGGCGCGTTCGAGCGCGAGCGCAGCCGGGTCGGCGGAACCTCCGACCTGGTACGCGGACGGACCCGAGGGAGGGGGTGCTGTCACCTCAGACCAGCTTGCGCTGCTTGAGGTAGACGAGCAGGTCGTCGTACACGCCGCTCTCGTTGGCGAACAGCACCACGTTGCGGGCCAGCTCGAGCCAGGCGCCCGTCGACGGGCGGATCTCGCGGACCGACTGCTCCAGGTCGCCCTGCCGGATGCTGCGCACCGTGCCGGTGCGGATGCTGTCGGCCATCGCCCGCTCGGCGGCTGACTCGCAGACGTGAGCGAGGTCGGCGCCTGACCAGCCGTCGGTGCGGGCGGCGAGCCGGCCGACGTCGACGTTCTCGATCGGCCGGTCACGCAGGTGCAGCCGCAGCACGGCCTCGCGGGCAGGGGCGTCGGGTGGCAGGACGAGCAGCATCCGGTCGAGACGCCCCGGCCGTTTGAGCGCGCTGTCGACATCCCACGGCGCGTTGGTCGCGGCCAGCACGAACACGCCCTCGTTGACGTCCTCGGCGCCGTCGAGCTCGGCCAGCAGCGACTGGACGACGGTGCGCAGCCCCGAGCCCCGGGTGTCGCTGCGCTTGAAGCCGATGGCGTCGACCTCGTCGAGGAACAGCACGCAGGGGGCGTTCTGCCGCGCAGTCTCGAACACGGCATGCAGCTTGCGCTCGCTCATCCCGAGGTAGGGGTCGAGGACGTCGGTGAGCGCGACGGGGTAGAAACGCGCGCCCAGCTCCCCTGCGACAGCCCGGGCGATGAAGGTCTTGCCGCACCCGGGCGGCCCGTAGAGCATCAGACCGCCGCGCAGCGACTTGCCGTAGAGCCGCCGCAGGTCGGGGTTGCGCATGGGCATGAGGAACGAGATGTTCAGCCGCTCCTTGACCAGTTCCATGCCGGCGACGTCGGCAAGAGTGATTCCGGCCTGCTCGACGTCGCCCACGGCGTCGGCCGTCGGGTCGCCGACGGGATCGTCGCCGTCGGGAGCGCCGGTTGCCCGCTGCGGCTGGACGAAGCGGGGCGGGACGACGTCGCGCACCTCACTCTCGGCGGCCGCCCAGTCGAACGGTGGCGGGCCCGCCTGCTCGGCGGCAGGCTGCGGCGACGACGACGTCGACGACGACGACGGGCTGGGGTCGGACTGCTCGGGAGCCGGACTGCTGCTCGGGTGCTGGGCGATCGAGTCGCTGCGCCCCGCGCCCGTGAGCCCCGCGCTGGCGAGACCCAGCAGCTCGTGCGCCGGCGCGGATGCGGGGTCGTGCTGCAGCACAATGGCGGCTTCGGAGACCGCCTCGGAGTTGCGACCGGCTCCGAGGAGCAGCTCGGCGAGGTGCAGGCGCAGGGGTGCGTCAGCGGGAGCGGCTGCGACGGCGGCACGCAGGCTGGAGATGAGGGCGTCGTCCGGCACCCACCTATCGTGCCCCTTGCTCGGCACCTGCCCGTCACCGGGCCGTTACTGCCGCCAAGGGGCCTCTACCGGTCTGAACGGAGGCGCGCCGGCCGGCGGAACGGGGCGAATCGGGCAGCAGAGCCGCAAGCGTCATGCAATGTGACTCACTCAACGAGAAGCATTGTCAGAGCGGAAGGACCAACGCGGTGGCGAGGGCCGCAACGCCCTCGCCCCGCCCGGTGAGGCCCAGGCCGTCGGTCGTCGTGGCGGAGACGCTGACCGGCGCTGATGCTGCCGCGCTGAGCACGCCCTCGGCCTCGAGGCGTCGGGGGCCGAGCCGCGGCCGGTTGCCCACGACCTGGACCGACACGTTGCCCACGCGCCAGCCCGCTGCCCCGAGCAGCCGCGCCGTCTCGGTCAGCAGCGTGCAGCCGGATGCACCCGCCCACCGCGGCCCACCGGTGCCGAACACGGTTCCGAGGTCGCCCAGCCCACCCGCGCTGAGCAGTGCGGCGCACGCCGCGTGTGCCGCGACGTCGCCGTCGGAGTGGCCGGCGAAGCCGTCCTCGTCCGGCCAGAGCAGCCCGGCGAGCCAGCAGGGCCGCCCGTGCTCCACCGGATGCACGTCGATGCCGGTGCCGACGCGGGGCAGGAGGGGCGCCGGCGGCGGCCGAAGCGGCTGGACCGACCGGACCGGCTGGACGTGCTCGGGCTCGGTCACGGACTGGCGCCGGTGCGCAGCAGGGCCTCAGCGCGCTCGAGATCGCGTACGTGCGTGATCTTGAAGGCGTCCGGGGAGCCGGGGATGACGAGCACCGGCTCGCCGATCCGCTCGACCAGCCCGGCATCATCGGTCGCCGGCATGGCGCCGACGGCCTCGACGGCAGCTTTGTACGCGCGCTCGAGCACGTCGCGGCGAAAGCCCTGAGGGGTCTGCACGGCCCGCAGCTCGGCGCGTACGGGCGTGTCGAGCACGACTCCCGCCGCATCGACCCGTTTGATCGTGTCGCTGACCGCAAGACCTGGGATCACGGCGGGCGCGCCGCCGCGCACCCCCTGCACGATCGCGTCGACCAGCTCGGCCGGCACCAGTGGCCGGGCCGCGTCGTGCACCAGCACGATGTCGACGTCGTCCGGCAGGACGGCGAGCGCGGCACGCACCGATGCCTCGCGCGAGTCCCCACCGGCTACCGCCAGCACCCCGAGCGCCGCGGCGGTGGCTTGCTCCGCACCGGGAGGGACGACGACGACGACGACAGCCGCTGCAGCAGTCAGCCGCTGGACCGCGTGATCAAGCAGGGTACGACCGCCCAGCAGCCGGAACGCCTTGGGGCCACCTGCTCCAAGCCGCTCACCGCGACCCGCTGCGGGGACGATGGCGGCGACACTCAGCTGGCGAGCACCTCGTCGAGCATGGTCTCGGCCTTGTCCTCGTTGGTGCCCTCGGCGAGCGCCAGCTCGCTGACGAGGATCTGCCGGGCCTTGGACAGCATCCGCTTCTCGCCCGCGGACAGGCCGCGCTCGCGGTCACGACGCCACAGGTCACGTACGACCTCGGCGACCTTGTTGACGTCGCCGGAGGCCAGCTTCTCGAGGTTGGCCTTGTACCGCCGTGACCAGTTGGTCGGCTCCTCGGTGTGCGGTGCACGCAACACCTCGAAAACCCGCTCGAGCCCGTCCTGGCCGACGACGTCGCGGACACCGACCATGTCGACGTTGTCGGCGGGCACCCGCACGGTGAGATCACCCTGAGCGACCTTGAGTACGAGGTACAGCCGCTCCTCGCCCTTGATGACGCGAGTCTCAACGGCCTCGATCAGGGCCGCCCCGTGATGGGGGTAAACGACGGTCTCGCCGACGGTGAACGACATGAAAAAGGGCCCCTTTCGCCGTGACCATCGTAACACGGAAGCATCGTCGCAGGTCAGGGGCTTGACAAATGCTGCTGAAGGTGAAAGCGCTGACGCAGCGGGCCGCCGGCTCAGATCCAGGTTACGTCCGAGTACTGGCCCGCTCGGCCGGTACAGCAGGTCCAACGGCACCTAGACCAGACGTTCCGGGCGCGCCTTCCGCGCCTGACACCGCAAAGGTGGCATGCTGCGAGCCTTCCGTCTGGCCACCGCAAGGCGCACCATGGAGGCGTGACCGCCACCCCGCCGGCTGACGACGACAGTCGTGGGCAGGGTCAGTGGGGCGCCTCCGACCCCTTCCTCGGCTCCTACTTCGATGGCGACGCCTCGCCTGGCCTGCCGCTCGGCATCGTCGTGCCCGACGACCTGTCGGCACTCGACGAAGAGGTGCGTGCCTACCGCAAGGAGCGCGCCCGGCTGCGCCGCCAGCGCCTGCTCGCCCGGCTGTTCCTCACCCGCCGGTGGTACCGCTACGGTCTGTCCGGCCCGATCGTCGTGGCCGTCCTGCTCGTCGTCGGGCTAGGCGGCGCACTGCTCAGCTTCCTCGCGCCGACTCCGGGCCACCGTCCCGTGAGCGGCCCGCTGGAGCCGCTCGCTGCGGCTCCGGGCCTGGTGGGCACGGTCGGCGGACTGCTTCCGGCCAGCAGGCTGTCCGGGGAGGAGGGCACGGTTCCCGCGCGCAGCGTCCGGCCCGCCGTCCTCATGCTGCTGCCGGCGCAGTGCAGGTGCGCCGCGCTGGTGCGCGAGGTGGCCGGCCAGGTCGACGCGGCGGGTGCCGGCCTGCAGACGGCGGCGGTCGCCCCGACCGGTGACCCCGTGCTGGCCGAGCTTGCTGCCAACTCGAGTTCAGGTGGCGAGCGCATCCGCCCGCTGGCCGATGTCGAGGGCGCCCTCAGCCGTACGTTCGCTCCCGGGGCGGTGCCGCTGCTGCTGGCAGTGCAAGCCGACGGACGGCTGGCTCGCGCCCCGCTGCCGGTCCGCCACGGGGACAAGCTCGCAGCCGCTACCGCCCTGCTCGTGCGTGGCCGCTGACGCAGGCACTGCGGCAGGTACCGGGGCAGGTACCGGGGCAGGCACGCTCGGCGTGTAAGGCTCGTCCGGTGCGCGTCGGCTCGACACCCCGAATGCCGCCCGTCCTGGTGCTTCGCTCTGCTGCTGTCGCCGGCGCCCCAACCGGCGCGCGTCGCCCCCGGCTGCGTGTCGGCCCCCTGCTGCGCTCGACGCATCCCGAACCCGTCATAGCGGTGACCGCGGTGGCGACGGCGCTGGCCGCGAGCGCCGGACGGTCGAGGGCCGGCTGCCTGGGGGTGGCCTCGGCTGCACTGGCCGGACAGCTGTCGGTCGGGTGGTGCAATGACTACGTCGACCGTGAGCGCGACGCCCTCGCTGGACGCACCGACAAGCCGGTCGCGCAGGGTGACGTGCCTGCCGCTGCTGCTGCTGTCGCTGCGGGGGCGGCGCTCGTGGCGTGCGTTCCCCTCTCCCTGCTGTCCGGACGGCGTGCCGCCGGCGCGCACCTGACCGCCGTGGTGCTGGCCTGGGGCTACGACCTCGGGATCAAGGGCACGGCCGGGTCGGTCGTGCCGTACGCGGGTGCGTTCGGCCTGCTGCCCTGTTTCGTCGCACTTGGGCTGCCCGGCGCGCCGCGCCCGACCTGGTGGGCAGTGCTGGCCGCCGCGCTGCTGGGTAGCGGGGCGCACTTCGCCAACGCGCTGCCCGACCTCGTCGACGACCTCGCGGCCGGGGTGCGCGGCCTGCCGCACCGGGTGGGCGGCCCGCGTTCGCGGGTGATCGCTGCCGCGGCCATGACAGCGTCCTCGCTCGTGCTCACCTTCGGGCCGGGGCGCCCCGGGCGCCTCGCGCTCGCCGGCTCCGCGGCGGCTGTCCTGCTCGGGGTCACGGGCGCCGCCGCGGGAGCCAATGGCTCGGCTCGGTGGGGGTGGTCGGGGTCAGCTCCCGGTTCCCGGCTCCCGTTCCGGGCGACCCTGGGGGTCGCCCTGCTTGACGTCGGGATGCTCGTCGCCCGCGGGCGGGCACTCGTCGTCACCTCCTGACCGATGGCCCGAGGCCCGCATTGCACAATGGGCGCGTGAGGATCCCAGCCGCGACATCATCGGCCCGCCGGGCGACCCGTGCGACCAGTGCGACTCGTGCGACCAGTGCGAGCAGTGCTGCCAGCGCCCGAGCCGCTGCAACACTCGCCGTCGTGCTGCTGGCCGCCACCGGGGCGGCAGGCTGCGGGGCGGGGATCCAGGCGGAGACGTCACGTGAGCGGCCGACGATCGACAGTGTTGGCGCGGCAGTCGGCAACATCACCGTCCGCAACGTCTACGTGGGCGGGCCAGGGCGCACCGGCGGGGCCATCCCGGTGCTGTTCGCGGCCTACAACGGCGGCACCGAGCCCGACCAGCTCACCGGGGTCTCCTCGCCCATCGCCGCCCAGGCCACGGCGCCGTCCCAGGTGGCTATCGCTCCCGGCCAGGGGACGGTCTACAACCCCGGTGGCGGCGCGCCCCGCCTGACCGGCTTGCGCAGCCCGCTGCTCGTCGGACAGCAGGTGCAGCTGACCCTGAACTTCCAGCGGGCCGGCAGTGTGACGATCGAGGTGCCGGTCGAGGGAGTCCCGGAGGCCGAGCTGTCGGCGTCCCCGTCGGCAAGTGCCTCAGCGAGTGCCTCACCGGGCGCGTCAGCGAGCGCCTCGCCCTGACCGGCGGGTCACGACCCGATTCTGTCGGTGGTCGGCCCTAGCGTTCGAGCCATGTTCTGCGTATCGGCCGGTGGCCACCGGCCTCCTGAGGTGCTCCGTGGCTAAGCGATCCGCCGGCTATGCCTGCAGCGCGTGCGATGCCGAGTCGCTGCGCTGGGTCGGCAGGTGCCCCCGCTGCGAGGCCTTCGGCACCGTGGTCGAGCTCGCGCCGGTCCGTTCGCTGCCCGGCCTGAAGAGCTCCGGGTCCGGCGTGGCTCCGGCACGTCCGGCGAGGCGAGTCGCCGAGGTGCTCGCCGGCTCCACCCCCCGCCAGCTGACCGGCCTCGGCGAGTTCGACCGCGTGCTCGGCGGAGGGCTCGTCGCCGGTCAGGTGGTGCTGCTGGCCGGCGAGCCCGGCGTCGGGAAGTCCACGCTGCTCGCGGCCGTCGCCCACGCCGTCGCTACGCGCAGCCCCGGTCGCTGCGTGCTGTACGTGTCAGGCGAGGAGAGCGTCGAGCAGATCAGCGTGCGAGCCAGGCGCATCGGTGCAACGGCCGACGGCATCCTGCTCGCCGACGAGACCGACCTCGGGAGCCTGATCGGCCATGTCGAGGCGCACGACCCCCTGCTGCTGATCGTCGACAGCGTGCAGGCGATGGCCTCGTCATCCGTCGAGGGGCGCGCCGGCGGGATGACGCAGGTGCAGGAGGTCACGCAGGTGCTGACCCGGGTGGCCAAGGCACGCCGGATGCCGCTGCTGATGATCGGCCAGTCCACTCGCGAGAACGCCGTTGCCGGCCCGCGCGCGCTCGAGCACATTGTCGACACCGTCCTCACCTTCGAGGGCGACAGGCACACCAGCCTGCGGATGCTCCGGGCGGTCAAGAACCGGTACGGCGCGGCTGATGAGGTGGTCTGCTTCGAGCAGCGGGACGACGGCCTTCGCGAAGTCGCCGATCCCGCCGACCTGTTCCGGGGGCACCGCGACGTGCCCGTGCCGGGCACCTGCGTGACGCTGGGGGTCGACGGTCGGCGGGCGATGCCGGCCGAGGTGCAGGCGCTGGTGTCAAAGGAGTCGAGCCCGCACCCTCGGCGCGGCGTCACCGGGCTCGACCCCGCGCGCGTTGCGATGCTGCTGGCGGTCACTGAGCGCAGCACCGGGCTCAAGCTCGGTGACAAGGACGTGTTCGTCGCCACCGTCGGGGGCGCCCGGCTGCTGGAGCCCTCCAGCGACCTCGCCGTCTGTCTCGCTGTGGCGTCCGCTGCGTGGGGAGGGGCCATGCCGCCCGATGTCGCCGTCGTCGGTGAGGTCGCCCTGTCCGGCGACATCCGCCCGGTGTCGATGCTCGGGCAGCGGGTGGCGGAGGCGGCCCGGTTGGGCTACCGGCGGCTCGTGCTGCCGCCCGGCGTGGGGCGGCACATCGCGAAAGCTCCCGAGGGGGTCGCCGTGACCGAGCTCGACCACCTCAACCGCGCTATGGAGCGAGTGAAACAGCTGGCGGGGGTGGACGCGACGCACAAGTGACGGAGTCGGAGGGGTGCACCGAGTGACGAACTCGGGAGGGATTGGCAGCGCTCAGTGAGGTCACGAACACATCACGACGCGGCGGCCGTTGCCCCTGCCCCCGCGTCGGCCTCTTATCATCTGAGCGATCCCTCGAAGGAGCCCCATGGTCGCAGTAGCGGGTGACGAGCCCGTCCGAACCATGCTGGCTGCGCTCGCTCCCGGCACCGCGCTGCGTGACGGCCTGGAGCGCATCCTTCGCGGCAACACCGGCGGCCTGGTGGTCCTTGGCTACACCGACGAGGTGGCGTCGCTGTGCACCGGCGGTTTCACGCTTGATGTCGAGTTCTCTGCCTCACGCCTTCGCGAGCTGTCAAAGATGGACGGCGCTGTCGTCGTCAGCACCGACCGCGCCCGCATCCTGCGGGCGGCCGTGCATCTGGTCCCTGACCCGTCCATCCCCACCGACGAGCAGGGCACCCGCCACCGCACGGCTGAGCGGGTGGCGCGGCAGACCGGCCTGCCGGTCATCTCGGTCAGCCAGTCGATGCGGATCATCGCGCTGTACCTACAGGGCCGGCGGTACGTGCTTGACGATTCGGCGGCGATTCTCAGCCGCGCCAACCAGGCCCTCGCCACCCTCGAGCGCTACAAGCTCAGGCTTGACGAGGTCGCCGGAACGCTGTCGGCCCTCGAGATCGAGGACCTCGGGACCGTACGCGACGTGCTCGTCGTGATGCAGCGGATGGAGATGGTGCGCCGCATCGCCGACGAGGTCGACGGCTACGTCGTCGAGCTCGGCAGCGACGGCCGGCTGCTCTCGCTGCAGCGCGAGGAGCTGATGGCGGGCGTCGAGGCCGAGCGCGAGCAGATGATCCGCGACTACCTGCCGCCCTCGACCGGCCGGCGGCAGCGCACCCCCGAGTCCGTGCTCACGGAGCTGTCGACGCTCTCGGCCGCCGATCTGCTCGACCTCAGCGTCCACGCGCGCGTGCTCGGGTACGCCGGCGCGGCAGACGCCATCGACGCTCCGGTCAGCCCCCGCGGGTACCGGCTGCTCGGGAAGGTGCCTCGCCTGCCGCGGCTGGTCGTCGACCGGCTCGTCGAGCACTTCGGCAGCCTGCAGAAGCTGCTCTCAGCGGGCATCGAGGACCTGCAGGCCGTCGACGGCGTGGGTGAGACCCGGGCCCGATCGGTTCGGGAAGGGCTGTCGCGCCTGGCCGAGTCGAGCATCCTCGAGCGCTACGTCTAGCCCCGCCGCCACCTCCATCGGGGGCACCGCGGGCACTGGCGGCACTGGCGGCACTGGCGGCACTGGGGGCACCGCCGACAGGCTCGCGCCGCTGCGCGAGTGGTACGCCCTGCACCGGCGCGACCTGCCCTGGCGCAAGCCAGGCATTCCCGCTTGGCACGTGCTCGTCAGCGAGGTGATGCTGCAACAGACGCCGGTGGCCCGGGTCGTTCCCGCCTATGACGCCTGGCTCGAGCGCTGGCCCGGGCCGGGCGACCTGGCCGCGGCTTCCCCAGCCGACGTGCTGCGGCAGTGGGACCGCCTCGGCTACCCGCGGCGCGCGCTGCGCCTGCGAGCAGCCGCCATGGCGATCGTCGCCCGGCACGACTCGCGGGTGCCGATCGAGCTCGAAGCCCTGCTTGCGCTCCCGGGCGTCGGCGAGTACACCGCCCGTGCGGTGGCCGCCTTCGCGCACGGGCAGCGGGTCGCCGTCGTCGACACCAACGTCCGCCGAGTCGTCGTCCGCTGGGTCCAAGGTCGCAGCGCCGCCGACCAACTGCCGCTGCCCGCGGTCGAACGCTTGCTACCCGCCGACCCGGCTGCGGCGGTGCTCTCCAGCGCGGCGTTGATGGAGCTCGGAGCGGTCGTCTGCACCTCCCGGGCACCAAGGTGCGGCAGCTGTCCGCTCGCGGCGGACTGCGCCTGGCGCGGTGCCGGCTACCCGCCCGCAGCCGGCCCGCCACGCCGCGGCCAGGCGTGGGAGGGCACCGTGCGGCAGGCCCGCGGGCGCATTCTCGCGCTGCTGCGCAGTGCACCCGGCACCCAGGGCATCCCGGTCGCGCCCGGCGTGGTGTCGGCGGCGCAGCTTCGTCAGACAGTCCCCGACGCGGACCGGCGCGAGCGCGCCGTCGCCGGCCTCGTCGACGACGGTCTCGCCGTGGCGGTCGGGCCCGCCGGGCTGGCGCTGCCCGGCTGAGCAGCGCCCCTCCGCCGGATCAGCCTCGTTGCAGCAGCGCGGCGTAGAGAGTCAGACCCGGCCCGAAGGCCATCGCGACGTGCGGTCCCGCGACGGCCGGCAGCCTCTCGAGCACCAGCAGCACTGTCCCGGACGAGCAGTTGCCGAACTCGTCGAGCACCGCATACGAGGGAGCCATCGCGCTGGCCGGCAGCTGCAGCTGCTCCTCGACGACCTCGAGGATGCGCCGGCCACCGGGGTGCACCGCCCATCCCGTGACGTCCTCGGGGGTCAGCCCGTGCGGCGCCAGCAGCTGCTCTCGCACGACACCGCCGACGTGCCGCGCGAGCACGTCCGGCACCTTGGGCGACAGGCCCATCCGGAAGCCGAGGTCGGTGACGTCCCAGCTCATGTGGTCGGCCGTCGCCGGGTCGGTCACGGCGACGACGTCGACGACCTCGAGTCCTGCCGGGCCCGCGCCGCCGGTCGCACCGGCCGTCCCCGTCTCGCCCGGCACGAGGACCTGCGCGACGGCCGCGTCGGCGAAGAGCGCGTGCGCCACCATCTGCGAGATGTCCTCGGTCGCCGGCTGCACGTGCAGGGAGGTCAGCTCGACGCAGAGCATCACCGCCGGGCGGCGGCGGGCGACGACGTAGTCGGCCACCGCTCCGAGCCCCGGAAGCGCTGCATAGCAGCCCATGTGCCCGACGACCAGGCGCTGCACGGTCGGCGCCATGCCCAGGTCGCGCGCCAGCATGATGTCGAGCCCGGGGGTGCTGTAGCCCGTGCAGGACACGACGGCGAACAGACCGACGTCGGTGGCGTCAAGGCCGGCGTCAGCGAGCGCGCCGGTGACCGCCGCCTTACCGAGCGGGGTCGCCTCGGCCACGTAGCGCTGCATCCGGCGCCCGGTGCCCCAGCTGCTGACGTCCTCCAGGCGGGGGTCGACGACCCCGTGCCGGGTGGTGATGCCGGCCGAGCCGAACACCCGCTGCGCGAGCCGGTTGCCGTCGTAGTGCCCTGCGAAGAAGTCTGTCCAGAGCCCCGCCTGGTCCATCGGCGGAGGAACCGCCCAGCCCGATCCGGCGATGCGGGCGCGCGCGGCGCCCGTGCTGTACCCCTGCGGCATCATGCCTCCAGTCGTGCGTGGGATGGGGCTGCTGGCGTGGCGGCCCGTGCTGCTGGTGCTGTGCCCGTTGCGGATGGTGCAGCGGGCACTGCAGTAGCGAGCAATGGGCGGACCCCCGACGCCTGGAACAGCCCGGCGGTCAGCCGGGTCGGAGCCATGCTGAGCGCGGGTCCGGAACGCCCCCGTACCCGCGCCACCAGCCAGCGGGCGTAGCCCAGCACGGGAGGCCGCAGCCCCGTCAGGTGCAGCTCGACCCCCCGCCGAGCAAAGGCGGCGATCAGCTCGGCGCGGTCGACGAACAGTGCGGGGTCGTGCAGCCGCCGTGGCGGTCCGCCGGGCAGCCGCTCGCCGACGACGATGGCCGACAGCCGGCCGAACAGGGTTGCGGCGATGGTGTCGACGACGATCGTCCCACCGGGCCGCAGCACCCGGCACGCCTCCGCGACGACGGTGTCGACGTCGGGCACGTGCTCGAGGACCTCGCCCGCCACGACGACGTCGGCGCAGGAATCCGGGAGCGGCAGCGCGCGGGCATCGCCCTGGACGACATGCACGCCGTGGGTGGCTGCGAGCGCGAGCGCCACCCGCCCGATGTCGACCCCGACGTGGCGGTAGCCCGCCCTGGCCGCGTGCGGCGCCATCAGCCCACCGCCGCACGCGATGTCGACGAGCAGGGCGTCGGCGCGGGCAGCGAGCGGGATGAGCTCGGCCCGGCTCGCCGCGAGCCAGTGCAGCATCGCGAAGGTGCCGGCCGGATTCCACCACTGTCCGACGAGCGCGTCGTACTGCCGCGGGTCGTTGCGCGGCAGGGCAACCGGCGCAGCGGCCACTGTCATCGTCCCCATCCTGGGCGTACCGGTCCGGACACGACAGGGAGACGGGGACGGCCCCGCAGGGCCGCCCCCGTCCCAGGTGCGTGCGTGCTACTTGGCCAGGTCGACCGGCGGGGTGTCGGGCAGCGCCTCCGGCTTGGCCTCGCCGCGGAAGGTGAGCTTGAGGGACTCGCCCTCACCCTCCGTGTCGACGACGATGATCTGCCCGGGCATGAGCTCCCCGTACAGGATCTTCTCCGACAGCTGGTCCTCCAGCTCGCGCTGGATGGTCCGTCGCAGCGGCCGTGCCCCGAGCGACGGGTCGTAGCCGCGGTCGGCGAGCAGTGCCTTCGCCGACGGCGTCAGCTCCAGGGCCATGTCCTTGTTCTTCAGCTGGACGTCGACCCGGGCCAGCATCAGGTCGACGATCTGGATGATCTCGTCCTTGGTCAGCTGGTGGAACACAATGACGTCGTCGATGCGGTTCAGGAACTCCGGGCGGAAGTGGGCCTTCAGCTCGTCCTGGACCTTGGCCTTCATCCGCTCGTAGTCGACACCCGCGCCACCGGTCGAGAATCCGATGCCGGGACCCTTGGAAATGTCACGGGTGCCGAGGTTCGAGGTCATGATGATGACCGTGTTCTTGAAGTCGACCTGCCGCCCCTGCGCGTCGGTGAGCCGCCCGTCCTCGAGGATCTGCAGCAGCGTGTTGAAGACGTCAGGGTGGGCCTTCTCGACCTCGTCGAACAACACCACGGAGAATGGCTTGCGCCGCACCCGCTCGGTCAGCTGGCCGCCTTCGTCATAGCCGACATATCCCGGAGGTGATCCAACCAGCCGCGAGACGGTGTGCTTTTCCATGTACTCGCTCATGTCGAGATGGATCAGCGCGTCCTCGTCGCCGAACAGGAACGCCGCGAGCGTCTTGGACAGCTCGGTCTTCCCGACGCCGGAGGGGCCGGCGAAGATGAACGAGCCACCGGGGCGCTTCGGGTCCTTCAGGCCCGCCCGCGTGCGGCGGATCGCCTGGGAGACGGCCTTGATGGCCTGCTCCTGGCCGATCACCCGGTGGTGGAGCTCGTCCTCCATGCGCAGCAGGCGTGCGGTCTCCTCCTCGGTGAGCTTGAACACGGGGATGCCGGTCCAGATGGCGAGGACCTCGGCGATCTGCTCGTCGTCGACCTCGGCCACGACGTCCATGTCGCCGGCCTTCCACTCCTTCTCGCGCTGCGCCTTCTCGCCGAGCAGGGTCTTCTCGCGGTCGCGCAGCGAGGCGGCCTTCTCGAAGTCCTGCGCGTCGATCGCCGACTCCTTCTCGCGCCGGACATTGGCGATCTTCTCGTCGAACTCGCGCAGGTCCGGGGGAGCGGTCATCCGCTTGATGCGCATGCGCGACCCGGCCTCATCGATGAGGTCGATGGCCTTGTCGGGCAGGAACCTGTCGCTGATGTAGCGGTCGGCCAGGTTCGCGGCCGCCACCAGCGCCGAGTCGGTGATCGAGATGCGGTGGTGCGCCTCGTACCTGTCGCGAAGGCCCTTGAGGATCTCGATGGTGTGCGCCACCGTGGGCTCGCCGACCTGGATCGGCTGGAAGCGGCGCTCGAGCGCGGCGTCCTTCTCCAAGTGCTTGCGGTACTCGTCGAGCGTGGTGGCACCGATGGTCTGCAGCTCGCCGCGGGCCAGCATCGGCTTGAGGATGCTAGCGGCGTCGATCGCGCCCTCGGCGGCACCCGCGCCGACGAGCGTGTGCAGCTCGTCGATGAACAAGATGATGTCGCCGCGGGTGCGGATCTCCTTGAGCACCTTCTTCAGGCGCTCCTCGAAGTCACCGCGGTAGCGCGAGCCAGCGACCAAGGCGCCGAGGTCGAGCGTGTAGAGCTGCTTGTCCTTGAGCGTCTCGGGCACCTCGCCCTTGACGATCGCCTGTGACAGCCCCTCGACCACGGCGGTCTTGCCGACGCCGGGCTCGCCGATCAGAACGGGGTTGTTCTTGGTGCGGCGTGACAGGACCTGCATCACGCGCTCGATCTCCTTCTCGCGCCCGATGACCGGGTCGAGCTTGCCCTCGCGGGCGGCAATCGTGAGGTTGCGGCCGAACTGGTCGAGCACCAGTGAGCTCGAGGGCGTGCCCTCGCTCGGGCCGGCGCCGGCAGCAGCCGGCTCGCCCTTGCCCTGGTAGCCCGACAGCAGCTGGATGACCTGCTGGCGGACCCGGTTGAGGTCGGCCCCCAGCTTGACGAGGACCTGGGCGGCGACGCCCTCGCCCTCGCGGATCAGACCCAGCAGGATGTGCTCGGTGCCGATGTAGTTGTGGCCGAGCTGCAGCGCCTCGCGCAGCGACAGCTCCAGCACCTTCTTCGCCCGTGGCGTGAAGGGGATATGGCCGCTGGGGGCCTGCTGGCCCTGGCCGATGATCTCCTCGACCTGGCTGCGGACAGCCTCGAGCGAGATCCCGAGCGACTCGAGGGCCTTGGCGGCGACGCCTTCGCCCTCGTGGATGAGGCCGAGCAGGATGTGCTCGGTGCCGATGTAGTTGTGGTTGAGCATCCGGGCTTCTTCCTGCGCCAGGACGACAACCCGGCGGGCCCGGTCAGTGAATCTCTCGAACATGTGCGCTCCTTCGAGCGAGGGACCCGCCTCCACCTAGGAGTGATGGTCTTTCTCGCATGCTAGCCCGCCGTGACCACTGGCGACGCCTCGTCGGCGCCTCCGATCCGATCGGCCGCGCGGACGGCCCCCGGATGGCGGTGCGGCCCCGCGAAACGGGGTCGTGACAGCCTCAACGAAGCGCTGACCGCGGCTGTTTCCCGGTGAGGCGCACACCTCTCACGCTCACGGCGAACACGCCGGAAAAACGCGAGCGGGGCCCCCGACGCCAGGGCCCCGCTGCTGTTGCTCGAGTTGCGACGGGTCGACTACTGGGCAGCCCGGAAGGCATCGACCACGGCGGCCGGGATGCGTCCGCGCTCGTTGACCTGGTGGCCGTTGGCGCGGGCCCACGACCGGATCTCGGCGGACTCGTTGCCGGCCGCCCGGCGCGGGGCGGCGGATGCGGCGCGGCGCCCGCGGGAGCCGCCGCCACTGCCCGCTTTGCGAGCCGTGCTCATATATGGGGCAAGTGCGTCGCGCAGCGCAGCCGCATTCTTGGCGGACAACTCGATGTCATACGTGCTGCCGTCGAGGCCGAATGTCACGGTCTCGTCGGCGTCGCTGCCATCCAGGTCGTCGACGAGCCTGACGTGGGTCTCTCGTGCCATTGATATAAACCTTTCGCATTGCCGGGGGTTGACCTTGCGACGATATGCCAGCAAGCCCGCGAAGTTACCCTGCGCCACGGATTATTTCGTCACATCCTTCGCACGGTCCACGGATTTTCGCGAACTGGGAGGGTTACTCGGGGCGGACGAGCGGAAATGTGATCGTGTCGCGTATTCCGGTCGTACCGGTGAGCAGCATCAACAGCCGGTCGACGCCCAGCCCCAGGCCCCCGGTGGGCGGCATCGCGTGCTCGAGCGCCCGGAGGAAGTCCTCGTCGAGCTGCATCGCCTCGGGATCGCCGCCAGCGGCGCGCAACGACTGCTCTGTCAGCCGGCGCCGCTGCTCGACCGGGTCGGCGAGCTCGGAGTAGGCCGGCGCCAGCTCGCGGCCGGCGATGATCAGGTCCCACGCCTCGGCGAGTCGGGGGTCATCCGAGCGCGGACGCGCGAGCGGACGGACAGTGACCGGGTAGTCGCGGACGAAGGTGGGCTCACGCAGCGTGTGCTCCACGAGCTTCTCGTACAGCTCGAGGACGATGTCGCCGGCACCCCACTCGGGCTGCAGCCCGACACCGAGGCGGGCAGCATGCCGGCGCAGCTCGTCGGTCCCGGTCCCAGGGTCGACGGCTTCGCCGGCCGCCTCGCTGACCAGATCGTGCACCGTCGCGTGCCGCCACGGGGCCGCGAGGTCGATCTCGCCGCCGTCGCCATCCGGAACCACGCTCGCCCCGACCGCCGCGGCCGCGTCCAGCACGAGCGCGCGGGTGAGCTCGGCCATCGTGTCGTAGTCGCCGTACGCCTCGTAGGCCTCGAGCATCGTGAACTCCGGGCTGTGGGTGGAGTCGACGCCCTCGTTGCGGAAGATCCGGCCGATCTCGAAGACGCGGTCGATGCCCCCGACCAGCAGGCGCTTGAGGCTCAGCTCCAGCGCGATGCGCAGCGAGTAGTCGCGGTCGAAGGCGTTGAGGTGGGTGCGGAACGGGCGTGCCGCCGCCCCGCCGTGCACCGCCTGCAGCACCGGCGTCTCCACCTCGACGAAGCCGCGCCCGTGCAGGGTCGAGCGCAGCGAGCTGAGGACGGCATCCCGGGCCAGCAGCAGCCGCCGGGCCTCCGGGTTGACGATCAGGTCGATGTAGCGCTGCCGGACGCGGGCCTCGGGGTCGGCAAGCCCCTTGTGCTTGTCGGGCAACGGGCGCAGCGCCTTGGCCGTCATCGTCCAGCTCGACGGCCGCACGGACAGCTCACCACGCCGTGAGGTGACGACCTCCCCGGTGACCCCGACGAGGTCGCCGAGGTCGACGTCAGACTTCCAGGCGGCCAGCGCATCGAGCCCGGCGGCATCCGCGGCCAGCATCACCTGCACCCGCTCGCCGGCCTCCTGCAACGTGGCGAACAGCAGCTTGCCGCCCGGCCGGTTCAACACCACCCGGCCGGTAATTGACACGGTGTCGCCGGTGAAGGTCTCGGGAGTCAGGTCCGGGTAGGCCGTGCGAAGCTCGGGGATCGTGCAGGTGCGGGGGTAGCCACGCGGGTACGGGTCACGGCCGGCGGCGCGGATCCGGTCGAGCTTCTCGCGGCGGACTCGCTCCTGCTCGCTGGTGTCGTCCGCCTGGCCGCCCGGCGCCTCGCTGCTCACCGAGCCGACCTTAGCGAGCCGACCTTGGCCAGCGGCTGCTAGTGAGCCGACCCAGGCCACCGGCTGCTAGCGAGCGGCCCCGTCAGCAGCCGAACCTCGGGCCACCGCCTCGCTGGCGCGCACGGCCCCCTCGGCCGGCTGCGCGTTCTTGGCGAACACCAGCCGCAGCCCGATGAGGGTCAGCGCGGGCTCGTAGCACTCCAGCGTCTTGGCGACGGGCAGCACCAGCGGCGCCAGCCCACCGGTCGCCACCACGGTTGCCGAGCCACCGAGCTCGGCGACCAGCCGCCGCACCAGGCCGTCGACCTGGCCGGCGACGCCGTAGACCATCCCCGACTGCAGCGCCTCGACGGTGCTCTTGCCGACCGGCGACCGGGGGACAGCGAGCTCGACCTTGCGCAGCTGGGCTGCGCGGCTCGCGAGTGCATCGAGGCTGATCTCGATACCGGGGGCAAGCGCTCCGCCGAGGAACTCGCCGCGCGCAGAGACGACGTCGTAGTTGGTCGAGGTCCCGAAGTCGACGACGACGCACGGCCCGCCGTACAGGTGGTGCGCGGCGAGGGTGTTCATCACCCGGTCGGCCCCGACCTCCTTGGGGTTGTCGATGAGGATGGGCACCCCCGTCCGGGTGCCTGGCTCGACGACCACGGTGGGGATGCCGGCGAATGCGCGGGCGCACATCCGCCGCATCTCGCGCAGGACTGCCGGCACCGTGGAGCACAGCGAGATGCCGTCGACCGGGACGCCGTCGAGCAGCCCGCGGAACATCAGGGCGAGCTCGTCGGAGGTGGCGCGCGCGTCGGTGCGGACCCGCCAGGAGTCGACCATATCGTCGCCCTCGAAGACGCCGAGAACGGTGTTGGTGTTGCCGATGTCGACGGTCAGCAGCATGCGGCGCAGCTCGTCACGCGGCGGATACGACGGAACTGCCGGCGCCGGCTTCGCCGACCGCCAGGGCCAGCGCCACGTTGTCGATCAGCCGGACCGGTCCGGCCGGCCCGTCGAGGACGGCGGCGACGAGCAGCCGGGCCGGCCCGGCCTCGGCGTCCTGGAGCGTGGCGGGGTCGACCAGGTCGATCCGGTCGGGGCTAAGCCCCTCGGTGGCCTCGAGAACATCGCGGGCCGCCGCCAGCACGGCAGCGCGACCGTGCGCGGCAGCGGCTTGGCCGGCCGACAGGGCCTGCTGCAGAGCCAGAGCGGCCGGTCGCTGGGCCTGTTCCAGGTAGCGGTTACGGCTGGAGCGTGCCAGGCCGTCGGCCTCGCGGACGGTCGGCACCCCGACGATCTCGACCGGCAGGTCGAGGTCCAGCGCCATCCGCCGGACCAGGACCAGCTGCTGGAAGTCCTTCTCCCCGAAGTAGGCGCGGTCGGGCCGGGTCAGGTTCAGCAGCCGGAGCACGACCGTCAGCATCCCAGCGAAGTGACCGGGGCGGCTGTCGCCCTCCAGCAGTTCACCGAGCGGGCCCGGGTCGAGGCGGACCAACGGCGAGCCGCCGGGGTACATCTCGTCCACCGGCGGGGCGAAGACCACGGCAGCGCCTTCGCGCTCGCACAGGTCGAGGTCGGCGGCGAGCGTGCGCGGGTAGCGGTCGAGGTCCTCGCCGGCGCCGAACTGCAGTGGGTTGACGAAGACGGTGACGACGACGCTGCCACCCGGGCCGGCGTCGTACACGGCTTGGCGCACCAGGGTGGCGTGCCCCTCGTGCAGGGCCCCCATCGTCATGACGACGCCCCGGGGCCCGGCGGGGAGCCTGCGTAGAGCTGCCGCGAGTTCCTGCCGAGTCTGGGCGACGACCATCGCCTGCTTCGGTGGCGCGAGCAGCACGCCGTCGCGCACGGCGCCCCCGCCCGGGCGGGGTGCGGTAGACGCGGGCCGCGGCGCAACCGTGGTCACGCCGCCCTCCGTCCGGCGCGTGCGGACGCCGGTCGCGCATCAGCCCCACGGTTGATGTCACTGAGGACGTTGATGTCACTGAGGACGTCGACCAGCGCAGGCGAGCTGCCGCGGGGGGCTCGGTCGGCGGTCGCCCGGGCGAGCGCGAGGTAGAGCGGACGTTCGCCGGGCGCGGCCGCATCCAGCGCATCGAGGTGTGCCGTGACGGTCCGGGCGTCGCCGCGGGCGACGGGGCCGGTCAGCGCGTCCATCCCGGAGGCGAGCGCGCCGTCCAGTGCCGCGGTGAGCAGCGGGCGCAGCACGGCCGCGGGGTCGCTTGCCCCGGTCGCCCGGATGACCTCGAGCGCGGACGACACCAGGGTCACCAGGTGGTTGGCGCCGTGCGCCAGCCCGGCGTGCCAGAGCGGCCGCAGCTCCTCGGGCACCGACACCGGCTGGCCTCCGAGGGCCGCGACGAGCTGCTCGGCCAGTGCCCAGTGCCGGCCTCGGGCGGTGACGCCGAAGTAGGTCCCGGCCAGGCGCTCGACGTCGTCCGCAGTCCCCTGGAAGGTCATCGCGGGGTGCAGGGCGAGGGGGATGGCGCCTGCGGCGGCGGCCGCGTCGAGTACGGCCAGGCCGTGCCGGCCGGAGGTGTGCACGACGGCCTGACCCTGGTGCAGCGTGCCGCGCCTGGCCAGGCCGGCAACGACATCGGCCACCGCATCGTCGGGCACGGTCACGAGCAGGACGCCGGCCCGCACGGCGACGTCGGCCGCATCGAGCAGTGGGACGCCCGGCAGCCGGCGGCCGGCGCTGTCACGGGACTGGGGGGAGCGGGGGGGGACCCCGACGAGACGGTGCCCGGCTCGAGCGAAGCCTGCGGCGAGGGCGAGGCCGACGCGGCCTGCACCGATGACGCCAATGGTGGGCCGGGCTTGCGGGCGCTCATAGACGAGCTCGGTGCTGCGCTGCATGGCGTTCCAGTCCTGTGTGGGGTACCGGACGTACTCCGCAGACGGTATCGCTGTCGGTCTCGCGGGAGAAGGCCGAACGGGTAACCCTCGGTGAGATCGAGGGAGACGTGCACCACATGGACGAAGGGGGGCCGGTAGGTACCGGCCCCCCTTCAGGGACGTCAGTCGTTGCCGGGCCGAAGCCCCGCCGGCGGAACGGGTCGGCCTAGCTGGCCTTCACCAGGTCGGCGTCGCTGGAGAAGACCTCACCGACGAGGATGCGGCCCTGCTGCAGCGCCTTGCGGGTGAGCGGCCCGTCGTAGTCCAGCGGCTTGAGCTGGACGGTGACCCCGTACGCCGCCTTGATGGCGTCCTGGCAGAACGGGTTGGCCGGGCAGTTGGCCCCGGCGCCGAAGGTCAGGCTGCTACCGCACTTGGACGCGACGTCGGAGAACGTCTTGAGCTGGTAGGCGTCGGCGGTCCCCTTGGTGACCGCGAAAGCGTTCTGGTCGGTCGCTGCCGCCGGGGTGAGCGCCGTGAACTTCGCGCGGGCGGCCAGTGGCTTCAGCGTCGCCATCGTCTTGGTGATGTCGGCATTGGCCTTGTCGCTGGTCTTGAACTTCTGCGCGAGGAACTGTGTGAGGCTGGCCGCGTACTCCGGCACGACCTGGATCTCACCCTTCTCGACCGCGGGCTCGAGCAGGTCGCGGCTGCCGACCTGGCGTGCCGTCGCCTTGTAGCCGGCCGCGTTGAGCACCTGCTGGTAGACCGCGCCGAGCACGTTCGACTCGGCGAAGGCCTGGGTGCCGATGGTGATCGAGCCCGAGCCGCCGGACAGTCCGTCGGCCAGCTTGTTGTCGGAGATGAACTTCTTGGCCGCGGCGCTCGGCGTCTCGCCGCCCGAGGAGCTGACGGCGCGGTTCAACCCGACCAGGGCCTCCTGGCTCAGGGCCGCCGAGACCTTGTCGAGGGCTGTCGTCAGCGGCGGCTTGGCGACCGAGGTCGTGGCAATGGCGACGATGTTGTCGCTGGCCTGTGACTGCTTGTCGTCAGCCATCACCACCAGGTCCTTGCCGGCTTTGGGCGTGCAGGTTCCGCCGCCGCCACCACTGGCGCCGCCGGCGCCAGCGCTGGCACTGGCGGAGCTGCCCGAGCCCGAGCCCTGGGTCGTGCTCTTGGACCCGCTGTCGCTGCAGCTGGCGATGAGCAACGGCGCGGCGACCAGGAGTGCGGCGGCGCGTCGAGCACGCGCGAGTCGGACATATGGGTGCATGGGGAGTCTCCTTCGAGACCTCAGTCCCGCGGACCCAACTGCCCGGCGGGAATCAGTGGCGCAACCCTAGCCGACTACCGGCGCGATGCTGGCGGCGCGCCGACGACGGAACGGCCCGGGTCGTCGGGGCCCGGGTGTCAGCCGTTTCTGCAGCTGAGCCAGCAGCAGGTCGAGCAGCACGGCGACCACGCCGATGACGATGGCAGCCCCGAGGACCTCGTCCTGGGACTGCGTCCCCTGGCCGAGCTGGATCAGGGTGCCGAGCGTGGGGTTGCCGACATAGGAGGCGATCGTCGCCGTGGCGAAGGTCTGCAGGACCGAGCTGCGCAGCCCGGCGGCGATCAGGGGGAGCGCGAGTGGCAGCTCCACCCGGAGCAGCACTTGCGAGCCGCTCATCCCCAGCCCGCGCGCGGCCTCGACGCTGTCGCGGTCGACGCCGATGACGCCCGCCCACGCGTTGGTGAGGATGGGCGGGACCGCGAAGATCGCCAGAGCGACGACCGCCGAGAAGGTCGTGACGCCGAAGGCGGAGATGCTGGCGAGGATGGTGAGCAGGCCAAGGGTGGGGATGGCGCGGGTGACGTTGGCGAGCACGGTGACCAGGCCGCCGCCCCGCCCGCTGTGGCCGAGCGCGACGCCGACGGTGAGTCCGACGACGATGGCGATCGCCAGGGCGAGCAGCGAGACCTGGATGTGCAGCCGGGCCAGGTGGAAGATGCCGTCCTCGCCGCGGTAGTGCGCGCGGTCTCCGAGCCAGGTCAGCGCGTCTCCGAAGACGTTCATCTGCGTGCCCTCTCCCACGGCGTGACGACCCGTTGCAGCCCGAGGATCAGCAGGTCGGCGGCGAGCCCGAGCAGCACGATCAGTACCACGGAGGTCAGCACCTGGTAGTTGCGCTCGTTCTGGAAGCCGTCGTAGAGCAGCTGGCCGAGGCCGCCCTGCGCGATCAGGCCGCCGATCGTCAGCAGCGAGATCGTTGACACCGCGGTGACCCGCAGCCCCGCGAGGATGGCGGGCAGCGCGAGCGGGAGCCGGACCCGGGTCAGTAGCCGGGCGGGGGTGTAGCCCAGGCCGCGCGCCGCCTCGACCGCGTCGGGCGGGACCTCCTCGAGCCCGACCACGATGTTGCGCACGAGCAGCAGCTGCGCGTACGCGACCAGCGCGATGATCACCGGCGTGGCGTGGGTGATCCCGAAAGCTGGCTGCAGCAGGACGAACAGGGCGAGCGACGGGATGGTGTAGATGATGCCGAGCGTCGCCAGGATCCCGCTGCGCAGCCACGCCGAGCGCAGCGCCAACGCAGCGAGCGGGATGGCCAGAACGAGGGCGATCGCAAGCGCGAAAGCTGAGAGCTTGATGTGCTGGACCAGCGAGTCGGTGATGACGCTGCTGTCTCTTTGCAGATACTTCGGACAGATCCAGGCATCATTCGTGATGCAGTTGCCCTGCGCCAGGAGGCTCATGCATGGACGGTAGCGCCGCAGCATCCATAACGCTCGACAAGGTCAGCAAGAAATACGAGGACGGCACGGTCGCCGTGTCCGAGCTTTCCTTGGAGATCCCTGCGGGCGAGCTCGTCTGCCTGATCGGCCCCTCGGGTTGCGGCAAGACCACGAGCATGAAGATGATCAACCGGCTGATCGAGCCGACCGGCGGCCGCATCCTGCTGGGCGACGACGACGTCACACACGTCAATCCCGTGGAGCTGCGGCGCCGCATCGGCTACGTCATCCAGCAGGTCGGGCTGTTCCCGCACCTCACTATCGAAGCCAACGTCTCGACGGTTCCACGCCTGCTGGGGTGGGACAAGAAGCGCCAGCACGACCGCGCGATGGAGCTGCTGGAGCTGGTCGGCCTGGAGCCGGCGACCTTCGCCAAGCGCTACCCGACCCAGCTGTCCGGCGGGCAGCGGCAGCGCGTCGGGGTCGCCCGGGCCCTCGCCGCCGACCCCTCGGTGCTGCTGATGGACGAGCCGTTCTCGGCCATCGACCCCATTGCCCGGGCGCGGCTGCAGGACGAGTTCCTGCGGGTGCAGGCCGAGATCCGCAAGACGATCGTGTTCGTCACCCACGACATCGACGAGGCGGTGCGGATGGCTGACCGGATCGCCGTCTTCCGGCAGGGCGGTTTCCTGGAGCAGTTCGACGCCCCGGCACGGGTGCTGGGCGCGCCCGCGTCGGAGTTCGTCGCCGACTTCGTCGGAGGTGACCGCGGGCTACGACGCCTGTCGGTCACCGGTATTCGCCGCGAATATCTCGAGCACCCGCCGATCGTCCGCGAGGGCGACTCGGTCGACGAGGCGCGGCGGGCGATCGGCAACGACCGGTGGGCTGTGGTGCTGGACAACCACGACAACCCGGTGGGCTGGGTAGCGGCCGAGTGGCTGAACGGCACGAAGGACCTGGCGCCGCACATCCATCGCACCGACGTCAACCTGGGCCTCGGCGCCAACCTCAAGGACGCGATGGCGCTGATGCTGCGCGGTGACGACGGCTGGGTGGCGGTCTGTGATGGCGGCAAGCACATCGGGGTGCTGACGCCCTCGTCGCTGCACACCGCGCTACGGGCGTCGGTCGAAGCCGACTCCGGCGTGCAGCAGCGGGAGGCCATACCCGCGTCGGGGCCGGCCGGCTAGGTCTGGGCGGGCTGGGGGTGGCCGGACGGCGGAACGCTGCTCAATAAGCACGCTTCCTCCTCTTGGCGCACCCGGTTTGCCCTATACGCCGAGGCGAGGGCGCCCGCTGAGCGGCAGGAGGCGTGCTTATCGAGCAGGACGCCCCGGCCTTCCGTCGGTCGGTGGCAGACCGACAGGCATTCGTGCACCGCCCTGCCCGATCAGCCCGGCAGCCGCCGGAACACGGGCGCGGGCAGCAGGCGCAGTGCCGCAAAGACCGGACCGAGTTTGCGCGGCACGTGCACCACGCCTTTGCCGCTCGCGACAGCTGCCGCCACGGCCGCTCCGACCGCCTCTGGAGTGGTCGCCATGGGGGCGGGTGGCATGCCGGCCGTCATCCGGCCGCGGACGAAGCCGGGCCGCACGAGCACCAGCCGGACTCCGCTACCGACGAGCGAGGCGGCGAGCCCCTCGGCGAGCGCGTCGAGCCCCGCCTTCGAGGCGCCGTAGACGAAGTTGGCCCGCCGGCCGCGCAGCCCGGCGACGCTCGAGAACACCACGAGCACCCCGTGCCCCTGCCGGCGCAGCTGCTGCGCTGCGGCCAGCAGCGGGGCTGCCACTCCGACGAAGTTGGTCGTCAGCACGTCGGCCGCGTAGCCGGGGTCGGTCTCGGCCCGCTCCTGGTCGCCCAGCACGCCGGCGGCGGCGACGACCAGGTCGAGGTCACCGTGGTCATCCGCGACCTGCTGCACCAGGGCCGCCCCGGCAGCCGGGTTGCTGGCGTCCCAGGGGTACGCGTGCACCGTCGCTTTGAGGCCGGCGCCCGCCTGCTCGAGCCGCGAGACGTCCCGCCCCGCCAGGGTGAGCGTGGCACCGGGACGCAGGTCGAGCGCCTGCAGCGTGGCGAGCGCCAGCTCGGAGGTCCCGCCGAGGACGAGGACGGTCTGCACGCCACCGAGGGCGTCGTTCATGGGTGTCTCCTGTGGTGGTCGGGCGCTCACTGCTGGTCAGGCGCTCAGTGGTGGTCGGACGCTCAGCGGTGGTCGGGTGCTCAGACCAGGCCGAGTCGGCGGCCGAGGTCGCTGGCGAACCGGCGGTCGGGGTCGAGCACGGCGCGCTGCTCGCACCACTCCGGCAGCCGCGGGTACATCGCCGCCAGCAGGTCCGGCCGCAGCCGGCTGTCCTTCGACAGGTACACCCGGCCCCCGGCGGCGACGACCAGCTCGTCCAGCCCGTCGAGCAGCGGGCCCAGACCCGGATAGGAGGTCGGGATGTCGACCGTCAAAGTCCATCCCGGCGCCGGGAACGACAGCGGCCCCTCGTTGCCCGGCCCGAAACGCTTGAGCACGGTCAGGAACGACGGGCAGCGCGCGCCCGACAGGCGCCCGAGCGCCGTCCGGACCGTCTCCTCGGCACCGAAGGGCACGGCGAACTGGTACTGCAGGAAGCCGGGCCGGCCGTAGATCCGGTTCCACTGCAGCACGCCGTCAAGCGGGTGGAAGAAGAACGGGATGGTCTCGATGCCGGTGTGCTGGCGGGGGGCTTTGCGGAACCACACCTCGTTGAAGGCGCGGACGGTCGCGGGCCGCAGGAGCCCGTCCGGTACCCATGGCGGCGCCGCCAGCCGGGGCTCAGCGCGGTAGCGCAGCACCCCGCCCTTGTGCCGGCGGGGCGGCAGGTCGCCCGGATGCGCGTGGTCGCCGCGGGTCAGCACCGAGCGGCCCATCGTCGAGCCCTGCGCCAGGCTGTCGACCCACGCGACCGAGTAGCGGTACTCGTCGTCGCGCTCGGCCATCCGCGCCATGCAGTCGTCGAGGTCGGTCGCCCGCTCGGTGTCGACCTGCATGTACGCGGTGTCGACGGCGAGCAGGCCGATCTCGGCTGCCAACACGATGCCGGTCAGCCCCATCCCGCCGGCCGTCGCCCAGAACGCCGGGTCGGCCGGGGTGAGGCGTTGTACCTCGCCGGAGGCCAGCAGCAGGTCGAGCCAGCGCACGTGCTGGCAGAACGAGCCCTCCAGGTGGTGGTTCTTGCCGTGGATGTCGGAGGCGATGGCACCGCCGACCGTCACATAGCGCGTGCCGGGGGTGACGGGCACGAACCATCCGAGCGGGACGAGCAGCGTCATCAGCCGGTCGAGCGAGATGCCGGCATCGACCGTGACCGTTCCCCGCTCCAGGTCGAGCGCCCGCAGGCGGTCGAGCCCGGTGAGGTCGACGACCAGGCCTCCCGCGTTCTGCGCCGCGTCACCGTAGGAGCGGCCGAGACCCCGGGCGAGCAGTCCGCGCCCCGCCGGCCCGCGGGCCGCGCCCGAGACCAGCGCGACCACGTCGTCCGCGGTGCGCGGCGTGGACACGTCGGCCCGGGTCGGGGCCGTGCGCCCCCAGCCCATCAACAGCTCGCTCGCCGGCTGGGGAATGGGGGCAGTGGGATCAGCGGCCACCAGCGGCGCCGCGGTCGTGGACGCGGCGCTAACGGGGACGGCGCTAATGGGGACGGCGCTCACGGGGACGGCGCTCACGTGTACAACCCGGCCGCGAACAGGGCGACCCAGACCAGGCCGCAGCCGAGCAGCGCCCGGTCACCGAGCACCAGTTCCTCAGGCGCGCCGCCCTCACCGCGCTCGAGCAGCAACTGGTAGCGCAACAGTCCCAAGGTGACGGGGATGATCGACAACTGGGAGAACGGGATGGTCGAGCTCGACTGCCCCGCCCGCTCGAACGCCCACAGGCAGTAGGCGACGAGGGTCACGCCCGCCGCCAGCTCGCGGACCTGCCGCAGGTAGCTCAGCGGGTAGGCGGACAGGATCCGGCGGTGCACGGCTGCACCCTCCCCGAGCCCCGTCGCCTCCGCGTAGCGCTTGCCGGCCACCATGTAGAGCGAGCCGAACGAGGCGACGATCAAGAACCAGCGCGACATCGGGACGTCGGTCGCCGCCGCCCCCGCGATGGGCCGCAGCAGGAACCCGGCCGCCACCATGGCCATCTCGATCACGGCGACGTGCTTGAGCCAGGTGGAGTAGGTCAGGGTGACCGCGACGTAGAGGGCCAGCACGGCCGCGAGCTTCCAGCTGGTCAGCAGGCCGCCGGCGACGACGCTGCCGACGATCAACGCGATGCCGACCACGCGCGCCAGGAGAGGGGAGATGATGCCGGCCGCGATGGGGCGGTGCCGCTTCGTCGGGTGCTCGCGGTCGCGGGCGACGTCGGCCGCGTCGTTGACCAGGTAGCCGCCGGAGGCGCAGAGGCTGAAGGTCACGAAGGCGACCAGGGTGTGCAGCAGGATGGTGCCGTGCTGCAGCTCGCCCGCCGCGGCAGGCGCGGCCAGGACCAGCACGTTCTTGATCCACTGCTTGGGACGAGCGGTGCGGATGAGTCCGCGGACCGGGCCCATCCGGCGCCGCCTGCCCTTCGTGCGCGGTGGTGCGGGGGATGGCGGGGACGGCGCTGCGGGGGCCGATTCAGGTGAGAAAGGCGGTTCTTCCGCGAGAGGCGGTGACGGTACGAGCACGGCGTCATCGTGCTCCGGGACCGGCCGCGTCTTGCGGGGGCCGGTGTCGCTGCTCCGGGCTGACGTGGCGGTCACGGCGTGACCTCGCGCAGCGAGTACGAGAAGAAGTCCCTGCTTTGCGTGGAGTAGTAATGCTCGGCGCCCTGTGACTGGTCGGGGCGCAGCTTGTGGGCGACCGCATGGCCGGCGGCGTCGTGGGTGTAGTAGACGCCGATCGCCCACTGCGGGTTGATGTCCAGCTCCATCCCGCGCACCACTCCGGCGGCCTGCAGCAGCTGCCCGATCGAGCACACCGACGTCGCCGGGCTGTTGACGTAGACCAGCGCCCCGTCGGCCCGGACGCCCAGGCCGCTGCGTGGCACGTACGCGGTGTTGCCCAGCGTGTAGCCCCAGACCGAGGAGTTGTTGTTCGCGCAGCTGGTGTTGAGCTGGCCGCCGTTGACCAGCAGGTCGAGGTTCTGCCGCACGGACCGCACCGACGGCGTCATCGAGACGTCGCGGTTCCAGGCCCCGATCTGCACCGAGCCGTCCTTGCTGATGACGATGGAGGCCGCGCCGTCACGCAGCGGCAGCGCGACGCGCCCGTCGTCGTAGTAGCCGCCGCGGGACGCGCCATTGAGGCGGAAGCCCCCGTTGTGCGCCGCCGCCGTGGTGTCCTTCTGGGCGTCGGGGATGAGGGAGGGCGAGGAGAAGGTCCCAGGGGGGTCCGACGGGTGGCCCGGGTGCAGCTGGGCGCTGAGCAGCTTGGGGTCTAGCCACATCAGTGCGGCCAGGTACTGGGTGTAGCGGTTGTCGGGGCGGACGTAGGCGACGCGGACGGCGGGTTCGCCCCCGTTGGTCACCACCGTCTGCCAGGAGCCTTCGTTGGGCAGGGGCGAGCTTGTTGCGATGACCTTGACCGGCGCCGGGGCCGGGCTGTGCGGCACGAGGGATGCCGCGGACTGCTTCGGTGAAGTGCTTGCCGGGCTGCGGCTCCCTCCGGCGAGCGGGATGCCTCCCTTGGGCACGCCGCCGCTGGCCGGTGCCTGAACGGAGTACTGCAGCTTCTCGAGCTCGGTGACGGCAAAGTCGAGGTGATGGTCGCGGGCCCACTCGGCGAGGCGAGCGGCGGTCGGGTCGCTGCCCGCCCGCGTCAGTGCCCCGCCGATCGAGTACCCAACGAGGGCGAGGAGCACCAGCGCCATGACGCCGACGACCCGCAGCGCGCGGCGCAACGGCGAGCGAGTGGTCGCCGGTGTGCGGCGCGCACGGCCACCCCCCGAGCCGCCCGATGCGGGGGGGGCCGCCGGGGAGGCAGTCCTCGTGGGGGTGGTCAAGCGACTCCTCCATGCGGCGCGGGCTGCGGCGGCACTGTGATGGCTGCTACGGGGCAGGCTGGTGGGCAGGGCCTCTGGGCTGACGTCGCCTTGACGCGGCGGACGCAGACCCAGAGTAATGGGCGGCGCGCCCGACAGTCGGTGACACGCCTCTGGTGATGCCGTATCGGCATCACCGGCGCGGAACTCGACAGGCGCGTTCCAGCAGCAGGCCGCCCGCGAGCAGGACGACGCCGGCACCGATGCCGAGACCGGCGGTGATCGCGTCGGCTCCGGCGACAGGGGGTGCTCCGATGCGCGGCACGGTGTAGGCGAGCACGGCCAGCCACGCACCGACGATAAGGGCGGCCGTCGCACTGCTCGCCTTGCCCAGGGCAGCGGTCCGTGCCACGGTGAGCGGCATGATCGGGCGCGACCGGGGCCGGCCCAGCACGCGCCGCCCGGTGCTGGCCGCGAGCTGCAGCTCGGCCACGGCCACGAGCAGCACCGACAGCGGCGCGGTCCTCGGCAGCGCTGTCGGCAGGGAGTAGTACGCCGCGGTCAGGACGAGGTACACCACCACCAGCGCGCAGGCAGCGATGACCGCCAGGTCACGCGCACGGGTCGGGTTCACGGCAGCAGCGGCAGGTCGGTGCGTACCACGCTGGAGCTGTTGGGGCCCACTGCGTCGGCAGCGAGGTCGGCAGCGAGGTCGGCGATGCGACCCGCTCCGGGCAGCACCGCGTCCGGCTCGACCTCCAGCCACGGCAGCAGCACGAATGCGCGCTCCGCCGCCCTCGGGTGCGGCAACACGAGGCGGTCGGTGGCGAGGGTGCCGGCCCCCACGGCGACGATGTCGATGTCGAGCGTGCGGGGCCCCCACCGCTCGCGCCGCTCCCGGTCGCGCATCAGCTCAAGGCTCTGCGTCAGGTCGAGCAGCGCCAGCGGGTCCGACGGCAGGGCCGGCGACGGCGCGAGGACGACGACAGCGTTGAGGTAAGGGCCCTGCTCGGGCCCGCCGACCGGGTCGGTCTCCCAGACGCCGGATGCCCGCAGCGGCGCGAGCCCGGCGAGAGCTCGGGCTGCCGCCTGCAGGTGCGCCAGCCGGTCACCCAGGTTGGACCCGAGCGCGAGCACCACGGGGCCGCGGGCCCGCCGGATGCGCACCTCGACGTCGTCGAACGCGAGCCTCAGCGGGGCCTGCGGCTTGTGGACCACGATCTCGACGCGGGCCACCCGAGCGTCGGCCAGGCACGCGTCGGCCAGCCGCGCCGCGAGCGTCTCGAGCAGCGCGACCGGCTCCCCCGCGACGATGGCAGCGAGCTGCTCGGCGAGCACTCCGTAGTGGACGGTGTCGCCGACGTCGTCCGTCCTCGCAGCGCGGCGGGTGTCGACGGTGAGCAGGGCGTCGAGGACGAAGTCCTGGCCGCGCTCCCGCTCCTCGGCGTACACCCCGTGGTAGCCGCGGACGCGCAGGCCGCGCAGGGTGATGGTGTCCGCTCCCGTTGGTACTGCTGCGTCCGGCCCCGGCGATGTCGTCACGGGTGCCCCGACTGCCAGGCGGCCGCGACCCTGACGGCGTCGACGCTCGCGCGGACGTCGTGCACCCGCACTCCCCACACACCTGCCGAGGCGGCTAGCGCGGAGGTGGCCGCCGTCGCCGCCTCCCGGTCGTCGGTCGGCCGCTGCGTACCGTCGGGACCGGCCAGCAACCGGCCGAGGAATGCTTTGCGGCTGGTGCCGAGCAACACGGGGCGCCCGATGACGTGCAGCCGGTCGAGCCCAGCCAGCAGCTGCCAGTTGTGGGCGGCGGTCTTGGCGAAGCCGATACCGGGATCAATCACCACCTGCGCGGTGCTCAGGCCGGCAGCGCGCGCTGCCTCGAGTCGGTCGCTGAGCTCGGCGACGACCTCGGCGACGACGTCGTCGTAGTGGGCCCGCGACGCCATGTCGGCACTGGGCCCGCGCCCGTGCATGAGCACGTAGGGCACGCCGCGCTCGGCGACGAGTCCGAACATGTCGGGGTCGGCGCCACCGCTGACGTCGTTGACCAGGCGGGCCCCGGCATCGAGCGCCAAGGCGGCGACGCTCGCCCGGGTGGTGTCGACGCTGACCACGGCACCGGCCTCGGCCAGCGCGGCCACCATCGGCAGCACCCGCCGCAGCTCCTCGGCCTCGTCGACCCGCTGGGCGCCTGGCCGGGTCGACTCGCCGCCCACGTCGAGGATGTCCGCGCCCTGCTCGAGCATCTGCCGTCCGGCTCGGATGGCGTCCCCGGCGTCGAAGTGCCGGCCCCCGTCGGAGAACGAGTCCGGGGTGACGTTGACGACGCCGAGGACCAGCGTCCGGCTGAGGTCGGGCAACCCGGGCAGGCCGGGGGACGGGCACAGCACGAGTGCTCAGCTCACCTCGGGCAGTTCACTGACCGAGCCGCATCAGGCTGATCGCCTCGGCTCGGGTGGGCGCGGAACGCCGGAACTGGCCGCGCACGGCCGACGTCACGGTCACCGCCCCTGGCTTGCGGACGCCGCGCACCGACATGCACATGTGCTCGGCCTCGAGCACGACGATGACGCCGCGGGGGTGCAGCGACTCCTCGAGCGCGTCGGCGATCTGGGTCGTGAGGCGCTCCTGGACCTGCGGCCGGCGGCTGCACAGGTCGACCAGGCGCGCCAGCTTCGACAGGCCGGTCACCTCCCCCTGCTCGTTGGGGATGTAGCCGACGTGGGCCTTGCCGACGAACGGCAGCAGGTGGTGCTCGCACAGCGACGCGAGGGTGATGTCGCGGATCAGCACCAGCTCGTCGTGGTGCTCGTCGAACACCGTCGTCAAGGTGGCGGCGGGCGCCGAGCGAAGCCCCGCTGTCATGTCCTCGAAGGCGCGGGCGACGCGGGCCGGCGTCTCGCGCAGCCCCTCGCGGTCGGGATCCTCGCCCATCCCCGCGAGCAGCTCGCGGACCGCCGCCTCGACTCGCGCCGAGTCGAAGACGGGGAGCCGCTCACCGCCGTTGCTCCCCGCAGCCAGACCGGCTACGGCCTTGACATCAGCTTTGACGGACGCCAGCAGGCCGGCGGCTGGTGCCCCAGCCTCCGGAGCGGTACGGGCGGCAGCGCCGGGCAGCGTCCGGTCCGCCGACGTCACGGCGTGCCGGGGTCCCGCTTGGTCAGGCGGGTGGCGCCGGGTGTGGGGGCGTGCAGCGGCGCGCCACCGTTGCTGCCATTGGCGCCGTTGCTGCCGTTGGAACCGTTGCCGTTGACGACGCTCCCGTTCGCTCCGCTGCCGTTGGTGCTGCTCGCCGTGATGGCCGCGACCTCGCCCGGCGTGAGCACCGGCGGGCGGTTCGACGGGCGGCGCCGGCCGCTTCCGGTCCACGACCCGCGGGTCGGCCGCTTGACGATCGGGGCGAAGACCTCGAGCACCTCGTCCTTGGACAGCGTCTCGCGGTCCATCAGCCGCAGCACGAGGTCGTCGAGCACGTCGCGGTACTCCAGCAGCACGTCGAACGCCTCGTCGTGCGCCGTCTCGATCAGGCGCCGGACCTCCTCGTCGATGCGGCCGGCCACCTCCTCGGAGTAGTCACGCTGGTGCCCCATGTCGCGGCCGAGGAAGACCTCGCCCGACTCCTGCCCGAACTTCAGCGCGCCGAGGGAGTCGCTCATGCCGTACTGCGTGACCATCGCCCGGCTGATCGCGGTGGCCTTCTCGATGTCGTTGCTCGCGCCGGTGGTCGGCTCGTGGAAGACGAGCTCCTCCGCAGTGCGTCCGCCCAGGAGCACGGCCAGCTGGTCGAGCATCTCCGAGCGTGCCTGCAGGTACTTGTCCTCGACCGGCAGCTGCATGGTGTAGCCGAGGGCCCGGCCGCGCGGCAGGATCGTGATCTTGTGCACGGGGTCGGTGTTCGGCAGCGCGTGGGCCACCAGAGCGTGCCCGCCCTCGTGGTAAGCGATAATCTTTCGTTCCTTGTCGCTCATCGCTCGAGTCTTGCGCTCCGGGCCAGCCATCACCCGGTCGATGCTCTCCTCGAGGATCGCCATCGTCACCAGCGTCTGGTCCTTGCGTGCCGTCAGCAGCGCGGCCTCGTTGAGCACGTTGGCGAGGTCGGCGCCGGTGAAGCCGGGGGTCCGGCGGGCGATGACCCCGAGGTCGACGTCGTCAGCGATCGGCTTGCCCTTGGCGTGGACCTCGAGGATGCCCTTGCGACCCAGCAGGTCGGGCCGGTCGACGACGATCTGCCGGTCGAAGCGCCCGGGGCGCAGCAGGGCGGGGTCGAGGATGTCGGGCCGGTTGGTTGCCGCGATGAGGATGACGCCCGTCTTGGCGTCGAAGCCGTCCATCTCGACGAGCAGCTGGTTCAGGGTCTGCTCCCGCTCGTCGTGCCCACCACCGAGGCCGGCGCCGCGGTGCCGGCCGACCGCGTCGATCTCGTCGACGAAGATGATGGCGGGCGCGTTGGTCTTGGCCTGCTCGAACAGGTCGCGGACGCGACTCGCGCCCACACCGACGAACATCTCAACGAAGTCCGAGCCCGAGATCGAATAGAAGGGGACGCTCGCCTCGCCGGCGACCGCGCGGGCGAGCAGGGTCTTGCCCGTGCCGGGAGGGCCGTACAGCAGCACGCCCTTCGGGATCTTCGCGCCGACCGCTTGGAACTTGGCCGGGTTGGCCAGGAAATCCTTGATCTCCTGCAGCTCCTCCAGCGCCTCGTCGGCGCCGGCGACGTCGGCGAACGTCGTCTTGGGGGTGTCCTTGCTGACCAGCTTGGCCTTGGACTTGCCGAAGTTCATGACCCGGTTGCCGCCGCCCTGCATCGAGTTCATGAAGAACAGCAGCAGGCCGAACACCAAGATGATGGGCAGGAAGTTGAGGGCGAGCGTGCCCAGCACGCTGCCGTGGCTCGCGTCGACCGAGTAGCGCACGTTCTTGGCCCGCAGCGCGCCCGCGAGCTGGACGCCCTGGTCGGTGGCGTAGTCGGCAGCGAATTTCTGCCCGCCGTCGGCGGTGATTTGGATGCGCTGCTTGCTGTCGAGCAGCGTCGCATCGGTGACTGTCCCGGCAGCGATCCGCTGCTGGATGAAGTTGAGGTCCTTGGCCTTGTAGCTGCTGCCCGAGCCGAACAGGTTGCCGGCGAAGGCGAGCACCAGCAGTCCGACCAGGAGCCACAGCATCCAGCTGCGAGAGATCTTCTTACGGTTCATCTGGCTGGGGCGCCTGGGCAAGGCACCCCGTCCTCCTGCCTGTAGGACTGCCCCCAGGGACGGGTGCCTCCAGCGTATCGCCAGAGCCGCCTGGACTGCATTGTCAAGGGTTGTGACCGTGTTTCCTGCATGTGCCGGTGTGCCGCGGCAGTGCCTGGTGCTGCTGCCGTCTCGTCAGTCCGTCGATCAGGAAAACGCCGGATGCGCGCCGGGCGTTCCACCCCGGCGCGTGATCTACGACCTCATCCGGCCGCGATGACCTCCGGCGTGAGCGTGCCCACGTATGGCAGCGTGCGGTACCGCTCGGCGAAGTCCAGCCCGTAGCCGACGACGAACGCGCTCGGGATGTCGAAGCCGACGTAGCGCACGTCGAGATCGACCCGCAGCGCCTCCGGCTTGCGCAGCAGCGCCACGACCTCGACGCTGGCCGGGTGGCGGCTGCCCAGGTTGCGCATCAGCCACGACAGCGTCAGGCCCGAGTCGATGATGTCCTCGACCACCAGCACGTGGCGGCCCTCGATCGAGCGGTCGAGGTCCTTGAGGATGCGCACGACCCCCGAGGACGACGTCGACGAGCCGTAGGACGACACCGCCATGAACTCGAGGGTCGTCGAGATGGTGAGCGCACGCGCCAGGTCGGCCATCACCATGACGGCACCCTTGAGGACACCGACGAGCAGGACCTCCTGACCGGCGTAGTCGGCGTCGATCGCAGCTGCCAGCTCGGTGATCTTGGCGCGAAGCGCCTCCTCGGTGACCAGAATCTCGGCGAGGTCGGGGTGCGGGCTCGCCGTCGGCGCGGGCGACGGGGCGCCGGGCAACCCCTGGTGGCCGTGCTCGCTCCCCTGGCCAGGCGGCACAGGTGCTGGGGTGGCCGCTTCGGGCGCGGTGGTGTGGATGCCGGCTGCCTCCGGACTCACCAGGTTCACTAGCTCGTTACCGGTGGAGCGGTTTCGGTGGCCACGAGGTAGATGGTGCCATCGGCGCGGCTCGCTTGGATGCCCGGGAGGTGCAGCGGGCCCTGCCCCGACCACTGCAGCACGAGGGCGTCGAGCGCCCTCACGTGGGCGGAGGTCAGGGCCGAGGCGCTGCTCCCGGCGCACAGAGCCGCCCGGCGCAGCACGCGGGCCCGCACCGCGGGGTCGAGCTCGACGAGGCCGGCGACCGGCAGCTGCTGCGCCGTGCGGGCTGCGGCGGCCGTCACGCCCACCCCGAGTCGGGCGGCTGCAGCCTCGGCGAGCGCATCGAGGGCGTCGGCGTCGGCGCGGAGCAGGTCCGCCGACCGGGCGAGGGCCGGCACCGCGCCCGGTCCCAGCACCTGCTCCAGCGCCGGCAGGAGCTGAGTGCGCACCCGGCTGCGGGTGAAGGCAGGGTCCTCGTTGGCCGGGTCGTCCCACACCGGCAGCCCCTCGGCGCGGCAGGCCGCCCGGGTCGTCGCGCGGCGCAGGCCGAGCAGCGGGCGGCGCACCAGCGCACCCGCGGCGGGCATTCCCGCGAGCGAGCGTGCTCCGCTGCCCCGGGCCAGGCGCAGCAGCACGGTCTCGGCCTGGTCGTCGAGGGTGTGGCCGAGCAGCACGGTAGCCGCGCCCAGCCGCTCGGCCGCCTCCGCCAGCGCGGTGCGGCGTGCGGTGCGGGCAGCACCTTCGGATCGGGCGGTGGGCGCGTGCAGCACCTCGGCCGGGGTGAGGCCGAGCTGGGCTGCCAGCAGCAGGACGCCCTGCGCGATGCCGGCGGAGGCCGGCGACCAGGCGTGGTCGACGCACACCAGGCCGGCACGGCGACCGGCGCGGGGAGCCTCGTGCGCGAGGGCGCTCGCGAGGGCGGTGGAGTCGGGGCCGCCCGAGCAGGCGACGAGCAGCAAGGCGCCCTCGGGGACAGCCAGGACCGCCGGGCGGACGGCATGCCGCACCGCTGCAAGCTCGGGCGGGGGTCCGCTCACTCGAACCTCAGCTTTCGGGGCGGCTCCCGGTGCCGCGAGGCGTCAGGCCGCCCGGCCGTGCACCCGGTCGAGCCAGGCTCGGGGGTCGGTGATCTCCGCGCGGGTGGGCAGCGAGGCGGGCGAGTCCCAGACCCGGTTGAAGCCCGCCACCCCCACCTCGTTGACGAGGGCGCGCACGAAGGCGCCGCCCTGGCGGTACTGCTGCATCTTCAGGTCGAGCCCGAGCAGCCGGCGCACGAAGCGGTCGAGCGGGGAGCCCGAGTCGCGGCGCTCCTCGAAGCGGGTACGGATGAGCTCGACGCTCGGCACCACGGTGGGCCCGACGGCGTCCATCACCTGGTCGGCGTGCCCCTCGAGCAGGCTCATCAGCGCCTGCAGCCGGTCGAGGACGACCTTCTGCTCCGGCGTCTGCAGCGCCTCGACGATGCTCCCTCCACCGCGCTGGCGCAGTGCCCCTACGGCGTCCTTGAGCCGGCCGAGCAGGGCCGTGGCGTCGAAGTTCGAGGCCTTCAGGTAGGCGTCGATCTCGCCTTCCATGTACTCGCGCAGCCACGGGACGGCGGAGAACTGCACGCGGTGGGTCTGCTCGTGCAGGCAGACCCAGAGCCGGAAGTCGTGGTGGTCGACATCGAGCCGGCGCTCGACCTCGGCGACGTTGGGGGCGACGAGCGACAGGCGGCCGCCGCCCTCGTCGTCGGGCAGGAAGATCTCGTACTGCCCCAGCACCTTGGAGGCGAGGAAGGCGAGCGCAGCGGCGACCTGGGCCGCCGTGATCCTGCGTCCGAGGGCCAGCGCGGCGCCGGTGGGCGGTTTGCTGGTGAGCCGGCCGAGGCGCGGGGCGAGCAGCGTGCGCAGGCCGGCGACGTTGGAGCGGATCCACTCGCCGCGGTCGACGACGGCGACCGTCGGCCGCGTCCGCGGCACCATCCCGGTGTAGCCGACGACGTGCCCCTCGGCCTCGTAGGCGAGGCGCCGCAGGTCGGCGACGACCTCGTCGGCCTCGGCCCGGCTGAGCGCGGGCCCCGGCCGAACCATCCGGCGCCCGAAGGAGACCGCGAGGTCCCAGTCGATCAGGTCGGGGGCAGGGGGCAGGTCGGCACCAGCCTTCTGCTCGGCTTGCGTGTCCGCCTGCTTCATTCGCCGAGCGTATGCCGCCGGTCCGGCGGTGGCCGGGCGCGGCGATGGGGGAGAATGCGGGCGGGAGCCGCCTGACGGCCCGGCGCCGGCGACGAGAGAGGTGGACCGCGTGGAGTTCGACGTCATGATCGAGATCCCGCAGGGGACGCGCAACAAGTACGAGATGGACAAGGAGCGCGGCCGCATCCGGCTCGACCGCATGCTGTTCACCGCGACCCGCTACCCCTCGGACTACGGCTACATCGAGGACACCCTCGGTGGCGACGGCGACCCGCTCGACGCGATGGTGCTGGTCGAGGAACCCACCTTCCCGGGCTGCCTGATCCGCTGCCGCACGATCGGCATGTTCCAGATGACCGACGAGGCGGGCCCCGACGAGAAGGTCCTCTGCATCCCGGTCGCCGACGTCCGCCAGGAGCACCTGCGCGACATCCGGCACCTGCCGGAGTTCCAGAAGTTGGAGATCCAGCATTTCTTCGAGACCTACAAGGACCTCGAGCCCGGCAAGTCGGTCGAGGGCGCATCGTGGGTCGGCCGCAGCGACGCCGAGCAGGAGATCACCGCCAGCAGGGAGCGCTTGAAGCGCTACCAGGCGAAGGCGGAGGAGACGCACGGCGGCTGAGGGGCCGGAACGCCGAACAGCGCGCCGGCAGCCGAGGGAGTCCTCGGCTGCCGGCGCGCTGTCGTTCGCGCTCGGCCTGGTACCCAGCGGCTAGGCGACCGAGGTGGTGACGGTGCCCGAGTAGCTGTCGGCCAGTGCGCCGGCCGGCATCGTCACGTTCAGGGTCGGGGCCCAGGAGGCGGTGTTGTTGCCCGAGACGGCGGAAGGTGCCACGACGCTTGCGGCGGTGGTGTTGAGGGTGGTCGCGGCGCCGGCGGCGACCGTGATCGTTCCGCCAGTGGTGACGGCGCCGCCGGTGTAGGAGACGGCGGTGGAGGTCGAGTGCGTCGCGAGCGCGCCGTTGAAGGCGGTAGACGTGGCCGAGGTGGTCCATGCCGCCGTGCCACCGCGGTTGTCGGTGACGGACACCGTGCCGAGCGAACCGCTGATCGCCGTGGTGCCCGAGGCGGCGCTTGTCAGGGCGGCGGTGCCTGCCGAAGTCACGGACAACGAGCCACTGGTGAGCGAGAAGGTGGTCGCCGTGTCACCGGGGGCAGCCGACGCCGGGCCGGCGACGCCGACGACGAGTGCGGTGGCGGCGGCACCGAGCAGGAGGGGGGTACGCAGCTTCATGGTGTGTCCTTCGGGTGGGCGTTCGGCGTGGCCTGTTGGTTCGCCGCTCCCTTGATGATTCGGTCCCCGAGAACGGGGCATAAAGTGGCGTTCGGAGTAATTCCCGGCAGCCCGTTCGGGTGATCTCCCGTCTTCGCAGCCGCCACTCCCCGTAGCCCTTCAGATCCGCAGCCCCCGTGTCGACAGACACGAACGGGAGAGCGGCCATGCGCTCTCACCCCGGCTACAGGACGAGGGATGCTGATGACCCCGCGCGGCTTTGCTGTCGCCACCGCTGCCGTCGCGACGACACTGGCGGTCACGCTGGCCGCCGCGGCTCCGGCCCTGGCCGTCGGGACCAGTGCCACCGCCGCGACCATCACGGTTCAGGGCGGCACGTTGTCGATCACCGCGCCCACCGGCGCGGGCAACCTCGGTAGCCGGGCCACCGGTGCAGGCCTCAGCCGGGTCAGCGGCATGCTGGGCCAGGTACGGGTGAACGACGCGCGGAGCGCTCCCGCCGGCTCCGGCTGGGTCGCCAGCGTTACCAGCACCGCCTTCACCTCATCCACCGGCCCCGCGATCCCCGCGAGCGCCATCGGCTACACCGCGGGTCCCATCACCAAGGTCGGGACCGCGACGTACCGGGCGAACGATCCGACCGACCTGACCGCCATGGTCCCGGCTGTCACCGCCACCGAGATCACTGGCGACAACATCGCGACCTGGACCCCGACGATCACCGTCACACTCCCAGGAGGCGTACCCGCCGGTGTCTACCACGCGACGATCACCCATTCCGTTGCCTAGCCGTCCCCCGGCCCCGCGCCTGCGTCGACTCGCCCGAGGGGTCGTCGGTGTCCTGGCGGTGACCGCCGTTCTCGCTGGTCCCGCGGCTGCGGCCAACGCGGCACCTGCTCCCACCGCTCCGGGTGCGGGCAGCATCGGTATCCGCCTCGTCGACGCCCCCGTCACTGCCCGCGACGACCCGCGGGCCCGCGTCTACATCGTCGACCATCTCAATCCCGGCGCGGTCATCCACCGCCGGATCGAGGTCTCCAACACCACCGCCTCGACCGCGCACGTCGCGCTGTATCCCGCTGCAGCGAGCATCACCAAGGGATCGTTCGTGGGCGCCTCGGCGCACACCCCCAACGACCTGACCACATATACGTCAGTCACCCCCGGCGAGGCCGACGTGCCCGCGAGCGGCAAGGTGATGTCCACCGTGACGGTCACCGTCCCCAAGGACGCCGCTCCCGGCGAGCAGTACGGCGTGATCTGGGCCGAGACCCGGTCGGCCCCCAAGGCCGGCAGCGGTGTCGTCCAGGTGAGCCGGGTCGGCATCCGCCTCTACCTGTCGGTCGGCCCCGGCGGCGCGCCGGCCTCCGGCTTCTCGATCGACTCGCTGACCGCGGGGCGCTCGTCCGACGGCCGGCCGATGGTGCTAGCCGACGTGCACAACACCGGCGGCCGGGCCCTCGACATGAACGGGAGCCTGCAGCTCACTGCCGGCCCGGGCGGCCTCAGCGCCGGTCCGTTCCCTGCCACACTGGGCACGACGCTGGCCATCGGCGACACCGAGACCGTCACCATCCCGCTGGACAAGGCGCTGCCCGCCGGACCATGGGACGCGAGCATCACCCTGCACAGCGGCCTGCTCGACCGCACCGCCAAGGCGACCATCACCTTCCCCGCCCGCGGGACAGCCGGTGCGGTGAAGACGACGTCGGGCCGGCCCGGCTGGCTGTACCCTGCCATCGGCGCGGCCCTCGCCTTACTCTTGCTCGGCAGCGCCGCGCTGGTCATGAGGATGCGGCGGCGTCGTCGCCCGGCGGACCGCTTGCCCGAACCCCAGCGGGAGCCCGCCAGACTCTCCTGAGCGACCCGGGGGGACCGGGGGATTGAACGGGTGGAGCCGGAGGCGAGGATTGAACTCGCGACCTATCGCTTACGAGGCGATTGCTCTGCCACTGAGCTACTCCGGCGGCTGCCTGCCGACCCGTCGCGACGCGCACGTGGGAGCTGGCCTGTGCCGCTGATTCTGCCACAGCGCGGTCGCTCCCTGTGCGGCCCCTCGCGTGCTTGCGCCGGGACCGGCACCCGCAGGTAGGCCCGCGACCGGTTCCTCCTATCGTGTCCGCATGTCGTCCGTGGACCCGTCGCCCGACGGCCCGACGACGTGCTTGCTCCTCGTCGAGGACGACGACCTGTCCCGGCTGGCCCTCGCGCGCAGCCTGGAGCGCTACGGCTACCGCGTGCTCGAGGCGAGCGACGGCGAGCAGGCCGTCCAGCTGTTCGAGGCGCGCGACGGCGAGATCGACCTCGTGGTGCTCGACGTCGGGCTGCCCCAGCTCGACGGTTTCGCCGTGCTGTCCCGGCTCCGGCAGGCGAGCGACGTCCCCGTGATCATGCTGACCGGCCGGGCGGAGGAGGTCGACCGGGTCGTCGGACTCGAGCTCGGCGCCGACGACTACGTGCTCAAGCCGTACTCGCTGCGGGAGCTCGTCGCGCGCATCCGGGCGCGGCTGCGCCGCCAGATGGCCTTCGCCGAGCTCGCGGCGCCCGACACCGACGGCACCCGCCTCGACTTCGGCGACGTCACCATCGACCTGCGTGCCCGCGAGGTTCACGTCACCGGCCGCCGCATCGAGCTCACCGCCCGCGAGTACGAGCTGCTCGCCTTCCTCGCGGAGCACCCGCGCACGGTGTTCAGCCGGGAGGAGCTGCTGGAGCACGTGTGGGGCACCCGGTTCCAGGACCCGGCGACGGTGACCGAGCACATCCGCCGGGTGCGGATGAAGCTGGAGGGGCGGCCCCCGCAACGCCAGTTGCTGACGACCCTGCGCGGGATGGGCTATCGCTTCGATCCCTGACGGCCTGGCCGGCCGGCGGCGACGGCAGCGGGTCAGCCGGGCGTCGCGCCCGTGGGATAGGCGCCGTCGTGCTCCTGCCGCGGCGCGCAGACAGAGGCCTTGCTGCAGGAGCAGCGCCGCCCACCCTCGTCGAGCCGCACCACCACCGAGTCGCGCGGGACGTCGTGCCCGACGACTTGGCCGCTGCCGTCGGGGCTGTCGACCTGCGCGCCGATCGCGGGCGCCGACTCCTTGAACGCGGCGTAGAGCGGGTGCTCGTACTTCAGGCAGCACAGCAGCTTGCCGCAGGCCCCACTGATCTTGAGCGGGTTGAGCGGCAGGTCCTGGTCCTTCGCCATCCGGATGCTGACCGGCTCGAAGTCCTTGAGGAAGGTGGAGCAGCAGGTGTCGCGGCCGCAGGGGCCGATGCCGCCCGAGACCCGCGCCTCGTCGCGGGCGGACAGCTGGCGCAGCTCGATGCGGGCCGAGAGGGTCCGCGCGAGGTCGCGGATCAGCTGGCGGAAGTCGACGCGCGACTCTGCCGTGAAGTAGATCGTGTACGGGCTGCTGGCGCCGGGGACGTAGTCGACGCCGACGATCTTCATCGCCAGCCCGTGCTCCCGGACCAGCCGTTTCGCGGCGACCCGGGCGCCGGCGCGGTGCTTGCGCGCCTCGTCGTCGCGGGCGAGGTCGGCGCCGGTGGCGAGGCCCACGAGGGTGGGCAGGTTGCCGACGGCCTCCGGCACCTCCTGCGGCGCCCAGACGCACTCGGCCACCTCCGGCCCCTGGTCGGTGGGGACGAGCACCATGTCGCCGACCCGGACCTCGTGCGGGCCGGGGTCGAGGTAGTACAGCTTGCCGCGGCGGGTGAACGACACGGCGCAGAGGCGGCTCACGGCGCGGTCCCCGGAACGCTCATGCAGGCGAGCGTACGGCGGCGGAGGCGGTGTGCAGGCTCACGGCCAGCACCCGCTCAGGCGGTGCGCAGGGTGACGGCGAGCGCCTCGACGGCCAGCCGGGCGGCCAGTGAGGGGTTCTCCTCCAGCGCCGAGCGGCAGGCGAGAACCGCCTCGATGCGGCGCAAGGTCTGCTCGGGGGTGAGGGCTGCTGCGGCCCGGCGCGTCTCGGCGGTCCTGTCGTCGTGCACCGGCTCGACCGCCGCCCCGAGCTGAATGCTGAGCACGTCGCGGTACCAGGCGGCGAGGTCGGTCAGGGCCCGGTCGAGGGCGTCGCGCTGGGTCCGCTTGAGCCGGGTCTGCTGGGTGCGTTCGAGCTCCTTCAGGGCACCGGCGGCGCCGCGGACCTGCACCGCCGTGCGGCCCCGGCCGGCGCTGAGTACGGATTGCAGCTCGGCCGTCTCGCTGCGGGCCCGCTCCTTGTGCAGGTCGTCGGCCTCCTCGGTCGCGGCCTCGACGAGGTCGGCGGCCGCCGCCAGGCACTCGCCGACCGACCGCAGCCGCGACGGCAGCCGCAGCACGTCGTCGCGGCGCCCTCGGGCCAGCTCGTCGCGGGCGAGCCGCCGGGCCCGGCCGACGTGCCCCTGCGCCGCCCGTGCCGCGAACGACGCCATCGACGGGGGGACGCCCTCGCGCTCGAGGGCGGCCGCGATGTCGCTCGAGGTAGGCCGGCGCAGCGTCAGGAGCCGGCAGCGGGAGCGCACGGTGGGGGTGACGTCCTCGGACGAGGGCGCGCACAGCAGGAAGACGGTGTGCGCCGGCGGCTCCTCCAGCACCTTCAGCAGGGCGTAGGCGGCCTGGTCGGTCAGGCGGTCGGCATCCTCGATCAGCAGGATGCGGTGCCGTCCGCTGCTGGTGGCCGACGCGGCCTGCCGGACCAGCGCGCGAACCGGCTTGACACCGATCGAGAGTTCCTCGGTCCGCATGACGACCAGATCCGCGTGCGTGCCGGCGAGGACGTTGCGGCAGGCGGCGCAGCGCCCGCAGCCGTGCCCCGTGCCGTGCGGACTGGCCGGAGTCGGCGGCCCGGTGGGCGCCGTGCACTCCAGCGCGGCGGCGAACGAGCGGGCGGCGACGGAACGACCGGACCCCGCTGGGCCGGTGAACAGCCATGACGGAGTCATCCCGACCCCGTCGGCAGCGGCGGTCAGCGGTGCGATGACGTGCTCCTGGCCGATCAACCCGGTCCACACCGAGGAGGTCTCGACCTCGATGCCCCAGGCGCTCATCGGGGGGTCCCTGCCGCGCCTGCGCGGTTCTGCGCGGGGACCAGCTGCTCGACCGCGCCGCGCACCTCAACGGCGACCTGCTCGACCTCGGCCGAGCCGTCGACGACCGCGTAGCGGGCCGGGTCGGCAGCCGCGAGACGGCGAAAACCGCCCCGCACCCGCTCGTGGAAAGCGTCGGCCTCGGACTCCAGCCGGTCGGTGCCGCCGCGCGCAAGCAGCCGCCGGCGGGCGACCGCTACCGGCAGGTCGAGCAGGACCGTGAGGTCGGGCAGCAGCTCGCCGGTCGCCCAACGCGAGATTCGGCTGACCACGTCGGGATCGAGCCCGCGCCCGTACCCCTGGTAGGCGACCGAGGAGTCGATGTACCGGTCGGACAGGACGACGGCGCCCCGCGCGAGCGCCGGACGGACGACCCGCCCGACGTGCTCGGCCCGGTCGGCCGCGTACAGCAGAGCCTCGGCGTGCTCGCCCAGCTCGGTGGTGGGGTCCAGGAGCAGCGCACGGATGCGCTCCCCGGCCGGGGTCGCGCCCGGCTCCCGGGTGACCACGACCTCATACCCGCGATCAGCCAGCCAGGCGGCAAGCAGCCGGATCTGCGTCGACTTGCCCGCGCCCTCGCCACCCTCGAGGGCCACGAAGATGCCTGGGCGGCTGGCCCGCCCGGGCCTCGTCGACGCCATGCTGTGCTCCGTCCGCGCCTGAGACTCCCCGGTGCTCACCCGCCGTCATGGTAGGCGGTGGGGGCTGGCCGCGGCCGTTGTGCACCGCCTGGCGTCAGGAGTCCACGGTGTCTTCCGTACGCGCGTCTTTCGTGCGCGCTGCTTGCGTACGCGCGGCGCCGCCGGTGGACTTGCGCGTCGTCGCCTTCTTCGCGGTGCTCTTGGTCGCGGTGCTCTTGGTCGCGGTGCTCTTCTTGGCGGTCGACTTCTTGGCCGTGCTCGCCTTCGTGCTGGTCGACTTCGTAGTGGCCGGCTTCGCGCTCGTCGCCTTCTTGGCAGGCCGCGCCTTCTTCGGGGCCGGCCCACGGGCGCGCCGCTCGGCGAGCAGCTCGACGGCGCGCTCGTTTGTCACGTCAGCCTGGGTGTCGCCCTTGCGCAGGCTGGCGTTGGTCTCGCCGTCGGTGACGTACGGGCCGAAGCGCCCCTCGCGCAGCACGATGGGCTTTCCCGACACGGCGTCGGTGCCCAGCTCCTTCAGCGGCGGGGTCGCCGCTGCCGCACCCCGCCCGCGCCGCTTGGGCTCGGCGAGCAGCGCGAGAGCCTCGTCCAGAGTGACGGTCAGCAGCTGCTCCTCGGCCGCGAGCGACCGGCTCTCGGTGCCCCGCTTGACGTACGGGCCGTACCGCCCGTTCTGCGCGGTGACCTCGGCATCCTCGTGCGCCGGGTCGGTCCCGAGCACGCGCGGCAGCGACAGCAGCGGCAGCGCCTGCGCGAGGGTGACCTCGGCGGGGGCCATGCTCGCGAACAGGCTCGACCGGGTCTCGCCCCGCTGCACGTACGGGCCGTAGCGGCCGTTGCGCAGCAGGACCTCCTCACCGTTGGTCGGGTCGGTGCCGAGGACGCGGTCGTCGGACGGGGCCGAGGCGAGCTCGACCGCGCGCTCGACGGTCAGCTCGTCAGGCGGCAGGTCGTCGGGCAGGGTGGCCCGCATCCCGTCGTCGGGGTTGCCGATCTGGACGTACGGGCCGTAGCGGCCGACGCGCACCACGACGGGAGCACCCTCGTGCTCGCCGATGACGATGGAGTTGACGAGCCGGGCGTCGATGTCGCCGAGGCGCTCGTCGACCATCCGCTTCAGCCCGCCGGAGCGGGCGATGCCGCCCTCGGCCCCCTGGTCGCTGCCGAAATAGAAGTGGCTCAGCCAGTCCTGCGCCTCGCGCGTGCCGCCGGCGATGGCGTCGAGGTCATCCTCGACGCTGCTGGTGAAGCGGTAGTCGACCAGGCGCCCGAAGTGGTCCTCGAGCAGCGCGACGACGGCGAACGCCACCCACGACGGGACGAGCGCCGAGCCTTTCTTGAACGCGTAACCGCGGTCCTGGATGGTCCCGATGATGCTGGCGTACGTGCTCGGCCGGCCGATGCCCAGCTCTTCCAGCATCTTGACCAGGCTCGCCTCGGTGTAGCGGGCCGGCGGCGAGGTGGAGTGCCCCTTGGGCGTCAGCTCGCGGGTGACGAGTGGCTGGCCGCGCTGCACCGCCGGCAGCCGCCGCTCGCGGTCCTCGAGCTCGGCGTCGGGGTCGTCGCTGCCCTCGACGTAGGCGCGCAGGAAGCCCGGGAAGGTGATGACCTTGCCCGAGGCGGACAGCTCGGCGTCCTCTCCGGCGCTGCTGGTCGCCCCGAGCCGGATGGTGGCGCTGGTCCCGGTGGCGTCGGCCATCTGGCTGGCGACCGTGCGCTGCCAGATCAGCTCGTACAGCCGGAACTCGTCGCCGTTGAGCGAGCCCGCCACCTCGCCGGGCGTCCGGAAGGTGTCGCCGGCCGGCCGGATCGCCTCGTGCGCCTCCTGGGCGTTCTTCACCTTGCGGCTGTAGCTGCGCGGCTTGTCCGGCACGTGGTCGGGGCCGTAGAGCTGCGCCGCCTGCGTGCGGGCCGCCGTGATCGCCGTCTCCGACAGCGCCGTGGAGTCGGTGCGCATGTAGGTGATGTAGCCGTTCTCGTACAGCCGCTGCGCCACCGACATCGCCCGCTGGCTCGAGAAGCGCAGCTTGCGGCCGGCCTCCTGCTGCAGGGTGGAGGTCATGAAGGGCGCGTAGGGCGAGCGGCGGTAGGGCCGCTCGTCGACCGAGCGGACGCTGAACCGGGCCTCGCGCAGCCGGGCAACCAGCTGCGTGGCGGCCGGCTCGTCGAGGTGGACGACCTCGGCCTTGTCGCCGTTCCTGCCCGCTCCGCTCGTGCCGCTGTCGGTCTTGAGCGTGCCGTCCTCGGCGAAGTCCCGGCCGGTGGCGACCCGGCGGCCGTCGACCGCGACCAGGGTGGCCGGCAGCGGGATGTCGGCGTCGACCGCTCCGGGCACGGAGGCGAACAGGCCGTCGATGTCCCAGTAGCCCGCGCTGCGGAAGCGCATCCGGGCCCGCTCGCGCTCGACGAGGATCCGCGTGGCCACGCTCTGCACGCGGCCCGCCGACAGCTTGGGCATGACCTTCTTCCACAGCACCGGCGAGACCTCGTAGCCGTACAGCCGGTCGAGGATGCGCCGGGTCTCCTGCGCGTTGACGAGGTCCTCGTCGATCTCGCGCGGGTGCTCGACGGCGCTGCGGATGGCCTGCGGTGTGATCTCGTGGAAGACCATGCGCCGCACCGGCACCTTCGGGCGCAGCGTCTGCAGCAGGTGCCAGGCGATGGCCTCGCCCTCGCGGTCCTCGTCCGTCGCGAGGTAGAGCTCGTCTGCGTCCTTCAGCAGCGCCTTGAGCTTGCTGACCTGCGCTTTCTTCTCGGGGCTGACGACGTAGAGCGGCTCGAAGGCGTTGTCGACATCGACCCCGAGCCGGGCCCAGGCCATCCCCTTGTGGCTGGCGGGAATGTCGGCTGCGCTGCGCGGCAGGTCGCGGATGTGCCCGATCGAGGACTCGACGACGTAGCCGGCGCCGAGGTAGGAGGAGATGGTCCGCGCCTTGGCGGGGGACTCCACGATCACCAGCCGCGTGCCGCTCGCAGGCGCGCCGGACACGGCGGTGCTACTGGTGGCATTCTTGCTACGCGGCGGCACTGCTCTCCCTTCGGCGTGGGGGGCACGAGACGAGCCTCGCAGATGCGGCGTCCTGTGCGAGCGGAACGGTACGCCTTACCAGAGCCCGCCTTCCGGCCACGACGTCCTGCCCCCAGCCGAACGTGGCGGTACCCGACGGCGTTCCCGCCGGGATACCGCCACGTCGGCGGTGCCTTCTGGTCGTGTCCGGCAGTGGCCCGCCACGACCCGGCTCAGAACTGAGCGGGCTCCGAACGCCGGGTGGCGCCTGGGGTGTGGGCGGTGCCGTCAGTTCCGGTACCGGCACTGCCTCCGGTGCCGCCGGCGCCGGCGATCGCGGCAGCGCCTGCGCCACCCCCCGGGCCGTCGAGCATCGACCCGCGCCGCTTGCTGACCATCACGACGGCGACCAGCAGTGCCACAGCGACGAGGGCGATCGCAAGCCGCAGCGCGGTGTTCTTGTCGGTGCCCACCGAGTACCGGACGATGGCCGGCACGATCAGCAGCGAGACCAGGTTCATCACCTTGATCAGTGGGTTGATGGCCGGGCCGGCGGTGTCCTTGAACGGGTCACCGATGGTGTCGCCGATGACGGTGGCGGCGTGCGCCTCGCTGCCCTTGCCGCCGTGCACGCCGTCCTCGACGAGCTTCTTGGCGTTGTCCCACGCGCCGCCCGAGTTGGACAGGAACACCGCCATCAGCACCCCGCCCGCGATGGCGCCACCGAGGTAGGCCCCGAGCGGGGAGTAGCCGAGACCGAAGCCGACGGCGACCGGGGCCAGCACCGCGAGGGTCCCAGGAGCGATCAGCTCGCGCAGCGAGTCGGCGGTGCAGATGTCGACGACCCGGCCGTAGTCGGGCCGCTCCTCACCGGTCATGATCCCGGGGCGGGTACGGAACTGCTCGCGGACCTCGAAGACCACCCGGCCGGCTGCCCGGCTGACGGCGTTGATGGCCAGCCCGGAGAAGAAGAACACCACGGCAGCACCGAGGATCACGCCGACAAGGGCGTCGGGGTAGGCGATACCCAGCAGCACCCGGCTCGGGTTGGGCAGGACACCGGCCTTCGCGACCTCGCGCACCACCGTGTCGGTGAACGAGCCGAACAGTGCGGTGGCGGCGAGCACCGCCGTCGCGATGGCGATGCCCTTGGTGATCGCCTTGGTGGTGTTGCCGACGGCGTCGAGGTCGGTGAGCACCTGTGCGCCGTTGGCGTCGATGTCGCCGCTCATCTCGGCGATGCCCTGCGCGTTGTCGCTCACCGGGCCGAAGGTGTCCATCGAGACGATGACGCCGACGGTGGTGAGCAGGCCGGTGCCGGCGAGGGCAACGGCGAACAGTGCGACGGTCAGGTTGCCCTGGCCGAGCAGGTAGGCGCCGTACACGGCGGAGCCGATCAGCACCGCGGAGTAGACGGCTGACTCGAGGCCAATGCTGATCCCGGCCAGAACCGTCGTCGCCGCACCGGTGCGCGACGCCTCGACGATGTCCTTGACCGGCCGGCGGCGGGTCTCGGTGAAGTAGCCGGTCAGCAGCTGGATGGCCGCGGCGAGCACGAGACCGATGAGCACGGCACCGAGGGCGATCCAGCGGGGGTCACCCTTGGCGTCGGGGGTCGAGCTGGCTACCAGGTCACCGAACGAGCCCGGCAGGTAGACGAAGCACACGATCGCGGACAGCACGGCCGACACCCCGGCGGAGATGAAGAAGCCGCGGTTGATGGCGGTGAGGACGTTGCGGTCACCCGCGCGGGGCGTCGTCGCGAAGATGCCGATAACCGCGGTGATGACGCCGACGGCCGGGATCAGCAGCGGAAAAACCAGGCCCTTGGCCCCGAACGACTCCTTGCCGAGGATGAGGGCGGCCACGAGGGTGACGGCATAGGACTCGAACAGGTCCGCAGCCATCCCGGCGCAGTCACCCACGTTGTCGCCGACGTTGTCGGCGATGGTGGCAGCGTTGCGGGGGTCGTCCTCGGGGATGCCCTGCTCGACCTTGCCGACGAGGTCGGCGCCGACGTCAGCCGCCTTGGTGAAGATGCCGCCGCCGACACGCATGAACATCGCGAGCAGCGCGGCACCGAAGCCGAAGCCCTCGAGCACCTGCGGGGCGTCCTTCTTGAACAGCAGCACGACGACGGCGGCGCCGAGCAGCCCGAGGCCGACCGTCAGCATGCCGACCACCCCGCCGGTGCGGAAGGCGATCCGCGTGGCGTACTGCGTCCCAGTGGCCTGCGCCGCCGCTGCCACGCGGACGTTGCCCCGCACGGCCAGGCCCATGCCGGAGTAGCCGACGAAGTAGGAGGCGCCGGCGCCGAGCAGGAAGAACACCGAGCGGCCGATGCGCGCCGAGGTGTCGTCAGCAGGCAGCAGCAGCAGGATCAGGGGAATGGCGATGGCGAACACGGCGAGCGTGCGCCCCTGCCGCCGCAGATAGGCCTGCGCGCCCTCCTGCACCGCCAACGCGATCTCCTGCATCCGCGGCGTGCCGGTGTCAGCGGCCAGCACCTCGCGCACGAGGAAGACCGCGACGACGAGAGCGGCGAGCGAGATCGCGGCGATGACGCCGACGATGCCGAGCTGGGAGCCGCTCAGCGAAACGCTGTCGGTCACCCCTGCAGCTACTGGGGACATTCGCCCTCCTGATGGTGTTATCGCGCCCGGTGCGACCCGCACCGGACGGCCGGGTGCCGGCGGGCTCGCCGCACCGACACGTGATCATGACTGTTCAGGTACCGCTTCGTACAGGTGACCGCGCGCAGTTCGGCGAATCCGTTCAGCGATCAACTCTGTGGCGCATCGTAGCCGCCGGCACCGACAGCAGTCAGGATTGAGCAGCCAGGATGCTCGCGCTCGTCAACTCGGCGGCTTCATCCGCGTCCGAGTCGTTGCCGTCTTCGTCGTCATCGCCGGGAAGCAGCCAGCGCATGCTGACGGACGTGCCGGGCGCGTCGTCCCGCAGGGAGATCGTCACGTCGTCGACGAGCCCCTGGATGAGGGCAAGCCCGAGACCTGCCGGTAGGGAGAAGCGTGCGTCGGACTCGGCGCGCAACTCACCGACGTGCTTACCGACGGAATCGGTGGAGGCTGCGATCAGGTCGGTCACGCTGGCCGGCTCCCCCGCTGCTTGCAGGGGCGGAACCTCGTCACCCGGGGGGCCGGCATCCCGGACGTCGACCGTGTAATGCCCGTCTCCGTCGCCCAGCCGGATCACGACGGGCGCCTGGATGGCGTGGTGGCGGTGCACGCTGACCGCCCGCGATGCGGCCTCGCCGACGGCCAGCTTGACCTCGTCGAGCAGCCCGGAGGTCAGGCCGAGCCGGCGGCCCATCGCAGCGGCTACGAGGCGCGCCGTGCGGACGTGCACCGGCAGGCTGGCGAACTCCAGCTCGACCACGGCCACTGTCGACCTCTCTTGACGCGGGACGGGTTAGCCGGGCATCAGTCGCCCGCGGACTGCGCCTCCTCGACGGAGCTGTGAATCGGGAAGACCTTGGTCAGGCCGGTGATGCGGAAGATCTTGAGGATGCGCTCCTGGGTGCACACGAGCCGCAGCGAGCCTTCGTGCGCTCGCACTCGCTTCAAGCCACCGACGAGGACGCCGAGACCGGTGGAGTCGAGGAAGTCGACCCCCTCCATGTCGACGATCAGGTGGTAGTTGCCGCTCGAGACCAGGTCGATCAACTGCTCGCGCAGCTTGGGTGCGGTGTAGACGTCGATCTCGCCGCCCACGGTCACGATCGTTCTCTCGCCCTCGGTTCGGGTACTGAGGGACAGGTCCACGTGCTCCTCCTGGTCGTGTCCGGGCATGCGTCGCACGCCGTAGGCGGGGTCATCGGGGTCAGCGCATGACGCGGCGCGGCAAGACGCGGATACCCGGGGAAGCCGTGGTCAACCCACTCGGGCGGGCGGGGTGAGTGACCGGTCCCACTCGGACACGCCCTGCGCGGAGCGCTGCCCGCCCGCCGGACGCGGCCACCGGCGCCTGCGCGGACGGCGTCACATCGGGCAGCTGGTTCCTAGAGTGAGAGCCATGAGCCCGGGGCAGCGAGGTGGCGCGAGCGAGCTCGCTGACGCCCCCGTTGCCGCAGTGACCCCAGCCGGCTCAGTGACCCCAGCCGGCTCGGTGACATCAGCAGGACCAGCTGGCCAGCCCCCACCCGCGGACGTGCTGCGCCGGCTGGTGCTCGACCCGCGCCGGGGGGGCTGCCTGACGCACGTCGAGCAGATCCCCGCCCGGCCCGGTGTGCAGGAGGACTGGCCGGACCTGGTTCCCCTGCTGCTGGTCGATCGGCTCCGGCTCGCTGGCATCGACCGCCCCTGGCAGCACCAGGCGAGGACGGCGAGGGCGGCCGCGGCCGGGCGCAGCGTCGTGGTCGCGACGGGCACCGCATCCGGCAAGTCCCTGGGCTACCAGCTGCCGGTGCTCTCGGCGCTGTTGACCGAACCGACGGCCCGAGCGCTGTACCTCGCCCCGACCAAGGCGCTGGCGCGTGACCAGCTCGCGAGCGTTCGCGGTCTGTCGCTGACCGCGGTGCGGGCCGTCGTCGTCGACGGCGACAGCCCCGCCGACGAGCGGGACTGGGCCCGTCAGCACGCCAACTACCTGCATACCAACCCGGACATGCTGTCGCGCTCGGTGCTGCCGGGCCACAGCAGATGGGCCTCGTTCCTGCGCGGCCTTCGCTTCGTCGTGGTCGACGAGTGCCACGGCTATCGGGGCGTGTTCGGTTCCCACGTCGCGCAGGTGCTGCGCCGGCTGCGGCGGGTGTGCGCCCGCTACGGGGCATCGCCGGTGTTCATCCTCGCGTCGGCGACCGTGGCCGACCCGGGCTCGACGGCGGGCCGGCTCACGGGCCTCGACGTCGAGGTCGTCGACACCGACGCCTCGACGCGCGGGGCGGTCACCTTCGGGCTGTACGAGCCGCCGTTGCTCGACTCGTTCGGCTCCCCGACGGCGGGGGGTGACGGGACGCCGCGGGCGGAGGCGCCGCCCGTCCGCCGCGCCGCTACGACGGAGACCGCCGAGCTGCTGGCCGACCTCGTCGCCGACGGGGTGCGGACGTTGGCTTTCGTCCGCTCCCGCCGGGGCGCGGAGTCGGTCGCCCTCGCGGCGCGCCGGCGGTTGGTCGACGCGGGCCTCGACGGGCGGGTCGCGGCCTACCGCGGGGGCTACCTCGCGAGCGAGCGCCGGGCGCTGGAGACCGGGCTGCGCCGCGGCGACCTGCTCGGGCTCGCGGCCACCAACGCACTCGAGCTGGGCATTGACGTGAGCGGCCTCGACGCGGTGCTGCTCGCCGGCTTTCCCGGCACCCTCGCCAGCCTGTGGCAGCAGGCCGGCCGCGCCGGACGCCGCGGTGGCGGCGCGCTCGCGCTCCTGGTGGCGCGCGACGACCCGCTGGACACCTACCTCGTCCACCACCCGCAGGCGGTGTTCGGCCGGCCCGTCGAGGCGGCCGTGCTCGACCCCGACAACCCGTACGTGCTCGCGCCCCACCTGGAGTGCGCGGCAGCCGAGCTCCCCCTGACGGAGGCGGACCTGGAGCTGTTCGGCCCGCTCGCTCGGCAGGTGGTCGACGACCTGGTGCGTCGCGGCCGGCTGCGCAGCCGGCCGGGTGGGTGGTTCTGGACCCGGCGGGAGCGGCCGTCGGTCGATCTGCGCGGCAGTGGCGGGATGCCGGTGTCGGTGGTCGAGGGCTCGACCGGCCGGCTGCTCGGCACCGTCGACGCGTCGGCAAGCCACAGCACCGTGCACGAGGGCGCGCTGTACCTGCACCAGGGCGCGTCCTACGTCGTCGAGGCGCTGGACCTCGAGGCGGCGGTCGCGCTCGTCGAACCCGTCGCGGTCGACTGGACGACGGTGGCGCGCGACGTCACCGACATCCGGGTCGTCGAGGTGCTGCGCCGGCGCGAGGTCGGCGACGTGGGGCTCTACTTCGGGACCGTCGAGGTCAGCAATCAGGTGGTCTCCTACCTGCGCCGCCGGGCCGTCACGGGGGAGGTCCTCGGCGAGATGCCGCTGGACCTGCCGGTGCGCCAGCTGCGGACGCGGGCGGTCTGGTACACGTTCAGCCCGGCGCTCCTCGAGCGTGCCGGGGTGAGCGAGACCGACGTCCCGGGCGCGAGCCACGCGGCCGAGCACGCGGCAATCGGGCTCCTGCCGTTGTTCGCGACCTGCGACCGGTGGGACATCGGCGGCGTTTCGACCGCCCTGCATCCCGACACCGCCCGCGCCAGCGTGTTCGTCTACGACGGCGCGGCCGGCGGTGCCGGGTTCGCCGAGCGGGGCTTCGAGCGCGCAGGCGCGTGGCTGACGGCGACCCGCGAGGCGGTGGCGGCCTGCGAGTGCGCGGCGGGCTGCCCGTCGTGCGTGCACTCGCCCAAGTGCGGCAACGGCAACGACCCGCTCGATAAGGCGGGCGCCGTCCGCCTGCTGAGCGAGGTCACCGCAGCCCTGAAGTAACTGGTGCCGGCCGGGGAGCCGCTGTTGCGGTGACCGGCGGCGTCAGAAGGCGAACCGCTATCGAGGCGGCCAGACCGGTGGTGGCGGTGCGGCGACCGTCCGGGGCGACGAGCAGCGCCTCGTACCCCTGCAGGTCGGCGATGCGGGCCAGCGCGGCGGGTCCCTCGACGAACGCTGCGGTGGCCAGCACGTCGGCCCAGGTCAGCGACGGGCCGACGACAGTCGCGCTGAGCAGGTGATCCGCCGCGGGCCGGCCGGTGCGAGGGTCGATGATGTGCCGGCCACGGGCCGCGGTGCCCGAGGTCGCGACGGCCCCGTTCTGCAGCGACACCACGCACAACACCTGGCTCGGGTCGCGCGGGTCTTCCACGGCGACCTGCCAGGGCAGTCCATGGCTGGCGCGGCCCAGCACGTCGCCGCCCGCGTTGACGAGCCAGTCGTGTTCGTCGAGCCGGTCGAGCGCCCGCGCCGCCCGCTCCACCGCCCAGCCCTTGACGAGCCCGGAGGGGTCGAGCCGCCGACGCCCGTCCGGTTCCGGCAGCTCGGCGTCGAAGCACCCGCCGGTGAGGGTGCGGGCCTGCGCGCACAGGTCGAGCACCTCACGTACCTCGGGGCTGGCCAGCTCGCGCGGCAGCGCGCCGCTGCGCAACAGGCTGATCTCGGAGTTCGCGCGGTAGGTGCTGAACACCCGGTCGACACGGCGCAGGTCGGCGTACAGCGCCTGCACAAGCTGGTCGGCCCGGTCACCGCGGGCTTCCGGGCCGCGGACGGTGACGCTGACCGGCAGGCCCATGACCATCTCCACCCAGGTGCGGCGGCCCGGGGTGGCGGGGGAGGCTCGCACAGCGTGCTGCACGGCAGTGGCAGCGTCGAGCGCGGTCACAGGCCGGCCTGGTTCAACGCGGACTGCAGCGAGGTGAGGTAGCCGTCGCTGGTGACGGTCGCGCCGGACACGGTGTCGATGTGCGCGTTCTGCGCCTGCAGCGTCTCCTGCTTGAGCACGGGCACAGCCTGGTTGTTGATCTCCACGTCGCGGCCGTTGCCGGACGGGACCTGCAGCAGGTTCACTGCGGTGATCTTGCCGGCGCTGACGGTGATCTGCACCTGCACCGGACCCCAGCGGGTCTGCGCCGTCTGCCCGGTGACGGTCTTGGTGCTGCTGGTGCTCGAAGCGCTGGGGCTGCTGGAGCTGCTCGAACTGCTTGAACTGCTCTGTGGTGCGGCCGGAGTCGTCGATGTGCTGCTGCCGGTGGAGCCGCCGGTGCCTGCGCTGCCGGCCGCAACGGCCGCCGGCGAGGCGGCGGCAGGGTGGGCGGTGCTGGTGCGGTAGCCGAACAGCAGGACGACGGCGGTGACCGTGCTCATCAGGGCGAGAACTATCCGGCGCACGGGAGCTCCTTGGGGTGTCAGAGGGACGACGGGGTGGCGGGGTAGCGGAGTGGGGCTACCAGGCGAAGCGCTCGGCGTGCAGCCGCTGCTCGGGGACCCCGGCGCGGCGGGCGGCCTCGATCGCGGCGTCCATCCAGGCGTCCGGGCCGCAGACGTACACCTCACGCTCCGCGACATCGGGCACGACTGCGCGCAGCGCCGCAGCATCATCGCCGCCGTAACCGGCGGGGGCCCAGGACGCCCCGGCCCGGGGACCTGGCAGCACGATCGCCCGCAGACCGCGGCTACGCGCCAGGTGCTCGAACTCGGCGCGGAACACCGCGTCCTCGGCTGTCCGGACCCGGTGCACGACGACGACGTCGCCCGGCGCCTGGGGCAGCTCGGCGGCCAGAGCGCGCAGCGGGGTGATGCCGATGCCGGCGCCCAGCAGCAGCACCTTGCGGGTGCTGCGCCGCTCAGCGGTGAGCCTGCCGTAGGGGCCCTCGACGAGCACGCGGGTGCCGAGGCGCAGCCGTGCGACCTGCCGACTGTCGTCGCCGAGGTCCTTGACCGTGATCCGCAGCGAGTGAGCGGATGGGGCGGCGGACAGCGAGTAGGGATGGGCGCGGCTGGCGCCGGGGCCGCCGAGGAAGCGCAGCAGCAGGAACTGCCCGGCGCGGGCCGGCAGCTCGTCCAGGTGACGGCCGGCCAGGTGGACCGACACCACGCCCGGCGTCTCGGGGACGACGGCCTGCACGACGAGCCGGTGGCGCAGCGTGCGGTAGGCCGGCAGCCCGAGCCGGAACACGACCACCGCGGCGGCAGTGCACCCCCAGGCGGTCCACCAGTAGGCGGTGGCGAGCTGGTTGGCGAGGAAGTCCGCGCCGGTCCACAGCTGATGCGGTAGCGCGAGCCCGACGCCCAGGTAGGCGTACAGGTGCAGCAGGTGCCAGGACTCGTAGCGCAGCCGGCGGCGCGCGGCCCGCACGCTCGTCACGACAACGAGCACCAGGCACAGCGTCCCGGCGACCGCGAGCAGCATCCCGGACAGGTTCCAGGTCATGTCCCACAGCTCGCCGAGCAGCCTGGCGTAGCCGCGGCCGGCCGAGCCGGCGTAGCCCAGCCCGATCAGCGCGATGTGGGCGAGCATCAGGTTGAACGAGCTGAAGCCGACCAGGCGGTGCAGCCGGGCGAGCTCGTCCTGTCCCCAGGCCCGCTCGATCGCCGGTACCCGGGCCATCAGCAGCACCTGCACCAGCAGCAGGTCCGAGGCGATCAGCCCGGTCAGCCTGCCGAGTGAGGTCAACGCAGCCGCAGGGCCACCGGCCAGGTCGGCCACCCCGTGCGGATAGGCCCACAGCCCGGTCACCAGCAGCAGGCTCACGACCAGCGCGTCCCGGCTCGAGGCCCGCCACCAGCGCGGCGTCGCCCGAAGCAGGTGGCGCCGCGCTGTCGGCGCTGTCGGCGCTGTCGGCGCGGTCAGTGCGGTCGGCGCAGCAGGAGGGCTGGGGGCCAGGATGCTCATGGATCTCCTCCTACGGGGCGTCGGCCGGCTTGTTGCCGCTGCACTGACTGTCGGGGCGGCACCTCTGTGTGACGTGGGACCGACCTGTGAGCCTGCTGTGAACTCGCTCCGGGAGAACCGGTAGGCCGACAATGGGTGCTGACCCCATCAGGACTTCGTCGTAGACCGGTCGTCAGCGCCCTTGCGACATCGTGCCGATCAGTGTCTGGCGTTAGGGATGTCAGTGCGCCGGCCCTGCGCGGGCGCGGGCCCGGACGCCTGCGCCGACCCAGGTGTGCAGCCATCCACCCACCGACACCTGCGCCAGGACGATGACATCGTCGCCGTCGACATCGCACTGCAGCAGGGTCGAGGCCTGCGCCTGCGCGACGGCCACGGCTCGGGCGCACGGGTCCTCGCCGCGTTGCAGCGCGGCGGCTCCGGCCAGAGCGGCGAGGTCGCCCGCCGTCTCCGCTCGTTGCCGGGCGAGGGCGGCTGTCACGACAGTCACCGCGCCCAACGCGAGCACCAGAACGAAGGCGGCTGCTCCAAGGACGAGGACGCTCGCGGATCCGGCTGACCGGCCCCGGCGGGCCGCCCGGTTCACGGACCACCGGCGTCGGGGCCAGGTTCGGCATCTGCTGCTGCCTCCCCGGACACCAGGTGCGCCGGCAACAGCCAGCCCACGCCCGGCAGCAATCGGGGAGCAGCGCTGACCCTGACACGGACCAGGATCCCTTCCTGGCTGACCGACACCTGGGCACCGGGTACGGCAGCGGAGGCGCGGGCCGCGGCTGCCGCCGGCGTCTCACCGCGAGCGGCTGCTCGGGCCCCCGCTCGTGCCGCGTCGGCGCAGCGGGCGGACAACACCAGCACGCCGAGCACCTGCGCGAGCACGAGCACGAGCCCGATCAGGCTCGGGATCGCGACGGCGAGTTCGGCGGTGACCATCCCGTGCTCGCGGCCCACCGCGCGGCGAGCTACCTCGGTCGTGCGTCCTGACTGTCGCACCAGCGCCGCTACATGCCCAGGCTGAGCGCGTGCTGCAGCACCGAGGCCAGCATGTCGTGGACCGTGCCGCTGTGCACGACAGCCCATAGCACGGCACCGAAGCCGCACGCGGCGACGGTGCCGACGGCATACTCCGCAGTGCTCATCCCGTCCTCTCCCTCCGGGCGACGGCCGGTCAGCGACTGCTGCAAGGGGACGGTGGCTGACGGCGTGGTCGACGGCGCGTCTGACGGTGTGCCGGTGTGCTCGTGCACGGAAACCTCCAGTGGTTGCTGACGGGCTGGGCACTCCGATCGTCGGATGCGGAGCCTGGTCCGGGCGGGGCTTGCGGGCCGGCTGTGGATGGCGGCCGCTTGTCCACAGGCCGGCCGCACTGCCTCAGCTGGCAATGACGGCGACGAGTCCGGCAACGGTCGGGACAACGGCGAGCAGCATGAAGGCCGGCAGGAAGCACGTCCCGAGCGGCAGGACAGCGAGTACACCGAGGCGCCGGGCGCCAGCGAGATCGGCCGCTGCGGACTCGCCCCGGAGGTCGTCGGCGAGCAGGGTCAGCTGCTCCGCGAGCTTGGCGCCGGACGCGGCGCTGCGGTGCACCACCTCGGCGAGTCGGGGAAGCGCGGCCGCGGCGTCCGTCGGGCGGCCGAATCGGCGTGGCGGGATCTCGCGAAGCGGGTCAAGTGCGTGGTCGAGGGCCGCACCCAGCAGGAGCGCCCGCCCGGCCGAGCCCAGCAGGCGCCCGAGGTCCTGCCCGCTCGCGTCTCGCTCCGCAAAGGCCGTTGCGCCCGATCGCGGCGGGACGGCAGGCGACAGAGCGCCTCCCACCGCCTCGAGCGCGGCTGCCAGTGGGCTGCCGGCGCGGAGCGCCGCAGCGATGAGGTCGGCAGCGAGGGCGGTCGCGAGCGGCCTCGGGGTAACGGGGCGAGCGGCGGCTGATGGTCGGCGCCGCCGTGACCTGGCGCGCCTCGCTGGCTCGCGAGCGCTCGCCCGTCCGGCAAGGCGTCGACGGGAGGCACCGGGTGGCGCTCCTGCCATCACGACAGCGGCCGCGACTGCACCGGCAACCAGAACCGCCACCACGAGGTAGGAAGGCTCGGAGCTCACGAATCCACTCGCTCCGGTGGAGCCTCGTCCCTGCCGGCGCCCGCTGCTAGCCGGTCGAGCCAGAGCAGCCCGGCGGCATCCAGCACCACCCCGAGCACCAGGCAGGCGCCGCCGGTACCGGTGCCCAGCAGGAATCGGATGCTCCCGGCCCCGCTGAGGCTGCCGAGCAGGCACCCGGCGGCCGGCAGGGCAGCCAGCAGGCGACCGCTGGATATGGGTCCTGCCAGCGCAGCATCGAGCTCGTGCGCTGCGCCCGCGCGACTGCTTTCGACCGCCGCCAGGCGTCCGACGAGCTGGGCCAGCGGAGCACCGGTCTGGCTGCTGACGGCACCGACCGCGGTGAGTGCAGCAGTGAGCCGCGGCACGCGGTCGAACGCCGGGCGGCACTCGGCCAGGGCGGCCGTGGGGTCGCGCCCGCTGTCGAGGTCGGCCCGCAGGGCCCGCAGGGCGAGGACCGCCTCCCGGTCGGCCACTCGGGTGGCCCACGCCCGGACCTCTCGCCGAGTGAGGCGGCGCAGCGTCAGAGCGACGACGATCGCGGCCAGGCCCACCCCCGGCCGCCCGGCCGCTACCGCCAGCGCCCCGAGCGCGCAGGCAGCGATTCGCGGTGATGCACGCGGCAGCCGAAGCCCACGTATCAGCCGTTCCCGGGCCTGGCCGACCGGTCCGACGACGGCCGTGGTCAGCGGCCGCCGGCCCGGGAGTGCCACGGCAAGGTTGGCCGCCAACGCAGCGCATGCGACAGCCGCCCCAAGGGTCGCGACGCCGGTGCTCACCACGCGCCCGGCGCTTGCTCCAGTGCCGCTGCCAGCTTCGCCGACGGCTCGACGCCACGCTCCCGCAGTGACCGCAGGAGTGCAGGACCACCGCAACCGGCTGCGCCACCAGGAGCCAAGGCGAGGCGGACTTGCAGGTCGGCTCGGCCCGATGTGGACCTAAGAAGGCCAACGGTGGCAACCTCGGCGACCTCGCGCCGTCCACCTCGCCGGCGCAGATGGACCACGGCGTGCAGTCCGGCCGCGGCCAGCGGCTCGATAGCACCGGGCGCCATCCCAGCCAGAGCGGCCAGAGCGGCCAGGCGTGCGGGCAGGTCGGCGGCCGAGTTGGCGTGCAGCGTCGTCAGCCCGCCCTCGGACCCGACGTTGAGCGCGGTCAACAGGTCGACGATCTCCGCCCCGCGTGCCTCGCCGACGATCAAACGGTCGGGTCGCATCCGCAGCGCTTGCCGCACCAGGTCGCGCAGGCTCACCTCACCCGCGCCCTCGACGTTGGCGGTGCGGCACTCGAGCCGGACGACGTGCGCGTGGTGTGTCCGCAGCTCGCATGCATCCTCGGCAACGACCAGCCGCTCCGCAGCCGGGACGACGTCGAGCAGGGCCCCCAGCAGCGTCGTCTTGCCGGTGCCCGTCCCGCCGGTCACCACGACGGACAGCCGGGCTGCTATCAGGCAGCGCAGCAGTGTCCCGAGCAGCGGGTCGAGGCTGCCACTGCCTACCAGGGCGTCGAGCGACAGCGCCCGGTGTCGCAGGACGCGAATGGACAGCAGCGTTCCCGACGGCGAGACGGGAGGGAGCACGGCGTGCAGCCGGCTGCCGTCCGGCAGGCGGACGTCGACGAAGGGAGCGGCGTCGTCGAGCCGGCGCCCGGCAGCAGCAGCCAGCCGCACGGCCAGCCGGCGGACGTCGTCCTCGTGACCGAGGGACAGCTCGACCCGGCTGAGCAGTCCGTCACGCTCGACCCACACCTCGTGGGGCCCGTTGACCAGCACGTCGGTGACACCGGGGTCGGCCAGCAGGGGCTCGAGCGCCCCTGCGCCAACCAGCTCGCGCCGGGCCGCCTCGACGGCCGACAGCGCGGCTGCACCGCCACTAGGAGCCCGCTGAACAAAGCAGGTGTTGGTCCGCTGTCCGGCGAGCAGTTGGCGCGACGATCGTTGGGTGCAGGGTCGGTCGCAGGATCAGCGTCAGCTCGGTGATGTTGAGGCGTGGGTGGGGC